>Ga0209417_1000022_pt1 | contig 423005 bp, 328 predicted proteins | sample RifGroF2_FD_184002 | JGI IMG/M metagenome (GOLD analysis project Ga0209417, IMG submission 184002) | Groundwater microbial communities from Rifle, Colorado, USA - Groundwater F2 (SPAdes) (version 2) | ecosystem: Environmental > Aquatic > Deep subsurface > Groundwater | place: Rifle, Colorado...
ACCCACACCCTGACCAACATAAACGGCTGCGACTCACTTGTCACGATCAACCTGACCATCAGCCACAGCAACACCGGAACCGATGTGCAGACTGCCTGCGATTCCTATATCTGGATTGACGGCATCACCTACACCTCAGACAACAACACCGCCACCCACACCCTGACCAACATAAACGGCTGCGACTCGCTTGTCACGCTCAACCTGACCATCAACCACAGCAACACCGGAACTGATGTGCAGACTGCCTGCGATTCCTACACATGGATTGACGGCATCACCTACACCTCAGACAACAACACCGCCACCCACACCCTGACCAACATAAACGGCTGCGACTCACTTATCACGCTCAACCTGACCATCAGCCACAGCAACACCGGAACTGATGTGCAGACTGCCTGCAATTCCTACACATGGATTGACGGCATCACCTACACCTCATACAACAACACCGCCACCCACACCCTGACCAACATAAACGGCTGCGACTCGCTTGTCACGCTCAACCTGACCATCAGCCACAGCAACACCGGAACCGATGTGCAGACTGCCTGCGATTCCTACACATGGATTGACGGCATCACCTACACCTCAGACAACAACACCGCCACCCACACCCTGACCAACATAAACGGCTGCGACTCGCTTGTTACGCTCAACCTGACCATCATTAACGTGAACACTGAAGTTTCATCCTTAGGTCCGGTCATCACCGCAAGTGCCGTTGGCGCTTTGTATCAATGGCTTGATTGCAATAATGAGTTTTTACCATTAATAGGAGAAACCTCGCAGGTATTTACTGCCTTTGAAAACGGCGATTATGCAGTCGAAATAACCGAAGGCGGCTGTGTGGATACCTCCTTATGTGTGACTGTTTACGGAATAAATGTGGTTGAAAACAGTATATCCGGAGAAATGATCCTTTATCCAAATCCCACCGACGGGATTGTAACTATTGATGCAGGAGCTTATTATCCTGAAATTCGCCTGAAACTTTATAATGAAAACGGTAAATTGATTAAATCTGTCGGATACCATAATACCCGATTATTGAATGTAAAAATAGAGGGACCAAAGGGAGTTTATATTGTTGAGGTATATGATACCAATGAAAAGAAAGTCGTTTTCAAAGTGATAAAGAGATAATTAAAAGCACTGTTTATATTTTTTTTACATTCGATAAATTCTTCAAATAAAAAACTATTTTCTGAAATATTTTTGTATCAATGTTTGTATATCCTTTTCACCATAAGGTTTGGCTATATAATCGTTGCATCCCGATTCTATTGCTTTTTCTCTGTCACCCGACAAACCAAAAGCTGTTTGTGCGATGATGATCACCTCCTTGTTAAATTCCCTGATGTGCTTTGTGGCTTCGTATCCTCCAATTTTCGGCATATGAATATCCATAAATATCAGGTCTGTGTCAGGATTTTCGCGGCAAGCTTGAATAACCTCTGTCCCTGACTTGGCTTTTATAATTTCTCTGCAAAACATTTTTACTGTTTCGTCAAGCAACATTTCAGAAAACACATCATCTTCGGCAATCAGTATTTTTAGTTTTCTGATATTGGGATTTTTCTCCGAATTTGTTGATTTATCATCAGAGGTTTCTATCTCATTTTTAAAGTTGTAAGGTACGGTAAAGTAGAATGTTGAGCCAAGACCTTCTTCGCTTTCAACAAAGATTTCACCGCCAAGCATTTCGGCATACGCTTTGGAAATTGACAAACCCAATCCTGCACCCTGATAGGCCATTTTATCAGCAATATCTGCCTGGACAAAACGTTCGAAAATGGCTTCCTGTCTGTTTTTGGGGATTCCTATTCCGGTGTCTTTTACATGGAAACGTATTTGATGCACATTATTTTGTGCATCAACAACCACAATTTCATAACCAAATTCAATGGAACCCTTTTTGGTAAATTTTATGGCGTTTTTTACAAGATTCACAAGTATGGCATACAGCTTTTCCCGATCGGTTTTGATGATTGCCTGTTTTGCAGGTAAAGGGGTTTTAAAAGACAGCGTTAGCCCTTTGGCCTCTGTTTCGGGTTTGAAGAAAGTGTAAATAAACTCAATTTGTTCGTTGATATTTGTTTCTTTAACAGAGAGTTTCATCAATCCGGATTCTATTTTGGAAATATCAATAATATCATTGATGATATTTAACATTCGCTTGCCGCTTTTTTCTATGATGTCAATAAATATTTGCTGTTTTTCGTCTGTTAGCCCGGGCTTTTTCAGTAAGTCAGCAAAACCAAGAATGCCATTCATGGGGGTTCTGATTTCATGCGACATATTGGCAAGAAAAGCAGTTTTGAGACGGTCGCTTTCTTCAGCTTTTTCTTTGGCTTTAAGTAATTCCAGTTCATTTTTTTTGCGGTCGGTGATGTCGATGGCTGTAGTTAAATTTAATATCACTTTACCATTTTCATCTTTTATTGGATTTGCTTTTGCAAGAAAGGAGAGTGTTCTGTCGGGTAAGGGAACATTTACCTCTATAGTTTGCACTTCTCCTGTGCGGAACATTTCTTTAACTGCTTCGTAGCGATGATCTGCCTCCTCTTTAGGATATATATCCCAGAATGTTTTTCCAATAAAATACTCCGGTGTTTTGCCGAAAGTTTTTGCAAAAACATGATTAGTGAACTTATATTCGCCTTTTTCGTCCACACAGAAAACCACATCATTCGTATTCTCAATAAGGGAACGATATTTTAGTTCGCTTTCTTTTAATTTTTCTTCTGCTTTTTTTCTTTCTGTGATATCCTGAAAAGAGCCATGCACTTTATATATTTTTCCATTTTCGTCAGTAACCGCTTCTCCACTGGTTCGCACCCAAACCCTCTTGCCTGTAGAAGTTAATATCTCCATGTCTTCGTCATAGGGAATACCTTTCTGGGCGCAATCGGTGAAAACTTTTGTAATTCTATCGCGCCATTCAGGGGCATAAAAGTTTATTCCATCCTCTACCAGGGGTGCGTATCCTGCCGGCATCTCATGAATGGCTGCCACCTGATCGGACCAATATGAACGGTTCTCTTTCAGAATAACATTCCATCCGCCAAGTTTTGCCTTTTCTCCCGCTATACGCAGAAGTGCATGACTTTCTATTATTTTTTCTTCAAGCTTTTTGCGTTCTGTAATATCAATAAAACTTATTATAATTTCTGTTATCTCATCATCATTATTTATGACAGGAAATCCATTAACTAATAACCAGACAATATCATTGTCATTGCGACATACTCCCAAAATCTGATAATTAAATGCTTTTTTGCTTTTAACTATTCGTGTTACAGGGAATTCGCTGACAGGAATTGGGGTATTGTCTTCAGCAATAAATTTCCATTGCGGGTCAATTGCTACCTTACCTTTCATCTGGTCTTCACTTAATCCTAATAACTCGCATGCCCTTGGGTTGCTCATAATAATTGAAGTATCAGCAGCATGAACCACAACCCCTGCTTCGATATTGGTGATTAAGCCCCTGTATCGTTTCTCGTTTTCTTCTGATACTTCTTTGGCTTTAATTAGTTCAGCTTCTGCATGCTTCTTGTCAGTGATGTCAATAGTATAACCGGCCAACAGGGTTTTATCCTGGTGGTAGATGGGAAACTTAATGGTGGTGTAGCTCCGGCCATTAAGCTCTTCATCTACTGTAAATACCTTTTGGTCAGAAACACATGCCCAATCGTCAGCAATAATCTTTGCAGCCAAATCAGGGGGGAACAATTCTGTCATGGTTTTTCCGATCATGTCAGCTCCTTTAATGCCGATCATTTGTTGGTAATTTTCACTTGCCTGAAGAACGACGCATTCAGTTGGAGTTACATCCTTAATGAAAGTATAGATCGGTGAGTGAGCCATGAACATGGCAAACAACTCATTGCTCTCCCTTAACTTTTGCTCTGTCAGCTTGCGTTCTGTGATATCAATAATTACCGGTAAAAAAAATAATGGATTATTGTGGCTGTCGCGAACCATTTTTATGCTAATCTCACCCCAAACAATAGCTCCGTTTTTACGAACGTATCTTTTTTGTACAGTTGCCGTTTCTGTTTTTCCTTCGGACATAAGTTTCAAATCCAACATCCCCAATTCTCGATCCTCAGGATAAGTTATGTCGGCTATGGTTTTTCCGATTAATTCTTCATTGGAGTAACCAATAAATTCACAGAAAGCTTCATTACTTTTGATAAAACGTTTATCCAAACCTACAATGACTTCACCTACCGGAGACTTGTCGAATGCAGTTCGGAAACGCAATTCATTGTCCATAAGTTTTTTCTCAGTTTCCTTGCGATCGGTGATATCAATAACTGCCGAATGATAGCCCATGAGATTTCCCTGCAAATCGCGTATGGTGGTAGCCAGTCCATGAGCAATAAAAACAGAACCATCCTTTCGTTTTGCAGTATATTCACCTTCCCAAACATCTATAGTGTTGAGAGCCGTGACAATGGCCACGGCCTCATCCTGGTTTTGAATAAACTCCGAAATAGGGCGGCCTACAACCATATCTTTTGTTTTATATCCCCAAATCTTTAAAAAGGTGTTGTTGATTTCAGTCAGCACACCATGGCTGTCTGCAATGCTATTAGCTGCAATGGATGAGTCGAAAACAATTTTCTTAAGCCGGAGTTCCAATTCGGTCTGTCTGCTCACTGAATCATCCTGAGGATAATCAGCAACGATTTTTGTTTTTAATAAAATATGTTTCTGACGCAGTTCCTTTAACTCGCGGATGAGTTCTTCTTTTGTTTTATTCTGATCATTCATAGCATTACCCTTTTGTAAAGTTATAGGTTAGTTTTGCATGACAACTTATAGCCTTTAATAATGTATTAATCAAAGTGAAACTATTATCAGATAGCAATTTATCAGATATTTATGGTTGCAAACAATAAACCAATATACATATTTTTAATCAGATAGCAAAAAAATGGCAGATTTTATACTTCTCTTGGGTTGAGACGAAATAAATTTTTATTTTTGAATAATCTTGCCTGCAGAAAGTAAAAAAGCAAATTTTTATTATCTTTATATCCGGCATTAAAAATGCTACAGTTTTTGGTTTTAGTCATTGTGGTTCATTCATTAACCTCTGTCTGTATGGAAAATTTTATAATCCGTAAAAGGAATACAGTTATTGAAAAATCTGGATTGATACTGTTTTTTTTATTTGCAACATTCCAGAGTTTCTCCCAATTTACCGTTAGGAATTTGTCAGGATCTTGTCCTGTTTACGAATCACCCAATGCCTCATGGAAAGATTTTAACTCTGATGGCTATCTGGATATCGTTTTGCATGGTTGCCTTAATGTTGGGGCGGACTGTTATGGAAGTGGTGTAATGTTTGTTTCTGAAGATGTTTCGTTTAATATGTACTTTTTCGATGAAGTGCCGGGCGGCATGTATTATATGGATGGCATCGCATGGGCTGATTTTAACAATGACGAAAAAATGGATTTGGTAATTTCCGGCTATTATGGGATTTTTGTTTATTTTCAGACTGATTCAGGGTTTGTTGATACCGTTATTGCTGATATGTACTGTGGCGATCTGGATGTTGGTGATTATGATTTGGATGGCGATGCTGATATTCTTTCAAATGGAGTTTATGGTTTTGATCAGATTCCGTACACCAGTATATTTCTTAATAATGAAGGATTTTTTACGGAATCAACAGTTGAAATTGAACCGCTGAATTTAGGATCATGCGACTGGGGCGACTATGATCAGGATGGGGACCTTGATATTTGCTATAATGGTGTTGTTGGTGATGTTGAGGTTGCACCCGGACTGATATCCAAAACCTATATCCTCCGAAATGATGGCGGTGTTTATAATAATATCGAAGCTCCTTTGCCCGGTTTGAGCCGCGGTGATATTGCATGGGTTGATTTCGACGGCGACGGAGATTTGGATTTAAGCATGAAAGGGTTGGATTATTCATGCATCTATGAAACGGAATATATTCAATCATGGACTGATATATATTTTAAAATGTATGAAAATATTGACGGATCCTTTGTCGAAATTCCGGTCACAATACCAGGCACAACCCTCGGAGCAATTGATTGGGGCGATTTTGATGCCGATGGTGATCCCGATTTGCTCATTTCCGGTGAAGTAGATACCGTTTCGGGCTGGCAATTCCTTAGCCGTTGCGCAGTGTATGAAAATATTGAAGGCACATTGACCCTGCTTGATACGGTTATTGGAAAAGTTCAAATTGCCAGGTGGGGAGATTATGAAGGCGACGGAGACCTTGATTTTCTGACTTATGGAGGAATACCCAAAGTAAGGTTATTTTTGAATGATATGATTACTGATTTTGAAAACAAGGAAATTCTAAAGGAAATCATTATCTATCCAAATCCTGCAAAAGATGAGATATTCGTTGAAATACCAGATGTGCATCGGAAGGGAAGGGTTTCCTGCGAATTGTACGATGTAAACGGCCGGTTAATTGATTCCGGTTATTTTGACTCAACAGTCCGGAAAATTGATATTGCCGGATTAAATAGAGGGCTGTACGTTATAAAAATAAAATCATACAGTGGCTTAGTTATTGAAAAAATTGTAAAGATTTGAGAACGTAATTGATTATTGTTTGTTCCTTTTACCGTTTACAATGTAATTGTTTACAGTTAATGAAAAAAACATAAGATCTTTATTTTACTTTGATAACATTTATCTACTATATAAATTATTAATTATACAGATGTCATTAATTAAATTAGAAATTTTGAAAAGGTTGCTTCTGATAATTTTTGCCGCATTGTTTTTTTCTTTCGATCTTGATGCTAAACAAGTTGAAGGACTAATTATTTATGAAAACGATACGGTGAAAGTTACATTTGATATTCCTGTGACAATGTTTAAGAAAAAAATAAACTTCAGAAAAATCCAATATCGGATAAAATATTTGGATTCGCTTGGAAATAAGGAAGTTTTGAAGCCACGTATGGCTAAAGGGATTATCATAAAATTTGAGGAGTTGAACATTAAAATGATATCCGAAAAAAACTCTCTGACATGGTGGACATTTCTTGTGAAAAATTCGAACATTTTTCTCAAACTGGAATTAAATGGTGAGTTAAAACTTTATAAATATTTCCTTCATCCTTCGTCAGGTACCGTTTATACTCCTGGATCAAATCAATTTCTTTTTGTTAGCTACAAGGATAATGGAGTAAGATATGTGTTGAAAAAAGGAGAGGGGAAACTGAACAGGGTGTGGTATGTTTATTATGTAATCGGAATGCAGGATTACTTTCGCGATTGTCCGGCCTTAGTTGATGCCTTAAACACCAAATACAAAAGCATTGAAGATATTGAGTTTATTGTCAGGTTTTATAATTCGCAGTGTAAATGAAAAACGGTATGATTATTGTTAACTGTTTTTCTTATTATTTGCCAATTTATGTGTAGTTGTCTTCTTTATTTTGCTGCTTTTTGATTCATTTACAGCATTTTTGTAGAATAAACCGACAACTTCATATGAATTTGTTTATAAAATTAATTTTGTAATGAGATGAAATATCTAACCCTGATAACCCTGTTCCTGATTTTTTTGTCTGCATCTGCACAGGAAATCAATAAATCATATTTGACAGGTTCCTGGATTGATTCGTTTGAAGAAAAAGAAGAAGGATTTGGTGGTGTTGTTTTAAGACCATACAACTTCAAGTATTTTCCACAGGCATGGTTCAGATTCAGCATTAATTTAGAAAAGGATTCTGAATGTTCGTGGTTGGTGCTGGCACCAGACGATGCTCATTATTTCAAGACCGGAACCTGGACTTTTGATGAAGGAACAAATGAAATTAAAGTAAATGACAAGGAAGGTAATTTGTGTTTACGCTTTTTGGTTGTTTTTTCAGATATAAATTTATTGATTTTAAAACCCGTCTATTCATTAACTAATTTCAATAAACAATGACCGGCCAATACAATTATATAAAAAACTTTTCTGTAATTGTTTTACTGTTTTTTGCAGCTGAATTTACTTTTTCCCAGAGTAACTCAGCAATACCGCCTGAAATTATATGCGGTTATAAATATTTCCAAAAAGACTTAAGCAGGCAATTGCAAACAACCAGTGAACCTGAATCCGCCTTTCCAATGCAAATGGCGGGCTTTTCATTAACTTCAAGTCAGGTTGAATTAAAGTTAAACGGAAAAAGATTTGATGATAAAATCTGTAATCTTTCCTATTTACAATTAATTCCGAAAACCATTGAAATTTATGACAGTCTTAAACTACGGCTGACAGGCTATATTTTTAGTTTTTCCATGGGAAGGGATTTGTTTGTCAAAAGCCGTAATTTTGATTTAATTACCGGGTTCGGACTGGGTTTTGGCAGGACAAACATCAGGGATGTTGAAGTAAAATATTTTAAAAAGAAAAACGCATTATTTTCTCCGGTTTTCTCACTAAGTCCAGGTTACAGAATAGGGAGACTGTACCTTGGATTGAGAGGAGTTTACAATTTTGATATTTCGCATTATGCATGGAGACAAATAAAAGTTATTGACAAACCTTTAAATTTAAATAAGTTAAACCAGAGCGGGGCAAGCATTTTTTTTACGATTGGACTTGACTTGAATTAATTTCAATTCAGGGATGGTTGGATAAATAAACCACTTACTTTTTCTTTACCCCTTTGATTATGGCTTCGCATATTTTATTAATATCTTTTTCTTGAGCACATGACAAAACTTTATGAACCAATAACTAAAGGTAGTAAAAATGAACTGCCCCGTTACAAGCAAACGGGGTATCAACTTAGGATTTATTACATATCCGCCCTAAGGGGCAAGGAACCGAGTTTACGAGCTCGGCGAAGCCAATAAAACCTTAGAGATCCCTCGGCTTCCCTCGGGATCAGTTCGACTAAATAATTTCAGTTCACTATCGTTCCTGAAATTATAGTCTCACTGATTTAAGATTTCTCCCTTCGGTCGAAATGACAAGATTAGTGTGTAGGTTGCAGTGGGAGATGGTTAGGCGGCAAACCGCCTAACCATCTCCCACTGCGAGTCCCCAAATTACCTTGTCATTTCGACCATCGGGAGAAATCTTTTGTAACTATTTGGAATCCAGTTTTGTATTTGTAATTAGATAAATTTTTGTCATGTACAATAATTTCAGGTATAAGTTGCACGATTCGGAAAACCTGCGAATTTTGTTCAGTTTAAAAGGGTGGAGGAAGAAATGATGGCGATTGAGGGGGAGGTTAATGGGTAATGTTTATTAATATATTTTAAACCCGATTCCAAAAAATGGAGAAATAGTAAAACGGCCATCCTCATTTTCATATTGTATTGATGGATTAGCATAATAATAAAAATCAGAATAATAAATCAACTCACATGGAACAATTAATGAAATAAACAATTTTTTGCTAATTTCAAAATTTGCACCAAATACAATATTGATTTCGGCTTGAAAATATTTTCTTTGTAAATCCCAATAATTTAAACCATCTTTAAAATACTTGTATTTATTTATATAGGGTTCGAAAGAAAAGCCAATTAAGGGCTTAATTTTGAATGGTTCGTTATTCAAAGGAGAAAATAACACTTCAAAATTCAATCCAATTTCAGTATTTTTTCCTTTATCATTTGAATATGAGGATTCTGCATACTCACTTTTAAACGATTGCAAGCCAATTCCAAAATGTAATCCATTTTTTCTTGTAAAAATTATATCAGTAACTGGTCCAATAAATGAATAATTAGTGCTCTCATATTTTTTTATGTATTTGACACCTGTTCTGGCATGTAGACTATAATTGGGGCTTTCTGCTGTTTGTGCAAAGGAAACAGTAAATAGAAAAACAGTAATGATAACCAAAAAAAAGTACCTCATCTTTCAAAATTTATTTAATATGATTTTTTCAAAGCAATATTATAATAATATTCTTTCCTTTCCAAAAATTCCCCTGCCCAATACATTTACCCAAAATTAAAATTTCAGCCATATAAGAAACCAAACCAATTTTGAAAGTCCGCCGTTTTTGATTAATTTTACTTTGGCTGTTGGTCAATGGGTTTTTTTACCCTGATAAAACCAACACACCTGACAAAATCGAAAAACCATTGTAATGAAGTATTTTGGATTTATAGTTTTGATCTTGATCTTGATGGCTTGCCAAAACAAAAAAGAAAAAGGCAATAATGAAATTATTTGTAATGAAGATACGCCAGTTGTTTCAATGGATTCGTCAGATATTAAATCTGAAAAAGCATTTCGGGATAGCTTATACACATGCGAGTGTAACCAGTTTATTTCAAAGCTTGAGGAAATTCCTGACAGAGACTCGAACGCTTATAGAATTACAATTAATTCAAAAGCAGGCGATTGGAAGAAATCAAAAATTATTAATACCCGACCCCAAATGTCTCGCATAAGTTATTGCTCTGAATTTTATACGGTTGTTAGTTTTGCCTGCGGTGGCCCCTGCCATTCCGAAGTTTTTATTTTTACGACTGAAGACAGACCAGACGAGCAATATGATTTTACGATACAAGTAAAAAACAATCCTGATCTTATTGCTCACTACAGAAATGAAGAATTTGATAAACTCCTTATACACAACTTTAAAAACAACAAAGAACTGTCTGTTGACGTTTCAGATGAAAGTTTTCATAGTTATGAGATAGACTCCTTGACAATGAATAAGAATATAATTACACTTCATTACACGTCAGAAAACGAAAAGCAAAAAACCAAAACGATAAATATCAAATCCATATTATAAAAACACCCATGCTGAAAATGTGCGCTAATATGCATAACGGTTATTAATAGAATTAGATGAGACAGTCAATACAAGTTTTATTTAAAAGATGATCAAATAAAGACATTTTAAAACATGCATGAATAAATTTAGTTTTAAGAAGTAATACCTTATTTTTGATAACTGTAAATAGAAAAAATACTGAATATATCCCGGTTTTTAAAATTGTTATGAAGTATTTAAAAGAGATATTGGTAATAGTGTCATATGTCTTCATGCTATTATCCTGCTACTTTTTAGAATGGAAACCACTTGGCCTGTTTCTTTCGTACCTTATTGAGGTTGTTGCCTTAATAGTTTTATATTCAGTTATCAGACTCATGGATCAGTCAAAAAGACCGCAGATGTATAAAAAGCAGCCCCCTCTGGAAACCATTCTGATTTCGTGTATTCCTTTAATTTTGTTTCAATATTTTATAATAGGGTGGATGGCATCATCCATAAATCCTGAAGAAAATTTCCTTAAAGAAAAACCATGGATGAGCCGGGAAGTGATTTATTCAGTAGTCTTCTTTATTATTATTTATATTATAAAACTCAGGGATATCTCACAAAAAACTGAAAAAGTAAAAATTTTAAAAAATATTTTGCTTTTCAAAGCAGTTGCCCTGACACTTGTGAATGTTGTGGTTTCGGTAATTGTATTAGGTTTTAAAATTCATGATTTATTGCTGGTTGTTTCGCTAATGGCAGCATTCAGGATTTATCTGGAATGGTTCGCTTCACGGCAATTCTCAAAGATTAATTGATTTTGATGGGTAGGTTAAATAATAGATTTATAAACCCGGCACTTTGTTTACTGAGGAGGAAAACATTAAATAAATACAGGCAAATGCAACAATTAAATATATTTTTTGGCGACAGTTAGTTTGGAAAAGACATGATAAAAAAACCGGGGAATTCGGTTTTTGTTATAAAAAATATTGTTTTATATTTACATTTAAATCCATGAGAAAGTACGGTTATCTATCCATAAGTTGCCAGAAGACCTTAATTTTGTCACGGTTATAAAAGTTATGAGAAAATTGAATATTAAAGTAATCTGAAAATTATTTCTGAATTATGATCATAGAATTTCAAAACACAAAAAGGAATTTGTGGATGTATTTCTTAAGATTTCTTTTTTCCAGAAATTTGCCGGGGTTTATTTTATTTTTTCTTGTTATATGTGCAATTTCTTTTGTGTTTGGTAACAGAGTGGATGATGAATTGGAATCTGTATTAATTCCTTTGATTTTGATACTTTTAATTTTATTGTTTTTTATTGTTCCGGTCTTCTTTTTGAGAAGATATGTAACGAATGATTTTTTTACTCAAAATCTAAAGCTGACTATTGATGATAATGGAATTAAACTAGAATCACTTGCTGAAGTTAAAACAGCTAATTTCAATGAAATAAAAGATATATACATTCACAGAAAATTCATCCTGATTTTGATCCCGAAGCAAAGAACCATCATAGTTCCGAATGATGCTGTTTTTATAGACAACTCTCGCAAACAGCTTATAGATTATTTAAAAAGCAGGGCTTCTAATTTAATAGTAGAGGATATGGAAAGCATAAATAACCGAAAGGGTAATTTACTGTATCTTTTAGGGATTTTGTGTTTAATTCCATATCTCGGAGCATTTGTCGGGATAATTCTGGCTGCTTTAGGCCTGGGAAAAAATAAAAATAAAATTCTGGTGGCAATCGGCAGCATCGGAGTAATTATAACCATATTCGTTCACATTAATATTGTAAATGCCAGAAGAGAATTAAATAAAGATAAATATTTTGAAACTAAGAAGGCCAAAGGAATGCTAATAATTATAGTAAAAGATATTGAATTGTATAAAGTTCAATTCGGAGTTTATCCTGACAGCCTTGAACAATTAAACGAAATTGAACCGGTTGATATAATTGATCCGCTGGGTGTAAACCAAAGTAAATATTGTTATAAAAAATCAGGCAGCAAGTACACTTTGTTTTCCATTGGTTTGGATGGGAAAATGAATACGAAAGATGATATCTTTCCGGTAATTAAAGACAAAAATGGGAAATTTGGGTTAATTATTGAGAATAGTGCAAAGTAAACAGCAGTTGCCAGTATGATAATTTTATTTGGGCGACCATCAGTTTGGAAAGTTTGGAAAACTCACAGCAATAAATTAACTTTACTCCCGGCGGTTAGTCAAGCAGTATTTAATCCCAAACAAAAACACGGAACGTTGCATAATAAAACGACACAATGAAAAAATTTCTACTCATTTTGACAGGATTTATCCTTTTTAATAATGTTACCGGACAAGTAAGTAATAGAATTAATATTTTTAATAAGGATTCCGGTATCACCGGGTTTAGTATTGATGATTACGACCGATTTAATCCAACTGAAAATGATTTTCTAATTGCCGATAGCTTAGCGAAAATTTATATTATACAAAATTCAGGCAAATTGACACATGATAACTCGTCAATTGACAATTACAATGATTATTACAAGCAAGTCTATGGTTTAATCAATAAAAATGGAGATAAAATAATCTTTTTGAATTGTTTTTGTAGTGCAGAAAATAATGATTTTTGGAAAAATAAGACAGTATCAGTAAAAGGTGGCGGAAAATGTTATTTTAGCATAAAGATTAATTTGACAGAATTTAAAACATTTGATTTTTGGATTAATGCATCTGAATAATAAAAATAAGCAATGTAACAGAGCCTGCCAAAAAGCAGGAATTCAGTGCTTTTGGAGATGGAAAAGTGTATTCCCGATAGAGGCGGAGTACAAAGATAATTTACGTCAAAATGATTAAAAAATAATAACAAAAAAACTAAACAAAATAAGCAAGTGTAACCAATCAATAACCCGGAGTTCAACCATTATGAATAAACAGTATGAATTAAATTCGAACGTACTCGTACTCAGAGTAAAAAAAGCTCCTTTGTTTGTCAGGTCCGTCATGTTCTTTTTCTCCTTTTTGTTTTTCCTGCTTCCCTTAACCGGAATGATTTTAGCAATAACAATGGGCAAAGGAATGCATTTTGGTTTTATAATAGGAATGTTCGTTTTTGGAGTATTGGGATTCTATATGCTGCGCATATCATTATTGAATACCTTTGGAAAGGAAATCATTACATTCGAAAATACGAACATAACTTACATTGCCGACTATGGATGGTTTAAGGATGGTAAAAAACAAAAAGAATATGAGAAGCCTCTTAAATACACGATCAGACAAATTGGCTATAAGGAAGACAACGAAGGAGGACTCGTTATTGAATTAGAAGAACCAATTTTATGTGTTACAAAAATGCCGAATGCTGAACTCGGAGAATTGATTGATATATTGAATGACTTATATATCACGCAGTAAGAAAAATGACGCAAAATTACAATCGAAAAAAGCCCTGCAATTAATAGCTGCAGGATGTTGAAATAATATTTTCCCATAATCCCCGTTTATCCCAAAATCAAAACCCTGAAGTCATGCAAAATATTTGGATTGTTTCGTTGGTTGTTATAACCACAGTGTTTTTCTCAAGCTGTAATGAAGAAAAAACCAGTGCTGAGAAAAAGGAAAATACTATTGTTGGAAAGTGGGAAAAAATTAACAAAAATGGTTTTAATTTGGAATTCACTGAATCAGGAAAATTGTATTATTGGGAAAATGGTGAATATTTAACAGATTCAACTGGTGAAAAGTTCTCATTAGATTGCAGTTATGAAAAAATTAGTAATGAAGAATTTGAAGTAATATATACGGAGATTCCGGGTTATGATACAATCCAAAAATTAAGGATATTATTTATTGAACCAGACATCATTAAAATAATGGTGATAACTAATGATTCAATAAAGGTTTCAGAGGATAAATTTCACAGGGTAAGCAGCATTTCAGAATAAATGAAATAACTTCTCATTGTCCTTTCTACTTAAAATTTTCATTGCTATCGTCACAGCATGGAAAAATCAATTCACATGTTTTCGGCAATTGTTCAGGTGCTGGAGCTGAGTAAAGTGGAAAAAGTTTCTCTTTTTCTTTTATAAGTTATAATTGTGACATATCGGGGAGGATGGCTGGCGCTCGTTGATGATCAGTATAGGAGCTTGAGGTTTGGGGAGTGGGAGGGTGTTTTGAAAGAGTTTGAATAGACGGGCTTTTTGCCCGTTTTTTTTTTGATAATTACCAGCAAAATGTTAATATTGATGCAGGGTTTGATTTTTAAATGGTTTGAAAATGTATCAGTTAATAAATACTATTTAATTTAAATAATTAATGTACAGACAAATAACTACTTTTTTTGTAATAATTATTTTTTCTTTTTATGGAGAATGTCAGATTGAAATTGCAGAAATTTCAAATTTGAAGTATAAAAATATTGAAGAATTGCATTTTCAAGCAGATTCGTCTGGTAACATTTTTTATTACTATAAATGTACCCCAATTTATAATTTAGGTATAATTACAGAAAAAAGAACCGAAAATCTTTTGTTGGCGGTACAAACAGAATACTTTCCTAAAATATTAGGCACCATCTATGATGAGGATAATTTTTTCATGTATTATTGGGGTGATAGCGAAATTAGAAACACCTATATTAGCTGTTATACAGTTAATAAAAAATCAGGAATAACTACAAATACTTCAGGAACACATTTGTATTTAAATTCCAGTGACAAATATGTCACACATTTTATTGCCGATAATAAATTCTTTGTTATTACTCTAAATAAGAGTCAGAATAAATTATACCTGTTAAAATTTGGTAAGGGAACCGAATTTGAAAGATTTTCCTTTACCTGGATAGTCCCGATACCATTGATTGAAATGAAAAAAATAGATTTTGGCTACATTAGCAATTCGGAAATTAACAAACTGGCCCAATCAGTAAATAAAAACAAGATATTTTGTTCTGATGGAAATACAATTTATCTAACGGCCGAGCAAATTAATAAAACCACTAAAAAACCACTAACGTTAGTTGTAAAGCTGGATTTAAAAACCAATGAACTTAGTTATATTAATATTGAGCAAAAAATTGAAAACTATAATACATATATTTTTGAAGATAAACTTTTTAACATTTATTCAAACGATACATGCCTTAATTTATCTGTGTTTTCAATGGATACCCTTAATTTGATTAAAGATTTTTCATATTCTTATAAAGATTCAATCGGACTAAAATGCAGCCCGCTGTTTTACAGATATGTTGAAACAGCTTTCGATAAAACAATAGTTACTACTTCTGTCAATGAGTTTGAAACAATAAACAAATCCACTTATAATGAACTAAATAAATACTCTGTCTTAATACATGTGAGCAGGATAAATAATAAGACATTAAATATTTGTATAGGAAGTTATAAGATTATATATAATTATTATTACGGCTACGGCACTGAATTAAGAGATGATGTAGTAATTAATGAATTTGGTTTATATTTTGAATCATATTTAGATGAAAATAATTATTCAATTATTAACAATGTTGAATATAAAAATATTCAAAGAAAGATTGATGAATATAGACATAGTATTAATTTTAATGGTCTGGAAACAGTATTTGCCAATAATAATAATTACTATATTTCTTACTTTGATAAAGAAAATAGGGTAATAAAAACTATCCAGATTGAGTGAGGAAATTAAAAAAATAAATATCTAGTGCAAAACTAAAAAGAACTGATGAGCTTATTTGATTTTATCAAAACCAAAATGAAAATGTCCCATGTTTGCCAACCGGTATCAATGTTTATCGTTTTTCTACATTAATTAATTACTTATTTATTTGATTGTTTAGTTCTAAAAAAAATATATAATATCTTTACTCACACAGGCCATGGAAAATATTAAATTATGAAACTTGAAAATTATAAAAAGGATGCGCAGTATTTTACAGGAAAACTTAGTGATATTAATAGGTACTTGGCATTTGTAGGAATAGGTATTATTTGGATTTTTAGAACAGATTTAAATGGAGTGAAAGTATTCCCGGAAGAATATATTATTCAAAGAGAATTAATTCTGCCTTTAGGATTATTTATCATATCTCTATTATTAGATTTTATTCAATATACTTATTCATCAGTTGTTTGGTCAATTTTTTATAGAATACATGAGAAAAGAAAAAGAAAAAATCCTGATGATTATTTAATTGATGATATTAAAGCACCAAGTTATCTTTCAAATATTTCATATATCTGTTTTTTCTATCCTAAGATTATTGTAAATTTTATTGGTTATGTTTATCTTATGGGTTATATATTTAAAGGTTTATATATTTACTTATAAGCACTTACAGTTTTTCAGATCAGTGTTTTTGGATTTTTATTATTTCAGAGGAGTTATTTTCACCTCAACTCCGCCAACATCTGATTCCCTTTCATCATATCATGCGGTGTGTAAATGTCGGTCATGGCGATGGGGTAGTGGCGTATCCGGTCACTGACTAAAAGACAACTGTAAGGTAACTTTTTTAAGGCAGTTTGGTTTTAATGGATTCAGAATGAAAACGTTCAGTTGATTTGTAAATTTGTTTTTTTTTAATATATTTACATTAAAATCTTAAAAAAAAACGCTTAATCCGATTCATTCACTGATCAGCTTAGTTCTATCAGAATATTGGGGTTAACCGGACCTATAAACAAGCTATATGAAAAAAAAGATATTTATTTTTGCAATTTTCCTTAATTCCATTTTAACAATTAATGCTCAGACCCCGGAATGGGAATGGGCTAATAGCTTTAAGGGATCCAGTTATAAAACGGCTACCGACAACGAAGGTAATTGTTACTTAACTGGTGGTTTTAACGGCACAACAATTTATTTTGACAGTTACATGTTAAATAGTTTTGGCGCTTCAGATGTTTTTGTGGTTAAATACAATTCGTCCGGAAATGTAGAATGGGCATATAACTACGGCAGCAGTTTTATTGAGTCTGGTCAATCAATAGCCGTTGATGATGATGGTAATTGCTATATTACAGGAAGTTTCTCGGGACCTACAATTACTTTAGGCACAACTACCTTCACTAACCATGGGGATGTTGATTTTTTTACAATAAAGATAAATCAATCAGGAGAAATATTATGGGCAAATAGTTTTGGAGGCAGCGGAAATGATATGAGTACTGATATTTCCATTGATGAAATCGGCAATGTTTTTATAACCGGAAGGTATGATAGTCCGGAAATTAATATAGGCACTGATACCATGGCTTCAATTGAAGAATGGGATATTTTTGTAATGAAATTTGATCCGGAAGGAAACGTTGCATGGGGCAGTTCATCCGGTGGCGAGGGTGTTGAATATACCAGTAGTATATGCACGGATATTAATGGAGATGTTTTTATTACAGGAAAATTTGCAAGTCCTATGTATTTTATTGGCAACGATACTTTGTTTAATCCCTTTGGAAATGAAATTTTTATTTTAAAATATGATACCGAAGGAAATGCTGTATGGTACACAAATATTGCCAGTACTTCGTCATCTTATGGTTCAGGGATAGATACTGATGATAGCGGAAACTTTTATGTGACAGGATATTATAACGGGGATTCCATCAGTTTTGATGATGTTACATTAATAAACACGGTTGATTATACTTTCGATATTTATATTGTGAAATTTGATTCGTTATATAATGTTGTTTGGGCGAAAAATGCGGGAGGGACATCTATTGATGGTGCATACGATATCAGTACTGATTCTTATGGAAACAGTTATATTACAGGAGAATTTTCAAGCAACGAAATCGCATTTGGCCCTTTCACATTGATTAAAGATGGAGATTTAGATATTTTTGTTGCCAAGTATGATTCAAACGGAAATGAATTATGGGCAATAAGTGCCGGTGGGGATAACTATGATGAGGGACTCTCTGTAAGTAGTATTGAAAGTGATAATTGCTATGTTACGGGGCATTATATGAGCAACTATATTGCATTTGGTGATGATACACTTATAAACCCTACTACAACTACATACTATCAGTTTGTTTCAAAAATAGGAATAAAGACAGGCGAAGAGATAAACACTGTAAATGATGGTATTCAGATTTATCCAAATCCCACAAACGGATTGTTCACAATTGAGGGCATAACAGACGAAAATACTTTTTTTGAGATTACTGATATTACCGGCAGAATAATTCAAACAGGATACCTTAAAAACAAACAGGAAATTGTTGACCTGTCAAAGTATAATAACGGTTTATACGTGCTGAAAATTGATGGACAGACAATTCTTTTATTAAAGCAATAAAAGACGAGTTTGCAAATTTTAATAATTCTTGGAGTTCTTGGATTCAAAAAAGATGTCAGAAAGTGAATTTATTAGAGTAAATGTTTTTTTCAAAGGAATAGATTATTAGTTTTTTATTGTACTGAAACCGTAAACCCTGCTCATAGTTGTTTTGGAGAAGACCGGTATACCATTCACATGATTTCAATCAATTCATTTGGTCCGGATAAATTGATAAGTAGTTAGTTATTTGGGGATTGTCAAATAAAAAGATGGTTTTTTGTTTGTGATTAACAAAAAAAAATGTATACTTGTTTACTTTTTCAGCACAGATTTAATAGGGTTCGGATTTGTGTCTGAAAGTAAAAGAATTGTTTTTAGAACCCCGCTGTAGACGACCCATAACTAAAACCTGAAATTATGAAAACATTTATTCTTTCCATGCTGTTTTTTATACCATTTGCTTTGGCATCACAAACCACTATTTGGTCAGATTACCGTTACAACAATAGTAATGACATATATACAAATTCCGTTATATTTGATCAATTTGGGAATTCTTTTGTAGGTGGTACCTATTTTGCATCTCTGTATTTTCCAAACGATACTCTGACTACTTATTACAGTGGTCCAAATAATTATCCTGATATTTTCATAACAAAATATGATTCACTTGGCAATATTAAATGGGCAATTAATGACGGGGGTGTTAATGACGGAGACTATTGCGAAGATTTAGTTTCAGATTATAATACAGGGGATGTCATTTCTGTTGGCTATTATCGTGGAGATGATGCTTTTGGCGGTTTACCTTCTTCTTCCTATATGGCTGCATATATTGCAAGGTATGACAGTACCGGTACTTTATTATGGAGCGTCGGAGGAAAATGTCCTTCTGCCGATGTTGTGTCAAGGGCAGTTGACATTGATCCAGATGGGTTTATATATGTATTTGGTGAAGCAACATCATCAATAAATATGAGTCCGTTTTATCTGGACAGCTTTGATTATGGATTTTTTTTAGCGAAAATTTCCCCTCAGGGAAATCCTGTTTGGTTAAAAGCATTTGATTCTTCTTCAAATCGTTCTGTTGCTGATATAAAATATGATGAAAACGGATACATTTATATTTCCGGAGCATTTAATCATGAACTGAACTTTAATGACACCATTATTTATCCAAATCTTGGAGGGTATTCTGACTTTTTTTGCGCAAAACTTGATACTGCCGGTAATTTAATTTGGGTCAATAAAGCGGGTGGTTATACAAATGATTATGGCTATAGTATGGATATAGATAATGAAGGGAATAGTTATTATTATGGCAGGTTTGCAGATTCAATTGTTTTTGAAAATGATACAACTATTTATGGTTTAGGCGATAAAGATCAGTTTACAGCCAAATATAATAGTGATGGCCAGCTTGTTTGGGCAAAGACATTTATTGCAGCCGGGGATTATGAAATATATTATAATTTTAGTTTTCCAAGGATTGTTTTAGATAATACCGGAAACATGTATATCGCAGGGAATTTTAAAGGGGTGGGACACATAGGGACGGATTCTATTGTAAACTCCGCAACTGATTATGATATTTTTTTAGTCAAGCTGGACACAAGTGGAAATCCTATTTGGATTTCAACATCATATAGTGAAAGCGATCAATACTGCAGGGATATTTCCTATAACAATGGAAAAATTTATATGACAGGCATGGCTCATGGAACAGACATTAACATATTTGGTGATACATTAACATATTTTCCAACAATGAATTATTTTGTTGCTGTATTAGATACTACTGATTCAAGCTTACCAACATATTTTGAGAATCAAAATAAAATGGAGAATATTGTGGGTATTTATCCAAATCCGGCAAGCAATGCCCTTTTTGTAAAGAATGCGAGTGAAGGCACCATATTTATTTATAACCTGTTGGGGATTCTACTGGATGAAGTAGAAGTGACCTCAGATAATCAAATGATTAACCTGTCCGATTACAAACCGGGAACATACATTCTCAGACATAATGAATTTACAGAAAAATTCTTTATAATCAAATAAGTTACTCATAATGAGGAGGATTTAAGGAAGATTCTGAATCAGGTAATTGTTTTTTTATGTTTATGCAGCAGGCTGTACCAGACAGGTTGTTAGTATTGAATGGGTAGCTATAGGTTTGGAAAGTTCGATGCAATTAATTAGCTTTACTACCGGCGGATGGTTAAGCGATTTTTAAGCATGAACAAATCCAACACGCGGAACGTTATAAATTATTTGTCTCAACAAAATATTTAACTAAAACATTATGGATATATTTGATATTAAAACCTGGTATAATTATGAAATACCAAATGAATGGAAAAATGAGTTAAAAACACATTCAGGATTAATTTCTGAAGAAAAGGGTTTTTGGAGAGCATTTAAAAGTGCGCATAAAATTAATTTTGATGATTTAAAGGAATTATTAAGAGTAAAACAGTTTTCGTTAAACACACCTGTTGATACAATTGAACCTATTTCAAAATTTAGTGAACTTGAAATTTTTATTTCAAGTAACTTTAATCATGCATATAAAGAAATAAAATTCCTGCAAAAATGTCGAAAATTGGAAAGACTTACAATTAGGGATAATAGAAATATAATTGATTGGGAATTTTTAAATACAATGGCAAATTTGAAAGTTTTAAAATTAGTCGGAACTAATTTTAGGGATCTGAAAAATATTGAAAATATTAAATATTTAGAGCATCTGGAGTTAAATAATCTAAAAAACGAAGACTATTCTATTCTATCTAAATTGACTAATTTATGTTCCATAAGTCTTAATTCGTGTGATGTGCGTGATTTGTCATTTGTTTATTCTTTATCAAATATTTTTAGTCTGAACATTGAGTATACAATGGTTGATAATGATCAAATATTGAAACTGAAGTCAAAAATGCCTAATATTGAAATAAAATATTAATTAAGTGATTTATAAAAAGGAAACGACTGCAATTTGTTTTGATGAGCATAGCATCAAGCAATGTGCTCTATTTCATTCTTATGTAATTCCTGGTATTATTAATAAAACAGAACAAGAGGATTTCTTTCCTTTTGCTGACAATATTTTACCACCATACTTAAAAAAAGATCAGCTTTTCTCAATTTTTTTTAATTCAGAAAACAGGATTGAAGATTATCTTTATTATGAAGTTCCAAGAACAGATGATGATTCAAAAAAGGAATTCCTGTTAGGATATATGATTGATTTTCATATAAATGTAACACCATTCTCAGTGGATTCTGCTCATGGCAATTTACCAGTGGCATTTAGAAGTATTAATTTTGAAGCATATGACCCTCCATTATGGAATTGTGATGTTTTAGATATTTTTCAGCAAAAAGGAAGAATAATTCTTTCCGGATCACCACAAAAAAACAAATTAGAAAATAATAAGACTTACCCCGCAATAATATTGTCAGATTTGGACCTTATTGATGCTTCTAAATTAAGTTGGAAGCAGATTGTTGAAATTAGGAAAGATGAAAAGTCAATAAAAGCACTTAGGAATTTACGTTTATTTACTTATCAAAATTTCAAACATGATGATTCTATTGAATATTTTAAAGATTTATTTCAAAAGCATATTGAAGATTATAAAGATACTGCAAATATTTGGGGATTAGATACATTAAAGCAATCAATTAATATTGGACTTACACAGTCAATGGTTGCTGGTGTTGGAACAGCTTTAGCGGCAATTATTTTTCAAACAGATTTTTTAGTTGCGGTAACTGCCGGATTGTCAACAACTATAGGTCATATTCCTATAAAGTTTTCTGAGCAAATTCGATCTAAAAAGGAAAATCAAAAAAACAACCCGATTCATTATATTATTGAGCTTGAAAAACAATCTAAGAAATAATAATAAATGACAACGCTTATACTTTCTATTGTTATTATTGTGTTTGGTACATTACTTGCTCTTTTTGATAAATACTCTGATAAGACAAGCAATAATGCGGAAGAAAAATAATTAGCAAAAAAGAACAAAACAAAAAAAATTGCCATAATCGCTCTTTTTATTTTTGGTTTTTTTAAATATAGCTAATACTGTCTATGTTAATTATGAAGAATCAAAAAAAGAAGCTAAATCTAATGAAGAATATGAAAATGTTGAAAATTGCAAAATATTTTTCCCTGATTTTGTTTTATTAAATTGAAACAAGCCTTGTCCTTTCCCCCAACCCCCTTCCATGCTACCTTCACCACATTGAAAAATCAATCGACCTGTTCTCAGCCATCGCTCAGATGCGTGAGCTGAGTAAAGCGGATAAATGCTTCTCTTTTTCTTTTATGAGATAGGTTTTGTCCACAACCAATTCCTGTGTAACCCCGATACCTTCGAGGAAATCAACACCATAATAATCTTCGCCCATACCAAACACAGCCATTCCGACCTAAACCAAACCGCCAAACTCGCCGCTTTCCAAAACTCACAGCAAACCATTCTGGCTGTCCGCTCCCTCATGCTGCATGACTGCGCCGATTATTCCGGTGGCTGCAATCTGATGCATGGCCTGGATACTAAGAATATTCAAATTGACCTGGTTAATTATTATTGGGGGTAGATTGGGAGGTGAGTAGTTAAAATTGTTTGAATTTGCTTGGATAATTTTTGAGCTTGTCGTATTATTGTAAGGAATAATGCAATCAATAACAGTATTCACTCATCTCTTTTGAAACAGATACAATTACTATTGTTGATGGATAAATTAGAAAAATTACTAAAACACATTCCAACTATAACATTAATTTGTTATATCTGCGGATTTGTTATTTATAAGTCATTCCTTCTTAGCTACGGTATACATGAAGCTGAAATACTTAATGTAAAATACATAGAAGCAGGTTTGTTATACTTGGTTATGGCTCCATTTATTCTCACTACTCATCTGATAACAAATAAAAAACTTAATTACTGGGCATCAATTGCTACTGCCTCTTTTGCATTTTTCATACTTAATAGCTTATTTGGCTCATTAGAAATATGTTTTGTTGTTATAGCCTTATTAATTGTTATAGCCTTAAATAGTTATGCTTATTTTATCTTTTACAAATACAAAGCTGAAAAGAAAACTAAATTGAGTGACTTAACTGAATCCCCTATTTTCTTCTTCATTCTTGTTATCTCTAGTTTGATAATTTTCAGCTTTTATTACAAAGAAATTAAATCTAATTTGGGTGGGGGAAAAAAATACAAAAAAATTTTGATTTTGAATGATAAACAAGAAAATATCATTTTTACTGATAGTCTAATGCGAACGGACACGTTGACAGTTATTTATGAAAGTGGAGATTTTATATATTTCGAAGACAATAATTCGATAAAAAGCATTCGAAAAGTTTTAATAAATGGAGAAATTAGTATAAAATAATAAATTCGTATTAACCGAATATGGAAAAATCGAAATTGAATTTAAATATAATATTTTTTTTTTGAGCGATACTAATTATGAATAGCTTTCAAAGGTTTCAGAAAAACATAAATTATGAACTATTTATTTACCGGAATTGAATTACAAATTGACAAAGGTTTTGGGATTACTGCTGATGCTTATTTTAAAAGTGCCGAACATTTATTAAATAATCACTTTGAGAATTACGACTCAACTCAACAAGCCGAAATGCCACAGAACTATCTTTACAGACACTCAATAGAATTATATCTAAAATCTCTAATAATAATTTTTCATCGCAAATTGAAATTGGATTTTGGAACTGTTTTATATGACAGTGAAGATCCTGAAGTATGTATTGAAGGTAAATGGATTAAACTATACAAATGTCACTTCATAGATAAATTATATGGATATTGGCTTAATGATCTTTTACTAAATAAAATAGAACTATTGAAGGAAATAGCTCCAAAAGGGGAATGGCATGAAACAGAAAGAATAACTGAATTATTTTCTTTAATTTCAAAATATGATCAAGATAGTTCATTCTTTAGATATCCAATTACAAAAAATAATTCCCTTGATCATAAAAAATATACAATGCAAAAATTCAAAGCAACAAATATGAAAGATTATATTAAAAATATTCAGAAACAAAATATACCAAAAAAAGGCACTATTACAATGCTTTTAGTTGATGAGAATGATAATATTGTTGATGCATTTAAACAAAATAAAAATGTTCTATCGGATGTTCGTGATGCTTTAAAAGAAATTGCATTTTATTTTCATTGTATTCATATTATGACTAGAAAAACATTATGTGGAGGAATGTAAAATGGATAGTAGTATAGATAATACTTTTAACTCAAATAAAACAGCAATTGATAGGTTATATCCACTTATTGAAAAGTATATTGAACGATCATTTTATTATGAGTCAATAGAACTTATTTGTAATGATTATGATATTGATTGTGATAAAAATTTTAAAAATACAAATTGGGAAAATTCATTAATTAGAAAAATTCTTCAAACTCATGAAAGAATTAAGTTAACGGATTGCTTACTACAAGATATTTCGAATAGTTTTTTTAGACAGTATGAATATCCTAAATTAATTACTTATTTGAAGTTAACATGTTTTGATCTCTTAGGTCAACCTGATAAATGGGTAATTTTTTCTGATTGGATAAATTCAAAAAAGTATAAAGATCAAAGGGATATTATTATTAGCAAAATTGAAACTCATGATAAATTGGAATTTTCACAAACTTTGTTTTTAAAATATCAGGAAATATTTAGTGTAAAGAACTCCTTTTTCAGATTTTTAAATGAAATATTACCTTTTGAAAATAAAAAGGAATTATTAGATAGAATTGAAATAAAAAAGTTTTCTGAGCCATTCAGTAAAGTTAATATAGAAGTGATTGATAAAGAAAAAGAAGAGTATCTATATAAAATAAGAAATAATTATACTCATAAAATTTATGGCAAAGCTCCAATTCATGGAAGAGAATCTAAGTCTAGAAGGGAAAATTGGTTGTCAAGGGAAATTATTTATAAAAATAATATAACTCATTGTTATGCAACTTCAATTGATTTTGAAGAAAAGTTAAAATGTGCTGTTTATATTGGAATTGCAGAAACAATTAAAAAATATGCAATAAAGAAAATTATTTAAAAAATTATTTATATTTTATTGATTATGGCAAATTTAGCAGCAAATAAACTCCCGTTAGAAAAAGATAATTGGAAAAGACCAGAAATTGCAACAAATGGTATAATTAATAAATATGATGGGGCTAATGGATATGCACATGCGAATTGGCCATGTGTGTTTACAATAGATTTAGAAAATGAAATGAGAATTTCTTTTATCCGTTTTTTGTTATGGGATGGATTAGGGACAAGTCAAAAAGAAAAAGATATTAGAAAATACACTTTTACTTTAAGCATTTCTTCTGACGGGTATAATTATTTTGACATTTTTTCAAACAAAGCTGATAGTGGTGAAAACGGTTGGTTTTCATTTAAACTGTTAAATGAAACTTATGCAAGATTTGTAAGATTAACAGGTCATTATAATACAAAAAATATTGCTTTTCATCTAATAGAATTTGAGATACATGATAGTGAACCATATTCAATTAATAGCCCAAATATTCATAACTATGATATAGTTACAGGAATTCCAAGTGAGAAACTTATTAATAATTTAATTGATAGGGCAATTTCACTTAAAAGCACAGTTTTTGAAGGTATTGAAAGCAAACTTGATAAGCTTAATATAGCCATTTCAAGATCTGATGAAGCTTTTGACCAAATTGAACTTATTAAACAAAGCACGGGTTTTATGGAAGAGTCTGAAAGTAATAAGAAAAGAGCACAAAATTGGATATATGCTTCAATTGGTTGTTTTAGTATTTTTATTTGTTTATTGGGTTATTTTATTTTTTGTGATGATCATTCAAAAAGTATAATTACTGAATCTGAAAAAGACGAATCCTTAAAACAATTCACGATCTATTTACTATCAGCATATTATGCTACAAAAGCAGTAATAATTTCAACTTTTATATTTATTTTAAGTTGGTTTTTAAAAAATTACCGATCTGAAAGACACAATTATATAGTTAACAAACACAAGGCTATGTCAATTACAATGGCTATAGCAGTGCTTACAAAAAGTGAATATAAAAATGTTAATAAGAGTGTTGTTTTTGAAGAAGCAATGAATATAATATTATCTCATCAAACCTCTGGGTTTTCTAAAGAGGAAAACTCCTCCTCAAATATTATTAATTCTGTTTTACCTAAAGAAACTCAAAGAATTGTTCCATAATTAATATTTCCTTTCCCTACCCCCCTCCATGCCCTAACTTCCCGACATGGATCCAAAAACAAAAACCGAATTCGTGCGCCGCGCCCTGGTGGATGCCGGGCATAATATCAATAAACGCCAGATAAGGGCGATTTACAAATACCTGCAGTTTCGCAGCTTAAAAATACCTGGCCCAAAAACATCTGTTGAATCAGAATGAAGGTGGTATTGGTCGCCGAGGTGAATTTGTAATTTTCCTATAATAAAATATTGTTTTATATTTACTTTTAAATACATGAGAAATTAATGTTATCACCTCAAATAACCGGATATCCTTACTTTTGATCTGTATAAAAACTTTATGAATAGAGTAATTTGACAGTATATGGAATTTTCAAATGAGTTGAGAAAAAAACTGAAAGAGCTGAATCGCAGAAGAAAAATAATATTATTCAGAAATGTTTTGTTGACTTACATAGTACTGGCTGTTATATTTATTTCATCATTCTTTATACCGATAATAGATAATTACTCATTTCAAATATTATTTGCCGGCATTGTTTTTTGCCTGTTTATCAATTGGATTATTGATAGTTTTGATAATTCCAGAAAAAAGTATTACCATGATTTAAAAACTACTATAGTTCCATATTTTATTGAGAAACAAACCAAAAACTTTGTTTATGAACCAAAGAAGTATATCCATCCGACTGATTATTTGAAATCAGGATTTGGTAAAGAAAGATTTCATAAAACAGACGGGCATGATTTAATAAAGGTAATAGAAGACAATTACTTGGTCATGGTCTCATTTTTTACTACTTATATTTTGGATTACAAATCTCACAGAGGAGGAGCTCGCCAACATACAACCGCATTGTTTAAAGGTCTTTTTATGGCTTACTACTCTGAAAACATTAAAAAAAGCAGTATTGACCATGATCTTTTCCCCTGGCAAAAAATGAAAATTGAAGATAAACTATATTTGAGATATGAATATTCAAAAAGATTTTGTGAGCCCAGTCTTTTTGAAAACCCGTTAAAATCATCAACTCATATGCAAACAGAAGAAATAATTAAATTAATATTTGAGGTGATAAGGAAAATATGAAAAAAACATTAATGCTTCTAATTGCCATTTATTTTATTTCCTGTTCAAATGATGAACAAAAGGAACATTCAATCAAAAGTAATTTAAAAAAAGATAGAACAAAAATTTCCGGGAGAGAGGAGTATAAATTAAGCATTGAAAAATATGGTGATCAAATACATGACACAGCAGTTTTTCCAATGCGGTCTTATGACAGGGCAGTTTTATATGAAATAAGTGTAACCATGGAGCCACGGAGAACTCCATTCGAATATAGAACAGGAAAATTTAAGGAATTAAGTAAAGAGGATTTATCGGAGTTCTTAAAAATAATAAATTCAAAAGAATCTTATGGAAATACCTCGGCAGCTTGTTTTGACCCTGATTTAGGAATAGTGTTGTACGATTCTGAAGGTATAGCAATGCAATATTGTATATTTTCATTAAATTGTAACAGGATTTACGGTAATCCGGTAATCAGGGCACAGTATGATAATGAAAATTCAAAAAACGGGCTCAATGGATTCTCTTTGGATGCAAGAAAAAAGCTTAAGGAGATATATGCTTTATGGGGTTTTCCTTATAAAAAATACTCTGAATTTTGGGATGATGAAAACGATTTGCAAAATTATATAAATAATAAAAAGTGACGTTAAATCTTTTCATTCAAACTCCGTCAGCATCCAATTTCCCTCCCATCACCCAATAACCCTCAAACAAACCCTTTCAGTCAGTTCCCTTAAAATCTTCACCCTTTCGGCAAGCCATTCCAGTTCCCCTTTGGTAATATTGTAATCCAGCTTATACCGCGAATCAATATACGCCCTTTTAAGCAAGTCAAAAAGTCTCTTTTCTTCAGCAGTGGTTCTCGGAAAAACATTCTTAAACCCGCTGTCAATTTTAGCAGCCATACCATCGAGCTTGTAAAGGTCATGCAGCTTGGGTTTGTAGTCGGTATAAACAAGAATAAGAGTCATGTAAAAACGCTCGGTGGCCTGGTGGAGTTCAAATGCAGCCTTATTATATCTTTGCTTATTTATATCATCAAAAGTTGTATCGAAAAACTCATTTGCATTCTCAAACCACTTCTCAAAATACATTTTGGCTTTTTCCTTACGTTGTTTTTCGTTCAGCGGTTTGGGTTGCGAAAGCTTATGTTTGCCACTGTCGTAAAGTAAAACACCGTCCTTAATTATATCAGTAAAAAAGTAATTGCCACTTTCAATTTCAGCATTAAGAAATTCAATACCGTGAAAAATAATGCTAAGCGGAGTAACATCCGAAACAACACCTTTAAGTTTCTGTTGCCACCGCTTTTCAGCCTCTTTGGCAACAGCTAAACTTTCGCTGTCCATAACCACTAAAATATCATAATCACTCCGGTATTCGTAGGTAATGCCGTCCTCAACATACTTGTCGCTAACCTGTTCGCCCCGTGCAAACGACCCGAACAAAATCACCATCTGCGCAGGCAGTTTGTCCTTAATAACCGAAACAATTCCGGTTATCTCGGTCTGGTTCACAATGGGCAGGTGTCCAATTGAAGTTTTCACGCTGTTATTTTTGTCCGGCTAAGATAAAGAATATTTTGAATTATATATATTATTGTTAATAAATTGAACCCGGGCACACCCAATCCGCTAACCAGCGGAAAGCAAACGTCGCTCATGTTCAAGCAAACGTCGCTCAAGGTCAAGCAATCGTCACTCAAGGTCAAGCAAACGTCGCTCAAGGTCAAGCAAACGTCGCTCATGTTCAAGCAAACGTCAGTGACATTGAAACAAACGCCAGTGACATCGAAACATACGCCTGTGACAGTAAAACAAACGTCAGTGACATCGAAGCAAACGTCAGTGACATTGAACAAACGTCTGTGGCATTAATACATACGCCAGTGACATCAAGGCAAACGTCGCTCATAATCAGTCTGTTAACCATTTGAATGAAAATCCGCTAACCAGCGAAAATCAGCGGAAAACAAACGTCAGTTCTAAGGATAAACTATTTTTCTACAATATGTTACACGATTCATATTAGCAAATATATAAAAGCGGATTTTGTGCAGTTTAAAAGGGTGAAAGAGGAGTTTTTGGGAATTCAGGGGGAGGTTAATGGGTGATTATTTGAATATCGAACACCGAACGTAGAATATCGAATGAAGAATTCTGCCCACTTCGATATTCTTTTATCCTTTTAAAAATTCCACCCAGATATAAGCTTTTTTTAGCAGTTGCTTTTATTTTTTTTTTAGAGTTTAGATTAGTTTTTTTATTATTTATTTGTTATTTTGTAATGATGTCATATTTCATATTTATATTAAGTCGCATGAATAAGTATATATTATTAATTCTGGTAATTTTTTTTCTCACATCCTGCAACACATCAAGATTAAGTGAATTTAAAAAAGACTTTAAAAATGTTCTTTCTGATGATTTTGACAAGAAACAATTCAGTGAAATGCTTGATAAATATCCTGAATTAAGAGTTCATAGTGATGTAATTAGTTTATCTGAGGCTCTGTTGGGAAACCAACATGAAAAATACCCACTAAAGGAATTTATTAATGATGATTTATATAAAGATAATATAGATCAGTTAATCAACAATGGAAATCCATTTCAAAAAACTATCGCATATATGGTTATTGCATCTGGTGGTGATTCAACTAAGGTTCCAATTTTATTGGAGAAAATAAAAACCGAAACAGATGAATATCCATTAATGTGGTCAGGAATGGCATTGCTTTATATGAAATGTAATCATACAACCGCCTTATTTGATTTTTTTTGTAGAAACCAGAATTTACCTTTGGAAAATATGTTTCCATTATATTTTCAATTTAATAAAGATTCTTTACAAAAAACAGCCTATAATAGAATTCATTCTGAAGATGATTTTGCAAAAATATTATCTGCTCAGATGTTGTCTGTTACCCCTCTTAATAAAAAAACAGAAGAATTATTATTAAACGCTGCAAAAAACTGGAATATTAAAATTAAAGGTTATGCAATATATTCTATAAAAGAATTAAGAATTGGAAACCTTCTAGAAACTTTTAAACCATTAATTGACAGTAGTAAAACTTCTAAAATAGCTTTAGAAGCTTTGGCAAACTCACCAACTGATATAGATGTTCAATATGTTTATAGCCTGGTTGAACAAGCTGATACTGTTTCAGAAGATCTTTTGGACTGTTTATGTAATTCTAATAATATAAATAGTATCAGATATTGTTTAAAAGTACTATATACAAAACCAATCCCTAAAGATTATCAATTAGGCGCTTATGGAGACTATGTAATAAGGTCAATGACGATTCTTCCGGATATCCATATCGCAATAGAAAAAGTCGAAAACATAGATATCAAATCCGATTTAATAAGAACGTTGGAAGATAAAACTGATGAAAAATCAATTGAATTATTAAAGAAATATTTAGATCATGGGAATTCAACTTTGAGATATTGGACAGCTAAAACCATTGTTGAAAATCCTTCAGAAGCTTTTAATTCAGATGAAATTCATAAAAAAGTTAAAATAATATTAGAAAGTGAAAATTAAGGAATTAGGACACTTTTTTAATAATTAAAATAAAACTTCCAAATTCATAAATCGGTGTTCCTTGTTCAATATTAATATCAGTTTAAAATGGGTGGAGCAGGAAATGATGGAGATTGAGGGGGAGGTTAATGAGTAAGTTTCGAATATACTTTATTTGTTTTTAACTTTTAATTTTCTTTTTTTATAATCTATATATATTGTTTTGCTTTTGCCACGTCCAAATCTAACCATAATATTTTCTGCTTCATCATTTTCATTATAATGTATTGTTATATAGCGCATTCGAAACTCTTCAAATAAATAATCTCTTTTACAATTTTCATTAAATTTTATTCCAATCTGACCAATGCTTTCACCAAAAATAGGTTCAAATATTTCTCTAGCTGTATCTCGTGGTGAATATAAAAAGTAATCTAAAACATCTGCCTTTGACCATGATAATTGTATTCGTTGTTTATATGAAGTATAACTAAATGAGCTAATTGAATTAGAAGAATCATTCAAAAAAATCATCCAGTTTTCACTTGTTTCTCCATTTATTAGATAACCTTTCTGTTTTATGAAACCGTTAGGGTAGTATTGTATCACATTTCCAGTAAATGGAATACTACCTTTATAATATAATCCACGATAATTGGATAAACTATCTAAGTTCTCATACTGACAAAAACAAAGAATATTTGTTGTCATTAAAATTATTAAGAAAAAGGATTTCACCATGATTTTAATATTATTGAATTTAATAAACGAAAGAAAAAAGAAAGTATTATAATTTCTAAAATATATATCATTTTATCAAAACGGCCTCTTTTTTCTGTCCTTTCCAAAAGTTTCCTCACCCAATACACTTACCAAAAAATAAAATTTCAGTTACATGTTAAACGATTCATTATAGCAAAAATATCAAGGCATATTTTGTGCAGTTTAAAAGGGTGGAAGAGGAGTTTTGGAGATTCAGTGGGAGTTAATGGATAAGTTTTGAAAAAGAATAAGCTCTATTTTTTAATTGAAATTGGTTGTAATTATGATGATTATAAAACAATAACATTGATATCTTAAAAAAAGTAGCAACTAATTTCACATGTTATTGATAATTACTTATTTTTGCTCACAGTTAATTTTGTCAACTAATTTACTCATTTAAAAAAAATAGCTATGAAGAAGAATTACTTAATTTTAATCTTTGTTTGTTTTTTTTCCTGTACCTACGCACAAATTACGCTAAACCAAACAACAAGTGTGCCTCAAATTGGGGAAAGCCTGGATTTCATTATTCAAAACCCTCCAACTATTGGTCCGGGAAGCGCAGGGCCGGGCCAGACATGGGACCTTTCAGGAATTACAGGAACTGCAACAAATTTTTCATTTATTAGTTTAGCGAGTTCACTGGAACCGGCTAATTTCCCTTTAACAGATGTGGTGGAGCATATCGATGGAAGGGAAAATTTTTATTCTTACGATTCAGATGAACTTTCTTATGAAGGTTCTTTTATCCCTGGTCAATTAAGGGTGACTTATACTGATGACCGTGAATTTTTAAAGTTTCCGATCACCTATAACGATGAATTTAACGAAAATTTTGATGGAGTTGCAGAAAATATTGCGTATGGTCAATCATTTGACAGAAGTGGAACAATCCATATCATGGCTGATAGTTATGGTAGTCTCATACTACCTTATACAACAGTTAATAATGTTCTTAGGGTAAGGGTAACCTGTTCGTATACAGACTATTTAGGAAGCTCTTTAATAGCTAGCTATGTTGATACAGTTTATTATTGGTATGATATGGCTAATGATTACCCTGTTGCTGCTTATACTGTTCTATATGTTGGTACAACATTATATTACAAACAGGCAATGTACCTAGAGGAATCTGATCTGCAGTCATCAATTGAAAATACAGAAGCAATTGATGAAAATCCGGCATTTTTCCCAAACCCGGGGTCTGATAAAATATGGTTTTCTGATTACAATGATATTATTTCAATAGAAATAATTGACTTGGCTGGCAGAAAAATAGATTATAAAGAGAACTTAGAAAGTAATTATATGGATGTTTCATTTCTCGAAAAAGGAATGTATATAGTTAATATTAACAAAAGAAACACAAAGCTTTCTGAATATTTGATAATTCAGTAAATCATAGAAAACCATAGAGTGTTTTTATAAATAAGGGATATACGATTAAGAAGACTGTTTAATTATAAAAAAGTTTGATCAAAAACGTTCTTTCAGCATCAGGTATTCCTTGTTTAATTATTCAAAAACCAATTAAATAACGAACGCCAAATAACGAAAAACGAACATCGATAGGAGTCCACGTTCGAAATTCAACATTCAGTGTTCCCCCGACAAATAGTACGGGGCAGGCGTTGTTCGATATTCAAAAACAAACAAGATTATTGGCATGATCTTGAGTAGGGGATAGTCACAATGCCCAAAAACAAAGAACGCTCCTTTGGGGATGAGCGTTGGTTAACTTATATAAAAAGCAAGATTACTAACGTGATCTTGAGTGGGGGAAGTACTCAATGCCCAAAAACAAAGAACGCTCCTTTGGGGAGCGTTTTTTTGTTTTTATTCCATTCCTTACGAAAACGGGGTTTTCGACGGACTGGCATAAAAACAAAAAAAACTGCCGTTGGCAGTTTCTTTGTTTTTGGTCATTGGTCGGGGTGGCAAGATTTCCTCATGCAACTCTCTGATTTGTAAGTTATTAATAATCAACATCTGTTTTTTTAATTTAAGCATATTTTTTATTTTTCATGTCCCGTTTCTGTCCCGGTAAAAGGACAAAAAAATAGCTGAGTATTAGTCAGTAATCTCGTTTAAAATTTGTATTTAATAATTATACTCCCCCATAACAATAACTGCTGATAACATGTATATAATTAATAGAATAAAGAAAAATCCAATAGAAATTGTTTTGACCCTTTTTTTGCCTCTAAGAACCTTCCAGATTATCCTTTTTCTATTTTTTACTTCTATTTTTTTTATTAAATAATAAAAGGGTAAAGATGCAAGAAATACAATTAAGCCATATCCAAAGCCTGGTAATTTTTTTGAATGTGCATCAAAAAAAAGAAAGCCAACTTGAATGTTAAAAAATAATTGTAAATAAATCCATGTGGGAAGGGCAATCGCAAACAAAAATGAATAGGCGTTAGAATCAATTTGATTGTGATAATCTTTTAACTTTATTAAAACAATATCCTTCTTTTTTTTCTTTTCTTTTTGTTTTAAATTTTTTTCTCGGGCCTTTTTAAAGAAATTCTCTTTAGTAATAAGACTTCTATTGAATAAAATATACTTTACCCAAAATTTAAAAAATATACTTTCAATACTTATCATATGAAAATTGGTTGACTCATCTTTTACTCATAAAACTTCTTAATCAAAACATCCAGCTCTTTTAAGAGCTTCTTAAAATCCGAGTCGTATTTTATCACATTCCCGGAAAATTAGTTATAAATATACTAAATAAAGATTGAATTTATTGTCACATCTGAAAATTATTTTTATGGACAATGAGTGTGTTTGCTTTCATTTTCTTTAAATTTCATTTTTATTAACTTGTTGAGATAAAACAAATAAACATTTGTAAATTATTTTTTGAAATTCATGTTTGTCCCGTTTTTGTCTCGATGAAATACACCAAAACCTATATGTTTAAACAATTTTTAAAAGAACATAATGTTTGTAAAAAATATTTAGTAATCAATATGTTATATAAATATTACTTAAATAAATATTGTTAAAGCAAATCTTATAAAATGAGTTTTTTTTTGGTTTCCTCTTGTGATTGTGTCCCGTTTGTGTCCCGAAATACAAAACGACAAGGCGTAAAACCTTGTCGTTAAATATTTTATGGGCTTTTCGTCGGGGTGGCAAGATTCGAACTTGCGACCTCCTGGTCCCAAACCAGGCGCGCTGACCGGACTACGCTACACCCCGGAATCTGTTTTTACTTTTCAAAACAAACAGAACATTTTTGAGGGTGCAAAGATATTACTAACTTTTGTCTTTCCCAAATAATAAGATGATTTTTTAATTTCTTATTACACTGATCACACCTTTTTTAGTTTTTGTGCTGAGTTTGATCAAATATACCCCGCTGCCCTGCGGTGTGATAGTTCATTTCTATTATCAATAATTATTGGAAAACTGTTTTATTGTTGATTTGAAAGAACTTATTTCTTTTTCGCCTTTTTTAATTCTTTTGCTTTCTTTTTTGCTGGCAAATAGTTTTCTGATGTAATAACTTTTTCACCACTTTCTTTCTCTAATTCTTTTAGAGCATTTCCTGCTATTTTCCCGCCTATTTTGGCAGCATTTTTATTCTCAATAAAACCTTTTGCATTTTTTGCTCTGGTTACTTTTGTTGTTGAAGCTTCACCTAACATTGAAAAAAGCAACTCAAGGTCGGTCATATGGTCACGAAGATTTTGACTTCTTAAACCTTTTATCTTTTTTTATTCAGCAGGTGTTAACCCAAAAGTAGCTTTCGAAATTTCTGCGGTTAATATTGCATATTCAAGTTGTTCTTTTACTCCTCTGTTTTTCCATTCTTCTGTTAATTCTTCACGAATTGCAATACTTCTCATTCGTTTCTCAATCCAATCATCAGGATAACCTTTTGCTTTATACAATTCCCGAGTCCTTTGAGTAGCTAATTCCGGATTTTCAATTTCATCTAACCTGTCAGAACCAACTTGTGCCAACCATTGTTTAAAGGGTTCAGCTTTTGGAGAAGGAATTGATTGTACTATTCTTAAAAGTCCTTTGGCATCAGCACAATCAGTTGTGTATTTTTTACCATCTGTAGAAATCATTTTCAGTTGTACGATAATTTCGTACAACTGAGAAAACCCTTCCGAGTTAAGTTTTCTTTTAAGATCACTCCAATACCTACGGGGATTATTGCTTTCGGTAAGAATTTCAACAACGTCGATTATTGCAAAATACCATTTTTGTGCTGACTCATTCCATTCAGTTCGAATATGTTTACTTTCAAATAGTTAAATATTACTCATAATTTATTCTTTATTAAACTCAAAAATAGTATTTTTTTGGGTTTTTAAAAAGTCATGAAAAATAGCAATATTTTAAATTAGTCTTAATGGTGTTCAATTTAAATATTTTTTTTATACGCCACGTTTCGTTAAAGATGTTGCGAAGGGGAACGTTAAACTTTGTGCGCTTAGGATGTATTAGACAATACGCAGTATAGCTTTTGCGTAGTTTTATGGTTTGAAAACAACTGGGCGATTCAATCTTTAATCAAAGGAAGATATTTACGAAAATTCTCAGCCAAAATCCAGATCTCAATAACCAAGAGAACCAACGGTATCATCAACCCCGAGGGATCAGTATAAGCATGTGTCAGAATGATACCTACTAATATCGGAAAAATCACAACGGCTCCCAGCGCTCTTGTCATGGTAATCATAATCAATAAGCCCCCGAGGATTTCAACTACCGCCACCAACGGCATCAACCAGCCGATTTGCCCGAATCCTGTCATCATTGTGATCATTTTTTCCGGCATTTCTTCCGGCATGGGCATGTATCCGAAAAACTTATTGAGCCCCGAGTTGATAAACATCAGTCCGAACAGGATGCTGACGATCAATATTAGATTTTTTTTCATGGTCTTTTATTTGTTTTTTTTCACAAAACAATTAAAAGGGGGGAATTGTTCACCGCTGGCTTAGGTCATTTGATGACTTGATTGTTCCATGGACTTTACGAATCCCAATTGTATCCCTCAAAACTCCCCTCCCTGGAGGGGCCGGGGGTGGGTATAACCCATCTCCATCATCCATTTCCGCCGGATCAATATTTTTCTTTCTAATGTATTCACGTCCGGCGGTTTTAATCGTACCGGTTCATACCCCGGCCGTTAGCCGGGGCTGAATTAATATGGCCCTCCAGGCCGTTTGTTTCATCGTTTTTTAATGGTAAGTCATAACCCATAACCCATCACCCATCACCCATCACCCATCACTCATCACTCATAACTCATAACTCATAACTTATAACCTCCCTTCCAACTCCCTCAAATGCTCCATCTTCTTCTGCTCCAGAAACTCTTTGATTCCTTCCAGATGCTCTTTTACCCGTTTGTTGCCGAATTCATAAACCTTTGTCACCATCCCGTCAAGGAAATCTCTGTCGTGCGATACAAGGATCAGGGTGCCGTCGAAATCCATCAGCGCTTGCTTCAGAATGTCTTTGGTGCGCATGTCGAGGTGATTGGTGGGCTCGTCGAGGATAAGCAGGTTAACGGGCTCCAGAAGCAGTTTAATCATGGCCAGACGGGTACGCTCACCACCTGAAAGCACTTTTACTTTTTTATCCCAGTCTTCTCCACCGAACATAAATGCCCCGAGAAGGTCTTTGATTTTGGTTCGGATATCACCCTTCGCAACATCGTCGATGGTCTGAAACACTGTCAGGGAATCGTCCAGCAAGGATGCGGCATTTTGCGCAAAATAACCGATCATGGTATTGTGCCCAAGGGTAAGCTGCCCGCCATAATCAATCTCCCCCATGATGGCTTTGACCATAGTTGATTTGCCCTCACCATTCTTTCCGACGAAAGCCACTTTTTCGCTCCGCTGAATGACCATTCCTGCTTTTTCAAAAACAAGAAGGTCGTCATAGCTTTTTGAAACATCCTCGGCAATCACTGGGTAGGAGCCGGAGCGGGGAGAGGCAGGAAAACGGAGTCTGAGATGTGAGGTGTCTTCTTCATCCACTTCAAGTATTTCAAGCTTTTCGAGCATCTTCACGCGCGACTGCACCTGCAGGGTTTTTGAGTAGGTACCGCGAAACCTTTCTATAAATTCCTGATTATCGGCAATCATTTTCTGCTGCTCGTCGTATGCTTTTTGCTGATGAACGCGTCTATCCTTGCGCAGCTCGAGGTATTTGGAGTAATTGACCTTGTAGTCGTAAATCCTTCCCATGGTCACTTCGATGGTGCGTGTGGTGATGTTATCCACAAAAGCACGGTCGTGAGAAATTACAATAACAGCACCGGCACTGGTGACCAAAAAATTCTCCAGCCATTGCACCGATTCGATGTCCAAATGGTTGGTCGGTTCATCAAGAAGGATCAAATCCGGATTCTGAAGAAGAATCTTCGCAAGCTCGATACGCATGCGCCATCCCCCGCTGAAATCGCTGGTGGGACGGGTAAAATCCGATCTCAGAAAACCCAATCCGGTCAATATTTTCTCCACATCGGCATCGAAATTAATTTCGCCGTGTCCGTAGAGTTTTTCACTCAGAGTTGAAACCTTTTCAATGATCTCATAATATTCGGGCGAGTCGTAATCGGTGCGGACAGTAAGCTGGTGATTGAACTCATCCAGTTCGCGCTGCATCTCTAAAATACCCGAAAATGCCTGAGAGGCTTCCTCAAAGACAGTCCGCTTATTTTCGGTCATCAGCATTTGCGGAAGATAAGCAATCACCGCCTCTTTCGGAGCAGAAACCCTTCCGGCAGTTGGCTTTTGCGCCCCCGCCATAATTTTCAGCAAAGTAGATTTGCCTGCACCATTTTTCCCCATGAGGGCGATGCGGTCCTTATCGTTCACCACGAAGGAAATATCTTTAAAAAGGGTTGTTCCGCCAAATTCAACCGCCAATCCGTCAACAGAAATCATGTTTTATTTTTTTAAGGGGGCAAAGGTAATGAAAAAGTCGAAAGCCGAAAACTTAGAAACTCCCCTCCTCCGGAGGGGCTGGGGGTGGGAAAATGGATGATGTATGCCCACATTCGACTTCATACATCAGGCAAATCTCCCCAACGCTTCCTCCACCGACCCCACAAACCCAACCAACTTGCCTTTATTGCTCTCATAAATAAAATCCCTCAGGCTTTTGCTGGTAAATTTGGAAAAATCCCCCACAATAGCCAGTCGCATGCGGTAATTGGAGAATTTTTGGAGAATATCACCGGCAATTTTGGTTTTGAGGTCGAAAAACTCCGGACAAAGGTTTTTTTCGTGGATAATCAACGAATCAGCTCCCTGATAGCGGCAGTCGGCCATAATATCCAGGGCATCCTGGACTTCGTTGATCAGTATTTCATCTGAGATTATTTCGGCGATTGAGTTGTGAAGAATAATTTCCATTTTTTCCTTTTAAAAATTGTACTGAATTGCTATTCCGTGTCTTGACATGATACCGATTCTGCGCTCTCTTTCGTAAGTAATATATTTTTTCTCATTAAAAGTATAAACCGGAATACCGATATAAGGCGAAATATTGAGTCTTTTTTTAAATCTGTATCCAAAACTAAGTATTATACCTCCTAAAACGTTTTTATCCAATATTCTATCTTTATACTGATTGTTATATCTGTTAATATAAGTTTGTTTAAATCCGGCTCCAAAAAACAATCCTTTTGGGGCATATTCTTTTCTTGAAATAAATGGATAATAACGCAGGTCAAAACACAATGAAATACCTTTGAAATATGTCGTGTAAATGTAGATGTTGGGACCTGAATATTTAGTATTCAAATAATAATAAAAATTCAGACCAGTTTCCATTTCAGCAGCAATGGAAAAATGCTTGTTAAAGTAATACTCGAAAAAATAAGAAAGTAAGTAAACATCAGCGAGAATAGAATTGGTTAATCTGAAAAAATCTATTCCTGCAGAGTATTGATGAGGTATTTCGAAGTCATTTTTTGTTTTTTTGTTTTCAGCTTTTTTATTGGCATTGAATTCTTCGTTTTTTTTAATAATTATATCCTGCATTTCTTTGTTGATTTTCGAATTTAAATGCAATTTGTTATTATAATTATATCCGCATATAGAGTCAGTTTGAACTGAAAAAGACTCACTGTTTTGCGAATTGATGCCCTCAATTTTATTTTCCTTTATGGATAATATTTTGCATTTTATTTCATCAGATTGATTGATAAAAATTATATCCTGACCTGATAGTTGAATAAACCAAAAAGAAACTAAGAATAAAGTGAAAAATTTCATTGTTTAGACTCTGTTTTTAGGCAAAAATAGTAAAAAAACCCTAATAACTTTCCTTCTTGGATGGGTCGGGGGAGGGGAATGTATGATGTATGAGGTATGATGGATGATGTATGAGGTATGATGTGTGATGTGTGATGGATGATTTACTTCACCTTCGATCTCATCATCTAATTTTTTCAACAAAAACAATAGAAGCCTAAATATCTCCCCTCCCCGGAGGGGTCGGGGGTGGGTACAACCCATCTCCCAATCCATCCACATCATTCATTTCCGCCGGAAAAAACTTTTGCTTTCTAACCAGTTTTTTGCCGGCGGTTTGTCATTGCAATTCAATTCCCGGGGCGCTGCCCCGGGCTGAATTGACTTGGCCCTTCAGGCCGTTTTGTTTGCTCATTTTGACTTTGTTTTTAAAATACCATAGTAAATTACCAATTCATAATTTCAATATTCTTTATTGCTTAAAAAAATCATTCCAGAATTTGAGGTACTTCTTTGTATAGGAATGTGTTTTTCTTTTTGTAATCCTGATTACTCAATACTTAAAATCTTCAGTTCCGTCCTCCTGTTCAATTGATGCGCACCTTCCTGCTGTTCAATTGTTGGAAGGTTTTTGATGAATTCTTCGGTTAGAATATCACCGTCATTTAAATAGGTATATTTAATCAAATCAGATTTTTGAACGGTGTACGGAATATTTTTACCGTATCCTTTTGGAATAACCCTGTCAGGTTCGATGCCTTTTTCATTAAAATAATCCCTCAGATCGCTTGCTCTTTTAAAAGACAGACTGTCATTGGTTATTGGAATTGGCCTGAAATCAGTATGGGCACTTATTTCAACAATAAATTCGGGATGTGTTTTTAGTAGCTGGACAACCTGGTCCAATTGAGCATAACATTCGGGTGCAATTCTAACTCCCGGGCGCATAAGCGCATAATAAATATCCAGCTTATAAATTGAACCTTCAGAAAATGCACTGTCACTTAGTTCAAAATATTTAACCGGTTGTTGGGCAAACACACCCGTAAACAATAAATTCAGATAAACCGTTATTACTATTGTCCTCATAATTCAATTTGAATCAGTTCAATAACTTTTGGGATAAATACAATTAGTCCGACGGTAAAAGCAGTGATGGCGCTAATTAATACGCTTGCTGCAGAAAGGTCTTTAATCTTTTTTATGGATTCATTTTTCCCGGGTGAAACAAAATCTGAAATGTTTTCAATTGAAGAATTGATCAGTTCCATTGCAAACACAAATCCAATTGCGAAGACCACAGCAACCCATTCAGTTGCTGAGATTTCAAAATATATTGAAAAGGCGATAGCGCAAATAGCGGCAATTAAATGAATGCGGGCATTATGCTCCTCATTGAGTAGAATTTTTAAGCCATTAAAAGCATATTTAAAACTTTTAATTCTGTCTGTGACTGAAAACTTTTTTTGTTTCATGAATTTCTTTTCTCTGTGTAAAAATAATGAAATATTTACTGGAAATCAATCCTTTTGATTTTGCTCAGGTAATTCAAATTTTACAGGAATTTCATAATATACTCTGACCGGAACGCCGCCAGCCATTCCGGGACTGAATTCCGGCAACAGTTTCACAACTCTTTCAGCTTCTTTATCAAAACTTTTACCTGCACTTTTTACTATTTCATGAAAGGTAACAGAGCCGTCTTCATTGATTATTATTTTGCAGACTACAGTTCTTGGGATACTGTCTTTTAAAATTTCATCGGGGTATTTAATGTTGTTTTTTATGATTTTTTTTAAACTTTCCTCCCCTGATTCAAATTGTGGAAAAATGTCGACTTCTGTATTATATAAAACTAAAGGGGCATGTATATCACAAGCTACAGGTTGTAATGGATCTATTGTCATAATTACATAACACATCACACCTGGTGTTGTGTTCGTTGTTACTTCAGGAAGCTTTTCTTTGTCTTCTATTTTTGGTTTAGGTGGAAGAAATACTCCAAATTTTTTATTCAGGTTGTTGATCTTTTTTCCTTTAAATTTTGTTCCATTATTGCATGATACCATTGAAACAGCAGCTGATAAAATTAAAATTCCAAACCTGAGTTTTATTCTCAGAACGGATTTATTTTTAAAACTTAGAACATATAAAAAGGATAAAAGCTTGTAAATGAACAAAAAAAACAAGTAAGCAAACTGATTAATTGATTTGTATTTTGTCATAATCAATTAATTATATCTTTTTATGATACTTCTTCCAGCACTTTTTCAGCAAATCATTCTTAGGAAAATTAAGCTTTTGCGAAAACTCCTCTATTTTCTTTTCTGCCAAAGAAGCCGATTTACAGCTTTTCAGCAGCAGTTTCTGTTTGGTGTGGGTGTTATTCAGGAAAATCTCATAACGACGTATTTGAACATCCGCAAAAAGACCTGGCATGTGTTCTGCTTTATTATAATTGGTCAACAACAACTCATTAAAACTTGAAAGCGTTTTCCAGTTGCCGATTTTAAATGGAAACAAAAACAATACCCGCCTTATTTTACTTTCCTCATAATTGATCTCCACTCCGGTTACCGACATGAACATTATGAATCCGTAAATTATTAGCAACAAAGGAATTACAAAAAACACGTTTTGCACAGCACAAAGAACCCCAAGAAATAAAACAATGATACCCGACCATGAAAACAGACCGCTGAAACTTGCACCGTGAACGACAAACTCTCTCTTCACTAATTTGATTTTTTTCCAAATTTATAAAAAAAATCAAATCCCAAACAAAAAAGCCCTATCATTCCTCCAAAACTCCCCTTTGCCGGAGGGTTGGGGGTGGGTATGATGTATGTGTACACAACAACTCTCCTCCCCGGAGGGGCCGGGGGTGGGTACAACCCATCCCCAACATCCATTTCCGCCGGAAAAAACTTTTGCTTTCTAACCAGTTTTTTGCCGGCGGTTTGTCATTGCAATTCAATTCCCGGGGCGCTGCCCCGGGCTGAATTGACCTGGCCCTTCAGGCCATGGCCTTCTAACGTGTTACTGTTTGGACATGCAGAAGTTGACATGCAAAAGCATGTCCCTACCGTTTCCCCTCCAGAATCATCTTCTCCATAGCCACAAAATGCTCATTCACCTCATCATTCATTCGGGCAAGGCATTTGTCAACATCACTTTTCAGAATACCAAACTGTTCTTCGGTAAATTCTTTGACAACAGAAAGGTCTTTTTCAAATTGCTTTTTGATTTTAACATCAGCTCCTTCGCAAATGGAAATGGCTGCAGTGACCTGTTCTTCGGTGTGCTTGTTAAGTTTGTCCAGTTTAAAGGAAAGGGTTTCATGGGTGTCGGCTATTTGTTTGCTGAGAACGTCTTTCAATGAGATGGTTTTTTCACTGAGCTGTTCGGTGGCCAGGTTTTTTGTGACCAGAATTTCGTTCTCAAACTGACTTCTGATGCGCGAATCAGATGATTCATAGGACTTTTTAACCTCAGCAATTTGCAAATCAAGCTGTTTGTTGGTATCAATCAGCCGGATGGCAATTTTTTCATGCATTTCGTTGAGTCCTTTTGAAAGTTCGGTCTTTACCTCGTTGAGTCTTGCATTTAACTCATTTATTGCATTATTATTAAGAAGGAGTTCAGTTCGTGCCCATGAATATTTCTTTCTGAACATTAAATACATAATAACAATCAGGGAACCCAGCAGGAAAAATCCAATTGCAGCCAGAATAACTGAAGTTTTAATAATACTCCTGAACCTCTCAAACCTGGCGTTGGTGGCTTTGTGTACTTTGATGTTCTGCTGAATGGCTTTGTTGAATTTTTGTTCGAAGGAGCTAACCTTTTCTCCTGTTCCGGCTGATACTCCGGTCAGATTTTCAATGGATTGGTTCAGACTGTCATTTACTGTTGTAAGTTGTAATTTCAATCTGTTGTTTTCGCTTTTAAGACTTTTTACATCTTTTTTAAGTTTGGTGATTTCATCGTCGCTCGTTTGAGCAAAACCATTCATTGTAAATAAGATAATTACAATAATGGCAGTCAGTTTATAGTAAAATGTTTTCATAGTTTCCTGTCAGTGTTTATAGTGCTGACGCCGCACTGTTATTAGTTTAGGGTTAACAAATCAGGGAAAGTATATATAGGGTTCGTTTGTTAGTCTTAAATCTATTATGCTAATATACAATATAATTTTTTGAAAATCAAGTAGAGACGCAAAATTTGCGTCTCATTAATTAACCCCGGCTTTTAAGCCGTAGTTAATTAATTTCCATCATTCAAAACAACAAATCCAAATATTCCATAATTTCGCATGTCTAAAAGAGTAAAAAATGATTACGTTTCTTATTTCACTGGCCATCCTCGTTGGTGGATATTTTGTTTACGGAGCAATTCTTGAACGCGTTTTTGGCACAGATCCTTCACGCGAAACTCCGGTTAAAAGATTAAAGGACGGCGTGGATTATGTGGAACTTCCTTTATGGAGAATTTTTCTTATTCAGTTTCTGAATATTGCCGGACTGGGTCCGATTTTCGGAGCAGTGGCCGGAGCAATGTGGGGTCCGGTTGCTTTTTTATGGATCGTTTTTGGCTGCATTTTTGGTGGAATGGTACACGATTATATTGCCGGAATGTTATCAATGCGTCACGACGGAAAAAGTATTCCCGAAATTGTGGGGCAATATCTGGGTGTTGGTACCAAACAGTTCATGCGCGGATTTACCGTTTTGCTGATGATTGTGGTGGGAGCAGTGTTTGTTAAAGGTCCGGCCGGAATCCTGAACAGTATTTCAAATGATGAAATGGGTATAACTTTCTGGATGGCTGCGGTTTTTATTTATTATATTCTGGCCACCATGTTACCCATAGATAAACTAATCGGCAATGTTTACCCCATTTTTGGTTTTGCACTGCTGTTTATGGCTGTGGGTATTCTGGGCGGAATATTTGCCGGTGGGTTTACGCTCCCCGAATTTTCCATGTCATCATTTACTAATTCACATAACAATCCCGATTCGTTTCCCATCTTTCCCATGATGTTTGTTTCCATTGCCTGCGGAGCAATTTCAGGATTTCACAGCACCCAGTCGCCGCTCATGGCCCGATGCATCAAAAATGAAAAACACGGGAAAAGGATTTTTGCCGGAGCAATGGTTGCCGAAGGAATTGTGGCATTGATCTGGGCTGCAGCAGCAATGGCGTTTTTCGGAGGAACAGAAGAGCTGAACTCCGCTATGGCGGTGCATAAAAATGATGCAGCCTGGGCAGTGAACCATATTTCAAATACATTGCTGGGAAGCGCAGGTGCTGTGCTGGCTTTGCTTGGCGTTGTAGCTGCTCCGATAACATCCGGAGATACAGCCTTCAGATCAGCACGACTGATTGTGGCCGATTTTCTGAATTACAATCAAAAACCCATAAAAAACAGATTATTAGTGACCATCCCTTTGTTTGTTGTAGGGTTTATTCTGGTTCAGCTTGATTTTGGGATCATCTGGAGATATATGAGCTGGGCAAACCAGTCATTGGCTATGATTGTTTTATGGACCATAACCGTTTATCTGGCAATGGAAAAGAAATTTTACTGGATAACACTTGTCCCGGCGATATTAATGACCGCAGTTTGTATCTCCTATCTATTAACCGCGCCAGAAGGATTCAGCATCTCATCGTACATTGGAAACGCAATAGGAGTGGGGGTGGCTGTTTTGCTTGTTCTTGTGTTTATGGTTTGGAAATACAGGAAAATGGAAATCAGATAAAATTCCACGCATTTTTGCTTAATAGAAACTAACATTCTACCATATAAGTCAAGGAGCAATACTGATTAAGTCAGGTTTGCATTGCCATACCTTTGTTTCATAATTAATACAAAAAACCATGAAAACGATTTTAACTTTCACACTGATGTTCATCTTAGGATTAGAATTCAGCACAGCTCAGGATACCATTTTATATATGAATGGAAAAATGGCCTTAGGAAAAGTACAAAAAACAGCAAATACAACTGTTTATTTTACTCCTGATAATAAAAATACAAAAATCAAAAAAATTGACATTGAAGACCTTTTCAGTATAAATTATCAGAATAAATCAATGGTTTACTATTATGCTCAGGATACTGCGATTGGGAATAATATGAATTTAGATGAAATGAACACTTATGTGATGGGTAAAAATTATGCGAGAGTGAATTTTAAATCCCCAAATAGTACTCTGGGTGGAATTGTAACAGGTGCAGCTGGTGCTTTTAGTTTTTGGGGATTGGCATTACCAGTGACTTATGCTTTAATTGTGGGATCTAAAAATCCACGTTTTGAGATAGATGAAAAAATAAAACAGGAGATTTATTCAAATCCCGTAATAGATTTTCCAACAATAGCAATAGAACCCGGATTATCATATGATGCAAAAAATGACAGGGAAATGAAAGCGCCTATTTTTAATGAGCCACTTTTTCAGGAAGGATATAACAGAGCTGCTAAAGACAAAAAAGTCAAAAATTCATTAAAAGGAGCACTTGTTGGATTTACTGCAATGATTGGAACATTCGTATTAATTTCAGTTGGTAGATAGTTTTCAATATGGTTTAGATTGACAAAGGGACCGCATTATTTATGATGCGGTCCCTTTTATTGATACACTATTGATAGGGGAAACCCCGGCTTTAAAGCCTATAGCCTTCAGGCTAATAATTGCAATTGAAATGATTACAGATAGTTGTAATGATTTTCTACTACCGCCTAAGACGATGGTTTTAATAAACAAACTTTTACAAAAGTTGAATATTGAACAAGGAACACCGATTTTAGATTTATGAACTTCATTAAACTTCTCAAATCGAATATCGATGTTCCCCCGATTAAAATACGGGGCAGGCTTTGTTCTTAAATCATTATCATTTTATAGCCGAGTCATTATTAATAACCCATCTTAATATAAAGTTGATTTTCAAAATATATTAAAGGACAAAACATTAATAAATAACAGAAATGCTGATAATTACAAACATATACCTGACGGCAATGGCTTTAAAGCCGGGGTTAAATGGTAACCAGTCTGTTTTTAATAGCATAAACAACCAGTCCGACAGAATTTACCGCCCCGATTTTATCAAGCATTTTAGATCTGTAACCATCAATAGTACGATTGCTTAGGAATAATTTTTCACCTATTTGAAAATTATTAAAACCACCACAAATCAAGTTTATTATTTCCAATTCATTTTTATTAAATATATCAGGTCTGCGTTCCGTTATTTCAGGTTTTTTTAAAAACTTTTTTGTTAAAACATCAATCAATTCTTCCGAAAAAAATCTTTTACCTGCCAAAACTGAATTAATTGCTTTTTCCACATCCATTTCTGTAACATTTTTCAGCAAAAACCCCATAGCACCTGCTTCAAGCATTTGTTCAAGATATTCTTCTTCGCTTTGCATACTTAAGGCAATAATTTTAATTGAGGGCTGTTTTTCAATTCCTTTACGAGTTGCTTCAATGCCATCCATAAGTGGCATCATGATATCCATAAATACAACATCAGGTTTATATTTATCCAATAATTTAAGAAAGTTGATTCCATTATCGGCCTGACCAATAACTTCTACATTTTTAATATCTTCAAGAATGGAGATAATTCCTTTTCTGAAAATTTCCTGGTCTTCTACTACAATAGCTTTTATCATTGTTTTTGTTATTTAATCCAACATTTTTGAAACCAAAATATTAAAGGAACTTCCTTTGCCCAATTCGCTTTCTATTTGTAATTCGGCACCGTTTTTTTCAACAAATTCTTTACATAAAAGCAAACCCAATCCGGATCCTCTTTCATTATTAGTGCCCAAATTTGAAAACTTGGTTTCAATCTGGAATATTTTAATCAAATCATCTGCACTTATTCCCGTGCCGGTATCTTTGATTGAGATTTTAAATTTGTCATCATCAAACGATGATATTTCTATTAAAACATTATCTCCCTTGTTACTGAATTTAATTGCATTGGTAACGAGGTTTCTGATAATTGTTTTGAACATCTCTAAATCAAATAAGATATATGCGCCAAAACCATTTGAAATTGTCAGTTTTATTTTTTTCTCGGCAGCAAAACTTTGCAGGGAACCAATCGATTCCAAAACAATATCGTGTATATTAAATTTTTCCTTTTTTGCTTCAAATATTCCAAGTTGCAGTTTTGACCAATTAAGCAGGTTTTCAAGCAATTTAAATGTTTCCTTTGTTTCAGCCTGCATGAGGTCGGCAATTTTTTCAACTTCTTTCATGTCTTTTTTAACGATGCTTCTTTTCATTAAATCGCAAGTCACCATTAGTGCCGCAAACGGGTTTTTTAAATCGTGCGCTATGATAGAGAAAAATTTATCCTTGGTGGCATTAATTTCCAACAGTTTTTCTTTAGATAATTTTAGTTCAATATGTGTGGCTACCCGAGCTGTAAGTTCAAGCGCATTAAAGGGTTTGGTGATAAAATCAACTGCACCGAGTTCAAAACCTTTTAAAATATTTTCAGGTTCGGTTATTGAGGTTAAAAAAATGATGGGAATATTATATGTCCTTGGGGATGTTTTTAATATTTTGCATACTTCGTAACCATCCATTCCGGGCATTTGAATGTCAAGTAAAATTAAATCAGGGGCCATCACTTTAACCGATTGCAAGGCGTGGGTGCCCGAAGATGAAATGTTGATGTTATAACCTTTTTCATATAAAATATTACCAAGTACCTGAATGTTTGCAGGCATGTCATCAATGATTAAAATCAAGGGTTTTTTTTGCTGATTCATAAACTTTATTTTTTAATAGTTGGAATTGTTTTTTGGACAGTATCCTGAATCTTAATTCCTGATTTATTAATCGGGTTTTTTTCATTTTTTGAAACAAAACCCAAAGGAGTAATAAACTCATACAATTTTTTTAGTGTTGAATAAATTTGATTAATGTTGAAGGTTTCAATATAACCTGAAAGTTTAATGCAGTAATTACTAATTTCTTCGATTTGATGTTTTTCATTGTATTTGCCCAATTCTTTTACAAATTCAATAATTTCATCAATATTTAGTGTTTCTTGTAACTTTATAATTACGGAATTAAATTGTTTTGACATTTCCACTTGTATTTCATGGGATAGTTTTCCTGTTAAATTTTCAGATTTAAAAGAGGATGGAATTTCTTTTTTATCTATTTCCTTTTCCTGTAATTCTTCGTAAGGTAAAAATTTGATAAGCTTTTCCAGTAAATCATTTTTGTAAATAGGTTTAATAAGAAAATCGTCAGCAAGCTGCTCAAACTTATCTTTTTGCTGTTTCATCCCGGATGCAGTGAGCGCAATAATTGGTATATCCTTTAAATCATTGTCAGATTTAATTATATTTATTGCAGTAAAACCATCCATAACAGGCATCTGCATATCCATTAATATTAAATCGGGTTTGATTTTTCTGGCTTCGTTGATGCATTCTTCCCCATTTTCTGTTTCAATGATTGTGATATTAAGTGATTCAAGATAGCCCTTTACAACCTGTCGGTTAGACAGTACATCTTCAGCCATCAGTAAAACAGGATTTAAAAACCTGATTTTAGATAATTTCAGGTTTATTTTTTCAGAGGAGTCATTGTTGTACAATGAGGCAATTTCGATATTGTAAACGGTGAAACTAAAAACAGTACCTTTTTCTACTTCACTTTCCACTGTAATTTTTCCTCCCAGCAATTCAATCAATCGCTTTGTAATGCTCAATCCAAGTCCGGTTCCGCCATATTTGCTTCTGTTTTTTTGTTCAACCTGAATAAAGGGCTCAAAAATGTTTGATAATTTATCCGGAGGAATTCCAATGCCGGTATCTTTAATGGTAAATATTAAATCTACTTTACTCAGCATTTTATCTTTCGCAATGGTGTTTACATTAATATCAACACCACCTTTATTTGTAAATTTAATGGCATTGCCGATCAGGTTGAATAAGATTTGCCTGAGATATTTTTCATCGGTGATCAGACTGCCCGGAATTTCTTCAGAAATGTGGATGTTTATTATCAACCCTTTTTCTTTTGCTTTCATAATGAAAACAGACTGTAGTTCCTGTATGATGTTATTTAAACATACCGGTTGATTATGAATAACCATTCGTCCGGCTTCAACTTTTGAAAGATCCAGAATATCATTTATGAGAGAAAGAAGGACTTTGCTGCTTTGAATTATATTATCAAGATACTCAGTAAAAATTACCTGTCCTTCAGTTTTTTCTTTAAGAATACTTGAAAACCCGACAATAGCATTCAAGGGGGTGCGTATTTCATGACTCATATTTGCAAGAAACTCGCTTTTCATCCTGTTTGCATCTTCAGCAGATTTCTTTGCATGCATAAGTTCATTTTCGATTCTTTTTTGCTCTGTAATATCCCTGGCCACAATTACAGCTCCGAGAACATTTCCGCGGTCGTCATTATAAACCGAACCGTTAAATAAGACATCTGTAAGTTTTCCATCCATTATGGTTAAAGGATAATCAGCTACAAAGCCTTTTTCAAAAACCTGCTGATAGCATTCTTTTGCCTTTTCGGGTTTGGTGAAATAATTAAAAAAGTCGGTGTTCATTAATTTTTCACGCGATTCACCGGTTACTTTCACTGTTGCCTGGTTCATGTCGGTTATTTTGCCTTCGGGACTAATGGTGAACAAAGGGTCGCGACTGGCTTCGATCAGACTAAGTGAATATTGGGATGCTATTTTCAATGAATAGCTGAAAGCTTCGAGCTCTTTATTTGCAGTTTCACGTCTTTTTTTTTCCTCGGTTTGAAAAACAAGCTCTTTATCGGCAATTACCAACTCTGCAGCTCTTTTTTCTTTTTCACCTGTTTGAAAGACCAATTCTTTGTCTGCAATAACAAGTTCGGCAGCTCTTTTTTCTTTTTCCCCGGTTTGAAAAACGAGTTCTTTGTCAGCAATAACCAACTCTGCAGCTCTTTTTTCTTTTTCACCTGTTTGAAAGACCAATTCTATATCGGCAATAACTAATTCTGCAGCTCTTTTTTCTTTTTCTTCATTTTGAAAAACAAGTTCCTTATTGGCGATGATTAATTCATTTGCCCTTTTTTCTTTCTCTTCATTTTGAAAGACCAGTTCTTTATTTGCAATAATTAACTCAGCAGCTCGTTTTTCTTTTTCTTCATTTTGAAAAACCAGTTCTTTATTGGCAATAATCAACTCAGCAGCTCTTTTTTCTTTTTCTTCATTTTGAAAAACCAATTCTTTATTGGCAATAATTAATTCATTTGCCCTCTTTTCTTTCTCCTTATTTTGATAGGCCAGTTCTTTATTAGCATCACGTATTTCAATTGCCCATTTTTGCTGAGATATATCACGCGCAACAACAACGGCTCCCATAACATTTCCATTACCATCTTTATAAACAGCGCCGTTGAATAAAACATCAGTAAGTTTTCCGTTTTTACTTAGAAAAGTAAGAGGGGAATTTGCAATAGATCCATTTTTAAATACTTCCTGGTAAACCAAACGGGCTTTTTCAGGTTCAGTGAAATAATCATAAAAATTTGTGCCAATAAGCTTTTCGCGTTCAATTCCTGTTATAATTACCTTTGCCTGATTCATGTCAGTGATTTTGCCTTCGGGACTGATGGTAATCAGTGGGTCCAGACTGGCTTCAATCAAACTGCTTGCGTACTGTGAATCATGTATTTTGGTTCTTTCCATTTTATTTAATATTATTTCGTTTATTTTTTTACATTTCGAGGTCCATATTTTCATCATTAAGATATTTCAATTCCTAAAATTAATATGTCATCAGTCTGGTAATTACTTCCCTGCCAGTGTTCTAAGAAATCGAGCAAGTTGTTTTTTATGGAAGGGAATGGTTCATCCAGGTATGAAGACAGTTGGTGTTCAAAACCTTTTCTGCTTATTTGTTTTTTATCGGCATTATCAAACTGATCAACAATTCCATCAGTATACATAAAAAACCTGTCGCCTTTAACGATGTCAATGGATTGCTTGCTGAATCCCTGATTCCGGTTTTCGGGATAATCATCACCAATGGCTAATTTGTCAGGCCGTAATTTTTTTAAAATATTATTATTAAAATACAATACCGGAATATTTGCTCCGGCAAATTCCAGTGTTTTTTCTTTATTGTTAATCACGCAAATGGCTATATCCATACCGTCATGGATACCAGACACCTCCTGCTTAAAGATTTTCAGGAATTTGGCATTAAGACTGTTTAATATTTCAGCGGGGTCATGTATTTTTTGAATGTTTATAATTTCATCCAGCAAATTATGTCCCGACATGGATAACAAAGCACCCGGAACACCATGACCGGTACAATCAGCTACAACCAGGAATAATTTTTCATTATAAGAATCTGTCCAGTAAAAATCTCCGCTCACAGTATCTTTTGGTTTATATATTTCAAAATGCTCAATGCCTTTTGATTTCATTATATTCAAATCGGGCAGCATTACTTCCTGAATCATTTTTGCATAATTTATGCTGTTTTTAATTTCTCCATAAGCCACATTGAGCTTTTTGTTTAAAGCTTCGACTTTTTCCTTTTGTTTTTTAATTCTTTCCTTTGACATTTTTAATTCCACATGCGTTGCAACCCTTGCAGTTAGCTCGGCAACATTAAATGGTTTGGTGATAAAATCCACGGCTCCGAGTTCAAATCCATACAAAATATTTTCAGTATCAGTAATTGCGGTTAAAAAAATTATTGGGATTTCCTGGGTATCAGGATTGCTTTTTAATGTTTTGCATACCTCATAACCATCCATCCCGGGCATTTGAATGTCGAGCAGAATTAAATCAGGGAGCAACGTTTTTACAGATTGCAAGGCCTGATTTCCAGAAGATGCAATTGAAATGCCATATCCCTTTCCATATAGAATATTTGCCAAAACCTGAAGATTTTGAGGCATGTCATCAACAATTAAGATCAATTTTTTTTTCATTTACTTTTTAATCATAAATTTTTTTGTAATAACTTTTGATGCTAAAATGACATTAAGAAAATATATACCATCATTCATGTTTGTCAAATCAATTGAGGAATGGTTAAGTTCTGAATAGTACACTATTTCACCGGAAGAACTATAAATTGAAATAGATTTTATATTTGGTTTATCTTCATTTATTTTGAAATTCATAATTTGTTTTGCCGGATTTGGATAAATATTTATTGTAATTAACTCTTTGGCGCAATTTTTTATGGCAACTGTTTTATAGTAACTAAAATTCCCGTTATAATCAGTTTGTTTTAATCTGTAATATGAAATTGAATTATAGGGTAAATTATCGTTAAAGGTGTAATTTATAGGAGAATAGGAATTGCCCGAACCTTTTACAATACCAATAACCTGCCAACTGGCTATATCGCTACGGTGTTCAACAGAAAAGTAGTCATTATTGGTTTCAGAAGCCGTTATCCAGTTTAAAACAACAATTTTATTTGAGCAAACAGCGCTAAAAGATTGTATTTCTATAGGCAATGTATTTACTGTTATTTCAATAGAATCAATTCCGTTTAAACAGCAATTAATCGACGAAACATTTACGATGTATTGTGTATTAATAATTGGTGCTGCAGTTATCGATGAATCACTTTCTCCATAAGGGTTCCACAAATAAGTAACGGTTCCGTAGCTGTTTGATAAATTGGCAGTGAGGCCTACTGAATCTCCCGGACCGAAATTTGTACTTCCGTCTGCAGTAATAGTAGTTAAAGGCATTACACCAATGATAACCATATTATCTTTCAGATTAATTGCGCCCTGTATTGACAGTCCTCTGCCAATAATTGAAGAACGGTCCAGTAAATTAATAGCTCCGTTGGCAACAATAGTTCCTTTAAAAACAGAACTATCGCCTAAATTGAATGCCCCGTTAATTTGCCAATATACCTTACAAAGAGAAGCGGAATTAATCAAGTTGACATTAGAGGATATTCCGGTTGATAACGCACCGTCTATCTGAAAAATAAATAACGCATCAGGGTCGCCTTGTGCATCTAAAGTTAAGTTGCCGTTCAAAGAAGTAGCAGCACCTATGCAATAAGTATTTGGACCCAGAATTTGGTCATTGCCAAGAGCTGTACCTAATACCACATCGCAAGTCATTGTTTTTAAATAATTATATGCAATATCTAAATCAATAGCGGTTTGAGCAGTAATTGCATTTACAACCTGAGTTTCTCCATTGATTGTACCCGGGGGAAAACCGGAGATGCTTCCAACATTTGTTCCTACATCGCCTAAAATAATTGAAGGCCCGATATTAGTAATTATGCCGGCAGAAGTAAATAAGGAAAAAGAAGAAGATGCACCTAAATCAGGTTCCTGACCATATCCTGTACTTTGAAATGAAAACACTATAGCAATTAAAGCGATATGTTTCAAAATGTTTTTCATTTAATATAATTTGAATTATATTTATTATGGCATCAAAGTTCGTAATCATATATGCAGAAAGTATTACATTTCATCAGAAAAGATTTACATCTTTCACACTAAAATTTTATTTTATATGATAGATAACCAAATAATTCTGATAAATTGTCTGAGCACTATATCACTTGAAGAAATATAAGAAGGCAGGTTTTTTTTCCTTAATTAAATTTAAATTTTATTGGCAAGGCATAACTAACCCTCACAGGATTGCCATTAACTTTTCCGGGAGTAAATGCAGGGAGCAACCCTATAACCCTTTTGGCCTCGTTGTCAAGGGACGGTTCAACGCCTCTTAAAACAGTAATATTTGATACTTTGCCGTCTTTTTCGATGACAAATTTGCAATAAACAGTTCCTGTTATTTCATTTTCCTTTGCATACTCAGGATATTTTACTTCATCCTGAAGAAATTTTATCAAAGCGATATCTCCGCCGGGAAATACAGGTTGTACTTCGGCAAAATCAACAATGTATTCATCAGGGTAGTCAAAAGGGGCATCAACAGGTAATGTTATTGGTTCAGTAGGTTGTGGACTGGTAGTGCCAATGTCATAGCATAAAATGATCGGCTCCGGTAAAATTATCATAGGCCTTACCCAAATCATTTTTGACAATCGTTTTTTTAATGGCATCCTTAGATTTTTTGCAATTCCGTCATCTGCTTTTTTAAGGTTATTTTCATGATTTTTTCCAGTTTCTTCGTTTGAATTACATGAACTTACAATGAAAGAAACGGATAAAAGTAATAGTCCGGTTTTGATTTTTATATCCCTTAGTTTTTTGTTTGAGTGGAAAACCTTATCCAAAAAAGATACAGATTGAAAAATTAATCTGACAAAGCAAACTACAACGAAGTTTAAGGGCCTGAATTTAAGCATAAGGCAATTTGTTAGGGTTACAGCAAATAAATAGCAAAAAATGTGCCCTAATTACAAAATAATCAGTTTTGGAGTATAATATGATTTAAGGTTTACCGGCTTAAAAAAAATTATTGAACATCCTCAATTTCCGGTTCCTCAATATCGGTCTGTATAAAAGCTGTTGCCGCCTTCCATGTTGAAAACAGACCCATGTTATGGCCTGAATTCATCAGATGGTATATGTTAGCGGCGGCTGTAGACTTGGGATTATCAACAAGTACGGCCCAGTCGTTCAGGATTGCCTTTGGGGAATTTTTCTGCATTCCGATCAGTTTAACAATATCGGTTTCATCAAAAATGAAATTGCAGTTACGGCAGTCGGTTATCCCTTTGCAGTCGGCAATATAATCGGGATCGGACCATGCATTGACAAAAGCGGTCATAAAATCTATCAGGTCAATATCTCCTCTGAGGGTAAGGAGGGCAATTTTTTGTTCTTTGTAAAACTTATGGGCAATTTTTTTGTTTTCCATTGGGCAAAAATATGCATTTTTACCCAATGAAATCAAAAATATCGGCTAAAATTCAATTTTATAGCTCAATGTAGGCAAAATTATCACAGTTTCTGACCGTTCAATATTCTTTGTTTTGTAATTATAGTCATATCCTTCATACATTGGCGATCCCAGGGCATTTTTTAGCAACAACGCCCATGAGCTTGAATGGTTCTGCTTGTTGATGCGGTATGTAATGGAAATATCCAGATTGTATGATGCCGGCAGTTGTTCTTCAAAAGCCCTGTATTCATCGTATATCACAGTTTTTTCTTCAAGTGAACGGCTTAGAAGCACCGGACTGGTTTTTTCGCCGCCCATATAGTTCATCCTGATATTCAATCCCAACACATTTTTATTTTTCAGGAAAATCTCTCTTCCAAAAAGAAAATTAACAACATATCCTTTATCATACCTGGTGCTTCTCCAGATATTGTCATCACCTTTGTATTTTGAATCGAAAACCGAAGCTGTAAACAAATAGTAGTAATTATTGTGCAAAAACCTTTCAAAGGTAAAGTCAATTCCAATATTTCTTCCCTCTGAATTGTTTTCAAGTGATTCCCTGAATGACCAGTCCTGCTTGAAATTGATCATTGAAAATGAACTGTCGGCAATGCCGGGGATATTGTATAATCTCTGGTAATATGGTTCAACTTTCATGCGCAGGTTTTCATTGATCCTCCAGTCATAAGCCATCACAAAATGCTGTGCAGGTGAAAGTTTCAGGTTTTTATTGGGATATTCGTTGCTTCCGTTTACATTTCTGTTGATAAGGTAAATTTTCAATTCTTCGAGTTGACTGTGTTTTCCGTACCCGAAGCTAAGCGAATGGGAGGGATGGAATGACCATTTAAGGCTGAGTCGGGGATCAATCGAATACTCATTGTTTAATGCAAAATATCCTGTATAAATACCGCTGTTGATGCAAATATTTTCTGTGAGATCATACTTCGATTGCAGATAATATTCCATAAAATTGCTGTGGCCTTTTTCATTCACCATATTTATGTATGATTCAGGATCGTTTCCTGTAACGCTGTTCAGATTTAGATTGTAAAGCAGGGTATGAAAATTCAATCCGGTTTTTATGGTATGTTTCTGACTAATTTTATGGTTAAGATATGAGCTTACAGTTGTTTTGGCAGATTCATCAACAAAATACCAGTATTTTCTGCGGGTAAGGTTGTCATCCAGACGGGTTGCATCCATTTTATTTGTGATTCCGGATGCCGCCAGTGTAGAATTAATATAGGTTTTGCTTCCCAAAACTATTTTATGATTGACGCCTGCAGCGCCCGTATTTAAATTCCAGTCATATTTTAACCTGTCCCAATCTCTTTCCCAAAGCAAGGAATCTTTTTCATCGGGTTCGTTGTTTACATCGAGGGCGCCAACGCCCCATATTGAGAAATTACCGGCTTTTCCGGCAGGAAAATTAAGTTTAAATGATAAATCCTGATATTTTGGGATCTGTTGCGAAGGAATTATGCCTATTTGGGAAAACAGTCCGAGTGTTGAATACCGGTAATTAAAAAGATAGGAAGATTTGCTTCCTTTTTTAAACGGGCCTTCGGATGAAACGTCAATGCCCATCATGCCTATCTGCACGGTATTTTCCATCTTTTCATTGTTGCCGTTCCTGAGTTTCATGTCAAAAACCCCGGCAAGGGCATTGCCATATTCAGCCGGAAAAGCACCGGTATAAAAATCAGAATTGGTAAGCAATTGCGAGCTGAAAATGGTCACAAAACCTCCTCCGGCCACATTCCCCCCCGAAAAATGGTTCGGATTGGGTATTTCAACACCTTCAAGCCGCCACGACACTCCCTTGGGCGAATTGCCCCTGATCACAATGGCATTGTCCTGGATATTTCCAACGGTAACACCGGCAAAAGCGGAGGCCAAACGGGCAGGATCATCAAATCCGCCGGCATACCTGCGTGTTTCTTCAACGGTGAAGGAACGGGCACTTATGGATGCCATGGAATTGACTGGTTTGTCTTTTCTTGAGTTTGCTTTTACTGTTACTTCGCCGATCTTGCTCACAGATTGTTTCAGTCCGCTTTGTATAACCACTTCTTTACCTGAGCTTACCAGAATTTCAGAGACTATTTCGGGGTCATAACCGAGAAAAGTAATTTGGATGTTGTATCTGCCCACGGGTACGCCGGTAATTTTAAAATCACCATTTTCATTGGTGGTTGAGCCGCACAGCGGATTGGTGTTTAAAACAACCACAGAGGCGCCGGGCAGGGGAGACCGTGACTCAATATCATAGATATTTCCTTTGACAGTTTGAGTTATTTCCTGTGAATATAAGTTTAATGATGTATATAAAACCACAAAGACCATCAAGTAGAGTTTTGAGATTTCAGAATATTTTTTCATTGTGCAGGTTTTTTATGTTTTCTTTTAAGGACAAGAAAAAAATTCATCAGTTGCATTGATTGTTTGTTTCTATTCTTTTGTTCGGTATTAGCCACTTCCTGCTTCGGTCTTCTGACCAGTTTTTTTTTGAAGAATTAGATAAGGATTGATATTTTTCAGTTCAATGGCAATCCAGATTATTCTCCTTGCAACTAAGAAGTTTTTTCATATCTTTGCAACCCTAAATCCGGTCCCGTAGTTCAATGGATAGAATTTGAGATTCCGGTTCTCACGATGGGGGTTCGAATCCCTTCGGGATCACTAAAACAGCATGAGTGTGAGTACGAGAGTGCGAGCGTCATGCTGTTTTTGTTTAAATGAACCCGGACAACTTTTTCCTGTCGGCTGTAAAAATCAATAATGCAATATTGAAACTCTTTTTTTTTAGTAAGACCAATGAGAATATAATAGATCAGGAAGTTATTGATTATTCTGGTTATCATTATTTTTTTGCAGGTTAATCTGAAAACCAAAGTTGATAATCCAAGGTCTGAAATTAGGGTGTTTAAAATGGAATACAGGAATCTCATCATATGATCTGTACAGATAATAATTTGAAATGTTGTATAAGGCATTAAAGGTATATCCCAATTGAATAAAAAAGCTTGTTTTTCCTGAGTTGCTGAATTTAAAAGTTATTGTCGGTTCGATTAACAATCCAAGGATATTATTTTCATTCACAGAATCGGCTTCAAAAATATACTGTTCCTCACTTCCCTGATAATTTTCAAGTGTATACATATATTGGTATTTATCAAAGAAAACCAAATTGTTATTTATTGAAAAACCAAATGAGCAGTTTTTTGAAAGCTTAAACAAATAGGAGGGTTGAAGGTAATAATTAAGATACTCTGATTGTAAATTATGATGGTAATACTTTGAGGCTATTAAAATATGAAATCCGAGCCCTCTTTCAATAATGGATTTTCTGAAATTGTATCCTATTCCAGATAATATTTCAAAATATGATTTTTCAAAATGTTTATATTTTACCAATCCGGCATTGATGCCAAACCCCGAATTTAATATCAGGTTGGAATTAATGCCCCATTTTTCATTTAATGCTTTGGTATATTGGGTTTCAAAAATTGAAAAGTTGCCTTTTATTTTTAAATCCTGGAAATCTTTATCTTTTATATAGTTAATTGTCGGAGGCGTTGGTATATAAGTCTTATGAATAAACTGTTGTGAACAGGATGCCAGAATTATTAAAAATAGAAAGTATATATATATTCTTTTCATAATCGCATTAATTACAAATATTACCACTGGAATCAGCTTTAATTACAATATATCTGATTTGATGATACACGTTTTCTCCATCATAAATGTAACATAGTCCTGAAAGCAAAAATTCACCAGTTGAAAGCGCTTTAATATCCATTATTTTAACGCCGTCTGCTGCCGGATATACTTTAGTCCATTCAATTTCACCTGAATTATTGCATTTGTTCATTGCAAAAAAATGTTTTCCTTCAATTAACTCTGATGTGAAATAAATAAAGCCGCCATCATTTGCCGGAAAAATTTTTAATTCAGAATTGTAATTTATTGTTTTTGTAAATCCTGGATTTCCTGCAGCATCTATTTTTTTAATAACATTTCCGGAATTTGTTTTATTTAATACAAGAATATCTCCGTTTGATAAATTAATAAATTTATAACTCTCATAAGAAGATACATTGGAAAAAATAATCTTTTCCCAAATGAGTTCTCCTTCTGAACTTATTTTTCTTAACTGGACATCAATTTTTGAGGTAATGTATTTTTTTTTATATTGTATAAAACTGCTGTCGGTTGTCGGAAAAAAATCCACCATTCTTGTGTAATATCTGCTCCAGCCTATTGTTTCATGATCAGGTAAAATTTTAGTAATTAAAACTGTGTCACAATAATCAATATATTTTGTGCAATAGATGCTGTTATCGCTTCCAACAATAAAAGAATTGAATTCAATATCAGGATTTATTTCTTTGATAAAATTACCATTTAAATCGAATTCCTTTAGTCTTCCCGGATAAACGTAATTGAAAAAAGTTTCTGATTTCGAAAATTTTTCGGGATAGTTATTAATTGGAGATAAAATATTTAAACTTATATCATACCTGTAATATTTATCGTTAGTAACATAAATGAATAAGTAATCGTCATCCCAAGGAGAAAAAAGTTCTTTGTAAGGCCCGTAAGAATCAATTTCAATAAGTCTCAAAAAATGCTCATTTTCACATGTTTCAATTGTTAATGGATCTGGAATATTATCAAATTCCTTTATTTTACATGAGGATAAGACCAAAATAAAAAAGGTCAAATAAATAAACGGAATAATTTTTAAATACTGCATCAGACTGAATGGTAAAATAATTGCTAAAATTAAAAATTTTTATATTTCAGCTAACTATTAGATTGAATTATTTTTAAAAAGGTTGCATCAATAAACTACCCCCTAACAAACAACCACTTAACCCCCTTGTACAATCCTGAAAAGAAATATCCTAAAATTCCGGGTTTGACTCGTTTTTCCATCTCAACAGTAATGGTTGAGTATTCGGTGAGGTGGCTCAGCCGGTTGATTTTCCCCTCCATGGAATCAATTTCACCGTTAAGCCGTTCCAGTTCTTTCTCTACTTTCAATGCAGCTTCTACGTTTTCGGCTTTGGCCAACAGCTCAAGGTACCGATCACGGGCTTTTTTGGCGTTTTCAAGCCTGATCTGAACATCATAATACTCCTCAGTCACGTCTTTTCCTGTAATTACCTTGTTTTTTAGCTTGCCGAGTTTTTCAACATCGGTAATGGCCTGGTTGAGCTTGCCGGCTTTAACCCTGATTTCGGACTTAAAATTGCCCAGGGTCATTACATATCCGTCGTATTTTTCGGCGATTGCTTTTAACAGGGAATTTGTTGAATCGGTGTTTTTTACTTTAAGGTCAATTTCGGCAGAATAAATGACCATCCTTGTCTCGGTTGCGGGCATCGTGCTTCGTTCATCGAAGGAATACCTGTATCCGGATGTACCGCCCGATACGCCGAATTTTGGCAGACCATATCGGGCACCATGCTTTGAGCAGGATACTAAAAGTATTGCCGAAACAAACAGAATTACTATTGTTGTTTTCATAGCTCAGGGATATTAGGTTTTTAAAATAGTTTTCTACAAAAAATCTCCTGTAAAAGTCAACGGCAAAAGATCGGCAATGCTTTTTACCATCTGGATTTTTTTATGTCCGACCAGATAAACCTCCATTTTATTATTGAACCGTTGCTCACTCTCAATCAGCGACTGGCGGCACGCTCCGCAAGGTGGAACAGGCTCGTCGGTAATGGAATTCGAATTTTTGGCCACAATGGCAATGGCTTTTATAGGAGCTTGGGGATATTTGGCATTGGCGTAAAACATCACCACACGCTCGGCACACAAACCGCTCGGATATGCAGCATTTTCCTGATTGCTTCCCGAAATAATCTCGCCGTTTTCAAGCAAAACAGCCGATCCTACATTGAATTTTGAATAGGGTGTATAGGCATCTTTTGAAGCACTGATTGCTTCCTTAACCAGCTTCTGAATTTCAGGTCTGAGCTCCGAAACCCCCGCAAACTCTGTAACCTCAATTTTTATTTCTTTCTTTTGCATTCTGGTTGATTTTATACAAAGGTAATGAAAAAAAACAGAAATTGTAGTTTAGATCCGGTGATATTCTAACCTCGAAAAGTCAGCATTTTTTATAAATAGCCGCTAATGCGCGAATGAATATTTATAATCTCGTTGCAGTTAAATATCCTTTATCATCGAATAAGAAAATGGTTCTGGTTGATAATTTTATTGTATACACCCCGTATTAACCGTGCATTGAAATACAAGGAAATGTTTGGGTACCCGCGTTGCAGATGTAAGTAAAACCACGAAGTGGTTACCCAAACATAACTGCGGATTTCAATCCGCAGAGAATAATCAGAAAAAGTTTATCTGACATTTCTTATCTCAATAGGGTTATTATTTTCTAAACTTTTCTAAAACAGAATCAAAAAAATCAATATTCTGGGTAATTAACATCACATTATTAATATCTAATGGAAAGCACTATAAAATCCGTTATTATCATAGATTAATTTTGCAATACCATGAATAAAATTGTTTTAATAGCACTGTGCTTGTTGATAACGGGATTGGGTTTTTCCCAATCTCCGTTAAAAAAAATGACCCGCGAAGAATATATTGCTGCATATTCAGACTGGGCAGTAAAGGAAATGCATGAAAGCGGAGTGCCTGCAAGTATTACTCTGGCACAGGGCATGCTGGAGTCTGATAACGGAAACAGCACCCTTGCTGTTGAAGCCAATAATCATTTTGGTATCAAATGCCATTCGTCATGGGAAGGGAAAACTTTTCATCAGGATGATGATGCCAAACAAGAGTGCTTCAGAAAATATTCGTCGGTTTATGAATCATATAAAGACCATTCGGCTTTTTTAAGAAAATATGAAAGATATGCCTCGCTGTTTGATCTTAAAATTACTGATTACAAAGGCTGGTGCAAAGGACTCAAAGACGCCGGATATGCAACCAATCCAAAATACCCCGAATTACTTATAAAAATTATCGAAGAAAATGAATTGCATAAATATGACACACAGAAAGATGATGGGAAAGAACCGGTAGCAGACAATAAAAAGGATGATAAACCTAAAAATAACCACAAGAAAAATAACCAAAATGCCTCAGACGATAACTTTGTAATCAGTGCAACCGGTAGGGAAATCAAACAAAACAACCGCATCAATTACATCATTGCAAAAGACGGGGATAACATCAAATCACTGGCAAAGGAACTACAGATGATGGATTGGCAGTTGATCAGATACAATGATCTTGATAAAGATGTTTCGTTAAAAAAAGGTCAAATGATTTATATTCAGCCAAAACGCAATAAAGCCGATTTTAAATATGATTTTCATATTGTGAAGGGCGGGGAGACCATGTATGATATTTCACAGAAATATGGCGTTAAACTCAATAAACTATTTCGTAAAAACCTTATGGAACCAGGAACGCAGCTAAAAGCCGGAGATAAAATATTTCTAAGGAAAACAAAAAGAACTGTTTAAGTTTTGTTTGATTCTTTTGTCAGCCAAACATCTACTGAATATTAATTATTCTGCTATTACAAACTTGCCGCATTGGCTTCCTTCTATTTGGTATATGTACATTCCTGCCGGCCAATTTTCAGTACTGATGCTGCAATTCGTGCTTTCTGAATTTTTATTGTAAATAATGATTCCTGTGGATGAATAGATATTAATAACACTGCTTTTTTCAATATTTGAAAAACTAATTCTATCGTGATTTTGCATGAAGGAAATAATATCTTGTTTGATCTGATTATTTTCGGAGGGATTGTTTATTTCAATAATCTCAAAATCATCAAAGTAAAATCCATCTTTTGTTGTACTCTGATCTGACACAAACTCAAATTTTACGTTTATTCCTAAACCGGTAAAAGCATCCAGATTAATTTCCTCAAAAGCCCAATGGGAGAGGTGACCGTGGTAAACGGGCTGACCTTCGTCCTCGTCATCGCTGCCTGTTTTTGATAACCGTCCGCAAACAGGTACCCAGACCGATCCTCCATTGTCTGAAACAAAAACCTGCACATAATCATAATTGTTCTCCAGATCGTATCTCATCCTGAAATGCATGACTGCATGCAAAGCATTTGTAAGATCTATTGCAGGCACAAGCACCAGTGATGATGTCTGGAAAACGTCATAATTTCCTCCCGGTGATTCGGTCATCGAATTCAATCCCGAAAAACTTTGTTCGTTAGTCAGTCCCCAATCATCTCCGGTCCAGTTGACAGATGTTTCCATATTGTCGTAAAAAATCATTGTTGTGTCCCCATGGATCAGACTGAAAGTATCGCGGAAAGTATATAATCCATTGTTTACAAGTACTTCGAAAGTCAATTCGCTGCCTGTTGATGCAGTATGGTTAAAAAGCACCGAGTCGGTTAATAGCTCGGTACTGTACAGTCCTGTGTAAGTTTTAGCTGGTGAAGGAAAAGACAAATCTGCAGAAATCGGACTGAATGTCAGGGTGAAATCCGATGCCGGTTTTAATCCTGACGATTGAAAATCAAACCTGAAATATCCTGATGATGCTCCGATCAATGAAGATCCAGCTGAGGTAAGCTTGTAATATGCATGGGCATGATGTGCAATGCTGAGATTGGTCCACACAGTTTCATTGCAAAGTGTAAAAATCCTTGATGGGTCGGGCCAAAAACCATCATCTGCATTTCCAACTTCGGCGGTGATTGAAATACTTTTTTCCTTTGTAACAGTTTCACCATACATCCAATCGTCGGCATCGCCATTGCTTTGATAACCGTAGGTTTCATAAACAGTCCCGGTGCGGTAATTATTCCGAAATGACATTGATTCGGCAAGCAGTTCATAGAAAGTTGAATCTTCGGTATAAAGATTTTGGTAGTTCCATGGATAAATAATCATATTTCCATAGGAGTGCCAGTTAACATCAATGATGATTTCATGGTTTTCCATAAAATTTTTCAATGCCTGTGTTTCGGGTTCTGAAAATGCGTAATCGCCGCGATGCCAGGGGTGAAAACCTATTGAACTCGATCCTATTTCATCATAGCCGAAAAATACACCGTAGTTTCTGTTCAAATCCACTCCATCCGAAAACATGGTTGTGTGACGGTTCTTTCGATGCAGTCCGCCACCATCAGGATTTTCCTGTTCATTGTACACATAACCGTCGGGATTGACAACCGGAATAAAGTACAATTCTGTTTCATTAACAAGGTAAGTTACCTCGGGATCAGAACCATAGTTTTCGAGCAGATAGTACATGTAATAAATAAGTTGTTGCAACGACATAGGCTCCTGTGAATGATGAATGGAAGTGTACATGGCCTGTGGCTCATCTTCAGTGATTGCAGGGTTATCCGAAATTTTCACCGAGTAAATCGGCCTTCCTTCATAAGAGGTTCCAATCTGCACCTTTGCACTTATTATTTCAGGATATAAGTCAATCATGGTGTCAAGTTCCGCCATGGCTTCATCAAAAGTGTAAAACCCGCCCATGGAACCGTACTGGAAACCTTCGGGAACAGGATACTGCTTTGAATGATCAAAACATGGGTTCACTTGGGATTGTACATTGAGAATGACAATCAGTAATGGTAGAATAATAAGTATTTTCATAACAGATTTTTTCTTTACGCAAAAATAAGGCAAATTGTGTTGTGTGGTTAAATATTTTGGTTAAAAAAAAACTTAAGTATTGCAGGTAAAATTTCCTATATTTACCATTATTTTTCGATTATGAAAACACTGGTATCTCTCTTTGAACATTGCGTTGAAAAATATTCTGATAATCCTTATATTCACGAAAAAACAGGTGATAATTGGGGAGCAACGAGTTATAAGGAACTGCATAGTTTGGTTTGCGATTTTGCCGCTGGATTAATTGCTGCCGGTGTTAAAAAAGGCGACAGGATCGTTCTGCTTTCCGAAGGTCGACGCAGCTGGATTATCGCCGAACTGGGGATTCTTTTTGCCGGAGCTGTAAATGTTCCTGTTTCAGTTAAAATAGACGAACCCGATGAAATCCTTTTCAGAATAAAACATTCCGAATCATCCTTTATAATCACTTCACTTAACCAATTGCGAAAAATCAGGATTCATAAAGATGGACTCCCCGAAGTAAAAAAGGTCATCATCATGGATGAAACAGATCTCCTTGATGATGAGGTTTTGTTAAGCGAAATAATTGAAAAGGGTAAAAAATTCCTTGAAAACCATAAGGACTTGTTTATTAAAACAAAAGATTCGGTTACCGAAAGTGATTATGCAAATATCTGCTATACCTCCGGTACCACAGCCGATCCAAAAGGTATTATTCTTACACATCGCAATTACACTGCCAATGTGGAACAGGCCAATTCGCTCATGAGCATTCCCGAACATTATAGAACCTTGCTTATTTTACCGTGGGATCATTCATTTGGTCATACAGCCGGACTGTATAGTTTTATGCTCAATGGTGCCTCGGTTGCCTGTATTCAAACGGGTAAAAATCCAAACGAAACTTTGCGAAATATTCCCATAAATATCAAAGAAATTAAGCCCCATATCATTTTATCGGTACCTGCTCTTGCGAAGAACTTCAGAAAAAATATAGAAAAAGCCATTCGCGATAAAGGAAAAATTACTGAATCCCTTTTCAGATTTGCTCTTAAGGTGGCCTATGCTTATAATCAAAATGGATTTGACAAAGGGAAAGGTTTTCAGTTTTTCAATCGCATTTTATACAGTATTTTCGACAAGATTATTTTTAAGAAAGTCAGAGCCGGTTTTGGTGGTGAAATGCAGTTTTTCATAGGTGGAGGTGCACTACTTGACGTTGAGCTTCAAAAATTCTTCTATGCGATTGGTATACCTATGTATCAGGGGTATGGTTTGTCTGAAGCTTCGCCCATCATTTCATCAAACGCACCAAAAAAACACAAATTTGGTTCTTCAGGATTTCTTGTTGAAAACCTAAGCTTAAAAATTTGTGATGAGCAGGGAATCGAATTGCCATTGGGTGAAAAAGGGGAGATCGTTGTTAAAGGAGAAAATGTGATGGCCGGTTATTGGAAAAATGATACAGCTACAAAAGAAGTTCTTAAAAATGGCTGGCTTCACACCGGAGATTTGGGTTTTGTGGATCACGACGGCTTTTTATATGTCCTGGGTCGGTTTAAATCTTTACTCATTGCAAGCGACGGCGAAAAATACAGTCCGGAAGGCATCGAAGAAACTCTGGTAGAATCCTCCAGATTCATTGACCAGTGCATGTTTTATAATAATCAAAGTCCGTACACCATTGCACTCCTTGTTCCCAATTACGGTCCGGTTATCCATGAATTAAAGAAAACCGGGTTAACCACAGAGTCCGAAGAAGGGCAAAAAGTCGCATTGAAAATATTGCAGGAGGAGCTTGATCAGTTTAAGCCCGGAGGAAAATTCGGCGGTAAATTCCCTGTTCGCTGGTTCCCCGGTGCAGTGTTGATATTGGACGAACCATTTACCGAACAAAACCGTTTGTTAAACAGTACATTGAAAATGGTAAGAGGCAAGATAACAGAAAAATACAGCGATCAAATAAATTTTTTATTCACCCCCGAAGGCAAAATTTTTTATAATAAATACAATATGAATGCCGTTAAAAACAAAATATCTTAACAATCTTCACCGAATCTCAAATTAAGCAGTTATTTTTTTTTGATTTCAGGAATTCTAAATCCTCCAAGTACAATTAAAACCTTAGCAAAAGGTATTTTTTTTCTGTCTAAAGAATGTTCCACAACTTCAGTATTGCATGAAACATAACAGAAAGAATTAGATAATAATTTTCTTCTCTCATAACCCTGAACAGACCTGAGGTACAATTCGGAGAATGATTTATAGGTGTGTGGATCAATCTGAACACCTATTGTGTCAGAATCCTTATATGTCGGAGTATAATAAAGTTTATAGGTTTTTGATGTGTCGGTTTTATCGTAATAAAACCTGCGATTATTAGTGTATTTTAGTATTTGCAGAATATTAATATTTGCTGAAAATAAACTAAACCGGTTATTGTTTTTTTTGAATTCAATAAACAAAAACTTGCTGATATTTTTGATGTTATAGCTCGATCTCTTGAATTTATAGGCATTATTATTAGCAACATATTGTGAAGATAAACTATCCAGAACAGAATTATATTTCAATTCAGATTTCCTTGATTTTTTTCTTAATTTATTAATTGAAAAGAAAATGGTCGCGTTTAATAACTCCTGATCAAAAGTTAAATATTCGATTTGATTATTTGCCAATCCGGTATTGAAAAATGATTCTGTATTATATTCCAAAATGTATTTGTTTTCGATAAAATTTGCTGCAGCAGGTGATGTGTCTGCAATGCCTGACTGCGCAGGAATTTCCTGAAAAAACCATAAGATAATATAAAGTATAAAAAAAGTTCTCATTACAGGCTGTCAGATTCTTTAAAATGATCTAAATTAAATGTGTTTGCAGGCCTTGGCTCAACCACAAATATGTTACCGTTTCTTTTTAAAAAATCTGCGGGTTTAATAAATGCCGCCTCACCATTATCAAAAACTACAAATAATGCATTTTTGGAAGATGGGTAAAATGAAAAATCCGGTTTATTAAAAAACCTAAAAACAGTATTAAATGTGTAATCAACTATATAGATTGCATTGGGATTAAGAGGATTACTCAAAGAATCCTTATTGTAAAATTCGGCTACAATATTTTCTGTTGGCATATCAGGATAATTAATGGGATATGGTTTATCAGTATTATATAATCCCATGCTTCTAATTGTAAAAAAACGTGAGGGGCTGTTAATTTCTGATTTTTTAACCAGCCTGCTTCTTAGTTTTTGCTGGCTGGAATCAAGCTTGCTTTCAAATTCATCAATTGCATTCTGAAATAATACATCCATTTTGCTCCAATCTTCAACTCTCTTCAAATATGACTTATTATATATATCGATGACTGATTTGTGTTTAGTGGCAATTTTAGTAACATCATTTTCGCTGAAATCAACATAAACTGGCATTTTTATAGTGTCACCTGTAAAAATGATATTCATTAATAGGTTGTCGCCTTTGGGATTTATGGTTAAAAAAACATCTGATATTAACTCAGGACCCAATGCTTTGTACTTTTTAACATGCTTTTCTGGTTTCGAATCTCTTGTTTTGTACATAAAAGGGGTATAAGTTTTTCTGCAAACCTTATAAATAGAGTCCATTAATAAATAATCCTTTTCCAGACTTGTACCATCATAAATCCACCGATATTTTCGCAAATATTTCATTTCAGGATATTTCTTTGATAAATCATTGCCATTGAACCTGGTATAAGTATTTAAAAACCGCAATTCGAAACTCTTGAGTGTGTTGTTTTTTCTTGGTCTTATAAATACTTTTTCTTTATATATTACTTTTGGCTCTGAAAAATATGAAGAATTCATGTCTTCTCTTATCCATTCAATATTTGATCTTCCCAGTTCGAAAATTACTGTTTTTTCAGATAAAGCAAATGAATCTTTTGATTCAAATTTCCAACTGCCGGATGAAGAGTCATAAACATATAATTTATAATCGGGTGAAAGGGTATTTGAGGCCATTTCAATTTCTAAACTCTTATTTTCTTTCAGTTTAACCGGACTGCCTTCTGAGCTGGCTTCTAATTTAAACATACCGCCAGAGGAAAAAAAGTTTTCGGTATTGCCATCATTATATGTCATTGGAATACCGCTCAAAAGTATTTCTTCGGGTGACAGATATTTTTTGTAATTGACAGTTACTTCGGAATTAACGGGATTTCCATTCATATCAACAAAAGCATTTTCAGGAATCTTTATGCTGGTGCCTGATGAAAAAATTAACCGGGTTTCACTTTTAGGATTTATTACTGTGGATTCTTCTTTGTATTTGATGTTTCGGAGTGGCGGATAAATATTCTTTATTAATTGATTACCTGAGAATATATCGCAATCTGGTAATTTTTTTTTAAGGCTGTTAATCTCATTTTCTTCAATTCTGTTTCCAGACAAATCAAGATATTTAAGATTATCCAAACGATTTATTTTGCTTACACTTGTTAGGTTATTATCCTGAAGAATCAGTTTTTCCAATTGATCCATTTTATTTATTTGATCTGGCAAAGAATCCACACTGGTATTAATCGTTAAATCTGAAAGATTTTCAATTTTGGAAAGCTGTTCGAATAATTTCCCCATATTAATAAGTGGTGATTCAAAAATACGGATGCATTTCAATTGTTTCAGATTACAGATTTCTTCGGGAAATAAATTATTGGTGGCATTTAGAATTTCTAATGTGTCAAGGTTTTTTAAGTCTTCTAATGTTGTGATTGTTCCATCTGAATGTATTGTCTCAGAATTATTTAATACAAGTCTGTTTAGTTTTTTTAACTCACTGAAATCAGCAGTTTTTGAATAATCATTAATCTGAAGGAATCTAAGTTGTGTGGTATTTTTAAAATTAACTACTGAATCAACAGACAAATAAGTAAGTTTTGAAAACAAACCCAGAACATTATCAAGTTGTTCAATACTCAGGTTGTTTTCAGAAATATCCAGATGTTTCAATCTGAACAAATCTGAAAAATTGTTTTCTAATGTGTGGATGATATTTTTACTAATGTTTATGTATTCAAGATTTCTTAGTTGAGCAAATGAAACAGGTAAATTGTAAATATAATTGTTGCTTAAATTTATTTTAACCAGCTTCTTACAATTATTAATACTACCGGGTATATAAGTCAGATTGTTTGAGCTTAAATCAAGTTCTTCCATGCTTTCCAATGATCCGGAATGATTTAAAAAGTCCGCTAAGTTGAATAGCGCGTTATTATTAAGCTTTACAACTTTTAATTTCTTTAATGAATAAAAGCTTGCAGGAAGTGTTTCGAGATTATTTCCTGATAAGTTTATTTCTTTTAGATTTTTGAACATTCCAATTGAGTCGGTCAACTTATAAATAGCCTGATTGCTTAAATCCAGTCTGATGACTTTTTCAGGATTTGCAAATGCCTTCTCCAGCAAATGATACACAGAGTCTTTTTTTGTGTTTTGCGAAATACCTGAGATTGAAACTAATGATAAAAGGGTTATAACCAATATTTTAATACAAATTGATTTACTGTAGTATGATTTGTTTTTCATAGCTTTATAATAAATGGGTTACCTAATTTACTATTTATAAACTAAATTGACTTAAATTTATTATTTCAATTCATAAAATGATTTTACTGATAATCAAATTTACTAATTATAGCAATACTAACAGAATATGACGATCATTTTTTTATAAAACCAACCATGCTAAAAATATATTGTAATTCTTAAATTTATATATTTACATTTTAATTGAACCTATGCTGAAAATTACTTTACCGACAAACTTCAAAAACGAACGATCCTACATCTCAGACGTTATTTTTAGTGATTTTCTGGGTGTTGAATTCGATTTGACATTTGAAGAGGGTATTAAAAGCAGTCTCATTTCAATTAACAACAAAAATCTAATCATCGAAGATCATTTTTTTAATCAGTTCGATGAAAAGACGGGCTATTTACATGAATCAAATATACCGGGAAATGTGTCTTTTTTCAGTCATGAGTTAATGGCCGAAAACGATTTGCCCGTGATTTTTGGTGAAGGTGAAATTGTGTTTAATGAAAATGAAATTATATGCAAAGCAGACCTTTTTGCATCGGCCTTTTTCATGCTTACACGGTGGGAGGAGACAGTGATTAAAACATGGGATTCGCACAACAGGTTTCCCGGAACCGAATCACTTGCCTTTAGAAACAATTTTCTTCACCGGCCGGTTGTAAATGAATATGTCGAATTTCTTTGGAACCTTTTGAAAAAAGCCGGTTATGATGGAGAAAGAAAACTACGCCGGTTTAATGTCATTCCCACCCACGATGTGGATTTTTTCAGAAAATGGCCCAATTTCAGACATTTTGCAAAAACAATTTCAGGTGATATAATAAAAAGAAAGAGTTTCAAACTACTTTTTAAAAACATTTCAGACTATTTTAACGGAAGAGATCCTTATCTGCAATTCGAAAAATTCATGGATTTATCTGAAAAATATGGTTTGCAATCGCACTTCTTTTTCATGGCGGGCGGAATTACATCTTACGATAATCATTTCTCAATAAATGATGAAGAGGTGAAAGCTATGATAGGCAAAATCATTCAGAGAGGCCATTCGGTTGGAATACATCCAAGCTACGATTCATATAACAATCATAAGATTTTTAATTCAGAAAAAGAAACCCTTGAAGCCATTACAGAAAAACCAGTGTTAAAAGGCCGGCAGCATTTTCTCAGGTACAAACTCCCTGAAACATGGCAGATGTGGGACGATGCCGGAATGCTTTGGGATTCGGGCATGTATTATACCAATGAACCCGGATTTCGTTCGGGCTGCTGCTATGAATATCCGTTGTTTAATGTAAAATCACGACAGAAATTAAACCTTAGGGAAAAGCCTCTGGTTTTCATGGAAATTGCCTGGATTGTTGATCCTGCAAGAGACCGGAATGAGATAAAAGATCTTATCTCAAAAGTAAAAAAATACAATGGTGATTTTATAATGCTTTGGCACAACTCTAATATTGACCATTGTAACCGTGAACTGTTCGATGAGGTGTATGAAAAAATTATTTCTGAAAAATAATTACCCTGCCAGCAAATATTTATTGGCAATCTGTAGACTGATGGCTCAATTGTTTGATAGCAATTTTCGTTTATTTGATAGAAAATGATCATATTTGTAGGGATAAAAAATCGTGATTGAATCTGCGTTTTTTTAATCAAAAATAATAAAAATGGATTTTTTACCCTTTTTAATATTCTATGAAAATTCTGATGCTCACCGATGTTAACTCTGCCCACTCATTCAAGTGGATTTCTTCTTTAGCAGGTGACGATACAGAAATTCATGTGTTTTCACTTACCCCCGATAAAGGTTTGTTTTCCGGTATGAAAAATGTAATGGTTACCTCTTTTAACCTGACAAAAAGTGAAGGCGAACCGGGAAAAATAACTTACCTGAAAGCATTACCAAGACTAAAAAAGCTTATCCGACAGATAAAACCTGATATATTACATGCCCATTATGCAAGCAGCTATGGACTTTTGGGTGCATTGACCGGATTTAAACCGTTTGTCATATCTGTTTGGGGATCTGATGTTTATGATTTTCCAAACAAGTCTTTTATTCACAGGAAAATATTAAAATATAACCTGAAAAAAGCGACAGCTATTTTGTCTACAGGCCATAACATGGCTAAAGAAATCTCAAAATATACCAATAAAGAAATCCAGGTTATTTCCTTTGGAATTGATACCAATGTTTTTAAACCAATCAAAAATGAGATAGAAAAGGAATCAATTGTAATTGGAACAGTAAAAACTCTGGAAAAAATTTATGGAATAAACTATCTAATCGAAGCATTTTCACTGGCGTTCGCCCAAAACCCTGATAAAAATCTCAAATTATTGATTGTTGGAGGTGGCAGCGAAATGCAAAACCTTAAAGAAACCGCAAAAAATCTTTCTGTATCTGACAATATTGAGTTCACAGGTCCGGTCGGCTATAGCGAGGTGCCTCTGTACCATAATAAAATTGATATTTTTGTAGCAGTTTCTCTTCAGGAAAGCTTTGGGGTTGCTGTACTTGAAGCTTCCTCCTGCGAAAAACCGGTAGTTGTCAGTAATGTAGGCGGTTTACCTGAAATTGTGGAAAATGGTGTGACAGGAATAATAGTTCCTCCTGAATCTGTTGAAAAAACTGCCGAGGCATTAAATACTCTCATTTGTAATGAAAATTTGAGAAAAGAGCTCGGAAAAAATGGCAGAAACAGAGTAATTGAGCTGTACTCATGGAATAAATGTGTAGAAAAAATGAAAAATATTTATACTGATTTATTATTGAAAGCATGAAGATTATAACAATAATAGGAGCAAGACCTCAATTTATAAAAGCTGCAGCAGTTAGCAGGGAAATATTAAAGCACAAAAACCTTGAGGAAATTATTATCCATACCGGTCAGCATTTTGACGAAAACATGAGCGATATTTTTTTCAGGCAGATGGATATCCCGGTTCCAAAATATAATCTGAATATCAATAGTATTGGACATGGGGCTATGACCGGACAAATGCTTGAGGGAATTGAGAAAATTTTACTCGATGAAAAACCTGAGTGGGTTATGGTTTACGGCGACACCAATTCAACGATTGCCGGTGCGCTTGCTGCAAAAAAACTACATATAAAAGTTGCCCATGTTGAAGCAGGATTGCGTTCCTTCAACATGAAAATGCCCGAAGAAATTAACAGGATTCTTACCGATCGAATCAGTGATTTGTTGCTTTGTCCCACCGATCAGGCTATTAAAAACCTTTTTAAAGAAGGATTTGACCATTTCCAATGCAGAATTGTCAAAACCGGTGATGTGATGCAGGATGCGGCTTTGTTTTATTCAGAAAAATGCCAAAAACCATCCTTTTTAACTGCCGATAAATTTGCCCTTGCAACAATCCACCGGGCTGAAAACACCGATGAAAAATCAAACCTGGAAAATATTTTGATCGCCTTAAATAAAATATCAGGCAAATTGCCGGTGGTTATTCCCATTCATCCGCGCACAATAAAAAAAATCAAGGAACATCAGCTGGACCATCTTACAAAAAAGCTTATTATTTCTGAACCCGTTGGCTACCTCGAAATGGTTTATCTTTTAAAGAATTGCTCTGTGGTAATGACTGACAGTGGCGGACTTCAGAAGGAAGCATTCTTTTTCAAAAAACCATGTGTTACGCTTCGGGAGGAAACTGAATGGGTCGAGCTGGTCGAAAATGGATTTAATACCATCGCAGGTACAAATGAACAATTTATTATTTCATCTGTAGAAAATGCTATGGAAAAATCCTGTAATTTTGATGTCGACCTTTACGGAATGGGCAAAGCATCAGAAAAAATAATTGAGGAATTGCTGAAATGAAGATACTTTTAATTAATCATTATGCTGGTTCTCCTGAAATGGGAATGGAGTTCAGACCCTATTATCTGGCTCGTGAATGGGTGAAAAACGGACATGAAGTAACTATTGTCGCAGGCTCTTTTTCACAGGTTAGAAGCATACAACCTGATTTTAAAGGAAAATACAATGAAAATGTAATTGACGGTATAAACTATTTTTGGATAAAAACACCAAAATTTGAAGGAAATGGCTTTGGAAGAATTTTAAATATACTCGCATTTATTGTTCGTTTGTCTTTAAAAGCATCATATCTTTCAAAGAGATTTACCCCTCAAATTGTAATTGCTTCTTCAACTTATCCGATGGATATTTATCCTGCAAGAAAAATTGCAAAAAAAACTAAAGCAAAACTCGTATACGAGGTGCATGACTTATGGCCATTGTCTCCAATGGAACTTGGCGGGTATTCAAAAAATCACCCTTTTATCATGATTGTACAAAGGGCCGAAGATTATGCATATAAAAATTGTGACCATGTTATTTCAATGCTGCCAAAGACTCTGGACTATATGAAATCGCGTGGTCTTGATCCAGTCAAATGGCACTTCAACCCGAACGGAATTGTGCCTGATGAATGGAGTCTTATTAACAAATTACCCGAAACACATGTAAAACTTTTTAACGAGCTTAAAGCTAAGAATAGTTTGATTGTTGGTTATACCGGAAGTTTTGGATTGTCTAACTCGGTTCATACTTTTATTGAAGCAGCAAAATTTCTGAAAGATGAAAATATTTCCCTTGTACTGGTCGGTAAAGGCCCTGAAAAAGAAAAACTACTGCAGATAATCAGCGAAAAGAAATTAAATAATGTGCATTTTCTTCCTGCTGTACCTAAAACAGACATACCATACGTGCTTTCATTAATGGATATCCTTTTTATTGGTTTGCAGAAACAATCTTTGTTCCGGTTTGGAATAAGTCCAAACAAAATGATAGACTATATGATGGCGGAAAAGCCTGTAATCCAAGCTATTGAAGCAGGAAATAATATTGTTGAAGAAGCGCAATGCGGACTCTTTGTAGAGCCTGAAAACCCCGAGGCAATTGCATCTGCCATCATGAAAATGAAAAATATTCCTGAATTTGAAAAACAGAAAATGGGCAGTAACGGCAAAAAATTTGTTCTCGAAAATCATGACTATCGCATTCTTGCTGAAAAATTTCTAAAACACTTAAGTTAAGCATTACTTTATAAACTTCTTACTTATTCCTATCTTTACTCAAACAAAAACAAAGAAGAACTTAACAATATGATTCCATTTTCACCACCTAAAATTGACCAGAAAGTTATTGATGAAGTATCCGATGCTTTGCGTTCGGGCTGGATTACAACCGGACCAAAAACCAAGTTGTTCGAAAAGAAGATTGCAGAATATTGCAAAGCCGAAAAGGTGTTGTGTGTGAATTCGGCAACGGCCGGACTAGAGCTTGTTTTAAGATGGTTTGGAGTTAAGGAAGGGGATGAGGTAATTGTTCCGGCTTACACTTATTGTGCTACTGCTAATGTGGTTGTGCATTGTGGCGCAAAACCGGTGATGGCGGATATTAATCCTGATGATTTTTGTATATCAGTAAAAGATATATTAAGTAAAATAACTGAGAAAACAAAAGTAATTATTCCGGTTGATATTGCCGGATTTCCCTGCGATTATGATTCAATAAATTCATTGGTTAATTCTGATGATATAAAAAAGAAATTTTCTGCTGAAAGTGACGAACAGAAAAAACTGGGAAGAATTTTGGTTCTATCAGATGCAGCGCATTCAATAGGAGCTGTATATAAAGGAAAAAAAACAGGTGCATTAACAGATATCACAGTTTTTTCATTTCATGCAGTGAAAAACCTGACCACTGCCGAAGGCGGCGCCATTGTTTTTAATTTGCCTGAACAGTTTAATAAAGAAGAACTTTATAATTATTTCAACATTCTTACACTGCACGGTCAAACCAAAGATGCGCTAGCAAAATCCAAAATAGGGCAGTGGCGGTATGATGTTATTTTTGCCGGCTACAAAGCAAATATGACCGATTTGCAGGCTGCCATCGGACTAGCCGAGATTGACCGCTACGACGAGGAAACCATTACACGCAGGAAAGCCATTTTCGACAGATATTCAAAAGCTTTTTCAAAATATTCATGGGCAAAACTGCCTGTTTATGAAGATCAATCCAGAAAATCCTCATACCACGTTTATTTATTACGGATAAACAACATCACCGAAACTCAGCGCGACGAAATAATAACAAGGATTTTTGAAAGGGAAGTCTCGGTCAATGTGCATTTTCAACCCTTACCGCTATTAAGCGTTTATAAGCAATTAGGTTACAAAATGGAAGATTATCCGGTTTCATATCAGAATTATTCATGCGAAATTTCTCTGCCCGTTTATTTTGATTTGACTGATGAGCAGGTGGATGTTGTTGTCCAAGCAGTTGTTGATTCGGTGGAATAGTACGGACATGCTTCTGCATGTCCGATTTAACTTACAGCCATCAAATCAGATTCCGAAAAAATTGTCTCATCAAAATCATCCGAGTATGAAATGAGGTAAAGGAGATAAACCAAACCGTAAAACCCTAAAACACCGATTCCAAGCCATAAATAACAGTACAGTAGCTCAAAACGGAAAACTATAAACGGAATGAGCACCAAAACCGGTGCAACTGCAAACAAGAGTGATTCACCAATGGCCGAATATTTGGTCAGGCCCATTCTGAAAAAAAACGAGGAAAGAACGGCTACGCACAAAGTAACAACACCCCGTTCGTAATTGAAATTGTTTTCATTAAACATGTTCGCCAGTCCGGTTGCTAAAAACAATACAGCCAGAATTATTGAAACAATATTGATGTATTTTCTTTTTGGCTCGGGGCCGCGGCCGATTACCTTACCACTTTGTCCGTTGATCAAACACCAAACCGGCTTGCCATTGTGCTCGGTCCGGGCTTTCCATACAGGAACTAATGCTGCAGTGGATGTAACATTGCTGAATTCGGTTTTTCGGGAATGGATTTTTTGCTTTTCACCGCCGATTTTCTTTTTGATCCACCATTCTAGGGAATCGTAAAACCTTTTTCCTGCAGGTTCGAGAATATCGGTTTCGTTTTTCCCGAAACACCTCATGTTGATGCCAGAAACATAGCCCGGATTAAAATTTTTTGCTTTTTCTGGTTCCCAGTCCAGATACCAGCTTGTGTATTTATCCTCGCGGGCATTGTATGTGGCTACCGGTAAATCGGTATAATTGACTTTTGTATTCCCCGAAACCTTCTCCCATTTTGTGCTGCCATCTCCATCGGCTGTGCCTTTTTCTCCTTTATAATCTGTACTTGTCTCTGCGCTGAACAGGAAAACCGGAACATACCCGGGAACAATCTTTTTTTGGTTTTCATACCTGATGTTCATGAAAAAGAACAACCTCCAGAAATTTAAAAGATTCCATTTTCTGAATATGCGTGTTGCCTTTTCCCTGTTGACATGAAATGGTATGACTATTTTCGGCACCAGATTGTTGTCGCAGGATTCAAACGGAATATAAAAATTGCCATTGCAATATGGACAAATACCAGATATCTCACCTGTATCGTTGATTTCGGCTCCGCACGACGGGCAGGTCATTTTCTTTATCCCTTTTTCATCATACTTCTTATCAATGTAGCTCTGGAACTTTTTTTTGTCTTTACCTTTAATGCTGGCTCTTGGACTTTTTTTTGTATTGATTTTTTCGGGAGGCAATTGGGTTAATTGCCCGTCTTTTTCATCGTATTGCAGTTTATGGTAATCTGCTTTATTATAAATAAACTGAGGCTTTTGATCGTAATCAACTGTTTCGTAAATAATGTGGCCGCATGATAGACAAGTTCCTTCTGTTTTGCCGGGAATGCAGTTATAAATGGCAGCGCACGATGGACATCTGTTAGTAATGAGCTGCATAAAAATTACAGTTTCTTCAACAAATCATTTCCTATTCCAATTTTATATCCTTCATTTTTATATATTATGTCGCCGTTTGGTTTCACAACAATAAACAGGGGATAGGTTGTTGCTTTCTCGCCAGAAAGGGTTAGTCCCAGCTCTTTAACAGGATCTGATTTGGTGTAAATCACAGTTGTTTTTTCCGGAAGTTTTGGATAAGCTGATTTTTTGAAATTTACTTTTTCATTTTCCGACATCACAAGGATGAGTTCAATGCCTTCGCGGTCAATATTTTCCTTGACAAGCTGAATGTCATTTAATGTGTGCTTCGACGGTTCTTCTCCCGGAACCAACACTCCGATTACAATATTTTTGCTTTTTCCAAAATCGCGGAATGATTTGTCGGCTGTGGCTTTGTTATCCATATCCAACTTACCGTACACCATGTTTTCAACTTTCTCATCAGGAATCTTCAGATTGATTTTCATGTTGCCCTTAATCTCAAAGAAATCAAGATTAACTAAAATCTTACCTGACTCAAGCCTGTTTGAGGTCAACAGCATATATTTTCCGGCTGCAAGTTCAATTTTACCTAATTTGTCAAAATCAGCATAATACTCCAGTTCAAGGGTCTTGTACTTGTTTTTCTCAAATTTTGCCAGTGTGAAATGGTGGTAGTATTGTGGCTTAAATTTCAGATTGTAATTGGTGCTGGTGAAAGTGATGTTGTACTTCTTTTCCTGTTTTTCTTCTTTCCCGTCAAACCGAACATCAACCCATTTTTCGATCCAGAAATACTGCGGTGTTTTTGTTCCGGGCTCCAGGCGCGATGGAATGCCAAAGCTGCGGCATGTTGCGACAAAGAAAATATCCCGCGATAAACGGTCGGCAACCCTGAGCTTGTAAACTCCAGTCGGCGTGATTGGCAGGTTGTATGTTTGTTCCTCATCATTGATGACAATGCTGTCTTTTACCCATTTAATAAGATTATTTACATCATTTCGCGTTTTTGAAATGAACGATCTGCCAAATTTTTCGCGAAGAAAAGCACGGTAAGGAACAATCATTTCATTTGCAATGCGCGGAGCCATGATGTACTGGATGAAATCCTCCGGGAGATAGTCGTAAGCATAACGTATGGCTTCAGAAATATGGTCATCCAGAATATCCGCTTTGGTGTCACGGAGGTCTTTGTCGGCCAGGGTTCCCAAAAATGATTTTAGCCAGTGTTTTTGTCCGTCGTCAAAGTTTTCAATGAAACTGAGTATCTCATCATAGTTGCCTTTGCTTTTTTCCAGAAATGGAAACAAATCCGGTTCTAAATTTTTCCCGGAAGCGATTTTATTGAATTTTTCCTGAGAAATAAAAGAGCCCACATAGGCATTTCGCACTGAATCTTCATTTGCAAACCGAATTTTATTAGCTGCTTTCATTTCTTCAGTCACATTCACCTTAACATGTTCAGATGGCTGGGGAGGCCAGAAAAACATTTCAATATCGTTTTTGTCGTTGTTGTTCAGGACAATTGTGACTGTGTCATTTTCTCCCATGGTCACCTTGCTGAATCCGAATTTCTGATCCTTATATGCCCATATCAGCAGGTCACCCTTTCCGGTAGACATAAAGGCAAATCCCTTTTTATCGGTTTTCTTTTCGGTGAGGGGATAAAACTCAGCGTAATTGTATATCTGGAATTCAACAGTGGCATTTGGTACCGGTTTATTTTTTTCATCTACAACCCTGATATACTGTTTTACCGTTTTTGCATAACGGTCGGTAACATTGATGTTGGTAAATTTATCATTAACGGAATTTACCTCTTCGGTTCCTTTGTATACTCCGAAAACCCGCGAATGAACCAGCATGGAGCGACTTGCAGGCAAATTGAACCAACCCAGATTAAGAACAGGTTCGGGTTCACAGGCACCCATAAAATACCATTTTCCGCTGGCCCAGACTTCAACCCATGCGTGGTTGTCGTCGGAGTGAGCCCAGCGGGGGACGTACACCTGGCGGGCAGGAATTCCAACTGAGCGCAGAGCAGATACCAGAAAGGTCGATTCTTCACCACAGCGGCCAAAAGAAGATTTAACTGTCGCAAGCGGTGCAGAGGTTCTTTCATCGGTGGGCTGGTATTCAACTTTTTCATGACACCAGTGGTTGATCTCGAGAGCGGCTTCGTACATGCTCATTCCAAAAATTCGGGGTTTTAATTCATTATAGAATACAATGCGTGAAGTATCAAGGTTTTCGTTGTTGACACGGTGTGGCATAACAAAATGATAGAAAATGTCATCGGGAATAGAATCGCCCCATGAAGCATTTTTTCTGATCATTAAGGTAGTTTTTACATGATCGAGGAAAAACTCACCATCGTAATCAGCCAAATCACTCAATGGCATAAAGGAATATAAAAATTTTAAAGCATAGACCTCTTCATCGGTAAGGCTTTGCTCAAAAACTCCAAAAAGTTCATCAGAGCGATGCTTTGCCAACTCCTTTACTTTTTCAAAACGAACGTCAACAGCTTTATTCTCTTCGATCTCCTTTGTAGAACTATCACAGGAAGAAATATAAAGAACAATAAAAAGTAAACTGCACGCCCTTAAAACCTTTCCTTTCATTGGTTTATTTTTAAATAAAGCGCAAAATTGCGAAAATATCCTGATTTAATTGCAAAATATTTCGCCAAACTTTATTGATAGTTTATCTCATTTGTTAATCAATTAACAACTTGAATTTCAATAAAAAGCTTTGGAAGATGAAAAATTAATAATATGTTTGCGACAAAAAAATAAAAATCGTAACACGTTTTGATCGCATGAAAAAGAATATATTTTTTATATGTTTTGCCTTATTTAGTTCTCTGTCACTACTTTCTCAAGAAATAGATAAAGACACCATCTTGATTGAAGAAGTAGTGGTTACCGGCACAACCGTAAAAGTGAACAAAAGTATGGTTCCGCTTTCTGTAACTGTGATAGATCGCAAAATGATTGAATCGAGCAACGAAAATAATATTCTTCCTGCTTTAAGTGGTCGTGTTCCCGGATTGTTTGTCACTGAACGAGGCGTTACAGGTTTTGGGGTTGCCACCGGCGCAGCGGGTCAGATTACCTTACGTGGAATCGGAGGCAATCCAACTACCGGAGCATTGATTCTGATCGACGGTCACCCGCAGTTTATGGGGCTTATGGGTCATCCTTTGGCCGATTCTTATGTCGCAAGCGATGCCGAAAGGGTTGAAGTAATAAGGGGAGCTTCGTCTGTTCTCTACGGAACCAACGCCATGGGAGGAGTAATCAATGTTATCACGCGAAAACAAAGTCAGGATGGCTTGCATGCAGGCATCCGTGCTTCTTATGGATCATTCAATACTCAGAAATATTCAGCACATGCCGGATTCAAAAAGAAAAAAATGATGGTTTTTGCATCGGTTAATCATGACCAGACTGATGGGCACCGGAGCAATTCAGATTTCAGCATCAATAACGGATATTTTAAAACCGGGTATGAAATGAATGATCACATAAACCTGAATGCTGATTTCAGTATTGCTGGTTTTAATTCCTCCGATCCGGGTCCGGATACAGTAAACGCCCTTGCCGGCACAAACATTGACATTCTCAGGGGCTATGGTTCTTTTACCGTAAACAACGATTATAAAAAAATAAGCGGCTCGGCCAAGTTTTTTTACAATTTCGGTGAGCATGAAATCAGCGACGGGTTTCATTCTTTGGACAATTGCTATGGGGTGAACTTTTTTCAGGCACTTAAGCTTATCAAAAACAACACCATCACCATCGGAACGGATTATATCAGTTATGGTGGAATGGCAGAGAATGTAAAGGCAATGGGTGGAGCCGGACTGCTTTTTGTTGATACATTAATTGCAGAAACAGGGCTTTACGGATTTGTGCAGCATAAAATTTCGGCCTTGACTTTGAACGCCGGGGTTCGAAACCAAATCCATCCCGTTTATGGAAACGAATGGGTTCCGGCCGGAGGTTTTGCCTGGGCAGTAAATAAAAAGTCAAATATGAAGGGAAGTGTTTCAAAGGGATTCAGAAGTCCGACCATCCGCGAGCTTTATATGTGGGGCATTGCCAATCCGGATCTCAGACCCGAAAAGTCTATTAATTATGAAGTAAGCTGGCTACAAAAATTTTCAGGAAAGATTTCATGCGAAATTGTGGTGTACAAAATTTTGGGATCAAATCTGATTGCTGTCACAATGGAAGGAGGAATTCCCTTGAACAGAAATACCGGTGAGATAAATAATATGGGCACTGAATTGTCACTGAATTATCAGCCATCAGATAAACTTGGAGTGGTGATGTCATACAGTTATATATCCATGGAAAATCCTGTTATAGCTGCGCCGGTAAGCCAATTATTTGCGGGTTGCACCTATAAAAAAGGAAAATTCATTTTTAATGCCGATGTTCAACAAATCAATGATTTGTATCTGGCTACAGGCAAAACAGAGGTAAAAGAAGATTACACCCTTGTTAATGCAAGGGTTTCCTATAAAATCAATAAATATTTTGATGTATTTTTGAAAGGCGAAAACCTGCTAAATGAGGATTATGAAGTTAACAGGTATTATACAATGCCCGGAATAACAGGTTTTGCAGGGTTAAATTTTAAATATTAGAACCATGAAAGTCATTTTAGCTGTTTACACTTTACTTATAATTTCGATTTTTTCCGGTTTTTCTCAGGAAAAAAAACACATCATCATTGATACAGATTGCGCCATGGATGATTTAAGAGCAATATCACTGCTGTTGAGCCGTCCTGAAATTGAAGTAGAAGGGATAATTGCTTCGTGCGGATCACTTGATCCACAAACTGGTGCAAAAAAATTACTCTCGCTCTTAAGCCAGTTTCGATTGAATATTACGGTTGCTTTTGGAAATGAAATAAAAGGAGTAAATCCGGTCTGGAGGGAATTCAATAAAACAGTTTACTGGGGCGAAGAAATTCAGTTAAATAATGTAATTCCTACAGCAAACAAACTTTTTGCCGAAGTTTTAAATGCTGCAAATGAAGAGATTACATTGGTTTGTCTTTCAAATCTTAATGCTCTTGCATATCTGAAAAAATCAAACCCCGAATTGCTCAAAAAAATTGATGAAGTAATCTGGTATAACGATTCCTACAAGCCGCTGGCCGGAGTGAATTACGAATGGGATAAAAAATCGGCTGATGAAATACTGGATTCAGACATCAAATTAACAATGATTTCAAACCTTGATAAACCACAGGCAAAATTTACGGATGAGCTTCTGAAAACTGCTGAAATGAGCAATACGCCGCAGGGAAGAATTATTTTCAAATCTCATAATACTGATGTGGTAAAAGAAAAAATGAAAACAGGTGAGGCGGAGATTTGGGACGAACTGACTGTGATTTACCTTTTATATAATGAAGCTTTTGAAATCCAGCCCGATTTAAGCAGAATTAAAAAAGAGTATTGTGTTTCATACAATGCTGATATTGTTTATGAAATCTACAAAGATCTGATAAATGGGATTTTTAATCCTGAAAAATCTGTGGTTTTCAATAGTTTTCCCGTTGATAAAAGTCTGTATATGTATGATGTGCGTGAAATAATGGACAGCGCGATCATGCTATACGGAATGGATGAATGGAAGGCCTGTGCGCTAACCGATGAGTTTCACGGACATTTGGGGATTTTTTCTCTGGTAGGAGCCAAGATGGGCATTCTGGCGCGTGAATATTTTGGTGTTGGGGTTGACAAACTGACTGTTTTATCTTACGCCGGATTTCGTCCGCCATACAGTTGCATGAATGACGGACTGCAGGTCAGCACCGGGGCGACACTCGGGCAAGGGACAATCACCGTATCAAACGACAGCATAAAATATGCCATGGCTGATTTTTCATATAAAGGAAAAACCATCAGAATCAGACTGAGAGATGAGTATATAAAAGTAGTTGACCGTGATATTGAAAATGCTCTGGCAAAATATTCCCTTTCTGACCAGGGTTACTGGGAATTGGTCAGGTCAAATGCAATAAAACACTGGCTTGACTGGAATAGAAAGGATATATTTGAACTTGAAATAATTAAGTGATTAAAAATCGCTTATGCTTGTTCTATTCAAGTAGATTGCTAATGGTTGTTATTCTAATACGAGGGACAAATATTTTTTTTATTAAAACAGAGATGCTATCAATGGCTGTTTTTGGAGCAAAATGAGATGTTTTTTTTGTGTTAGATTGTTTCCCGTTTTTTCCGGTAGACTTTATGTTATTTTTATAAAATTTAGTATTTATTTGTTTATCAATAGCTTCAAGTAGTTTTTCGCTTTTAATGGGTTTAGGAATATAATCATCAACCATGGCTTTCATAAATTCATCTCTGCGAAAATCTTTTGCATAGGCAGTCTGAATAATAATTGGAATATTTTTTATTTCCTTGATTTGTAATGAAGCATCAAAACCATTTATTCCCGGCATTTTAAGATCCATTAAAACAATGTCGACGGAATGATCTTTTCTTACCTTGTCAATGGCTTCCCTTCCATTGAAAACAAATGTGAGATTGGCTCCGCTGTCTGATAGTATTTCTTTAAACAAAATGTGATTAATGGCTTCGTCATCAGCAATTAAAATGTTTTTATTTCTAAAATCGTAAGTAGTTGGGTTCATATAATTAAGGTTTTTACAATATTCAAAATTAACATTGTCTGAACCAATTAGGAAGAGTAAAAATGCAGTTATTTGAAGTTAACTTGCTATAAATTTGCAGGTAATAATACTTTGTAAAGATTAGTTAAGTTGAGAATAGTACCGATTGCATATATGTACAGTCCAATAATAATAAATCGCAAATTGGACTATACATATATTACATCGGCATTTACCATCAGGTTTATTTTTTTTTATATCCTGTCCACATCTTTATCACCACGGCCGCTCAGATTAATTACGAGTGTTTTCCCTGAATTTCTGAACGATTTCAGTGCCAAAGCAATTGCATGAGATGACTCGATTGCCGGAATAATTCCCTCCAAAGCTGAAAGTAATCGGTATGCTTCGACTGCTTCATTATCGGTGATGATATGGTATTTTGCTCTTTTGCAATCTTTGAGATAGGAATGTTGCGGACTGATTCCCGGGTAATCCAGTCCGGCCGCAATACTATGCGAAGGCAAAACTTCACCTTTTTCATCAACCAGACAGTAGCTTTTGGTTCCCTGAAACACACCCGGTTTTCCAAGGGAAAGAGTGGCTGCTGTATTCCCGAGAAACCCCTGTCCGCCGCCTTCTGCACCGTGTAATTCAACACTGTTGTCATCGAGGAAACCGCTAAAAATTCCAATTGCATTGGATCCACCACCTACACAGGCAAGTGCAGCATCGGGCAGTTTTCCGGTTTGTTCGATGATTTGTTGCCGGGCTTCGTAGCCAATCACGCTTTGAAAATAGCCAACCATTCGGGGATAAGGATCAGGGCCAACCTGGGAGCCGAGCAGATAATAAGCTTCAGGATGCTCAATGAAATAAACGAGGGCAGCATCCACGGCATCCTTTAAAGTTGCAGTCCCAATTGACGTAGTAACGACATCGGCACCAAGAAGTTTCATCCGGTGAACGTTCAAATGCTGGCGTTCAGCATCAATGGCGCCCATAAAAACCTTACATTTTATTCCGAACATTGCAGCAACCGTGGCAGTGGCAACGCCATGCTGACCTGCGCCGGTTTCGGCAATGATTTCCTTGTAGCCACCACGTTTTGCAATTAAAATTTGCCCGATGGTATTGTTTATTTTATGAGATCCCGTGTGGTTCAGGTCTTCACGCTTAAGGTAAATTTCTGCTCCGGTATGCCTGGACAATCGCGACGCATAATAAAGAGGAGAGGGGCGACCGGTGTATTGAACCAGATGCGATGAAAATTCATGGATAAAATCGGGATCAGAACTGTAAGTATCAAATAGCAGTGCTACTTTTTTTAGAGCAGGTTCTAATACGGGTGGTACGTAGCTTCCGCCATATTCACCGTAAATTCCGTTGTATTTTAACATTTTAATATTTGGCAGGGTTACTGTGTTGATCCCTGTTATTTCCTGTGTTATTGTTTTTGTATTCATGATTGATTTTTTTTTTGCCGCTAAAGCGCTAATTCAAAGTGCATATTGGCAGGTTAATGATATTTTTTGGTCTCTTTTTTAATAATCATTTGTCTCTGTGGCGGCGGGCCGCCATCTTTTTAAATGGCTTTTCATATTTGTGCGTTAAATTAGTTAAACAAAAAAAGCGCAGGGGTCACCTGCGCTTTATATAAATATCGGTTAGATCTCCCTGCTAAATGAAAATCATTTTCCACCACCATGAATTGTTAACCGGTGATAAAACTGAATTTTTATTAGCAATAGCAGAAATCATAAATTTTAATTTTTTACAAATAAAATGAATTTATTTTAATAATTCAAATAAATAATGAAAATATTTTAAAAATAATGATATTTTTTAAAATAGAGACACAATATTTTGTGTCTCTACGGTATATTATAATCATTCAACATTTACCCGAATGCCTTCGCTATGCGAAGAAAACTCGGGAGCATACATGCACTGAATGCTGGTGATGCCATTTGAAAAATTTCCTTTATGGGTAACACGCAATGCATATTCAAAAACGTAGGTTCCTTTTGGCAGATAGGAAATAAAGAAATTGGTTGCTGCATCTTTAGTGCTTTCGTAATAACCCAGTCCATCCTGATATTTGTACCGGGAAATGACATTGATAGGCTCAAATCCAGATGCACGCATATCTTTCATGTGCACGTATTCCATGCTTCGATCGGTGCGTAATTCAATCCTCACAATTATTTTATCACCAACTTTAAGTTTCTCACCAACGCCAAGTGGTTCAATAACTTTGCCTCTTTCGGTCATTCGTTCAATGAAGAGTTTCTTTTCCAGTTTGAGTGGGGTTTCGGCCGGAGTGATTTTATCAAGTTGCTCAAAGTATTGCCAGTATAAAGCGCCCCATGAAACGCCGGCATCTTTTTTGGTTACTTTTACTTTACCCATTTCAGGTTTAATTTCACCTTTTCCCCATGAGGTTTTAAAGTATCCTGTACCTGCTTCAATTTGCACTCCGTCGATTTTTTTCGGATCAATAAGTTGATCACCCAATGTAATTTCCACAAGCTGATCACTTTCAAGCCAGTCTGCTCCTCTTAAAAGCAAAGCATACACAGCTTCCACTGTTGCTTTTGTGGTTTTCCAGTCCTGAGTTTGTTTTTGCTTCAGCAGCCACACTTTCATATCGTCAACTGCTTTTTCATCTTTGGCCACTTCATCGAAAAATTCTATCATCAATGCTTGTCTTTCAATTGGTGCCTGATACCAGTAATAACCGACGTTATCTTTCCAAAACATGCCAAATTCCTCAGAGCTCATTGCATTTTCCCTGAGTGATTTGATGATGTCAGCCGGTGTGGCTTCATCTTTTAATCTGAATAAAGCCAGACCGATCATTCCCTGCATGTAAATGGATTCGCTGAGCCAGTATTTTTGTGCCTGACCTTTGAAATAATTGAATGCTTCTTCACACCTTTGCGGGATAGGCTGGTCAAGGAAATAACTGCGGGTGTATAAATAATGGATTTCTTCGTAGCCAATGTGTTTTTCCATCATTTCGGCTTCGGTATAATGTTTCTTGAGATAATCGTAATCTTCTTTCACGCGAATATCCAGGTAATCAATCGCGCTTTTAACCATTCGCCATACGCTATTGTCCTGTCTCACAGCTTTTACGCCTAAAACATCAAGATGCCCCATACCACAAACAATATGCTGGGTAATGTAACGGCTTTCGGGCATGCCTTCAAACCATGGCCAGCCTCCATTTGAAACCTGCATTTTTTCAAGTTTATTCAGTGCAGATTGAAGTTCACCGGCCATTTTGTTTAGATCAAAGAGCAATCCCACACGTTTTTTTCTTTCCGATTCGTTTTGTGAATTTAAAACCCAGGGAGTTTCTTCAAGAAGAAGGGCTTTCAGTTCCTGGTTTTTCTCCAGATTTGAAAGCAATGCCTGAGATCCCGGGGTGTTTCTCCATGAATCAAAAACTTTTTTGATTTTAGGAGATGAATTGGCAATGTGGGTAGCAATGGAGTTGGCATAGAACCTACTGAAAGTCTGTTCGGCACATTCATACGGATATTCGATAAGATAGGGTAATGCCTGAATTGCGTACCATGCCGGGTTCGAAGTAAATTCGAGCGTAACTTTTTCATGTTTTAATGTACTTGAACTGCCCGAATTGATCAGTTTGTCAAAATTGAATTCTTTGGTTTGATTGCCTCTGATGGGCAGTGGCATTGATTCGGTAACCAGCATTCTGTTTGTCAGAACCGGAACGGCATTTTGCTCACCGTCGGTGAATTTTTCAGCTTTGGCAACAATTTTATATTCCACGGCACCAAGTCCTTCGGGAATAGAGAGGTTCCATGTGACTACCGCATTCTGCCCTGCTTTGATTGTAAAGTTTTTAACTGCTTCTTTTTCATCAAACAAAGTGGTAATGGGTTTTCCCGAAATGGCATCAAGAAACTCCAGACGAGCAATACCAGTAATATCCTTATCGGATACGTTGCTGATTTTAGCTGGAAGTTCCATTTTGTCGTTCTCTCTGAAGAATCTTGGAATGTTGGGAAGTATCATCAGTTCTTTCTGAGTTACCAGTTCATTGTTGATGAAGCCGTATTTAAGGTCTTTTGTATGGGCAAATCCCATCATTTTCCAACGGGTAAGAGATTCGGGAATGGTGAATTTAATAATCACATCACCATTGGCATTGGTCTGCAACTGAGGATAGAAAAAAGCTGTTTCATTGAAATTTGAACGGGCTTTTATTTCATTCAATTCACCTGATGACTTTGTTTTGTCTTTTAATTCCCTTTCAGTTACTTCGCCTGGTAAAGCGGTTTGTTCTTCTAGCATAACTTCATTAGCAACTACCGAAGGTGCATTTTCGGCAATACCATCGTCTCCACTACTGTCTAATTTTGCCAAATTTTTTTTAGCCCCTGATTTGCCATTCATTGTAGCTGTGGTGGTACGGTAATGACCTCCTTCTTCAGTCCCGTAATTGTCATAATCATATCCATAATAATTATAATAGCCATAGTAGTTAAACCCGTGCCAGTTCAGATAATCGTAATAGTATGAAGGGGGATAATAGTATTTATTGTAATCTTTTTGCACAATAGTTGAATAACCGGCGCCAAAATCACTTGTATTAAGGGCTGAATAAGAGTAATAGTAATCATAAATATTGAATGACCAGTAATTGGCTCTGAATTTATCCAGTGAAGCGTCATAAAGAGCAGCTATCATTTCGGCGGCTACTTTTTCTCCTTTACTTCCCTTAATTTTTATCTGCCATTCTTCTTGCTCGCCAGGTTGAAGTTTATCGCGGAAAGTTGCAAATTCCAGGTCGAGTTCTTTGTTTGAAAAAGGAACAATAATGTTTGATTGGTTAGAATAAAACCTGTTGTTTTTCACAAATGAGAAATAAACCGAAAAATTGCCCCGGTGTTTTTCGAGAATGGGAACCTCAATTAGTTTCTGCTCGTTGTTCAGTTCAATCCACTTTTTCTCCACAATGTTGTTTTTGTGTTCAATCTCAAACAGGACTTTTACTTTTTCGGTACTTCCAATCAAAAACTTAGCTGTTTCGCCAGGCTCACCTCTATCAACTAAGGGTTCAAACCAGTTGACAGATTTAACAGGACTTTTACCTGATTTTTGGTCAAACACCACAAAAATATCTTCACCGGTAACTTTGTTTCCAAATGAATCAACGGAATTTATTTCCAGCTTATAATATCCGGGATCCCAGTTTGAAAGATTGCCAAACTTTAGCTCGGTGTCTTTTTTGCTGTCAAAATCTGTTTTGAATACATTTTTTCCTTTTGACATATTCCTGACTTCACTCTCGTCTTTGAATTCAATTCCGGGAAGCTTTTCGTACCATTCTGACTGACTGTACAAATATTTGTCGGGGCGGGCCCATTTTCTTGTTTCCAGGGTTTTTTCAGGTTCGTTTAATTTAAATACGTTAATTTCACCTTTAGCCGGAAGAAACTCCCCATTTAGGTTTTGAGTGTATATCTTCATTTTTTCCGGGTTTTTAGCATCAATCCTGTCAGGAACATCTGTTGAAACACTTAGCGCAACATAACCAACAGTCATTCCTGTTTGAGTGCTTTGGGTTTCGCCATTGATATCAGTCACATCAATGTACACCATATAATTGAAAGAAACATTTTCATTTTTGGGAATGGTGCGGTCGGGAATGGCTTTAAATTTTATTGAATATTCGCCTTTTTCATCGGTTTTCACCTCTCCGAATGAAATTTCGGTGGTTGGTGAACTGTAATACCAACTCCACCATCCTCGCCATACCGGACTTCTCACAATCCTGTATTTTACATTGGCATCAGAAAGAACTGATCCGGCGTAAGATTTTGCTGAACCCTTTACTTCGACCACATCGTCGAGCATGAAATTTCCTTTCAGAGGCAATACTTTGGTTTCGAATTTAGGCCTTTTGTATTCTTCGACTGAGAAAGTGATGTTTCCATCAGGAGTTTCCAGTCTCATGTATCCGTTTAAAAGTCCGAGCGGAATGATAAACGAACCGCTAAAAGTACCATAATCATTGGTAATCATATCGGTTTTTGCTACCACCTGATAATTTACATCTTTAAAGGTTACTGTAGTTTTATAATTGGGGACAATTTCATTTTTGTCTTTTCCCCGGTTTAGCAAAATCCCTTTGAAATGAACAGTTTGGCCAGGTCTGTATATTGCCCTGTCAAGAAAAAAGAAAACCTGCTTGTCATCTGGTCTGTTATAATCATAATTGTAGCTGTAGAATGATTCATTAGGCGGGTAATAATCGCTGCCTTTAGTGAAATCAACATAAAAGGAGTATCCCTGGAAATCATTAGTTACAATAAAATAACCATCACTATTGGTAGTGAAGGAGGGACCTTTTATTTTCTGATTAGTTCTGAAGGTATAATTATATTTAAAGTACCAGGTATTTACAGATACACCGGGCATTGGTTCACCTGAAGTGCGATCATAAACATAAAACTCATGGTTTCCATTATTAAGTTTTCTTTTTGAATAGGTAATGTTTGAAACATCCAGATTGTTATAGGCACAAATATTTTCGACATACGAGAAATTTTCGTTGTTGGCAGTCATTATGACATAATAGCCAACAGGCAAACCTTCAGTCACATATTCAATTATATGGTCGTTGTAGTCTTTATCAACCGGCAGGTCAATTTTCCATTGCTGAACAATTTCAATATTATCTTTCAATTTGTCAAAAAACTCCTCACCATACGATTTTTCAGAAAGCTTTTCATATTTATCACGTGAAATTTTTCCAATTCTGAAGTAAGTTTTTTCGATATTCCTGTAGTTTATCTTAATTGCAAAGTTTTTATTTGGAATAGGAGTGTTTTCAACTTCAAATGACAAATTGCCGTATTCGATTTGGTTTTTTACATATCTGCATCTTTGCGCACCGTATTCTTCAGGGAATTTTTCAATTGCTTTGTCACAAAGCTCAATGGCCTTATTCTTGAAGTTTTTATATTTTAATGTAGTGGGATTTGTGCTGCTGTATTTTGATGACATGGTTCGGTACCATTCAGCCATATAATAATATATTTCTGCTGAATAATCTTTTCCATAGTATTTCCGCTCCATTCTTTCAAGAGTTGCAATATAAAGACTGTCTTTAAATTCATTAACAGAGTTTCTGTACAAAAAATTCAGACGCAATAAATCAAGATCAACAAGGGCTCTGGCATCATCCTTTGAAAGTCTGAATTTCAGTAAATCCTGATAAATTTTAACAGCATAAAAATGTTGTGAGAGAGTATCTTTGGTGTTGATTTGCTTTTTTGAAAAATCTTCGGCATCAGCGAGATAAAAATCTTCAGACATAATGAATTTTTCAGCGGGGCGGGTTAGACCGGATTCAGGATTTGAAAAGAATCCCAATGCTCTGTGTGTAAGAAAGTCGTACAAAGTTGGTCGTGGATCTTTCGGATAATTATTTTTTGTAATAATGACTTCATAAACTTTTTTATCAATCTGCTGAAGTTCGGTAGGTCTTTGAAGCGAAGCAAGATAATGTTTAATTGAAGTGTCAAAAAGTTTGTTTAGGGACCATGTTTCGATGTCGTCATTATCAAAATTAACCGTTTCGGATCGCTGATAAAACTTCCATCTGTTAGCCTGATAATACATGAAATACATTTCCCCCAATAATGAGTGCATCATACAGTTATCAGGAAACTGAGCAGTTTCAAGTTCTTTTTTAAGATCTTTTATAACCATCACAAAACCTCCGTCTTCAACGGTATTTTTATATTTCATTTTATACATCAGCGCTTTGATAAACTCACCGTGTTCATTGGCTGTTTTGGCTTTGGCATAAATCTGTTCGACAACTTCGAGTGAGGACTTTGGCAATCCTTTTTGTTCCAGTGAATCGACCTTTGCCCAATCCTTTTGATATTTGCTTTCCTGAGAAAATGAATCCTGCATAATTGAAAACATGAATACAAAAAGAAGAAATGAAAATAATAATGATCTGGTTTTCATAGTTATATGGTTGTTTTTTATAGTGATTAATATTTATATTAACATTACTAAAGATACAAAATTGAGGGGATTCCATAAGCAAATTCTGAAAATTTGATGAAATGTTCAAATTCAGCGATTAGGTTACCTTTTTTTAAGTGTATTCTCATCGGGTTACGCCATGCTTCACCCGATGTTACTACAAATCGGTCTTTCAGACCTTTGTCGTTACTAAAAGGCAAGGGCAACGCCCTGGGGTTATAATCGCGTAGGGTGGAATGGAATGGAACCTTATGCAAACAACAATCATCCAAAACTCAATCCGTAATTTTCAGGAATTTCATTACCTTTGACAAAAAAAAGTATACTATGCTTAAATCAATGACCGGCTATGGAAAAGCGATTTGTGAACTGGCCGATAAAAAAATAACCGTAGAAATAAAATCTCTGAATAGCAAACAACTTGATCTGAATACCAGAATTCCAAGCTATTACAGGGAAAAAGATTTGATTGTTAGAAATGAAATAGCCAGAGTACTTGTGAGAGGGAAGGTTGATTTTGCAATATATGTTGAACTTACTGATGTAGATAAAAACAACCTGATTAATAAACAACTGGTGAAAAAATATTATCTGCAAATCAAAGAGATGGCAGATGAAATGGGTGTGGAAACTTCACCTGAATTTTTTACTTCTGTTTTGCGTTTTCCGGAGGTTTTAAAAACAGACCGTGAGGAACTTGATGAGAATGAATGGAATCAGATTTATGCAAAAATTACATCATCAATAAATGAGTTAAACGGATTCAGAGAGCAGGAAGGAATTGCCCTTCAGAAGGATATCAGTCTCAGGATTAAAAACATCTCATCTTTCTTAGGTCAGATTGATCAATTTGAAAAAGAACGGGTTGAAAGAATTAAAACACGTTTAAAAACCAATTTGGAAGAATTTTTTAAATCGGAAAATATTGATGCAAACCGTTTTGAACAGGAGGTAATTTATTATCTGGAAAAAATTGATATTACTGAAGAGAAGGTCAGATTGGCTAATCACTGCAAATATTTCAACGAAATAATGAAAGCGGAAGAATACCCGGGTAAAAAGTTGGGGTTTATATCTCAGGAAATCGGACGGGAAATAAATACCATTGGATCAAAAGCCAACGATTCGGATATTCAGAAATTGGTTGTGGGCATGAAAGACGACCTTGAAAAAATCAAGGAGCAATTGCTGAATGTTTTATAACGAGAAATGGTAAATTAGTAAGAAATGGCAGGAAAACTAATCATTATAAGCGCACCTTCCGGATCAGGAAAAACAACAATAATCAAGCACCTGCTAAGTCTTGATTTTAAACTGGAGTTTTCTGTTTCTGCTACCAGCAGGCCAATCAGAAAAGGAGAGGAGCATGGAAAAGCATATTATTTTTTATCGGCAGAAGAATTTAAGAGCAAAGTAAAAAATAACGAATTTCTGGAATTCGAGGAAGTTTACAAAGATACTTTTTACGGTACCCTTAAAAGTGAAGTTGAACGCATCAGGAACAAAGGAAATAATGTGATCTTTGATGTTGATATTGTAGGCGGATTAAATATTAAAAAATTTTACGGCAAAGATGCTCTGGCAATATTCATCAAGCCCCCGTCGGTCGAGGAACTGAGAAAACGGCTGGATGCCAGACAAGATGGTACCATCAACGTGGATGAAAGAGTTGAAAAAGCCAGATTGGAAATGCTTTCCATTGATGAGTTTGATTGTATCGTCGTGAATGATGAACTTGATAGGGCAAAGTCAGATGCTGCAGCAAAAGTCAGTGATTTTTTAAGTAAATAACATGACTATAGGATTATATTTTGGTTCATTTAACCCCATTCATATTGGCCACCTGGCTATTGCCAATTATATGGTGGAATTTGGAAATATGGATCAGTTGTGGTTTGTTGTTTCGCCGCAAAATCCTTTGAAAAACAAAGTTTCACTGCTCGAAGATTATCACCGCTACGAATTGGTGTTCAGGGCTGTTGAGGATGATTCGCGCTTCAGGGCTTCAAATATTGAATTTAGTCTGCCTAAACCTTCCTACACCATCGATACGCTTACTTATCTCAAGGAAAAATACCCAAAAAACAAATTTGTACTGATCATGGGTGCCGATAATTATACCACCATTGATAAGTGGAAAAATTACACTGAAATACTTGATAACTATAAAATTGTTGTGTATCCGCGAAAGGGAATAATTATTAAAGATTTTATCCACTCCAATGTTTTTATTTCTGATGCTCCACTTATGGAAATTTCTTCTTCATTTATAAGGGAAGCCATAAAAAATGGAAAAGACATCAGGTATTTTGTTCCCGAAAAAGCATGGAAATATATTGATGAGATGAATTTTTACAGAACAAAACCGATCAATACCTGATCACCCTTTCGTTATATCCAATATGGTCTGAAGGAAGCAGTTTGACAACAGATTCGACAAATTTAGCAAGATCTTCCTGCAACTTGTTTGAAATATAAACAGATTTTGTTTCCCCATCAATTTCAAAAATAAAATCAATCTGGGTGCCGTCTTCCACAGCATCATTTATGTAGTTTTTTTCCAGATCATCCAATGGCAGCTCATGTATGGCTTTCAGCATCATTTCCTTTTCTTCAGCTTTTAATGCCCTTGTGGTAAGTGAACTGTCAGCACCAAAATTGTCATGGAAAACAGTCAGACTGTCATTTGTAATAGTGGTGATATACTGAACATGACCCATGTACATATTTTTAATGACGATTTTATAGGGCACATTTTTAACTTCATCCTGCGAACTACAGGAAATACCGATTGCCAGAAATAAAAGAATCCCTGCGAAAAATCTAATTTGTTTTAATTTCATAAGAATTATTTAAAGGCTAATGCCCATTACCATAAATATTTTTTGTGTTTGAGGGTTAGCGGCCAGGGTTACAAAGGCAGGCAGACTGAAATGATCGGTAACTTTTATTTCTTTGGTGGCTTTAACACCAATATTTATTACTCCGATGTATTCGCCGTAATAGCCTGACTCATGAAATTCCTCTTTCGGATCAGTTAAATTTCCGCCAATAAAAAATTCGCAGTTTTTATACTCATATAACAATTCAACATAAGTAGAGTATTGAATGCCGTTTTCATCCCCATTTTCATGATATCTGCGGGCATCTGCACCATATAAATTCATGCCAATCAAAAGATCAACAGGAACTTTTTCCGGACCTAGAAAAGTTACCGAACCTTCAAAAACATGAGCCGTTCCGTCCTGATTATATGAAAAGTAATTTGGCGTTTCTTCTTTTGAAAATGAAACAAAATAGTCGGTGGCGGTTATTTTCACTCTTTTTTTGTAGGTGTAACTGATGTATAAATCAGTCTCGGCAAAACTATATTGTGATATCCCGAACGAACCCCATGCTCCGATTTCAAGATTTTTCCAGTTCCATTTAATCGTTGGTTGTATTGCCGGTGCATTGCCGTAATCAGCACCCCGCCAAATATAGCGGCTCACCAAATCGCCTGAAATTTCTACTTTGGATGAATCAGATTGGGCAAAGGAAAAATTATTCAAAGTGAATAATACCAGAAGTAAAAAGTAAATGTTCTTCATAATTTTATTTTGATATATCGGACTTTTATACGATATTTTTGAAAAAAAGTTAGATTTTATAAATCTCTAAATAAAAAAAACCGGCAGAGAAAATTCCCTACCGGTTCACTTTATGGAAAACGGTTTGTAAAAAAAAAACTAGGGATGCGAAATGACATCAAATCCCAATAATCCTTCGGATATTTTAATCTTTTCGGTTGTGGCTTTAAAATATGGTATGGTTTTTTCTATTTCTCCGTTTTTAATCACTGTATAACTGATTTGCTTGTCCGATTGACCATGGCTTCCTGCAATAGTTTTGATGTCGTCAGCTACATAAGAATGAGTTGACTTATTTTGTGCTGATAAAAAGTTAATTGCAAGAAAAATAAAAAGAACCAAACTTCCTGAGGAAATTGTGTGCAATACATATTGCATTGCCCAATGTGTTTTTTGTCCGGTAATTTTATTGACTTTATTTATAAAAACCGGAGTTAATAATAGTCCGGGAGTTAAAAGTAATACCAAAATCAGATAGCCAGGAATAACAGTATACCTGTACAAAAAAACCGAACTAACTAAGAGGTAAACACCGGCAATTATTATTGCTGCCGAAAGGATCCTGTTTTTGTTTGAATTTTCCATAATTTTAAATTTTTAGCTCCCGGCTGTTTTACCGGGAGCTGATTTTTTAATTATTAACATTAATTTGAATTACAAAGCCCCTTCATCATAAGCTTTTTCGCCATGCAACGATTCATCAAGACCTGCATTTTCTTCATCTTCTGTTACTCTAACCCTAACAAAATAATTGATGATGATCAACATCACATAAGTGAAAATGAAGGCGTAAGCGGCTGCGCCTAAAACTGATACAACTTCTTTCATGAAGAATGCTGAATCACCTTCGATAAGTCCGGCCTGTCCGCCAATCGAAGCTGTGGCAAAAATACCAAGCAAAATTGTTCCTAAGGTTCCTCCGATACCATGAACACCCCAAACATCCAATGCATCGTCCCAACCAAATTTATTTTTCATTTTAACTGCCAGATAACAAACAAAACCTGAGGAAATCCCAATTACAATTGCTCCCCATAATGGCACAAAAGCAGCAGCTGGTGTTATGGTGGCCAATCCGGCAACCGCTCCGGTAAGAAGTCCTACAAATTTTGGCTTGCCTGTTTCAATCCACTCAATAGCCAACCAGGTTACGGCAGCGAAAGAAGCAGCTACATCGGTGTTAAGGAAAGCCAGTGTTGTTGATGTGGTTACATCCAGAACACTACCGGCATTAAATCCATACCAGCCAAACCACAATAAACCTGTACCTATTGCAACCAAAGGAATGCTGTTGGGAGGAGTCTGTTTGTCTCTTCTTTTACCAACATAGAATACCGAGGCAAGTGCAGCAAAACCTGCAGTGGCGTGAACCACAATACCTCCGGCAAAGTCAAGTACACCCCATTCAGCTAATAAACCGCCGCCCCAAATCATATGGACAAACGGGTAGTAAACAAATATTTGCCAGAAAACAAGGAATATAAGATAAGACTTAAAAGTCACCCTGTTAACAAATGCACCTGTGATAAGGGCAGGAGTGATGATTGCGAACATCATCTGATAAGCAATAAAAATATAGGTGGGATATTTTCCGCCTGTGGGGCCAAACAATTCGGTAGGTTCGATTCCATTAAGAAAAAGAAAATCAAAGTTTCCGATTACTCCGCCTTCGCCACCGCTGAAACATAATGAGTAACCAAAAGCTACCCACATTACAGTTGTTAATCCCAATGATACAAATGTTTGCATCATAATTCCAAGAATATTTCTTTTTCCGGCCAATCCACCGTAAAAGAAAGCCAGTCCGGGGGTCATAAGCATGACCAGACTGGTACATAAGATCATAAAAGTTGTTGAACCTGTGTCCATGGTGTTTTTGTTTATTTGTTTATTTGTTTATTTGTTTTCCCGATAGCTATCGGGATGTTTATTTGTTTATTTGTTGCTGTTCCAAGTTAAAAACTTGGAACAGTTTATTATATAGAGCACAATAATTTATTAAAAACTAATACCGGCAACCATAAATATTTTTTCTGATTGCGGATTGGTAATGAGTGATAAGTTAAAAGGGACTGAAAATGAATCGGTAATCTTGATTTCTTTTTCATGTTTGAGACCAATATTTACAAAACCAAGATAATCACCATACAATCCTGATTCGCCGCGATCAAGGTCGGGGGCAATAACATTAAATCCTCCGAAAAGCTGAATGTTTTTAAATTTATATCCAACTTCAAGGTAAGTTGAGTGCATGATGTCATCAGTGGGCAAACCATTTTCATCATTTTTGACAACATCGGCTCCATATAGATTGGAAGCAAGTAAAACTGTCAATGGAAGTTTTTCGGTTCCATTGTACATAACCGAAAATTCAAAAATATGTCCGGTTTCTCCTTGCTTGTACTTGAAATAACCATCATTATCAGTTAATTCATTTGGAAAAAAGTAATCGGTGAAAGTCAGTGTCAGGATTTTTTTGATTTTATATCCCACATTTAAATCAGCTTCCTGTACACCCGGAAGGTTCACTGCGTAAGCACCCCATGCGTTGACAAAGAAATTATTTTTTTCAAAAGCCAGGGTAGGCTGAATACTTGGTGATCCGCCAAAATCAGTCCCGCGCCAAACATAACGGCTCATCAAATCAACTTTTGAACTGAAAGGGGATTCCTTTTTAACGTCCTGCGAATTCACATTTCCTGCTAAAATAAAAGCAAGAATAATCATAGAAATTAATGCTTTGGTTTCAAAAAGTTTTTTCATAATAATGAATTAATAATTAATGAATACTATTTGAATCCAAAATTCAAAATATCAGATCAATCAAACAATTGCGGCAATTCTGAATTTTCTTACGTGAAACACGTAAAACATTGGAAGGCTATTTTTCCGACTTATTGAGGTCTATAATTCCGTTTTTTATGGCAAACTTAACTAGATCAACGGAATTGTTTATCTCTAGTTTTTGTAGTATGTGCGTTTTATGTGACTCAACGGTGCGGGTGCTGATGAAAAGTTTTTCAGCAATTTGACTATTATGCATTCCCTCTGCTACCATTTTCAATATTTCTTTTTCTCTTTTAGTAAGCAGTTCAGCTTTATTTTTTGTTTCTTCAACTGCTTTGGCTTTATGAAAATAGCTTTTAAGCATGATTCGGGAAATTTCAGAGCTGAAATAATCATTGCCCTGATTAATTTCAGATATGGCTGTCAAAAGTTCAGCTTTCGAAGTGTTTTTGGGGAGATATCCTCTGGCACCCGCTTTTACTGCGTTTAAAACAAAATCCTCTTGCAGGTACATAGATAATATGAGAACATCAATTTGAGGATATTGTGTTTTTATTTTTTTTGTGAGTTCAATACCCGATTCTCCGGGCAATGAAATATCCAGAATTGCTATATCAGGTAAAGTGTTTTTAAGAAGATTAAACAATTCAACACCATTTCCGGCTTCACCAATAACTTCAATATCAAGGGAATCCTTTAGGAGAGATTTGATACCATCTCTGACCAGACTGTGATCATCAACCAGAATAACGTTAATTTTTTTCATTCAGATCTGTTTTTAACGGTATTATAATATTAATAATCGTTCCACGGCCCGATTCAGATTTAATATTTATTTCACCACCAAGCAATTTAACCCTTTCTTTCATATTGATAAGCCCGTTTTTATTCAGTTGCGAAGAATAAATGTCTTTTTCAATAAATCCGGTGCCATTGTCTTCAAAACTAAGATAAAGGTAATTATTTTCTGAATATAAACTTACTGATACTTCATCGGCTCCGGAGTGTTTAATAATATTATTGAATGCTTCCTGTGAAATTCTGAAAACATATATTTTAATAATATCGGGAAGATTGGCTGGAACATTCTGACAGTCAAACATAACCTCAATCTGTTTTTGATTTTTTAAATCATCACAAAGGTTTTTAATTGCAGTTTCAATTCCGAATTCCTTTAAAACCGCAGGCATCAAATTGTTTGATATTCTTCTTGCCTCATCAATGGTATCGTCCAAAAGTTTTTTAACTCCTGTAAATTTTGTTTCATTGCAATTATGGCAATCATCGAGGTTTTCAATCCTAAGCTTTAAAGCAATAAGTGACTGTCCCATACTGTCATGCAATTCTCTTGACAATCTTTGTCTTTCGCTTTCCTGACCATCAATCATGGATTGAAGTCTGTTCATCTTTTCAATTTCAAGTTCTTCGGTTTTTGCCCTGATTTGCTCTGACATCAGTCTGAATGAATCTGCCAGTTCGCCAAGTTCATCACCACGGTTAATAGAAATAGGGGTATTGTAATTTCCTTTTCCCACATTTTGAGCAGCATCTTTGAGTTCAATGATGGGGCGTGAAATCCGTTTTGAAAATAAAAAGGCAATAATGAAGATTATCAAAGAAAGGATTGCTGTTAAACCAAGAATATTATTTCTAATTTCATGAATGGTAATCATGGCTTCTTCAAAATCGATTTCTGCCAGAATAACCCAGTTCAGCCCATTAATATTCACTTTGCTGAAAGAACTCAGCACTTTAATGTTACGGTAATCAAAAATTATTGCGGTTCCGGGCTTGTTGTCAAGTGCATTTTTTACTCCGTCGGATTTAACAGAGGTATTAAGAACAGAATTGTCATGAAAACGGGAAGTACTTCGCATAAGAAAATCTTCACCAACAAGATATGATTCACCACTTTTGCCCAATCCGTTATGAGGATTGTTTTCATACATAATGGAGTTGATTGATTCGATATTAATCTGTAAAATCAAATAATCTGTGGTTGAATCGCCCGGACTGACAGGGGCGCCGACATTCAGAAATGTTTCTTTTCCGTCGGTTTTAAGATCTTCAAGCACGATGTCATTTTTTTCTCTTATTTTCTCAATTAAACCATTGTATTTATGGGCATCATCAATGTTTAAAATGAAACGGTCGGTTCCGTGTGTATTAAAAGAAACACAGTGTTTTCCTGAAACCAAAATGACTTTTTCAAAGCTTGTTTCGTTTTGAAAAAAAAGATTGAGAAAGCCTCTTTTATCAGGGTTAAAACCAGTTTTTGACTTATATAGCGAATCATCCGAATTAATAAGTCCGAACAATTCTTTTATTTCAGTTGATCTTGAAATAAAAATAACATCATTGTTTCTTTCAGAGAAGAATTTTTCAATTCGGTTTTTCTTTTCTATTCTTAATGAGGTTAGTTGATCGAAAGTCCTGCTCAATAAGGCATCCTTTGAACTGTAATAATAAAAAATACTGATAATAACTGCTACTCCAATTCCCAAAAGGAGAAAATATAAAACAAGCTTTTCGGTGATCAGTATTTTGCGTTTCATAAGTAAATGCAAATATACTAATTTTAAAATGTTTAAGTAGTGCTTGCAAGAAAACTAAAGTGTCAGAGGAGAAAAGCCCAAATTCAAGGGTTACTCCCTTTGGTCGTGAGCTCCGCTTCGCTACGGTTGCGTACTTAGCCGAAGGCGCTCATGAGCGAAGCGAATAACCCCCAAAAAGCGGAGTCCCGACTTTTAAAGTCGTGGATGAGCATTTTTGGGGCAAGCATAACGCAGAAGTTGGGGTTTTCTTACTGACACTAAGTATTAGTCTATACTCAAAGGCTCAGATGTTGGAAAAACTTTTCCGTAAAGCGGATGCATCTGATCGGGGAATGCCGAGTTTTCGGTTGAGAAAAAGGCATCATAATCTGTATGGTTTCTGATGATCCAGATATTAAAGCAATCACTGATGTTTGTTCCGTCAAGTTTTTGAAAATCAAGTTGTACTCTGTATTTCCCCGAAATGCAATCAATACCCGATAAATCTTTACCGTTCCAGCCTTGAGTAATATTATCAGAAGGAATTAAACTTGTGCATTCAAAAACCATTATATCAGTAGCTGAGTAAATTTTCAAATCAATGCTTGTCAAACTATCAACAAACACAACAAAAAAGTTATCATTTATACCGTCACCATTTGGAGAAAACATATTTGGTGCACAGGCAAAATTATAATGGTCAACATAAATACCCGGCATAAAAAGAATTGGCGCCGGCAAAATTGAATCAACCAGTTCGTAATATTTGTTATTTGGACAAGTTGTGTAAACAGGATCAGGCTCATCATCGATGTCCTCAGCATCATTACAGGAAATTAAGGTAATCAGTACAAATGAGAAAAATGCTAAAATGTAAAATAAATTTTGAAGTTTCATGACTTTTTAAGTATTGATAATTAATGTTTGGAAGAAAACTCCCTAATTTTCTTTTCAAACCTACACTATTTTTTTAAAAAACACAATACCTGATTGAAATAACTCATTTCATTTTCAAGGGATGTTTTCTGACTAGAGTGCAGGCATGTAATACCAGTTGTAAAACAGATTCCCGATAAACGAGGGTAAACAATCTGTTTTAATATTATATGACTATCGTGATACATTAATAATAGAACCATCAGATGAAAATGGAAATGAATTTTGGGGTGCTCGTCAACTTGCAAAAGTGTTGGAATACTCTGATTTCAGAAATTTTCAATCAGTTATATCAAAAGCGAAAGATGCTTGTAAAAATAGTAGACAGCTTATCGAAAACCATCTCGTTGAGTTCAACGAGATGGTTGCCATTGGTTCAGGTGCCGAAAGAAAAATGCCAAGTTGCAAACTGAGTCGATACGCTTGTTACCTTATTGTGCAAAATGCCAACCCGAGCAAAGAAATAGTTGCATTAGGGCAAACCTATTTTGCCGTACAAACACGTCTGCAAGAAATTCGGCAAATGGATGAATATAACCGTTTAACTACCGAAGATGAAAAGCGTTTGTTTTTGCGAAACGAAATGGCAAAACATAATACACAATTAGCGGCAGCTGCCAAAGATGCAGGAGTAATTACCGAAATAGATTATGCAATATTTCAAAACCACGGATACAAAGGTCTTTATGGTGGTATAGATGCTAAAGGAATACACGCTAAAAAAGGATTAAAGAAAAGTCAAAAAATACTCGACCACATGGGCAGTACCGAACTGGCTGCAAATCTTTTCCGGGCTACACAAACTGAAGAAAAACTAAAACGTGAACAAATAAAAGGAAAACAAAAAGCCAACCAAACTCACTTCGAAGTAGGCAAAAAAGTAAGAAAAACTATTAAAGAATTAGGAGGCACTATGCCCGAAAACCTTCCCGCTGCAGATAGTATAAAAAAATTAGAACAGAAAACAGAGAAAAAGAAATTGAAAAAGTAAAAAAAAAGCCATCCCAATAAGGAATGGCTTTAAAATTACTTGCAAATTGTATTAAGAATACTTTTTTACTACTTCCATGCCTTTTGTAATGGCCTGTTCATTAATTGGAATCAGGTTATGGTGACGGGTGGGGAGAGATTTTTTCAGCCCTTTGATCACGTTGTCCATTTTTACAATAGGTTTTAATTTCAGGAAAGCACCCAGTACAATCATGTTGAAAGTTTTTCCTGATTCAGTTTTTGCAGATTCTTCAGCAGCTTCGACCTGGTAAATCTGAATATCTTTACGTGTTGGATGTTTTGTGATACCGTTTGGATCATATAATAACAATCCGCCTGGTTTTACTGATTTTTCAAATTTATCCATCGACTGCTGGTTCAGAATAATTGCTGTGTCGAATTCATTGATAACAGGAGAGGAGATTCTTTCGTCGCTCAATATTACTGTAACATTGGCTGTTCCGCCTCTCATTTCTGGTCCGTACGATGGCATCCAGCTAACTTCCTGATCCTGCATGATTCCTGAATATGCAAGGATTTTTCCCATGGAAAGTACACCTTGTCCACCAAATCCGGCTATGATAATTTCTTCAGTCATATCTCTAAAATTTAGATTTTCAAATTAATATTACGGTTTATTGAGGAACTTTAATGTCTCCAAGTGGATAGAATGGGAACATATTTTCTTCCATCCATTTGTTTGCCTGAACCGGAGTCATTTTCCATCCCGAGTTGCAGTTCGAAACGATTTCGACAAAACAGGTACCCAGTTTACGGTTTAATTGATAGTCGAATGCGTTTTTCAGAGCTTTTTTAGCTTTTCTTACTGCAGCAGGAGTATGAACAGATTGTCTTGTTACATAATAAGCACCGGGTAATGTTGCTATTAATTCGGTGATTTTTAAAGGATTGCCCATAATACTTGTATCCCTTCCGTAAGGACAGGTTGATGCTTTCATGTTTGGCAAGGTGGTTGGAGCCATCTGTCCGCCGGTCATTCCATAAATACCGTTATTAATGAAAACAATAAGGAAATTTTCACCGCGGTTAATGGAATGAATTGTTTCGGCAGTACCAATCGCTGCAAGGTCACCATCACCCTGATAAGTAAATACAAAATGATTTGGGTTTAATCTTTTAATTGCAGTGGCAAGGGCAGGGGCACGGCCGTGAGCTGCCTGCTGAACATCAATGTTCATGAATTCATAAGCCAATACAGAACAACCAACAGGTGCAACACCAATGGTTTTATCCTGATAACCCATTTCATCAATCACTTCCATAAGAATTCTGTGGGCAGTTCCGTGGCCACATCCGGGGCAGTATGACATTGCCTTATCGGTAAGAAGAGAGGTTTTTTTATAAACCAGATTTTCTTCTTTTGCTATTTGATCAAATGTTAATTCAGCCATAAACTATCCTCCAATAATTTTTTGTTCTAATGCTTGTACTACTTCACTAGGGGTTGGGATGATACCACCCATTCTTCCGAAATGTTCCACTTTTGTTCTGAACTGAGTTGCCAGTCTGATGTCTTCAACCATCTGACCTGCATTCATTTCAACAGAAAGCATGCCTTTTACTTTATCAGCATATTTTCTGAGGATTTTATTTGGGAACGGACTTAAAGTGATCGGGCGAACCAAACCCACTTTAATACCTTTTGCACGAGCCACATCCATTGCTTTCTGGCAAATTCTGGAAGCCGACCCAAAAGCCACGAATAAGTATTCAGCATCATCGCAATTCAACTCTTCGCACATCACATCTTCTTCCATTTTTTTGTATTTTTTCTGAAGATGTATATTGTGCTCTTCCTGAACACTTGATTCAAGATTCAGAGAGGTAATAATATTTCTTTCTCTGTTTGCTGTTTTACCTGTAGTAGCCCATGGGGAGTTTTTAATAACCTCTTCCTGTGTCCATCTTGGTTTTTCATCAGATAATTCCACTTTTTCCATCATTTGACCGATGATACCATCAGCTAAAACTAGACAAGGAGTGCGGTATTTGAATGAAAGAGCAAAGCCTTTTTCAACAAAATCATACATTTCCTGAACCGAAGCAGGAGCAAGTACAACCAGTTTATAATCGCCATGTCCGCCACCTTTAACAGACTGATTATAGTCAGATTGTGAAGGTTGAATGGTACCAAGACCTGGACCTCCTCTGACAACATTTAAAATCAGACAGGGCAATTCGGCACCTGCCATATAGGAAATGCCTTCCTGTTTCAGGCTAATGCCCGGACTGGAAGAAGATGTCATTACTTTTTTACCACAAGCAGCACCGCCATATACCATATTTATTGCAGCCACTTCACTTTCGGCCTGTAAAACAACCATACCTGTACGTTCGTAAGGTTTCTGGGCCATCAAATATTCCAATACTTCGGATTGCGGAGTAATAGGATACCCGAAATAGCCATCGGCTCCGGCACGAATAGCAGCTTCTGCTATCGCTTCGTTTCCTTTCATTAATCTTAATTCTTTCGCCATTATTCCTTAGGTTTTTATTTGTTAAAATTATTCGCTGGCTTTTACCCTGTAAACTGTAATAACGCCATCAGGACAAACAACGGCACAATTTGTGCAGCCTGTACATGCATCTGGATTCTGAGCATACATAAAATGATAACCTTTACCATTTACTTCCTTAGCCATGCTGATGACATCGGCAGGACAGGCAGCAATGCATACTTCGCAACCTTTGCATTTTTCAATATTTACAACAATTGCTCCTTTAACTTTAGCCATAAATTTGTTTTTTAATGATTCTTATTTTGAAATATTAAAGTTCTTTTTTTCTGTTTAACAATCACAAATTCAGAAAATTGAAATGCAAAAACACTTCAATTAGTTTGAAAATTCAAACTTATCAAAGGTAATAAAAAGGCATGAAATAAATGATATTTAGTAGTTTTTTTGACTGGTTTGGTTACTGTTTTATGGCATATTGTGCTATTTAGTTATAAATTATAACCAAAATATTTTATTTGAAAACATATCATTAATGAATTTATGACCGCACAAATAGTGCTGATCTTCTAATAGTACGTTAAGGTGTTTTGGTCTGCCAAACTTTTTTACCCTGTCTTTTGTGAAAATAATTATTCCCTTGCTAAAGTTATTTTATATGATTTTCCATCAACTTTCAGAAAATAAATTCCATCAGGCTGGTTTTGTAAATCAATAGTCGTAATCGAAGAATCTGATTTTTTATTGTAAACAACTTTTCCAAAAATATTACTAATTGTGACTGCTTTTGCATTGCCATTTAACTGTATTATTCCGGATGATGGGTTTGGATAAATAGTAAATAAACCATCATTTTGTTCGTCAATCCCAGTTGATTCAACTGTAGCGATGATTACCCAATGTTGTTCTGTAACTCCATCCTCAGCAGTTACAGTATAAACAATTGGATAATTGAAATCATTTACAGTTGCTCCGCTTACCTGAGTTATCCCTGAAATATCGGCTGTTGCTCCCTCTGATAGTGTAAAAGTGGATGTTAAAGCATTTAGTGATGTACCACTTTCTACTTCAATATTAATGATGTGGTTTGTAAGGTTTATTGTTGCAGGTCCGGTTTCCTGAGGAAATGAGAAAGTCTGAAAATCTGTTTCATTTAAGGTAAATGGAGAGAAATCGGGTGTAAATATATAAACTGTTTCATTGTCAGGAATCCCAACGATCATATTACCATATACAATACCTTCATTGCTTATCCATTGATAACTTGGGTTATTGGCATCGCCAAAAATATCTATTAAATGATCTCCAATCATAAATTTCGGATAGGGTCCTGTTTTACTTGCAAAAGCGCAATATGAATCTGGATTTAAAACTGAACTGGGACCAAAACGGAGTTCAATTTTACCATCTGATTCATAAAACCAAGCCTGAAAGTTTATATAATCGGAATTTGTAACAGTACTATATTCATTATCTACAATATCCCAATAAAAACCGGCATTGGTCCATTGAAGTTTCAGGATTCTGTTTCCTGCTTCACCAATTATTTCATAATCAAGTGGTGACAATGATGTTCCTGTACCATGTCCACGGTCAAGTAAAAGTGAACCTCCAAAAGGCCAATGGAAAAATAGCATGTGATAATATCCCGAATAAGGAATGTTAAAACCTGAGCCGCTCAATATATTAACAGAATTGGCTGTGCTTTGATATATTGGAAAATCAAAACCTGCACTTACAGGAAAAGAACTTTCCTGATTCCATTCAGTTGTGCCATTTATTGAAATGGGGTTTTCAAGGGTAGTGTATGGCTCCTGAGTAGTTGTTAAAATATAAGGGCTTTGTCCGATTGATTGAATGGACAGTATTGCCAAGGATATTAGAAAAAATAACTTGTTCATATTTTTTTTGTTTTTTAAAAGACTTCTCTTAAATCTACATTTTATAGATATGAATCAAAATTATAAAAAAAAGCGCGAAAAAAATTTTTTTCGCGCTTTTTTTTCATTTCAAATAATTGTTAAATTTTTACATCAGCCCCAATTCCTTTCTCCCTTGCCATGTCATAAATCAGTTTAGCTGTGGCTACATCCTGTATGGCCAGTCCGTTTGATTTGAAAACTGTTATTTCATCGTTGTTTGTACGTCCTTGTTTTTTACCTGTAATAAGGTCTCCAAGTTCTGCATAAAAATGCTCTTTGGTAACGGCTCCTTCGCTGACCGGAATCATGATATCACCTGCTTCGTTGAAGCATGCTTCGCGTGAGTCACCAACAAATTTGGATCTTTTTACGGTTTCGGTATCGAGTTCGCGGGCGCCGGGCGAGTGACTGCCTATATTATTAATATGCGTGCCGGGTTTTAGTTTTTTTCCATCCCAAAGTGGTGTGGCCGATGAAGTGGCTGTACAAATAATATCTGCCTGAAGCAAATCATCAGAGTGTTGTGCAATTTCAATTTTTATGCCGTGCATTTCGCTCATCAATTTTACGAAATTGTTACATGCATCAGGAATAAGGTCATAAACCAGAACTTTTTCAACTTCAATGGTTTCTTTCATAGCCCACAGCTGCATTTGAGCCTGAACGCCGGTTCCGTAAATACCAATAACCTGTTTTCCTTTTCTGGCAAGATATTTATTGGCTACACCGCTGGCAGCACCTGTTCTTACGGCTGTAAGATAGCCACCATCCATTATGCAGATTACATCTCCGGTTGAAGGATCCTGTAACAGCACTTTTCCAATGGTAGTAGGCATATTGAACTTAGCAGGATTGTCTTTATAAACTGTAACTACCTTGCAGGCCAATGCATTTAATCCTTTCAGATACGCAGGCATGTAGAGGGCCAGACCGGGCAATCCATCCTTGGGTGAAATATTATTTCTTAACGGCAATGCAGCTGTTCCGTTTGATAATTCTGCAAAAGCACTCTCGACTGCCTTTATACAGTCTTTCATGGTTAAAACCGATTTTACATCGTCGCGGGTTAATAGTAGTGGCATAAAACCTCCTTTTTTCGTTTGTTGTTTGTTAGTTAATTCGTTGTTTGAAGAATCTAAAGATAAAGAAAAAACGAAATAAAAAAAAAGGAGAACATCAATTGCCCTCCTTTTTTTATTTAATTAAGTTTCAGATTATTTCACTTCTTCAAATCTTCCCTGGAAGAATCTGAGGTTTTTGGGTTCGTAAGTAAATTTCAAACCTTTGATCTGATCACGTTTTTTGTACAGTTTGATGATTGACTCGGCAACCAAATCCATATGAGCGTTTGTATAAACTCTTCTTGGAATGGTCAAACGTACAAGTTCCAGTGATGGCCTGTAGTTCTGTCCGTTTGGCTGACGGCCTTTAGAAACGTTTCCTCTTTCCATGGCTCTTACGCCTGAATCAACATACAATGCGGTGGCTAGTGCCTGAGCGGGATACTGATCCTGATCAATGTGTGGTAAGAATCTTTTTGCATCTAAGAAAACTGCATGTGATCCAACTGGCTCAACAATGGGAACTCCTGCTTCGAGTAGTCTCTTTCCAAGATACTGTGTTTGCTCAACGCGGTTTTTAATGTAGCGGTAATCTACCATCTCAATAACTCCCTGGGCATGAACTGCAAGGTCGCCTGCTGTCATGCCGCCATTGGTAATTGAACCTTCATATTTTCTGAGCATTTCCAATGCATTGTAATAGAATTCCTCATCGTCTTTAATAGCAAGAAATCCACCGATGTTTACGAGGTAATCTTTTTTACTGGAAACGGTACAGCCATGACCGTAGCTGAACATTTCATGAAGAATGTCTTTAATTGAAGCGTGATGATATCTTTCATCATGTTTTTTAATCATATAAGCATTTTCTACTGCGCGGGTAGCATCCCACATTAAATAAATGCCCTGTGATTCGCAATATTCATAAATTTCTTTGGCATTATCCATGTGAACGGGCTCTCCGCCTGCAAGGTTAACGCTGAATTCAAAGCTGATGTATGGAATATTTTTTGCGCCATGCTGATCAACAAGTTTTTTCAGTTTGTTAAGATCGATATTTCCTTTCCATCTGAATTGATTTGTCGGATCGTGTGCTTCGTCACAAATGACATCTGCAAATGTTCCGCCTGCCATTTCCTGATGAAGTTTTGTTGTGGTAAAATACATGTTTCCAGGAACGACTCCGCCCGAAATAAGACACTGTGACATGATGTGCTCAGCTGCTCTTCCTTGGTGTGTCGGAATTATGTATTTATAACCTGTGATTTCCTGTAATGTTTCAACAAAATCAAAGTAATTCTCACTTGTAGCTTGTGTTTCAACACTTTGCAGATATGCGGCCCACTGTGTTGTAGTTTGTGCAGTGGTTCCTGAGTCGGTTAAAAAATCGATGGAAACGTGCTTTGACTGAAGAAGGAATGTATTAAATCCTGATTCGTGAGCATGCTCAAGTCTTTCTGCTTCTGTTGTTTCTCCAATGTATTCGATTTGCTGAATGGTAAATGGCTCTGATTTAAAGAAAAACTCTTCCATAACAGGTCTGTTCCATTTAAACATGGCATCATCATTCCATTCGGGAGCATTTTCAAGAAATAGTCCGGCAATTTTATCCCTCATGGCATAAACCTGATTGATAACAGTTGCAATTTCTGCAAGTTGTTCATTGGTAAGTGCCATTCTTGGGATCTGAACGGGGAGGATGGAGGAGTCGTATCTTCCTTCGAGGAAGCATCTGATACCTGATTTTAAATAAATTGCTGCTGCTAAAGTGTGAGCTGGACTTTCACATTTTGGTAAAAATTCATCGGCTTTGATATACAAGCCATCTGCTCCATAGTAAAATGGAATATTTTTTAACTGCGAAGCAAATTTTTCAGTCTGGAACAAAATCCAGGCTGCTTGTTTTTCATAAACCATTTCGGCTAAACCACGGGCAAACACTTCCATTGTTCTTCCGGCCATTCCTCCGTATGTGTGCAGACCTTCATAAACAACCACCTCGTTCATATATTTGTCGTACAGTTCGTAAATGTTGGTTGAAATAAATCCGCCGGTATTAGATCTTGGATCCTGTCCGCCATCCATTACAAAAATATCTGAATTGGAGCCTATTTCGTAAACAATTTCCTTAAGGGTTTTGTTGCTGTAACCGGATTCATTTTTTCTGATATAATCAGCAGTTGCAATAATGTAAGAACCATTAACAACCAAAACAGTATTGTTATTTTTAGCAATTTTTGAAGCTTCCTTAATATTGGCTAAAGAAACGGGTTTAAAGCCGTCTGCATAAAGTTCAATGTAAACGTAAGGAATGTTTGTTTTTCCTTTTAATTCTTTATCAAGAGCGGCAGTATCAATGTTTCCGGGGAAAGTTTTATCATTAACAGCTAAAATTTCCATGTTGGCATCTTTGTCGTGAATGAGTTCAACCGGTTTCAAAGAATTTCCATAAATTACATCACCTTCTTTAACCATGGTTGCGGTAATGAGTTTGTGAGAACCTCTCAGATTGTGAGTCGGACAAACATTTGTATGACTGAACAATCCTTTGATTACGTCACACATGTGTTCAAAATTACGGCTTCCTGCGTAGGTTTCATCACCGGTGAACAAACCGGCAAACTGTTCCTGGCTAACTGCTGAAGTACCCTGACTGGTCATGTCGAAGGTAACCATGTATGAAGGAATATGGAAAGTATTGTAATTGGCTGCCATCAAAGCATCAATTCTATCCTGCATTGAAGTGTATTCAACGTTTCTTATTGTTTTTAATTTATAAGGTTCTGCTATCATTTTATTTGGTATTAATTATTTGAAAATAAAGTTTAATCCCTGACGGGAAATATAAATAAATATGGAGATGGGTAAAGAAATTTCATACCCTGGTTAAGGATCTTAGGGGTAGTAATGAAGCACAAGGAAAAAAATCATTACTTTTTTACGTCCGTAGATATCGTTCATTCAAATAAAATTACTTGATAAAGGTATAAATAATTTAAAAAAAACAAAAACAATTAAAAAAAGGGTTGTAATGTTCAATTGTTTTCCCGATAGCTATCGGGATGTTAATTTGCTAATCTGCTAATTTGCTAATCAACTAATTACCATAATGTTCGTTAAATTTCTTCAATCTTGCTTCAAGATCAGGAAATTGTGATCTGTTAACCAATGAAACACAAGCCCTTAATCCCTCGTTTCTTTCACTGCGGGTGGTTGTCAGCGTTATAGCAGAAATTCCGTAAAACATCAGTCTTTCAAGAAGTTCATCGCCACTCATTCCGGGATAAGCAATGGTAAAATAAAATCCATCAGCAATAGGTTCACCCAGATCTTTGTCATACACAATATTAAATCCGTTATCGGTGAAGAGTTTCTTCATAATTTCGGCTTTTTTGCCGTATTCTATTACATCGTCTTTATAATTGTATGTTCCGTCATTTACGGCTTTCAGGATGGCACACAAGCCGTACTGACCTGAGTTTGAAGCGCCCGCTGTAAGCGCATAAATGGTTCCGTAAATCATTGAGTAGCCAAAGAGATCGGTAGGATAGAACCGTTTTAGTGCAGGTCTTTTCAGTTTTTGCAATTTATTTGACATCACCATCATTCCGAGGCGTGGACCGGGATAGCTGAACATTTTTGAGCCGGAGATGAGATGAATCACATTTTCGGTGTATTTTGCCACAGATGGTTGGTATGGTTCAACTCCTGGTTTTGAGTAATCTTTTCTGAAGTCCATTCCAAAATAGGCAAGGTCTTCAAGAATAATCACATCATATTTATTAGCCATTTCACCGATAATTTTCAGTTCCATATCAGTCATGCAAACCCATGATGGATTATTCGGGTTAGAGAAAAGAATGGAATGAACATGCCCTTTTGAAAGAATTGATTCGAGTTTATCTCTGAGTTTTTCACCTCTATAATCATACACATCAAAAGATTCTACTTTTTTACCCAGCACATCCAGCTGCAATTTGTGAACAGGAAAGCCCGGATCAATAAATAGTGTAGTATCCCTGTCATCACAACTGTTATTTATGGTGATGAAAGCTGCCATGCTTCCCTGCAAACTTCCCACTGTTGGTACACATCCGTAAGGATCTACCTCGTGGTTCAGGAATAATTTTACAAAACGGGCAATTTCATTTTTAAGTTCAGGGAGGCCTTCAAGCATCGGGTATTTCGAATTCACACCATTTTTTATGGCTTCTATTTCAGCATCAACACCAATTTTTGGGGTTGGTAAACCGGGGATACCCATTTCCATGCGCACATATTTCATTCCGGTTTTTCCTTCGATGATGTTGATCATCCGAACAACCTCGCGAATGCTGGCTCGTCCGACATTTGGAATGCCGCTTTCCCTGATAACAGTTTCCACTGCGTTAAAATCAACCGGGGTTTCCTTTGTTTTAAATATTAAATTGCTCATATCTATATTTTCTGGTTTATCTTTCAAAAATACTGATTAGTTTTTATCTGAAAGATATTGAAAAACCTATTTGATAACATTTTTGACGAGGGGAAAAAAGAATCCATCTTTTTTATATAATTTAATCTCCAATATCTTTGCTTTTATACTCTTTTACGGATATTTTTGTATTAAATCTCTGAAATTATGAATATAGAAAGAGCCATTTTGGTATTTTTTGGTATGCTGATATTTTTGTCAGGCAAAGCTCAAATAAAAAGTGACTGGGCTTTTAATTTAAATGATATGAACCCTCAGGGAGGGCAAATAGCAGGAACCTGTGTGAAAAAAGATGCATCCGGAAATATATATGTTACCGGATATTTTAATGCAACTGCTGATTTTGACCCGGGAATCGGAACAGCAAACATGACCTCTAAAGGAGGCAGCGATATTTTTATTGCCAAGTATGATGCTTTGGGAAATTACGTTTTTTCTAAATGCTTTGGGTCTTTTTCTGATGACTGGGGAACATCCATTGCCCTTGATGTATCTGGAAATATTTATTTAACCGGTTTTTTTCTTTCTACAGCAGATTTTGATCCGGGACCTGATGTTGAAAATCTTGCTTCAGCAGGGAATAAGGATATTTTTGTAGCAAAGTATGATCCTTCAGGTAACTATATTTTCGCAAAAAGCATTGGCGGATCAAGCGATGACTGGTCATATTCCATTGCCGTTGATGGCACCGGTAATGCTTATATTACAGGATATTTTATAAATACTGTTGATTTTGATGCGGGAGCCGGTGTTGCATCCCTTACTTCGGCAGGCGACAGGGATATTTACATTGCAAAATATGATGGATCGGGTAATTTTGTTTCTGCAATAAATGTTGGCGGAACAGGTGCTGATCAGGCAAATACAGTTACCCTGGATGCCGCAGGCAATGTTTTTATTACAGGATTTTTTTATGGCACGGCAGATTTTGATCCCGGAACAGGCAGTGTGAACCTGACTGCAACCGGAATGGGTGATGTATTTGTGGCTAAATACGATGGCTCGCTTAATTACCTTACCTCTTTTAAATTGGGCGGAGTTGCCGTTGAAACCGGAACATCCATTGAAATTGACGCTTCAGATAATATTCTTGTAACAGGTACCTACATGGGTACAGTGGATTTTGATCCGGGTGCCGGAACAGTCAACCGAACCTCTTTTGGCGGCTCCGATGTATTTGTGGCAAAATACAATTCATCCGGAAATTATATTTATGCCATCAGCATGGGTGGAACCTCCAATGAAGGATCTTATTCAATTGCAGTTGATGTTGCAGGAAACGCATATATTACAGGAACAATGCAGGGTACGTGCGATTTTGATCCCGGACTTGGTATTGCCCCATTGGTGTCGGCTGGTGGTGATGATATTTTTCTGGCAAAATATAATCCTTCAGGAAATTACATTTATGCAAACAGATTTGGAAGATCTGCTACCGATTATGGCTACTCCGTTGATGCTGACGATTCCGGCAATGCCTATATTACCGGATATTTTACAGGAGGAACTGTGGATTTTGACCCGGGGGCAGGAACAGCAAACCTGGTATCTCCGGCATCTCTGCAAAATGCTTTTATCGGAAAATATGACCCGTCAGGAAATTACCTGATGGCATTTAGTCTGGGTGGCTATCCAAACACAACTGTGAATCAGACAAACAGTAAGGTTGTATCAGATAACGCGGGGAACATGATTTTAGCAGGGAGTTTTGCCGGCACGGTTGATTTTGATCCCGGACCCGGAAATGCATACCTTACATCAGCTGGACAAAATGATATTTATCTGGCAAAATATGATCCTTCGGGAAATTACATTTTCGCTTTCAGATTGGGCAGTACTTTTAATGATGATGCATACTCGGTTTTTGTTGATGGGGATGGTGAAATTTATATTACTGGTTATTTTGACGGGACTTTTGATTTTGATCCGGGAACCGGAACAGCCAATTTGACTGGAACAGGTGATGTTTATTTTGCAAAATACAATCCATCAGGTGTTTATATCTTTGCCAAATCTATTAGTGGAACTTCAACAGATAACGGTAATTCAATTTTTATTGACGGTTCTGAGAATATATATCTTACAGGATATTTTCAGGGAACTGCCGACTTTGATCCTGATGCCGGAACAGCCAATCTGGTTTCAGCAGGAAGCTCGGATGTTTTTATTGCCAAATACGATCCTGCCGGGGCATATATTTATGCGAAGGGCTTTGGTGGAACCGGCGACGACAGGGGCCAGGCACTAACACTGGATCAATCGGGAAATATTTTGCTTACAGGTTATTTTAATGGTACGGCTGATTTTGATCCAGGTACGGGCAATGCTTTTATGGTTTCAGCCGGATCTCAGGATATCTTTATTGCTAAATATAGTAATTCGGGTGATTATATAAATGCCGGAAGGGTGGGAGGCAGCTCAACAGATTTCAGCTATTCCTTGTCTTACGACGGATTATCTTCATTTTATATCTGTGGCAACTTTATGGGAACCAGCGACTTTGATCCGGGAACCGGCACATATAATTTAGTTTCAAGTGCAGGAACCTCCGATTTCTTCCTTGCAAAATATGATAATTCTTTCAATTTAGTTTTTGCAAACAGCTTTGGAGGTACATCATCTGAGTACAGTTATTCATCTTCAATTGATGCCTCCGGGGATATTTATCTGACAGGTTTTTTCGGTGGTGTGGTTGATTTTGATCCGGGCACGGTAACCACCAATCTTACTTCATCGGGTTCAGCAGATATTTTTCTTGCAAAATACAATGCTTCGGGAAATCTGATCTATGCAAAAAATTTTGGTAGCACATCCTCTGAATCAGGTAATTCTGTTCATGCAGGTATTGATAGTGTTGTTTTTCTTACCGGATATTTTCAGGCACCTGCCGATTTTGATCCCAGCTTAAATGTGGATGAACTTAGTTCTCTGAATGGCAATGACATCTTTGCTGCTAAATATTTACCTGCCTATCCTGAAATTGCTGTATCAGGAAACAGCGAATTTATTTTTGATGACGATGCAACGCCTTCATTAACAGATGATACTGATTTTGGTAATTCAATTATCGGATCTCCTGTTTCGCATACTTTTGTGATTGAAAACAATGGAGAAGCTGATCTTCTTTTAAATGGAATACCTGCTGTAACAGTAACAGGAACCGGATTTGCACTCAGCACAGACGCTCCTTCAATAATTGCAACAGGAACAGCTGTTTCCTTTGAGGTAACTTTTACTCCGGATAATTGTGGCTCTTTTTCCGGTAACATTAGCATTGCTAATAATGATCCGAACGAAAATCCGTTTAATTTTTCAATCACCGGAAATTGCATTGACAATATTGCTCCAATACCCGATGTTGCCAGTCTGCCCGATTTAACCGGAGAATGTTCTGTTTCTGTTTCTTCCATTCCAACAGCAACCGATGCTTGTGCAGGTGTTATAACCGGGACTACCAGCGATCCGCTTACATATTCATCACAAGGCACATACCAGATTAACTGGCGTTTTGAAGATGATTTTGGAAATTTCACAGAACAAACTCAAAATATTATTATTAATGATGTAACTCCACCGGTTCCGGATATTGCTACTTTACCCGATCTTACCGATGAATGTATGGTTGTGGTGTCTGGTTATCCAACAGCCACCGATGCCTGCTTTGGAACAATTACACCCTTTTACTCTGGTCCGGCAGTCATCACCACCCAGGGAACCACTCAAATTACCTGGCAATATTTTGACGGTATGGGCAATGTTACCTATCAAACGCAAAATGTTGTTGTCGACGATGTTACTCCTCCGGTGCCCGATGTAACAACCTTACCGGATATTACAGCAGATTGTTCGGTCACTATCTCTGAATTTCCTTCCGCAACCGATGCCTGTTCTTCTTATACCGAAACAACCACAGATGATCCATTATATTACAATGCAGAAGGCATCTATATAATTACCTGGAAATACAACGACGGCAATGGCAATTTTACTTATCAAACACAAAATGTGATTGTGGAAGATTCTGAAATGCCTGTCCCGGCACTTTCTTCATTGCCTGATCTTACAGGAGATTGCTCTGTTTCTGTGGCCTATTTTCCTACAGCAACCGATAATTGTTCCGGTGATTTGTTTGCCACCACCTCCGATCCTTTGGATTATCCTAATCAGGGAACTTACCTCATAACATGGACTTTTGATGATGGAAATGGAAATATCCTCACCCAAACTCAAAATGTTATTGTAGATGACTTGACTGCTCCATTGCCCAATAATGATATGCTGCCTGATGTTATTGGCTCCTGCGATGCTTCAGTTGAAGTTCCATCTGCATGGGATGAATGTTCCGGTACCATTTACGCTACCACTACCGATCCTTTGTTTTATGATGAACAAGGCACCTATATTGTAACATGGACCTACCTTGATGACAATGGAAATTCATCAATTCAAACTCAAAACATCACAGTAGAGGATATTATTAATCCTGAAATGAACTGTGCCAACGATATTGTAATTGATCTTGCCGAAGGTGAAACTTCATATACGGTTGTTGCTGAAGAACTGGATCCGGTCTATACCTGGGATAATTGTGAAATTTCATCTGTCACAAATAATTACAGCTTGAGTGCTTCACTTGCCGGTTCAGTATTTCCAATTGGTTCATACGAAATTATCTGGACTGTGTCAGATATAGCGGGAAATGAATCTGTTTGCTTTGCTCAGGTTATCGTCAATCCTTACGTTGGCGTTTCCGATGTATATAATGAATTGGTCAAAGTGTATCCAAATCCAACCAAAGACTTGATTGTCATTGAAACAACAGGTGAAGATTGTATTTCAAAATATGAACTGAATGATGTGTCAGGAAAAATTTTATTAACTGATTTTATTTCAGAATCACTGACAAGAATTGATCTTTTGGACTTTACTAACGGTGTATATTTCCTGAAAATTTATTCTGATAAAGGAGTCATAGTACATAAAGTTGTTAAAAACTAAAGTTCTTTCATCTGAATTTAATTTTTAGCTTAGCATTCAAATTATTAAGGCGTATCCGAAAAGCCATAAGAGTAGGAAAACTAAACTTAAAAACATGAAAAAAAACTTAGCTGAATTTATCGGAACATTCTGGCTCGTTCTGGGCGGCTGTGGGGCTGCAGTACTGGCCGGCGGGCATATTGGTGCCGGTGGCGTGGCCATTGCATTTGGTTTAACAGTTGTAACCATTGCCTATTCATTGGGACATATTTCAGGGGCGCATCTGAACCCTGCCGTAACGCTGGGATTGTGGGCTGGAGGAAGATTTGATCAAAAGGAAATCGGTTCATACATCATTTCTCAAGTTCTTGGAGCTATTGCTGCTGCCGGAGTTCTTTACATCATTGTAACCGGTTCGGATGGTAAAATTGGAGACTTTGCTGCCAATGGCTATGATGAGCATTCTCCGGGTCATTTCAAAATGATCTCCGCCATAGTCACCGAGTTTGTAATGACTTTTATGTTTTTGATCGTTATTTTAGGAGCAACGGACGAAAAAGCACCCAAGGGTTTTGCCGGACTGGCAATTGGATTTGCTTTAATATTGATTCATCTAATCAGTATTCCGGTTACCAATACTTCTGTCAATCCTGCCCGGAGTATCTCACAGGCCATTTTTGTTGGCGACTGGGCATTGGCACAACTCTGGCTTTTTGTGGTTATTCCTATTGCCGGAGCAATTTGTGCAGGATATGTTTACAAATATCTAAGTTCAAAATAAAAGATGCTGTAAAAGCCCGGATTTTACCCGGGCTTTTTTTTGAAATATTTGACTAAGAAGAATATTTATTAATTTGCTGCGTGAATAAAACGTTTTTGATATTGCTGTTTTTTTGTATCTCCAATTTGATTTATTCCCAGCAATGGATCAAACAGGACGCTCATTTTTCATCCGATTCGATTGCGGTCTGGAACATCTCCATTGTTAATGAAAATGTGGCCTGGGCTGCAGGTTATAATATTTTCAATGGATCAAACAGTGTTTGCAGGGAATTTACCCGGACTACCAATGGAGGAGAAACTTGGATTCAAGGACAGTTTTTAAATCTGCCCGATAGCGCTATTATTTCTTATCTGTTTGCTTTAAATGCAGACACAGCCTGGATTGCCTGCTGGAACGACACAACCGGGGGAAAAGCCATTTTCAGAACCAATGATGGTGGGTTAACATGGAATGCACAGCCCTCTGCTGAGTTTTCTTCTTCAGGCTCATTTCCAAACATTGTTCACTTTTTTGATACAGAAAATGGCATATGCATGGGCGATCCTGTTGATGGTTATTTTGAACATTATACTACCTCAGATGGTGGCCAAACATGGAGCAGGGTTCCTTCCGAAAACCTGCCTGATCCTTTGACCGGAGAAAACGGTTATAATAAAGGCAGGTCTTTTGATGTGGCTGGTAATGTTGTATATTACGGAACTTCTAAAGGTAGAATATTAAAATCAGTGGATTTTGGCAATTCGTGGACTGTATGCGGACCTGAATATCTGGATAAAGCCTATTCGGTAGCTTTTAAAGATTCGGCAGCCGGCATTGCAGTGGACAATGAGGTTCAGACTTACCTGACATTTAACGGCGGAGAAAGCTGGTACGACCATATGTTCAATACTGAGTACTGGGGAGGGCAGCTTGAATATGCCCATGGCGATCCCGGTTATCTCATGACCGTTTGGCAGGGAGTAAACCAGGGAACAGCATATAGTTTAAACAATGGAACCTCATGGACCAGAATAGATTACTTGTTTTATACTGATATTCAATTTTTGGATACACAAACAGGTTGGGCAGGAGGGAAGTGTGACTCTTTGGGAACCGGCGGACTATTTAAGTGGGACGGGCAGGGACTTGGTATTAATGACTTTCAAGTTGATAATGAACTTTTGATTTTTCCAAATCCAGCATCATTTGAAGTGAAAATTAAAACAAATGAACCTGCAATGATTAATATTATTGATTTAATGGGAACCAGTTTGTATAAAGATTCAGTGGAAGCCGGAATTACAAAAATAAATATATCAAATTATCAGTCTGGATTATATATAATATTATCTGAACAAAAAGGTAAAATTAGTGCGGTAACATTTTTGAAAACAGATTATTAATTCTCAAAAGCATAAGCAATTAAATTCGCTCCCATCTTTAAAGCTTTTGTTCTGGTTTCTTCCGAATCATTATGAATTTCAGGATCTTCCCAGCCATCGCCCAGGTCACATTCATAAGAATAAAAAACTACGAGTCTGCCTTCATAAAAAAGTCCAAAACCCTGCGGAGGTTTATTATCGTGCTCATGAATTTTTGGTAACCCATTGTTAAAAGGATATTTGATTTTATAGATGGGATGGGAGAAGGGCAACTCAATAAAATCCTGATCAGGAAACACCTTTTTCATCTCCCTCCGCACATGATCATTTAACCCATAATTATCATCAATATGTAAAAAACCTCCACTAACCAAATATGTTTTCAGGTTTTCTGCCTCTGAAGCTGAAAAAATTACGTTTCCATGTCCCGTCATATGTACGAATGGGTAATTATAAATATCCGGACTACCAACTTCGATTGTTGCGTATTCCTTGTCAATATTGGTTGACATGTTTTTATTGCAAAAATCAATCAAATTTGTTAAGGAAGTTGGGTTTGCATACCAGTCACCTCCGCCATTATACTTCAATAAAGCAATTTTTAAAGGTGCCGGGGCCGGATTGAAAGAGGTAATTATTAATAAATTACATATTATTGTTAAATTAAGTACAAATTTTCTTAATAACTTCATTTTCATATATTTAATAAATTCACTATTTGACAGGCAGCAACCCCTGCTGTCTCGGTTCTTAAACGGCTTTTTCCAAGGGAAATTTCTTCAAAACCATTATTTTTCGCAAGACTGATTTCTTCAGGAGAAAAATCACCTTCCGGTCCGATTAACACCATACAGGATTTTTCCTTAGCAGTTTTATTGAAAAGGTGTTCTTTCTCAGGTTCATCGCAATGTGCAATGTATTTTTGCACTTCTTTGCTGTTGGTAATCAATTTCTTGTAATCTGTTAATTCGTTAATTTTGGGCAAATATGCTTTAACAGATTGTTTAATGGCAGAAATAACAATTTTTTCCATCCGGTCAACGCTGACATTTTTTCTTTCAGATCTTTGACAAAGGATGGGAGTAATCTCATCAATGCCTATTTCTGTAGCTTTCTCAAGAAACCACTCAAAACGGTCAATATTTTTTGTGGGTGCAATGGCAATATGCAAATAATGGTTTCTTTTTTCGAATTCTGATTTTTTTTCAACCACTTCAACAATGCACTTTTTGGGGTTATCAACAGATATTTTGGCAAGATAAAACCCACCTTTTCCGTCAATCAGGTTAACCCTGTCGCCGGCTTTCAGTCTGAGAACCCTTATGCAATGCTTCGACTCGGTTTCATCGAGCAAGTAATAGTTTCCTTCAATATCGGGTGTATAAAACAAATGCATTTATTAATTTTGAATTTTTTACAAAAATACAATTAAAAGTTCAATGAGAAAAATAGGATTGCTTTCGGATACACATGGTTTTTTTGATGACAAACTAAGAGAATTTTTTAGGGACTGCGATGAGATATGGCATGCGGGAGACATTGGAAATATTGAAACAGCTGATAAAATAGCTGCTTTTAAGCCATTGCGTGCAGTTCATGGAAATATTGACGGGCAGGATGTTCGATTGGCACATCCCAAACACCTTCGTTTTTTTTGTGAAGAGGTGGATGTCTGGATTACCCATATAGGCGGCTATCCCGGAAGATATGATACCAATGTTTACCCTGAAATATTTAATAATCCACCAAAACTATTTATATCAGGCCATTCACATATTTTAAAAGTGATGAATGATTCAAAAACAGGATTGCTTCATATAAATCCGGGTGCAGCCGGAAACAGTGGATTGCACACAGTCCGCACCGCAATTAGGTTTGAAATCTCAGAAAAGAAAATTTCTGGTCTTGAGGTTTGGGAAATGGTGAGATGATGGATGATTTATCCCTTTTAACATTCGACTTCATACATCATACATCATACATCATATTTATTTTTTATCTTTACAACCATCATAATAAAATTGCCCGATGTACGAAAATTATTACCGTATTCTTGAACTTCGCGAAACGGCGAGCAAAGAGGAAATCAAACGGGCATACCGCAGATTGGCAAAGAAATACCACCCCGACATTAGCGATGATCCGGATGCACAAAATAAATTTATTTCGATTTGTGAGGCCTATGAGGTATTGATTGAAAGCAAAAAACCACTTTGGCAAAAAAATAAACATGATCTTGAAGAAACACTCAGGAAAGCAAAAGAAAGAGCAGCGCAACGAGCCAAGGTTAAACAGGAGAAAATACAAAAAGATCTGGAGGAATTTAAAAAAAGCGGTCTATACGACATTGTTCTTATTTTAAAGTATTTTCTTCACTTTATTATCCTGATTGCAGCACCGGTTTGTTTATTAATTCCATTTTATTTAGGATTTACAATTGATTACAAAGTTGGACTGGCTTTGATTTTTGTCTTCATATTCGGTATTATTATATCGGTATATATTTATTCCCGGGGGGAAAAATACTTCAGATTGGGTAAGTTTTATTATACCCGGAAAACCATAATAACCAGATTGAAATTAAAAAACATTCATTCTTCATTTGAATGTTTTTACTGCAAAGGGAAAAATGCCAATTCAAAATTTTATAAAATCACACTATTAAAAGTAATGAATATTGAGCTTGAAACAGGAGGGGTTTTTTCGCACAGTGTCAGGTACCGCAGAAAATACAAAACACTTGAGATTCCAAGAAGCAGAAAAGCGTTTATTGTCCATCTGATCAATTCATTATTAAAAGTTTTATCCATTGTTTTATGCATGATTTTTTTACAAATAGACAGTTTGTTATGGCGATTTATTCTTGGTGTTTTTGCGGGAGTGTTTTTATCATTGATGATGTCTTTTATTTCACAAACCCGGCCAAGAACTTCCTATTTGTTTACAAGGGGCTTGTTACTGAAAATACTTATATGGATCAATTTAATAATGTATTTTACCACCATCACAAATGACTTTAATTTCCAGGTATCACGCTTTGTTCCGGTTTTGATAACGCTGCTTATATTTTTTGATGCGGTTTTGGATGCAATATTTGACGGAATACCCAATAATTTTTCTCAAAAACCATTTCTTGTTCAACCCGAGTCGGTTAACAATCTTAAAGAAAATGGTTACAGAGGGTATTTATCAGCACCGATATTATCGGTAGTGTTTCCATTTTTCAAATGGCTTTTTGGATAAGTTTTATTTACTGAGTAAATCAGGCCTTAACCGCTTTGTTCGTTCAACAGACTGATCTTCGCGCCATTGATCAATAATCTTTTGATTACCGGATAATAATACATCAGGCACTTTCCATCCATTATAATCGGCAGGTCTGGTATAAACCGGAGCCGAAAGCAGGTTATCCTGAAAAGAATCAGAAAGGGCTGAAGTTTCATCCGAAATGGCTCCCGGAAGCAATCTTACAACACAATCAGTAATTACAGCGGCAGCCAGCTCACCTCCCGTTAACACATAATCACCAATAGAAATTTCACGGGTAATCAAATGCTCCCTGATTCTGTGATCAATGCCTTTATAATGTCCACAAAGAATGATGATGTTTTTTTTAATTGACAGCATATTGGCCATTTGCTGATTGAATTGCTCTCCATCGGGTGAGGTATAAATGATTTCATCATAATCACGTTCCTTTTTCAATTTTTCAATCAGATCGGCAATGGGCTGTATGGTCATTACCATTCCGGCTCCCCCGCCAAAAGGATAATCATCGGTCTTTTTATGTTTGTCGGTTGAATAATCACGTATATTATATATGTTTATTTCTGTAATATTTTTTTCAACCGCTCTTTTAATAATTGAATGGTTAAACGCACCATTTAACAGGTCGGGGAGCACAGTTAATATATCAATTCTCATTTTCATCTGATTTATCCTCCCAAAAGTATGTTTTTTTTTACAATTAGGCATCTTAAATATAAGCAAATATGGTTATTGGCAAAATATTGGATTTCAGATGTGATTTTTGCTAAAATGCTAATTAAATATAAAAATTGCTGTCGTTCGTAAAATAATACACTTTTGGTTTGAGGTTTATAGCTTAAATCAGTATTTTCGTAGGTTTAAAAAACAAGTTGATTTTTGGTTAAATACCACAATTTTAATATTTTAGGATTTTTAGAACTTTATTTATGGAAGACAACGAGTTGAAAAAAGGAATGGAAGAAGGAACTGAAAACGCAAATTTTCAACCGGAAAACGCAACAGAAGAAGTAATTGTTCCAGAGCAAACTGAAACAGTTAATGAACCTGAACAGAGTGAATCCGCGAGACCGGATGAACTAATTGACCAGCTATTCGAATCATCTGCGGCTGTCATTGAGACAGAAATTGAAAAAAAGGATGAGGAACAGGAAGAAATTGAAAAAGAAGATTTTTCATTGCTGTCAAAAGAACAGCTTATTGAAAAACTTTCCTGGCTGCTTGAAAACAAACCGGTAAGCAAACTGAAAAATGCCGTTGACCTTATCAAATTGTGTTTCTACAAGATTCTCAATGCTGAACAGGAACAGAAAAAAGCTGCTTTTATTGAACTCGGCAATAATGCCGAAGAATTTGTAAAAGATCAGGATGCTCAGGAAGAGCTTTTTAAGGGATATCTTTCCAGGTATAAGGAATATAAAGTAAAGCAACTTCAGGAATCTGAAAAGGAAAAACAGACAAATCTGGAGAAAAAATACGCCATTGTTTCAAAAATCAGTGAGCTGATCAATGGCACTGAATCATTGAATAAAACATTTCATGAGTTCAGAGACCTCCAGGATCAGTGGAGAGATACCGGACTTGTTCCCCAATCTGAAATGAAACACCTGTGGGTTGCATACAATCATGCCGTTGAGAAGTTTTATGATTTTATAAAAATTAATAAGGAACTTAGGGATCTTGACTTCAGGAAAAACATGGAAGCCAAAATTGAGCTTTGTGAAAAAACTGAAGCCCTTCTTCTCGAGCCAATGATCATTCAGGCATTCAGAACTTTACAAACATATCACGATAAGTGGAAAGAAATTGGTCCGGTTCCCCAGGAAAAAAGGGAAGAAATTTGGGAACGATTTAAACTGGCCACTTCAGGGCTAAATAAAAAACATCAGGAATATTTTGACAATCTGCGTAACAGTCAACAAAACAACCTGCTGTCAAAAACACATCTTTGCGAAAAACTTGAGGAAATCAGCGTAAAAGATCTTGACACGCCAAAAAAATGGGAAGATGTTACCAAGGATATCATTGAAATCCAGAAAGTATGGAAAACCATCGGTCCTGTTCCTAAAAGCCACAATACACAAATTTTTGAAAGATATAAGAAAGCCTGTGACAGCTTTTTTGCAGCTAAACGGGAGTTTTATGGTTCAGTAAAAGAAGAAGAATCAAATAATCTTCAGCTTAAAACTGATATTTGTATGCAGGCCGAGTCAATGCAGGATAGCACAGACTGGAAAAAAACCACCGAGGATTTAATCCGTCTTCAGAAAAAATGGAAACAAATTGGTCCTGTTTCCAGAAAACATTCAGATATTGTCTGGAAAAGGTTTAGAGCAGCCTGTGATCATTTTTTCAGTAAAAAATCGGAATATTTCTCAACTATTGATAAAGTATTTGAAGAAAACCTTGCCCGTAAAAATGAACTTATCGAAAAGGTGAAAAACCTTGACATGACCGGCGAAGACCGTGAAGCACTGAAAATACTTCAAGGTTATCAAAAAGAATGGGCTGAAATTGGTCATGTTCCTTTTGATAAAAAAGATGAGATTCAGGATGTTTTCAGAGAAGCCCTGAACGAAAAATTTGAAAAACTGAAAATTGATGACGAAGAGCTTGGAGTTATCCGTTTTAAAAATAAAATTGATGGCTACAACCAGCAGTCAAAAAATAAAAACAAGATAATCCTTGAACAGGAAAGACTTGAAAATAAACTTAAGACTTTTGAAAACGATATTATTACTCTTGAAAATAATATCGGATTTTTCTCCAAATCAAAGAATTCAGAGGCAATCAAAAAAGACTTTGAAGAAAAAATCATTCAAAACCGCAAAAAAATTGAGCAACTTAAAAGCAAACTGACTATTATTTATGATATTTTGTACAAATCCTAAAACAATTATTTATATGCTTAACAAATCCTTGACATTTATTGTCCTGACTGCTTTTGCAGGTTTCGTGTTTTTCTCATGTGGTGAAAAAAAGGAAGAAAAAACCACAGGAACTGAGAAGAAAGATACTGTTGATACTTCTAAAACTGTTGCCCAAAGTGAATTAATGGGAAAACTCGAACTTTTTGTGTTAAATGAATTTTTTCCTACAGAATCGTTTAAAACTTTAAAAGCATCCGGTGCAGCATACAATTCAAAAGTTTTGGCAGATGTGAAAAATGCTAAAAACCTGACTACAAATTTTGTTAAGGCAATAAACCTTGGTGTATTTGGCGCCGATCTTAATTATTCTGTTTGCAATGATCAGGCACAGTCAGCCCTTTCATACCTCACCACTTCAAAAACATTAACCGATGAATTGGATGTTCCAATGGCATTCGACGAAGAGGTAATGAAAAAATACCAGGAAAACATTAATAAACCTGACGAACTGAATATGATTATTTTTGATGCTTATGACAAAACATCCCAAATGCTCAAAAGCAACGAACAACTTGAAATGTCTGCTCTGGTAATTGCAGGAAGCTGGTTCGAAGGCCTTTATCTGAATGTTGTTAATTATAAATCTGGCGATGATGTTAAATCATTCATCCTGCTTCAGAAAAACCAACTTGAAAAAGTTATCAGCATCTTCAGCGAATTTAAAGATAATGAATATATGGCTGGCCTTACAGCTGATTTTAACAGCATCATGGCGTTTTATACCGGTCTGAAAAAAGAAAATGAGATTTCCGCAGATGAAATGAAATCATTTGCAAAACTTTTAACATCAATCAGAGACAAAATCATTGTAAAGCAATAAATTATAAACTAATAAATTAAAAATAAAGTTTACCAGATGAAAAAACAATTAATAGCCTTATTAGCGTTAACTTTATTTTTATCCCTTAAGACCGTAACCGCGCAAACTGGAACCATTCGCGGTTTTATTTATGAAAAAGAAACCGGTGAACCTTTACCTTTCACCAATGTTTATCTCAATGCAACCAATTATGGTGCAGCTACCGACATCAATGGGTATTATAATATTACCAGACTGAAGCCGGGAAATTACACTATTATTGTTACCAACCTTGGTTATGATTCCCTTGCAATTCCTGTAACCGTAAAGGAAAATGAAATTATAACCAAAAAGCTGTATCTTGAAAAATCGGCTAAAATTCTGAATACCGTTACTGTAACAGCCGAAAGACAGGATATGCGAAGGGAAATAAAGGCATCTGTGACTAAAATCACCCCGAAAACAATGTCAAAATTGCCCACAATTGGCAACGATGCAGATTTGGCTCAGGTGTTGCAAATTGTTCCGGGTGTCGTTTTTACCGGCGACCAGGGAGGACAACTTTATATAAGAGGCGGTTCGCCAATTCAAAACAAAGTGCTGCTTGACGGAATGACCATTTACAATCCTTTTCATTCTATCGGACTCTTTTCCGTTTTTGATTCCGATATCATTCGAAATGCTGATGTTTATACAGGCGGATTTGGTGCCGAATATGGCGGAAGAATCTCCTCTGTTATGGATATTTCAACACGCGATGGAAACAAAAAGGGTTTTGAGGGAAAACTGTCTTCAAGTACATTTGGGTCAAAATTGCTGCTTGAGGGCCCAATTAAAAAAGCCGAAACAATTGGTGCCGGGGGAAGTTCTTCTTATATTTTTTCAGGAAAAACATCCTATCTCGAAGAATCATCCAAATTACTCTACACCTACATTGATTCTGGCGGTCTGCCCTTTAATTATACCGACCTATACGGGAAAATTTCATTAAACGGAAACAATGGAAGTAAAGTGAACCTTTTTGGATTTAAATTCAATGATAAAGTAAATTATCAGGCAGTTTCTGATTTGAACTGGAACACATACGGCATGGGAGCAAATGTTATTTTAGTCCCCGCAGGCTCTACTGTGTTGATGAAAATAAATACATCGTACTCAAATTATGAGATCCAGTTAAAAGAAGTCGACCTCCTTCCCAGATATTCGAAAATTTCCGGTTATAATCTGGGACTTGAATTCGTGTATTTTTTCGGAAAAGATGAGTTTAATTATGGTTTTGAAACCAATGGTTATGCAACAGATTATACTTTTTACAGTTCGGTAGGCAGATTAATTAGCGATGCTCAAAACACCACTGAACTTGGTGGGTTTTTTAAATACAAACACACCATCAAAGATAAAAGTGGGAAAAATGAAAAACTTCTCATTGAACCAAGTATCAGAATTCAGTATTATGCATCTTTGCCTGAACTTTCCCCTGAACCAAGACTAGGTATGAAGTATAATATAAATGATTTTCTGAGAATAAAATTTGCTACAGGAATGTATTCGCAAAACTTTATATCGGCTAATTCAGATCGGGATGTAGTTAATTTATTTTATGGATTTCTATCAGGACCCGACAACTTACAGGATGAGTTTGATGGCAAAGAGGTAAATACAAAACTTCAAAAATCCAATCATTTTATTTTGGGTTGTGAACTTGATGTTACAAATGAAATTATCATCAATATTGAAGGGTATTATAAACGAAATACCCAAATGACAAACATCAACCGAAATAAATTATTTGATGACGTAGGTGCAAATTATGACAAGCTTGATTATTTTAAAAAAGATTTTATTATTGAAAAGGGTGATGCCTACGGTGCTGATATTCTTATTAAATACAATCATAAAAGAATTTTTGTTTGGGCAGTTTATTCCTTGGGATATGTTACACGGTTTGACGGATACTTAAATTATGTGCCCCATTATGACAGAAGACATAATGTAAACCTGGTAGGATCCTATAATTTTGGGAAAACATTAAAATGGGAATTTGATGTGAGATGGAACCTGGGTTCAGGATTCCCTTTTACACAAACACAAGGATTTTATGAAAATGTTCCTTTCTATAATGGAATAAACACAGATTATACCACAATCAATGGTAACCTTGGTATTTTATATTCCGATCTCAACAAAGGAAGATTGCCTTATTACCACCGTTTGGATGCAACACTTAAAAGAACTTTTGAATTTACAGAAAGAAACGTGCTTGAAATATCAATTGGTATCACCAATATCTATAACCGCGACAACATTTTTTATTTTGACAGGATTAAACATGAAAGAGTTGACCAGTTACCATTTATGCCAAGCATGGGATTAAATTTCAAATTCTGAAAAAAACTATGAATACGACCAAGTACATATTTGTAACAGGAGGGGTTACTTCATCCCTTGGAAAAGGTATTATTTCTGCTTCTTTGGCCAAACTTCTTCAGGCCAGGGGATATAAAGTAACTATTCAGAAACTGGATCCTTACATCAATATTGATCCGGGAACACTGAATCCTTATGAGCATGGCGAATGCTATGTGACTGAAGACGGAGCTGAAACAGATCTTGATCTTGGTCATTATGAACGTTTTCTTGACATCACAACTTCTCAGTCAAACAACGTTACTACCGGCCGTATTTACCAAAATGTAATCAACAAGGAAAGAAGGGGTGATTTTTTAGGTAAAACTGTGCAAATAATTCCCCATATCACTGATGAAATAAAAAGATGTATAAAACTTCTCGGCACCAAAAATAAATTTGATTTTGTGATTACCGAGATTGGAGGTACTGTTGGCGACATCGAGTCATTGCCATATATTGAGGCTCTTCGCCAGTTAAAATGGGAGATGGGCAAAAATGTGCTGTCAATTCATCTTACTCTGGTACCTTTCCTTCATGCCGCAGGTGAACTTAAAACAAAACCTACACAGCATTCTGTAAAAATGCTCCTTGAATCAGGAGTTCAGCCTGATATTCTTGTTTTACGCACCGAACACCCCCTCGGCAAGGACATACGCCGGAAAGTTTCACTGTTTTGCAACGTTGATACTGACTCTGTTATTGAATCAAAGGATGTGTCAACTATATATGAAGTTCCCATTCTGATGCAAGAGGAAAAGCTTGATGAGATTGTTCTTAAAAAACTTGGGATGTCTTTAAAAGAGCAGCCGAAACTTGAACCATGGAGAGAATTTCTGAAAAAACTCAAAAACCCGAGGTTTAAAACAACAATCGGACTTGTAGGAAAATATACCGAACTGGCAGATGCTTATAAATCAATAATAGAATCTTTTATTCATGCAGGCTCGGCAAATGAATGCGAAATTGATCTTAAACTGATTAATTCAGAAAATCTGAATGCTGAAAACTTTGAATCAAAACTTTCGAAGCTTAAAGGAATTCTTATCGCTCCGGGTTTTGGCCACAGAGGAATTGAAGGTAAAATCCTTGCTGCAAAATACGCACGTGAGAAAAATATCCCTTTCCTGGGTATTTGTCTGGGCATGCAATGTGCCGTAATTGAATTTGCCAGAAATGTTCTTGGTTTTGAAAATGCCAATTCTACAGAAATGAACCGCACTACCGAATACCCTGTGATTGACCTCATGGAAGATCAAAAAGGTGTGGTCGAAAAAGGAGGAACTATGCGTCTTGGTGGATACGAATGTCTTGTAAAAAAAGGATCTAAGGCGTATTCGGCATACGGAAAAAATATGGTAACTGAAAGACACAGACATCGTTACGAGTTTAATAATGCCTATTTCGAAGAATTTGAAAAAGCCGGAATGATTGCAACGGGTTTAAACCCCGATACCGGTTTGGTTGAAATAATGGAAATCCCAAAACATAAATGGTTTGTAGGAGTTCAATTTCACCCCGAATATTCAAGCCGGGTAATTAAACCACATCCTTTATTTGTGTCTTTTGTAAAGTCAACAATTGAAAAATAATTATTAATCATACAACTTTAATAACATGGGAATGGATAGAAATTCGGTGATTGGATTGTTATTGATAGGAGCCCTGTTTGTAGGGTTTATCTTTTATCAGAATTCAATCAGCGAAAACCAAAAGGAAAAGTATTTTGAAGAAAATGTAAACAGAGGCGATAGCCTTTCTAAAAGAGCAGACGTACTGTTTATTGAGGGAAAACAGGCATTTGAGAAATCACTTGTTGACAGTTTAAAAAAAGACAGTCTGATTTTAGCAGCATCAGAAATTCTTCCAAAAGCAAGAAGTAAGTTTGAAGAGGCAATAACAAGCTATAGCCGCGCCCTGAAAGCTAAAAAGGACGAAAAGCAACCAACTGAAATGATTACAATGCTGACTAAAAAACAAATTGAAATTGACAGTCTGCTTAAAATCATTACCCCTGTTGCCGACTCAATGCCTGTTAAAACAGATACCATTTCAAGCGGAAAAGAAGTGACAGTCAGCAATGACTCTGTTGCAAAACCTGCTTTAATAGCTCCAATGTTTACAGAAAATAAGAAAGTTGTTTCCGATACTTTCATTCTCGAAAACAGCAAAGTTAAAGCTACTATTTTATCTAAAGGGGCAAAGCTCGAATCAGTTGAACTTACCGAATTTAAAAAGCATCCTAAGCATGAAGATACCCGTTTGATTTTGTTCGAAGGGGATTCAAATGTTTTTGACCTTCGCTATTTTATCGACCGCAAAGATGTTTCAACTAAAAACAAGGTATTTGAAACAAAGGGTGTCATTGAAAAGGCTGACGGTTCAAAAGAAATTACCCTTTTGCTTTACGCCGATACACTTAAAAAGAAATATATTGAATTCAGGTATTCATTGCCATCAGACGGATACATGATGGACTTTGAAATCAGCTTCAATGGAATGAAGGCCATGATGACTCAGGGGGCTCCGGTTGTTTTGAATTGGAAAATGACCTTGCCAAGTCTTGAAAAAGGATATATTAATGAAGATTCATATTGCACAGCTTATTTTAAAGCTAATGAAGATGTTGACTACCTGTCTGAAACCAGTTCAGAAGATAGTGAAGAAATAAATTACAAAGTTGATTGGATTGCCTTTAAACACCAGTTCTTTTCAACGGTAATCATTGCTAAAAACCAATTTGAATCGGCCACCATTTCAAGTGTCAAATTGGATGATCCAAAGGAAAATTTCCTAAAAACCATTACTGCAAGCATGACACTTCCTGAGCCGGGAGATGGAAAAACATCAATTCCTTTTAATATCTATTTTGGACCAAATAAATATAACATCCTGAGTGATCAGGGCGAAGGTCTTGATCTTGAACAGATGATTCCCCTGGGCTGGAGTTTCTTCCTGATGGAGTGGATTAACAGGTTTGCTGTAATTCCTGTTTTCAATTTTCTGGAGGTTTATATCGGCAATTATGGTATTATTATATTGATTCTTACAATTCTCCTTAAAGTTGTACTATTTCCACTTACCTATAAATCATATCTTTCCACTGCCAAAATGAAAGTTGTAAAACCACAGCTTGATAAGGCACTTGAAAAGATTCCGAAAGAAAAAATGCAGGAACGCCAACAGGCAACTATGGCTTTCTACAAAAAAGTAGGAGTGAACCCGCTTGGGGGATGTTTGCCTATGGTAGTTCAGTTCCCAATTCTTATTTCAATGTTCAGGTTTTTCCCTGCATCCTTCGAATTAAGACAGCAACCATTCCTTTGGGCAGATGACCTCTCTGCTTATGACTCGGTTGCCAGTCTGCCTTTCGAAATACCAATGTACGGAGCACACATTTCTCTGTTTACCTTGCTTATGACCATTTCGACGATTATTTATACCAGAATGAATATGCAGATGAACACTGGTCCGCAAATGCCCGGAATGAAAGTGATGATGTATTTGTTCCCGATCATGTTCCTGTTCTTCCTGAATAACTATTCCTCTGGTTTGAGCTACTATTATTTGGTTGCCAACCTGATCACCTTTGCTCAGATGTGGGCCATTAGAAGATTCCTTGTTGATGACAACAAGATTCTGGATAAACTGGAAGCAAATAAGAAAAAACCCGTTACCAAATCAAAATTCCAGCTCAAACTGGAAGAAATGCAAAAAAGAAACGCAAAAAAATAATGCGTTTTCAGAATACACGAACCACGAATGCAGTATACACTGCGTTCGTGGTTTTTTTTTGAATATTTTAAATGCCATTTCATAATTATGGGCTGCTGAAAAACTGATACCAAATTGATTTATATATTTTTATTATTGGTTTGTTCACTATTAGATGCATGGATTTTACAGTATTCATTCATTTTTCTTTACATTGGAAAATCGTTTTCATTTCCGCCGCAAAAAGCATCATCTTTCTATATTTGTTTTCGGGCGGCGGTATTACCTATCCTTATCCAATTTCTACAGAGGTCATGGTGCTCTGCACCAAATGTGTTTTCTAATGGTGCAGAGCACCACAACCTCTGTAGGTTAAAATTTACGGTGAATAAAAAAAGGTACAGAGTACCGTAACCTTCTTTGACAATTATTAATATTCGACTTAACCAGCAGGCCCAAATTAAAATCTAATCAAAAATATTATATGTTAATAAAAAGTTCATAATTTTTTCATCATTAAAACCATATTTTTATAATTTTAGCCCGGTAAAAAGCACGTAATTATGAATTATATTCAAAACGAAAATTTAAAACTCGCATACGATTTTGTACAATTTACCGGATTGAACATCTTTCTTACCGGAAAAGCAGGTACGGGAAAAACTACTTTTTTAAAAAGTCTGAGGTCCAATTTATTTAAAAGGATGATTGTAGTCGCTCCAACCGGCGTAGCAGCTATCAATGCAGGAGGGGTGACGATTCATTCATTCTTCCAATTGCCTTTTGGTCCATTTATTTCAACAGAATTTGCAAAGTCTAAAAGAACATTTGAAGATGAAAATTCTGCTGAAAAATTTTATGCGAATAAGTTCAACAGGGAAAAAATAAAAATTATAAAAAGTCTTGACCTCCTCATAATTGATGAGATCAGCATGGTACGTGCCGACCTGCTCGACGCCATTGACGATGTGCTGAGGCGCTATAAAAACCGAAACCTGCCGTTTGGCGGTGTGCAGTTGCTGATGATTGGCGATCTCCATCAGCTTGCTCCGGTTGTGCGTGATGAGGACCACATGATTTTAAAGGATTATTACGATTCATACTTTTTCTTCGGCTCAAGGGCTTTGCAAAAAACAAGTTTTATCAGCATAGAACTTACTCATATTTTCAGGCAGTCGGATGAGCATTTCATTAATTTACTCAATAATATCAGGGATAAGAAAAACCTTGACGAAACAATTGCTGAACTAAATAAAAGATATATTCCCGGTTTTAACCCCGAGGAAAAAGATGGCTTTATTACCCTCACAACTCATAACAGCCAATCTCAAACCATTAATGAACGTAAATTAAAAGATTTAAAGGGTAAATCAAAAAAATTCACAGCAACAACAAAAGGTGAATTTCCTGATTACTCTTTTCCCACAGAAAAAGAGCTTGAGCTGAAAATTAATGCTCAGGTAATGTTTGTAAAAAATGACCTGTCTCCTGAAAAACTCTTTTTTAATGGTAAAATCGGAACCATAACCGGCTTCGAGGATGATAAAATACTTGTGAAATGTAAAGATGACGATTCTGAAATTCAGGTCGAGATAGCCGAATGGAATAATATCCGTTACGAAATTAATGACGACACCAAAGAAATAAAGGAAGAAGTAATTGGCTCCTTTTTCCAATACCCGCTCAAACTTGCATGGGCTATAACCATTCATAAATCGCAGGGACTAACTTTCGAAAAAGCCATAATTGATGCAAAGGATGCTTTTGCATTCGGACAGGTTTACGTTGCACTGAGTCGATGCAAAACCCTCGACGGACTCGTTCTGTCATCACCTGTTGGACAGTCTGGAATAAAAAGTGATTTTTCGGTTTCTGAATTCAATTCCCAAATGGAAAAAAACCGTCCGGATGACGGTCTCCTCCAAAAAGCACGCAGAGAATTTGAACAGTTGCTGATTATTGATCTGTTTGATTATGAGTCGATAAAACGAAGGTTTGGATATTTCTTAAAAGTTTTCAAAGAAAATGAAAGTGCTGTGGATTTACTTTCTTCTCTCGATTATAGCGACATTTTTAATAGTTTCAGATCAGAAATTTATGATGTTTCGGTGAAGTTTCACAAACAGCTTAAAGAAATGGTTAATGCGGCATCAGAACCTGAAAGGGATTTGAAATTGCAGGATAGAATTAAATCGGGAGCAAGCTATTTTTATGAAAAAACCGGTGCCATTCTTTGGGAGGATATTAGTGTGGCTCGTGTGGATTCTGATAACAAAGCAATTCAAAAAACATTGAATGACGCTCTGGTAAAAATTAAAGAGGAATTATATCCCAAAATGGCTTGCCTGGAGCATTGTAAAGGGGGATTTTCAACAAAAAAATATCTTGAAATAAAAGCCAAAGCTTCCATAAACGAAATGGGAGCGAAGAAGCCTGAAAAAATAAAAAAAGAAGTAAAAACCGACCTGACAAAACATCCAATACTATATAACCTGCTGCGCGATTGGCGTGCTGTTAAATCGGAGGAATTAAACCTGCCCCGTTACGCCATCATGCACCAAAATACACTGGCTGGCGTTTTGGAATTTTTACCTGTCGAGATCGATCATTTAAAACCCCTCAGGGGATTTGGCAAACAAACCATTGAAAAATTCGGAGCAGAGATTGTCAGTATTGTTAAAAAATACGTTGATGAAAACCATGTTGATATTTCTGTTATCGACAGGAAACTAAGATCTAAGAAAAAAGAGAAAACATTAAAAGTTGATTCCAAGGCAGTGAGTATGGAACTTTATAAATCCGGAAAAAGTATTCAGCAGATTGCAGCTGAAAGGGGATTTACAGCTTCAACCATCGAAACACATCTGGCTCATTTTGTGGGCACTGGAGAGCTTATGGCGGAATTATTTGTTGACAAGGAAAAGATTAGCAAAGCAAGTGAATATTTTCTGAAGGAAAAGAATTTCAGTCTGTCCCCTGCAATAGAAAACCTCGGCCCAGACTACACCTATAGTCAACTGCGGATAATAATCAAACACCTTCAATTCAAAGGTCTGATCAGTTTAATTGAACAAAAAGAATAACAAGTCCCATCTTCCTAATTTATACCCACTTCTCACAACTAGCTACTTGCTACTCGCTACTTGTTACTAGCACCCCTCAATGTCCTCCGCTATTTCCTCCGCCAAGCACAGTGCCTTTTATTCTGAGAGAAATAACAGGGTTTTTGGGATCATTGGTATTTACTGTAATGGATTTATTTTGGTTTCCATTTTTTCCTGCTGTGTTAAATGAAACAGAAATCTTACTTGATTCTCCTGCTTTTATTGGTTTACCAGCTTGACTGGCAGCAGTGCAGCCTCAGGACCCCTTAACACGGCGAATCTCAAGATCATTTCGTCCAAGATTCTTAAATGTGAAATCATAGGTTATTTTAGCGCCTTGTTCAACTGATCCAAAGTCATAAACTAATGTGTCAAATTTTACAATTGGGGCTTCTTCTAACTGCTTTTTTGTGTATTTGGTAAAGTCTTCGTCCAGACTGCAGTTGAAATTCAGTGCGTTTTGTTTATAAGTTGTTGTGTCTCCATTAACTACTACAAACACCGAAAAGGTAGTAGAACCCCATTGCTGCATTCCTTCTTTGTTTTTGTGCAACTTTGGTGTGTAGGTAGTTACTATAATTCCTTCTTTGCCTGGTTTAAGGGTAGCCGGAGCATTTACCAACTTTAAATAAGCAGGAAGGTCTTTGTAAGTCAGTTTGATTTTTGTTTTTGAAACATTCTTTATTTTAACAGTATCTATTCTAACCGAGTTGATGTCTATATTGCCCATCGATACGGTATTTTTTAACACTTTAACAGCACCGTTTCCCCATTGAAAAGGGTAGTCAGGTTGGGTATTTCCCGGTTTATCCTGCGATATTGCTGCATAGGACAGGACCAGAGAAATAAACAGAATTGAAAATAGTTTATTCATAATATGATTTATATAGCATTCAAAATTAATTAATAATATTTCAAAGGTCAATTTTTTGCCAGATTTTATCATATTATTAACAAAAGGTTGGTTATAGAATGCAACCCTGTAAAAAAAACCACCAACACAAATCAATGCATTGGTGGTAAAATAAAAAAAAATATTTTAAAAAAACTTTTGTGTTTCGAAAGCTGAATTGCACAGGTGTATTTCAATCACTGTTCCTTTAAACAGTTTTGAAATGCCTTCTTTTAGCTTTTTGGCGTAATCGGCGATATCCTGCGATTCAAGATCCAATCCCTTTCTCATTACAAACTTAACCTGCAGATTTTTATCTTCCCTTTTTACCTGTACCGAAGTGTTTTTCTGCTCGGCAAAATAATTTGTCTCAAGCCATTTGGCCAGCTTTTCTGCATCTTCTTTGGTTACAGTCTCGGTATAGCAAAGCTCACCATCGATTACTTCAATCTCAGTTCCGAAATTGTACTTTTCAATATTGCTTTCATCCCAGGGTATTTCTTTCCTTGATTCAAACATGGAATTGCAGAAATTAATCACAACCGGACTATTATTCAGAAGTTTGCTGATTTCAACCTGTGAAAAAACTGCATTGGCAACAAGAGATTCATCTTCCACATCCACATCATCCCTGAAAACAAAATTGACTATGTATGAGTTGCCTGACTTGTCAAGCTGAACAGAGCTGTTCTTTTGAAATACAAAGTAACTTGGTTCGAGATATTCAGAAACGGTTTGGGCTTCTTCCTTACTCACATTTTTATAGAATAAGTCTCCATTGGCAGTGGCAATTACCTCACCGAATTCTATTGCAGCAGCCAGCTTATCGTTCCATTCTAACTTTTTGTTCATTTCGAAAGAACGGTCACAGAGCCACACTTCAATTTCAGCACCATTCAATTCCTTGCTGAGTGATACCTGCACAATCCTGAAAGCATTAATTACAGCTACAGATTCAAGATCAGCACCTTCAACAGTTACAAATTTCACAATGAATACATCACCATCTTTGTCAATCTGAACAGAAGGCTTTTCATTGGCTGCAGGGAAAAAGTTTTCTTTAAGCCAGTCGGCTATTTTTTGGGCATCTTGTTCTTCAACATTCTCTGAATAATATACTTCCCCGTTTTCAACATCAATCATTGTTCCATAGTCGTTACAGGAAATTATCAGAAGCGCTGAAAATAAAATCGCCAGCGTAACAATTAAGTATTTTTTCATTTTTATTTAACTACTTTTTGAGTTTCAAGTTTGTCGTCGCAAAGGTGAATTTCAACTTTTGAATCGGGAAATACGGTTTTCACGCCTTCTAAAAGCATATTGGCATAGGCAACAACATTCTCATCATCCAGATTTACATCATCGCGGACAACAAATTTTGCCTGAAAAACATCGCCTTCTTTTTCCAACTGAACTGATGCATCCTTGTTCTGTACAAAATAGTTTTCCTCGAGCCATTTTCCAAGTTTGTTGGCATCGTCTTCAGTTACATTTGAAGTGTAGAACAATTCGCCGTCTTTAAGTTCAATCTTTGTTCCGTGATTTGAACATGACGAAATAAAAATAACTGCCATCATCAGCAGCATTAATGGTAATAATCTCTTTTTCATTTTATTCTATTTAAAGGTTAATAATATTTTCTGTACCCGGACCTTCATTAAAAATAAGATCTAAAATGCTCAGATTCTCCAGAAAACCGTGTTTTGGTTCAAAAACCTGATAATATTTTGCTGATTCAAAAAACGGATCCTCTTTTTTCATTCTTTGCTTGGGATGAATACCAAACCTGAAATCTGAACTGCCAATATACTCATTTTCAAAATCCGATGTGTATTTTATCTCACAATTAATATCCAAAATTTTCAACAGAACGGCGAGAATATCCTGATTCAAATCCCAGAGAAAAACATACTTTTTTGAGAAAAAATGCTCTATTTCAGGAAAATAATGCTCGAAATAAGGTGAGTTTTTGTAGGCTGATTCTATTGCCCGAAAATGAATTTTCTGCCAGTTTTCGTCGTAATCAATCTTAACATCTTTAATTTTTGTTTTTGATGTGGCTTGCTTTTCTATAGGAATACTCAATGTAAGTCTGCCATTTGCTCCGTATATCTCACACCGGTTGCGATAGGATTGCTTTGAATAGTTTTCAAACTTTTCTATGTACACTGTATCGCCCTTTGCCAGCTTGTTCATGTACTGCAGAGGCGGAAAATATGCGGTAGACAGGTAAAATATCATTTTATTGATCAATTAACAATTATCTCATCGGCAAACACCCAGCATTTTCCTCCGGCCCCCTGATGCCATGACGGGCAGATTCCTGTGTTGATTCCGATTACCTTGATATATTTTGCTTTCAGTCCTTCAAAACTTTTTTCGTATTTCTTAACAATTGTCTCTGAGGCTGATTGCGGAATATCTGTAATAATTTCTGCTTCTTTTTTATAAGTTTTGCCATCCAGACTCGAATAGAATTCCACTTTTACAGGTAAAAATATCCAATGGGGCACTAGCTGGAAAAAGTTTACGGAAATGCTTTTAATTTCTGTTTTTGCATCAAAGGTAATTATTGCTTCAAGATTTTCCTTTTCAAATCCCTGCCATATTCCGTCGTTGTAATTGTCGGACGAACCAATTAGTCCGTCGGTCAGACTACCTTCGCCGGTGCCTTTGTATTTATCTGCGTAGGGGAATTTGATTACCGGAATGAGGCCGATAGCTTTGTGAACGTTTACTTCCTTTTTCATTGCATCTCCGATAATTTTGCTTTTTCTGGCTGCAATGGCTTTAATTTCACAGGACTTTTCAATGGTAATTTCTTTTGAATATTTTGGAGATTTAAGTGTGGGCTCGCTGCCGTCAACAGTGTAATAAACATCAATATAATCAAGTTTGTTTTCAATTTTAAACAGATATTTTCCTTTCCCTGAGGATGTAAGGGTAAGATCAAACGGACTTTCTTCAAACCCGTAATCCACATTCATCAGGTCGAGTCTGTCATAGAATGAAGCCAGTCTTTTTCTGAAATCTTCAAAATCCCTGTTATGGTATGTCCATAAAACTTCGCTCAGGGCAAGGATTCTTGGAAATACCCGGCGATCAACCTTTTCCTGCGGCGCACTTTCGGTCCACATGCAGCATTCAGAACCCAGAATGTATTTTGCTTTGTCTTTTGAAAGTTCTTTGGGAACCGGATTGAAACTGTACACTTTTTTAAGATTGGTATTCTTTTCTCCGGCATCCAGATAAACCTCACCGGCCGGTGACATCACCACATAATGGTTTGAATTCGCTGCTTCGATTCCGCCTTCAAAACCTCTCCATGACTGTACGGTGGCTGTTTCGGCCAATCCGCCTTCCAATATCTCATCCCAGCCAATGAGTTTTTTTCCTTTCGAAGAAAGGTACTTTTCTACGCGTTTGATAAAATAACTCTGCAGTTCCTTTTCATCTTTCAGTCCTTCCTTTTTAATTCTGGCCTGACACTTAGGGCAGGCACTCCAGCGATCCTTGGGAACTTCGTCGCCGCCAATGTGGATGTATTGCGAAGGGAAAAGTTCAATTACTTCGTCAAGCACATTTTCGATAAACTCAAATGTATTCTCGTTTCCGGCACAATATACATCCTTGTGAACACCCCAGTTGGTTTCCACTTCGAACGGATCGCCTGTGCAGGAAATTTCGGGATAGGAGGCGAGGGCAGCCTTGCAATGACCGGGCATTTCAATTTCAGGGATTATTTCCACATGGCGTTCGCTTGCATAGTCAATTATTTCCCTTATGTCTTCCTGCGAATAAAAGCCACCGTGTTTGTTTCCCTGATAATCGGTGCGCCAGGCCGATTTTTCGGTAAGTAACGGGTATTTTTTTATTTCAATGCGCCAGCCCTGATCTTCGGTCAGATGCCAGTGAAAACGATTCATTTTAAGCATGGCCAGCAGGTCAATATATTTCTTCACAAATTCCTTGTCCATGAAATGCCTGCAGCAGTCGAGTAACATTCCGCGCCACCGAAAAACCGGCTTATCAGCGATGGTGAGGCAGGGGACTTTCCACTCAAATTTTTCAATAATTTTCTGGTTTTCAATTTCTTTTGGCAGCAATTGTCTGAGGGTTTGCATCCCATAAAACAATCCTGCTTTTGCATTGGCCGATATTTTTATGAAGTCTTGAGTGATTTCAAGTAAATAACCCTCAGTACCAAGGGTATCTGGCGATTTGACAATTACCAGTTCAATGGAGTTTTCGGGTCCGTCACCCTTCAGTGCAGGTGCAAAAAAACGGGATAAATACATTCCTTCAGCATTGCTTTTATCAAATATCAGGGAAGTATTGGCCGAAAAAACAAAATATCCCGTTCCAGTTGTCATGGATTGGGGGCGGGGAATGAGGTTTAATTCGCCGGAATCTGTTTTTTTTTCCGTGGTATTTTCATTTTGGCTGTTGCATGAAACAAGGGCTAAGAGGAAAAAAAAGGAAATAATTCTGAAATATGTATGCATCTTTTTTAGTATTTTATTGCGTCAAATGTATAACAAAAGAGAATATTGTTTATTAGATGTTTTTGTTTTTTATTAGTTTTATAAAAAAAATAACGCAAATAATCCAATGGAGATTCACACTTGACCATATGAAAAAACTAACCATACTAATAATGCTTATATTAATTTCTTCTTTGATTTTCAGTCAGGATAGCACCTCGTATAAACTTACAGCCACAAAAATAACAAAGGGAAATACTACTGAAAAACAAGTAAAAATCTATGAAATTGAAACCGAATCTTACTTAAAAATTAAAACTCAATCAGGAGATGTAATTAGAACAACCAATTCATACAAAATAACAGAAAATGCAATTGTTTTTGAAAATTCAAACACTGTTAAACTGACTGATATTGAGTCGATAACAGCAACTTATAAAATCAGTGAAGGAAAAAAATCCCTTGGAGAAATTTTGATTGTTTATGCACCGATTGCAATCATAACCGGAGTAATAATATTAATTACCAGTTCACTTGACTCACTTTTTGAAAACGAAAGCACAGCCAAATTAGCCGTGGGAATTTTTTTTGGCAGCACAGCACTTCCTGCAAAGATTTTTGGAAATAAATTATCTAATCACCAAAAAACATTTTACACGAATAAATGGAAAATAGAATCTGTTTCGGAATAAACCCTAAAACAAATCCGGGTAAAAACTGTGCAAAACAATTGTTGTGGCAACTAATGCTGCTATTCCAATCAAAAACATCTTTGTGATCTTTCTAACCTGCCTGAGTTTATTGAATGAACTCAGCGAGTGAATACGCTGTTTGATTTTTTGAAAAGACTGGTTGTTTTTTACTATAAAACTGTCAGCCCCCATTTCCATCGATTTGTTTGCAATATCCATTTCCCTTTTACCAGAAAGAAAAATTACGTGAGTGTCCGGACTGGTTTCTTTGAATTCCTTTAAAACCTCAATTCCGTTTTTTCCGCTCAGCTGATAATCCAAAATCAGAAAATCAGGCTTTTCAGAAATTTTTTCAAGACATTCCTCTCCACTGAAAAATGTTTTTATTTTATTGAAATTGAATTTATTAAGATTTGCTTTAATCAGTTTCTGGTAAAATATTTCATCTTCTACTACAAAAATCAACGGATCCCTATGTAACCGTAAACTAATCATATTTATAAGTATTTAATTACTTAAATATACGAATTTTTGCGGCGATTTCCTTATTTTTTTGATGTCTATTCTTTTTTAAGTGACGAATGTAGCTGTATGCTAAACTGATGAAAAAACTGATTTATTTTACTGATTTTCTGTTTTTTAATTTGAAAATGTATTTGGTAAAACTTTCAATTTCATATTCAACTTGTAAACTTAAATACAAATAAATGGTGCATTAATAGCGTTTTACTATTATCAGAAGTTTTTTTTTATATTTTTGAAAGATGAAAAGTACTTTACTCAGAATTAGTTTTTCGGTAATTTTTATATCTGTTTTCATGACTTTAACTGGTCAGAATGATCTTAAATATAAACTTTACAACGATGCTGTAAAATGTTATTATTCAAAAGATTTTAATGGCGCTAACAAAATTATTTCAACCGCAATCCAGCTTGATTCATTACGGGTAAACTCACATTTGCTAAAAGCTGCAATACTCACTGAATTGAAAGACTATTCCGGATCAATCAGAAGCTATAAAAAAGCTCTTTCGCTAAAGGGCGACTCATTGGTGTATACCTATTTTGACCTTGCTGAAGTTTTGTTTGCCTGCGGGCAGTATAATGATGCTAAAACAAATTACAATACTTTTCTTGGTAAACAGAAGGAAAAGGAAACTGACGAAACCGTTTGGGCAGCAAAACAGCTTCTTTCCTGTGATTTTGCAATTGAAGCGATGAAAAATCCTGTAGAGTTCAAACCCGAAAACCTGGGGAAAAATGTCAATTCAACCTTTGATGAATATCTCCCTTCACTCACTGCTGACGGAAGTTTGCTGGTTATAACCCGAAAAGTACTTAAAAACGATCCTTATGGCATATATGGAAAAGTTTATCAGGAAGATTTTTATGAATGTTCAAAAGCCGGAGATTCATGGACATTGGCCAAACCACTCAGAGGAGCCATAAATACTGATTCTAATGAAGGGGCACAAACTATTTCAGCTGATGGTAAATATATGTTTTTCACTGCTTGTCAACGAGATGACGGAATGGGTGAATGTGACATTTATTTCGCTGTGAAATCCGGAGCAGGTTGGAGTCCGGCACAAAATCTCAAAAACCCTGTCAATACAGAATTTTGGGAATCACAACCAAGCATTTCATCAGACAACACAACACTTTACTTTTCCAGTACCAGATCGGGAGGATATGGCGGGTTGGATTTATGGAAAGCCACAATCAGCGCAGGGGGGATTATTTCTGAACCTGAAAATCTGGGACCGCAAATCAACACGGAATATAATGAGTCGGGTCCATTTATCCATCCCGATAACCGTACATTGTATTTTTCTTCCAATGGATTACCCGGAATGGGTGGAACAGATTTATTTTACTCCAGACTAGGCGATGACAACACGTGGAGTACCCCGGTAAATCTTGGCTATCCAATTAATTCGCAGGGAAATGAAAACAGTCTGGTCCTTAACTCAAAAGGTGACCTAGCATATATTTCTTCTGAAAGGGAGGGCGGATTAGGAGGTATTGATCTCTACACATTTAAATTGTATGAAAAAGCCCGACCAGCCGAAGTAACATACCTGAAGGGCATTGTATATGATGCAGTGACGAAGAAGCCATTGTCAGCAAAATTCGAGTTTATTAACCTGGAAACCGGAGAAAAAATAATCAGTTCCGTTTCATCAAGGGATAAAGGCGATTTTCTGGTATGCATCCCTGCTGATAAGAATTACGCGCTAAATGTATCCTGCGATGGATATATGTTTTTTTCAGAAAATTTCTCTTTTATTGTTGATGCCAACACTCCAAAACCCTATGTAAAAGATATTCCTTTACAGCCAATCAAAGAAGGGGAAAAAATTATTCTGAAGAATGTATTCTTCGAAACGGGTGCGTTTGCCTTAAAACCCGAATCAAAAGCCGAACTTAATATATTGGTGGGATTCATGAACCAGCATCCCGGAATGCAGATTGAAGTTTCAGGGCATACCGACGATGTGGGAACCGAAGAAAGCAATCAGATTCTTTCTCAAAACAGAGCAAAATCAGTTTATGATTACCTCATTTCACAGGGTGTTGTCAAAACAAATATCACTTATATCGGGTACGGTGAAAAACAACCTGTTTCCGACAATACCAGCGAAGAAGGAAAGGCTCAAAACAGAAGGACTGAGTTTAAAATTATAAAACTATGAGAATATCCCTACTTAAATCCGAGAAAAATTTCTGGCTTCTATTATTGACAGTTATTGCTTTCTTTACCGGATGTGAAAGCAAAGTAGAAAGAAAAGATGATGATTCCGGCGACGGAGAAAAATATGGAGTAAGACAGGCAACATATTCTCTTGATCTGGCAATTCTTGATGAATCAAAAAAACCAATGGACGGGGTTCTTGTTGAGGTGATTGACACACTAGAAAATATACATGACAGTATATATACAGATTCTTCAGGCATAGCAGTATTTACCTATTACGACAGACAAATCGGCAATCGGGAAATCGCACTTAAAATTAAAGGACCTGACAGTAAATATCCTGATAAAGATACGACTATTATTTATCGGGAAGATGAGTTCAAAGGTGGCTCTGATGATGGCTGGGACTGGGGCGAAGCAGTCAAAACCATAACCATGACATTGGAAAGAAAAAAATAGACTTATGAAAAAACGGATCTTAAAAATTGAAAAACGTTTTTGGTTGTTGTTGCTCTTCTTAACAGGAATCATTACCGGTTGCAGCACACAGCCTTCAAAATCAGGCGAGACAAAAGATTATGATGATACGGGTGCAACCGAATATGGCTGTCCGCATGCTTCATATTCACTAAATATAAAAATAACCGACCAAAACAGCAAGGAAATTAGCGGTATTGAAGTAGCGTTTGTTGATTCAGCTGAAAATTCATTCCCAATTGAAATAACCGATTCTACTGGTATTGCAAATTATTCGACCATGGGGTTTCCTGACGGCAAATTGGTAATTGTTAAAATAAGGGATATTGACGGTAAAACCAATGGTCAGTTCAGAGATATGGATACCAGTATTGCTTTTGATCCTGGCGATCTTGTTGATGAAAACGACGACACATGGGATCAGGGTGAGGCATTTAAGGAATTAACGGTAAAGCTGAAGAAAAAATAATACATTATTCATCAAATCTCAGCTGACTTTCAGGCTTTGTATGGATGCAGTAAGCCAATCCTATTTGAAGTACCAGTGAGTTTTCAATAAAGTTATCAAGTTCTGCTGCAGGAAAGGTAAAATCATAGGTATATGCCAATCTGAACCTGAAATTAATTTTGCTATCAGTTGAAGAGTTAAACAGTAAGGATATTTCGGGCCGGACATAAAATCCCGGCTCGCCAGCTAATTGATAATAGCCTGCTTGTAAGCCGATCAATGGAAAAAAATAAGGATTTCGCAATAAACAGCACGGAAGCGGTTTAATAAAAAATTTTCCGCCGGCCATAAAGTTGGTGCCGTTGTAAAAATCAAATGACAATCCGTAACCGGAAAATTTAAAATCTTTATAACCCGGGTAAATCCTGTCTTTGGTGATATCAATAGAATAAAAATTGTAATCTCCTTTAAAGTTTAATCCGCCAAAAACGGAATATGAATCGGTATATTCATCTTCAATTTGGGCATGAGAGAATGAATAGCTCAGTAGGAATATCGACAAAAACACAAATTTAAAAGCGGTTTTCATAAGCCGTTTTTAATTAATCTGAGCAAATATAAGAAAAATTACTCTAAAAAATCTGTTGCAAATTTTTGTCCGCTTTCAATAAGCAGTTTTTTCTCATGTTCGCTTAGCTTTCTGATTTTTGACGCAATGCCTTCTGAAGATACCGAAATGGTTCGCTCCCAGTCAAATTGTTCCAGCGTACTGCGGTTCAGGTTTTCAATTGCAATTATATAAAAAGCATTCACATAATCACTTACACTTTTTATTTCAAGTGGAACAAGTTCTTTTGTTTCAGCATCACTGGCAATTTGATTTTTTGTATCGATTCTTATTCCAATGGTTGAATAATCGGGAATTCTAATTAGCCTGCCGTTTTCGGAGTATATACTGTCAAAAATAAAAATAGGAAAATTGCCCAAAATGCCGCCATCGACCATCACATCCAAAGAACAATCCTTGCTTTGTTTTTCATAGGTTTTTCCCTTCTCATCAACAAATACAGCTTCAAAATAGAGTGGGATAGACATTGAAATCCTGACTGCATCCTTAACCTTCATTTCCGGGTAATTTTGATGAGAAAACACTACCAGTTTTTGTTTATTTAAACAGGTTGCCGTTACATAAAGATTTTTAAAGCCCATTTGACTCAGTTCTGCAAATGTAATTTCGGAATTACCACATTTATCCAATATGATTTTATCGAGCCATGATAAAAATGCATCCGGTTTGTACCATCCATATTTGTGAGTTGTTCGGTAAATACCGCCAATGAATATGTAAGCGCCATCATTGAATTTTTGAAATTTTGTTTCAGAAATTATTTTTTCAATTTCATTTGAAGTATAACCCAGAGAAACCATTAAAGCAGTGATTGCTCCGGCCGAAGTGCCACCCACGTTTTCAATTTTTCCCATGACGCCTTTTTCCTCCAGCACACTCAGCACCCCGCAATAGGCGATACCACGTACGCCGGCTCCTTCGAAAATGAGATTTTTCCATGTCTGTTGTGAATACAAACCAGACAGACAAAAAGTCCCGAATAAAAGAAAAAGAATTTTTTTCATGGCTTAAATTTTCTATTAAAGACAATATTTTTCACTATGAGTTGCATAAAAAAACTCCCGACTTTCGGCGGGAGTCAACCACGATCCGTCTTTACAATCACTTTGAAGCCAGCATAGTGCGTGCTTCTTCCAGTGAAGTTTTTTCGGGGTTTATCAATTCAATCTTTATTGGATTTTCAGGGTTTTTCACAAATTTTTCAAATTCCTTTGCATCAACCATGGCAAAAGATTTATCAGGCATGATCACAACAAGACGTGAATTCACATCGGTCTGATAACTGATTTCACTGTCCCCGAAAAACACTGAAACGCCAATCATATAATCGTTTAAAACATAAATAAATTCAGGTAATATCGGATTATTTTCTTTGTCAGAGAACCGGGCAAGGACATTTTCCCGGGGCAATTTGTTCAATCTGTCAATGTTCGCAACTCCAAACCTTATGGGCTCAATGGTTCTTAGTACTTTATCATCGAGTTTTTCCGGATCATAGGAAAAAGTAAACTGGTAATCGTTGTAATTTTTCATTTTTTCATTGAACGCTGCAAGATCTTTTTCATATTTTATTTTTGCCAATGAATCTTCCCTGAGCGCCATGGCATTTCTTTGGTTAAATATTTTTATTGAGTCTGCATATACTTTTTCGGCAAGGATTTTATTGTCTTTCCAGGTGGCAACATCTTCGGTATATTCTTTTGCCTTCTCAGCAAATTCCTCATAAGCCTTGTTGTATTTATTGTCAATTTTATCCCATAATCTGGTTCGGGCATCATATAGCTTTTTGTATTTGGTGTACTGGAACATCAATTTAAAGTCTTTTGCCGAAAAAGGATCAGCATCCAGTTTAATTGTGTCCCTGCCCAGCTCAAGTGTCAGAGTAAAAGTGTTTTCTTTCTTTTCAATGGAGATATCAGTGAGTGCTTTGCCATTATCGGTGAGTGTTTTGAATTTTTTGTATGCATCGGCCGATTCCCCGCTGCATCTCCATGAAAATTCCTTCAGGTAAGCCAGCTCTTTAAGCGCTTTATAATGAAATTTCTGAAGTTTTTCGCCCCGTGGATTGTTTGGTATAGCAATCTTAAAAACATTGCGATTGTTGTTTTCAGCGAATGTGATGTATGTTTTACATCTGTATATTTCATAATCAAAAACCGGAGCAACGGGTTCCTCAGGTATATTCAATTCTGGTTTATCAAGGGTATCCAGATTACTTCTCCAGAATGGCGGCTGGGGTTTCATTACAACGGACTTTCCTTTAGTCAGGTCATTTTGCCCTGTTTCAACCCAATTGTTTTGGGTTTCATCATAAAAATACTCATTCATTTCAGGATCGTTACTTGGCGAAGCAAGGTTGATGGCTACCCTGTTTTCTGCTTCAAGGTTTGGCTGGAGTGCCTGACCATTTTTATACACATCAAGTCTGAACATTCCGGCCGAAACAAAAGGATACTCTGTGCCTTCGGAATTGGTTGTCATGGGAATTCCACTCAGAAATACATCTGTCGCATTTGTATATTCCTCATATTCGACTTTTACGTTTCCGGTTACTATATTTCCGTATTTATCTTTGAGTGAGTTGGCCGGAATGCTGATCAATGTACCTGATTTAGCAGGCAATACCGTGTCTTTTCCTGCGGTTATATTGAATACTTGCGTTTCAACAAGGATTCCCTTAAGTGGCGGATCAATTTTCTTAGCCATCACGGGAATATCATAAAGAACATGGCAGGAGGGAAGAAGTGCGAACATTTCCATTCTGATTTTCCTTCCCGATTCATTGTTTCGCACATCCAGCATTCTGAGGTTTTGCATTTTGCAAATATCAACACCCACACTGTCAATCTTATTTCCCGACAGATTCAGCAATGTCAGGTTGTTCAGATTGGCAAAACCATCGGGTATTTTAGTCAGTCCGCAATTTTCAATCCCAATTTCCTTAAGTTCTTTAAATCGTCTTAGATACGCGAATAAACTGTCCTGTTTTAATTCCGATGCCCCTTTTATAACAATGCTTTGCAAACCTTCAATATTTATTAATCCGGCCGGAATATATTTCATTTCTTTAAATGAAATTTCAAGATGTTTCAGTGAACTCATCACTGAAATTATTCCGGGCACACTTTCATCTTCTTCTCCTGAAACCGCCAGCTTCTCAAGTTTTTTAAATTCAGAAATCAATACCACCGAAGTCGATGAGGCAATCCTGTCGTTGTTTGTAAGATCAAGAGACTTGAGCTTTTTCAGATTGGTTAAAAAAATTGGAATTTCAGTCAGTTCATTATCCGAAAGATCAAGAATTCTGAGGTTTTTCAGGGTTGATATTTGCTCGGGTAGTTTTCTAAAATAATTTCCTGAAATATCAAGATGTTTCAGGTTTTTAAACTGGCTGACAGAATCGGGCAGGGAAGTTATTCCCTGATTTGAGAGATCAAGTTTCACAACCTTTTGAGGATTTTTAAAAGCCTCATTCAGATTGTAAAATGTGTTTTTGTTTGTCTGGGATTGAGATACTGACAAAAAAAGCAACACGCTGACAACAGTTAATGCGAGTTTCATGGTAGTGTTTTTTAATAAAACGAAATAAGAAAGCAAATTATTATTCGTCGTTTTATTATTGTAAGTTATTAATGGTCAGCGTGTAAAAATAAAATATCCTGCAGAAGTTCTGCCGGTGGTTGTATATATATAATGCTAAAAAAAATGAAAGGGTAGCCTGAGGTTTAAAGCCGCGAATGCACAATATATTATTCGCGCATTCGCGGCTAAATACCTACTCTATTCCTATGCTCACATAATCAGGATATTTAACCTCATATTTCAAAGTAATCACTTTCTTTTCATTTGCTCCCAAACTAATGTCCCAACTGATTTTTCCGGTATTTTCATCAATTTTTCCACCGGATGTTTCCAACCGCTCCACTTCAATCGATTTGCGGTCTGATAACGGAAACTGATCATCAATCACGATTCTTATTTTAGAGCTGCGGTTGTTTTTTACCGTAACGTCGAAAGCTCTTGTTTCTTTTACTGTTGTGCCTACAAACCTTTTATCGAACAGTTCTTTGTTCCCTTCTCTTTTTACAATGATGTTGTTGTCTATACCCAGAGCAATTTTCAATGTGTCACCTGTGTAATTTGCATTGATAACATTACTTCCGGTAAAAGTTCCCATAAAATAGATATTCGACTTTCCGCTGAGCAGGTTCAACTCTGTCCAATTGGGAATCTCTGCTGTAAGATATACGTTGCAATCGAGCTTGGGAACAGCATGATAAATAAAGTCAACCGGCAGTTTCACTTCTTTTATTTTTAAGATGTTATCATTGCCATCTGATAAAATTGTGTAAGGAATTTCTATATCGTATTCCAGACTGGTGATGGCGGTTTTTACTGTGTTTGAGATGTAGTTGTTTGATTCGTAATTGTTGTTTTTTACACCATCCACATAAAAATCAACTCCGCCTTCTCTTGCACCACGTCCGGGTATTTTCATAACTCCTCCGGAAGCATCACCATATCCTGCAGGTAAACCACCTGAATAAAGGTCAACCCTCGAAGGATCTTCCTTGTCAATTAATGAATTTCTATAGGTTTTTACTTCAACAGCTGATAAAAGCTGAGCCGATTCTGCAAGTATGAAATTCTGAAAAGTGATGTGGTCACTGCTGACAACCACATTACTGACTTCACTATTTTCATAACCTATAAAAGAGACTCTCAAGCTATAATAACCAGGCTGAATGGGTTTTATGATATAATTGCCATCCAAATCAGTGGTTGCACCTGTTTGCACTTTACCATCTTTTAAAACTGCAACTGATGCAAAAGGAATTGCCTCATTGTTTTTTTTATCCCTCACCGAACCTTTTATTGCACCGATACCATTTTGATTTGCTGGTGTTTGAACTGAATATGGATTGTAACCTCCCAGATACCATTTTTTTATCTCCGGTTGCTGTCCGCCCACAGAAGGATTTCCTGTCGAAAGTTTTATCCTCACATTCTTCCAGTCTTCACCGGTTGATTGGTAAACACCTGCATTATATATGATACTTAGTGGTTTTGTAATGTCATCAACCCTGAAATCGTATAATGGTTCCCATCCGGCACCTGAAATATAATAGGTGAAATTCAGGTCATTTGTCAAATATTCACTGCAGTCAAGTGTAATATATACCTGTGAATATGTCTTACGTTTTTTTACCGAAATTTTATTTAATTCATTGTTCAGTTCAAGGATTTTCTCCCGTATTTTCTCGGTTTCAGTATATATATTCAGCTTGTTTTGCCTTATTTCATTGAGTCGCAAGCGGTAAAAGTCGGCTGCCTCTTTAATACTTGAAACAGCAGAGCCTTCATCCTTGTTCAACATACTGTTTTTCATCATGATTTCCTCTTCCAGATCAAAAACACTCAGTTTATTTTGATTTTCGCTGATTTTCAGTCGCAAAGCTTCAATTTTGTCATTTATAAGCGTTTCTTCCGGATTTTTCTTCGCAGATTCATTGTAATCAAGCATGTGCTTAACATTCAGAATAACAATTTTATCCACGCCTTCCACTCTCAGACTTTTCGGGTCGAGTTCCATGGGAAGTTCATTTATTAAAATGACATGCTTGCCTTTGGCTAATTTCAAATCAGCCTTGCGTGTAACCTGTGCACCTGAGAAAAACACCGTTACATTGGTGATTTTTGAATCAAGTGTTAGTGTGTCGATGGTACAGTATGCTGCTCCGGATACCAGAACAAGCATCAGAATAAATAGATTTTTCATGGCCTTATGTTTTTGAGATTAATCTAACTTTTACTTAAATGATGCCATGAAATGGGGAATTACATAAAACCCCGGGTTTTGGTCCGGGGTTGAATTATTCCTGCTAATAAGAAATATTAATCAGCTTTTATAAACCTGCTAATTCTTTTTCCTTTTTCAGTAATTATTTCAATTGTATATAAACCGGGATTAATGCCGGTAACATCAATTTTATTTGAGTTGGAGGATATCTGCTCTGAAAAAATAATTTTTCCGGTAATGTCACGTATATTGATCAGTGAATTTATTTGGGTTTCAATGATTAATTCATTTACAGCAGGATTTGGATAAATATTGATTTCTGAAAACTCATTTTCTGATATGCCGGTTGTCCCGCTGACCTTCAGAACCCAGGCATCTTTATTTCCGTGGTTTCCGGTTACATCACCATCAATGGAATAGGTAAAACCGCAAACAACTGCAGCGCCGCCGCTGGTTTCTATTACACTGTGCGCCTCATCCTGATCGGTACCGCCACAGGCACGTTGCCACTGGATTGTTCCGGTTGCATTAATTTTCAAAACCCAGATATCGATGGGATAGAAGGATCCATGAGTTCCGGTGACATCTCCATCGTTGGATGTAGTCAATCCGGCCAGTAAATAACCTCCGTCGCTGGTTGTGCAAAAGGTTTCTGCCTGATCATCGGCTGTTCCCCCGTAGCATTTTTGCCAGGTAATTGATCCGGTGCTGGTCATTTTCACAAACCAGTAATCATTTTCAGCACTGTGAATGCTTGTAATATCTCCGTTATTTGAATCGGTATAACCAAGCATGGCATAACCACCATCGGAAGTCTGGTGTATATCGTTAGCTTCTTCATCTTCTGAACCGCCAAAGGATTTCTGCCATTCAATGGCTCCGGCACTACTTACCTTTACAACCCAGCTATCTTCATTTCCGTGATTTCCGCTGACATCACTATCAACTGAGCCACTTCGTCCGCAAAGTATTGCTCCGTTATCAGATGTGGCATCTACAGCATAAGACTCATCGTATAAGGATCCTCCATAACAATGCGCCCAGGTTTTATTTCCTGACGCGTCAGTTTTAACAAGGAAATAGTCTGCTTCACCTTTCGGATCGGTTATATCTCCATCATTTGAATAGGATCGACCGCTAATGTAATAACTTCCATCACTTGATACATCAATATCTGCGCCTGTTTCATCGTATGAGCCGCCGAAGCATTTTTGCCAAAGCAATGTACCGCTTTCATCGATTTTTATTACCCAGATATCGGTACTGTAATCATCATGGTTTCCGGAAACATCTCCATCGTTTGAGTAGGTGTATCCGGTAATGACGTATCCGCCGCCCGGAGCAGCAACCACGGCTTCAGCTTCGTCATTGGCAGTGCCTCCAAAACATTTCTGCCAGATAATATTTCCCGAATCATCGGTTTTAATGACCAAAAAATCATCTTCGCCATGATTTCCGCTCACATCACCGTTATTTGAATCGGTATATCCAACAATGATAAAACCGCCTCCGACAGCCGGAATAATATCATTGGCGTATTCGCCGTTTGTCCCGCCATAACAATTTTGCCAGATCAGGGAAGTCTGGGCATGTGAAAAAACAGAAAATACAAAAATTGCTGCAAGAGTAAAAAATGTTTTCATAGTAATAGATGTAAATGGTTTCGGATGTGAAATTAATTAAATAAAATCAATCTCAAAACAGACAATTTCAGACTTTGTTCCCAAACGAATGGGAGCACCCCACAGTCCGAGTCCCGAAGAAACATAAAAATGGGTATTTTCTTTTTTCTTATATCCATAAACCATTTCATAAAATAACGAAACCACATAATTAAAAGGGACAATTTGTCCGTTGTGGGTGTGGCCCGAAATCTGAAGGTCGACTTTGTTTTCAACTGCATCAGAAAGCCTTACCGGCTGGTGGTCCATGACGATCAGCGGGAGGGAGGGGTTGCAGTTTTCAATTACACTGGAAAGCGGTTTGCGGTTTTTATTCATCAGATCATCCCGTCCGGCTAAAACGAAAAGATCATCTATAACCTCAAAAGAATCGCGCAGCAATTTTATTTCGGATTCCTGAATAATTTTTATGGCCTCATTGGTTTTGCCAATATATTCATGGTTTCCGAGAATGGCATAGGTTCCGTATTTTGATTTGAGTTTTTTCAGCACTTCCTGCATATTCTGCTTTCTGACCGATTCCATGTTGCGGTCAAACAAATCACCGGCGATGAGGATTATATCGGGATTGCATCCATTGATCATTTCAACATATTTTTCAAGGCGTTTCCTGTTTATCAGGTCTCCCAGATGCACATCACTCACAGCAACTGCATTTATTTTTCCACCATTTCCATTTCTTTTGGAAATACTGAGTTTAAGCTTAACAATGGCTGGTGATCTAAAATGCAGGTATCCGATAATGGAAAAAAGAATGAGCAAAAAAATGACCAGACCGAAATAGGCAAGTTCTGTCTCATTCAGGTTTTTGGTTATGAAATCCGGGTAAATACCAAAAAGATAATTGGTGAGCCATATCAAATCTCCCAACAAAGCCATGGCAATAAAATAAAACAGTGAGATCATCCAGAAGCCGCCAATGCGCTCAAAAATCATGACAATTGAGCGGCGCATGACTTTTTCAAGACTGAAAGCCAGAAAAAATGAAAAGGAACAAAGAACAAAAACAGGGATATAAACGGCATGAACAATACTGTTGTCGGGCAAAGCTAAATATCCACTGATAAAAACGTACCAGCTTAAAGCTACAAAAGCGGCAAAAAACACAAGGAAAAACAGGTTCTTGTTCATGTAATGTTTAAAAATGCAAAATTAGTGATAATTATAAAACCCGGGATAATAATAGCGGAAAAGCTCTCAGATTTAATAAAATCAGAAGCCTTTATTATAAAAACTTTACTTTTGTTTCTTGTATTTTTTAACCAAATTTTTGTACTCCTTTGTCAGAATCATTTCTTTGAACCAATCGTTACTTTCTGCTTCCCTGGGGTTTGAGGTATACTGTATGAATTCTTCATACCAAATAAGCGCATTTTTTATATCTCCTGCAATGGCATATGTTTCAGCCAAATGATAAACATGTGCACTATGATCGATATGATTAGGGTAATTTGAGATAAGGGCATTTAATTCCTTTTGTTTATATTCCACATATTTATTAAGATAAATCTTATAGTTTTTCTCATCTTTAACAGAAAGCGTCATAAGTTCCAAATAAACATCTGCATTTTCGGGATCGGTTTTAATCGCTTTCATATATGTTTCAAAAGCTTTTACTGAGTCCTTAAATAAATCACGATATAAATCTCCCACATAAACAATCTGCATGACATCGGGATTAATGTTAGTGGCAATTGAATCTCATTTTTCAAGATACTCCAGTGCCAGGACTGTGTCTTTGGTTCTGTAATAATGATCTATAAGTAATGAATGAATAGGACCATAATCCGGGTTTATTTTCAATCCTTTATTAATAAGAGCAACTGCTTCATCACTTTTTTTCAATTTAAATAGTGTTCTGGCAGCACTTTTATAGGCCCACATCCAGTTAGGTGATAATTCAACAGCTTTCAGAAAACTTTCTGCAGCAATATCAAAATTACCCATATTAAAATTTGCAATACCTTTAATAAAATAAGCCGGACTGAAATCAGGATCTGTGTTAAGCAAGGCTTCAATATTTTGAAATCCCTCTTTAAAATTATTTGAATCAAAGGAATTAAATGATTTAACAAAAAGATATCTGCATTTGATACTATTATAGGATATTTCAGTTGAATCAGTCATTGAGTAAGCTATTCCGAGCTCCTTGTATGCCTTTGGAATGGAAAATTCATTTGGTGATTCTTTTCCTTCTAATAAGCAGTTGATTGTGATTTGGGTTGTATTTTGAAGTGCTGCAATTAACGATCTTTTAGCTGGTGAGTGTACCAACGAAGCATTTTTATTTTCTAAAAGCTTTTTATATAATTCAACTGCATTTCCATACACAGGGTGACTTTCTGTCAGATAATTATTCGTTATACAAAACCTGAAATCCATATACATTTTGTAAGTAGAACTGTCCAGTTGCTTTTTCAGATCATCCTCAAATCCCCTGAAAGCCACATCCCCGTTGGTCAATATTTCATTTGATTGCATTTTCTTAAGATTTGCAAAAGTAATACTGTCGATTACGGAAAGGATAACTGCCGGATTCCCAATAACTGAAGGATTTTGTGCGAAGTTTGTTTCTGCTGGTATTTTATCTGTCAGGTAAATATTGATTTCTCCAACTGTAATTTTTTTATCATTATTACGATCAGCAAACCCCATCATTCCTTTAACAAGATAATATGTAAAAACGCCGGCACCACCATTCCATTTATCACTTTCATAGGAAAGCTCTCCTGGCTGTGAAGACAATATTTTTACTGTATTTTCGACTGATTGCTGCAACGCTGTTGTAGTATTGGTTATTCCTTCTAATCCGCCCGCCAGTTTTCCCGATTTACAGGCATCAGTGATAATGATCACCTTTGCTTTATTTTTCTGAACAAGAGTTGCAGAATATTGCTGCAGATAAATTACAGGCAAAGCTCCGCCGGCCATGTAAGATGATTTTGGGCAATCATTTGCAAGCAGGAAGCCATTTTGAAACATGGTTTTGTTTTCAAGATCTCCATGGCCAGCGAAATAGAATATCACTGTTTCGCCTTCTTTGGTTTGGTCAATAAGCCATTCAAGAGCCGCAATCATATTTGGAAAAGTGGCTTTTTCATTTAGCAGGAGGGTGGCGTTGTCGGGAGAGACTCTTCCACCTTCGGGGGATGTCATGAAATTATAAAATGCAAGGGCATCGGTGTGAGCATAGTTCAGCGACTCAATATTTTGATAGGTTGATACACCTATTACCAAAAGCTTGAGATCAGAATTAACCTGATTGACCATATTATTGCTTTTATTTCCCACATTGTTCCTTTCCTGGGAAACCGCACATGTTACCGTAAACAGAATGATGCTAAATAAAAAGTACTTTTTCATTTTCATTTTTCAGGTTTAATTAATAAGTAAGTATGCCTCTTTTAACCAAGTTATCATCTGCTTGTCTATTTCATCAGGATGATCGATATGAATAGTATGTGCCACACGGTTTTTTGAAAGGCGCTGGAATTTTGAAACCGGAAATTCGTTTACCTCGCGGCCCAAACAAAAATTAATCTCCACAAATTTTTTTCTCACTTTGATTTCAAGAAATGATGAAGAGGTCTTTAGAAAAATTGCAGATTTTACGGCATAAACATTGACCGGACCAATACCCATTACCTTTTCCAGAAGTTTATCAAATATTTTTCTGACATTTTCAGATTTGTTTTTAAAATGTTTTTCAACTTTAGTCACCATACAGGAATGCGACTGGTTGGTAGTTTTAAAGGATCGGTTGCAGTTGGGGCATTGCCACATTTTTTATGATTTTGCGATTCAACAATATTAATCAATAAACCTGCAAAAAACAAAAACACCTGCCAACAAAATCAACAGGTGCTTTCATATTTATTTTTTGCAGAATCAGTCTTTCAATGTTATAGACAAATCCGCACTCATTACAAATGTGGTTATTGATGAATAAGGGACTACAGTTATCCCTGAAATAGTGGCTTTGGTGTTATCAGTATAATAAACCAGATTTACTGAAGTGGCTGTAAACTCAACTGTTGTCTGATCACCAGTATACTTCGAATAAGTGTAATTGTAAGTACCATCTGTATAAAACGTTTTGTTGTTATTTACATACACACTGTTAAATTTAGTAACTCCCATTTTGGTTTTTGTTGTTTCAAAATCGGTTTTTGTTACCTGAGCAAATCCGGCCATACTTATAACACCGGATAATAATAAGAGAATAAATAGTTTTTTCATAGTCTTTGAATTTAATTTTTCCTTACTCTTTTATGGATTTTCGGGAAACTCCGTTTTCATCAAACAATATTACTGAATTATTACGAATAAAAATTAATAATCTGTTTTCAAACCAATCATTTTTCATCCATCTCCAACTCAACAACCTTTTCAATCTCATTCATTTCGGATTTAAACAGATAGCCATCTTTTTTATACTCCATTAAAATATCATAGCATCCGAATGCACAACCTACCATCATGTATGCTTCGAAGGTACCGGTGGAGTCGGTAGTGCCTGCCGCATGGTTTTTTGTGTAATCGCCATTTTTGCCGGCTTTTGCTTCTACAAATACTCCCTGCAAAGGTTTTCCTGTATTTTTATCTACAACTGTTACCAAAATATGCATCTGTGCCTCACATGAAGCAAGAAAAGCAATGACTGTAAAAACTGCCCATATTTTAATGAATGTTTTCATGTTGATCTGTTTTTATTGTTTTTCTGTTCATGCGCATCTGCAATATATCCACCAACAGTGAAAAAGCCATGGCAAAATAAATGTAGCCCTTTGGAATTTCAAGTCCGCATCCCTCAGCTACCAGCGAAAATCCTATAATCAACAAAAATGCCAGTGCCAACATCTTAAATGCAGGATGCTTTTCCACAAAACGACTGATCGGACCCGATGCAAAAAGCATTACCACAAGTGTTACGATCACAGCCACATACATCACCCATATTTCGCGCACCATTCCGATGGCCGTAATAATTGAGTCAATGGAAAAAACCATATCCATGATTAAAATCTGAATGATAACCTGAGAAAAGGTAATAGCTAAAATATTTGGTTTATTCTCCTCGTGACCACCTTCCATCTTATGGTAAATTTCTGAGGTGCTCTTATAAATCAAAAACAGTCCTCCGGCCGCCAAAATCAGATCTTTTCCTGAAAAACCCTGGTCTAAAACTGTAAACAAATCATCGTCAAGTTTAATAATTACCGAAATAATTGCCAGCAAACCCAACCTGAGTAATGCAGCCAAAACCAAACCAACCTGCCGTGCTTTCTTTTGCTGATGAACAGGCAATTTACCTGCCAATATTGAAATGAAAATGATATTATCAATACCCAACACTATTTCAAGGGCTATCAGACTAACAAGCGCAATAATTATTTCGTATTCCATAACGTTATTTTATCCGATAAATATAGAGAAAAATTTGGTTTTATTAGCAACTGAAATTAATTGCGAATTTTCGGTTTTACCATCGCGGTCTTGCTGAGGCGGTCTTGCAGAGGCAAGACCCTACAAACTTCACTGCGCACTCCGCACTGCGCACTCCCAACTAATATATTCCCCGTTTATTAAATAAAATATATCCAAAATTAAACAGCAGATAAAATTTCTTTCCTTCCTTATCGTAGTAATTAAGGGAAATGGCGGCCGGACCAGCAGGGGTGTGGTAAATAAAAGCTGTGGATCCCATAAAATATCTGTGAATAAAAGGTTTTTCATATACCGCCTCATGTGATGATGATTCTGCAATTTTCCTGTAGGGCTGAAAAATATACCCCTCAATCCTGAAATCAAATTTTTCAGTTATGCTGAACACATTTTTCAATCCTGCAGCTACAAAAGAATGGGCACGGTAATTTGTCAGAAACTGAGTACTGCTGTGTGGAGATGGAGAAAAAACCGGGGCAGCCAGCATGGTGGAATTGTAATTTGAAAGAAAATCCTGTGTGGAATGTAATGCCTGAAAATATAGTCCAAGTGAATAAACCTTTCCCGAACGCAGGTATTTATTCAGTAAAAAATTAGCCGAAAACCAGCTATGGTTTTCTCGTACTTCACTTATTGTTGTTGCTGTGGTTCCAGGATAATATGTTTCCATTCCGTCAACAAACCTGATTCTGAATGAAGCAAAAGTCCCCTTATTTCCATACTGCGCATAATTCAGTGTCTTTTTTTCTATTGAAGTATGCAATGTATAATAGTCAAAATAAGTCTTATCAGCAAAATCAGCGGTTGAATAGTCGGTTTGGTAGTATTTGTCCAGTGCATCTGCCAGAGCAAATCCTGAAATGAATCTTGCTTTATTGCCAAGGGGCAGACCGATATTTGACTGAAAATTTGTTTCGTTTTGAATCAGAAATGCAGGTTTCACATCTATAAAAAACCAATCGGCATTCGACCTGAAATAATCCCACCTGTTAAAAGTAAAAGAAGCATCAATAAAAAAAGGTATGCGGGTAGGAACATCCATGCGCCCCATAACCTGAGCAGAACTGTAAAACTTGCCAAAAAAAGCATTTCCTTTAATGCTGTAGGCTTGTTGATTGAGATGTCTGAATTCAAAGCCTGCAAACATTTGATTTATGGGACTGGATGAAATATTTCCACCAATTTTCGCTTTGAATTTCTTTCGTTTTTTTATATCCAGGAAAAGATCAAAAAAACGGGTATCAGGGTTATAACGTGAGATAGGATATATCGATTCTATTTTATCATCGGCTATCAGTTTGAAATATTGGTTTTTCAATTCATTGGAAGAAATAATTTTTTTATTGTGCCTAAGACTCCGGGTAATATACACCCTTTGTCTGCTGTTAAGTCCTTTAATATCAATATTCTGAAAATACATTTCAAGCAAAGAATCCCGGTAGGCTATTCTTTGGTCACGTATTGTCTGTGGATCTACACGTCTCGAAATTCTTGATTTTATTTCTTCAATTTTATCATTTGCAGCAAGATATCCGGTAATGGTCAGATAATCCACTTTGCTAAAATCCATTAAACCCACATTTTGAATTTTCGGTTCAATCAGAACACCCTTTTCTTCGGGAATGTTATAATTTGTTTTTCCAAGAAGCATGTTTTCAATTTGCAAAATCAGATCATCTTCAGTTGGTTTTTGGGAATTGGAAACCACTTTTGAACCAATGATAATATCCGGCTTAAAATCTTCTTCCATCACGTCAATGGGGAAATTGTTGTGCATACCGCCGTCAAAAAGTAATTTTCCGTTTACGGTAACGGGTTTGAAATAAAACGGATACGTCATGGAAGCTCTAATGGCAGAAGGAAGTTCGCCTTTTCTGAAAACAACCGGACTGTTTGTGTGAACGTCTGAGGCCAGGCAGCGGTATGGGACAAACAGACTGTCGAAATCATATCCTGCTTTGGCAATGGCAGGAGAGAAGAGTTCCATAAATGCAAAGTCCATTTGATGCGTAGGAACCAGATTGGTTGGTAATATTGGTCTGAATACCGAATCATTTGAAAAATCAAGCTCCAGCCATGACGGAGTCGCATCTTCCTCTTTAAAATAGAATTTGTACTCTTCGGGCATAATACCAAAAGCCCAGTTGTTAAATGCTTCAGATTTTATCAAAGCTTCCATTTCTTCGGTGGAATAGCCAATTGCATATAGTCCGCCAATTATTGCCCCCATCGAAGTGCCGGCAATGTAATCTATCGGAATGCCATTTTCCTCCAACGCCCTTATTACTCCTATATGAGCAAGGCCTTTCGCACCACCGCCACTGAGAACCAATCCCACCTTCTGGCTTTTCGCACTTAAAACAATAAAAAAAACGAGCAATATGAATGATGCTTTTCTCAAAAGATAATTTAGCTTTAATAATTCATCAAAATTGATGAAAAAATCATTTGCTTATACTTAATTTTGCAAAAAAAATTAAACAAATGAGATACATATTATTTTTCGCTGCAGCTTTTACTCTTTTTTCATGCTCTGAAAATGAAAAAAAAGAAGAAAAAAAGGAAATAAAAAATGACACTACCGCTCAGGCCGATTCATCCGAAGCAGCTCAACTTACCAAAGATTTCGAACTAGATCGCACCGATACAATTGAGATTGGGGATGTTAACATGGATAAAAACCCCGATTTTCTATATATCAACCCTGTGAAATTTTATCAGACCGAAAATGTTATTGACTCACAGTCTGTAGAACTCAGTTTTTCATGCAAACTTCCTTCAATAATCCATTACAATGGCTTTCAGGGTTTGGCGGTAAATGTTGGTGACCTGAACAATGACAAGATTTGTGAGATAGTTTATTATCCCGATTGGTACACGAGCAACTGGACCGGATTGTTCCTTTACAGTTTAATAAAGGGAGAATGGAAACTGATTGCCGGATCATCTGCATTTCGTCCATTTATTGACGAATACGAAAAAGGGCCCGAAGATTACATCAAATCAAGGTTCAAAAAAATTGATAATAAATCCTTTAAAATGTTCAGTTCTACTATGGGTTCCGATGATTTTAAGGATACTGTGGAAGTGGTATTTTTTCCCGAATAGATTCAATCCAAAAGTTTTAAAATATGCTTAACCCTGTCTGTCTGAATACAGTCAGGGTTTTTCATTATAGCTTCCCTGTTCTTTTTTTTTGTATTCACATTCCACACAGCCACTTTCAAGTTATTTTTCTTTGCCAGATCAATTTGTTCCAGGGTTATTTTATTTAACGAAATTGTTATTCCCCAAAACCCGTTTTTGTTGGCAATTTCAAACCCTTTTTCAAATGATTCCGGATATATAAATAGTTTTAGTTCCGGGTTCTGTTTTTGAATCAAAACAAGAAATTTTTCATTTTGTGATTCAATATATACATTGTTTTGTAAATCAAACCTTTTAATAGTATTAATTAAACAATTAATATAAGCATTGTAATAAGCATCTGTTTGATCATTTGCAGACTTTAATTTGCAGTCAAATGTGTAATAAAAATCCTTTACATTTTTGATTCCCGATAACAAAGAATCCAGGGCAATAATCGGGTAACCAAATACCAAATAATTCCGCACAACCAAATCTGAAATTGATTTATATGTATATGCGTTTACCGGGCCCTCTGCTTTTGTCTTTGAATCCAGTTCAAAATCATGAAAGCAAACCAAAACACTGTCTTTTGTCATCTGCACATCAATTTCTACTCCGGCCGCCCCCGATCTCAAACATTTTATGATAGATTTTTCTGAGTCCATGGGATAAAAGTTGCTGTAGCCCATGCCTCCGTGTCCCAGAATTTTTATTTTAGGAGTATAACAGGAGCATAAAAGTACTCCGGTCAATATTATTAAAGCCAATTCTTTACGCACTTTTCAAAAAAAAATGAAAATCAGATTATTTGACAATGTCAGGAAAAAATCGGAAATTGCAATAAAAAAATTATGAAATTGTTAATCGGTTTGCTTCTAATAACTGAAATAGTTATTGGTCAGTTCACTACAAGCATAAATCCCGGAATCTCATTAAATGAATTCAAAAATACGAATAAAGGAATAATTCCTGAAAAAGTGTATTTTGAAAAATATGTTACTTTGAATGACCGATTATGCTTAATTGACGGGGATTTCGGACTTAATTTTTCTAAAGACACGCTGGTTTCAGTATTATTCAGCTCAACCGGTGGCCACTTCTATCCCGGAATACAAAAAGACCCATCCTTGATAAAAAAGGCCTTTGACGAACAATATGAAGCTTTTCTCTCTGTTTTTGATGATTACTCAAGATTATTCGGAACGCCTGACAGTCTGTGCCGTGCCGACACACTTTTCAAAGGTTATTCTGAAGAAATGTATACTTATAAAATAATTCATGCGAGATGGGACCTGGAAAAAACAATAATTGATCTGGATTTTGATTTTTCGGGTATAAACGAGTCCCAGTATTTTGAGATAAATGCAGCCCCGACTACATATTATTACAGTTTTAAGGCATTTTTCAGAATTAGCACCACAAAAGGTGAACAGTTTAAGGGAAAATTTAACCCAGGCACTTCAATTCATGAGTTTGTTAGGGAATTTCCGGGTTTGATCGAAGGGGGAGCCAGCATAACAGGTGTCTGGTCAGATGTTTGCGAATATGCCGGAATTAATGGATCTGTTTCATATACCTTCGAATATGACACATTGCTTCATTACACATTTCAGCCGTTCAATAAGTACAATGAGGATAATGAAGCCAATCTCAAAGTTCTGCTAAAAGCTTATGAAACTGCTAAAGCAGAGCTTACAAAGATTTATGGTGACCCCAGTGAAATTATCGAAGACAACAAAAAACCCTATCAGGAAATTAAAAAAAAATACATTTATGGCTGCGAAATAGCCATTTCCAAATGGAAGTTTAAGGATGTCTGGGTAATTTTGCGGCTTGATATATCAGGAGGAAAGGGTGAAACCTGGCTTGATTTTACTGTCAATGTTTGCCGTCCGGGTGATTTTTCATTTGAATATTAGTTTTATGAAAGAAAAATGGAATCAGAGATATGCTGCAAAGGATTTTGTCTATGGAACAGAACCCAATCTTTTTTTTAAAGAGTTAATTGACAAAACAAAACCTGGAAAATTATTGCTCCCGGCCGAAGGCGAAGGTAGAAATGCCGTTTATGCAGCATCAATGGGATGGGAGGTACATGCTTTCGATTACAGCACAGTTGCTGTAAACAAAGGATTGGATTTTGCCAAATCAAAAGGAGTGACCATTAATTATTTTTCGGGTGATTTTGAAAATTTCAACACCACTGAAAAATTTGATCTCATTGCATTGCTTTATACTCACATGGAACCCCGTTTGAAAAAACTTTTTTTGGGAAATCTGCATAATTTCCTGAAACCGGAGGGAAAAATCATTGCCGAATTTTTCTCAAAGGAACAAATTCATAACAATACCGGAGGTCCGCAGGACATTGATTTATTATACAGTCTGGATGAAGTAAAAACCCTTTTTTCCTTTATGAAACAAGATCTTGCAGTTCAAGAAACTATCTGGCTTGAGGAAGGCCTCCTGCATGTCGGTAAATCCGACGTCATACGACTAATCATGTCCAACACCTAACCCTGTAAAGACGCACGGCGTGCGTCTCATATTAACATCTGATATTATTAATAAAAATTATATGCCAACCGAAATTGAAAAAAAATTCCTTGTAAAAGGTACAGCCTGGAAAGGAGAAATCAAGGGAACAAAAATCACACAGGGCTATCTGCTCTCCAACAATCTGATTATGGCCCGCGTCAGAGTATATGGCAAAAAAGGGTACATCACACTCAAGGGAAAAAGAAAAGGTATCAGCCGTACTGAATATGAGTATGAAATTCCGGTTCGTGAAGCAAAAGAGCTGCTTTTATACTGTGAAGACAGGGTTTTGGAAAAGATTAGGTATAAAATTCCCTATAAAAATGAAGTTTTTGAGGTGGATGAATTTCTTGGAATCAATAAAGGTCTGGTCCTTGCTGAAATAGAATTAAAATCAGAAGAACAGAAATTTGAAAAACCCCATTGGCTGGGCAAAGATGTTAGCCAGAATAAAAAATACTACAACTCGAATTTGGTCAAATCCAAACTTAAATAAGAATTAAAGATTTAACGGCTGCTTTATTGTCTTTGTTTATTTTAATGTAGTATTTACCCGGAGTAAGGTGCTTGAGGTTTAAAAGCTCCTTTTCAAAGATTATATGCTTTTCAAATATTACTTTTCCCATAACGTCGTAGATTTCAATATCCGATCCGGATGCATTGGTCAAATTGACTTCACCTTCGGCCGGGTTTGGAAAAACACTTATTTCCTTTTCAGAATCTATTTCCTGTGTTTCAGATAAATCAGGTGTCCAGGTCAGGTGTATTGAATTAAAATAGGTTTGGTTGGCGTAGGTGGTATCAATAGCCGCTGCGCCTTTTACAAAGGAACAATAGTATACTTTTCCGGTTGCATTGGCCGAAGTAAATTCAATATAAACCCGGTAAGTTCCGTCTGCTAACAAAGTGCCACTGTTGTTTTTACCATTCCAGGAAACATTTTGAGGGTTGTTAACACCTGTATTGTGGTTTGAAATGGTTGAACCTGTAATTGCATCGGTTGCATTATAAGAATTCGAGGTTGCATTTTTAAAATTGGTCAGAAACTGCCTGTAAGAAGGATTTGAAGACATAAACTTTCTTGTTTTTACCCAATTGCCGCTGTTGTCGGCTATCCAGATTGCCAAAATGTGTTTTGGGGAATGTTCAGCAGTATAATTTACAGTAGTAGCCGTAAAAGTCATAGTGCCTGCAGTCTGCGAAAATAATATCTGACTTATAAAAAAGGCAATTATTAAGCTCAATAATCTTTTCATATTCGTTTAATTTTAAATGCAAATTTATAACATATTTCTAAAATATAAATATTTTCAGATATTTTTATCTTTTTATACATACTGCATTTTTTTTGTTAAAAACTCTGTTTATCTCTTTTTAATTTTATGGGAACTTTTCAGTTTTATTGCGGTTATATTTGCAAAAAATAAAGAATTATGAAAAAAATTGCATTGATTGTGTTAATATTTGTGGCAGCTGTTGCTGCAAAGGCGCAGGATTATAATACCGGGATAGGGATCAGGTTAGGTCCATTTAGTGGAGTTACCCTAAAGCACTTTTTGGGCGAAGGAAAAGCTGTTGAAGGAATTCTTAACACAAGATACCATGGATTTAGTATACATGGACTTATTGAATTTGAAAAACCATTGGGAGATGTTTCCGGGTTAAGCTGGTATTTTGGCTTTGGCGGCCATATCGGCTTTTATGACAGATACAATTTTCCGGATCATTATGCATATCATGAAGATATTGTGACGATAGGAGCAGATGGTATTTTAGGTATTGAATATACATTTGAAGAAATTCCTCTTAATCTGAGTATTGATTGGAAACCACAAATTGACCTTATTGGGTATGGTGAATTTTGGGGTGATGGTTTTGCTCTTTCTGCAAGGTATATTTTTTAATCCTTTAAAAAAAAACCACGAATACATGAAATGTGTTCGTGGTTTTTTTCATTTATGCTTCAGTTTTAATCTGTCCAAACCTCAAAATTAATCAAGCATAAATTGTTTTTCATAAGTAAAAACAATACTTTAACACCCATTTAAAAGTATTAAGACAAATTTTATATTAAATTAATGTAATATCCGTGCTAATGCAGTACTTTTGCGAATTAATTCTATTACATTTCTATACAAAATGGGATATATTAAATTCGACAAACTTCAACTTATAAATCTTGAATACAGTTTGCAGCGTGAATTGTTACGTTCAAACCGTGCCGGATCTTATGCCAGCACAACCATTGTTGGCTGTAATACAAGAAAATACCACGGATTGCTTATTTGTCCGATGGATGATCTTGACGGTGAAAACCACTTGATATTATCTTCGGTTGATATTTCTATAAAACAACATGATGCCACTTTTAATCTTGGCATTCGAAAATACCCGGGTGGAAATTACGATCCAAAAGGTCATAAGTATGTCCGTGATCTTGAATCTGAACCAATTCCCAAAACAACTTTCAGGGTTGGCGGAGTGGTTTTGGACAGGGAAAACATCCTCGTCGAAAATGAAGAGCGCATCATGGTCAGATATACTCTTGTTGATGCACACTCGCCAACAACAATAGTCCTTAAACCATTCCTTGCCTGTCGAAATGTTCATAAGCTTTCAAAAGCAAATATGAACGTAAATTATAAATACAAACTTATTCCAAACGGAATAAAATACAGGATGTATCCTGAATACAAACCTCTTTACATTCAAATTTCAAAAACACCTGAATATGTTCATGTCCCGAATTGGTATTACAATGTCGAATACCATGAAGAACAGGTAAGGGGATACGATTATCAGGAAGATCTTTTCGTGCCGGGATATTTCGAAATACCTATGAAAAAAGGTGACAGTATTATCTTTTCTCTGGGATTCAATGAAATTAACCCCGTGACTTTGAAAAAGAAGTTCCTTACCGAATGGGAAAAGAGAACTCCGCGCAACAACTACGAAAACTGCCTGATTAATGCAGCCAAACAGTTTGTTGTAAAAAGAGACAAACGTACTGAAATCATTGCAGGCTTCCCCTGGTTTGGAAGATGGGGAAGAGATACTTTCATCTCTCTGCCCGGATTGACTCTTTCCTATGGCGATGTAAAAACCTGCAAAGCTGTTCTTGACACCATGTCTTCCGAATTAAAAGATGCCCTCTTCCCAAATATCGGACATGGAAGCAGTGCTGTGATGAATTCTGTGGATGCAGCTATGTGGTATTTCTGGGCTCTTCAAATGTATGCACAATATACAGGAAAACAGCACACCATTTGGAAAGAATATGGAAAAAAAATGAAACTGATCCTGAATGGATTCAGAAACGGAACCCACTATAATATTAAAATGCAGGAAAACGGATTGATCTATGCTGGTCAGTCAGGCGTTGCACTAACATGGATGGATGCCGTTGTGGATGGAAAACCCGTTACTCCGCGTACCGGATGTCAGGTTGAAATCAACGCTCTTTGGTACAATGCCGTTTGTTTCAGCCTTGAGGTTGCAGAATTTGAAGATGATAATGCATTCATTGAAAAATGGAAAGACCTTCCGGAATTGATTAGAAATTCATTCAATGAAAATTTCTGGAACCCTGAAAAAAAATATCTTGCCGATTACACAAATGGTGATTATAAAGATTGGAGCATCAGACCAAATCAGGTAATTGCGACTTCTTTGCCTTATTCACCAATCAGCGATGAAATAAAAGATTTTGTTCTTGAGGTGGTAAGACAAGTACTGCTTACTCCTAAAGGATTACGCACCCTCTCACCTGGAAATATTGCATATAAAGGCCGTTATGAAGGAAACCAGCATGACCGCGATAATGCTTACCATCAGGGAACTGTCTGGCCATGGCTCCTCGGACATTTCGCCGGAGGATATCTTAGCATTCATGGCAAAAGCGGCTACAACTTTGTAAAAAAATTGTATGAAGCATTTGAAGAAGACATGACCGTTCATGGCATTGGAACAATATCAGAAATTTATGACGGAGATCCGCCACACCAACCACGGGGAGCAATATCACAAGCATGGAGCGTTGGTGAATTGCTGCGCATCAAATGTATGCTCGAGGAATGTAAAGGCAAAAAACAAAAACCGTAGAGACACATCAACATGCGTCTCATAATCATATATGAATCTAATAAACAAATAAATACAAAGATGAAAAACGAAAAAAAAGTAACAAAAACCAAACCCGCAGCTAAGAAAACTGCAGCAAAAACTGAAATTAAAAAAACAACTGCTAAAGCTCCTGTAGCTAAAACTGAAGCTAAAAAAACTACTGCTGCAAAAAAACCTGCTGCAAAAACTGAAGTTAAAAAAACAACTGTTGCAAAAAAACCTGCTGCAAAAAAGACTGAAGTTAAAAAACCTGCTGTAAAAAAATCCGTTAAAATAACTGATGAGATGATTACCAAACGCGCATACGAAATTTACCTCGAAAGCGGTTGTGTTGAAGGAAGGGATTTGGAAAACTGGAATCAGGCAATTAACGAATTAACCAAAAGCGGAAAGAAAAACTAACTAAAACCGGGAAAACGGAATGAAAGTTCTAATGTTTGGCTGGGAGTTTCCTCCTCATATTACCGGAGGATTGGGAACTGCCTGCTATGGACTGACAAAAGGGCTTGCCCACTTTGGTGTGGACATGATTTTTGTTGTGCCTAAATCGTACGGAGATGAAGATGAGAGCTTCCTTCGCCTCAGGGATGCCGGTCAGGTTGCCCTGAGCGAGGAACTGATCAACTATGAAGAATTCTGGAAAAAAATCACCTACCTCGAAGTCGGCTCTACCCTCATTCCTTATATGTCTCCCGAAGAATTTGAGCTTGCCTTTGAAGGTAAAATACTGGATCATACTGAAATAAAAAAATCCGTTATTTCAAAACACTTTAAGTTTTCCGGAACTTATGGAAAAAACCTGATGCATGAAGTTTCACGGTATGCTCTGATTGCCGCCGCTATTGCAGAAACAAATCAGTTTGATGTGATACACTCACATGACTGGCTCACTTACCCGGCAGGAATTGCTGCCAAAGAAGTTTCTGGAAAACCCCTTGTTATTCATGTTCATGCCACTGAATTTGACCGTAGTGGTGAACATATTAACCATCAGGTGTTTGATATTGAAAAGAAAGGTATGGAAGTGGCCGATAAAGTAATTACCGTCAGCAACCTTACCCGCAATATTGTCATTGAAAGATATGGGATCGATCCGGATAAAGTAGTTACTGTGCATAATGCTGTGGATCCTGTTACTATAAATAATGAAATTACAAACACTAAAGGGGTGGATGAGAAGATTGTTACCTTTTTGGGTAGAATTACTTTTCAAAAAGGCCCCGAATATTTTATTGAAGCAGCAAATAAAGTACTGAAAAAAGATCCCAATGTAAGATTTGTTATGGCAGGAAGCGGGGATATGATGAACAGAATGATTAAGCGGGTCGCAGAATTGGGCATTGCCACTAAATTTCACTTTGCCGGATTCCTTAAAGGCAGCGAGGTTGTGGATATGTTTTCAATGAGCGATGTTTATGTTATGCCTTCCGTTTCTGAACCATTTGGTATTTCACCTCTTGAAGCCATGAGATCAAGCGTTCCGGTAATTATTTCCAAACAATCTGGCGTATCTGAAATTTTACACCACGCAATCAAAGTTGATTTCTGGGATATCGATGCCATGGCCGATGCCATTTACGGTCTTTTAAATTACAATGCCATTTCAAGCATGTTCCGCACTCTTGGTAAAGATGAGGTGGAAAACCTTAAATGGGAAAATGCAGCTTTTAAAGTTAAAGAAATTTATAAATCAGTTATATCATAACATGCGTACAATTTGCTTCTATTTTCAGGTCCACCAACCTTTCAGGTTAAAACGATACAGATTTTTTGATATCGGTCATGACCCTTATTATTTTGATGAATTTGCCAACAAGTCCATCATGCGAAAGGTTGCCGAAAAATGCTACCTGCCTGCCAATCAGGTTTTTCTTGATTTGGTTAAGGAATATGGAGGACGGTTTAAAATATCCTATTCCATTTCAGGTACTGCAATTGACCAGTTTGAAATGTATGCACCCGATGTCCTCGAAAGTTTTAAAAAACTTGCTGCGACCGGCCATGTTGAATTTATTTCAGAGACCTATTCGCACTCCCTGTCGGCCCTTAAAAGTAAAGATGAATTTGAAAGACAGGTTAAATTGCATAGAAATAAAATTGAACAGCATTTTGGTATTGTTCCGAAAACATTCAGAAATACTGAGCTTATATACTCCGACAAAGTAGGTGAGATGGTTGCCGACATGGGCTATAAAGTAATGCTCATGGAAGGTGCTAAACATGTTCTTGGTTGGAAAAGTCCAAATTACGTTTATTGCAATCCAATTAATCCAAAACTGAACCTGCTTCTTAAAAACTTTCAGCTCAGTGATGACATTGCTTTCCGTTTTTCAAACAGGGGATGGGACGGCTGGCCATTAACTGCCGAAAAATTTGTCGGATGGCTTAACCAGCTTGACCGCCGCGAAGAGGTCATTAACCTTTTTATGGACTATGAAACCTTCGGCGAACATCAATGGAAAGAAACCGGAATTTTTGATTTTCTGAAGGCATTGCCCCGCACAGTTTTTAATATGTCTGATTTTGGCTTCAACACTCCCTCCGAAGTCGTTGAAAAAATTGATCCTGTTGGTGTGGTTAATGTTCCTTATCCATGTTCATGGGCAGATGAAGAACGAGATCTTACTGCCTGGCTGGGAAATGCTCTGCAGGATGAGGCTTTTAACAATCTTTATAGCTTAATTGATAAAGTAGAAAAATGTGGCAGCCCTGATTTGAAGCGTGATTGGTTGTATCTTCAAACCAGCGACCATTTTTACTATATGTGTACAAAATGGTTTTCGGATGGTGATGTTCATAAGTACTTTAACCCGTACAATAGTCCCTATGAGGCCTTTATTAACTATATGAACATCCTCAGCGATTTTATCATCCGCTTGAATAAATGCACCAGATAGCATTTATTTTTTTTAAATAACATTCTAAATTAATTCATTATAAATCAATGAGTAATAAATCATATAAACCAGATGCTGTATTTGAAATAAGTTGGGAAGTTTGTAATAAAGTAGGTGGAATACACACTGTTATATCAACAAAAACACTTTCATTTCAGGAAAAAATCTGTCTTAATCACATTTTCATCGGTCCGGAATTATGGCGCGAATCAGCCGAACACCCCGAGTTTATTGAAGATAACGAATTATTCAATGCTTGGAAAGAAAAAGCTTTTGAAGAAGGCCTCTCAGTAAAAACAGGTAGATGGGATATCCCCGGAAACCCTGCCGTAATTCTTGTCGATTTCAGTACATTTATCATTAAAAAAGATGAAATATTCGCCCACTTTTGGGAATTATATAAGCTCGATTCGTTGTCTGGTCAATGGGATTATATCGAGCCTGCTCTTTTCGGATATGCTGCAGGCAAAGTTGTTGAAAGTTTCGTAAACTTTAATTTTCCTCCCAGACACAAAGTTATTGCACAGTTTCATGAATGGATGACCGGTACAGGTATTCTATACCTCGAGGATGTAATGCCCCGCATCGGAACGGTTTTTACAACCCATGCCACCGCCCTGGGAAGATGTATTTCAGGAAACGGCCTTCCTCTTTACGAAAATATCAGTCAGTATAATAGCGAAGCTCTTGCTCATGAATTTAATGTTGCATCCAAACATTCTCTTGAAAAACTTTCTGCAATAAATGCCGATGTTTTCACAACAGTTAGCGAAATTACCGGAAACGAATGCAGGCATTTCTTTGGAAAAGAAGTAGACCTGATTACTCCTAATGGTTTCGAAAATTCTTTTGTTCCCGATCAGAAAGTTTTTGACAAAAAGAAAAAAGCAGCTCGTGTATTATTGACAAAAGTTGCTGAAACACTTGTCGAAACAAAGATTGACAACAACACTCTGTTAATAGCTACCTCCGGTAGATACGAATTTTCAAACAAAGGATACAACATTTACATTGATGCACTTGGTGCTTTAAATAAAAATAAAGAGCTTAACAGAAATATCGTAGCCTTTCTTTTAGTACCCGCAAATAATTATGGTGCCCGCAAAGAACTGTATAACAGACTGTATGAGGGCGGTACGGAAGTGATTGAAAATAACGTACTTACCCATAACCTGCATGATCCTGATTGTGATCCGGTTATTAGCAGCATAAAAAGAAATGAACTTTTTAACCGCCCCGAAGATAAAGTAAAAGTAATCTTTGTCCCCAGCTATTTGAATGGCAACGATGGAATATTTAATGTAAAGTATTATGATCTGCTTATCGGTTTCGATATAACTGTTTTTGCTTCATACTACGAACCATGGGGTTATACACCTATGGAAAGTATTGCTTTCGGCGTTCCCACAATTTCAACAACTTTGGCCGGTTTTGGCAAATGGGTAAAAGATCACATGGATAAAAACAATGAATCCGTTTTTGTTATTGACAGAAACGATAACAACTATAATCAGGTTGTGGATGCCATTGTAAACAGAATAATAAAATGTTCCGGTAAATCAGCCGATGAAAAAAATAAGGTTAATGAATCAGCTAAAGATATGTCGGACCATTTCCTGTGGAAAAATCTGATAACATACTATGAAGAAGCATACAAATTAGCATTTATGAACGTGGAAAAAAGAAAAGAAAAAATTGTAGATGTGCAAACTACTGTAAATCCTGTTGCAAAACAAAGCGAATCTTCATGCAATAAACCTCAATGGAGAAAAATTGACGTTCAGGTTAGTATGCCCGAAAGGTTTAAAGGTCTTTCAGAAATTGCTCATAATACCTGGTGGTTCTGGAACTACAATGCAATGGAACTTTTCAAATTCATTGATCTTGATTTATGGAGAGAATCTTCCTATAATCCGATTATTTTTCTTGAAAATGTCACTGCAAACAGACTAAGGGAACTTGAAACCGATGATATTTATACAAAAAAATATGATGAGGTTTACGCCGAATACATTGCCTACATGGAAAAAGGAAATGAGAAAAAAGGACCAAAAGTTGCTTATTTCTCCATGGAATTTGGTTTGAATGACACATTGAAAATATTCTCAGGCGGTTTGGGTATCCTGGCCGGTGATTATCTTAAAGAAGCCAGCGATTGCAATGTGAATATGTTTGGTTTGGGTTTGCTCTACCGACATGGCTATTTTTCACAAACCCTTTCAGTAAGTGGAGAACAACAGGCTACTTATGTACCCCAGGATTTTTCACGACTCCCAGTTTCCCCTGTAAGAGATTCTCATGGCAACCTATTGGTAATCAATGTGAAACTTCCGGGCAGAAACGTCTATGTTAAAGTATGGAAAGCGCTTGTCGGAAGGGTAGATCTCTTTTTGCTCGACACAGATCATGAACTCAATCAGGAAGCAGACAGAATGATTACCCATCAGCTTTACGGGGGTAATAACGAAAACCGTCTGAAACAGGAAATGATCCTGGGTATTGGCGGTATCAGAGCAATAAATGAATTAAAACTGAAACCGGATATTTATCATTGTAATGAAGGCCATGCAGCATTTATCGGTCTTGAAAGATTGAGGGTGCTTAGAACAAAACGTAATCTGAAATTTAATGAAGCACTCGAAATAATCAGGGCTTCAACTCTGTTTACAACCCACACGCCGGTGCCTGCCGGTCACGACGCTTTCGACGAAAACCTGCTCAGGGTTTACATGTCGCATTATCCCGAACGTCTTAAAATCACCTGGGAAGAAATGATGAATCTTGGCATTAAAAAACCCGGCGACAAATTTTCCATGAGTAATCTGGCTGTTTCTCTATCTCAGGAAGTTAACGGCGTTTCCCGACTCCATGGGGAAGTATCCAAAAAAATGTTCGCCGAACTTTGGGAGGGTTACTTTTCACAGGAATCTCATATAGGTTACGTCACAAACGGAGTGCATTATCAATCATGGACTGCAAAAGCATGGAAACTTCTTTATGAAAAGGAATTCGGACAAGGTTTTACTGAAAACCTTTCGGATTCAAAATATTGGAAAAAAATTCACAATGTTCCCGATGAAACTATCTGGGATATCAGACTCTATCAACGTTTTAAACTTATCGAATACGTTCGCAACCGCGTTAGGAAAAACTGGGTAAGGACTTATGAAAATCCAAAAAATATTGTTGAAGTAATTAATAATATTGACGAAAAGGTTCTAACAATTGGCTTTGCCCGAAGATTTGCAACTTATAAAAGAGCTCATCTTTTGTTTAAAAATCTTGAAAGACTCTCTGAATTGCTGAATAACAAGGCAATGCCTGTTCAAATTCTCTTTGCCGGAAAAGCTCACCCACATGACAAAGCAGGGCAGGACCTCATTAAAATGATTGTGGAAATTTCAAAACGACCACAATTTCTTGGCAAAATTGTCTTCCTTGAAAATTATGACATCGAACTTGCCAGAAAAATGGTACAGGGTGTTGATATCTGGATGAATACACCAACCAGACCATTGGAAGCATCGGGTACCAGCGGAATGAAAGCTGTTATGAATGGCGCTCTCCATTTTAGTGTACTCGACGGATGGTGGTGCGAAGGTTACCGCCCCGAGGCAGGATGGGCACTTCCCGAGGAAAGAACTTACCAAAATCAGGATTTTCAGGACGAACTGGATGCCGAAACAATTTACGCCCTCCTCGAAAATGAAATCGTTCCGCTGTTCTATAAACGCAATGAAAAGGGTATTCCTGTTGGCTGGGTAAAGTATATTAAAAACTCACTGGCTGCTGTTGCTCCGCAATTTACCACCAAACGGATGATGGACGACTACTATGAGCGCTACTACAATAAACTCTACAAACGCTCGGTGGAAATGAAAAAAAATGACTACGAACTAGCCATTCAAATTGCCGAATGGAAAGCCAATGCAGTTAAAATGTGGAATGATATCGAAATTATTTCGGTAGATATTCCCGATTATATGAACCATCCCATCAAAATCACTGACCAATACGAAGGAACAGTGAAAATAAATATAAACGGATTTAAACCCGAAGAAATTGGTGTGGAACTTGTAATTGCCGACAAAATTACTGACAATGAAACACATATATTCAGTAAATATGAAGGCGAAATCACTGAACAAGACGGAAACATTGTAACGTATAAAATACAACGTTTACCGGTAAAAGCTGGCACTTTTAACTATTCAATAAGGGTATTTGTTAAAAACGAACTACTTCCTTACAGACAGGATCTGCCGCTTGTAAAATGGATTTAATTTAATTGATCAATTATTTATCAGCCATTAAACAGAAAAAAAATAATCCTGTTTAATGGCTGTTTTTTTTTCTTTAACTTTTTTTAATAAAAAACCCGCATGTTAATATTTGGTTAATCTTGAATTTTACCATATTTCTTGCTTACTTTGGAAGTAAATTTGATCAGGTACATTTTATTATAAATAATTAAGGTTTGTTATGAAAAAACTGTATAGTGCTTTAGTTATTCTCCTGCTTACCGCAATAATTAGCAATTCATTTGCCGGCGGACATAAAATTAAATTCAAGATTACCGGACTTGCAGGTAAAACAGTTTATGTTGGCAATCATTATGGTGATAAACAATATATTACTGATACAATAGTAGTGGATGCCCAAAATTATTTTACACTTCAGGGTGAAAAAGAACTTGAGGGCGGAATTTATTTTGTCCTTAATAAAGACAAACAAATTCTTTTCGAGTTTTTTATTGTGGAACAACAGTTTTCTCTTGAAACCGATACGCTCGATTACACTGCACATATGAAAGTTAAAGGTTCTCTTGAAAATGAAATCTACAATAATTTTAATAAATTTTTCTCAGCATCAAGAAAAAAATCCGTGGCTCTTGAAGCCAGATTGAAAAAAAATCAGAATAATGCCGATTCAACAAAAATTATTAAAGAACTAATTGAAAAAGCAGGAAAGGAACTGCAAACTTACATGGAGGATGTCATTAAAAAATATCCCGACTGTCTGCTTACAAAAATATTTCTTATCAATAAACCCATTGATATTCCTGATGCTCCCGATCCCAAAGACACAACATTTGCATTAAGATATCACCAAAAACATTATTTTGACTATACCGATTTTAGTGACCCAAGATTACTTAGAACCCCTGTGCTTCACACAAAAATTTATAATTACCTTGACAGACTGGTTTACCCAATTCCTGATTCACTTAAAATTGCTGCCGAAATGATCTGCGAAAAATCAAGGGCAAATAAAGAGGTTTTCAGATACGTGGTTTCTAACCTCACTTATTATTATGAATCATCAAAATATATGGGAATGGATGCGGTTTTTGTGCACCTCGCCGATAAATATTACCTGAAAGGCGAAGCATGGTGGGCCGATACTGCTATTGTCAATAAAATACAGGACCGTGTAAATAAAATCAAACCAACACTGATCGGTGAAAAAGCCTATAACGTCAATTTTGTTGATACAACCCTGGCTAAAATTTATTCGCTTTATGGCGTTAAAGCAGATTACACTCTTGTGTTCCTTTTCGATCCGGGCTGCGGACATTGTAAAACTGTTACCGCCGAATTAATGGAAAATTACGACACACTTAAATCTTTAGGCGCCGAAGTGTATGCAATCTGCACTCAGCCCGAAATTGATAAATGGAAAAAATTTATCAGGGAAAGAAAACTCAAGTGGATTAACGTGGGACCTACAAGCAACGAATACCGCGACTATTATGATGTTTACCTGACGCCAATTATCTATCTGCTGGATAAGGAAAAACGTATTGTGGCCAAGAAAATTGATGTGACCCAGGTTAAAGAAATCATTCGCCGTGAAAAAAAGAAAAAAGCGGATAAAGGTTAATCCAATCCCTTTAATTTTTGTCTGTATGCCTAAAAAACTCTGTGCCACAGAATTTTTTAATGTTAAAAAAACTTTTGTCTTTTTATTGTTCATTTTTTTATATTGCTTTTCAGTTTATTCTCAAGGACATAATATTTCGGTCGAAATAAAGGGTTATGCAAACAAAACTGTTTATCTTGGTAACTACTATGGCGATAAACAATATATTTCTGATACTTTAAAAACAGATTCCAATGGGAAATTTAAAATAATAGGAGAGAAGAACCTTGAGGGTGGAATCTACTTTATTTTAAATACCGAAAAAACCATACTCTTCGAATTTCTTGTTTCTGAACAAAAATTCTCATTATCAACAGATTCGATTGATTTTAAAAACAATCTGAAAGTTAAACATTCAAAGGAAAATGAGATCTTTTTTGATTTCAACAGATTTTATGCAGAGAAAAGAAAAACTTTCATGGAATATGAGAAAAGAATTGAGACAAATAAAAACAATCCTGATTCTGTTACAGCTATCAAAAGTCTCCTGAAGTCTACAGAAAAAGAAATTCAGGATTACATTGAAAATACCATTAAAAATTACCCTGACGCACTGATTTCCAAGATTTTCAACATAAATAAATCAGTCGAAATACCTGAATCGCCTGATAAAAGCGATTCTACATTTGCCCTCAGATATCACCAACAGCACTTTTTTGATCTTACTGATTTCAGCGATCCCAGACTTCTTCACACCCCGGCACTAAACTCTAAAATATATACTTACCTTGATCGACTGGTTTATCCTGAACCCGATTCCCTGAAAAAAGCTGCTGAAATGATCTGCGAAAAAGCTAAAGCAAACAAAGATGTGTTCAGATACTGCTTGTCAAACCTCACTTATCATTTTATTACTTCAAACTTCATGTGGATGGATGAGGTTTTTCTTCATCTGTATGATAAATATTTTTTGACCGGAGAAGCCACCTGGGCCGATACCTCAGTGCTTAATGAATATAAAAAAATTGCTGACAGAATCAGATATAACCAAAAAGGAATGGTCGCTTATAATTTAAATTATATTGATACCAGCCGCACTAAAATATATCCGCTTCATAATATTAAAACTGATTTTACCATAGTCTTCTTTTTCGATCCCGGCTGCGGACACTGCAAATCATCAACGGCAGCACTCAACGCTGATTATAATACATTAAGAATGATGGGAGCAGAGGTGTATGCTGTTTGCACCAAGCCCGAACATGATAAATGGACTAAATTTATCAGAGATAACAAGCTTAAATGGATAAATGTAGGCCCAACCGATATGAAATACAAGGATATGTTCAATGTTTATACCGCACCAATTATTTATATCCTGGACAAGGAAAAAAGAATCATTGCGAAAAAACTTGACGCCGCAATGGTTAAAGAGTTTATTCTCAATTATAACCACGGCCTTTAGACCGTGGTTAATATGCCTGAGCATGAATACTAACCTTGAATACCCAACGCCAACAGAAATTTGTAACTTCTGTTCTGTTATTAATCAGCAAAACTTGCCAAATCCCATATATTCTTTAAATTTGAAAAAAAAAACAATACCATGTTTACGGATAAGGATATTAAACAAATTCAAGCCAAAGGTATAGATGTTTCTTGTGTGGAAAATCAACTTGGAAAATTCAAAACCGGGTTCCCTTTTCTGCCTGTTACTGCCCCGGCAACCATTGGAAACGGAATTATCAGACTGAATGAAGATCAGGTCAAAGAATACGGATTATTGTACGATAAGGAAAAGGTACAGCTTGATCCGGTTAAATTTGTCCCGGCTTCTGGTGCCGCAACAAGGATGTTTAAGTCTTTATTCTCTTATTTAGATGACAGTGTTTTATCATCAGATATTCAGGAGTTTGCTAATAAAATTGAAAACTTTGCGTTTTACAGCGAACTGAAAAAAAATGCTGAATTGAAATCCATTGATATTTCCAATATTTCAAATTCTGATATTTTAAAGAATGTCATAAAAACTCTTTTAAATGAAATGGAATACGGTTCTCTGCCAAAAGGTTTACTGAAATTCCATAAATACAACGAATTTTCACGTACATCATTTGAAGAGCATCTGGTCGAAGGCTTCATGTATTCTGCAACTAACAATAATAACCTGGACTTGCACCTGACTGTTTCACCTGAACATGTTTCAAGGTTTGAAAAGTTGTTTAATCAGATCCGAGAATGCTATGAAAAGGAATATGGAATTAAAATCAATTTTACATATTCTGTTCAAAAACCATCTACCGACACCATAGCTGCTGATGAACAAAATTTACCTTTTCGAAACAGTGATGGCAATTTGCTCTTCCGTCCGGGTGGCCACGGAGCACTTATACATAATCTGAATGATATTAATGCCGGACTAATATTTATCAAAAACATTGATAATGTAGTTCCTGACAGGTTAAAAGCAATAACCGTTGCTTATAAAAAAGCAATCGCAGGGGTTCTTATTGAAATCCGGAATAAAATTTTTGGTTTTTCACGAACCATTGACAAATCTGGTTTTACAACCAAGATTATAAATGAAATCAATGAGTTTTATAGAAAAGTGTTGTTTGTGCAAATACCTGAAAACCGCAGAAATGATAAGGATTTTATCCTCAGGATGCTAAACCGGCCCATTCGTGTTGCCGGAATGGTAAAGAATGAAGGAGAGCCGGGAGGCGGGCCGTTTTTTGCCCGAAACAACGATGGAACAATTTCTTTGCAGATTGCCGAATCATCACAGCTTGATCTGAAAAACCATGAAATTAAGGAAATGGCAGGCAAAGCCACTCATTTTAATCCGGTTGACCTTGTAGTTTCAACCAAAAACCATAAAGGTGAAAAATTTGATCTGTTAAAGTTTGTTGATGAAAAAACCGGCTTTATCACTGAAAAATCACAATCGGGGAAAACGCTAAAAGCTCAGGAATTGCCTGGTTTGTGGAATGGGGCTATGTCGGACTGGAATACTATTTTTGTTGAAGTTCCTCTAATAACGTTCAATCCGGTAAAAACAATTAATGACCTGCTCAGAGAAACGCACCAATAACAATATAAATAAAAAAGCCCCTTCCGGGGCTTTTTTATTATGATCTTGGATGATACTGTATAATCGTATTTCGCAGATAATCCTTGTCAAGATGTGTGTAAATCTCAGTGGTAAGGATTGACTCATGGCCAAGCATTTCCTGAACTGCCCTAAGGTCAGCTCCGCCTTCTATAAGATGGGAGGCAAAGGAGTGGCGCAGGGTGTGCGGACTGATGCTCTTTGATAGTCCTATTTTTTTAGCAAGATTTTTAATGATGGTAAAAATCATTACCCTTGTAAGTCTGGTACCACGACGGTTAAGGAATAGAATGTTTTCATGTCCTTTCTGAATATCAATTTTCTTTCTGTAACCTTCCAGATAAAGATTGATTTCATTTACCGCCTTTTTACTGATGGGTATCAGTCTTTCCTTGTTAGCTTTACCTTCAATTTTGATAAATCCCAGATCAAAATAAAGATTGGTGAGTTTCAATCCGACAAGTTCTGAAACCCTTAAACCACAGCTGTACATTGTTTCCAGCATGGCTCTGTTTCTTTGTCCTTCGCGCTTGCCAGGTTCAATTGCATCAATTAATGCATCGATTTCTCTTAGTGAAAGTATTTCCGGAAGTTTGCGTCCAATTTTTGGAGCTTCCAGAAGTGCAGTAGGGTCTTTTATAATCAGGTCTTCTATAAGCAAAAACTTATAAAATGATTTTATTCCTGAAATTACTCTTGCCTGAGTTCTGGAACTCATACCATGTTCACTGATATGAGCAACAAATTCTTTTAGATGCTTAAGTTCAACCTTTTCAGGAGTAAGCTTAAGCTTTTTCAGCTCAAAGTAGTTTATGAGCTTTTTTACATCTGAAATGTAGGCTTCAACGGAGTTCATTGACAGCGATTTTTCCAGTTGTAAATAGTTCTTGTAATTTTCAATCGTTTTTTCCCAATTCATAATATTGTTTTTTATTATTGATTACTAAAATAATTTACAAAATTAATCTATATTTGTTTAATTGACATTAAAAAGCAATAATAATGTATATTCAGATAATAAATGGTCCAAATCTTAACCTTGTGGGTGTACGAGAAAAAAATATTTATGGTAACAAAAACTTTGACGAATATCTGAAAACATTAAATGAACATTATGATAACGTCAACTTAAAGTATTTTCAATCTAATATAGAAGGCGAGATTATAAACAAAATTCATGAGGTCGGATTTACTTTTGACGGCATCATTCTGAATGCCGGGGGATACACTCATACCTCCGTTGCCATCGCTGATGCTGTTAAAGCCGTAAATTGCCCTGTCATAGAAGTTCATATTTCAAATATCCTGTCACGCGAAGATTTTAGACATAAATCACTGATTGGACCATACTGTAAAGGTTCTGTGATGGGATTCGGACTTGATTCGTACCGGCTTGCTTTAGAAAGTTTTGTTATAAACAAATAATATTTTTCTCCTTTCTCTGCTGAAGGTAATTATTAATACAGCTTAATATTTTTTTGTACCTTTACAGAAATAATTTACATTGAATGTCTGGCTTTATTTTAAGTTTGATTTTTTGTTCTTTGATGCACCCGGTGCATATTTCATCATTAAATATTGAATACAATGATTCCCGGAAAGCTTTTATCGTTTCTTTTAAAATGAATAAGGAAGATTTAGAATCAGCTGTGCAGTTCAAATATAACAAAATTGTTAAAATTTTGGAAAACGAAGATAATAATGAGGCCGATAAATGGGTTAATTCATATATTCTTGATAATTTTGCTTTGATAATTAATGATAAGGATAAAACTCGCAACAAATTGAAATTTGTCAGCAAATCAACCGATAATGAATCACTTTGGTTCATTTATGAGTATAAATTTAATGGCAAACTTAAATCAGTGGTTGTGAAAAACAGAATTTTACAGGATCTTTATATGGATCAGGTAAATTTGCTTATCTTTACATATCGCGAAATACAAAATGCGTTTAAATTACGTTATAATGAGAATGTGGCTGAAATAGACCTGAAAAAAGTTTCATGAGATTAATTTATACTTCAATATTGTTTTTATTTTGTCTTACTTCCTTTGCAACACACAACAGGGCAGGGGAAATAACCTACGAACATGTTGAGGGTTACAAATATAAATTTACTATCCTTACATACACTTACACTCCTAGTCTGGCAAATGCCCAAAGGGATTATCTGCTGGTTTCCTGGGGAGATGGAACTTTATCTGAGGTTGAAAGGATTATTCAGGAAAGTCTGCCCGATGACTACGACCGAAATACCTATGTGGGTTACCACACATTTCCTGGTCCGGGCACTTTCGAAGTAATTATGTCTGATCCCAACAGGAACCTTGGTGTGGAAAACATTCCGAACTCTGTAAATGTGGTTTTTTCTATTAAAACTATTCTGCTCATCAATCCTGAAATAGGAAACAATTCTACTCCGGTACTGACGAATCCACCGGTTGACTGGGCGGCTGTCGGACAAATATTCATTCATAATCCGGCTGCTTTTGATCCTGATGGAGACAGTTTGTCTTACAAACTGGGAATTTGTCTTGGTGAAAGTGGTGAAAATATTCCGGGCTACGAATATCCTGAGGCCAGTACTTCATTATACGTTAATTCCATAAACGGTGATTTGGTTTGGGATGCGCCAGTAGAACCCGGTATTTATAATATTGCCATGTTTATTGAAGAATGGCGGCGTGGTATAAAAATCGGCAAGATTGTCAGAGATATGCAGATAGAAGTAAAAAGTACCAATAACAAACCTCCAATTATTGAACCACTTGAAGATACCTGTGTACTGGAAGGTACTTTACTTGAAATTCCTGTGTATGCTTCTGATCCTGATGGCGGAATGATTACACTTTCTGCTTTTGGCGGTCCCTTGCTTTTATCTGATAGTCCGGCATTATTTCCCGTTTCGGAAGGCGATGGAACTCTTGTTGACACTTTTGTCTGGCAAACCGTTTGCGCCCATGTCAGAAAAAATCCTTATCAGGTGGTTTTTAAAGTTAAGGATGACGGAACTTGCCCCACATGCGACGAAGATAACCGTGTAAGTCTCGTTGATCAGAAAAACCTTAATATTACAGTTGTCGGTCCGGCTCCCGAAAATCTTGTGCTTACTCCAACAAGTACTTCTATTTTTGTTGATTGGGATCAAAGCTCATGCGATAAAGCTGTTGGTTATTTTATTTACAGGAGAATTTCATATTACGGCTTTGTTCCGGAACATTGTGAAACAGGCGTCCCCGCTTACACAGGTTACACCCTTGTTGCTACAGTGGACAGTCTCATTAATACAAGTTACCTTGATAATAATAACGGAATTGGCTTACCTCAGGGTTATGAATATTGCTATATGGTTACTGCCTTTTACCCCGATGGAGCCGAAAGCTATGCTTCTGAAGAAATCTGCACCGACCTTGTAAAAGGCATTCCTACCATTACAAATGTTGATGTGATCGAAACTGACCCTGTCGAGGGCATCATTAACGTGATTTGGTCGAAACCTACCGAATTTGATACCCTGCTTGCTCCGGGACCATACAGATACCTCATTTACAGATCTGAAGGATATTGGGGCGAAAGTCTTGTTTTGATAGATTCTTTAGAAAATTATGAAACCGACACAACATATCTTGATAGCGCATTAAATACATTTGAAAATCCGTATTCCTACAAAATTGAGTTCTGGAACGTCAACGATACTTTAAGATTCCTTATTGGCAGTCCGCATGTAGCATCTTCCGTATTTATTAATCTTGTGCCCGATGATAATGCTGTTATTATAAACATTAATAAAAACGTTCCCTGGATAGACACTGCTTATGTGATTTACCGGAAAAACAACCTTTCAATGGCCTTCGATTCCATTGGCACCACACCACTTATTCAATTCAGGGATTCGGTTTTGCAAAACGGCGAGGAATATTGTTATAAGGTGAAAACCGCAGGGGGGTATGATGATCCGATGTTTGTTTATCCAATTATAAACAATTCTCAAATCAGTTGTTGCATTCCGGCCGATACAACCGCACCCTGCAAACCACAGCTTTTTGTTACAAGTTTATGCGACAGCATGGCAAACCGACTCACCTGGACAAATCCCAATCATTATTGTTGCGACGATGTGGTTTCCTATAAAATATACTATAAACCGGTTTTTACAGCCGCATTTACTTTCCTGACAGCGATAATGAATGTTAATGATACGCTTTATTTCCATTATCCCGAAAACACCATTGCCGGTTGTTATGTTGTAACGGCAGTTGACTCTTTTAATAATGAAAGTGCTTTTTCAAACTGGGTATGCGTTGATGAATGTACTTATTATGTACTTCCAAATGTTTTCACGCCCAATGGTGATGGAATCAATGATCTTTATAAACCGGGACCATATAAATATGTAGATCATGTTGAGATGAAAATTTTCGACCGGTGGGGAATTCTGGTTTATGAAACTACCAATCCCGATATCAATTGGGATGGATCTTATATGAAAAACGGCAAGATGGTCACAACCGGAGTTTACTATTATATATGCGATGTATATGAAAACCGGCTTACCGGAATAATTCCCCGGAATTTGGTTGGATTCATTCACATCTTTGCTGAGGAAAAAACTAATAACGAATAAATGCATGTACAGAACTGGCTATAATATAATGATCGTTTTCCTGTTTTTGCTGCCGGCATTGTTATTTTCACAAAGCAGTAAGGATGATTTCATAAACGCATCGGTTTTACTGATTAAAAAAGATTATCAGAAAGCCATCGATTATTCTGAAAAATGTATCAGCAATAACTTCCGTGTTGCCGAAGCAAACCTCATGGCAGGAAAAGCATATTACGAAATGGGAAATTTTGAAAAAGCAATTTCATGCTTTACCCAGGCAAATTCCGGTAAAAACAACGTTGCCGACCTGGAATTGGCAAAAGCATACGCCTCTTTAAATAACAATCCCGAAGCTGTAAAATTCCTTGAAAACCACCTGAAATCATCTTACAAGGAAACAAAAATTAAAATTTTCAACGAACCTGCGTTTAAAAATCTTCAGGAAACCGATTTATGGAATAATCTTTGGAAAGAAGAATGGTATACACCTGCAGAAATAACGCTGGGCGAAGCGCATTCGCTTATTTCAATCGAAAATTATAATGATGCCCTTGAAATTCTTGATGATTATTTAATAAAAAGACCAAAAGATCATTATGCGCTTTTTCTGCGGTCGATGGTGTTTACCGGACTTAAAAACAACGATAATGCCATTGAAGACCTTTCTGCCGCCATTGAGGCAAAATCTGCTACCCTTTATCTAAAAACAAGAGGTGATCTTTATTTTATTGAAGGTAAATTAAGAAAAGCATTTGATGATTATAATTTGTGTGTAGAATCATCTCCCTATGATGTTACATTTTTTTATCTCAGAGCAAAAGCTTCCTATCACCTTAAAAAATACGACGCCGGTAAAACTGATATCGACAATTATCTGAAGTATTTCTCTAACAATAAGGATGCTTTCTATTACAGCGCGTTGATAAACATTGAACTTAAAGATTATCAAACGGCACTTATTGCCATGAACAACGCCATGGAAATTGATAGTCAATCGGCTAAGTATTTTTACACCCGTGCAAATATCTTTTTCTTCATGAAATCATATCAGTTTGCATATCAGGATTATACCATGAGCCTTGATTTTAATCCCTCATCGGGAGAAACCTATCTTATGAGAGGAAAAACAAGACTGGAACTTGGAAACCCCGAAAAAGCATGCAATGATTTTCAAAAAGCCGACCAGCTTAAAAATCCTGAAGCATCAAGCCTCATTGAACTGCACTGCAGACAATACCTGAAAAATTAATCGACTTTTTTATTGATTACTTTGGTCATTGGACCCGTCTGATCTTACCAAAATTCCGCCTGCAAAAAGCAATCCTGATCTCATTACGCTTTCGGGCACAATTACAGGCTCTTCATTAAAAACTAACAGCTTGGCGAATGAATCATCCCCGTTCAACAATCCGGGATTTTTTCCGGTGAACTTTATCAGAACAACATTGTGCTGGCGGTCTCCCGAAATATAAGGAGCATCAAGCCTAACCACAAACCAGTTTTTTTCTCTTTTCTTTTGTTTAAAGGACCATATTTTGTCATTTTCAATGCAAATTCGGTCTGTAATCAAACCTGAATATGGAAAGACAACTTTATCAAGCATTTCTAAATTTCTTTTGTAATTGAAGAATCTGATTTTATATCCGACAAAATTAAGAGGCTGCCTGAAAATAAATGGATTGACTCTGATATCGATAATATTCCAGTGCTTCCTGACTAAATCGAAATGACTTAATCTGAATGCCAGCAGGAAAATAACTATACTTCCGGTCGAGGTCATTGACATTATCGCATCATTTGCGGCATGCGGACCAAATATCCAACCCATAATGGCATACTCAAAAACCAGAATGCCTGTGAGGGTAATAATCAGATAATATTGTATTTTGGTCATCGGCAGCCTGGCTTCAAAAGTAAAATATTTTGAATTGTTAAGTGCATTGTTAATGAATGTAACCCATATTTTAATGATTACCAGATAGTAAAAAACAAAAATAAAAGAATAGCCAAAATAAAGCAGAAAATTATATAACCCGTGCGAAATGGCAGCAAAAATGAAAAACACGAAAAACAGGGGCAGGGGATGTGTTTTAAATTTGTACTTTGCCAAAACTAGTCCATAGGCAATTATCGATGAAAAAAACATATGTCCGACTACCGATATCAAAGCACGTCCATGAATTATATCAACCGAGTCGGTATGAAAATAAATCATGTTTTCAATAAAGGAGAAACCCAATGCCGAAACCGATGCATAAAAAATATAGTCATAGGGCTCATCCACAATTTTTGTAAACAAAATAAAAATAACAAGAGGCAAAATCTTTACCGTTTCTTCAACTCCGCCAGTTACAATTATTGAATACATCAGGTCATTAACCGGTTCTCCATTACGGTTGAAATGTACGTAGTAATTGAAAAAAGTTGACATGTAATCACAGAAAAAGCTAAAAAATGCACCCATAAAAAAGACAATCAGGATATGCCTGATTTTTTCCTTTTCATACAAGTCAGCCATTCTGAGATATATAATATATGTAAAGGTAATAAGCAAGGATGCGATAAATCCAATTAAATTGATGCGGGCAAGTATTATCTGAATCAGAGAAATAAAATAATATTCAAAATCATTATTCAGATAGGCAAGATCTTTTACAATGGATTTGGGAATATATTCTGCACTTTTGTCATCATAAATTAATACTGTTGCCTTTCCATAATCCTTATTGTCCATGTACATAAAAGCCAGGCTTCGGTATGCAAACAGCAGACTTCCATTTGCTTTTATCTCATCATAATAGAACTTTTCGGCAATATTGAATTTGCCGGCACCTTCATAGATAAATCCGATAATCAGGTTCCTGTATTTAAATGTTTTTGGCTTTATATTAAACAAGGTGTAAATTGCTTCCTTTGTTTCTCCTGCCTTATATTTGCAGTAGCCCAGACCAAAATAGCCCAACGCAGCACTATTGATATCAATGGAATTGGAAATGATTCGGTTATAATAATTAAAAAGCGAGTCATCATTTCTTTTTATTTCCAAACCTTTTATATCATACGTGATTTCTTCCTGAGAAAAATGGGCATTAATAAGGTTAAAGTTGTTTTCAAGGTTTGCGGAATCTTTTTTCACCATCTCCCAGCAAGCTTCAGTCAGTAAGGCCGGAATGTCCCTTTTCTTTGCAAATTCCATTTTCTCTTCCGGCGATTCAAACACAGGCTCTTCAAAAAGCAGGTTTACTGCAAAAAATGCAATTCCGGTGAGTAATATTATACTTAAAAGAGATTTATTTCTTATCAGAAAAGATCTTCTGTACCTTTCTTTTCGCAAAGATTTTTGCTTGTATAATTCCGTCCCATATGCCAATCCGAAAACGGGCAGAAATACAAGGACCAGAAACAGAATAACCTTAAAAGGATACATTTGATAAACAATAAATAATCTGTGGTTAAAGATACAATTATTTTGCCAAAATTAAATTCATAAAAAAGTTTGTGAAAGACTAATTACTTGCTGACACCTAACTGAAATGACCTGAACATAAAGCTCCAAGAAATTCAATGGATTTGGGTATTATGCTATCAGGAAAATCATATGATTCCTGATGAAGCCCCGGACAATCTTTTCCGGCTCCGATTCCAAAATAACATGTTTTTGCAATATTGTTATAATGGGCAAAATCCTCGGACCATCTGAATGGCTCATTTTGCCTTTTTATTTTTATTTTCATTTTTCTTGCTGCCTGTTCAACTATTGCGAGGGCTTCAGAATTATTAACCAATGCTGGAAAAACATCTGAAAGGGAAGTTTTTATTTCCAACCTATGATTAACTTTTAGCTCAAGGATTTTATTGCTTATCTTCTTAATAATTAAATTCATATCCGTATCAGAAAAGGATCTTAAAGTGACCAGCATTTTGGCTGAGCCCGGACTGATTCCAAACACAGGTTTTCCAATGCTCACATGGGTTATTGTATTAAGAATGAAATCCTTAAACCCTGATGGTTTTTTGTTTAATTTCTCAAAAAAATCAATCAATGACATTACTGCCAGCACAGGTGAAATTCCACTTTCAGGATTTGCAGCATGAGCATTTTTTCCTTTAAGTTCAATCGCTAGTCCGCTTGAAGCTGAAGCAAATGTTCCTTCCTTAGTAATAATGGTGTTTTCAGAAAATCCGGGTAAATTATGGTATCCAAAAATAAAATCCGGCGCAATTTCATTTAAAACTCCCTTGCTGATTATCCTTTTTGCCCCATTTCCTGTTTCCTCTTCGGGTTGAAACAACAAAACAATTTTTCCATTAACAGGTCTGTTTTTATTAAGAAAGGATGCTAAACCGGCAAGAATTGCAGAATGTCCGTCGTGCCCACACTGGTGTGATACACTTTTATTTAGCGAGCTGTAATCATTGACAACTGAAGATGATACCTTTACTGCATCCATATCTGCCCTGATCATCGTAGTAAATCCGGGTTTCATTCCGTTAAATATTGCAATAATTGCATTTCCGCCCTGTTTTGTAAGTAATGTATCCGGGTTTTGCTTTTTAAGAAAATCTTCAATTATGGTAGATGTTTTAATTTCTTTTCCCGAAACCTCGGCGTTCTGATGAAGCAAATGCCTCAGTTTCTTCATATCTGCTATATTTTCCATGGTATCTGAATTTGGTTGAAAAAATATAAAAGTTTATAATCAAAAACAAATTCCCTTTTGTTATTTTTATTGCGGTTTCAACGTACTAAAGAAAAATTGCATAAAACCAACCTGATGAAAATTTTACATACCTCGGACTGGCATCTCGGTAAAAAACTCGGTGATTATCACAGACTGCCCGAACAGAAAGAAATTCTTGAGGAAATTACAACCATTGCAGACAAGGAAAAAGCCGACCTGGTAATTATTTCCGGTGACCTTTTTGATACCTTCAATCCACCCGCAGAAGCTGTTGAACTTTTCTATAAAAACCTTAAAAAACTGTCGCTTAACGGAAAACGACCGGTTATTGCTATTGCAGGAAACCATGATTCGCCCGAGCGTATTGAACTTGCCGATCCACTGGCACGAGAATGCGGAATCATTTTCATTGGCTTTCCAAATACGATTGTTCCTTTGCTGAAACTGGAAACCGGAATGAAAATTGCCAATTCCGAAGAAGGTTTTGTTGAACTTTATATTCCTGATTCTGAAATCCCTGTCAGAATTCTTCATACCGCTTATGCCAATGAATTCAGGTTGAAAGCCTTTCTGGGTAATGATGACAGTGAAGCAGAAATGAGAGAAATTCTCAGGGAAAAATGGAAGCTTCTTTCTGAAAAATACTGCGACCAAAAGGGAATAAATTTGTTAATCAGCCATCTTTTCTTTGTTAAAGAAGGCGAAGTATTACCCGAAGAGCCTGAAGACGAAAAGCCTATTGTTCATGTTGGGGGTGCTCAGGTAATTTTTACTTCGGCAATTCCGGGCAATATCCAATATACAGCTCTTGGCCATTTGCACCGAAAACAATTTGTGGATAAAACTCCTTGCCCTGTTTGCTATTCAGGTAGTCCGCTTGCCTATTCATTTTCTGAAGCAAATCAAAAAAAATATGTTATTTGCGTTGATGCTGAGCCCGGAAAAGCAGTCAAAATCAAAGAAATTGAATTGCAAACAGGAAAAAAACTTTTACGATACCGTGCCGAAAACATTGAAAACGCTCTTGAATGGCTCTGCAACAATGAGAAAAGTCTTGTGGAATTAACACTTGTTTCAGATACCTATATCAGTGCACAGGACAGGCGACAACTCTATAATTGTCACAAAGGAATTATTAGCATCGTTCCCGAAATCATCCGGAAAGACAACGCGGAATCCGAAAAAATCTCGATTGACCTGACTAAAAACATTACTGAATTGTTTGTCGATTATTTCAAACATGAGAAAGGCCAGGAACCAAACGAAAAAATAATGAAATTGTTTAAGGAAGTATTATCCGAAAAATAAACCGAAATGATACCAGTAAGCTTAACAATAGAAGGCCTCTATTCATATCAGGAACCTCAAAAAATCAATTTTTCAGAGCTGGGAAAAGCCCATTTGTTCGGGATCTTTGGTCAGGTTGGCTCAGGTAAATCAACCATCCTCGAAGCCATTTCATTTGCTCTTTATGGAAAAACTGACCGTTTAACTACCGCCGATAAAAGAAATTACAATATGATGAACCTCAAATCTGACAAGATGTTCATCAGCTTCGAATTTACTGCCGGCGAAAATGGTAGCTTGTATATTGCCGAAGCTTCAAGCAAAAGAAATAAGAAAAAATTCAGCGATGTTAATGTAATAGAACGGAAAGCATACAAATTGGAAAATGGCGAGCGCACTCCCATTGAGGTGACCGCTCTCGAAGAGGCTGTGGGTTTAAGTTACGAGAACTTTAAAAGAACTATTATAATTCCTCAGGGAAAATTCCAGGAATTTCTTCAGCTTAGCTCAAAGGACAGAACACAAATGATGAAAGAACTGTTCGGTTTGGGAAAATTTGAGCTTTCGCAAAATGTGTCTTCACTTGAATCTGAAAATAACGCCAAAAAACAAAACATTGAAGGTCAACTTCAGCAACTTGGAAACATTAGCCATGAAGAAATTGAACAAATTGCCCAAAAGGTTTTGGCCCTGGAAACTAAGATTATTGAAATAACAATTCAGTTAAAGAAAAAACATGAAGAAGAAATTGAAGTAACAAGGATTAAAAATTTGATAATCAAAAAAGAAGAGCTTGAAAAACAGAAAAAGGAACTTATTGAAAAAAAGACACAGATAACCAAACGTGAAGAAATTATTTCAAAATATGAATATTGTCTTCAGCATTTTCAGGGACTGTTTGAACTAAAAAAATCCGGAGCGGAAAAAATATTATCTCTTGGAAAATCTTTGGAAATTAATAAAAAAGAACAATCCGATTTTTTGAATAAAATTGAATTGGCTAAAAAATTACATTCTGAAATTCAGCCTGCTTATGACGCCAGAGAATCGGAGTTGAAAAAAGCTGATGAACTTTCAAAATTAAAAACAGTTTCAGGGTTGATAAACGAAATTAATGCATTGGAAACCAGATTAAAAAACGGGGAGGATAAGCTTAAAGAAAACGAGAAAACTGCAGCCGAATTTAAAGAAAAACAGGAATCGACTACAAAGACCATTGCAGAAATCAAAAAAAACATGCCCGATCTTGCCGAATTGAGTCTGATAAATGCCTGGCATATTGAGAATAAAAATCTTACAGAAGGATTAAAAAAGAATCAGGAATCAATTAAAAATCATGAAATTGTGTTTTCAGACATCAAATCTGCTGTCTTAAATATTATTCCGGAAGCAGTCATTTCAAATGCCTCTGAACTAACAACTTTAATTGATGAAAGAATTACTACATCAAATACAGATCTTGAAAAAATCAATGGAGAAATTGATGAACTGAATATAAGAGCTAAACTTCTTGAATTTTCTGATTCCCTGAAAGATGGTCATGCTTGTCCGCTCTGCGGCTCAACCCACCATCCTTCAAAATACAAAAACAAAGAGATTGCTGAACAGCTGGACTCATTCAAAAAACTGAAATCAAAGGAAGAAAATCAAATAAAAAAACTCAGCGAACTCAGACAAAAACTAGATGGAAATATTGAAAACATTGAAAAGGCAATTAATGAAAAATCCCGTCAGGAAAATCTCATTGACCTGCACTTGAAAAAATTTAAATGGCCTGAATATGAGAATTCCGACGAATCTGACAAAGCTTTTGAACTAGCAAAGAAACTCTCGGAAAAGCTGAAAAACGAGGAAGACATTATTGCCAAAGTGAACGATGCTTTAAATATCGAGAGTGCCAACCGTGAAAAATATATCGCAGCGCTGGCCCAGATTAACAATGACAAAACAAACAAATGCGCACAAAAAGACCTGCTTCTGAGCCAGATAATGCAACTGTGTCCCGATGATTTCATAAATATGGAACCCGAAAAAATTGAAGCTTTGATATCTTCAATGAAAAAAACCATCTCTGAAACTATTGCCAAATATGAAAAAATAACACAAGAGCTGGCCAATCTTCAAAAATCATCCGATGAACTTACCGGATCCATTAATTCAGAAGAAAAACTTTTAGCAGAAGAAAATTCTAAGCTTTTATCCTTAAATGAAAAAATTTCTATAAAAATTGCTGATTCTCCTTTCTCAAACCCAACAGAAATTGAAGAAATCCTTGAAAGATCAATGAACACTGAAAAGGAGAAAAAAGATATCTCAGATTTTTATTTGCAGTTTAAATCAGTTAACGACCAATTTGACAACATCCTGACCGAAATTGGCAATAAAACATATTCGCCCGAAAACCATAAAATACTTACCGAAGAAATTCAAACCTTACAGCACTCGAAATCCCTGACTGATCAGGAAAAAGGGGAGACCACTGCCATTTTGAAAAGAATGAATGAAGATGCATTGAAAAAAATAGCCTTAAACAAAGAATTAACCGAGGTTATCGAACGTGGCGATGATTTGAAAACACTGAAAAAGCTATTTCATGCAAGCGGTTTTGTTAATTTTGTAAGCACAGCCTATTTAAGAAATCTTTGCACCGCAGCAAATATCAGGTTTTATAAAATGACCGGACAAAAACTTAGTCTCGAACTTTCCGAAGACAATGACTTTTTAGTGAGGGATTTTCTCAATGGAGGAAATTTGAGAAGCATCAAGACACTTTCGGGCGGACAAACTTTTCAGGCAGCCCTTTCAATGGCGCTTGCACTGGCCGACAACATCCAAAATCTTCAGAATTCTTCACAAAACTTCTTTTTCCTTGATGAAGGATTTGGCACACTTGATAAAAACTCCATTTTAACTGTGTTTGAAACACTGAAATCCCTAAAAAAAGAAAACCGGGTTGTTGGAGTTATTTCACATGTGGAAGAATTGCAACATGACATTGAAATGAATCTTAAAATTGTTAATGACGAGGAAAGAGGAAGTTTGATTACAAAAAGTTGGGGATAACTTGTTAAAAACTAACTTGTGTATTGTAACCCGGTCACATTATTAGTCCTTTATTTTGCAGAAAATTTTTCTATATGCACAAAAGTATTGTATTTTTCGTAGTACTTTTTTCCTTAATTGCCTGTTCTGAAACAAAAAAAGAAGAACAAAAAATAAATGTCAATGGCGGAGATTTTACACTGACACTCCCTGAATACATGAAAAAATCGGAGAATATTTCTTCAGAAGGAAAAGCCGAGTACATGTACAAAAATGAAAATTCCTATTTATTCTGTGTTGTTTACAAGGACTCAAAAAAAGATTACAAAACAGGATTCAAATTGGCAGATTATTACACATACATTGCCAATGATATTCTTAATAATTATCTTGATTACGGGACTTTAAAACCCGAAAAAGAAATTAAAATCAATGGGAAAAATGCCTTGCAGTTCGAGTTAAATGGTATTCTCATGCATTCACCGGGCGATCAGAATTCATTTTTCATTGTAACCGTTGTAGAGTCTGAAAATGCCTTTTATGAGATTCGCACCTGGTGTGACTATCAGTCAAAAAGCAAATTTCAACTGGACATGATCGAAATTGCAAAGTCATTTAAAACAAATTAGGTTAAAACAGATTATTAATAGCTGTACAAATACAGTAAATATTCATCAAACAACAACTTTTTACTTTCTGAAAGGTCTTCTCTTGAGATGTAAAACCACTTTGTGCCATTAAAATATTTTAACTCATTGGCTTTGTTTTCATTAATAATATCTGAAGAAAATTCAAGAAATGGAATAATATCTTCAAAAACTTTTTCTACAAAAGTCCTGTTCAGCTTTATGCTAATGCTGTCAATTACTTTCTTTTGTGTTATTAATGCTTGATCAAATTTAATCAACCTGCATTGAACAATAGCCAAGCTATCTTCAGCCCTCTGTTTTAAATTTAATAATGCAGTATCATTAGGATATTTTTTTAGTTTTTTTTCGCATGCTGAAATTTCCTTTTGCACATTTCCCAATTCCCAATTAGTTCCAATTCTTTTTTCTTCAAGATTTCTATATACATCAAACTCCAAGGGATATCCTTCAATATTAACAAGTTTCTCTTTTTTCGAATATTTAGCGACAAATGAATATACCGGCTTTCCTTTTTCAATTTCAGATATACTGAATTTTTCACCATTTTCAAATAGAACATTTACTTTCTCATCCTCACCTGGCCAAAGAATATGCTTTTGTGAAAAATTTTGTGCTTTAATATATACACTTGAAAAACAAATAAATAACACTAAAATAAATTTCATTGTTATTTTGCATAAGGTTTGATATCCGATATTCTTTCCCCATTCTTATAGCCAATAATAAATGCACCGGCAACCCCACATTTAGTCTTAATATCAACTGCTTCAGCATATGATTTTACATTTCCAATGGTATATTTATATAAACCGCCTGAAAAGGATTCTTCAATTTTCAAATCTCCGGAATAAACCTGTCTCAGTTTGGTAATAGGCTGCTTTGTTGAAGTGGAGCTTATCTGAACTTTAAAAACAACCCCGGTCATATCAGGTTTTTCACCAGATGTGTTTACGGGATTATCATTTTTTACAGTTGTATTTCCTTGATTACCATTCTTTTGGGTGTCATTATTAACAGGATTGTCTGTTTTAACAGGATTATCAGCCATGGCCTTTTCATCAACCGGTACGTAATCATTTAATGATTTTTTACCTACAATAATTGCACCACCCACGCCACACTTATTTTTTAATTCAAGTGCTTTTTCATAATTGGTAAAAGCACCGATATAATATTTATACATTTCCTCATTATAAAGCTCTTCAATCGGATATTCACCGTTATAAACCAAATGAAGTTCCTCAGGAGTTTTCCTGATCTTGCTGGTTATTATCAATACTTTATAAATATCGTATTTCTGAGAAGGAGCATAACTGGTAACTTTCTCAGTATTTCCCTGTGTTTTTCCCTGTTCAGGTTTCGATTCAGTTTTTACCGGTTCGGTTTTTTCTGGCACATCAGATACAGGTGTGTTTTCAACGGGATCTGTTTCATTGACGGGATTGCTGCTAATGGCAGTTTCATCAGCATTTCTGTTTTCATCTTTACCGACTTCTCCTTCCATGGCAACCATACATTCCCTTATTTTGCCATCTACCGTCTCCTGCATGCTTTGTCTGTTTGTATTGTCAAGCCCGTTTAAAAACGCATTATACTGGGTAATTGCTTTGTCGTATTCACTATTGTATTGCAAGGCCTGAGCAATGGCGTAATCAATTTTAATATCAACTTTCGGATTGATGCTCTTTGCAGCAGTAAAATACTCAAGTGATTTATTTTCAGATCCGGGCATATTCAGGTAACAAGCGCCTATTTTAAAGTTTAGCACCGCATTTTTTCTATTGAACCCATTGGCTTTGAGATAGAGGTCAACTGCCTGAGGATATAAAGCAGGATCTTTTTTACTGAAAAGCTTATCGCCTTCTTTCAGGTTTTTAACTGCCTCTTTCAATCCTTCCTGATCATCAAAGTTTTCCTTTGTAAATTCAACATTCTGAGAAAATGAGCCTGTTGTAAACAGAACTAAAAATAAAAAATAAATGCGTTTCATAGTTTTTTAATTTTAACAGCTTAAAATTAACTCTTTATATTATTATTTAAACTGATGTGGTTAAATTTATTCCACAATTTTTCAAACTCGATAATGTATTGATTTACAGTATTTATATGATTAATTACTAACATATTTTCATAATTTACCTTGCTTGCACTTCGTGTCCAGTTGAAACTGCCGGTAAGGACTATTTTATTATCAATGATTGCAAATTTGTGGTGCATGTGCTGATTTGAATCATCCGCCTTTATTCTGACTCCTGTTTTTAAAAGAGATTCAATATCCGACCCTTCGTCAAATCTTTTATCATTGTCTGTTATAATCCTTAGATCGATTCCTCCGTGGTATAAATCTTTAATTATTTCAGAAATCCTGTTGTCAGAAATTGTGAAAACGCAGATCTGCAAACTGGTTTTTGCATTTTCAAGATATTGTTTTACTGCATTAAAACAATCATCTCCCGGAGAAAAATATGCTTTGCTTATCTGTTCCATTTTTTTTTAAGGATTAAATAAAATCATTATTCAAATCATGATATTGATTTGATGGGTAAATTTGCAAAAAAATATATCATGAAAGCAAATATTTTGACAATCGGTGATGAAATATTGATAGGACAGGTCGTTGACACCAACTCAGCATTTATTGCAGCAGAATTAAATAAAGCGGGAATTAAAGTTCAAAGGATATTTTCAGTGGGCGATGAGCCGGATGAAATTATTGCCGGACTTGATCTTGCCGGAAATAATTCGGATTTTGTTTTTGTAACCGGAGGGCTAGGTCCAACCCGTGATGACATCACCAAACAAACTATTTGTAAATATTTTAACTCAGTTCTTAAACTTAATGACGAAGTTCTTGATGATATAAGGGCTTTTATTGGGAAACGAGGTCTAACCGAAATTAGCGAACTTAACCGGAAACAGGCTGAAGTACCCGATAAATGTACGGTAATCAGAAATACCAACGGCACCGCGCCTGCAATGTGGTTTGAAAAGACAAAAACACATTTTGTATTTATGCCCGGGGTACCACACGAAATGAAAGGACTGATGACTGATACCATCATTCCAAAAATCAAAAACCTGTTCAGTCTTCCTGCCATCGTACATAAAACAGTTCTGACTTTTGGCTCATTTGAAGCATCTCTTGCCCAAATACTGGAAGACTGGCATAAACAGCTTCCCGAAGGACTTAAAATTGCCTATTTGCCCGGAGGCGGAATTATCAGGTTGCGGTTTTCAATGTCAGGACCTGAAAAACAAACCATTGTCAATACCATCAATTGCGAACTTGAAAAATTGCATCAAATTATCCCCGGTATTATTTTCGGGTATGATGAAGATACCATGGAAAAAGTAGTGGGAGTGAAGCTGGCTGAAAGAAATCTGACTGTATCATGTGCCGAAAGTTGCACCGGAGGTAAAATCTCTTCCATGATTACTTCAATACCAGGAAGTTCAAACTATTTTAAAGGTTCGGTTATAGCATACAGTAACGAAATAAAAACCAATACGCTGGATGTAAATGCTGATGATATTATCAAACACGGAGCTGTAAGCCAATGCGTTGCCGAACAAATGGCAAAAGGTGTACAGAAACTCACCGGCTCAGATTGCTCCATTGCTGTAACCGGAATTGCCGGTCCGGATGGTGGCTCCCCCGAAAAACCGGTCGGAACAGTGTGGATAGCTGTTTCAACCAATAAAAGGACAATAAGCAGGAAATATGTGTTTGGCGGAAATAGGGAATTTAACATTCTAAGGGCTTCTGTCGCGGCTTTGAATATGCTCAGAGAAGAATTAATTCAAATAAATTAATTCTTTTTCCTTTTCAGCAATTTGCAGTTCGTAGGGCTTGAACTTTATACTCTGTATAGGTTTCCTGACTTATTAACAATTAAATTTTAATAAAAACATCATTTTTTCATAATATTGCTTGATTAATTAAATAAAAATCACGTAATTTGCATCCCGTTTCAAAAACGGAAAATGATAAAATTTAAACGATATGTCACAGATTTGTCAAATTACAGGAAAGAAAGCGATAGTGGGAAATCACGTATCTCACTCCAATAAAAAGACTAAAAGAAAGTTCCATCCGAACCTTTTTACAAAGAAGTTTTTCAATGAAAAAGACGGAAATTGGGTGACTTTAAAGGTTTCTGCAGCAGGCATCAGAACCATTGATAAAATGGGTCTTGAAGGTGCTTTGAAGCATGCAAAAGAAAAAGGATTTATTATTAACTGCTAAATCATAATCAGCAATGGCAAAGAAAGGAAACAGAGTTCAGGTTATCCTGGAATGTACCGAGCACAAAGAAAGCGGTAAACCCGGAACATCTAGATACATCACAACTAAGAACAGGAAAAATACTCCTGACAGAATTGAAAAAAAGAAGTTTAACCCGATCTTGAACAAAGTAACTGTTCACAGAGAAATTAAATAATTTGAGATATGGCAAAGAAAGTTGTTGCTACACTTAAAAAAGCCGACGGCAAGGGAGTTGCCAGGGTTATTAAAATGGTAAAATCTCCTAAAACAGGCGCATACCTGTTTAAAGAAGAAATTGTTGACAAGGAAAAAGTTCAGGACTACCTGAAAGAAAAGTAGTCCGTTGTACATACGAATTATAATATAAAGCTTTCTTCCCCTTGAAGAAAGCTTTATTTATATTTACATACCTAACCAAAATAATAAATGAATGGCTCTTTTCGGTTTCTTTTCAAAGGATAAAAAGGAAAGTCTGAATAAAGGACTTGAAAAAACGAAGGAAAGTGTTTTTAAAAAACTTTCCAGAGCTGTAATGGGCAAATCAAAGGTTGATGATGAAGTCCTCGACAACCTTGAAGAAGTACTAATTTCCTCAGATGTTGGCGTTGAAACAACATTAAGAATTATTGAACGGATCGAAAAAAGGGTTTCCCGTGACAAATTTATCGGAACCGAAGAGCTAAATAAAATTCTTAAAGAAGAAATTGCAGCCCTGCTTGAAGAAAATAATTCAGGAATCAGGGAAATTTCTTTTGAAAATTTACCCGCCAAACCCTATGTTATTATGGTTGTCGGAGTTAATGGTGTAGGAAAAACCACAACAATTGGAAAACTGGCCTGGCATTTTAAAAATGCCGGAAAGTCTGTTTATCTTGGAGCAGCAGACACTTTCAGAGCTGCAGCTATCGACCAGCTTGTTGTTTGGTCACAACGGGTTGGCGTTCCCATCGTTAAACAAAATATGGGATCTGATCCGGCTTCCGTTGCTTTTGATACTTTACAGTCTGCTGTTAAAAACAATGCCGATGTCGTCATTATTGACACTGCCGGCCGACTCCATAACAAGGTAAACCTTATGGCCGAACTTTCCAAAATCAGGAAAGTCATGCAAAAGGTCATTCCTGACGCTCCCCATGAAGTTCTGCTGGTTCTTGATGGGTCAACCGGACAAAATGCTTTCGAACAAGCCAAACAATTCACCATCGCCACAGAAGTCAATGCTCTTGCCCTCACTAAACTCGACGGTACCGCTAAAGGCGGAGTGGTTATTGGCATTTCTGACCAGTTTAAAATTCCGGTTAAATATATCGGAATTGGTGAAAAAATGGAAGACTTACAATTATTTAACAGAACTGAATTTGTTGATTCACTGTTTAATTAGTCTTTTACTTAAAGTCTTTGTTAAACTCAGCTTCTTTTGAAAAAAATTAAGAAAATCAATATTATTACCATGGGATGTTCTAAAAATCTCGTGGACTCTGAAGTCCTTGCCGGACAGCTTAAAAAAATGGGCATTAGTGTTGCTCATAACGATGAAAACAATAATTCAGACACAATTATTGTCAACACCTGCGGCTTCATCAACGATGCAAAAGAGGAATCAATTGATACCATTTTGCAGTTAGCAAAGGATAAAAAAAATGGATTAATAAATCACTTATTTGTATTTGGCTGCCTATCTGAAAGATACAAGGATGAACTCAAAAAAGAAATCCATGAAGTTGATGAGTTTTTTGGAGTAAACAGTTTAACTGATATTGTACAAAACATTACGAAAGATTTTGAAAAAGAGCTGATTGGAGAACGGCTTATTGCCACTCCGCCGCATTATGCTTATCTCAAAATTGCTGAGGGATGCGACCGCAAATGTTCTTTTTGCTCCATTCCTTCGATTCGCGGAAAATATATTTCACGAACAAGCGGCAGTCTTCTGACCGAAGCTCAACATCTTTCCGCTCAGGGTGTAAAGGAAATGATGGTTATTGCACAAGACCTTACTTATTACGGAACCGATTTGTATAAAAAACCACAACTCACTTCTCTGATTGATCGTTTGTCAAATGAAAGTGGAATGGAATGGATTCGCCTGCATTATGCATACCCTGCAAAATTCCCCAAGGACCTGATCAAACTGATGAAAGAACGTGAGAATATTTGCAATTATATTGACATTCCCTTTCAGCACATTTCTGATAAAATGCTGAAAATTATGCGGCGAAATCACACAAAATCTGATATTCTTAATCTGATTGACTACTTCAGAAAGGAAATTCCCGACATGGCCATTAGAACCACCTTGCTGGTCGGCCATCCCGGTGAAACCAAAAAAGATTTTGATGAACTGCTCCGTTTTGTTGAAGATGCCCAGATCGACCGCCTTGGAGTATTCACCTATTCTCATGAGGAAGACTCCTGGTGCTGGAATAAGTACAAAGACAACATTCCGGCAAAAACAAAAAGAGAAAGAATGGAAACGGTTATGGAAGTACAACAATCCATCTCTGCAAAACTGAACAGTGGTAAATCAGGAAAAACCTTTAAAACAATTATTGACCGCAAGGAGGGAGATCTGTTTATAGGACGGACTCAATATGATTCGCCTGAGGTAGACAATGAAATCATTATCAAAAGCAAAAAGAACCTTAAGCCCGGTTCTTTTTATAATATTCTGATCACCGATTCCAGTGAATTTGATTTGTTCGGTAAATTTTAATCCACAAAAAAAAACCGGATCGTGTGATCCGGCTTAGTTTTTACTATTGATTTGCTTCCGTTTTTTCAATTTCGGTTGGCTTTTCAAGTTTGATCTTAATTTCATCATCCTTTTTATTATATCCTACAGAAAGCACGTCACCTTCTTTTGGTGAATGTTTCAGAATGGCTTCTGCCAAAGGATCTTCAAGATATTTCTGTATGGCTCGTTTCAACGGACGTGCACCATATTGGGCATCATATCCTTTTTCAGCAATATATTCTTTTGCAGGAATAGAAAGTTTAATGGTAAATCCAAGCTCCATAACCCTTTTAAACAGGCTTTTTAGCTCAATTTCAATGATTTCATAGATATGATCTTTGCTCAGACTGTTAAATAAAATCACATCATCAATTCTGTTCAGAAACTCCGGAGCAAAAGTCTTTTTCAATGCTTTTTCAAGAATACCTTTGGATGTAGCATCTGTCGATTCTTTTTTTGCTGATGTGTCAAAACCGACGCCTTTTCCATAAGTCACCAAATCGCGTGTTCCGATATTGGATGTCATGATTACAATGGTGTTTTTGAAATCGATTCTTCTTCCCAATCCGTCGGTTAATCTGCCTTCATCCATGACCTGTAGCAGAATATGGAACACATCCGGATGTGCTTTTTCTATTTCGTCAAGCAATACAACAGAATATGGTTTTCTTCTGACTTTTTCAGTCAGCTGTCCGCCTTCTTCGTATCCAACATAGCCGGGAGGAGCTCCAACCAGACGAGATACCGAGAATTTCTCCATAAACTCACTCATATCAACTCTGATAAGCGTGTCGGCCGAGTCAAATAAATATTCTGCCAAAACTTTAGCCAACTGGGTTTTTCCAACCCCGGTAGGACCAAGGAAAATAAATGTTCCAATGGGCTTATTCGGGTCTTTTAGTCCGGCCCTGTTACGATGAATAGCTTTTACAATTTTTTCAATGGCTGCTTCCTGACCAATAACCGAGCCCTTTAGTTCTTCCATCATTTTAAGCAGACGGTTTCCTTCAGCCTGGGCGATACGTGTAACAGGAACGCCTGTCATCATTGCCACAACTTCAGCAACATTTTCTTCATTGACAATTTCCCTGTGCTTTGCCAGTTCCTTTTCCCATCTTTTCTTTTCCTGATCAATCTGGTCCAGGAGTTCCTTTTCCTTATCACGATATCCGGCAGCTTCTTCAAAACTCTGACTTTTTACCGCATTGATTTTTTTATGTTTGGTCTTTTCAATTTCACCTTCAAGTTCAAGTATTCTCTGTGGCACATGAATATTTGAAATATGAACCCTCGAACCGGCTTCGTCAAGCGCATCAATGGCTTTGTCGGGAAGATGCCTGTCGCTGATGTAACGCTGAGTAAGCTTAACACAGGCAACGATGGCTTCGGGAGTATAGGTCACATTATGATGATCTTCATAACGCTCTTTAATGTTATTAAGAATTTCAATGGTTTCTTCAGGAGTAGTGGGATCAACCATGATTTTCTGGAATCTTCTTTCGAGAGCTCCATCTTTTTCAATGTGTTGACGGTATTCGTCAAGTGTTGTTGCGCCGATACACTGAATTTCTCCGCGGGCAAGCGCAGGTTTGAGCATATTTGCAGCATCCAGCGATCCTGTTGCTCCGCCTGCACCAACAATGGTATGAATTTCGTCAACAAAAAGAATAATATTTGGATTTTTTGCAAGCTCATTCAAAATAGCTTTCATTCTTTCTTCAAACTGACCACGGTATTTGGTTCCTGCCACTATTGAAGCAAGATCAAGAGTCATAACCCGTTTATCAAAAAGCACCCTTGATACTTTTCTTTTAATAATGCGCAAGGCGAGACCTTCAGCAATGGCTGATTTTCCAACACCGGGTTCCCCGATCAACACAGGGTTATTTTTCTTTCTTCTTGACAAAATCTGGGCAAGTCTTTCTATTTCACGCTCCCTGCCAACAATTGGATCTAATCGGTCTTCTTCAGCGGCCTTTGTAAGGTCAATTCCAAAATTATCCAGCACCGGAGTGTCGGATGTTGATTTGGAAGTGGGAGCAGAGCCTCCCTGAGCACCGCTTCCTCCACCTGTAAATCCGCCTTTGTCATCGTCATCATCATAAGAACTTGCCTTGGCTTCAGGTTTAAGTTTTTCAAGCTGTGAGCGAACAAAATGATAATCAATGTTCAACTCTTCCAAAACCTGCGTCACGGCACTGGTAGAATCCTTTAAAATGGCCAGCAACAGATGCCCTGTATCAATGGTAGAACTGTGAAGTGATTTGGCTTCCAGATAAACAAGTTTTAAAACCCGTTCGGATTGCTTAAGAAGGGGAATATTATCCGGTTTGGGGGCGTTTTTTATCTGCTCCGGTTTAATTTTGTTTTCAACAGCGTTCCTCACATCCATAATATCAACGCCCGACGACACCAGTATATCAATGGCAATTCCTTCGCCATCCCTCAATATTCCAAGAAAAAGATGCTCGGTTCCAATGTAATCATTACCCAGTCGAATGGCTTCTTCCTTACTGTAAGTAAGCACATCCTTAATCCTTTGCGAAAATTTTGAATCCATATTTTATTATAAATATTACCTTGTAAAATCTTAAAAATTAAAATTATAAAACAATACAAAGATAAACAATAAAAATGATATCAATTATTAACAGATTTCTGTTTATAATTAAGGGATACAAAAGAACTGTTTATCCCTTCGTTTTGATTAATTTAGGGCCTTGTTAAATTTTTATAAAAAATTTGTTAAATGACTGAAGGAGAAAAAATTATTAAAATCAACATCGAAGAGGAAATGAAATCGGCCTACATAGACTATTCTATGTCGGTTATTGTTTCAAGGGCGCTTCCGGATGTAAGGGATGGATTAAAACCTGTTCACAGAAGGGTTTTGTTCGGAATGTCTGAACTTGGTGTGTATTCAAACAAATCTTATAAAAAATCTGCCAGAATAGTGGGAGAGGTGCTTGGTAAATTTCACCCGCACGGCGATTCATCTGTTTATGAAGCAATGGTCAGAATGGCTCAGCCCTGGTCTCTTCGCTATCCATTGGTTGACGGACAGGGTAACTTTGGCTCCGTCGACGGTGATAGTCCGGCCGCCATGCGTTACACCGAAGCCCGACTAGCAAAAATAGCAGAAGAAATTCTGTCCGATATAGAAAAAAATACCGTTGACTTTAAACTTAATTTCGACGATTCACTGGAAGAACCTACCGTTCTGCCTACCAGAATTCCGAACCTGCTTGTCAACGGCGCTTCCGGTATCGCTGTTGGTATGGCTACAAACATGCCTCCCCACAATTTATCTGAGGTTATTGACGGCACTGTTGCTTTTATTGATAATCCGGATATTACCATTGCCGAATTAATGGAATTCGTTAAAGCACCCGATTTTCCAACAGGCGGAATAATTTATGGTTATCAGGGAGTTAAGGAAGCTTTCGAAACCGGAAGGGGCAGAATTGTTATGCGTGCCAAAACCGAGATTGAAGTAACTGATTCCGGACGAGACACAATAATTGTTACCGAAATTCCTTATCAGGTTAATAAGGCTGAAATGATCAAAAAGACTGCCGACCTGATCAATGAGAAAAAAATTGAAGGCATTTCTTATGTGAATGATGAGTCAGACCGTAATGGAATGAGGATCGTTATAATTCTTAAAAAAGAAGCCATTTCGAATGTTGTCCTCAATAACCTTTTCAAGTATACTGCCCTCCAGACTTCCTTCAGCGTTAATAATATTGCGCTTGTGGCTGGCAGACCAATGACTCTCAACCTGAAAGATATGATCAATCATTTCGTGGAACACAGACACGATGTGGTTGTCAGAAGAACTAAATATGAATTGGATCAAGCCGAAAAACGTGCCCACATCCTTGAAGGTCTGATTATTGCCAGTGACAATATCGACGAAGTTATTAAAATAATACGCGCATCAAAAAGTCCGGACGAAGCCAAAGACAATTTGATTGAGCGGTTTAAACTCACTGACATTCAGGCAAGAGCGATTGTAGAGATGAGACTGAGACAGTTAACCGGTCTTGAGCAGGATAAATTGCGTGCCGAATATGAAGAACTGATTAAACTGATAGAATATTTGAAAGGTGTGCTGGCCGACAAATCTCTCAGAATGAAGATTATCAAAGATGAACTTATCGAGATTAAAGCCAAGTATGGTGACGAACGCCGCACTGAAATTGTACAGTCTGCCGAAGATTTTAACCCCGAGGATTTTTATGCCGATGAAGATGTGGTAATCACCATTTCCCACTTAGGCTATATCAAGCGCACCCCGTTGACCGAATTCAAACGTCAAAGCAGGGGAGGTGTGGGCTCAAGAGGAAGCCAAACCAGAGATGAAGATTTTGTTGAGCATTTATATATTGCGTCAATGCACAACACTTTGTTGCTTTTCACTGAAAAAGGAAAAGTTTTCTGGCTGAAAGTATATGAAATTCCCGAAGGCACTAAAACATCAAAAGGCAGAGCCATTCAGAATCTTCTGAATATTGAGCCCGACGACAACGTGAAAGCATATATCAATGTGTTAAAACTGACTGATCAGGAATATGTTGATAATAATTTCATCGTGCTTTGTACCAAGAAAGGCATTATTAAAAAGACTTCACTCGAAGCATACAGCAGACCAAGACAAAATGGTATCATTGCAATTAATGTGAGAGAAGGTGACCAGCTGCTTGAAGCAAAAATGACCGGTGGAAAACATGAAATCATGATTGCTATTAAATCGGGCAGGGCTATCAGGTTCCCCGAAGCAAAAGTGAGACCTATGGGCCGCGGTGCATCCGGAGTAAGAGGCATTAAATTAGATAACGAAGTTGATGAAGTAATTGGAATGGTTTGTGTTGAACAGGAAAAAGAAGATATTCTGGTTGTTTCAGAAAACGGATACGGAAAACGCTCAAGCATTGAAGATTACAGAATCACTAACCGGGGAGGTAAAGGCGTAAAAACCATTAATGTTACCGAAAAAACCGGATGTCTGATTGCTTTAAAAGCCGTTACAGATAAAGACGACCTTATGATTATCAACAAATCAGGTATTATTATCAGAATGGCTGTTCTTCAGATGAGAGTCATGGGCAGGGCAACTCAGGGGGTAAGATTGATTAACCTGAGAAATGGTGATTCAATCGCAGCTGTTTGTCCGGTTGAAGTATCCGACGAGGAAAGAGCTCTTGATGCCGCTACTGCAGAAAATACAGAAACTTCTGAAACAAATACAGAAATTTCAAGCACCGAAACTGAGGCCGAAAACTAGAATGTAATAAGATTGCAAGTGTGCAGATTGTAAAGATGAATCCTGATTTTGGATAAATTTTTCATCTGCACATTTGCTAATTATTAAATTTACTAATCAAATAATTTTGCTCAAATTATGAATTATATATAGTTTTGTCATCAATTTAAATGAATTGGCAAAATTTTTGAAGGAAGAACATAAATAAAATTTATAAAATATGAAACGTATCTTAATCCTGTGTCTTTTTGCTGTTTTCAGCCTTTCTGTATTTTCACAGCCTTACAAGGTAACCACCGCTAATAACTACATGAAAACTAGTGAATGGGAAAAAGCAAAAGAAAATATTGACCCGGCAATTCTGGACAGTAAAACCTCCTTATGGGCCAGAACTTGGCTTTTTTATGGGCAAATTTATAAATCAATAAGCGACAGTTGCATGTTCAATAACAGCAAGCAATATTGTGATCTTGATTCAGATGCATTGAATAAAGCCTATAAAGGATTTACGAAAGCATGGGTATTAAATTTTAAAGATCCTGTCAACAGAACTCTGAATATTGAAGACTCAGTAGATTATTTCAAATTTATTGCAGTTTTAAGTAATCCGAAAACTGCATATAGCGATTTTGAAGATACTCAGATGAAAATATTTTTTGGCATTGCCGGATTAACAAATTCATTTGTAAACAAAGGGATTCAGGAGTTTCAGAAAGGTGATTTTAAAAAATCCGCATCTACTTTTGAAACCGCGTTAATGATGTCGGGCTTCAAATCACAAATTGACCTGTTAACAGGTGAAGCAGATAGTTTAATTATTGACACAGAAATTATTTACTACGCTGCACTTGCAAACGAGCAAGCCAAAAATTTCAAGAAAACCCGCGAGTTATTCAAAACACTGATTGATAATAAATACGGCAAGAATGACGAGGAAAAAGCTAAATTATACATTTATGTAGCCAATACATATTTAGCTCAGAAGGATACAACCAAATATGTAGAAACTCTTGAAAAAGGCATTAAAAAATACCCCAATGAAAAAGTGATATTGGTTGAAATGATAAATTACTATATTATTGCTGATCAAATGGATAAGGCAAAAGAGACCATTATTAAAGCCATCAATGCCGATCCATCAAACAAACTTTTGCATTACAATCTTGGTTACATATATGATAAAGAAGGGGCGTTTGATCAGGCAAAGGCAGCATATCTGAAAGCTTTGGAAATTGATCCCAATTATTTCGATGCCGCTTACAACCTTGGAGCTTTGTATTTCAATAAAGCTGTTGAAGTAAATGATAAGTGTGATGAAATTCCTCCCACAAAAACAAAGGAATACGAAGAATGCAAGAAGCAGGCCGAAAATGGCTTTAAAGAAGCACTTCCACATCTTGAAAATGCTTACAAGATTGACCCGAAAGATAAATATACCCTTTCAAACCTGAAAACACTGTATGCATGGTTCAAAGACACCGCCAAGTATGAAAGAGTGAAAAAGGAACTGGAAGAACTTGATAAAAAATAAAATTTTTCAATATTTTAAAAACCCGGTTAACAGCCGGGTTTTTTGTTGTAATTGACAGAGTTATTACTTTTTTATTTTATCCCTAAATTAGTTTTGATTCAAAAAAGGCAAAGGAAAACATTATCCAGACTCAAAGAATCGTTATAATGCATTTATAAATTTCCAGGGCACACATACTCTAATCACTATGGGGTTTGTTCCCCGCATCTTCCTGCGATAGTTAAACAAATTCTTACTAGATACCTCGAAATATTTCATTTTGATAAAATTGAGAGTAAGTCAAAATTTTGTTTTTAATTCATTTGGTTTTTTAAACTAATTTGTTATTTTTGATTTTAATAAGATTTTTTGTTTTAATTGAAATTGACATACAGTTTTAATTTAGAGTGCTTACAATCAATTACTTAACAATTTTTATTGAAAACCTACACGTTACCATTTATTTAATATTAATTAATAAGTTGTTTAAAATGAAAAATTTAGGGTTAATGATGGTTATAACTATCATTTTATTTGTAAACAAAGGCTTTTCTCAATACACTTTTACTTCTTATAAACATAGTTATTTTGAAAAGTTTTTATCATCAGAAACACTTGTTCCTATTACTGGAATTCAGAATATTGATTCTATAATTAAAGAAACATTAGATAGAGATTGGAAATTTACTAAATTAAAGTTTGTACCTATAAATGAAATTGAACAATTTAGTAAGAATGGTAATGTTTCAATAATAAACTTACTTCCCATTCAATTTGGCAATTTTGGTAATTCAAGCTTATGTTTGTACGTTCCTGGTAATTTTAATATTACAAGAATGACTAATGTAATATCTTCAGTTCCTATAAAATGTGGTTTTTCTGGAGATAAAAAATATAATACCGAATGTAGCTTTGAGCAAATAGGTTATAAAATAGATATTCTTTTTGTTCAATTGATTGAAGTCATAAAATTTATGAAGGAAGAAAAATATATACCATTAGGCGCTCATATTACTGGTGTAAATAAATACGTTAATTTATACAACAAAAAAATTGCAAAAAGCAATCTAGATATAAAATTAAAAACACTTTTAATTAATGAAAATTTTTTTAATAACAAAATGGATTCGGTAATTTTTAAAAAGTACTATTCATACAAATTTAAAGTGGTTACTGAAAATGAGTACCAAAAAATAATATCTTCTGACAATGAAAACTATTTTGTTATGTTACAATCTAATATACCTAATTCAGTTATTTCAGTATTTGATTTACAAATTAATAAGACTCTTTTTATAGATTTAAATTTTCAAAAAAATCCATTTACATCTTCTGCTAAATTAAGAAAATTAAATCTAAAACAAGTTAAGAAATTAGATGCTCAAATTGAGAAAATCGCTTCTGACAATAATTAAAATTATATAATATCCATAATATTGGAAATTGAACCGAATTATTTTGACGCCACATACAACCATTTAGCAGGCTTCAAAATTGACCCGAAAGACAAATACACACTTTCAAACCTGAAAATCTTATATGCATGGTTCAAAGACACAGTCAATTATGAAAAGATAAAAAAGGAACTCGAAGAACTTGATAAAAAATAGAATTTTCCAGTATTTTAAAAGCCCGGTTTATTGCCGGGTTTTTGTTGACTTTTTTTAGTCACCAGAAAAACATCATTTACTTTAATAGTTAATGTAATGTTGAATTTCATTGTTCAAAATCATCCGTTAATAAAAAAATCCAGGCCATTACCGGCATTTTGGAAACATTTGAAGAATTATAACGTTTTAATGGTAGTTTAAAGAACTTTTTTGAAGATATGAGGATAAAATATTTATTGATACTGCTTTTATTTTGTGCAGGAGCAGCAGTTTCACAGGGAAAGATAGAAAATACCTACAACTATTTAAAGCAGGGAACTCTGGACAAAGCAAAGGTTGAAATTGATCTGGCTACCGGACAAACCGACTTGCAGGCAAAGGCTTCCACATGGTATTACAGGGGAGTGGTATACCATTCAATCTACGAAAGTACTAATGAAACTTACCAGAAACTTAGCACAGATCCACTTACTGAAGCATATAATTCATATCTGAAAGCCATTAAACTGGATGAAGAAAAAGAATATCTTAATGATATAACAAAAAGACTTGAAATTGCTTCCATAAGCTTCTATAATATTGGTGTTGATGAATTTAGTAAAAACAATTATGAAAGAGCATTTGCCTGTTTTGAAAACTCATTAAACATAAATCAAATGCCTTTGTTCAATGTGATTGATACGATTGTTTATCTGAATGCTGCCATTTGTGCAGATAAAAGTGGTAAAACAGAGAAAGCAAAGGAGTATTACAAAAAATTAATTGAATTAAAATACGGCGGACCGAAGGTTTTTCTTGGCATGGCAGAATTGTATTCAAAAGAAAAAAAATACACTGATTTTGTTGAAATTCTTAAAGCTGGTATTTCAAAGTATCCAAATGACTGTAAATCACTGTTAATTAAGTTAATAAATTACTATATGATGAATAATCAAAAAGATAAAGCACTTGATTATCTGAATATAGCCATTGAAAAGGATTCGGGGAATGAAACTTTTTATTTCGTTAAGGGAAGTATTTATGACCAAATGGAGGATTATGACAACGCATTGATTTTTTATACTAAAGCCCTCGAAATAAACACACAGTATTTTGATGCGCTTTACAATGCCGGAGTAATTTATTTCAATAAGGGAATTGATTACATCAAAAATGCCGAGGAAAATATGAACAACAATTCTGCATATGAAGAATTAAAAGCAAAAGCAGAAATAAATTTTAAAAAGGCATTGCCATATCTAGAATCTGCTTATTCAAATAAAAATGATGATTTTAGTACGATGAAAACTTTGTTGGTTATTTATAACCGGCTTCAGATGGAGGAGAAATTCAAGGAGATGAAGAGTTTATTAAATACAGAATAATCTGTATTTTTTTAATATATTTTATTTAACATAATATTAATTATCAGACTTGATAATTAATGCTATTTTATTGATATTTAGGTTATTTCATTAATATTTCGAACATTTCGGTATGACTTACCACCTGGTGGGTTTTCCGGTTCTTTAAGATTATTATTGTCCAGTCTTTCTCAGGAACACGCACAAACATATTATGAAATCCATGCCACCAACCACCGTGAAAATAAACATTAAATCCCAGCTCTGATTTATACATTCTCCAACCATATCCGTAATTTTCGTCTGATTCTTCATTTTTGCCATAAGGTTGTAAACTTAAATCAATCATTTTTTCAGATAATATTTTATGTTCATGCAATGCCCGGTCCCATTTATATAAATCGTACACTGAACTATAAATTCCTTTGTCTCCGATAACACCATCAATAAAATTATCATCTGCCTCTGATTTACCATATTTATAACCTGTAGATGGCTTATAATTATGTTTAACTGAGTTTTCGGTATATGAATTGCTCATTTCTAATGGCTTGAAAATATTTTTTTCAAGGTATTCATTGTATTTCATCCCTGAAACCTGCTCTACTATTGCTGCAAGTATTATATATCCCGTATTGCTGTAATCAAAAGTAATATCTGGCGGATAATATGGATCAGGCTTATGCTTTGTAATGGAATCCAGAACTGTCTGATTACTTATTTTTGTTGTTTTATCGGGTATTATATCATCCATGAAATAGATGTAATTTGGCAATCCGGACCTATGGCATAATAACAAATGTATCGTAATATTATGATAAGGAAAATCAGGGAAAAATTTCTGAATGGTATCTCCCAGCGATATTTCACCCTTTTCTACAAGCTGCAAAATGCATGCAGCTGTAAACTGTTTGGAAACACTGGCCAACTGAAAAGAGTGATGAATGGTGAGTTGTTCATTCTTTTTAAAATCGGCCATTCCAAAACACTTTTCATATATTATTATACCATGCTGTGCAATAAGAACATTTCCGTTAAATGCCTGATAATTATATAAACTGTCAAAATAAAATTCAAATAAGGCTTGTTTTTCTTTGATGTTCAGCGATTCTATCACAAATCTGGAAGTGTCATTATAATAAATTTTCCTGACAAAATTTACTTTCTCCTCACTGCAACTAAAAATTATCAATGCAGAAAATAAAATAATGATAAGCTTCATATTGATTTAGAAGACTTTTGCCAGACCAAATCCAAAGTCAGAAATACCAATTGTAGGGATTTTTCCGGTATAAGCTTTGTATTTAAGCGTTTTTTTGCCTAGCGACTTATAAAACATAAATCTAATAATACCTAAATCCTTAATTTCAAGACTGAATTCAACATTAATTGATGGAAGAAGGTATTTATAGTTCATTTTATCTTTGTAGTAATCAGTTACCCCTGAGCCATATTCAAAACCTATTCCAAAACCCCAACCTGTTGGTCCGCTCCTACGCTTACCATATTGCTGGGTTGTTATGGATCCAACTCCGGATTTAAATGAGAGGTATGATTGCAAATTGAAAGTGTAAAAGTATGTGGCCTTCAGTCCGGCACTATTTGTATTCCTTCCTGATGAATAACCAAGATTCATTCTTTCTGTGAATCCAATTGATTTTTGCTCAATATGCCAGTTTTTAAATGGCATAAAACCTCCTATTAAGAGAGAAGAAATCGGGTAAACATCATTTACTTGTGTAAGAATATAATCAGGCATAGTGGAAACTGGTGATATATCAACAATCCTGTTTCCCTTCATTTTATATGATTGGTAAACATATCCAACTTCAAGGCATTGGGCAAAAACCAGGTTTCCACACAGAATAAAAAGCAATATAAAAATATTTCTCCTCATTTTATTCATTGAATTTTATCACTGTTCCACCCTCACCCACTGCAAAACCCATGGAACTGTTAAAACAATATACACCATACAGATTCTTACTTATATTTATTCCGGTTTGGTTTCTTAGCCATTCCCAATACAAACCCCCATTTGATGTTTTTAAAAGAGATTTTTGGCCTACAGCGTAACCATTATAATCATCCACAAAATATAAACCGTATAATGGATAAGTAACACCGGTATTTACCGTTTGGTACAACTCCATATCCTCATACACATAAATCAATCCGTTATAATTTACACCCTCATCCGAAATTACTTCAAAACCCAGATCAGGTGAATAATAATATGCCCCTTTGTGAGGATAAGTTCTGCGGTATTGTTCTTTTATAATCTTGTAATATATAGTGTCGCTTTCGTCCAGACTGTCACAATGTATCCAGGTCATTCCTGAATTATAGGTAAAAAGAAATTTTGCATCATCAACTGAATAGCTATTAAAATCATTTAATTCTATGATTCCCATACTTTTACTGGAAAAATATATTCCAACCACATCTTTTTTTGATGAATCAGGATACATTTCGATTGTCCATACTTTCCCGGCGTCAACAGTTTTAAGCAATAAACCATCCTCTCCGCCGATATAACCATCCTCCTGGTCAGAAAAGCAAACAGAATATAAATCAGATGTAACTCCGCTTTCAAATTCAAAAACATTGATATTGGGTATCTCAGGTTCTTTATGGCAACCGCACAAAATAGACCCTAAAACACATAAAATCAATATAATTGAAAAATATACCTTCATAAATCAAGCTTAGCGAATAGCAGCAAATATAATGATTTAAATATTCTTCGTAAAATAGAATGAATTTAAATATTCATATTTAATCAAATTTTTCAAATTTGGCTATTTTACGATTTCACTTAATTTTTTGAAAGAGTCGTCAGCCCTTTTTAAAAGCTCAATATAAATCTCTTTATAAAATGCCTTGGCTTTTTTGCCTTCGGGAATTGACGGGTTATTTATTTTATTGAAAAGGTCTTGCCTGATCTGAAATGCTCCATTCATCAATTCTCCAACCTGTTCGGCTTTTTGGCCGGAATTCATCATTTGGTAAGTTGCGCAATCTGAAAGTAATTCGTATACAACGTAATCAACGTCTTTTTTAAGATTCCTGATGTTTGCCATATTATTATTTTTTAAGTTTTATATTTTCCATTATATGTAATCCACATTCCTTATGTCCGCTTTCCCACCACCATCTTCCGGCCCTAAAATCTTCATCCTTTTCTATTGCCCTTGTGCATGGTTGACAACCAATACTTTTATATCCTTTGAAATGAAGTGGGTTAACCGGTATGTTATTTTTTTCAACATAGGTGTAAACCTGTTGTTCTGTCCAGTCAATTAAAGGATTAACCTTAACCAATCCATTTTTTTCATCCCATTCAAATACGTTAATTTTGCTCCGGTAATCTGATTGCTCCTTTCGGATACCGCTGATCCAGGCATCAAAATTCTTCAATTTTTTAGTCAGGGACTTGACTTTTCTTATTTCACAACATTCCTTTCTGTTTTCAACAGAATCATAAAAAAGGTTTATTCCTTTCTCATGAACCATTTTTTCAACTTCCTTTGATGATGGAAAAGCAATGTCAATGGTTATTTTGTATTTAACAGATGTTCTGTCTATCAGGTCATAAGCTTCAGGAAACAATCTTCCTGTGTCGAGGGTGAAAATTTTAATTTTAGGATTCACCGAGCAAATTACATGAGTAATTACCTGATCTTCAACTCCCATACTGGATGAAAAACACAACTTGCTGCCAAATTTTTCATAAGCCAGTTTGATAATTTCTTCCGGACTTTTTCCTGCAGATTTCTTGTTTAATTCATTAATCAAAGTCATGGTGCAAATATACTTATTACTTTCTTAAGTACACCACCTGTCTGCCAAGGTATTTGTCCAAAGAAATTAACAATTGAATTACATTTAACATATATATTACTAATGTGTGAATAAAAAATACGAATGATGCTATATAGCAAATTTTTAACGCAACTTCTCTCAGTAATATTGCGTAAACTGAAATAAATAAACATTACGGCCATGAAAACGAATAATAAACATAAAAATTCGAAAGCCGGATACAAGTTGGTCAGTTTACTGTGTTTTGTGATTATCTTTCCCTTTAATTCCTTTTCGGGATCATCTGAAAAAACAGACCAGATAACATTGACTTACAAACTAGACCATTTTTATGGTTTAAACATTAAATCCGGATTTGACATTGTCCTTCATCAATTTGAAGCAGACCCTGGTCAACTGAAACTCTCTGGCACTGAAAATCAATTGAAAAATGTAAAATTTGAAGTTATTGACGGTGTACTTAACCTTTCTTCGGGGATTAAAACCGAAAACAGCCAGCCAATTAAAGTCTACGTTACCTTTACTGATTTACAATTAATTAAAACTCAAGGCATTGTTAACATCACCACACAGGAGAACATGTGTCTTAAAAAAATTAACCTTGATCTTAGTGAAGAAACCTATCTTACTCTTTTTGTTTCATCTCTGGATTTTATGTGTGATGCATCCGGAAAAGGTACAGTTAATATTTCGGGTGATATTACCAATTTCCGATTGAGTTGCAGCAGCGAAACAGTAATAGATTGCAATGTTCTTACCCACAACCTTTACACCTACCTTCAGGATGAAACCCAGGTTAATGTAAAGGGAAAAGCCGACTTTTTTCAGGTAAAGGTCATTAACGAATCGTTTCTTAATGCTTATGATCTTAAAACCAGTGATTGTGTTGTAACAGTTGGTGATTATGGCGATGCTTGTCTGAGTGTTTCAAAAACTCTGGAAATTACAGGAACCAAAGATGGATCAGTTTCTTACAACGGAGCTCCTGTTATAACCAACAGGTATGTATCAGAATCAGTTTTTGTCAGAAGTAATAAAAGTAAAAAGAGTAAAGAACTTACAACATATAAAAAATAGTCATATTGTAATAATATAACAGATGCCTTTTTTGATTTTAAGTATCTTATATTGATCCGTATTGTTCATGGTGTTGTTAACCAGTACACATTTATTTTCGAGAATATCGAACAGCTCCCCTCCTTTTTTTCTAAAAATATACGTCTCCCCTTCCTGATAATAAGGATGTTTTGGTTCAAAGAAAATCTTTCCTTTACAATTTATTTTATCTACGCGGCATAACACTGTTTTCCCTGGATTTAACTCATATCTTTCGTAATTCTCTGTTTTTAGTAAATGCTTCTGATTAAAGGGATCCATGATAATAAAATATTCATCATCCCCCGGCAGTTTTACTTTGTTGAGGATAAGCATTTCATACCATTCTTTTTCTTGCAGAAGCTTAATCATAAATAAAAAAAGGGGAATAGACCCCTTTCAGATTATTCTTTTGTTTTCAGGAAATTTTCCCAATCAGTATAAACATCTTTTTTAATCACCCTTGGAAATTTATTTTGGGCCCCCTCCTTGCCTTTTATTTTTAACCATTCATAAAACCAGGAAACTGGAATTACTTTCATATATACTTCACACAAAGCACCTTTCCTCTCTACCCCATAATCATCATTCAGTTCAACAAGATAATTATCAATTTTGCTTTTAATAACACCATCGTTAACTTCCCTAACTTTATCATCATCAACCCCAACATACCATTTATGTGCGAACAGACTGCCATGGGGAATTCCGGATACAGTGAATTCATTTATATTGATATTGAGGTCATCAGCGGTCATTTTAACAGCTTTTGTCATATTGTCTACTGAAAGATGTTCACCAACCAGACTTAAATAATGGCGTGTTCGGCCGGTAATAATCATCTGGAAATCTTTTTTGTTGGTAATCTTTACTGTATCTCCGATAATATACCTCCATGCACCTGCACATGTACTGATTAAAATGGCATAGTCAACCCCTTCTTGTACATTTTTCAAATCAATAACTTCTGGGTTTTCAACAACCTGACCATCGTGATCGAAGTTTTTATCATTAAAGGGAATAAACTCAAAGAAAAGTCCTTTGTCTAAAACCAGTTGCATTTTTTTATTTTCATCAAACTGAGCTGCTAAAAATCCTTCTGAAGCAAGATAAGTTTCAAGAAAATGAATCTTTTCACCCAAAAGTTTTTCAAAACTGTTTTTGTAAGGTTCAAAGGAAACGCCGCCATGAACATAAAATTTCAGATTGGGCCATACATCGTGGATGGTTTCAACCTTATAATGGCTGATAATTCTTTCAAAAAGAATCTGATACCAGGCAGGAACACCGGCACAGAGACCAATATCCCATTTCCCTGCTTTAGCAACTGTTTTATCGAGTTTTGTTGGCCAATCCTTTACTGCTGATATTTTTGCTCCGGGCTTATAAAAGTTCTGAAACCAAATTGGCAAATTACCGGTCATTATTCCGCTTAAATCGCCCTCATATCTCTTTCCAACCTTAGTAAGTGTAGTGCTTCCACCAAGCATTAAAGCGCTTTTTTGAAAAAACGAAGGTGGCAGGTTATAGTTTGAAAGCGAATAAGTCTGGCTAATACTGGTGCGACGAATGCTTTGAATCATGTCATTGGAAACAGGAATCCTTTTGCTTGCAGATTCCGAGGTACCGGAAGTCAGCGCGAAAAACTTAATTTTTCCGGGCCAGGTTACATTCGGTTCTCCTTCAATAGTCCGGTGCCAGTATTTTTCAAATATAGTTTCATAATTGTAAACCGGAACTCTTTTTTGATATTCAGCAATAATATTTCCTGATGTCAATATTTCTGAAAAACCGTAATCGCGCCCAAACTGAGTATTTTTTGCCTTATTTAGTAGTTTTTTCAGTGTTTTTTCCTGAACCTCATAAGGATTAATAAGTTTCTTTTTCCTTTTAGCAGATTTTTGTTTAACAACTTCCTGTAATATTGTGCCAATAAATGCCATATTAATTAGTTTTCAATGCAAATTAAAGTAAACAAAATCGTGGCAAAAATAATGTAATAAATAAATTTTCGGCCTATTAATTCCATAATTTTATCCACAACCCTTTCTGATAAGTTTATTTCAGTTTATTTTCTCTGAAAACCCTTCAGATTTTTTAAGAGACAGATAAACCACATCATGCACCCGCTGCCGAATCTTTAAAGTATTTAAACGCCAGTTTTTCACATTAGGATGAACTCTGTTGGAGAGAAAAACATATACAATTTTGTTGTCAGGATCGGCCCAAATGCAAGCTCCGGTAAATCCTGTGTGCCCAAATGTATTGCGCGAAGCCATGGAAGAAACAATATTCTTGCCTATTGCCTTATCAAAACCAAGACCCCTGTATGTATCAGGTTGATAATCGGTAAATAAATCGATTATATTTTCACTAAGGTAACGTTTTCCTCCGTAGACACCTTTATTCAATAGCATTTGCAATATTATTCCAAGGTCATGTGCGCATGAAAACAGTCCGGCGTTACCCGCCACTCCCCCAAGTAAAGCAGCCGAAGGATCATGCACATAACCTCTTAAAGACTGTTCACGCCATCCTTTATCATTTTCGGTCGGAACAATTCGCTCTCTGGCATATTTCTTAAGTGGTCTGAATCCAATCGCCTGTAAACCCAAAGGTTTATAAAACTTTTTTTCAAGATACTCATCTATTGGAAATTTGTTTACCGAGTCAATGGCCTGTTGCAACACGATCATATTGGCATCACTATACTGATATACCTTTTTCGAATAAATGCCGATCTGTTTAATATCATTCCAAAGCGTATCAAAATATTCATTTCTGAAATAAAGTTTTTCAGCAACCTGAATATCGCAGGTATCTTTTAGAAATTCCCTTGAATAGTACTTTTCAAAAAGAAATTTGGTGGTGTCGCGGCGCGATTTCAGGACAAGATCTTTATATTTTTCTCTGATACTGTCATTTGGAAAAAGATTTTTATCCTTTCGGTACTGCACATACCTTAAAATGGGAATAGCCGGAGGAAGACCGCTCCGGTGTGTAAGTAATTCACGAACTTTGCATTTAAAGATATTCAACCGCGGAGTAACTCTTGAATAAAGTGTATCAAAAGCAATTATTACCGAATCATTTATATGAATTGTATCACGTTCCCTTAACAACTTTGACATATCAGGAACATCCGAAACAACAAATGTATCAATAACTACGGTGGTATCCTGTTTAATTCTTTTATAATCAATTTGCCGGTCCTTAAAGTATTTTTCCATCTGATCGTTTAAGCCTATTTTACCTTCTTCGATCATTTTCATGGTAGCCAAAGTCGTAGCCATGACCTTGGTGACAGATGCCACATCATACAAATCGTTCCACTTTACCGACGATCCACCATCATATGAATGCCTCCCATAGCCCTTATTTAATATTACCTTACCATCTTTTGCAAGGAAAACCTGACAGCCGGGGGTTGCACTTGATTTTAGTCCATCAAGTATCACAGAATCAATTTGAGAAAAGTCATCCTCAAGAATTCCAACCTCCTCGGGAAAGGAATACTGCAACCGGGTTTTTGGCGTTTTCAAGCCCAATCCGGTTTTGCCATCCCTTTCAATTTTCCAGGGTAATTTTCCACTGATGGCTATCCCTCCAAAAATCATTTCAGCAGCAATTTTACAAGCAACACTCTGGAAACTATTCATTTGAATAAAGCTGCAATTCATCTTTTGGAATAATTTATAATTCTCGAAATTGAAATTATTGATGACAACCAAATGACCATTTTTAGAAACAGACTTTAAGTTTTTTAATAAAGCTGAATGACTGACTGTATCTATTACAATATCGTTCATAAGAACTACTATATAGCCTGACTGCGGAAAAGATGGCTTGCTGTCGGCTGAAAAATGTTTGTAGTTATATTTCGGGGTATAATATTGAAGAATATTTTCAAAATCATTTGGTACTGTTTTGCCTATTGATGTGAAGCTAAACGTAGAATTCAGGTCGGGAACCGGAAGGTTTGCATTATGGTTTTTCAACAGCACCGGAGACTTCTCAAACAGTTGTGCTGCAATGTTTTTTGCCAGAACAAAATTTAATCTTTGGGCTGTTGAATCATTACGCAAAACATTGAATTTTTCTAAACCCGCCCATGATTTGGCAAGTAAAATTCTTTTGACTTTTTTATCAAGAAGCTCATCTGTAAAACTCCCTGCTTCACGAAGGGTTTTTATTTTTTCAATAATTTCTCTTGATTTAAAAAGGCCTTTAACAGAGATAATATCAGTTTCTGAATTCAGGATTTTTTCCAGCTCATTAGTATTGTTCAGTTTACAGATAATCAATCCCCTATAGTTTAAGTTTTTATTCAGATAATCTGTTATAAGTACCTTTTTTTCAATGGTTAACTCAAAAATTGAATCAACAATTATTGCTGATAACCCGGAAGAAATAAGCTGCTTATATATTGATTCTATCAGCTTAAAGGAAGATGAGTCATTAGTAAGTTTTTCATTAAACAATTCAACCCCCATGATGATGTTTTTTTTCTGAACTTTGCTGATCATTCCCTTTAAGATATTTACAATCCCGTTTAGTGAAGAAGAGTCTATCAGCATTTTTTCCGAAAAAGAAGAAAGTAGCCCGTTTGCAGTGAATGATACTCCAATATTTTTATTAAAAAAAGAAGAAAAATCCGAATATTTGCTGAGCAGAGCAGTATCATTAACAGTAAGGAGAGCATCGGATTCAGGAAACACGATATTTTGATATGCAAAAGATTCAATCCCATTATTTTTATTACAATAAACAAACATTGGAATTTTGCAGTTATATTGGAGATTGTTAACTGCTGAAAGGTATTTTTGGACAGAATCGAATGAAAAACTGACAGAACCAATGCTATAATACTCGCAGAACTCTTTTATTTTTTGAGTATCAGGGTTTAAAGAGTCAGTAATATCCACATGCAGCAATTCACCGATTTTTTCTTCGGTACTCATTACATTGATGAGTGAATCGGCCCATGCAGATTTGTGGTTCAGAAATGGGGCATAGATTTCTGAAATTTCTTTTTTTTCAGAATTTGAAAGAATATTATGAATCAGAAACAATAAAACTGCTGAAATTGCTGCAATAATTGCAATATCCTTTTTCAGACCTGCTGAATTTTTCAAATACCAGTTTTTTTAATTAAAAAAAAGCAAGATAATATCTTGCTTTCAATATTTTATACAACAAGGAATTATTCTTCGTCGTCATCTTCAGGATCGACGTAACCGTTTGGGTTTTCAGTAACTTTAACTTTTCTGAGCACCCCTTCAAGGCGGAAGTTTGGATCCTTGTATCCTCTTTCGCTTGGGTTTTCGGTAAAAAATACTTTACCATGAATCAACAATTTATTTCCGGTATCATCGTCAACCAACAATGAATCATTGAGATCTTTTGTGATGTAAACAGAAAAATTCGAAAAACCCCAGCTTTTCATTTTCCACATACAATCCCATGCCTGAAACTCATCTTTGAGCTCAGTCCGGTAAATAATCACGTCAGCTTCATCCTTATTGTCAACCTGCAGCAATACGATATTCGCATCAGAAGGATGCATCATTTCGATAACTGTCTGGCAGTTAGCCCAGGTAAAAATGAAACAGAACAATGCTGAAACAATTAAACTTTTCATATTCTTAACAGTTAGTTTTCAAGTTGTTATATTACAGAATAAAAATTTATTGTGCAATAAATAAGTCCATTTTTTTACAAAAATACTAATATCTTTGACAAAATCCGCATTGTAATTGGTAAAAATACCTATAAAAACACGTAATTTTTACTGATTATATTAAAAATTGTATTTTACACCGTCAACAACGGCAGATTTTATTTCTTTATAATCAACAATTTCAATATTTTTATTTGTTTCATTATGAGCCACAAAGCTTTCATCTGTATAACAGGTATTTCCGGTTAGCGGAATAAAATAAATGAACCTGTCCGTTTTTAAAATGAACTGGTATTTTGCCTGTTTCAGCATTTTTTCAAATGTACTTTTGTTTAAGCTCATTTTTTTAAAAATAAAAATCCATCTTTATCTATATAGCCATTGCTGCAAGAAACGTACCAGCCCTTTTCAAAACGGGCTTCTTTTAACGTTTTTTCACTTAACCCAAAGCCTTTTATCTGCAATCGCCCCTCTTCACCCTCACCTTTTAGAACAAATCCGTCATTTTCATCACATATCTTAATTGCGACTCCGGGCAACATACGACCAACAGAACCTTCCCTGCTGCAATGCTGGACAAACTCTTTTCCCGCAATATCTTTACCTGAAAAATCAGGTGTATTCAACGAAATCATCGGGAAAAATTCGTCTCCATATCCTTCTAATACCTTTATACCATTTTCTGAAGATAAATGTTTCTTAATTTCAGCAGATAATAGTCCGTCAGTGACAATTATTTTTCCAACCCCATCTGACAGAAAAAGGTAATTTTCCTCAACCCATTTCTTTTCCGAAATAATTATTGAAACATCTTTGTTAATATCCTTATTTTCAATGCTAAAATTAATTTGTTTTAAACCTTTAATTAAAGCAAGTAACGTAAAAACAACTGCAATGGGTTTATCTGGTTGAATTGTAAGTCCGATGGTATCATTTTTATTAAATGCAAGCACCTGATCAAGACTTAAAACACACAAAATTAAATTTTTATGAGTATAATCACCGTTTTTGGTAATTAAAGAGATCAAATTTGAATTTCCCTGAAGTCTGGTAAATGGAAATAATTTTCCTAATATTCCATTTGCCATACAAACCGGACTGATGGTGTTTTTCAGTTCCTTTGTAGTGAAAACCAAATCTTCTCCTATAAAGGTATTTTTTTCATTTACTATCCTTATAAAATCAGAATAATTATTTGCAATATCCTTAGTTATCATCGTTTTGCCAGCCAGCAGGATAATTTTTATAAAAAACTGATATTCATCGGAATTAAAATCCATGTAAATAAGATTTTGTTTTTTCATGGTTTTTAAAAAACGAGCTGAAATTGCCAGATCAAGGTATGAAACGGAGCTTTTTTTGGAAAACAACAGGTAATACGATATACTCTCTTCATTTTTTACCCGGTAAGTAAAGGCTTCCGACTCCAGCTCCTTTAGTTTTTGTCTGATTTGAAAGGAACTGGTATCAAAGGGTAATTTTTCGCCAATTGAAATTGTAATCGGAGTGCGGAAGGGCGATATTTTCAGTTTTACAGGTTTAGATTTACCCGTTTTAAAAGTAAAAGGCGAACCCAGCGCATTATCCACATAAAAAGGAATGATTGGTGATTTTGACTGTCGGGCAATTAGCTCAAACCCCTTTTTAAATCCAAGCATAAATCCATTGCGGGGCATTTCACCCTCGGGAAATACGCAAACAATTTCACCTGCATTGATTTCTCTGCAACATTTTCCGTAGAAATCCATTAATTCTGTTTTGCTTCTTGTGCTTGCAATGGGAATCATTCGTAAGGAAAAAAGGAACTTCCCAAGTATTGGGGTTTTAAAAACCTCTTTATAAATAACGAACCTTATCATTCTGGGTTCACCAGAAGCAACGATTGCTGCATCAAGTAATGAATTATGGTTAGGAATAAGCAGTGCACCTCCTTTGAGAGGAAAATTTTCGGCTCCGGTAACCCTTACTTTATACAGCAGCTTACCGATAACCCGGAAAGTGTATCTTACTATTTCAGTGATCATTAAGCTTTTCTTTTTCTGAATAATTTTATAAACAGCTTTATAATACCGGGATGTAAAATAATTGACAGGGCAATCATGATCCAAGAAACTGCAGCAATTGCAAGGAAAACCATTACAGAATTTTCTATAACCATAAAAATTACAGCAGACGTCAGGACAAATGAAAAAATTGAAAAATTATTAAAGGCCAGGATATCACCTAATTTTCGGCCTTCAACCCTATCCTGTATAAAAGCATTCAATGGAACCATATAAATACCTGCAAAAAAAGCTGCAATAAGAAGCAACAGTGTAAAAAGTTCAACGGCTGGATTCAAAAAATAAATCATGGTAAAAGGGATGGAAAAGCCAATTGCCCCAATGGGCACAAGAGACAACCTGACTTTCTTTCCGGAAAGCAGTCCGGCAGCCAGACTCCCTGCAGCCACGCAAACAGCAACACCGGCAATAATGTATCCTGTTTCAGTTTTACTAATATTCAAAACATTTGGTCCGTGCACCGCGATAACCATATCAACCATTGAAACTGAAAGCCAGAATAGACCTAGACAGAGAATGACATTTAACAATCCAGGAATATTTTTTGACCATTTAATAGAACCAACAAAAGATTTAAGTGTTGATTCATTGTTTTTTTCAGTTTCAGATTCAACGGCTTTTATGTTTATAGCCGAATACCATCCATTAAACGCGATGAGAATGACCAAACCAATAATAAAATAATCCTGATGGCCTGAAACATCTGCAACAATACCGGCCAGAACAGCTCCTGATAAATTTCCAAGAAAGGCAACCATTTCAAATGCACCACTACCGAACGATATTCCCTCCTTTCCTCCAATATCCCTGATCAATCCATATTTAGCGGGACTAAAGAGACATGAAATGATACCCATAAGAAAAATCGTTAATAAAACCAGGTACACTGAGTTCATCAGAAATCCCATTCCACCAATTACAGCAACAGGAAACTCAGCAATTTTAGCCCAGATAACAATTTTTCTTTTGAGGTATTGGCGTGATAGCTTTCCGGCAAATGGTGAAAAAACAATGTATGGCAGAACAAATAAAAAACCGCTCAATCCCAGATAGAAATTCATCAGGTCCCCATCATTTTCCTTTCCTGCAATCCAGTAAATACTCACAAATGCGAATAACTTTTTCAGGAAACTGTCATTTAATATTCCGAAAAAATTCAGAGACAACAATGGGAACCATTTACCAAGCATAGGATATTATTTGAACCAAAATAACTGATAAAAAGTGAAAATTCTGTTGATAAAATCAAAAAGTACTTAACATGTTATCAAAAAAAAAACCGCTGAAGATCAAAAATTGATTTTTCAGCGGTTTATATTATAATATTAGATATGCTATAGCGGCATTATTTGTGCTTCAGGGTATTTTTCCTTCCACATCTCGAATACTTTCATGCTCTTGACGGTTATAACTGTCCGTCTGTCTAATCTCACTTTTAATGGTTTTAGAATCGATTCGAGTACTTTTTTCTTATTTTTTCCTTTTGTTCTCATTTTCAATATATCGTTTTAACGTTTTATTTGGATTTAATCTATATAAAGATACTTCCTTTTAATCCCCAAATCAAGCTTTTTAACAATTTTAACAATTTAATTTATTAACATGCTTTCAAATAACTTACGATAAAAAAGTCCCTACACACAAAATAACGCTATTTCAATTAAAAAATTAGTTTAAAAAAGTTAAAAGTACTTAATACACACTTGCCACAGGTTTGTTTTTGTCATAAACGACATTATAAGTAAATACATGTTTTTTTGATTCTTTTGACAGAAGTTTATATTTCCAGGTAAGCAATCCCATTCCCTCATCAACTTCAGCTTTGCCGCCATCAACAAGTTCAACTTTTATATCCTGGTCCTGTGATACGGGAATCTGGTCCTGAACAATAATGTTGGCAGCGACAGCTTTATTATTTTTTATAGAAATTTCATAGGAGATTACTTTAGTTCTGTAAGATCCAATAATTTTTGAATTTACTTCATCTTTCAGTTTCTTGCGGTTAATAACGATGCTGCGGTCTCTGCCCAGCGCCAACTCCATTGTATCTTCAAGTGTATTGGGATTGATCATTGTTTCACCGATAAAAGTGCCATCAAAATAGATATTTGCATTTCCGGGTAAAAGATCCATGGTTTCCCAGTCGGTTAGTTTAGCAACAAGGAAAGCCTGGCTTTCAATTTTGGGAACAATATAATGATAGTAAGTGGTAGGAATTTCTTTATTCTGAACCGGAACCATATGAGATTTGCCATCAGACGGAACTGAATAACTGAGTTTTATATCAAATTCAACATTGGTCAGGGTTTGCACTGCGCTTGTATAGTTATAAGCATAATCAGCTGGTGCGGTTGATGGCGAGCCTGAAGCTGCCAATTCTCTTGCGCTAAAGTCATCGGCAGCGTATGCTCTATCCCTTTTTTCTGAATCTGTTCTCAGATAAGCAGGTGCAGTATAATATCCGAGGTAAAATACCGGTAAATACGGCTTCACATTGTTGGCAGTCGGTGTTATAGTGGAAAGTTTCAGTTTAACGTTGTCCCAGTTTTCACCGGTATTTTGCCACACATTTGCTTTATAAATGAGCTGCATTGGTTGGTCTGAGCCATTTGCGCGCAGGTCATATGAAGGGGCCCAACCAGCGTTGTTAACCATGTAGTTAATATCCATTGAGCCTGAAACCGCAGCTTCAGCAGAAACAGTTACGACAATCTGGTAAATTGGCACCTGTGGTTGAACTGTAGGTAAAACCTGGGAGTTATAAGCTAAAAGATCATTTAATCTTATTTGCATATTATTTTGTTTAAGAGATACTTTATACTCATCCTTTCTGATTTTCACCAGTTCGGTATTGATGTCATTAAGTTTGACTCTGAAAAACTCAAGAGTTGCTTTCAACTCAGGAATGGTGTCACCTCCGCTTCCCTTGACAAGTGAATTATTCATCAAAAGGGTTTTTTCCAGATTCAACACATCAATTTTGCTGCGAATAGCTTCAAGCTCGAAGCTTACATCTGCAAGGGAATCCTGTAGAAATTTAATTTCAGACAGAATTTTAGGTGGCAGTATATTATTATAAACAGGAAGAGCTGGTTCGGGTTGTTTAACCCTAAATTGAACATCCAGAATTACATAGCTTCCGGCACCCTTTGCCTGAATACTTTTTGGGTCAACAAACGGAGAAACATTTTCGAATACCAATTCTGTAATGCCGCTTGAAATAGAAAAAGAGCCGGAGCGAAAAAGTTGTGCAGATCCCGGAAAAACAGTAACGTTTTTAAGATCAGATTTGATGGTTTTTTCATCGGTTGCAAAACCAAGGATGTATATAGCCATCAGGACGAATGTAATAGTCAGCGTTTTCATATCATTTAAATTTAAGTTTGTACTTTGTTTATTAAGAGATACAAAGCATGAAGAAATTCCATAAATGAGAAAAAAGTTGGATTTCTAATGAGGGACTATCATATAAAAATGAATGATTATCAACAGTTAAATGACGCTCATAACAATTTTAAAAACAATTCTTTTAATAATCGTACAAAATGGTGAAGGCAAAAAGTACATAAAGGATTTACTCTGCCGGAGATTTATTAGTTAATGTTTATAATGGTTTAGAGCACACTTAATTAAAGCCCCCTGAAGGCAGCAACGAAAGTGATAATTAAATAAATCTCCGGTTTTTTTATTTGTATTTTTCGGGGTTAAGAGCAGCCGGTGACCAATCTTTCAGGAATCCCATAATCTTTTGTTTATCATATCCTTTATCCAGCTCAAGATATGCTGAATTTTGAGTATGTATGCGATTACCTTCGGCATCCAGAATAACAATTACGGGGAAACCAAAACGTTGGGGATAACCAAGTCGCTTCATTAATTCCGGATTTTTATTTTCTGAACTATAATTCAGTTTCATTACCACATAGTTAGCATGGAGCATGGAATCAACCTGAGCTTCTTCTTTCATAAAATTATGTAGTTTAACGCACCAGGGACACCAGTTGCCGCCGACCTGAATAAAAACATGCTTGTTGTCCTCTTTTGCTTTAGTTAAAGCATCAGACAATTCTTTTTCTGCATCGGCATCGGGATTATATATTTTAACCTGAGCAGAAGCTGAAATAAAAACAAACACAAGCAAAAAGGAAATAAAAAGTTTTCTCATTTTCAGGATTTTTTAATAATTAAACCCACGATATCGTTGATATCTTTGATGTTATGTTCAATGCAATAGCTATTAAGTCCGTCAATTATCTTCATAGTTACAGCAGGATCAATAAAATTGGCAGTCCCCACCTGCACAGCAGTTGCTCCGGCCAACATAAACTCGATCGCATCAGTAGCATTCATGATTCCGCCCATACCAATAATAGGGATTTTAACGGTTTTTGCGCATTGCCAAACCATTCTGAGTGCAACGGGTTTAATAGCAGGACCAGACAATCCGCCAGTAATGGTAGAAAGGACAGGTTTTTGTTTTTTTGCATCGATGGCTATTCCAAGCAAAGTGTTGATAAGTGAAATTGCTTCTGCGCCTTCATTTTCAGCAATCTGAGCAAACTGGGTAATATCTGTAACATTTGGCGACAATTTTACAATCAATGTTTTCTTGTAAACTTTTCGTACAGCCTTTATTACTTCAGAAGCAGCCGAACAGCTGGTTCCAAAAGCCATTCCGCCCTCTTTAACATTCGGACAGGAAATATTGAGTTCGATTCCGGGAATATCCTCAAGATCACCAACCCTTTCAGCAGTTTTCACATAATCATCGACCTTAGAGCCAGAAACATTAACAAAAATATGAGTATTGTAATGTCTGATAACCGGATAAATTTCTTTACAAAAATAATCAACCCCTTTATTCTGTAACCCAACCGCATTAAGCATTCCGGATGGTGTTTCGGCCATTCTCGGGTAATTATTTCCCTCACGGTGTTCGAGTGTGGTGCCTTTAACAAAAATTCCACCAAGTTTATTATTGTCAACAAAATCGTCAAACTCAGGTCCGTAACCATAGGTTCCCGAAGCCGTCATCACCGGATTTTGCAACACAAGATCACCAATTTTAACATTTAAGTTTACCATACAACATCATTGAAATTAAAAACAGGACCGTCGGTACATACACAAAGATTTCCCCTGACTGTTTTCTGGATACAGCATAAACAGGCTCCGATACCGCAGGCCATAGTATTTTCGAGAGATACTTCGCACTGAATATTTAGGTTTTTTGCCCATTCACCAACCGCTTTCATCATTACATCCGGACCACAAGTGTAAACAAAGTCAAATTTATTTTGATCCTTCATAACCGGATGGTCAATCACAAGTCCCTTCACTCCTGCTGATCCATCATTAGTTGTGGTTACAACCTTTCCATATTTTTCGAAAGTATTTATTTCGAGTAAACCATCAGCAGTGCGGGCACCCAAAAGTATCACAACTTCATTTCCCGATTTTTGTAGTTCAGAGGCCAACAGCAATAAAGGAGCAATACCACTGCCACCGCCAACCAAAAGCACCTTTTTTTTATTAACCAGAGTAAATTTGTTTCCCAAAGGATAAACCAGGTTCAAGGTATCATTTTCATTAACCATACCCAAATACTTTGTACCTTCACCAACTATGCGTACATAAAGAGAAAGCATGTTTTTGCTTTTATCATAGAAATGCACCGAAAGTGGTCTGCGAAGAAAAGTAGTTTTTGAATCCGGGATTTCAATTTGGACAAACTGACCGGGACAAACATCTTCAATTGGGTGTTTTGATTGAAGTTCAAGAATGTAGTGATCTGCGTTTAACCTTCTGTTTTTTAATACATTAAAATCTTGAATCTGCTTCATAATATTGTTTAAAATCAGAATTCAAAGATAATAAAATAATAGTGTTGCGGGATAAAAAGAAATTAACAACCAATGGTATTTATTGATAAAACAAGTTGTTTTATATTGTTGTACGATAAAAAATAAAAAACTCACATTTATCCAAACTATTGAATTATTATACAATTGAAATTGAATGACATATACGACAACATGATGTCAGGCCTAAAGGCCTTTCCCTGCACAGACATAATAACCCCTGCCTTAAGGCAGGGGTTATGAAATGCCTCTAGTATAAGGCCTTTAGGCCTGACTAATAAATTTTTATCAGACAACAGTGATTGTTTTATACTAAAATAAACAAATACCTACTTTTTAAAATACTCATCAAAGGTTTTATCAGAATAGAAAACTAAAATACGCTCAATATGCTTTATTTCAGCTTCTTCAATCACTTTTGAAGATTCAGGCGCACCAGAAAAATCTATTTTTTCAGAAGATTTATCCGAATACAAATCAGGTTCAATATCCGGCACCTCAGAAATTACGGTAGTTAAAACCTTAACAGGCTCAGATGCTGAGTTTTTAAACATGTCGCCTCGTCCTGAAATTAACCATTCGGCATTAATATTTCGATATCTGCTAAGTATTTTCTGTATTAAATCAAGACTTGGGTTGTTTCGGCCAGACAAAATATGTGAAATACTTGAACGTTGAACACCTATTTCATCTGCAAACTTTGAAGAAGTAATTCCTTCAACCCTTAGTAAATTGTCAATTCTGTCTTTCATATTTTTAATAAAAAATCAATATTACAAAAGTATACAAATATTTGATTACAAATGTAACTTTTGTAAATTATTTAACTTCACATATGTAATCACAAATTACGAGAAATTTTGCCAATTACCATTAATAGTATTTTTTCTGTAACTAGAATTAATGTTTCATTCCTAAAGCTTGATAAATCATAGTTACAGAATATTTAAAATAACATCAGAACAATAATAAGAATATATCAACAAATCCCAATATACCAGTCATTCAAATCAAAAAGCACAGCATAATATTAGCAATTAATACTTTAAAACAGAATGAGGTGTTTAAATTAAATCTCCTTAACTAATTAAATCTTTACTTTATGATTATTTTATAATATATTGATATACAATGTTTTTAAATTAATAAATAATGTGATATTTGATTGTTTTTCGCGAAAAACCTACTCATGTAAATTAATAATTAAACTAATACTTTATTTTAAAGTTATAACTACCTGATTTTACGATACATATAATTACTACTAAAAGTTTATAAATATGTATACAAATGTAATATTGTAATTGTAAATTATCAGCCTGTTTTTACTACATTCTTATTGATTACATTTGTAACAATTTAATAATTGTAAAACTTTGAGTTACATATGTAATTTTTAATGAGTATTGCCTTATCATGCTATTTTGCATATAAAAGAAGATTTTTTTGTTTCCGGGATAATTATCATTTTCGAACGATAATCTCTTAAAATCAAAAAAAACACATTAATTTTGGATTATGGATCTGGAAAAGCAATTATTGGCCGATTTATCCAAAGGAAATGTACAATTTGTATCCAATGTGATACTAAATGACCTTAATTTGCTTGACAAATTATGGAACATCATAACCTCCTCACCTGCCCCATTGCCAATGCGGGCGGCATGGACTATGCAGCAGATAATTGAAGAATTTCCGGAATTGCTTAACAAATATTATTCAAGGCTTGTTCCTCAGATTGAAAAATGCCCGGATGACAGTACCAGAAAGGTGTTGATGAAAATGATAATACTCACAGAACTTAAAGAAAAGCACATTAATAAGCTGTATGATATTTGTTACAGGTATTTTCTCGATGCAAAAAGATCTTTGGCTGTAAGAGCGTATAGTTTAGAAATTCTTTATAAAATATCGTTAAAATATCCTGAATTATCCAATGAAGTTCTACTATTATTAGATTTAATAACTGAAGAAGATGCTCCTGCGCTGCAGGCAAAGCAAAGATTACTAAGAAAATCCATATTTAAAAATATTACTAGAAATGAAAAACAAAACCACTCAAATTGACTTTGATAAAATTGCCGAAATTCTGCAAAATCATGATACAGAGTCTTTTTTTGAAAAAGTAAATGTAATTCCGGATAGTTCGGGACTAAAAAAGGAGCTTTCCCTGTACATGAATGTGGAAAATTTCAGTAAACGGACAGTTTTGGGAATTGATATTTACCGATACAGCTCCTTTAAACACCTTGAGCAGTCACTTATTCCGTTTTTGTTCAAGATTCTCTTTCACAAAGCCAGCATGCTGTGCCTTGAACAAAACCAATATGTTTTTCAAAAATATTCTAATGACCGGTTTGAAAAATCGTTTCTAAGTACAGGAGATGGCGGATATCTGATATTATCAACTCCCCTGCATGCGCTCTTGTTCGCCATTAATTTTCAGGCTGTTGTAAGAGCTTATAACTCATATCACCTGTATCCTAAATTACGCCATATAATTGGTGAAATCAGTTTAAGATATGCCATTACTTACGATGCAATATATTATTTCGACAATAATTTTTACGGAAGAGCCATTATTAATAATGCGCGGATACTTGAGAAAGACAATCTCAATAGATGTCTGATCGACCAGCAAACCTACGAATGGTTTATGATCAATATTGACGGCACTGAAAATCTGCAAATTCTTACCATTAATGAGATTTCCAATATACTTGATTTTCAGGACTATGATGAAGTTTTTAAAAATAAAGCAAGAAATACAATAATAGGAAACTCCATTTCCAGAGAAGTTGGTATAGTAAATTCTGACATACTGAAAATTGGAACCATAAAATCAAAAGAATCAGAACTTGACGTTTATAATATTCATTTACAGGTTACTATGAATATTTCTGATGAAAAGAACCTGAATCAAAAACGGACAATAACTATAAGTTTGGGGAATCTTAATACCACAGGGATTTAATTTATTAATATATGAGCAAAAACAATAAAAAAGACCGCATAAATATAGTTTATTCAACAAACCCCGATTTTAATTACGAGCATGTTGAAGAAGAAGCTAATGATACTTTACCCCCTTCGCAGCAGGATTTAAGAGTTCAGCTTGATAAAAAGCAACGGGCAGGAAAATGTGTAACGCTGATCACTGGCTTTGTTGGTAAAGAAGATGATCTGAAAGAGTTGGGTAAAATGTTGAAACAGAAGTGTGGTGTTGGTGGCACAGTAAAAGACAATGAAATTCTTATTCAGGGCGATTTCCGGGATAAAATTCTTCAAATCCTTCTTAAAGAGGGATATAAAGCCAAGAAATCAGGAGGTTGATTTTTTTCTGATGGTTTAAATATCAGATTATTACCTGTAGAATTATTTTTTATTTATTTTTATTTAGAACCATTAAAAAAAACATCTGTTTTTTCTTTGTTCTTATTTAGAATCATTTTAAATTTGTAGAATTGAAGTAATTTAAATGTTTCTGAAATAAATGGTTTTATCTGAACTGGTTAGCGGGGAAAAAGGGATTATCACAAAGGTAACAGGACGCGGAGCGTTCAGAAAACGCATTATGGAAATGGGTTTTGTTAAAGGCAAAGAAGTTACCGTAGTTAAAAATGCACCTTTAAAAGACCCCATTGAATACAAGATCATGGGGTATGAAGTATCTTTAAGAAGATCTGAAGCCCAACTGATTGAAATCATCACGCGTGAAGAGGCCATTAATCTGCAAAACGAAAAATACGAAGGAACTTTTACCGATGACCAGCTAAAAATAACAGCCCGCGAAAAAGGAAAGATAATTAATATCGCACTGGTTGGCAACCCCAACTGTGGAAAAACAACATTATTCAATTATGCCTCTGGTTCACAGGAACATGTTGGAAATTACAGTGGTGTGACTGTTGATTCAAAGTCAGCCATATTTAAGCAAAGCGGTTATCAGTTCAATTTGGTTGATTTACCAGGAACCTATTCATTATCTGCATATTCACCCGAAGAACTTTTTGTAAGAAAATACATTATCAATAATGTGCCCGACATTGTGGTAAATGTTGTAGATGCGGGCAACCTTGAGCGTAATCTCTATCTTACAACCCAGCTTATTGATATGGATATCAAGGTTGTAATTGCCCTTAATATGTTTGATGAGCTGGAAAAAAAAGGTGATCGATTTGACTATGAGGCATTTGGAAAAATGACGGGTATTCCTATAATCCCAACCATTAGCTCAAAGGGAAAAGGAATTCACGATCTGTTTTCCAGAATTATTGAGGTTTACGAAGACCGCGACACAACTATAAGGCACATCCATATCAACTATGGGAAAGAAGTTGAAAACACAATCAAAATTTTACAGGATGAAATAAAAGTTCATCAGTCAGTAGATTTGAAGGTTGCCCCAAGATATCTGGCAATCAGAATGATAGAAAGGGATAAAACCCTCGATGTTTTTTTTCCTGAAGTAAACAGTTTTTTTAATCTTAAGCGTTTTGCAGAAAGACAATTAAAAAGTCTTGAAGATGAACTGAATGAAGAAGGCGAAACCATTATTACCGATGCCAAATACGGTTTTATAGCCGGAGCATTAAAAGAGACATATTCAGAGGGAAAAGAAGAGCGAAAAAGGAAAACTCAGATGATTGACACCTTTGTGACCCATAAAGTTTTTGGTTTTCCAATTTTCATTGTTTTTATGTGGTTTATGTTTTTTGCCACATTTACTATTGGCTCCTATCCTATGGAATGGCTGGAAAAGCTTGTTGAACTCATTAGTGCCGGTGCCGAATCTGTCATTCCCGGCGGCACGTTCAAGGACCTTTTTGTTGATGGCATTATAAGCGGCGTGGGCGGTGTTATTGTTTTTCTCCCCAACATCCTGATACTTTTCTTTTTCATTTCTTTGATGGAAGACACAGGTTATATGTCGCGCGCGGCTTTTATAATGGACAAATTGATGCACAAAATGGGTTTGCATGGTAAGTCATTCATTCCCATGATCATGGGCTTTGGATGTACTGTTCCGGCTATTATGGCAACACGAACCATTGAAAATCGCGGTGACCGTTTACTGACAATGCTGGTAACCCCATTTATGTCATGCAGCGCGCGCCTTCCAGTATATGTACTGCTGATTTCTGCTTTTTTTCCAGGCAATCCCAGTCTGGTTTTGTTTGGCATTTACCTGACCGGGATTTTGATTGCAATTATCATGGCAATTTTGCTTAAAAGAATATTTTTCAGATCGAAAGAAGCACCCTTTGTCATGGAGCTTCCACCATACAGAATACCTACTCTCCGTACCACTTCAAGACATATGTGGCACAAAGGAATGCAATATCTCAAAAAAATGGGAGGAATAATCCTTGTAGCATCAATTATTATCTGGGCTTTAGGATATTTTCCGAGAGAGGTTGAATATTCCAAAAACTACGACAAACTTATTTCCCAAACCAATGATAAACAGTTGATTCATGAGTTGCATCTTGAGCAGCAAAGTGAAAAAATGGAGAATTCATATATAGGAAAAATAGGAAAGTTTATTGAACCGGTAATCACACCACTGGGATTTGACTGGAAAATGGGTGTTAGTCTGCTTACCGGTATTGCCGCCAAGGAAATCGTTGTCAGCACCCTTGGGGTTTTGTATCATGCCGAGTCAGATGCTGATAAAACCTCTTTGGTTGAACATCTGAAAAATGAAACTTACCGTGATGGCAAACGAAAAGGCGAAAAAGTATTTAACAGTCTGAGCGCCCTATCCTTCCTGTTATTTATCCTTATATATTTTCCATGTATTGCGGTTGTAGCTGCAATCAGGAAAGAATCAGGGAAATGGAAATGGGCATTTTTCACAATATTTTATACAACTGCACTGGCATGGGTTGTTTCATTTTTAGTTTATCAGGGAGGAATGTTATTATGATACAGGATATATTAACTTATTGTGCTATTACATGGGCTGTTGGGTGGAGTATCTGGAGATTATACCGCACATTAAAACCGGCAAAAACTGATGGTTGTTCCGGAGGATGTTCCTCCTGCGAATTAAAAAATGAATTAAGGAAAAAAACTAAAACCTCAAACCGGCATTGAATCCAACCCAGTATTTCATTGTATTTCCATTTTTTGTCGTTCCTTCCTTAAATGTCCATGAGGGAGCAATACTTTCTTCAAGCTCAGGTGTTGCCGGAGTACCGGAAATGGCGACATTATATGATGGTCCGGCAAAAACCGAAACTTTTTCACTGATATCATAACTTATATTCAGCCGAATCTGATTCCACATGTTAAGTCTATCCTGTAAAAGGAAGCTTGAATACGGGTTGTCTTTCTTTTTCTCACCGATCCAGACTTCCTGATGTACGATTCCTTCAAAGTTCATTCGGACTTTGGGACTGAGATCCGTTTCGGTTCCCATACCAAATCCATACGCCATACGGTTTGCAGGTCCGTTCAACTTACCAATAGAGTATATATTATAAAGTTTTTTCACGCCCAGTTTACCTGCAATAAAGAAATTGCCCAGGTCTGCTGTAGAAATTTCGAAAGCAGAATAGCCATTTGATCCGACAATATTAATAAAACCGATAGGTACTCCTTTTATTGAATCACAAATATTAATAAATCCGGCGAGTTGAACACCCTTTACATTTTTAGCAACATTAATAAAACCTCCGATCTGTAATCCGGTCAAATTCCTGGCAGTATTAATAAATCCGGATGTTTGTAGTCCGGTCACATCATAAGCAGTCCCCATGAAACCTGATAACTGAAGACCTTTTATATCTCCGGCAGAATTGATAAAACCGCCAATTTGTGTGTAAAGTTCTCCGTCATCAGCCATGTTCAAAAAACCAGCAATTTGAACACCATTAACCTCGCCACCATTGATATTTGCAAATCCGGCAAGTTGAAAACCAGTCATATCTGAACGGTTATGATTTAAAAAACCGGCGAGTTCAAATCCATCAACACCTCCGGTAATACCGATAAATGCATTGAATGAAAATTTGTATTCATACCGTCGTGTCTTTCCCAAATCGGTGCTTAACGGAGGCACCAACAGGGTAAATTGGGCAGCACGTTTAGTAAGGATAACCAAACTCTCTTCTTCCTCCTCATCCTGCGAAAAAGCAGGCATAAGCGAAGTGATTAACATGCAAAAAAGCAACAAATATTTTATCATCGATCTGGTTTTTCAATATAATGACAAATTAAGTAAAAAAAGTTGCTTTCAGGGTGGTGAAAAAAAATATTTTTGGTCAAAATGAATTTTTATTCTCAAAAACAGCTGCTTATCAAAATTAAGTCACTATATTGCGAAAAATTATTTATTTATTATTATGAACAAAGGAATCGTTAAATTTTTCAATGTAACCAAAGGTTTTGGTTTCATAAAAGATGAAAGTTCGTCGAAAGAATATTTCGTACATTCAACCGGTTTAATCGACCGTATCAAAGAAAATGATGTAGTAACTTTTGATCTTCAAGAAGGTAAAAAAGGTTTAAATGCTGTAAATGTAAAACTTGCATAGTTTTTCCATTATAAACATTTGATTACCAGTCCCGCCCAGGCGGGATTTTTTTTTATCTGATTTTTTGGATCTTTATAAAAAAGCAAAGAGCTATTTAATATAACTGCCCGCCATTTCAGCAGCCCTTTGTCCGTCAACGGCAGATGATACAATTCCACCGGCATATCCAGCACCTTCACCGCAGGGAAACAATCCTTTAACAGTCACATGCTGAAAACTTTCGCGGTCGCGTGGAATTCGCACCGGAGATGATGTGCGCGACTCTACTCCCAGCATAACCGCGTCATCTGATACAAATCCCCTTATTTTATTATCGAAGTTTTTAAAGCCATCTGCCAGTCTGGCGGCAATATTTTCGGGGAGCCAAAAATGCATTGGTGAAGGAATAATTCCGGGATTATAGGAAGACGGAGGTAATTCAGAGGACATTTTACCTTTGACAAAATCGCTGATTTTCTGGGCAGGAGCAATCAGACCGTTTCCTCCGTTAATATAGGCCAGTTTTTCGATGGATTCCTGATACATTAATCCGGCAAGCGGACCGAATGAAGAAAACTCATTAAGATCTTCCTGTCTGATTTCCACCACGATTCCGGCATTTGCAAAAGGGGAGTTCCGTTTTGACGGAGACATTCCGTTAACAACCATCTCGCCCTGACCTGAAGCAGCGGGGACTATAAACCCACCGGGACACATGCAAAAAGAGTACACACCGCGGTCGCGGCTTTGGTGTACCAGACTATAAGTGGCAGCGGGAAGGAAATTTTCGCGGTCAAGGCCATTATACTGATTGTGATCGATGAGTTCCTGCGGGTGTTCAACCCTTACTCCCATTGCAAAATTCTTTGATTCAAGTGCAATTTCGCGTTTGTGGAGCATTTTATAAACATCCTTGGCTGAATGTCCGGTAGCAAGAATAACAGCTGCAGCCTCGATGCGTTCATTGGTTGAAGTTAAAACACCTTTTATAATATTATCCTTAATTATAAGATTGTCAACCCTTGAATTAAAATGCACTTCACCACCATATTTCAAAATAGTTTCCCTGATATTTTTAATAATCCCGGGCAATTTATCAGAACCAATATGCGGGTGTGCTTCAAATAAAATTTCTTCGGGAGCACCATGCAGGACAAACAGTTCAAAAACCGATTCATTGTCGCCTCGTTTTTTCGACCGGGTATAAAGCTTGCCATCAGAAAAAGTTCCCGCACCCCCTTCGCCGAAACAATAATTGGAATCGGCATTCAGTCCATTGTTCCGGTTAAGCAAAGCAATATCTTTTTTTCTTGAATTTACATCCTTTCCCCGTTCAATGACTATGGGTTTAATTCCGAACTCTATCAACCTCAAAGCAGCAAACAATCCCGCTGGTCCGGCCCCCACAACCACAACCGGAGTTTTTCCATTGACATTCTGCCATTCGGGTTGTTTCTGAAATCTTTTTTGAGGCTTTTCGTCGATAAATATTTCAAGAGACAAATTTACCTTAATGAGTCTGGAACGCGCATCAATGGATTTTCTGAGTGTTCTTATGTATGCAATTCTGTGTTCAGGGGTTTTCAATTGCCTTGAAACAATTGACAAGATTTTCTTTTCATCAGAAGCTTCTATGGGAGTGACAATAAGGTCAATTTTATACGACATATTATTCGAAATGAAATGAAAGTACGATCATTTTGGAATTCATTCGTTCAATAGCTTCAGTAAACTGAGAGTCATCGGGTCTAAGCACATTGAACTGACCAACTTCAAATTTTATTTCTGTAGAGAATTTAAAATAAGGCAAATAATAGTCAACACCAAATCCCACATGGTAATATGCATCATTGCGGGCCAGTCTGACTTTTGGACGTTCCTTCGGATCGATTTTTTTCTGTGCAGCAAGGTCGTATTTATAATCAAAACCTGCTAACAGGTAAGGTCTGTAGTTATTAATTCTTTTTGCGCGGTATTTGAAAGTGAGTGGAAAATCGAGGAAAATGGATTCGATTTTCATAGTATGCCTCATTAGTGTTGAATCGGTATCCTTGACAATATAAACCAGATCACGCTGTCCGAAGTCCAAACCAGGCAAAAATCTCATATTGAAGTGCTTATTTAAGCGTAAATCGGAAACAATTCCAAGATTAAAACCTACATGCGGAATATTTTCGACTGAAAAAACAGAATCCAGACCAAAAAACGATCCTGAATTATGGATGGTAAAATCCATGGTATTCAGCGAAATAGTAAAACCAAAGTGAAGTGTTTTTGTGTCATACTTAGGCATATTCAGGGAAGTGGCCTTTTGGGCAGAACTGCCCATGAAAGCCAGCAAAATAAATATGACCAATAATTTTTTCAATTAATCCTTTTTTCTTAAGAAACTTAACTTTTGCAAAAATAGTATTTTATCAATAATAAAAGGGTAAAGTTTAAGAGGTTTTAGATAATGTTAAGGCAAAGCATCAATAATGGAACCGCCACAGGCAAATTAATCAGTCGGATAAGCCCAAAAAGAACATTCAGCCGGAATAAAATCATACATGATCCGCTGGGTATTTTCAGATTCCAGAGCATCCATATCGGGATTTTGATCAGGATCAAAGTCAAAAACTATTCTTGTTACCGAAAAATAAGTGTCAAAAACCTCGGTATAAGTAATATTTTTTGATGCAGCCGGTTCACTTTCATCAATGGCAGCCAAAACTGATCTTTCAATTATATTATCCTTAATTACAATAATATAATACGCCAACCAGGGACTGTTGGGATCGAGTCCCTCCTCTTTGAGCACATAAAAATTGCAGCTATCAGGTTTAACCGGAATTTCACCAATAATTTTATAAGAAAAATTCTCTGTTTTTAAGGTGCCGCGGGCAAAGAAGATGAAGTTTTTGATATACTCTTCGGCTTCTTTTTTCTCAACAATTGAAAACAAATCAATGTCACAAAGTTCCTGCATACCATTTTCAATAGAAAAACTTAGTGAATATTTTGGAATATCTGTATTTGATTCCTTAACCTGTGAAAAAGAGGATAAATAAATTAAAAGCACAAAAAAACAAACAGCGTTGATTTTCATTTAGATTTAATTACAAAGTTGATAACATTAACAAATATTAATAAGGTTCATTATTTTATTCAATAAATATTCCCGGACCAGGATTATGAAAATCAGGATAATACGAAGGTTTATAATGAAGATATGTTGGAATGAAACTGCCGTCTTTAAATTCATAATAAACTTTACAGAAGGGGTTGGACAGCTCTTCGGGTACAAAATTTTTTGTATAGTCGGGCAATAAAATTTCAGGGGAATTGTGCTCAATGGATAAAATGTAAGCAGGTGAAAAATAGACTTGATTAATTGATAATGTGTTTTCAACAGACAGGTATTTGATTTTATAAAAGTCTATCAATGAGGATTCGTTATCGACAGACTGAGAAATACCAAAAACAGGTAAAAGAATTAAAATCAGAAAAAAAAACTTATTCATTATTTTAATTTTATATCAAATTTATGACATAAGGCCATAAAATGCAAGAAAAAGGTGATTTTTTGAGTATTACCTTTATTTATTGCGCCGAACCATGCCCCTACTTTTCCCCATAATAAATCGAAACCACCCCAAAAGTCATTCGTTTCATGGCAAGGTTGGTAAATCCTGCTTCCTGCATTACTGCAAGAAATTCCTTGCCTTCTTTAAAGGCCTTTACCGATTCGGGAAGATATTTGTAGGCCGATTTGTCTTTTGAGAACAACTTTCCGATGAACGGCATCAGAATTCCGGTATACAGCTGGTACACCTGTTTTTCAGGAAATTCATCGGGTTTTGAAAATTCGAGAACGACAAAGGCTCCGCCGGGTTTTAACACCCTGTAAATTTCTGAAATTCCCTTTTGCAGATCCTCGAAATTTCTAACGCCAAAAGCCACTGTAGCAGCATCAAAACTGTGGTCAGGAAAATGAAGATTTTCGGCATCGCCCAACTGCAGCTCAATAATGCCTTCAAGTTTCTTTTTCAATATCTTATCCCTGCCTATCTTAAGCATTTCTTCAGATATATCAATACCAATAATTTTTTCAGGTTTCAGTGAATTTGCTTTAATGGCAAAGTCGCCTGTTCCGGTGGCGATATCTAAAATTTGGGCAGGTCTTTTTTTTCTAAGAAACTGAATGGCCTGATGTCTCCAGTTTACATCAAAACCAAATGAAAGCAGACGGTTAAGAAAATCGTATCTGCCTGCAATGGTATTAAACATCAGGGTTACCTGAGTTTTTTTCGAACTGTCTTCTGTATAAGGTTTTACCAGTGTGTGAATTTTTTATTACTGATTCAGGTATTCAGATAATGCATTGTCATATACTTTTTTAGCATCTTCGATAAATCCGTAGGATAAATCATCCACCCTCAACTGTCCTTTGGTCACGTGACCCAGAGTTGAAAACGGGATGTTATTATCGAGCATATAATCAATAAAAGGACCTTCTTTTTCGGGATCAACAGAAACAACAATCCTGCTTTGGGCTTCACCAAAGAGGAAAGCGTCCAATCTGATTTCGGCATCAGAAGTAATGTCAAACCCCAGGTTATTGTGAATGGAAGATTCGACCAAAGTAATAAACAATCCGCCATCTGAAACATCATGAGCTGATTCGAGCAGTCCTTTTCTGATCACATCTTTGATTGCTTTCTGAATTTTATATTCGAAATCAAGGTCAAATTGTGGCACAGGTGATTCTTTCACTTTATGCCATGAAACCAGATACTCAGAGCTTGAAATGTCGTTGGCTGACCGGCCCACAAGGAAAATCATGTCGCCTTTTTTCTTAAAGGCAAGAGATGTCTGAAGCTTTTTATCCTCAAGTATTCCAAGCATTCCGATGGTTGGGGTTGGCATAACCGGCTCGGTTTTCTTTCCGATAACGGTCTGATTATAGAAACTGACATTTCCTCCGGTCACCGGAGTTTCAAACTTCAGGCAGGCAGCCGACATACCCTTGATAGCTCCAACAAATTGCCAGAAAGCTTCGGGGTTATATGGATTGCCAAAATTGAGGCAATTGGTTATTGCAGAAGGTTCGCCGCCCGAGCACACAATATTTCTTGCAGCTTCGGCCACAGCGATCATGGTTCCGATTTCGGGATCGGCTTTTACATATCGGGCGTTGCAATCGACTGTAAGAGCCAGTGCTTTGTTGGTACCCTTAAGGTTTACAATTCCTGCGTCGGTGGGACAGTTTGTGCTCATATTTAAAGTCCGCACCATTGTATCATACTGTTCGAACACCCATTTTTTTGAGGCAATATTGGGATTTTTCAGCAAGGACCAGGCAACATCCTTCATGTTTTCTGGTTCCTCAATTTTGTCGATATTAAACTTTTTATATTGTTTGTAATAAGCAGGCTCTTTGTATTCGCGCTCATAAACGGGAGCGCCACCGCCAAGTACCAGTGTGGAAGCCGGAACTTTAGCAACCAGTTCCTTTTCCCAGAAAAATTCCAATTCATTACCTTTGGTAACTTCACCGATTACGGCGCAATTGAGATCCCATTTCTTGAAAATATCCTCAACAATTTTTTCCTGTCCTTTTTTCACCACCACAAGCATTCGTTCCTGCGATTCGGAAAGCAGTATTTCCCATGGCTCGATATTTTTCTGGCGTAAAGGAACTTTTGAGAGATAAACCTTCATACCATGCTCACCTTTGGCCGACATTTCGGAGGTAGAACAAATGATTCCGGCTGCCCCCATATCCTGCATGCCCACCACTGCTCCGGTTTTATTCAGTTCGAGAGTGGCTTCCAACAGCAGTTTTTCCTGGAAAGGGTCGCCTACCTGGACTGATGGAATGTCATCAGCAGATTCTTCAGTGAGATCAGCTGAGGCAAATGTAGCGCCGTGAATGCCATCTTTTCCGGTTGAAGAACCAACAATATAGACAGGATTTCCAACACCGTAGGAAATAGCAGAAATCATTTCATCTTTCTTCATGATTCCCACAGACATTGCGTTAACAAGAGGATTTTGGTTATAAGAATCATCAAAATAAACTTCACCGCCGATAACGGGAACACCAAATGCGTTGCCATAGTCGCCGATGCCTTTTACCACACCTTTGATAAGCCATTTGGTACGATCGAGATCCAGATTACCAAAACGAAGAGAGTTCAACTGAGCAATGGGTCGGGCGCCCATGGTAAAAATATCCCGGTTAATACCACCAACTCCGGTTGCAGCACCCTGATAAGGCTCAATGGCAGAAGGATGGTTATGTGATTCGATTTTAAACGCGCAGGCCAGTCCGTCGCCCACATCAACCAATCCGGCATTTTCCTGACCAGCTTCGGCAAGCAGATGTTTTCCTTTACGCGGAAGGGTTTTCAGCCATTTGATTGAGTTTTTATAGGAGGCATGTTCTGACCACATAACTGAATAAATACTTAGTTCAGTGAAGTTGGGAGTGCGTCCGAGTATGTCTTTGATCATCTGAAATTCTTCGGGCAACAAACCCAGTCCTTTTGCGGTATCGACAGTAACTTTAATATCTGATTTGCTCATTTCCATTAAATTTTCAGCAAAATTAAGAATAATATCGGGAGAAGGATTACTTGGAAAGATTATAATTCAACAATTAATTAACATATCAGGATTAGGGATTTTTCTTAAAAATAATATAATCATTTTCCTTGAAATTTTCCATTGAAAATGAGATATCTAAAAAATCAGAACATGCTTTTATAGTGCTGAAAATACCAATTATATTTTTAAAGAAAGGAGTCTTTTTAAGCAATAAAGAGAAAGAAACCTGATCAGGCTTATCAGTCAATATAGCCCATCTGGCCTGAGGGTTTTCGCCGGGTGAGGACATAAATTTTGCAAATTCCTCTATTTCCTCAACAGTTATCGCCAGGTCCGAATCAATAATATTTGAAAGAATTTTATGAACGCTTTTAAAATCGGGGTTTGCAATTTCCTGCAAAAACAACTCTTTCATGTTGTCATATGTCATAATACCTGTACAAACATCCACTAAAAGATTTTGCTCAGGATAGAATTTATATTTCATTGACATAAAACCGGACTTTTTGAAATTACTTATATATCAAAAATAAAGAAAATTTTCAATATACATTACAAAACTATTATATTTTCTTATTCTCAATTAAATATCATTAAAATATAAAAGTCAGGTTTTTTTGGGCCTGACTTTTATATTTTATTGGACAGTGTGGAATAATATATTATGTATGGGTTAGGCTCTATATAGTTTTCAAAAAGTTGCTGATATTGTTTTCGATTCTTTTTAAAATTCCTGCGGTATCTGCTTTTTGGAATTTTTCTCCGGTTATATTTTCATAAAGTTCTATATATCTGTCGGATATTTGATTTATGAATGTGTCCGGAATTTCGGGAAGTTTTTGTCCTTCAAGTCCCTGAAATCCATGTTCCATAAGCCATTCGCGAACAAATTCCTTAGAAAGCTGTTTTTGAGCTTCGCCCCTTGCCTGTCTTTCCTCATAACCTTCGAGGTAGAAATATCTTGATGAGTCGGGCGTGTGAATTTCGTCGATCAGGTATATCTTACCGTCTTTTTTTCCGAATTCATATTTGGTGTCCACCAGGATCAGTCCCATTTTCTTTGCAATTTCAGTACCTCTCTGAAATAAAGCCAGCGAGTATTTTTCAAGCTGAATGTAATCTTCTTCGGAAACCAGGCCGGTACTGATAATCTCTTCGCGGGAGATGTTTTCATCATGTCGGCCCAGCTCGGCTTTTGTAGTTGGGGTAAGCAATGGCTTTTCAAAGCGCTGGTGCTCTTTCATGCCATCAGGAACGGGAAGGCCACAAATATGTCGTTCGCCGTTTTTGTATCCGCGCCAGGAACTTCCGGTAAGGTATCCGCGCACGATCATTTCGACTGCAAAAGGTTTGCAATGGTGGCCAATAGTGACCATGGGGTCGGGTGAAGATATTTTCCAGTTTGGAACAATATCTGCGGTAGCATCCAGAAATTTTTCTGCAATCTGATTAAGAACCTGACCTTTATAAGGAATCCCTTTTGGAAGTACTACATCAAAGGCAGATAATCGATCAGAAACTACCATTACAAGATATTTATCATTGATATTATACACATCCCTGACTTTTCCTTTATAAAATGATTTCTGTCCGGGAAATTTAAATTCTGTTTTTACAATTGCTTCGCTCATATTATCAGTAGTTTAATCATTATTCTTTTCGTACGCTTCAACAATATTTCTCACCAAACGGTGCCTGATGATATCCTTTTCATTAAAATTCAGGATTGAGATACCCTGTATATCCTGCAAGATGTTAACGGCTTTGAGCAGTCCGCTTGATTTTTTATTTGGCAGGTCAATCTGTGTAAGATCTCCGGTTACAATAAACTTAGAATTTTCGCCCATACGGGTCAGGAACATTTTTATCTGGGCAGATGTGGCATTTTGCGCCTCATCAAGTATCACAAAAGCATTGGCCAGGGTTCGTCCGCGCATAAACGCAAGCGGAGCAATTTCCAGCACTCCTTCTTCAAAGCAGTCATTCAGCTTTTTATATGGAATCATATCCGTAAGGGCATCATAAAGAGGCTGTAAGTATGGATCGAGTTTTTCTTTTAAGTCACCGGGCAAAAAGCCGAGGTGTTCGCCTGCTTCGACAGCCGGACGGGTAAGAATGATTCTTCGCACCTGTTTTTCCTTCAGTGCGCGCACCGCAAGAGCAACAGCAAGGTAAGTTTTTCCTGTACCTGCCGGACCAACAGCAAACAGGAGGTCGTTGGTATTGATTTCCTCGACCATCTGAAACTGTGTTTTGTTGCGGGCTTTTATGGCGCGACCTTTATTTCCGTAGAGGATGACATCTGTTTCAATTTTAACGGTTTCCACAAAATCGCCATTGTCTTCCTCCATGATTTTTTCAATGGTGTACTCAGAAAGTTTATTGAATCTGTGATAATAGTCAATAAGCAAGTTAATTTTCTCTTCAAAACGGATGATTTCAGATTCCTCGCCTGCTACTTTGATCTCAGTTCCCCTCCCAATAATTTTCAACTTAGGAAAATATCCAACCATTTTATTAAACTTTTTATTATTAATCCCATAAAAGTCAATAGGTTCAATATTTTCTATGAGTATCAGTTTCTCAATCATAAGCTTTTTCTAAAAAAATCATTATTTTTGAAGGACGATACAAAGAAAAATAAATTAAAAGTTAAATACTAAATAACTTTTTCAGCAATTATTAACAAATGCCTGTCATTACTTTAACATCGGACTGGAATATAAATAGCTTTTACACAAGTGCTGTAAGAGGTCATATTACCTGTCTTTGTCCGGATGCCAGAATCATCGACATTTCCCACAATATTGATGCATTCAATGTGCCGCAGGCGGCATTTGTTCTCCGAAATTCCTTCAGACATTTTCCGGCGGGAAGCATACATATCATTGCAGTAAACAGTGAGCCTGATAAAGAAAAGCATCCGGTAATCGTTAAATACCGCGATCATTATTTCATATCTTCGGATAATGGGATTTACGGATTATTGATGGACAGTGACCCGGAGATGGTAATCCGCATTGAAACCAATATAGAAAGCACCTTTCCCGAGATGGATATTTTTGTTCCGATCGCATGTAAAATTGCCAATGGTGAAAATATTGAAAATCTAGGCATTAAAACAAGTGATTTATATCAACACTCAAACTTTCTTCCAACCTTTTCCGAGAACCTTATCAATGGCCGGGTAATATTCATTGATTCCTATTCAAACGCCATCTCGAACATTACACCCGATTTATTTGAAAAAGCGGGCAGTAACAAGCCATTTGATATTTTATTTAAAAGTAATGCAAATAAAATAAACAAAATCAATAAGAAATACGTAGAAACCTCTGAGGGCGAACTTTTAGCCATCATTAATTCGGTCGGATTGCTTGAAATCGCAATGTATAAGGGCAGATTGGCTGAATTAACAGGATTATCAATTGGAGATGTAATCAGAATTAAGTTCTATGATCGTTAGAGTAATAAAAATGACCTTAAAAGAAGCCCATGTGGATTCTTTTAAAAAACGCATCCCGATTATTTCTATTGAAGTAAGGCGGGTAAGCGGCTGTATGCACAACGATATCTTCAGGGATAAGAACAAAGACAATGTCTTTTACAGTTACACCATCTGGAACAGTGAAGAAGATATTGAAAAGTATCTTAATTCTCAGTACTACAAAGAGATATGGAATGATTTATGGGACTATTTCAAGATTGAGCCCCAGGCCTGGAAGATTGACAATATCTTTGATTACCCTGAGAGTTTATAGGCAAGGTATTATAAAACAGAAGTTTAGCCACAAATATACAAATGAGATTTTAGTATATATGTGGCTAAATTTTTTACACTAAATCCTGACCACTGCTTCATTAACGACCTCTTCGTTGTTTTGAATAAGATCTGTTTGAGAATTTATCGCCAGCGGGTTTTTGCCTGAAATTTTCTGTGTTTCTTCTGGGACGGGGTTGTTTGGGCTCCTTAACCGAGTGATGGTTGACCAATGGAAAAGGGTGATCTTCAACAATGGCAATTTTTTTATCAATGAGTTTTTCAACATCGCGGAGAAATTCCTTTTCATCGGCATCGCAAAAGGATATTGCTGTGCCCTTTGCTCCTGCTCTGCCAGTGCGGCCAATCCTGTGCACATAGGTTTCGGCGATATTGGATATTTCATAATTGAAAACGTACTCCAAATCGTCAATGTCAATGCCTCTGGCGGCAATGTCTGTAGCCACAAGGACTCGTGTTGATTGGTCCTTAAAATTTGCCAGTGCACGCTGTCTTGAGTTCTGTGCTTTGTTGCCATGAATGGCCTCGGCTTTGATGTCGTTTCTTGCCAGCATTTTTACCACCCTGTCGGCTCCATGCTTGGTTCGGGTAAAAACAAGAGCCGTTTTAATGTCTTTGTTTTTCAGGACTTCGACCAGTAAAGCATTCTTATTTTCCTTGTCAACAAAATAAACGAACTGCTTGATAATGTCAACAGTAGATGACACAGGTGTAACTGATACTTTAACCGGATTATTCAATATTGAAGCCGAAAGTTTAACAATTTCGGGAGGCATAGTGGCGGAAAAAAACAGCGATTGTCTTTTTTTCGGGAGGATGGCGATTATTTTTTTCACATCATGAATGAATCCCATATCCAGCATGCGGTCGGCTTCATCAAGGACGAATATTTCAACATTCTGTAAGGTCAGGAATCGCTGATCAATTAAGTCTAAAAGTCGTCCGGGCGTTGCAATGACAATATCAACTCCTTTGGACAGGGCGGCCGTTTGCGGCGCTTTATTGACTCCGCCCAACAAAACAGTTGTTGCCAATCCGGCATGACGGCCATAGGCTTTAAAACTTTCTTCAATTTGAATGGCAAGTTCACGAGTTGGAGTAAGAATCAGTGATCTGATTTTTCTCTTTTTGTCATAGGTTTTATTGGCAGATAATATCTGAATTATCGGAATGGCGAATGCTGCCGTCTTTCCCGTTCCCGTTTGGGCGCAGCCAAGCAAATCGTTTCCTTGTAAAACTAGTGGAATGGATTGCGACTGTATGGGTGTTGGCGTTGTATATCCTTCTTCCTCAATGGCTTTTAAAATGGGGTCAATAATGTTTAATGGTTCAAACTGATTGCCTTTTTTAATTTCTGTATTAATATTGTGGGATATTATTGGGGAATTTGAGTTGTCTGTTTTCTTTGTTATTTTTCTAATCATTTGTTTTTATATCATTGTTTATTCATTTCCTTTTTATCAACCACTTCATTATCCAACATATAAACATCAGTAATCTGCAGATTTGGTTGACAAATAAGGGCTGCAAAGGTAGGTATAATAAATCAGATTATTAACCGATTATTTTGAAACCCTCAAATTCCACCTAATACAGCTTATTACGCAATTCCCTGATTTTTTCGTCGTGAATGTAATCATCGTAATCCATCAGTTTGTCGATCATACCTTTCGGACCAATTTCGATGATGCGGTTGCAAACGGTTTGGATAAATTCATGGTCGTGGGATGACATCAGAACGATGCCTCTGAATTTTATCAATGTATTATTGAATGCCTGTATTGATTCAAGGTCCAGGTGGTTGGTGGGTGTATCAAGAATCATGACATTGGCGTTTCGTATCATCATGCGGGCAATCATGCACCTGACTTTTTCTCCGCCCGATAGCACATTCACTTTTTTATAGATTTCTTCGCCCGAAAACAGCATTTTTCCTAAAAATCCCCTCAGATACAATTCGGTGGTATCTTTTGAAAAACCTGCGAGCCAGTCAACCAGACTGATATCCGAATTAAACAGATGGTCGTATTCAAAAGGCAGATACGCTTTTAAAATGGTCTGTCCCCATTCGAAACTTCCTGTATCGGGTTTTTCGTGGCCTTTGAGGATTTCAAAGAGGATGGTCATGGCACGGGTATCTCTAGAAAGGAAGACAATCTTATCGTCTTTTTGGACTGTAAAATTTAAGTTTTTGAACATCATTGTGCCGTTCAGACTTTTGCTCAGGTCTTTTACTTCGAGAATATTGTTACCGGGTTCACGTTCCGGAGTAAAAATGATGCCCGGATATTTTCTTGTAGATGGCTTTATTTCTTCGTAATTGAGCTTTTCAATCATCTTTTTTCTGCTGGTTGTCTGCTTTGATTTCGCTACGTTGGCCGAAAAGCGTGCAATGAATTCAAGCAGTTCTTTTTTGCGCTCCTCGGCTTTTTTGTTTTGGGCAAGTTGCTGGCGAAGTGCAAGCTGACTGGATTCGTACCAGAAAGAATAATTCCCGGGAAACTGCTGAACCTTACTAAAGTCAATATCAACGATATGTGTACAAATGGAATCAAGAAAATGCCGGTCGTGTGAAACAACCAAAACGGTATTTTCAAACTCTGAAAGATAATTTTCCAGCCAGTTTACGGTTTCCAGGTCAAGGTCATTGGTGGGTTCATCCAGCAAAAGGTTGTCGGGCTTACCGAAAAGTGCCTGAGCCAGCAGAACCTTAACTTTTTCCTTGCCATTGAGTTCTTTCAGTAATTTTTTATGCAGGTTTTCTTTGATTCCCAGTCCGCTCAATAAATTAGCCGCATCGCTCTCAGCATTCCATCCTTCCATTTCGGCAAACTGCTCTTCGAGTTCGGCAGCCCTGTTGCCATCCTCTTCAGAAAAATCGCTTTTGGAATATAATTTGTCTTTTTCATTTATCACAGACCACAGCTTTGTATGTCCCATCAGTACGGTGTTTATGACGGTACATTCATCGAATTCGGAGTGACCTTGTTTAAGCACAGACAAACGTTCGCCAGGACCAAAGCTCACCGAGCCCCTGGTATTTTCAACCTCACCATAAAGCATTTTCAGGAAGGTGGATTTTCCTGCACCGTTGGCACCAATGATGCCGTAGCAATTTCCCGGCAGGAATTTCATATTCACGTCTTTGAATAAAATTCGTTTTCCAAACTGAATTGCTAAATCTGATACTGAAATCATTTATAAAAATTTAATATTTCCGGTAAAAATCCGGAAAAGGATGCAAAATTAGTCTTTTTACTTTTAATTGTGGGTAATTATCACTTCAAAATGTTTTTAAGAATAATAAATCCATTTGAGTTCACTTGTTCAGAATTCAAGTTTTTTTAATTTTATTTCTATCTTTGCTTAAGACAGCAATTAACAATTATTATCATGAAAAGAATCTTATTTTATCTCATGTTGTTTTCTTTAAGTAATATTAACGCACAAAACAATGCAATTAATTTTATAGAAACTGCAAACAATTACATTATTGTACCAAACAATTCAGCTATAAATGTCACTGATAACTTTACAATTGAATTCTGGATACAACCGGGGCAAAAAGAAGAATGGGCAGTTTTATTTCAGGAAGGAAAATGCAACAATTCTTCATTTTCTTATAACATCCACATAAAAGAAGACAGCTCCTTTGTTTTTGCATTTAATTGTATTGGCAATTGTAATTATACCAATGCTTATCAATGTGACACAAAGATAAATTCTGGAGTTTGTATGCATATTGCAATCACCTACACGTCAACAGAAATAAAAATATATTATAATGGATTTTTGCAACCCGGACATATTTCGTTGGGATCCTATTGCGGGATTTTAAAAAATTCGAGCGAGCCCTTGCGTATCGCACACTATGTATATCTTGACGAAACCGTTGGGGCGTATTATACAGGATTATTGGACGAATTAAAAATTTGGAACCGGGTGCTCACTCCTGCCGAAATATATGATAATTATATGTCGCTAATGACCGGCAGTGAAGAAGGACTGAAATTGTACTATAAATTTTCAGAAGCTATTGAAGGAAGCGAAGACACTGTTTTAAATTATGCCACCACAGGAAGTGTATTAAATGGCATTACTTACAGTCTGAATGAATACTCCCCATACACTTCACCATCTTGTTTTTTTTATACAGGAGTTGAAAATTATGGTTTAACAGAAAACAAAGTCAGTATCTATCCGAACCCATCATCAGGTGATCTGAAAATCACTGGACATGACATAAACTCTATTGAAATAAGAGATTTAGTTGGCAATATTATTATCAAGAAGAATTTCAATTCCATGAGAAATATTAATCTTTCCCTTGATAATTTTGGAAATGGAATTTACTTTGTTTTGATACAAAACGGGAAAACAACAACAACTGAGCGATTAATTATTGTTGATTAGATATGTATCAATTATTCAGAAAATCATCAATTGAATTGAGTAGAATTCCCTTATAATCATTTGAATACTCCCAAAACATCACTCCGCCTAAGCCCTTTTGTTTCAGGTATTCCAATTTCTTGTTTAAGGTCATTGTATCTTCGTAGGAAATGAAAATGGCTGAATCTTTGCTGTACATATATAATGCGTCACAATCGGTGCCGTAAAATTTCTGCAGGCCTTTTTTCCCGATATACTCATTTTTCAATGTTTTATAGTCAACAATAGTCCCTACTGTTTGGGCCTCCTGAAACAATCCATCTGTTGATTCTTTCACTCCGTGCCACATCCTGCCATAAAAAGGAACGCCCAGAACGATTTTTTCAGCCGGAACGCCTGCTTTGATGTGATTTTCAACCGAAGTGACAACTGATCTGACATCTTCGTTTTTGGCTTTAACAGCAGGATCAATTGGGGAGGGTTTCAGATTGGAATGATGACCGGTGATTTTATGCAAACCGTTATAAAAATCATAGGTCATGATGTTCATAAAATCAAGGTATTTATGGATTTCCCCAAGCTGTGTGTTGTCATGATAGGCCTGATCTGCGCCGGTGGCGATGGTGAGCAGATATCTGTTTTCGCCTTTGCGTGCTTCCTTGTCACTTTGGATATCAAGCAATTCCCTAACTTGCTTCAATAACAGGGTGAAATTCTCTGTATCTTCTTTTCTGTATGTGTTTCCTGCACCAATCTGATTGGGATATTCCCAGTCCAGATCAATTCCGTCAAGTTTATATTTAAGGATAAAAGTCAGGGCACTTTGTGCAAATTTCATGCGGGATGAATCGGTCAGTGCCACATCCGAAAAGTTCTTCGACCAGGTCCAGCCACCCACAGAAACCAGAATTTTAAGATCGGGGTTGACTTTTTTAAGTTTCTGCAGTTCAATGAGATCATTTTCATTGAGCGAGGCATTGTCAATGGTGTCATCGGTGCCGAATCGCACTTCGCAATCAATAATGTTGGCAAAGGCATAATTAATATGCGTCAGCTTGTCTGCCTGAATGGTTGAAAAATCGAGTCCGCTCCAACCCGCTACATATCCCACTACTTTATACTTTTTGGAAACGGGTTTTTCTTCCTGCTTTTTCTCTGTTTTCTCGCATGAAGCAAGGAAAAAAGCGGCTATTAAAATGAAATAAAAGAAATTACGCATAACAATTGATGTTTTAGGGGTGTAAAAATACATGGTTTTTATATTTTATCAAGCATAATTGTTTTCAATTTAATTTACACAATTCGCGTAGCCATGCTGTAAGTTATAAAAAACAAATGACATTATTTAGGTCAAACTTTATTAAGCACGTCATTGCGAGGAGCTTACGTGGTTATTATCATTTATACAAAGTTTGTGCGACGAAGCAATCTCCTTATAATAAATATGAATTTAATTGACAGATTGCTTCATCGCATTAACCTCTTCTATAAACGATTAACTCGACCACGCTCTTCGCAATGACGTTCCCGACAGGGTTGTAAAACCCTATTATAACTTTATATGATGTAATAATGACATTTTTGATGATTTACATGGATTATTTATAAATGGTGCATACACCGTTAATAATTATCCGGCAATTTAAATAAATCTAAAAAGTCATTTTGTACTTTTGGCGATGTGCAAATTAGCAAATGTGATGATGTGCTGATTAGCAAATTAGCAAATTAGTTGATTAGTTGATTAGCAGTCCCGATAGCTATCGGGAAGCTGATTAGCTGATTAGTAAGATAAATGATTTACATAGGAGCAAATCAATCATCTGCACATTTGCTAATCAGCACATTTACAAATTTATTATATGAAGTTAGCCACATTAGATATTGCGATTATCATTGTTTACCTGATCGGAACAATTCTGGTCGGATTCTGGATTTCCAAGAAAGCAAAGAAAAACCTTGACTCCTATTTCCTTGGCGGAAAAACCATGCCCTGGTATATGCTGGGACTTTCCAATGCATCAGGTCAGTTTGATATTTCGGGAACAATGACCATGGTTGCATGGCTGTTTTTATACGGAGTAAAATCTGCATGGATTCCGTGGCTATGGCCTGTATGGAATCAGATTTTCCTGATGGTTTTTCTTGCCATTTGGATGCGAAAATCTAACGTGCTTACCGGTGCGGAGTGGCTTAAAACGCGCTTTGGCGATGGAATGGGACTAAAAATGTCGCACCTGAGCGTAGTGGTTTTTGCCATTATTGCTGTTGTGGGCTTTACGGCTTATGCCTTTGTGGGAATTGGAAAATTTGCCACCACTTTTTTACCATGGAATCTGGAAGCTGATTTCAGTCCGTTCTTTATTTCATCCGATCACATGTATGGTTTGATAATTTGCGGAATCACAACCCTTTATGTAATCAAAGGCGGAATGTATTCGGTTGTTTTCACCGAAGTGATGCAGTTTATCATCATGACTGTGGCCTGCATTGCTGTTGGAATTATTGCCCTTAACATGGTTTCTGCCGAACAAATTAAAGCATTGGTTCCGGAGGGATGGGAAAGTTTGTTTTTTAGTTGGAAACTCGATTTGCAATGGAACAACCTCCTCCCTGCCGCTCAAAAAGCCGTTGATAATGGCGGATACCAGATGTTTACCGCCTTTATGATGATGGCTATTTTCAGAGGAATATTCGCCAGCATTGCAGGTCCGGTTCCGGGATACGACATGCAGCGTGTACTGGCCACCCGCACTCCGAAAGAAGCATCCATGATGAGCGGCATCGTTTCGCTTGTGCTGTATTTCCCGAGATATTTGATGATTGGCGGGTTTGTGCTGATCGGACTGGTATATTTCAAAGATCTCAATGTGGCCAATCCCGATGGCACTGTGGATTTCGAAAGAGTAATGCCCGAAGTGCTCATGAATTATATTCCGGTTGGGATTTTGGGTCTGGTACTGGCCGGACTGATTGCTGCATTCATGTCGACTTACGCGGCAAACGTGAATGCCGGTCCGGCTTACATAGTAAACGATTTATACAAGAAATTCCTGAAACCAAACGCCACCGACAAGCAATTGGTGAACATGAGTTATATTTCATCGGTAGCAGTTGTTGTTGTGGGGATCATCATCGGATTGAATATCGGCAGTGTAGATGAGCAATTTCAGTGGATCACCGGATCGCTGTTTGGCGGATATGCCTTTGCCAATGCGGTAAAATGGATTTGGTGGCGTTTTAATGGCTATGGTTATTTCTGGGGAATGATTTCGGGTTTGGCAGCATCACTGGCCATTCCAAAGATGTTACCCGATGCAGATTTTCTTGTGTCCTTCCCTATTATCTTCGGAATCAGCGTTGTGGGCTCCCTTTTGGGCTGTCTGCTCACCAAACCCGATAATGATGAAGTACTGATCAGTTTTTACAAATCAGTGAGACCATGGGGATTTTGGAAACCAATCAGAAAAAAAGCACAGGAACAATATCCCGGATTAAAGAAGAACACATTTTTCGCAAGAGACATGCTGAACAGTCTGAACGGCATCGTCTGGCAGATGACCCTCACCGTATTGCCGTTGTTTTTGCTGCTCAGGGAATGGAATGCATTTTTTGTGACCTTGGGAATATGCCTTGCCAGCATGGTGTTGCTGAAGTTTTACTGGTATGATAAGCTGGAGAAGAGTTCGATGATTGATGAGTATCATAATTAGTTGAAAGTTCATAAAGTTCACAGTTGAAAGTCCAGAGACGCAATACTTGCGTCTCCAATAAAACACAAAAAACAAATCCCGGCGGAAATGAATGTGAGGGTTTAAAGTTTAAATCGGGAAAATTCGATCACATAAAAATTGTAGTTATAGATTCCGAACCCGCTGGCTAGCGGGTTCAACAACAATAGCCGTAGGTGAAACCTACGGTTGTTGTATGGCTATTCCGGAACCCCGAAAGGGGTTCAACAATCATAAAAAACAATCATTAATGCCAACCCAAAACCAATATACCCAAAATCATCACGAAAATCTTTCGTAAGTTTGCAAAGCCAAATAACATTAAAATGAAAAAAGAAGATTTCAATAAAAAAATCGCCGACATGTTTGCCGAACATCATGCATTCGTGAACATTAAGAACGAACAACTGAATTCAGACAACGGAATTTATAACCGATATTTATACCCCATCCTCACCCGCGAACATATTCCCGTACACTGGCGGTTTGACATGGATTACAATACCAATCCCAACCTTTTGCAGCGATTGGGTGTCAACACCACTTTCAATGCCGGAGCCATCATGCTCAATGACAAATATTACCTGATTGCCCGCGTGGAGGGTTTTGATGTGAAATCATTCTTTGCTCTGGCCGAAAGCTCAGACGGAATCCATTTCAGGTTCGTCGGAAAACCCATTCACCTGCCCGTGACCAACAATCCCGAAATGAACGTTTATGATATCCGGCTGACACAACATGAGGATGGCTGGATTTACGGAACCTTCTGTGCCGAAAGAAAAGATATGTCCAAACCAGAGGACTCCTCAGCGGCTGTTGCAAGCTGCGGAATTGCCCGAACAAAAGATTTAATTAACTGGCAGCGACTGCCTGATTTAAAGTCAGATGCATTTCAACAACGCAATTGTGTTTTGCATCCTGAATTTGTCGATGGGAAGTATGCTTTTTACACCCGTCCGCAACAGGGATTTATTGATACAGGTGACAGCGGAATTGCATTTGGATTATGCGAAAATATCGAAAAAGCCGTTTTAAAAAACGAGGTCGTCTTTGAACCCAGAAAATATCACACCGTTAAGGAAGTCAAAAACGGACAGGGCCCCGCTCCCATTAAAACCGAAAAGGGATGGCTGCATTTGGCACACGGAGTGCGTCGCACGGCTGCCGGATTAAGATATGTGCTGTACATGTTCATGACCGATCTGAAAGACCCTTCGAAGGTGATTCATCGTCCGGGTGGCCATTTCATCGAGCCGCTGGGCGAAGAGCGCGTGGGCGACGTGTCCAATGTGGTTTTCAGCAACGGCTGGATTGTCAATGAAAAAGAGGAAGTTTTTATCTACTACGCCTCATCCGACACACGCATGCATGTAGCCGTCAGCACCATTGAAAAACTGCTAGATTATTGCATCAATACACCCGAGGATGCAGGGCGTACCGATCTTTGCGCTTTGCAGCGAAATGCAATGATTGATAAAAATCTGGAGGTTATAGATAAGGAGTTTCCGGGATTGAAGGGGTACTTGTAGTCGGGTACGGAGGCTTTATAAAAATACCTACACATCCTAAAGGAGGCAAGCGTTTCAGCATAAGAATAAACGAAGCGCAAAGACAAAACAGATACAATGATTTATCTATTACTGTTTAGTCACCTTCCATAATCCATATCCATCCTTAAACCTCAATTTTAAAATATACAATCCAGGGGCAAAATCTTCCATGTTCAGGCGAAATTCGGTTTGCTGATTATTTGTTCCGGCCCACACTAACTCCCCTGTTTCATTGAAAATCTCTATTTGATAATTTTCAGAATATGCAGTCTGGGAAATTACAATAACATCTTTAACCGGATTGGGATATATTCTTACCTTACTATTGATTAGATCATCAATTGAAACCAAAATGATATCTGATTTTAAAGTATCCGTCCTGCCGCATAAATTGGTTACCACCAGGGTAATTTTAAAAGTATCGGCTCCGGCATAATCATGAACAGGGTTTTGTTCGTCTGAAAAAGTACCATCACCAAAATCCCAGTGCCATGAGAATGCATGATTTGATGTATCTGTAAAAGCCACCTGGAAATTATCAGGAGTATATTCGAATCCGGCAACCGGAGTATCACAAATCATTATATCATCAATTCCAACGCCGGTGCTGCTGATGTCTTCATAAAATTTCAACCGGATCTGGACTGTGCTGATACCTGCGTAAGCAGTCAGACTGTGTTTTACATTGATCCAGTCTCCGGAGCTTCCAACCCATGCATAACCCGAGTTATACCAATCAGGGTCGCTCATATGACCAAGTGTTGTCCATGTATTTCCTTCATCCTGTGAGATTTCAAACTGCAATCCCATAATTATTGTTTCATACCAAATGTTGAAATTTATTTCAGGATCTGAGAGTGTTGAAAAATCAAAACACGGTAGAGTCAAATATGAATTTTCCATAAGACTGTGATAGCCTGTAAGGTTGGTAACCCAGCAATTACTTCCCGAAGCAGCATGTGTAATAACTGAATCGGCGGGTGTTCCCCATTCCCATGAAGAATTTAATCCCGAAGTAAAATATCCTCCATCGCCCGATTCAAAATCCTCATAATAAGGAAATTCGTTAACAGACTTAAAATTATACAAACTGAAACGGGCGGTGTCATTAATACTTTCTTCATCACCGGGAAGCTGTGAATAAGCTGTAAGATTATATTGTCCATTTGTCGACAAATCTGCCAGTGAAGTGAAAGTCAGAATCAGTGTATCCTGAGAAATGATCAATGTGTCAAAAAATTCAGAAACCGGAGTGCCACCGTTAATTTCATAAGCAAGATAAAAACCATCTTTGTCCAATAAGCCATAGTTAACAACCGAAACCGTTACAGGAACCAGGTCAATTCCACACCCGCCCAGCATATCGATATTAATAACCCCAAGGTCATCCGAAGGTGATTCATAGATTTTAAAATTATCGAAAGCGAATCCTTCCGAAACTTCAGTAGAAGAACCTTCTAAATGAAACCTGAACTGAACTTGCGGCACGCCTGCCAATTCCGACAAGCCATGAATAGCAGTAACCCATTGAAGAGAGCTGCCATTCCATCCTTTTGAAGCGAGGGTAACCGGAGTATTATACCAGTTGAACCAACCATCGCCGACATCTCCCAACAGATCCCAATTTTGGCCGCCGTCGGTTGAATATTCAAAATTAACCACATCAATTTCGGCAGTTGCGTACCAGATATCGAATTCAACGATCGGACTTACCAAAGTCGAAAAATCGAAACATGGAGAAACAACATAAGAAAATTCATGGAAATTATTAAAACCGGTCAGATTTGTTACCCATGCATAATTGCCATCAGATGCTGTATTGATAGTGTCAGCATCAGGTATACCGCATTGCCAGCTTGACAGGGAAAAAGAAGAATTGGTATTGGAAGTAAACCAACCGCCGGAATCAATTTCGAAGCTTTCAAAATACGGAAATGAATTGACCCAGCCCATGTGTTTAAAGCACCTTTCAATAGTATCGTTGGTTTGAACAGCATCGCCGGGAAAATCAATCCATACTTTCACACAATAAATTTCTCCGGGAATTGACATATCCGGTTGCACCCAAAACCCATAAAATTCACTATCGCCCGGCACAAGTACTATTGGCATGTTTTCACCATGCGGAGCACCCCCATTTATTGAATAATAAATCTGAAAATTCGAAGCAGTATCTGAACCAAGGTTCATTAAATCCAAATTAATTGGAGTGGTTTCATCCATATCGCATGTTGAAAAAGGCTTATTAAAACCCTTTATCCAAACGTCTTTAGGATGAATTTCATAAATATTAATATCAAATGTGGTTGACGGATTAAAACCTGCAAAATTCCATGTGTCAATGATTATATAATAAACAGAATCCTTGATCACATTAACATTGTTTACTGTCATCGCAGTACTGCCCTCAATTTCGAAGGCAACACATTCAGAAAGAGGATCTGAAGGGCAACGTTTTAAAACAAAAGCCCCCACACCATAACCAATGCCGGTAAGTTCAATTCTGATGTTCATGTCAGCAGAAGGAATAAACTGAAACACGAAGTCATTACCCAACAGATAATTATTTTCATTGCAAATGCTGGATGTGTAATCATTTACGAATCCGGCAGTTGTAAATCCTGCTTCAGTAAAAGGAATTGAAGTTATCATGTATGGGTTGGCGCAATCTTTTCCCGGCTGGGCAATAGAGGAATACGAACAGCCAATCAACAGAAGAAGGATCAGCCTGAGCAGATTTCTTTTCATAGAATTAGTTTTTAACAAGACTTATACCGGCACAAAATGGTTGCATTATTTGATGATCAGTTTTTTAACCAATTTCATTTTGCCACTTGAAACGGAAATAAAATACATTCCGGATTCAAAGCTACTCACGTCAATATGTGTTTCAGCATTTGCCGAACTGTTTTTATATAAAATTTTTCCTGTTACATCAGTAATTGTGAACTCCCGCTCCATTTCATCAAGAAATGCCAATTTAATAAAATCGGTTGCAGGATTGGGGGAAACAGTGAAAAACACATTTTCAGATTCGTTTTCATAAATTCCGGCAACCACATCTCCGGGCTGATCAATAATCCAATCGCTTGGATCGACCACCATTCCTGTAACAGTTTTTGTTATTCCGGTTATTAAATAATCTTCCACGCTTTCATCCTGAAAAACCCTGATGGTAGTATCGGTGCCATCTGAAAAATTGATCAGGTATTCCATGTGAGTCTGGAAGAACGGAGTAAACGAAGATGAAGTGCTTTCAGTAACAGTAAAATGAAGGTCAAAACCATCCTGATAATACAGCACATCGAAAATAGGAAATCCTTCGCCGTAGTACCAATGATCGAAGTAGGTGTCATAATTTGTTCCGGTTACCGAATTCATAATATCCTTAAACTGGTCGCCAGTGGCATTGCTGTTGCCGTTGGTGTTCAGGTGTTCTTTTAATACTGCAAAAAACAAAGAGTCGTTGTTAATTTCAAAGCGCATCTGATGAATAATTGCAGCCCCTTTTTTATAAGACAGAGCGTAGCTGAAAATCCTGCCTTCATTGGTAGCCAGATCAAAAGGAACATAAACACTTCCTTCGGGTTCGCCCAGAGAATAATCATGGGCATCAAGCATCCAGGAGTCGGCATCTGCCTGAGTTTTTAAAAATTGCAGTGCAATATATTCAGAATAAGAGGCAAAACCCTCGTTGATCCAGATATCCTGCCATGTGGCGCAAGTAATGTAATCGCCAAACCACATGTGTGCCATTTCGTGGGCGATGATCCAGAATTCAAAATATCCCATAGTTGTCATGGTCTGATGCTCCATTCCGCCACCCAGCGGGGCAGCACAATGACCGTATTTTTCATCAGCATAAGGATAAAGAATGTATTTATCTGAGAAAAGCTCTATCAGTCCGGCCGATTCATCAAGCGCTTCCTGATAATAATCAAGATACCATGAAGCGTTATAAATATAATTTTGGATCAAAACAGGATCAGATCCAGCGGGATAGGCATAAAGACTGTAATCAGCATATTCAGCAACAGCAAATGAAATCAGGTAATAGGCAATGGGGTGACCGGATTTCCATTCATAGCGGACTTTACCGCTTCCCATATCGGTGATATTGGTCAGTACTCCGTTTGACCCGGCTTTTAAGTTATTGTCAATGGTAAGAAAAACCCATGATGAGTCAGCTTTATCAGTAAGGACCTCCTTACACGGCCACCATTCTTTAGAGTGGAAACTTTCTGATAATGTCCATGTAACCCAATCGCCGGTATAGTCATACTGATCGTTTGAAACACCTGAGAAAAACTCGGATGAACTTTCGGGCAGACCGTGATAATAAATGATGGCGTCAAACAGTTGACCTGAGGGCATGGCCGGACTGACATTAATACTCAGGAGACTTCCTGAATGAGTATAGGTGCAAAGGTTGCCATCGATTTTAACAGAATCAACGGTCATCACATCTTCCAGTTGCAGTGCAAACAAATCAAAAACATCAGCGGTGGTTTCGGCCTTAATGGTAACGTTACCAGCAATGTATTTGGAAGTGTTAGTTACTTCAATATCAAGAAAATAAAATTTCACATCATATAAATCAAGCAAGGGATTTTTAGGTTCATTGGATTTTTTTGAGATACCCTTAAAATATTCAAAATGTGGATTATCCTGAGATTTAATAATAAAAGAAACGCAGAGGATAAAGATAAGTGTAAGGATCAGGTTTTTCATTTTCGGTTTAATTAAACATTAATAAAACATATTGCTGAAAAGCAATCAAAGTTACTTAATAAAGTTTGAATGGTAAAAAAAATTATACGAGTGTATCGTTTTGAATAAAGGTTATTATAGGATTTTAGTGTAATAATTAACTGAAAAACACGAATATCCCAATATTTTCACTATATTTGCAATAATTCCATCCTCAAGATGAGAAAACACCAAAGCCACTTAAAACAATCATTTCAGATTAAGTAAGTGTCATGACAGAAAATTAGTAGGTTTAAATTGTTACTTAAAAAGATAAAAATGTTCGAAAAAAAACCGCTCAACATGAAATCCCCCGATCTATCAAAAATGCAGGTAGTTGTAATTGATCACCGCACAAGGATTTATATCCATCAGGGTGCTGATGTCGAAGCCGCAAAGGAACGCTATTATTCAAGATTAGAAAATACCAGAACACCTGTAACAAAAGTCTAGTTCTGGTTCATTACTTTTTTTATCCATTCAGCAGTTTTTAGTACAACATCATCGTTGAAGTTTTCAACCATGAATTTGTAATTGTAGTTTTCTACTCCGTCTTTCATGGATTTCACCTTTGAAAATGCATGGGTTGTGCCGTCCATTTGCATAAATTCTGCTTTTCCCGGATGGTAGAAATTTACTACATCTGCAATGGTTTTGTGCTCAAAATCAGAGAATGCTTCAAAATCAAATTCGCCGAAAACTGAAAGCACATAGGAATCTATTTTGCTCCATATTTCGGTCATGTTGTAATCATCAATCTGCTGCAGGTATTTATAGCTTCTTGTAAATAAATGGCCATTGCCGTCGTACTGCAAAAAATCGGTCATGATTTTTTCAAGTTCTTTGTTTTGGGCAATTTCTTCGGGAGATTTTTTTTGTTTATAAAACTGGTACATAATTTCCTGAACTCCCTTAACTGCTTTCTCATTTTCGAGATAATCAACACCAAAATAGGGATTCTGGAACCTGAACATTTCCGGAATATATTCGCTCCATGTTTTTATGGATGTGCCGTAAACAATGACGCCTTTGACCTGGTTTCGGGAAGCTATGACCGGACCAATAATTCCGCCCATCGAATGTCCATAGATAAATACATTTTCGGTATCAACAAAATCATATTGTTTAAGTTTCTGCAAACCCAGTTCGAAAGCTTTTATTTCGGTGTTCAGATCAATTTCAGTACATTCCTGAGTATTCAGATTGTCCCCCTCGCCCGGTTTTTCAACACGCATTACCACAAAACCCTGCTTTGCCAGTTTCTTCACAAACTGACCATAAGGATGGTCGCCCAGATTATCCATTGAACTGCAGGTATAACCCTGAATAAACAAAACAGCGGGAAGTTTGCCTGTTAAAGCCGGTTTGTCAACAATCACACGAATTTTTCCGCCTTCGAAATCAAAAGAATCGTAAATGACTTCGCCCGATTCGGCAGTTTCCTGGCTCTTTCCCAAAACTGTACCTGTAAGCAGCAATACTTTTCCCTTTCTTTGTACTTCAACTCTGATTTTATCATTTTGTCTGAGCTTGTTGAGAGATGAGTTAAAATCAGCCTGTTTGGAAATTTTTAAGTCATTCAGCTTTATTATTACATCACCCGGCAGTGCTTTAATTTTTTCAGCGGTTGATTTTTCAACTATTTTGAGGATCATCACTTCGGATTGCCCACTGGCATTAACCGAATCTTTTATATACGCACCGAAAAATGCTTTTCTTTGAAGATCCTGGGAATTGATTGATAGACAAACAATAACCAACCAAAAAAATATTACTGTTTTTTTCATAATCATGTATTTAACAAGCTTCAAATTTAGCATTTATAATTGTTTCTAAACAATAACCATCAATTAATGTATCGATCTGAAAGTCCAATTTCCCCAACTCCCAACCAACCACGAATAACTCATAACCTATAACCTATAACTCATAACCTATAACTCATAACCAAAATCATCCCGCTCCCACGCCCAAATCAATCCTTTCATCCTGTCTGCGCTGGTAATTGTTGATGCGGTAAACAAAAGTCAGTCGTACGATGGGTGCTTCGCCTTTGAAACCAATTTCTGATTTGTATGCCGGGGTATCGGTTGAGATTTTGTAAGCAGATGTGCCGAAAATATCTTCAACATTTACCGAAATGGACGCTTTGCGTTTCATGATGTCTTTTCTGAATGCCACACTGATATCATACATGGCTAATCTTGTTCCTACTGCTTCAACGCTCGGACCGTTATAAGTACCCGAAACCTGCAATTTTGTGGTTTGCTTGATTTTGAAGGTGGCAACCATTCGGGCATCCCAGTTCAGACTGGTTTTATCAACTTCATTGCCTGCTACAAAGCCTTTCATCTGATAATTATAGATATTTCCTCCAAAATTCATGTTCAGCCATTTGTTGGGATCGATGTTCATCATCAACTCTGTTCCCATGGAATAGGTGTTATCCACATTTTCATAGAAAAGGAACAACCTGTTTAGTTCGTCAATATTGATGCTCATGACTTTCGTATCGTGTGTGACGCGGTAATACAATCCGGCTGAGAAAAAGCCCTTTTTCAGTTTATGGAAGTAATTGAATTCATATGAGTCAATGTCTTCGGGTTTTAACATGGGATTTCCTTTTGACTTGTTGTATGTATCGGAATAATCGGGAAAAGGATTGAGTTCCCAGGGCTGCGGACGGTTAATGCGGCGGCTGTAGCTTGCCTGAAGCTGATTCTCATTTTTGAGCTGTTTGCTTACATGAACTGTTGGGTAATAATTCCAGACTTCGAGATGAAACCTTTCACCAGTTGTTTTCTGGTCGAAAAGCCTATCCATATATTCTCCCCTCAATCCGAGCTGGTATGAAAAACCTTTTAATTCGTTTGAGAATGTTGAATAAGCCGAATGGATGTCCTGTCTGTATTCAATTTCATTGCACAAATCGGTATTTCTCGACCATATTGCTGCATCGGGATCAAAATCTTCATAAATATAATCGTGTGAACCCGGATTGATATGCGACATGAAGCCGGCCTCGAATTTTCCTTTTTTAAGTGGCAGGGTGTAATCTGTCTTAACTCTGAGGTTATCCCGGTAATTGTCGTTAGTAAAACGGTTTTTCCTGATGCTCAGCACGTTTTCATAGCCAGCATCGGTATATTCTTCGTTTGAAGTTTGTTCTTCATCAGAGTGCCATTTCCATGCGGCCAGTGAAACGATGATGTTATGTCCTTCCTTTTTGAATTTATGCTCGTAATTGAGATGACCAGTTAGATACATTCCATCCATGAACAGATAATTGTCTGAATTAATGAAAATTTCATTATCGGTCATGTTATCCCATGCATGGTAAGTGGTTTCAAAATCTCTGATAAAGCCAAAACTGCCAAGGGTACTCATAAAAGTCAGGGTATTTTTATCGTTCAGGTAATTGTCAACTCCAGCTGTAATATTCCAAGGACGCATGGTTTGCACCCTGTCGCTGCGCTCGGTTAAATAAAGTGTGGTGTCGTTCATGAAGTTTGTGCGGTCTTCCCATGCTTCCATATTTGTGGGATTGCGGTTGTATGAAGCATTTATAAAAATATTTCTTTTTAAGGATTTCATATTCAGATTGGTATTTCCCCCGAACTTGTTCCATGTTCCAAGATTCGCACTGACCATTCCATTGACACCCTCATCATTTTGTTTTTTCATGACAATATTGATGATGCCTGTGGTTCCGTCGGGATCATATTTAGCTGACGGATTGGTGATGATCTCAATATTTTCGATGGCTTCGGCCGGAATTTGTTTAAGGATTTCGGTGCCTTCAATCGGACTGGGTTTGCCGTCGATGAGGACGGTAAAGGAGCTGCTGCCGCGCAGCGCAACATTGCCATCCATGTCAACTGTAACCGACGGGACATTGACAAGGGCATCGGCAGCGGAACCACCGGTGGCGTTCATGTTCTGACTCACATTAACTACTTTTTTATCAATTTTGTATTCGACGTATTTTTTTTCGCCCACCACTTCAACATCTCCAAGCTGCTGTACGGCCTGTTCGATGGATAGTTTTCCAAGGTCGATCACCTTTTTGTCTTTTGTAATGCTGATGTTTTTAATGGTCTGCTTTTTATAGCCGATAAAATCTGCCACCAGGTAATACTCGCCATATGGAAGATTTTCGATAACAAAGGAGCCGTCGGCTTTTGAAACTGTGCCGTCAAGCAATACAGAATCTTTTGCGCTGTAAATAGCAATATTCGCATATTCAAGCGGTTGCTTAAGTTGACCGTCAATGATGATACCGCTTATTTTACCGGAATTGGCAGCGGGATTGACTTCGGTGGCAAACAGGTTTGCCGAGATAATCATGGCAATAATTAAAATTACAGATTTCATACGCTTATGTTTTAATAATAATAGTCCAAATACAATTTATAAACGGGTGTATGCAATAGTCGAACCAAAGATTATAAGAGTATGAAATATAGTATTTTACATGAATTTATCACATTAAATAAATGTACGGTATCGTACATGTTTGTGCATAATTGGACATGGGTAACGGAGGTTGCGGTGCGCTGCTCCTTGATGGCAATTTATGGATTGGTTGGCTCATTTTACAACAAAAATGATTATCAATTTATAACAAAGAGATCCCTCGCTGCACTCGGGATGACAATTCATGTTTTGGATTGGTCAGATGGGAAGGGGAATGCGTTTCAGAATGCTTAACAGTTCTATTTCAGAATAACAAGTCCTGATTTTTTATACTCATCATACTTTTCTAATAAAACAGAAAACTCATTTTTTACTTCTTTAATAATGGATTCATAGTCTGATTGTGTTAATCCATATTCGTTAAGTTTGCTATGAAATTTTAGTGAAAGTGAATCAATTTTATGTTGGTATAAGTTTAATTTCGGACTGTATTTTTTTGATATTTCAAACAAATCATCTGACGTTTTGGATTCAGCAATAGCCATTTCAAAATAATTTACCGATGAATCTTTTAAAGAAATCATTTCATTTTTGAATTCAACTAATTTATCACTTTGTTTAACATTTGAATTAAAGTCAGAATCTCTTTGAATAACTGAATAGCTAATAATCTGAATAACAAAAAGTAAAGAATAAATAACAATTATTACCAGCAAAGTAGTTCTGAAATATTTTTTCTTGTAATCTAAACCCTTATAAGGGATCATAGAAAAAACTAGACTAAGTAAATGACTGGCAACAGGTATTCCTATGAATATCATTATTAGTGAGCTTTTTAATGCTTGTATGAAAGAATATTCTATATACTCTCCTCTCATATTATAACCGCCATTACGGTTGAAAATATTATATATAAGCAAATTAGCTATTGCCAATAAAATAATTACTAAAATGTATTTATTTCTTTGTTTTTTTAAATCAATTATTTTTTCCATTAGCTTTCACAAATTGAGAATTCTTTATTTCACAACCACAACCTTTCCCTTAGAATACGAACAAATATCGGGGTAATACATTTGCTGCAAGACTGCCGGGAGCAGATGAAGTTTTCCTTCAAATCGTGGCACAAATTCAACTGTAAATCTGTGCTTTCCTTCCGGAAGATTATCGCAGGCAATGACTGTTTTATGCTTGTATTGTTTGCGGTATGTTTCGTAGCGGGTCGAAGTGTTTTCTTTGTAAATGCAGCCAGCCGGAATGGGTATTTCGAGGAAGGCATACTCAACGGGTTTATAAACGATTACTTCAATAACCAGACTGGCTTTTTCACCGGCTTTTAAGGTATCAGTTTGTTTGCCTCCCAGCATGATTTTTGAGGTTATTTTCATCAGAGAATCCTTGCCTGTTGGCTCTTTCATGATTTCTTCGTCCTGAATGAACATCTTAAGCTCTGATCCTTTCTTCTCAATTTTTACCGGTTCTCCGGGCTGCACCCTTACCAGATATGGATAATCTTTCCCATAAACCTTTCCGTTTATCGTCAGGTTCGAGGTGAGTTCTTTCTCCAGCGTGCTTTCCTTTAGCATGTCTGCCAAAAAGGTCTCCACCATGGTTGCCTGCTCAATGGTATTGTTTAATTTCTTCTTGTAATTGAGAAAATATGAACGTGTTTTTTCCAGCTTATCTTCCTGTCCGCCAGCATTCTTTAATATCTGATATGCAAGCATGGATGTTTGCAGGACATTTACCTTGATGTCAAAAAATTCTTCGCCCCAATAAATGCCATCAGGATCTTTCACAAATCTTCTTAGCACCGGCTCTATTGATACAGTGCTGTCAATGCTTTGCTGAAATTTGATGAATTGCAGACTGTCCTGGAAACTGAGGCGTTTTCGTTGAAATTCATTTACGTATTTTCCGTATTCCATAGGGAACGGAATAGATGCCAGCATGTTAAGGGCTTCAAGTTTGCGGTTGTCGGGCAAATAGTCAATTTTGCTTTTTAGCCATGTACCTGATTTTATATGGCTTTTTGTACGGTAACCATCGGCTACCGCTCTGTTTAAAGCATCAGTAATATAAATGGTAAGCCAGATATCGGAGGTTCCTTTTTCCCACCAACCCCATGAACCGTCAGCATTTTGCCTGTCCTCAAGAAGTTTGATGTATTTTACCAGTTCTTTTTCATCTTTAAACTCACCACCAAGATGGGCGACCATTTTCTTTTCCAAAAGCATGGCTTTTATTTTGGATGCTGTTTGTTCGTTGCAACCATATTCATACTCTTTTACTTTTAAAATTTCCTGCTTAACAAGGTCCAATGGATCATTTGTTATGTAAAGTTTTCTTGCAAATAATTCAGGAGATGGTGCAATGGTGATTACCGTATCATTTTTCATTCTGATTAACCTGGAATTTACCTGTTTCACACCGTTAAAACTTACGAACAGATATCTTTCTTCTCCATCAATATATCCGTCGCCCTTATCCAGCTTATAAGTTAATTTTGCGGTATCCGGACGGGAAAACGAGATCATTTTTTTCTCAATGGCGGAATTTTCAGGAGATAATGCCCCGGAATAAACAGAAACCCCATCAATCAAAAATTCAGTATTTATCTTAATAGATTTACCTGTATAATTTAAAATCTTACCTGTAATGAAGATAGAATCGCCTGCAACAAGGTAGTCGGGAATACCCAAGCTGGCGCTCAAAGGTTTATATGCTTTTGTGTCGAAAGTGCCAATTCCGGTTTGTTTATTTCCGTTCATGGCCGGAATGATAGTCCTCCACTGTGTGATGTTATCAGGGTAAACCACAGTAAAGTGGGCCTCTCCTGTCTTACCGGTAAGCAAATTGGGAACCCAGAATCCATAATCCCTGAAATTTTTCCTGATGCGGTTGCTGTTCTCATCGTTTTTGAGGGCTTCAATGGCTTCTTCACCAAGGATTTCTTTGTTTCCGAGTTGGTTGGAGGCAACTCCGGGCACTGCTTTGATTTCCTGAGAAATCATTCCAAGCATAACTACAGTTGTGTCGGCCATAGCGCCATAACCCCATGAATAAGAACTATTTAAAACCGCATTGTCAGCGTTTAAAAAACTATGCAATTCATTCTCAAAATCATAACTTATATTGTTACTTATTGCGCACCCATTAGCGTCAATTGTCAAAAATGGCACTTCGGAAATTGGTTTTTTCAAAAACACCTGATTGTTAATTCCTTTAGTGATATTCACGTTGTAAGCATTGCAATCGCCCGAATATAGCTCTCTTATTTTAAACATATAAACACCGGGTTCGACATTGTATATTTCGAAATAACCTTCTTCGTTGGTCACTCCGCCTGCCTTAAAAAATCCGGCTTTTTCAGCAAAAATCACAGCATTATCAATGGGATTTCCATAACCATCGGTATAAAACCCGCTGATCATGGTTTTTCCGTCTTTGGTTTTAGAGGTAGTTGTGCGTATGTTGGAAATGATGGTTGGGGGCGAACTGAACGGTTTAACGGGAGGTTTGTTCAAACGAATAATAATGGCTTCATAATTATCGGTGATTTCCTTGTCATACTTTTTAAGGTCGGTTGAATCGTAACGGATGTAGTTTGTGCCATTTGCGTACAGCTCGTGGTTTCTGATGAGGAAATAGGAGCTGTCTTTTAGCACGATATAGATGTCATATTTTCCGGGTTTTGGGGTTTTATTGATAATCCCGTGACCAAAAGTTGCAAAAGTTGATGATTCGGTTGTTTGTGAAAATACTCCCATCCACAGAATTTCCTTGCCTGAATTATGTCTGATTTCCAGTTTGCATTTTTCTTTTTCATAATAGCCGGTCATTTCATGATCCTTAAGCAAAGGATGTCTTTCTTTTACAACGATGTATTTGTAAGGTTCCAGGTGATACTTATCGGATACAGGTCTGTCTTTCTTTTTAACAATTTTTGGACAGACAACTGCTTTAGTATAAAAATCCCAGCTCGCATTGCTTGATGAAAGATATGCATTCTTTAGTGGATTAGGGTAAAGAACCGGCTGGTCAAAGTAATTGGTGTCGCGGGTGATATGGTACAAATAACCAGGTTCAAAATATATTGTATAAGCGGTATCTTTAGACGTGTCAACAATATTGATATTTCCTTTTCTAAAAGGGCCAATGCAGCCAAAATTTCCAAATTCCTCATCATAAAATGAACCCTGATATGCATAATCAATATAAAATACAGTGCTGTCCTGTTCAATATACATTCCGTAATAATTGCCTCCTGTATTCAACACAAGCATGTGTTTTTTCAGCATTTCCTGCTCTTCTTCAGTGTAACGACTTAAGTTTTCAAGGTTCAGATATCCAAAATTCCTGTTATTATAAGCGCTGTCAACATTTAGACAGATAAAGGATTTGAGTCCTTTTTTAAGTTCAATGTCATTTATGGTGTAATAGCTATCCATGACCTTGATTTTCATTTCATATTTCCCGGGTTTTACTTTTATGGACAGTGGTCTTTTATAAGTGGTTCCACTGATATAAACCGGCTCATTGTTCAAATAAACCGTGTAAATCTGGAGAAGATTTTGTTTTCGCAATACATAGGGTGTGAACTCAGCCCACTCGCTGTTAATGGAATCATAAGCGTAACCTAGTCCGCCTTCGCCATAAATAAGTCCGTAATATGGCGTTTCGCGCAGCTTCAGCAGATCAATGAATCTTGAAGAAATGGGGTTGTAACCGTTATAATAGATTGGTTCGGTTTGAACGGTAAATGGAGATAAAATTTCGAAATGATTGGTCCCGAAATAAGGCAAAACAGGAAGGGGAATATCTCCAAACTGAGCGTTCACGGACCAGGCAGTAAGGTTTACGTTTTCAACGGGATTATTTTTATAATCGGTAACTTTAACAGAAACCGGAACACGTGCTCCGGGAAAAATAATTTCAGGCTGATCAATGAGGACATTGAGCTTTTTTTCCTGGATATGGAAGCTTTTTTCAAGGGTATAATCTGTGTTTTTCCACCTAAAGCTATAAATCACATAATAAGAATCAAGTGATTCATCGGCAGTAACATAAGACAAAGCATCACTCCTGCCCGATTTGAATTTTTTCTTGTCTTTGAACAACTGGTAACTTACCGGAAGTTTAAGGTCATTTTTTAGTGAGATGTAAATAGAATCGTGGGTACGTTTTCCGGTTACAAACATGAGTTCGTTTATTTTTTCGGGAGTATATATTTCGCGCAGTGTTTTTCCTTTGTCATCTGTTAAAACATATCTTGTAGCTGCATAATTGAGTTTTTCGGAATAAGGAAGTTTCACGATTTTTTTCTCTATTTCCTGATAATTATAATAAGAAATGAGGGTTGCGCTTTTTGAATTGTCTGGTTTTGACAGGAAGAAAAAATCTGCTTTCACTGAATCACCGCTAACTTCCAGTGTATAGTTTTCATTGTTTGCATCATAGGTGAAAAGCATGGTAAAATCGGCTGATTCATTTTCCAGGTTTGATAAATGTGCATAAGCTCTGAAATTCAAGATGGCATTGCCAAACATACTGTCGGGCAATAAAATTTCGGTTTCGCCCGAAATATCCAAAGTTTGGTTTTTGGCATAAAATTCATTGAACCAGCTATCAGGAAGAAAAAATGTTTTTCCATAAAAATTGGTCATGTTCTGCAGATAAATTTTCAAGTCATAATTGGCATCCAGCAAAGGCAGGTTATTTGCGTCGGTGGCTTTTAAATACATGGTAACCGGATCATTCTTTTTAAAATAGTCCTTTTTCAATCGGGCGTTATAAGTAACTTTTGCCAGTGTGTAATCTTCTACCCTGAATGGCTCGCGTTTTAGCAAGGTATTGCTTTTTGTTCTGTATTCAATGGAGTAGTTTTTGTCAATTAAAAAAGTATCCGGAATAACAAATTCCCACACATAAGCTCCGTCAGAAACGGGATTCAGGTTGCGATACGGAGTGCTGCTGTTGAGGTTGTCCGAATCAACCACCCTCACTTTCATTTTCTTTTTCCAGGGGCGGCCTTTTTCATCTACCAGAAAAGCCTTTGATTTAACAGTATCCAGCAAGTGGTATTTGGGTTGGTTAAAAGCCACATATCCCGGAAGGATACGCAGTCCGGCCATTCCGCTTCGAGAGTATTTAATCTGACTGTCGCGGTAATTTGGCCGGGGAGCATCGTTGGCATACAGTCTTTTCATTGAAAAATATTCGCCTTTAGTAATAATTACGGTGTCATTGACTTCGCGGGGCGGTACCGGGTAGCAGCCGCAGTCTTCGCGGTACTGATATTTCTTGTTTTTTATGGTCACCTCGGCATCGGTAACCAGATTGCCAAGATAATCGTTCACAATGATCCATACCTCACGGTTGTAGCCGGTTGAGCGCACCTGAAAATAGGGTGATTCGAAGGAAGAAAAAGCGATGTTGTTATTTTGTGCTTTTAATGTGAGATAATATCCTTTTGGCAGGGAATCGTAATAAAAAACGCTGTCGGTATAAAAATTTGTGTACAGGTTTGTGAGAAGGTCTGTTTTTGTATCAAGCGTATGTTTTCTGAAAAACTCCAGTGCCTGGGGTAAAGTAAGTTTGTACACATATGTTTTATGGGAATAAAACTTGTTGTCGGTTATTTTTTGGCTGAATCCCTGAATAAACAAGGCCATCATCAGCAATAATAAAGTTTTTTTCATAGTGCGCTGTATAAAACAATAGGGTTTTGTGCCCGGAATTTAAACGTAAAAAATCAAAGGCAGTTTTAAAATTTATATCAAATTTCAAACCAAATAGTGTAAAACTTACTTATGAGATGCCTTAATTTTAGAAAATGCATAATAGCTTTTTACTATTAAAAGTAAAAGTATGTGAAAATAACCCCAACATCAATGCCGGGGTTATTTTTTATTTTTCCGATAATACCCTCCGCATCTCCGCAATCTGCCTCTGATCAACCGATACATAGGAAAACTCATTATAATCTTTGATCACATTTCCCATGGTGAGGTTTTTATTGAAGTACTGCATTTTGCCCTGGACAAATGTTTTTGCACTGGCATGAAACTCGGTGCATCCAGTGCCTGAAACCAAGTTCGCAATATTTTCTGCAGTCACTCCACTCCCCGGCATGATGATGATTTCAGAACCAAATTTTTCCTGCAACTCATGAAGCAGTTCAATGCCTTCGATGGCAGTGTTTTGCTGACCTGAGGTAAGAATTCTCTCCACCCCGATGTCAATCAACTCTCTGATGGCTTTATGTGGATCGTTGCACATGTCAAATGCACGATGCGAAGTAACCCGCAGCGGATAGGCGGTTTTAATTACCTTTTCCATTCGTGGCAAATCGTAGGTTCCATTAGGCTTTAATATTCCGGTCACAATGCCATCGGCGCCCATATCTCTGGCTTTTCTGATGTCTCTGATGATTACTTCAAACTCATATTCGTTGTAACAGAAGTCTCCGCCGCGCGGACGAATTATAGGATGCAGGCCAATTTTAATTTTTTCGCGCACATATTTAATGGTTCCGGCAGAGGGAGTGGTTCCGCCTTCCAGAAAATTATCACAAAGTTCAACCCTGTCGGCACCGTTTTTTTGAGCAAGAATAGCTGACTCGGCAGAGTAGCAGCATATTTCGAGAAGTTTTTTCATAATTCAATTTATAAAGGTCTTAAAATGGCAGCAAATCCGCCGCCTGGTTTCATATCAATAGTCAGTTTATCTTTTTGGTTGATTTTTTTTATCAAACACTTATAATCCTGTGCATTTCTGTCAGCATTTATTCCATCGGCAATGAAATTCATTTCATAGGTGCCGGTAATAAAATCAAGCGGAATTTCGATTTTTCTATCTGCCCAGTCAGTCATGGCTCCAATATACCAATTTTCACCTTTACGTCTGGCAACCACAATATAATCGCCGACTTTGGCTTCTAAAACTCTGGTTTCATCCCAGGTAGTTGGAATCTGCGTAATAAAATCAACAGATTCCTGTTCCTTCAAATAAACCGAAGGAGATTCACACATCATCTGCAAAGGAGCTTCATAAACCACATACATGGCAATCTGGTGGCAGCGTGTACCTTGTGACATGGGACGGGTAAAATTGGCATAAAAACCACCTTTATTGGCGTTCAGCATGGAGCCCGGGGTGTAATCCATTGGGCCGGCTACCATTCTGGTAAACGGAATGGTCAGATTGTGATCGGGAGTCATAAAATCAATCCATTTATTGTTTTCCCCACCCCTTACTCCTTCAAAATTCAGAACATTGGGATATTTACGCTGTAAGCCCGAGGGTTTAAAACATCCGTGAAAATCAACCAATAAATTATACTCAGCAGCTTTGGCGGCAATTTCCTCATAAGAGGATACCATTGCCTGATCGGATCTTTGCATAAAATCGACCTTCACTCCCTTTGCACCCCAGGCGCTGTAGGTTTTTAAGATAACATCCATATTTTCTGACAAAGGTTTCCAAAGAACCCATAAAATGATACCAACTCCTTTGCTGTTGGCGTAATCAATGAGTTTTTTCACATCAATATCCGGATTATAATCTAAAATTTCGGTAGTACTTTTAGTCCATCCCTCATCAAAAATCACATATTCAATTTTATTGGCTGCGGCAAAATCAATATAATACTTATAGGTTTCGGTATTAAGACCGGCTCTGAAATCAACCCCGAAAATATTATTGTAATTATACCAGTCCCATGCTACTTTACCGGGTTTGATCCATGAAGTATTTTCAAGAACGCAGGGCTCGGCCAAATTATATGACAGAGTGCTTTCAATAATTTTTCTGTCATCATTGGTGGCAATAAATATTCTCCATGGATATTTTCTGGCTTTTTGTCCTGTTGCAATATAATCAGCTTCTTCAGTGATAAGTTCGGAACGATCGGGTGAGGATTTTTCGTTTGGTATAGCCTTTAAAACATATTTTGGAAATATAGATAACAAACCATCCCCGGTGGCTTTCAGAAAAGTGTTTGGATAATCATGAAGAGCCGATTCGGTAAAAAGAATTTTTGTGCCGGCCCGAGTATCAAATAAAACCGGAAGTGAGCAAAAGCTCTCATCCTTTATTTCTGAAAGCAAAACATGATTATAGCCCCTTTCATTGTGAGAGTACATTTTTTCCTCGAAAGGAAACCATGAGCCTGATCCTTCGGGCAAATTAAGGCGCATCAGCTCATTGTTGACATTTTTATCATTGCCGAGTAAGTCTTCGAAACAATAGGCAACACCATCGTTGTATGCCCTGAAATACAAGTTTATATCATTATCGAGCATCAAAACAAGTTCATTATAATGATCGGTTATTTCAGCATATTTATAAGAAATTTCGGGTTTGATTACAGATTTGTTTTCCGAAGTAGCGGATTTCTTTACTTTTCCTTTGCCGGCAGTGCGGCCGTCGCTGAATTCAATATCAATCATGGTTTTATCGACTATCTGTGCTTTTGCAACAGAAAGTTTCCATGAAATTCCCTGGTCGGCATTGATGGTAAGAACAACATTTCCATCGGGAGATTTCAGATTATAATCCTTTGCATTTGACTGAAAAAGAAAGGAACATGTGAAAACAATAATAATTGAAAAAATTTTCATCTCTTTTTTATTTTAATCAAATATTATAAGTAATACTATTTTTATAAAATATTATCTTACAGACATTTGCATCGAAATTTAATGCCATTTCAAATATTCTGTCAAGCATACAAAAATAGCAAAATTAAAACGACAAAAAAGCTAAAATAAAATGATTGTATTGATTAAGAAAAATTGGCATCTAATTTTTGTATTCTTTCACAAACAGGGTAAACAGATATATAGCTCAATAATCATTTCACTGAAACTATATTTCGTCAACCAAATATCTTTTACTAATTTTGTGCTATGACATTGCTTTTTAATATTTCTTTTGGTTATTCGCCCTGGCTGATATTTTTTTGCATCATTGCAGGAGCTGTTTATGCAGGTTTGCTTTATTTTCGTGATAAGAAGCTGGTTGAGGTAAATAAAAACATCATCCGTTCCATGGCGGTCCTTCGATTTATTACCGTATCATTTCTTGCTTTCCTGCTTCTTTCTCCGCTGATCGTGATGCTTGAAAACACTATTGAAAAGCCCATTATTATTGTGGCGCGCGACAATTCGGAATCCATTCTGATCAATAAAGATTCTACTTATTACAAAGGTGAATATGTTGACCAGACAAAAGATTTCATTGAAAGTCTAAAGAATGATTTTGAAGTTATAGAACTGGCCTTTGGCGATGTGGTTTCAGAAGATAAAGGATTTACATTTGATCAGAAAACAACGAATTTTTCAGAGCTGACACGGGAAATTTTTACCAGATTTTCGGGCCGTAATATCGGCGCAGTAATTCTTTCGACCGATGGCATTTACAACAAGGGAAGTAATCCGTATTATGAAACCGGTGATTTTGATTTTCCTGTATATACAGTTGCTTTGGGAGATACTTCACTTCAAAGGGATTTATTTATTTCGGAACTCAATACAAATAAGATTGCCTTTTTGGGAAATAATTTTCCGGTTCAGGTAATTGTGAAGGCAAATAAATTAAAAGGGCAGACAACAAAAATTTCTTTATTTCACAATTCAGAGACAGTATTTTCAGAGGTCATTAAAATTGAATCAGAGGAGTTTGAAAAAACAATAAATTTGCAAACAGAGGCTAAACCTGCAGGATTGCAAAGATACCGGATATCGCTCATGGCACTTGATGGCGAGATAAGTAAAGAAAACAACCACCGTGATTTTGTAGTGGAAGTAATTGAGAACAGACAAAAAATACTGGTTCTTTCAAATTCCCCGCACCCTGATGTAGCCGCATTGAAAAAAGCATTTGAAAAAAATGAGAATTTCGAGGTTATCCACCAGAACATAAATGATTTTACAGGCAAAATCACCGATTATAATCTTGTGGTGTTACACCAGTTGCCTTCAGTTAAAAATCCCGCTACTACTGTTTTGGCCGATCTTTTAAAAAATAATATTTCGGTTTTGTTTGTATTGGGATCACAATCCAACATCAAACAAATAAACGCACTAAACACGGGATTCAGCATCTCACAGCGAGTCAATTCAATTGATGAGTCACAAGGCATATTCAACAAAGATTTTCTCAGTTTTGAAGTCAATGAGGATTTTGTGGAAATGGTTCGGTTTTTACCCCCGTTGAGCAGTCCGTACGGAGAATACGCCATCAACGGGGATGCCGGAGTGGTTTTCTGGCAGAAGATCAAAAACGTGACAACTTCGCGTCCGCTTATTTTCTTTACCGATTACAACAGTACAAAAATAGGATGTATTTGCGGTGAAGGAATCTGGAAATGGAGAATACAGGACTTTGTTCAAAACAACTCACACAATCTTTTTGATGAGTTTTTCAATAAGATTTCACAGTATCTGTCATTAAAACTAAAAAAACAGCAGTTTACTGTTTCTGCAAAAAATGTTTATCCGGAGAATGAATCAGTTCTTTTCAGTGCCGAACTTTATAACGAATCATATGAACTTGTAAATGAAGCAGATGTGACACTTGAAATAACCGATCAGAATAATAAAAAATACCCGTTTACTTTTAGTAAAACAGACAATGCGTACCGGCTAAATGCAGGAATGTTTCCTCCGGGTGATTACACATGGGTTGCCAAAGTAACCAATTATAAAAAAGCATACTCCGCAGGTGGAAAATTTACAGTTGTGCCGGTTCAGATGGAAGCCCAGAATACCCGTGCAGACCATGGATTGTTATTCAGAATAGCGGAAAAAACCGGAGGAAAAATGTTTTTTCCTTCCCAATACGACCAACTTCTTGATCACATCAGGTCAAATAAAGATATTGTTCCGGTTTCCTATTCCGACAAGAATTACAAGGATTTGATCAATTTGAAATGGATATTTTTTGCATTGCTGGTTCTGATATCCGCCGAATGGTTTTTTAGAAAATATTTTGGATCGTATTAACTTAGGATTTATTAATCTGTAGGACAAAACAACCAAAAAGCTCTACAATGAAAAAACTGACTCTGCTTTTTTTTATTTTATATTGCCTGACAGGATTATCGCAGAACAGGGTGATTATTCCTGTTTCAAATACAGTTATTGCTGATACCCTGATGGACGAAACAAATATGAAAAAAGCCATTGAGAGAAAGTTGAACCATAAGGTGGAGATATTTGATGAAAAAGAAGCCGAAAAACCGGTTGTTCTTACCAAAATGCATTCATTGGTTGCTGCGGTCCATTTTGGCTTCAGCCACCACCGTCCCGTCGTCCTTTCTCCAGATATTATTTGGCTCACCCTATTACAAGGATTTGCAATTCACATTACAACCCATTCTGATTCACTCAAAAAAGCACTGCTCATTGACCGTGCAAACACGGCCATTCTGGTAAAAAACGACGAACTGGTCAGGGGCAAAAGCAATCAATGGCCTGAAACAATTAGTGCCCTGGTTGATTCAACCTGTAAAAATGTAAACCAAAATTATTTTGGTATTTTTAATACAAACTACTCCACCACCGACAAAAACACAAGCCTTGCCTATAAGATCACTTTTTTGAACAGTGTTGATGACTATTTTGATTATTCGGCACAAACAGCATGCGGGATTCCTTATATTGTTCTCGAAGGCAAACCTGAAGACTGGGCACAACTTAATCAAAATGTAAAAAAAATGTATGGGTATGGGATTGACAACTGGGTAAGAAAAATGGATAAACTCACCCAAAACATCTACAGGTCAGCCATTGGAAAATCTGATAACGCTTTCTGGAAAAACATCTATAAATATAATGAGCAAAGTGGTGGAAACACAGTTACAGGATGGATTGTTGATATGTTCCCTTATTTGGTCTCCAATGGTGAAAACATTAAATTCAGAAAAAATGAATACATTTCTTATACTTTAAAAGATTCAATCATCAATTTAGAACAAAATTTAAGACATCATGAATGGGTCAGAGGAGTAACGGGTGGAGACTTTCCATCGGGTTATTCACAAGTTGACCTGAATTGGATTTATTATAACGACACCTTGAAGATGAACCTGATTGCAGGATTTTTTGCTCTTGAACAGAACAATCAATCAAAGGAACTGAAGCCAATCATTTCATGGTGTATTATCGACAAATCAGACACCTCTGCCATTGAAAAAACACAATTTGAAATTGAAAATGATTTTTGGGACTTTGAAAACGAAATTGATAATTTTCAATTTAGCTGCAGTAGCTTTGATTGGACAAACAACAATGTTGACGACAGCCCGAGATATCGCTTAAACAATAAAAAAACCCTGGACTATCACAGTTTCAAGGAATTTTTGAACGATAGTATCGGACTTAATTACTGCGCCAAAAACCCGCGCACTTTTAAATTGTCTTTTACAATTGATGAAACAGGACAGTGCAAGGATATTGTTTTCACCATCAGCGAAAAGGAATGTGAACAGTTTAAAGAAGGAATAATTGCCATCCTGATGAAAAAAAATGCATGGCACCCCGCAGTCCACGACGGTAAAAAAGTTAGTTTTAAAGCGAATTATGATTTTTAATGACAGACTATGAACAACGACACCATATGCGCCATAGCAACCCCGCACGGATCGGGCGGAGTAGCTATCATCAGAATTTCCGGAAAAGATTCTGCAAAGATTGCAGACACCATATTTTCAGGTTCAAATAATGCGAAAATTAAGGACCAGAAGCCATTTTCAGTTTCCTATGGAAAAATTGTAAACGGAAAAACAGAGCTGGATGATGTTTTGGTAAGCTATTTTAAGTCACCCCACTCCTACACCGGCGAGGATGTTGTTGAGATATCCTGCCACGGCTCGGTTTACATTCAACAGGAATTATTGCGGTTGCTGATTTCTGCAGGAGCACGGCTGGCCGCACCGGGCGAATTCACCATGCGCGCATTCATGAACGGTAAAATGGACTTAAGTCAGGCCGAAGCAGTAGCCGACCTCATTTCGACCACCAACAAGGCATCGCACCGAATGGCATTTAATCAGATGCGCGGCGGGTTCTCAAGGGAGCTTGAACTGCTCAGGGAAAAACTCCTGCATTTTGTTTCGATGATAGAGCTGGAATTGGATTTTGGTGAGGAAGAAGTTGAATTTGCAAACAGAAAAGAGCTGATAAATCTGGTAGAGGAAATCAGCGAAAAAATTACTTCACTTATTAACTCATTTTCAGTTGGAAATGCTATAAAATCAGGAATTCCGGTTGCCATTGCCGGCGAAACGAATGTTGGCAAATCAACTTTATTGAATGCTATTCTCAACGAGGATCGTGCCATTGTTTCAGAGATACCCGGAACCACCCGCGACACCATCGAAGATGTGATAAATATGGAAGGAACCGGCTTCAGGTTTATAGATACAGCCGGAATCAGGACCACCCAGGACAAAATCGAAAGCATGGGAATTGAGCGAACATGGTCGAAAGTTCAGCAGGCCAGCATCATACTTTACATGACCGATGCCCGTTCGGAGTCAGATAAAATAGCATTGGAACTGGATGAGATAAAACAAAAGATTTCCGGGCATCAGCATCTGATCGTTGTGATCAATAAAACCGATCTTTGTGAGCCAATAGAAATCAGGAAACGACTGGCAAATTACGAACTTATCGAAATATCCGCAAAGAAGAAGACCAATGTAGATTTGCTAAAGAAAAAAATACTTGAAAAAGCAGCCCTTCCCGAGGTAACCTCCGAAAGCGTAATCGTGAGCAATGCCCGTCATTTCGAAGCTTTGAAATTGGCATCATCTGCACTGGAGCGAATAAAAGCCGATTTATCGGAAAACATTTCAGAAGAACTCCTCACCAGCGACATCCGGGAAGTAATGAACCATTTGGGAAGCATCACAGGACAAATATCTAATGATGAGGTGCTTGGTAATATATTTAAGAATTTTTGTATAGGCAAGTAAATTGAACTTATACCATAACCAACTGAAACAATAACTTCTAAATTATAATAAGAAACTCTATTTTTTTCCATCCCTTGCAGTAGTCAAGGAATACTTGACAACTGAATTCATTTTCAATTCATCTTCCCTGAAAATATTATTAATGTATAAACTAAAAAATTGTTTAGAAGAATCAAATGATTCAAAATAACCAAACCATTAAAAAAACGAATAAAAAATGTTGATAATTTTTTGATTCTAGTCCTCACCAAGCGCTACAATCCCAGGGTTTTGCCCTTGCTCCACACAATTTTAAAGGTCTGAAAGGCCGATTTGTATCACCACAGGGAGAAACATAGTGCAACCCTGTGTAAAAAAAACATTTTCCACATTTATCTCAAATAGGATTTTATATTAGCATAGGGTTGCATTTCATTTCACCCTACGCGCTTACAATCCCAGGGCTTTGCCCTTGCTGATTTCTTCACGGAGAAACAATAAAAACAACAAAGCCTTAAAAAATAAATATGTAAAAATTAGAAACTGGTGATACATTGACGAAGTCAGGAGAAATTGTTTCCCTGCTTTTCTATTACTGTTTTGTTTTGATATCAAAAAAAAAGAGGAATGTATAAAAAAACGACTTCTTTTATCTTCATATTAAACCTTCAACCGGTTTATCAGTCAAACCCGTCAGTTGTATAAATTTTATTATCAGCATTGATTTTATTAATAATTTTGAAGCAAACTCTATAATTTACATTTAATGAAAAAGATTTTATTCAGTCTGGTTATCATTTCCTTTTTTCTAAGTTCAGGAAAAACCTTTGCACAGGACACCCTGGGGGGAACCGTTAAATATATGCAAATAACAAAACTTGATTTTTCCGGCAGAAAAGGAAGAGGCATGGATGATCAGCGTTTCAAGGATTTTATTGCCGACCTGCCCGAAGAAAGCAAAATTGTAAAAACGCTGTACTTTACTGAAAAAGCATCCCTTTATGAGGAAGTGGCTGCCGAAAACGCTTCTGTTGACCCAAAAGAAAGACGGGCAGCCATGTTCATGAGCATGGGCAGAAAACCAAAAGCCAGTGTGGAAAAGGTTTATATCGATCTTGAGAACAGCAAGAAAACAGAATTATTGATGTTTATGACACGTAATTTTATTGTGGAATCTGACATTGAAGCAAAAAGCTGGAAATTGTCGAACGAAATGAAAAAAATCCAGGGATTTACCTGCATGAAAGCCGAGATGATCATTACCAAAGACAGCGCCCGAACCGACAGCATTGTAGCATGGTTCACACCTGAAATTCCGCTTTCAATTGGTCCGGAAAATTATACCGGACTGCCCGGATTGGTTATGGCTGTTGAAAAGAACAGGGAAACCATTTTGCTTGCTTCTACAGTTGAAATGACGCTTCCAAAAGACGGGACAATTGTTGTGCCATCGGATGGCAAAAAAGTTACTAAAGAAGAACTTGACCAGATAATAAAGGAAAAAATCGAGGAATTTAAAGCTTCGGGAGGAGGAATGGGTCCGGGAGGCGGAAGGCCCCATTAGTAGGGACATGCTTCTGCATGTCCTAACAGTAAAACAGAAAAAGAAACTCAAAACAAAGAATAATGACCAGGCATTTAATTTTTATCGGATTCCTATTAATAACAATAACAGGTTTTTCTCAAAAAACAATTTCAGGCAGAGTGATTGATGAGCAGGGCGCTCCGTTAAGCTACGCCACTGTTGCATTGCTTAACCCCTCCGACTCCACCCTCATGTTTTTTGGTATTACCAATACAACAGGGGTTTATCAGATCAAAAATGTAAAAAAAGGCAATTATGTGATGCAGTTTTCTTATGTAGGTGCCAAAACATCCACAAAAAACATTACTGTTTCAGATGATTCCCCATTAAATTATGGTGATAAGGTAATGCAAAGCCAGATGCTGGGTGAGGTAAAAGTAATAGCTGAATATATTCCAATAACTTTTAATAAGGATACCATTGAATATAATGCAAAGGCATTTGCAGTAAAACCTGATGCCGTTGCTGAAGATCTTTTGAAAAAAATCCCGGGCGTGGAAGTGGATGAATCGGGCAACGTAAAAGCACAGGGCGAAGACGTTACAAAAGTATTGGTTGACGGCAAAGAGTTTTTTGGCAAAGATTTGAAAGTCGCCACAAAAAATCTGCCTGCAAATGCAATTGACAAGGTTCAGGTTTATGACAAAAAAAGTGAAGATGCCGAGTTTATGGGAACTGATGATGGTGTGCGCGACAGGACAATTAACCTGGTACTTAATGAAAAGTATAAAAAGGGGTATTTCGGAAATGTTGAAGCCGGCGGATCACCCAAAACTGGCGGATCATCACAGGAATATTTTAAAACTGAGGGGAAAATCTATCGCTTTTCATCAAAATCTCAAATTGCTGCATTGGGAATGTATAACAACATCAATGAATTTGGATATTCATCTAAAGGCCATGAAGAATGGGGAAAAACAATCGATGGTTTAAACAAAACAGTAGCCGGCGGATTTAATATGTCCTATAACCCCACGTCAAAGAAAAGATATTTCTTAAGTTATTTGGGCAGTTCCATCAAAAAGGATATTTTAAGGGAATCATTTAAAAAGAATTTTCTGGCCAACGGTTCATACATTCAGGATTCTGAAAGGGATGAAAACGAGGATGAAATTCCCCATATTGCCAATTTTGGTGTCAGACATCAGTTTGGAACAAACAGCAAACTTACCCTTGATGGCGACTTTGATTTAAGTTCAACAAACAACATGTCCAATTCCCTGACCAACACCAGTTTTGAAGACACTACCGTAAATATTTTAGAGAACAACACCCTTACCAACTCAAAATTATCAAATGCCAGTGCCAAAGCGGTTTATATTCAGAAACTCAAAGAAAAGAAAACACAGCTTAAGTTGAATACTGCTTTTATGTATGATAAAGGGCTTTCTGAACTTGACTGGGAAAATCTTACCACATTTATGAATCCAACAAGTTTTGAATTTGTTGAACAATTCCAGGATAACAATACCGAAAAACTGAACTATTCCTTCAGTCCGACCATTGTCCAGGAAATTGCCCCATTATGGACCCTTACCGCTGAGGTAAACCTCGGATCAGATAACGAGTCGCTGCAAAGAACCTTTGGCTCCATGGAAGTTATAAATGATACACTGAGTGCAGATTTTAAAACCAAAAGAAATTTCATGCAACCAGCTATTACCTTTCAAAAGGGAACCGAAAAAGCCCAGCTTAAAATTACTCTGGGCCTGGAACTTGACGCTTTTGATAAAATCAATACAGGTTATGACAACAGTATTGGCTCAACCATCGAAGAAAATTATTCATTCTTTACTCCGGGTCTGAGCTACGAAAATAATTACAAAACGGGAAGAAGAATAAAAATGAAGTATAATTCTGGTGTTAATATGCCCTCGGTAAGCCAATTATTGCCTATTATCAACACCATAGATCCAACATCAATTTATAAGGGAAATATTGACCTAAAACCTGAGTATAGCCATAATATCAGCATGATGTGGTCAATATTTGACCAGTTTTCATTTACATCGTTATTCACAAGGATTGGGGCAAGTTACACTCAGGACAAAATAAGCTTTTCACAAACAGTATCTGAAAGCTTTTTTCAACAAATTACTCCGGTTAATGTAGATTACAGTCAATCCCTATTTGGGTTCTTTTATTTTTCGACACCTTTTCGTCCGCTTGGAATAAAAATCAACCTCAGAGGGAGTGAGAATTACACTCAGGGACTTAGTTTCATAAATGAAGTAGAGAATATCAATACCAGTTTAGCCCATTCATTAAAAATGAGTATTGAAAACCGCACTAAGAAAAAATGGGATGTTAGTATAGGAGGCGCATTCAGTATTACCGATTCAAAATTTTCTATCTCTGACAGCATGAATAGCATATACAACAACACCAGTTATTTTGCGGATATTAGATTTACGCCAAACAAAAAATGGAGTATCAGTGCCAAAGGCAATGTTGTAAATTACAGTTCAAAAAGTTTCAATGAAGATTTAAGCATTCCGTTAATTGAAAGCGGCATCAGTTATTTTTTCCTGAAATCAGAAAAAGCTTCGCTGACAATCAAAGGGTATGATCTGCTCAACAAGAGCTCAAATATCAGTCAGGTTACCACAGCCAGCTACATTATGCAAAGCAATACCAACACCATTGGCAGGTATGTGATGCTGGTATTCAGATTAAAAATAGGCAACGGCGGTGAAGAAGAAGGCGGTCCAAGGCACGGGCCGGGATCGGGTTTTTAGTAAATTTTCACGTAATAAATGATTAAAAAAGCTTTAAATAACTTTTTTTTCACACCTGTTTTATTTACTTTTTATTGATCATCGCATAATCTAAGTAATACAGGATTTTAACTGACAAACTGTTTGTCTGGGGCGAATCAAGCGTATGTGAGAAATTCTTTGACCAGGAACTTTCAATTATCTGACCTTCAGTTTCAATGGCATTTTTATATACGATTGAGATGGTGCTGCCCGGAGCAAATTGCCATGAATAAATAAAGTCAATGTTAAAAGCATTGTAGCTGTAATCATTGATTTCATTGTATACATCATTCGGAGAAATTTCACCGTCTGCCTGCAATGTATAATAATCTTTGTAATTACCTGAATTCCAATAATGCCTGCCCCTTATCGAAATGCTCATATCATTCTTTATTACATATTTAGCCGATAAAATATTTTCATATACCCGCAGGTTTCTTCCACCATAGATGATATTGCCCAGGCTGTCAACATTGGCAAACCCGATATCGTAATTATCATTGCTGTATCCGCTGTTTGCAACAATCTGAAATTTATTATTGACACGGTACAATGCATAAACGCCAAAATTAATATTGCCCCCGCTGTATTTTTCAATAAAATTACCATAACTCATGTTGAAATTGATATAAAGCTGTTTTCTCGAATCTGAACCCAAATTGGTATAAAAAGCGTATTTTTTATAAACTCTTGAGTAATAACCGGCAACCCGTGGCTCATAATAATCATATGCCTTAAAAGGATTTATGATTGTACCAATACTAAAAGTTGAATAGTTTTTCAAAACTAAAGTACAGTCATAATTGATCTGACTGAATACCGATTTTGTTGTTTCAGGATTTGTCAGATAATCAAATGTGAATGAATTATATGATTCCCTGAAATACTTTTTTGGGATGAATGTATTGTACAAAAGGTAAACCCGCTCCTTCTGCTTGTTACCAATAACCTGATAGCCCATATCGCTGGGGTCAAAAGTCTTTCCGACATAGGTATGAGAATATCCGAACTGAAAATTGCCTGATGCTTTTCGTACCCCGATAAAATATTTTGTTCCCAGCTGATTTCCAAAATAGTTTTCAGCTGTTGTATCGGCCATATATTGCTGGCTTAATGAAATACTCCCGTCGGTAGCCCATTTATTTTTTTTGTCCATGAACGTAAAACCCGACCCGGTAACATTGGCATCATTGTATTTTTTATCACGCAACACATTGGTGTTGATGAAATAAACTGAGGAGTTATTTTTCAATGCCTGATCAAAAACAACCATATTGTAGTTCGTCAATGGCTCGGTGAGTATCTTCCTGTCGTTTCCCTCAGCATCTTCAACAATTGCATACATATTATCGGTGATTGCATTAAAGACGCCAATACCCAGACCATTGTTATTTCTGCCCGACAGCTTTATTGCATTCAGTAGTTTTGAAACAGACGGGTTTTTCTTTATTTTTTCTCCCTCGCTTATCATGTAAGGCAAATAATAATATCCACCGGGAGTTTGCCCGATTCTTCTGGAATAAAAAAGAACATCTTTTTCAAAAAGTTCGGTTCCTTCTTTGAAAAACGGACGGTTTTCATTGAAAACAACTTCGGTATAGCTCAGGTTTTTTACCTTGTTATCTGATTGGGTCTGGCTAAAATCAGGCAAAAGTGTAAGGTCCATCGTGTATTTTTCATTGATTCCGTACTTTAAATCGGCGCCGAAATTATAGGAATTTGAATTCTGGTAGCTGGTGCTGTTGTCGATATTGGCAACGGGTTCGCTGTTATAGAAAAAATTTGCAAAGGGAGTTACCGATAATCTGAGCGGGGGTTTAATATCCTTAAATCCAGCAATTCTTCCCCATTGTGTGCGGGTATTAGCCAAGGTTCTTTCGGTAAGTGCCCATTGTATATATTCCTGATTACGGGTAATGGTTCTGATGACCTGGAATCCCCACTCCTGCTCCGGCACTGAAGGAAAGCGCAAAGCTGAATATGGAATTTTCATTTCGGCAATCCAACCGTTTTCCACAATTTTAACCTTGCTTTGCCATACGGCATCGAATGTGGGATCAGAATCTTTATAATCCATCTGTACACCCGAAGCTGTCAGACCAAAAACATAAGCATCAAAGGTGTTATAGGTATCAAAACCTATGTAAAATTTGTCGGCAACAATGCTTTGGTCATCACGTGATCCGGCCATGCGAAAAATGCTGTCTGCAGAAGGCTCATAAATATATGCTGCCACATAAATGGCATTGTTGTCGTAAACAATCCATACTTCGGTTTTTTGTGTGGGGACTGTGTTAAATGCAGGTTCGCGCTGTATAAAATCACTGCACACAGAAACTTTTTTCCATGCACCATCATTTAAAATCCCGTCAATAACCGGCGGTTCGGCAACCCTGACTGTTGTGTATTTTTTGAGATAGTTTTGTGACAACCCAACTAAGTTAAGTATTATAAAAACAGATAGTATAACGGCTCTTTTCATGATTTAAAGATTAAGGGATTTGACAATGAAAATACCAAATAGCAAAAACCTGACCTGGTCAGGCCGGGATTGTTAAGTGCGTTTAAAGTTTCAGCAGATATTAACCGGCAGTAAGTAGCCACAGGAATAATATCCATTTTTTGAAGCTTTATAAACAAATATACGGTACAGGAAAATTACTTGTTTATTTCCGTATGAAAAATGTACGGTTTTGATACAGTATTTAAACTTCGGTTATTTTATATTGATAAACAAATTTAGATTTCGGGTTTTTTTCCAAAATTACACAATTACTTGTTCGATTGTTTCATTTTCATGCCACCCAATAATCGGACAATCGAACTATCAATTTTAATACCTGTTTGCCTATAAGAATAGCAGCAAATCAACTAAAATAGTTGATTGATAAATATTAATTATCTTTTATTGTATTAAAAAATGGTGCTGAGTTATATTTTTTACTGCCTTGGAAAAAGCAAACTCATTCAATCAACACAAAAGCTCCCCAAAAGTATGGGTCATATTTTTGTCCCATTGCTTTCTGAGTTTCGGTAAAAGCAGCACGAATATCCTTAGTTTTTAAAACCCTGTCATAAAAATCAGTCATAAATTCCTCCGTTTCCTTATCGGGAACCTGCCACAGACTCATAATGATAAACCTCACTCCTGCCATTTTAAAAGCCCGTTGCAATCCAAATACTCCTTCGCTGCCCTGAATATCTCCCAAACCAGTCTCACAGGCTGATAATGCAACCAATGCAGTGTTACTCATATTCAGTTGTGATACTTCAAAGGCAGTCATAATTCCTTCATCTGCAGTGTCATTAACCATTGAAGCATTGATATTGTTTGCTCCGGCAAAAATCAACCCGGACCGTTTCATTGGATCGGCATTGTTAATGAAAAAAGACGCAGCTGAAATATCTGATCCTCTGAATTTTATATCACCATACTCCACCAGTTGTTCTTGTGATGACCCATCGCCGTTTGCCATTTCTTCCTGCATCAATTTAATGGCAGGATCGGGAAAGAAAAAGCCATGAGTGGCCAGATGCAGAATTGATGGACCGCCTCCCTTTTGTGCAAATATATTTTTAAAAGCTTTTTCTGTGGCTACATCACCCGAAAAGCCCTTTGCCTTAATACTGCTTTTCTTAAATTGGTTAAGAATTATATTCATTTCAGATAAGGTACCCGGAAGATAATTCCATCCCCCTTCCCCAGAGGCCTCAATATTTTCAGGGAAATTGAAATTTATTCCTCCAAAAACGGCAGCAGTTAATTTTTTCCCGGGTTCAAAGGGTAAACTATTAATAAGCTTTCCGGTAGTGCTCATTTGAATTAATTTATACCGATCACATAATAGTCCGTTTCCTTTACCTATAGAAGCAAATGATATGTTGTTTAAAATTCCGGATGGCGTGAAATAAATTGTCTGAATATTTGAAAGATAAGATTCAAAAGGCAGCCATATTATATTGTACAGCAACTCATTGACATTGTTTTTAGAGCCATAAATCCGTTGGATTTGATTTATATTGTTTTCATTTTTACCAATTATTTCATTTAAATCCTGTTCCATGAAAAGCTTAATGGTAATTGGCTCCTTGCAATCCGGGGTAATCAGGAAGGCTACATAATAAATCTGATTTTTATTGTCGTTTAAAAAATAATGGGAAAATTCAATGGCGGCCTCTCCTTTTTTCAATTGTTTCTGTACATCTTTCCATGTAACATTAAAAATGCTTTGGATATCAGCATATTGGATGCACAAATTTGCCAGTTTATGCTCAATTTCGGTGGACTGCATTTCGAGTGTTTTGGCTCCCTCGGTATTTCCTGTGCCTTGAGCTTCAGAGAAAAGTCTCCTGATTTGTTTTAATCTTTCGTATGTATTCAGCAAGACTGTATCGCTGCTGTTTCGGATCACATCAGCCATTGCTTTTGAACTTTTCAACATCAGTCCCTTAAAAATAAGCTCATTGTCATAACATAACTGAGAAAGACTGTCAATTTCGTTAGCATATTTGGAGTTAAATCCGTTCATCTGCATAAAAACACTTCTAAACAACTCCATGTGCTCTTCTTTTTCGCTTTCACCAAGGAAAGCAAAGCTGTTTCGGAATTCGTTGAGAAAAAGTTCCCTTGATTTGGTGTAAGCCCTGAAGGATTTTTCTTTGTTACCAGCCAAAAAACTTGTATGGGCAAGTTTAAAATATTCATAAGGCATGTCAGAAATATAATTAAGCCGGATAAATCCCTGAATAGACTCTTCATGGCAGGCAATTGCTTTTTCATATTGACCCTGATAATAATAAATTATTCCCATGTTTGCCAGGCATGATAGAACCTGTACATCATTTTTATTTTTTCTCCCAATCTCTGCAGCACTTTCAAAATATTTTACCGCATCTTCAAATTTTTCCTGTCCTACACAACATGAACCAAGACCGATAAAGCAATTTGATTCAAGATCTGCATTGTTTAATTCACGGGCAAGATCAAGAGCAGGTAAATAATAATTTTGAGCTTCTTCAAATTTCCCATTAAAATAGCAAATCCTTCCCATGTTAGTCAGGTCGGCACACAAATCATTTTTATTTCCGGCAAGTTTACTTATTCTGAGAGCTTCTTCATAATACAACTGTGCCTTTGCATTAGCTCTTTAAATTGAATACGCTTCGCCCAAAACAATGCACGTGCTTCTGATTTGCAGATTGTTTTTCTGTTCCTTTGAGATTTCCATTGATCTCTCATAATAAGTGATTGCCTCGGGATAATCACCTTTTATAATATATTTTTTACCTAAACTAATCAGGCTTTTAGATTCATTTTCCTTTAAATTAAATTGTTTTGAATAATCTGCAGCAATAATTAAATTTTCAATGGCTTTATCAAGATTTCCCATTTCACCCCATGTATTGCCGATATTCAAGAGGTTGCGGGCAACAATTTCGTGGCTGTTAATAAATTGAGCCATTTTTCGGGAAAGCTCATAATACCTAAGTGCAGATGTGTAATTTTTTATATTTTTATTGTAGTTACCTAAAGTTTTCAGGGCATCCGATTTAATTCTGTATAGTGATTTGTTTTTTAGAGAATCTTCAAGTATATAAACAGTGTCGGACAGGTTGGATAAGTAGAAAAGCATTAACTCGGTATCCCTTGTTTCATAGTATTTACTCAGTTCCAGGTGAATTTTATAGCTTATGGTATCCGATGATTTTCCGCTAATAGGAGGTGCTGCAGAAAGCAGGTTTTTCAAGGAATCGACATTATTCTGAGACCTTGCAGAAAAAAGAATTACAAAAAACACACCTGAAAACAATAGAATTTTCATGATATAAACAGGTTAATACCTTGCGAAAGTAGTGAAATAAACCGACCTCAGAAAATATAAAAACAATAGCTTAAATCCTGATTCCCGCTACACAAACATCATCAACCTGAGTGATGTTGCCTTTCCATTCGCTAAATGTTTTTAAAATGATTTCCTTTTGTTTTTCCATTTCATGATCTTTAACCGAAATCAAAAGTTCCTTAAAACGTATTGATTTGAATTTTTTGCCGGAATCACCGCCAAATTGGTCGGCAAAACCATCGGTAAACATATAAAGGATATCACCTGTTTCAAGTTTTAAATTGTTTGACAAGAATGGCACCCGGTTAGGATGCATGCCAACGGGCTGTTTGCTCGGACGAATCTCTTCTATTTCAGAACTTCCGTTTCTAATAATCCAGAGTGCATTGTTAGCGCCCGACCATTGAAGTGTTTTCAAATCGGGATTAAAGACACACAGACTGGCATCCATACCATCTTTAACTTCATTTTCACCCTTTTTGAAGTTATCAACAACCATATCAGCAACATGATCAAGTACTTTTCCGGATTCAAAAATTTCCATTTCCTTAAAAGCCCTGTTAAGAAAGTCACAGCACATAACACTAACCATTGCTCCCGGCACACCATGTCCGGTGCAATCGCAAACTGCAAAACCAATTTTGTTTTCCACCTGGTTAAACCAATAAAAATCACCAGCAACAATATCCTTTGGAAGGTAAATTATAAATAAGTCAGGAATTTGCTTTTTGATATATGAAACAGGAGGTAAAATAGCTTCCTGAATATGTTTAGCGTACTGAATACTATCCGTAATATGCCTGTTTTTCTCCTCAATGATTTGATTTTTAAGCTCTAAAGCTTCAGCTGTTTTCTTTTTCATTCGGTACCTTGACCAGATAAACAAAACCAGTGCAATAAACAAGAGTAATAAAGATATCCCGATATAAATGAAATCCTGTTTTCTTCGTGCTTCAAATTCCTGTTCTTTTTCAAGAAGTGTTATTTTTTGTTTTTGCTTATCAGATTCATATCCGGCTTCAAGTTCAGCTATCTTTTTCAAAGCATTTTCATTGGATATCTCATCAACAACTTCTATATACCTGTTTTGAATAATAAAGGCACTGTCATAAAACCCTGAAGAAGCCAGAATCTTTGAATATTCAAGGGCTGCCATTCCAATTTCCTTTTTGGCACCGACTGTACTTGAAACAAGATAAGCCTTTCTAAAATAATACAGCGCCGAATCTTTTTGATTCATGCTTTTAAAATTCGATCCGATGTTGATCAGTGTCAAGGCCAATCCCTGCCTGTCGCCCAGTTCTTCTTTGATGAGCATAGATTCCCTGAATAATTTGACAGCTTCATTATTTTTTCCGGTATTCAAATATGCAATTCCAAGGTTATCAAGTGAAGAAGACATTACGTAGAGATCCTGATTTTTCCTGCCTGCTTCGAGAGACATGCTTGCGTATTTTATTGCTTCTTCGAAAGCTTCCATTTTAACAAAAAGCTCACCCATATAGGTATAGCTATCTCCTTTTGTTATTGCATCGCCACTTTCCAGGGCTTTTTTGAAATAATCAAGTGCTCTTGAATAGTTTCCCTGATACATTTGAATCAGACCCAAACCATTCAAACAATTTGATTTTCCGGTATTATCTTTAATTTTTTCATATAAGGACATGCCTTGAGCCAGATAATCAATAGCTGCACCGTATTTTCCCATTAAAATATATATATCACCAATATAGAAAAACACATCGGCTTTCCCTTTTTTGTAATCAATCCGGGTAGCCTCAACAAGCGCGTTTTCAAGAAAAAAAAGTGCTTTTTCGTATTCATCCATATAATATGATGATTTTCCGGCATCGTTCAGTGCATTTACATATTGTTCTGTCCCCCGCTCAGAAATATTTATTTCTTCAAGGGCAACCTTAAGTGCATCTTCGGGATTGTTTAGCACAAGATCTTCGACCACCATGTGCAGCGAATCGGGCTTGCTTAACTTTTTATTCTGTGGTATTTCAGAATGAGCCTGACAAACAAACAGAACTACACAAACAATGTTTATTAAAATCTGATTAACTTTCATTTTATAAATCTGATTTTCAGGTTATGGAACAAAGATAGAAAAATAGTATTAAGATGAAAGTCGAATAGAAAAAAAACATGAATCGGAATTATACAATTCAAAAATAAACGATAATTATTTGAAGTAATTTTAAGGGATGTTAATTAAAAGTAGCTTATACTATCATTTTTACTGTTTAAAAAGATGTATTTTATTGTGAAGTATTTAGTATTTTTACGCCTTAATAAATTTTAGAAAAAATAAGTAAAAAAAATTGCAATGTCAAAAATTGAAGTTTTGAATCTGATAGGAAATACACCAATGGTGCATTTAAAAACACTTGATCCCAAACCTGGTGTAGAGATACATGCAAAACTCGAGTTTATGAATCCGACGGGAAGTATAAAAGACCGGATTATTGCATATATGGTTCAGAAAGGTATTGAAGCAGGATATATCAAAAAAGACACAACCCTTGTTGAGGGGAGTTCAGGTAACACAGGCGCATCTGTTGCCATGATTGCTTCGTGTATGGGACTAAAATCAATTCTATTTGTTCCTGATAAATGCAGTGATGAAAAAGTCGCAATAATAAGATCTTATGGCGCCGAAGTAGTCGTAAAACCAGCTTCTGCTCCTTCCACTTCTGATGAAGAATATGGAAATGCTGCCGCAAAAAAAGCAAGAGAAAATGCAAGCTTTTATCATATTAACCAATACAACAGTCAATTAAATCCCGAAGCCCATTACATGACAATTGGCAAAGAGATATGGAATGACATGGATGGTAAAATCGATGTATTTGTAGCTACGGCATCTACAGGTGGAACTATATCCGGAATTGCAAGACGATTAAAAGAAAATAACCCGAAAATAAAAATTGTATTGGCTGATCCTGAAGGATCTGTTTACAAACCTTATTTTGACGGTAAAGAAGATTATCTGTCATACAAAAAGTCATTTAAAGTTGAGGGAGCCGGAAAGGGTGCCCTTGTTGAAGCTATGAATTTTGGCATCGTGGATGAAGCCATATCATTTAATGATGAGAATGCCATAGGCATGGTACTTCGGCTGGCCCGCCAGGAAGGCCTGATGGTTGGTGGTTCAAGCGGAGGTAATGTTTGGGCTGCTTTAGAAATTGCAAAGAGAATGGAAGGCCCTGCTAAAATAGTAACTGTAATGCCTGACAGCGGTTTTAAATATCTGAGCAAAATCTTTAATCCCACATGGCTAAAGGAAGTTGGTCTGGGACATCTTATTGCTGAATAAAACAGTGTTTTGCTGATATTTGAGCAGACTCTCAAACAATCACACATGGAAGGGATGATCAAAAATAGACTGGCGGGTTGAAGCCGTCTGTATTACCTGATCCTTTTGTAGTAAACCACGAATTTTATCAGTCTATTATAACCAATTTCTCGGTTGCAAATAAAATACCGTTTTGTGTAAGTTGAATGAAATACAATCCACCGGGTAATTTATCGCGTTGAATTGACACAGACTGTCCGGAAATATTACTGATTTGTTTAATCACCTGTCCTGATGAATTATAAAGCGTAACCTCGGCATTTTTCAATACCTGATTTGATTGCAGTATTGTTTCAACGGAAAAAGGATTAGGGTAAATTGTTATGGCCTGATTGTTATATATTTCTCCCATGCCATTTATAAACATTATCTGAACATTATCAATAAAATTCCATCCTCTCCTTTCTCCTTTATTTCCAAATGTTATATACTGTCCGCTAAGCGGAGCAATAAAGTCAAAAGCAGTCTCGGTCCATCCGGTCTGGACAACAGGCTGCACCGAATAAATCTGTATTCCAAAACTTATTTCTTCATCAGAAACACCGATTAACAAACTGTCATAAACAGTGAAATTTGTGTCCGCTTTTTGAGAAAAGGTAAGATGGTATCCGTTACCAGCAATCAGCGGCGAGCTTAGTTTTAAAGCAACCTGATCGGGAGATCCAATATTCGAAGCAAGAGAAATAAACCATTCACCTTTGGCCGGAATTGCATATCCGCAAGTACCTTTCTGTATATCGACTTCTTCGCCGGGACCAAATGCAAAGCAGTCACTCATCAATGAGTTAAATGTACTATTCGGATTATTCCATAAGCAATCTGTTGCCAGGTTGTCTTCAAAACTACCGTTTATAACAGTTTGCGAATATGCTTTTGTACTGATAATTACAGTTACAATCAATAATGCCAAAATACCTGTTTTCATACTTTTTATTATTAGAACGGTTGGTGTTATTTCAAGCGAAAGGTACTCATAATTTTCTCTCCGACAATAATATAGCTGTCAAACTTGTCAAGTTCACACATTAGTTGCAACCCGCATGCCGAATCACCTTTTAAGAAAATATACTGAACAACTTTCAAACTATTTTTTTCTTCAATGCTTGTAAATGTCAGATTGTGACCCTGCATGCCATTTAAACTCAGTTTTTCATTTGCGATCAGCTCCCTGTTTTCGACTTTTTCAATTTCCTTAATGGATACCGCAATGTATTCATCGAATGATTTACCTTTTAAATCATCAAACATTAATAAAATATTTTCAGGATTTTTATCCCCCCTGTTTTCAAAAAGCACAAAAGAAGTTCCATCTTTTCCGGTTGTATCAATCTCCCAGTTCCCGGGATATTCAATCGAATAATCGTCAGTTTCAAAAATCAGCCACTTGCCAGAATCAGCTGAGCTTTTCATTTGGCCATTCAATGAATCCCTGCTATTGTCTGTATTTTTTTCTTTATCGGTGGCCGGCTGGTTACAGGCTATAAAACCAATAAACAATAAGCTTAAGTTTAAAAATTTTATTGTTTTCATATTAGGTTTGTAATTATCATTGAGCGGATATAATTTTTTTATTTAGTCTGTTTGCTAAAATAATACAATGTATCAGATGGAAAATCAAATTCTTTTTGCTCCCCTGAGCCCCAACACCCGCTTCCATACTCTCTGTATTCCTGAGTTGTGTCGCAATAAACAAAAAGACATAGAGTTGAAGTAACCGGGGCATACAAGTCAACATAGTAATTATTGCAAGCATGTACCATTCCTGTGCATTCAAAGTTTCCGAATTGATCAAAATCAATACATATTTCAGTTGGAATCCCAAGTCCGTTATTTATATATGTCAATTTTTGACCTTTAACCTTTCCTTTTATATAAAAATTTACAAAAGCAAAGGTATCCACATCGGTATTAATATTCACGGTAGTAAACCACGAAACAGAATCAATAGTGAGATTTAAATCGTTTTGTGTACATTTAATCATTATTGGTTCTACCTTATCACAAGAAGCAAAGGCAAATACTAAAAGTAAAATAGCAGTATATATTTTCAATATTTTTTTCACAGATAAAATTTAGGTGCTTTAACAATTTATAACTCTCTAATATTTTGCAACTTCAATTTGAATATTTCCTTTCAAAGATAAATGTTTTTCAGGTAGAAGTCAATAAATATTCCGGTGTATTTAAATTGCAAGTCACTTTTTATTAATTGACAGACAGTTGATTTTGTATCAAAATTCACCTATGCAAGGCATGAACTCTTCAAATATGCCGGCTGACTGTTAAATAAGTCATGGTTATACTGTGATGCTTTTTATATTCTTATGATCAGCCGGTAAGCTTTTTACATTTCACTAAAATACATTTCAAAGGAGGTTCATTTTTCATGTGTTTTATCGGCTCGTCAACCTCTGTGATTTCGAATAAACCAAAATGCTCAAACTCACTTTTAGCCGAATCTTTGTCATAAAAAAACACCCTCACTCCTTTCCTTAATTCATATCGGTCGCTGCTCAGATATTTTCCCGTTCGGTACATTGATGCTTTCTTTGAGACTGCGGTAAATATCATATGTCCGCCTGGGCTGAGCTGATTATAACAATCGCTTATAAATTTTTTCCTTTCGCGGTTGTTTAACAGGTGAATCAGGGCATAACAAAATATTCCGTCATATTTTTTATTATCAAAGGGCATGTTGATCACTGAACCATGGTGGATTTTAATATCCAGTCCGTTTTCCTGTTTAGCCAGATCTATAGCAGTTTTGGAAATCTCAATACCAGTGAGGCGGAATCCGTTTTCCATGAAAATTTTTGCATTTCTCCCGTACCCGATGCCCGGAATTAATATTTCCTTTGCTTTGGCAGCAAGAAAGAAGTCTTTAGCCATTATTGCCGAGTCCGATGGTTCAAAGCCCCACATCGTTTGCATTTCCTTAAAACTCGATTCCCAAAATTCGGTCATTGTTTGTCATTTTAATATTCTGCTGACTTACCGCGTGTCGGTTTTTTTGGCTTAAAACCCGCATAAGCATCCGCCGGTAGTAAAGTTAATTAAATGCAGTGAGCTTTCAAAATCGATGGTTGCAAAAAAACGCGCTTTTACCTGCCGTTTTTTTCACTCTGTAATGAACTACCCCGTTGCAAGCAAACGGGGTATCAACTTAGTATTTATTACATATCCGCCCCAAGGGGCGAGGAACCGAGTTTACGAGCTTCGCAAACGCTGAAGCTTAATGCGAAAGTGTTCGGCGAAGCCAATAAAACCTTAGAGATCCCTCGGCTTTCCTCGGGATCCCTGCCTGCACTGCCGTTTCGGCTGGCAAGAGTTCGACTAAATAATTTCAGTTCACTATCGTTCCTGAAATTATAGTCTCACTGATTTAATTTACTAATATTTCCCAAAGCCAATTCGAATCTTTTTTATAGTTCCGTAACTATAGTAAAATGTCAGCAAACTGAAATACTTCTTTTCTCTAAAGTCATAGGACATTGTCAACTCATCATTGATTTTGAGAAAAGATTTAGGTTTTCCATATTTTTTAACAACAAAAGTCGAATCCAAGTTTGATATTGATTCTCCATTTAGAGTAATTGATGAGCCATTAAATATTTCAATATGTGGCTTTGTAGTTTTCTTTGTCAGGGTGTCAGGGCTGGAATAATAAAAACCAACAACAAATAGATTATTATCATAAAATAATTCATTATAAGCTAAGCTTTTAGAATTTTCAGGATCAAAGGAATATGTTGAGTCCGGGGCACCAATTGCCGCTATAAGCTTTCCATAGGAATATTTGCAATTTACCTCTCCAATACCTTTAGATAAATTAATATTTTGAGAATAACCGTAGTTTGTGCAAATGAAAAAGCAAAGTATGCTCATCAGTTGTTTTATTACTCTTAAATTGTCTTTTATTCTTTCAACTTGTTTATTCATGACGTTTTGTTCAATAAGAAGACAGCCAGTTATTCCATCATTATCTTTTCCGTCTTAATTGTCTCTCCATTGCAAATAATTCTAATAATATACAGCCCTGATTTAAATTCATTTCGGTCAATAACAGAAGTCTTATTTATTTTTTGTTTAGATACTTTTCTGCCTAAATAATCAAATATTTCAAGAATATATTCTTTATCAGGGTCACCGTTTTCTATTTTGATTGTTGCATTGTCTATAATTGGGTTTGGATAAATACATATTTTTTCATTAGATTCCATTTCGCTTATTTCAGTCCAGTAATAATAGCATGATGTGTATGAGGAATTTTGGTAAATCAAAGTACTATTTTCTGAATGACACAATAATTGGTATGAATCACCTCCAACCAAAAATGCTTCCCAATGCAAAATTCCACTTTTACTTCCTATTCCTTCAATCCAGAATTCTGATGCGTCTGGAAAAGTATCTCCGGGAAAAACAGGATTCATGTGAAACTGTTCTCTATACTCGCCACCTAAAAAGACACTGTCAATATTACTAACCTTAAATGTCATTGGCGATAACGAATAACTGTCTCCATAACCACAAATACCATATACTTCGACAATATCATTTATTGCTAAACCGAAATCATAGAGTAAAAATTCAGTGGTTGAGTCTGTACGATAATATACTTTTCCGTCAACTGTTTCCCTTACATACCCATATGTCTCCCAAATTGTTTGAAATTCGTCAGTAGAGCGAAATACTTTTTTATAGTCAAAAAAATCAATAGTTGTATCTCCCTCAAATTTTATGCTTTCTGTAATTATTGTAAAAGATGGCAACCTATGTATTACTGTACTCCACCTTTTTGTTGTATCAACTATCGTCTGAGCATTAATTTGTAAAAAACTCAGGGCTATTATTAAAATCATAGCAATTTTTCTCATAGTTCTTTTTTTTATGGGCTGTAACTCGTTTATTACCTGAAAAACCATACATAGAATGCCAATTCAGGCATATAACCGAACCTTTTCTCACTGGCTATATCCACCTCAATACTACAAAAAAAAAATCAAACCATCAAATTTAAATACCTAAGCTAATGCGCATGCAGACCATCGAACCATCGAACTACCTTAACATCAAACTATCAAATGCCAGCTAAAGTCGAGCATCCCCAAATTTCAATTTTGTGGCAAACCAATCAACCTACTTAATCAAAAATAATCCACCATCAACCATTACCCCCTTTCTCTTCGTAATAATATTTCAATTTTATTTGCATGAAAAAAGTAACCAACTTATTTTAGCAAAAACAACGACCATGAAAAAGCGCTTTTTATTCCTTTTTATTATATGTATTAACCTTTTTGGTTTTTCACAGGAAATTAAACCTTTTATAGGTGCCGGATATAATTTTTCCTATTCAGCCCTGCGTGGAATAAACCGCTTTCTGGATGCTTATAACAGATCTCCGGTTCACGGAACAGGGTTTAATCTGATCGACCCTTTTAAGCATGTAACCGGACTTAACGGACATAATATTGTAATTGGCGTAACTATTGACCAGAATATAGCCGAGATTAACTGGACAAGAAAATTCGACTACAGCACAGCTCTTTTCTCGCCCTACGCCCGAAGGGATGTTGGATTCAAGACCAGGACCTTCGGATTGGGTTATTTTGTCCCTGTATACAAGTACCCAAACCTCTCACTTAATGTATACGGTGGTTTTCACATGGATTTTATCAAAGCACGTCTTTTGACAAAAGTTGCATATTCCGAAGCCGCATTCGATACTCTTGAATGGAAAGAATTATCAATGGAAAATGGCAGGGGAAATTTTTCAATGCTCTCTCCTACCTTAAAACTGGTGTTTACTCCATTTAAAAATGTCCCCGTTTCTTTTTGTGTAAGCACATATTGGCAAATGTGTTGGAAAAATCATGATTTTTCTGAGATGGATTCTGAAATGCCCAATAACTGGCCAAGTGTTGAAACGTACGACTCGCTAAAATCATCAGGAGGCAATGTGGGTGTGGTTTTCCAGATTGTTTATGCTCCGGGTTTTAAAAAATCTGAACGTGAACCCAAAAGAAAAATTATTGATGAGCCGGTGGTCACTGATGTTGTTCTTTCAGGTATAATTAAAGATGAAGCAACAAATTTACCTGTTACCGATGCCAACATTAAAATCGAAAAATTTGCTGATGGCAAATGGGTTGAAATCATTTCAATGAAATCCGGAGCAACCGGCGATTATAACATTCGGATCCCAAAGGGTTTGAAATACAGGGTATCCGCATCTTCTTTTGGCTACAATGATAAATCGGAGGAGTTTCTCATTGAGGACTACTCCCCTTCTGAATATAAAAAAGACCTTCTGTTAAGCAAATTCAAAACCGGTGAAAGCATTACCCTGCAAAATATATATTTCAAAAAAGCTTCAGCCGTACTGCTTGAAGAATCCTTCCCTGAACTCGATAAATTATTCAGTTTTCTGAAAAATAATCCTTCTGTGGAAATAGAAATTGCCGGACATACAAGCAGCGAGGGCGATGACGATTATAATCTTAAACTTTCAAAAGAAAGAGCCGAATCAATTGCAGCATACCTGATAACCAAAGGCATTGACAAAACACGCATGACACCCGTGGGCTATGGTGAAAAATTCCCGAAAGTTGAAGAAAAAACCGAAGACGACCGCAAACTGAACCGCCGTGTGGAATTTAAAATATTAAAACAATAACCCGGCTTAATAGATTTACAGCTTAGTTTCTTTATCAAAGAGGTTGTGTTTATTTAAGCATCCCCATTCGCGCATTCGCGGCATCCCAATATAACAAAGGCCCTCACATTTCTGCAAAGGCCCTTGTAATATTTAATTCACTAAAATCTACCGCACAATAATCTTTGTTCTGAATACATTTTCACCCGAAAGCTCAATCATATAATAACCAGGTGTCAGTTCATTCTTTTCAATTGTGAAAGAACCAGAGTTAATTTCAGATCTGCGAACTACCTTTCCGGTAACATCAAAAATTGAAAGCTCATACATTTTGTTATCAGGATTGGTAAATTCAACTGTTGTCATCACGTTAAACGGATTGGGGTACACCCTGATCTGTTCATCTGTCGACACAATCGGTGAAATTCCGGTGGCAATGCCGTTATCTTCCAGGTTTGAAACTGATTGACTGTACGGACCTGTCAGGTCTTTACTTCCAAGACAGTCAGGACCCGGTTTCACAGCAGCGACTTGATAGAAATACTGAATACCGTCAAGTGCTGTGATATCGGTGTATGTGAATGTTCCGATGTCGTAGGCAATGGAGTCAATCTGAACAAGGTTGTCCGGAGCAGTTCCCCTGAAAATTCTGTAGGTTGTAAAAGAAAAACCTTCGTAATGGTTCCAGGTGAGTGCGTATCCGGCGGTTGTTGACGACGGACTAACATTCAGGTGCAATGTTTTATGGTAGCTGCTCAATTCCGATTCATTTCCGCAGGTATCCACCACGGTAATTTCATATTTATCGGAGTGGATTTGAGGATCGGATGTTCCATCAAGACAGATACTCTGACTGTCATAATCAATACTTGCCAGATAATCAAACTCACCAGTATAGGATTGTTTGTAAACATTGTAATAGGCAATTTGCTGATCGGTTGTTTTTTCCCAAACCACAAGGTTTTTGCCCGAAACGGGATCGACAGTTACAATACAAACCGGGACCGGCAATGCTGCCACAGAAATTTCAGCATTGTCATATTGCTCACAGCCATTATTATCGGTAACAGTTACATAATAACTTCCCTCGCCTATTCCCGAGATGTTTTCGGTTGTAGCGCTGTTGGACCATAAAAAGTCATAGGGAGCACTTCCTCCGGTTGCATAAACGGTAATCATTCCATTATCAAATCCGCACCCTGCATTGGTTGATTCCAGTTCAAGTTCAATGGCGTCGGGCTGTCCGATTTCAATAATATCAGAGCTCAGACAGCCATTGGCATCAACCACATTGATGATGTAAGTACCGGGGAACAAGCCGACTGCGGTTTGTGTATGCTGACCGTTGCTCCAGGAATACAGATACGGAGTGGTTCCGCCTGTTGCAGAAACTGTTGCCTGACCATTTCCATAACCGTAACATGAAACATCGGTTCCTGCAACATCTGCTGCAAGCACATCAGGTTGGTCAACCACAACTGATTCTACTGATTGGTCACCGCAGCCGTCAGCAACAGTTACATAATAAGTTCCGGCTGTTAATCCGCTAACCATTGAACTGCTGCCACCCACTGACCAGTTGTAACTGTAAGGGGTTTTTCCGCCGGTTGCCGAAACGCTGGCTTCACCGTCGTTTCCGCCGTAGCAACTTACATCAAAGGAAATCGGTGAAGTTGATAACTGTTCTGGTTGGGCAATGATAACGGTTTGATAAGTATGCCCTGAACAAGCGTCGGTAACTGTAACATTATAGGTACCAGCCAAAACATTGGTCAGGTCCTGAGTAAAATACCCGCCAGTCCAGACATAAGTATATGGTGTAGTACCACCGGTTACAGTAAGGTTTGCATCACCATCGGCATCACCGTAGCATGTTGCATCCGATCCGGTAACAGACGAGCTCAAAATTGCTGGTTGGGTAATTGTAATACTGTTTGTGGCAGCAGCACAACCATTGGCATCCACAACGTTAACAAAGAAAGTTGCCGGGTACAAATTGGTAATGGTTGCTGTTGTACCGCCATTGCTCCAATAATAAGCATACGGAGGAGTTCCGCCTGATGGACTTACTGTACCGGTTCCGTTTGTTCCGTTATAACAAGTCACATTGGTACTTGAAACACCGGCTGTGAGCAATGTGGGTTGGGTAATGACAACAGACTCATTAAGTACACAACCAAAATCATCGGTAAGTGTCATGTTGTAAGTACCGATAGCCAATCCTGTGAGATCCTGAGAATGAGATCCTGTTGACCAGTCGTAGCTGATTGGCTCACCTCCGCCATCAACAGTCACATTGATCGAGCCATCGCTCCCGCCGAAACAGTTCACATTTTCTGAAACAACTGAGAGTTCAGGAATCAAATCGGTGATAATTGCGGATGAAACACTGGAAATCAATGATACAGTGCTAGCCGTTCCGTTGTTTGATGTTGTTGTCAGAGTGGCAGTGCCAACGGTGAAAGTAAGGGTGTTTACAGTTGGTGCAAAAGTGGCTTCATGGCAATCAGCCGAATGGCCATCATAATCGGTTTTCACTAGATAATATTTGCTGTACTGTGGTGTAAAATTATAGGTATATCCGCACAGGATAAAACCTTTATCGTTAACACGGTCAATGGAAGTAAAGATATCATCCGAAGTACTTCCATAAGTTTTTGTCCAGATGTGGTTACCGCTCAGATCAAACTTTGATAATGAAGCGTCAGAATATGTTCCAGTGTTTATATATCCGGCCATGTATAAATATGAGTTATCCTGAATCACATCATTGAAATCAGCATATTGAGAAAAAGTTTTCGACCATGAAATAGTCCCGGTGCTTGTGATTTTTGTTATAAATCCTCCGATACCTGACTTTCCAACGATTACATAGCCACCATCATTTACCTGAATAACCTTTCTTACATATTCATAATTGGCAGTCCCAAACAATTTTGTCCATGTAACATTTCCCGAAGCATCAGTTTTGACCAGTTGGATATCATTTCCACCGGCACCGGAATTACTGTTAGTACCTGCAAACAGGTATCCACCATCGTATGACTGTATCATTGCCTGCAATTCCTGGTATCCCACTGCCCCGTAGGTTTTAGTCCAAAGCTGTGTTCCTGATTCATCGGTACAAATGACATAAAAATCATCGCTTCCTGCACCGTAGTTATCGGTTTTTCCGCCAAAGAGGTAGTTAGAATTTCTTAGCTGAATGGCTGCGGCAATATTCTCATTGTTAACGGTTCCTCCAAAACGTTTTGTCCAAACAATTTCACCGCTGTTGTTCACTTTTGATGCAAAGCATCGGTCGTCGGAGTCTTCATCGGGCGAAGTAAAACCCCCGAAAATATAGCCCCCGTCATTGGTTTCAAAAACGTTGCTGATGGTATTGAGATAATCCCATGCATAGCTTTTTTGCCACTGAATCTGGTTGTCGTAGGTCAGTTTCAATAAGGTCTGGTTAGACTGAACCAAAGAATTGTTCCAGGGTTCGCCCGACAATAGATATCCGCCATCGCGGGTCTGCATGATCATTGATCTGTTGCAATCGAGGAAATCATGCCCGACTGTATTCTGGTATCTAGAAGGGTCACATTCAACATCAGTAATATGATAATATGAATTCGATTTAATCAGAGTAGTGACTGTTGTTTGAGTAAAAGTATAGTTTGCAACTGTTGAACCACCGTTTGTTGTGGTGTATGTAGGATTTGTAACCACAAAATATTTCAGGTCATCATCACAAGCTCCTGAATTTCCGTCAACATCGGTTTTAATGATGTTGATCTCAGTCCGGTTAGTTTCAGAATAATTGCTGTTAGGAAATGAAAAACAAAAACTATTGTCGGAGTTCACACAAAGTTGTACTTCGGGATTGTTATAAAAACTGTTATTATAAACTTTTGCCCATGATACTGAGGTACCTGAAGGCATTTTCAATAAGCAGGATTTTTGTTGATCGGTTTCGTCATAGGTCTCACCAAAAATATAATAATCGGTGCCAATTGCTTTAATCGAAAAACCATAGTCATTGCCATAAGAACGACCAACAGTACGGTCATTATAAAGTGACCCTGTGCTATATGTTTCAAGAATGTAAATATCATTCTGTCCTTCACCTGCACTGCTTGTTGATCCGGTAAAAACAAACCTGCCTGATGCCAGTTCTACAACGTCGTAAAGGGTTTCCATTGCTGCCCCGCCATAAGTTTTTTCCCAAAGCAGGTTTCCCGATGCGTCAAGCTTAAAAAAGTATCCATCATATTGCCCCCCGGTGGCAAAGGATGAGTTTGATGTTCCACAAGCAAGGTATCCTCCATCAGAAGTCTGAATTATTGCTTGCGGTCTGTCATAGCTGGTTCCTCCTACCTGCTTGCAAAATTCAATAACCCCTGAAGCTGAAACCTTCACTACCATAAAATCATAATTACCTGCGCCTGCAACATATTCATAAAGTATAACACAACCGCCGTCGGAAGTAGTGTTCATATCTGCAAAGTTGGATTGGGCAGCCGGACTGAATGTTCTGGACCATAAAATGGTTCCGGAACTGTTCATCTTAACAACATAAATACCATTTCCAGTTACTCCAAAGCTTTTTGTAAAACCGGCAACGATCAGATCCCCTGTCGAAGTTTTTTGAAGTCTGTATCCATAATCTTCATCAGTACCGCCGAATACCTTTGTCCAAAGAGTATCACCTGCCGAATTCATTTTTAACAGCATAATATCGTTGCTGACATTGACCATGGAAACAAAATTGCCGTCGGATGTCTGAATTGTTTGTGAACTGTTGCTCATATAGACATAATCAATACCAATAGCTTTATTGATGGTTTGAGAATTTACTGCAATAAATAGAAATGCAGAAATACAAAGAAGTAAAGTCCTTTTCATTTTAAGGGTTTTTAAATTTAGTTTTTAAGTTACGGTATTTTGAACCAGAGTTTTGTGAAAATGCCGTTTTATTTAACAAAGGTAATAATAATTAGAAAAAAAACGAATTTGCGGCACAAAATTACAAACAGCTAATTTGCAAATTATTAAGCAACTTTACTTATTACTATTTTTTGCTTTTCTTACGCATTTCAGCTTTCTGTAAATTTTCAACAATTCTGAACACAACAATCTTTTCAATGAGTTTTTTGGGCAGGGGTTTATCATAAGGAAACTGTATTGCTCCTTTTGAAAATGTATAACCGGTTAATTCTTCCCTGAAATTTTCTATTCCCGAGGAAGTAGGGTAAAATCCAAGGTGGTTTTTGTGTGCGGCAAAATAAACCAGAATTCCATTTTGCTTGAATGCGGGCATTCCGTAACTGATTACTTCCTCCGACTCAGGTGCGGATTTTTTAATAATATGATATAGCTCATCCAGATGCTTTTGAAATTCTACCTGCTGATTGTCAATATATTGTTTGATTATGTTGTTGGGTTCCATTTTTTTATTTCAAAATTAATAAATATTGCAAAATTTTAAACTATGCTGCTTTAAATTTATCTATTGCTACGCTATCCCAAGTCTCCCGACTTGGGATATGTCTCCCGACTTGGGATTTGTAACACCAATTGTAATAACTATATCACCACATTTACCCAATATCGAAAAAAAATTCATAACTTTAACCAAATTAATATCTTAAAAAACCATGAAAAAAGCAATAATCATACTATTGGTAATCACCACAATCAGTGCATGTGACATATTTCAGCAGGTTGCAAAAACAGCTACTGATTCGATGAATGAGCCATCGCTCAGCACTTCAGAAATGGCCGAAGGATTAAAGAGTGCTTTGGCAGTAGGAACAGACAATTCTGTTAAACTGCTGAATGCCGAAAACGGGTTTTTGAATGACAACACTGTGAAGATTCCATTTCCTCAGGAAATCATCAAAGTAAAGGAAAAACTTGAGGCTGCAGGTTTATCAGACCTTACCAATAAATTTGTTTCAGAACTTAATAAAGGAGCATCCGTAGCTGTAAAAGAAGCATTGCCTATTTTCAAACAAGCCATTACCGACATGACCATTGACGATGCGAAAAATATACTTTTAGGAGAAAAAAATGCCGCTACTACCTATTTCAAATCAAAAACCAAGTCAAAACTCTACACTTCTTTTAAACCCAAAGTGACCACCGTTCTTGAAAACTACGGAATTAATACTGCTTACACCAAGATGATGGAAGCTTACAATAAAATACCTTTGGTAACCCCTCAAAACACTGACCTTCCCGATTACGTGACCAATAAAGCAATGGACGGGTTATTTCTTAAAATTACCTTAGAAGAAGCAAAAATCCGTGAAAACATCAATTCGCGGGTGAATGATATTTTAAAGAAAGTTTTTGCCTGGGCTGATTCGCAGAAGAAGTAGGTTGGTTTGATTAAGCCGCGAATGCGCGAATGGTATGGTGGCTAATTTTTCAGCATTCACTTCCTGAAAAAAGATTTTAGATTTTTATTACAGCTTAATAAATTTTCCGATGGCAATTCCATTTTCTGTTGTTACCCTGACATAATAAACCCCAACAGGCAAGTTGCTTATAACAATTTTATGACTTGTTGATTCCATTTTTTTGTTCATCAAAACATCATAGATTTCGACAAGGGATAATTGATCAACTGATAGATTGATCTCTGTTGTAGCCGGATTTGGAAAAACACTGACAATAATTTCCGGTTTGATATTTTCTTCTATCGAATTCGGGATAGTTAATGGATTTCCCCATTCTTCACTCCCCTTAAGGAAATAAACAAGATCTGAGCAAGGCATACAGTTTGTATACATTTCAACATCGAAATTATTATATATATCACCGCATCCCTTGACATATTTCTCATATACCCAGGCGCCGGAATCAAAGTATGGAGTATTGAAACAAGTATCTTCATCAAACTTACGAAACTCCTGCCCTAAATTACAGAGTAACATTCTTCCGTTATACTCTAAACTATCAGTAAATACAATATAATTCATTAAGTAGGAACTTCCCCCACCTGATGTAATTATTGATTCTAAAGGCAGAAAATTTCTGATATTTTGTCCGTAGTGAATAATACTATCAAGATTTGTATAATATTTGGTGATGGTATCGATAGTGTGAAAATATGTCCCTGGCCCGATGTCATTATTACCCCATAAATTATAATCAAAATCATAAAAAACAGTATCATTAGTTATTGAATAATACTTATTTATAACCTTTTTTACTTCGTATTGAGAAAAGTAATGATTACCAAAACTGAATATCTTATGAAACTCATCTCCAATATTAAAGTCATAAACATCTTTGACCAGCAGCAAATCATTTACTCCTGAAGAAACTGCAATTTGTTTATATTTAACAATTGGGTAGTGAGAATCGCTTTCAGAAAACTCTCTGAAGTTGAACATCTCAATCAATCCATAATTCTTGCTTAAAACAATGTGCTGGTTATTCAAGTCGCTTGTGATTGGATTATCTGATGAATCGAACACCTGCAATTCAATATATTTCACCGAGTCTGTTTGCCCATATAAAGTCAGAGTGTCCCAATTAACTATTTCAGCATTGATATAATCGCCATTTTCAAAAACAAAAAGTTTCCATTCCTCTCCCATCCCCGCAAGGGTTTTAATAATAACTGAATCACTATTCCGGGTAATGAATAAATTATCTCCGTTGTCCTTAATAATAATTTTTTTTCCACACCATGAATCACATGAGTCATTGAAACATCCAAAATTATCCCAGGAATAATCATAATTATGAACCTCAGGAATGCTGAATAAGGTTGTTTCAGAACCGCTAACAACAGAATCAATATGTATACACCGGATAAAATTATGGTATGATTCATTATAACAACTAAGGAGTTCGGTCTTTGATTGAGGGTGAAAAAAATAGGTACTGTCAGGATTTACCGCTGTATAATTTTGGGCATTAATCAAAGAAACAACGGACAGAAAAAGAAACAGGAAAAAATTCTTCATAGCAATAAATATTATGTACAAGGTAAAAATACATAATAATAATGGCATTCCAAAAAATCAATGCTTCAAAATAACATTCTTCCGTATCAACCCATCTTCGTTAATTGACCAATAATATTCCCTGTCTTTTGGATAATAAAGTATTTCAAATGATTTATCGCAGCAATCGAGTTTGACATTCGGACTGTGTTCCATGTCGGGGTTGAATTTACGGTGCTGCATGAAATAATGCTTTTGTTTTTCGTACATGTTCCACATCTGGGCAAGGATTTCTCCGTCGGGATCTTTGACGATACTGTCCTTTTCGCTGCCGGCAGGTAAATTTGAAAACTGCACATACCCCCATTTCTCTGGCCGGTGCATATCAATGGCTCCCTGCGGTGACCAAACCCAGTTTTGCTCGGGAAGGTTTTTGCCGGTTGTTTCATTTTTCAGCTTTACATATTTCCCGTCAACAACCTGTGTTTTCCACTGAACCCGGGAAAAATTCATGCGCCAGTATTCACCAATTTCCGGAGCATTTTTATCAATGGAGATTTCGAAAAGTGATTTAAACGGGATGGCCATTTCAACAATCCATTTATCATCTTTATCTCCCGGCTTATTGATGGTTCCATGAATTTTAACTGCAGATTTCACTCCGTCAATGTCCCATTGAATAAGCGGCGGACCACCATTTCTGTAGGGTTTTACAAGTAATAAGTCCCATTCGGTGCCAAATGCATTGATTTCAAACTCGGCATAATTGTGAGTATCGCCATCGGGATCAATGAAGACCTCAAAATCATTGTCGTAAAATATTACAGATTCCCTTTCGGTAAGTGTTGCCCAGATATCAGGCTCAACAATCTCTGCAGCAATATACAAGCAGGAATCATCCCATATCATTTTCATGCGGGTGGAGAATTCGGGAACCGGCTGTTTATCGCCTTCAATATCCACAAAGCAATCAGACCATAAAGCATTTTGCCATGATTTTTCTGATAAACCACCATCAATTACAATCTTATCAGAACTACGCTGACATAGATAGTACTTCTGATTTTGAGCGATTCCCTGAACCGATAAAACTGCAAAAATGAAAATTAATCTATACATAGGTTCAAATTAAAAATGTATAACTTTTCCGACCCTGTTTTTTCTTAGAAACAGCTTGATTATTTGTCTGATATCACTGTTATCAGAATAATTCGTAATGCAATCGCGGATGGCATCCACAGAAGAAAAAGATTCGGAAACATCAAAAAAACCAAATCCTTTGTAATTGCCATTTTCCACGAGGACAACAGATTTTTCGCCTTCTTTTCTGCCCTTATCGAAAATTATGAAATTGTCGTTGCTGAAATGGAGAGATTCAAGGGCCTGATTAACACGTTTGTTATAGCTGTCCGGACTTTCCTCTCCGACACACGCACCCCTGCATTGTTTGATATGGTAGAAAAAACAGGCATTTTCAGTTTCGTAAACACCGCAAAGTTTCTGACACAGATTGTATTTATCGATGAGATTATTGATAAAATCCTTTCCATCGGCAGCAGATGCAAAGGTGGTAACAGGATCAGTGTTTTTATCAATTTTGCCTATTTTAAGGCAGTCATAGCCTTTTTCATTGGTAAACCGGTATAATCCGCTGCTCGACATGGTACGCCGTTGTGCGCGGTTGTATTTAGGTTTATTTTTCTTGATTTCATCTGATTCAAGTAAAAGAGCCACCAGTTCGCTTCCTGTCAGTTCAACCGATATATCATTGATGGCATTTTTCATTTCAATGGCCTTTTTGCTGTTGGCATTGTTAAAATGCTGCATCACACGGGCTTTGATGTTTTTGCTCTTGCCCACGTAAATAATTTCCTTATTGTAATTGTAAAAATAATAAACACCTGTTTTTTCGGGTAAATCGCGCAGGAACTCTTTATCAACCGATGAACTCAGACTCTTAATCTTATCTTCATTAATGTTATAAATTGAAATCGGGTTTTCAGCTCCGTTGCATTTCAAAAGCAGTTCAAAAAGCTTAACAGTTGCCAGGGCATCACCGGCAGCACGATGCCTGTCGTTTATAACAATTCCGAGGTCTTTGCAGAGATTTCCCAAAGAATAGGATTTTTTTCCCGGAATAAGTTTTCGGCTGAGTTTTACTGTACACAACCGTTCCCGATTAAAATCGTAACCAAGTTCCTTAAACTCATTTTTAATAAAGCCATAGTCGAAACTGACATTATGCGCAATGAAGATGGTGTTTTCGGTGCGTTTTAATATTTCGGCAGCCACTTCATAAAACTTGGGAGCATCAGCAACCATTTCGTTGTTAATGCCTGTAAGCTGAGAAATAAAATACGGGATGTTTTTTTCCGGATTAATCAAAGTAACATACTCATCAACAACTTTTTGACCGTCGTGCACAAAAATGGCTATTTCGGTGATTTTTTCCTTAGCCGGACTGCCTCCTGTGGTTTCGATGTCGATGATTGAATACATTTGATAAAAGTAGGGATTTTTTGAAAAATTTAGGGATTAATTTTTTCAAGTTTAAATCCCTGGTGAAATATTATTTATTATTGAAGATTAAAAAAAAATTACAAAATTCTGATGCCAGTTCGTTTAATTTCCTCTGCAAATGGGTAATATGAATTAAAATCCTCCTCTGAAAAAGGATGAGGTTCGATAATGGATTCGTTTTTTCGACGCATGATCATTAATTTCACCTGCATTTCAAACCTGTTCTTAATTCCTCCTATTACAATAGCTAAATCCATATCACTGTCATCAGTGTATGAGCCATTAGCGTAAGAGCCAAATAAATAAGCTTCCTTGACGTTAATCTTATTCTCTATTAAAAAGTTAAGATAACTTTTTAACGATTTAACAGCGTTTTCTTTATCCATTTTCGATATTTTGTAATTTCGCTATACCACAATTCTGTATAGTCTTTTGTGCAAACTTTATTAAATGATGTTTTATAATCATCGTACCTTGCATTGATGTTAAATGTTGTAACAGTTGCAAGAAATTCTTTTAATTTTTCATCGGGATCCAAGTCGGATTTTTCTGCCAGTCTGACCAAATCATGAGTCAAGGGATGCATATCATCTTTTTTACTCACATAATAAGCTTTGAGAAGTTTTTCAACAACCAGATGTCCAACAAATAAGCACCATGAGTACTGTTTTTCTTTAAACAATACGGTCATGGTTTTAAAATCCTTATCTGAGGATTTTATCCAATAATCAATTATTTCTTCTTTGTTCAACATTTTTTCTATAAAATTACAAAAACTCCATTTAACAACAAATATATTTTAAAAATATAAGCAAATCATGCTTTAATGAATTTCGGCGAATAAATATTTCAATTCATTTTGAGAAGCACATTTCATTTTATTTCAATCAACTAACCTCCTTTTAATATTTTCTACTTCGTTCTTAAGATTTGCCACAGTCTTGTGCAATTCCATCTCCGGACTCATGGCTTCAGGAATTTCAGAACTGATGTAATTGACAAATTTCCAGATTTCCTTTATCTCGCTCACCTGCACGTCAAACGGTTGATACAAAGGATTCAGAGAAAACAAAGTCACAGGTTTACCAGCTTTTATTGGATTTCCCAAAACTTTAAACACCACTCCGTCTTCCTTTGTGAGAATGACACAGGCATCACCTTTTTTGAGGTAAGACCAATTCTGGATAAACTCTCCGGTAATAAAAGATTTATCCGGAATGGGCACCATGGAATCGCCATTTATCTGAAAACTACGGTATTTTCTGTCTTTCGATAAAAACGGCAGTTGAAAAACCGGCAGCACACTGATATATTCGGGATCGGCATATCCGCTTTTATAACCGGCTTTGGCTTTTTCGCTGACCAACTCGATGTTTTCCTCGTTATCACTGTTTACCGTAGATGTTAGCACACGCAATTTACTTCCTGTTATATACACATCAAAACCGCGCTCCAGTTCCGAAAGCTGACTTTCAGACAGCGCCGACAGGTTTGTTTTTACCAGGGTATCAATGGATATCTGAAAATATTCGGAAAATGTCATTAATACATCCACACCGGGCTGTGCCACGTTGTTTTCATACCCGCTGAGGGTTGAACGTTTCATTCCGAGGTAATTCGCCACCTCATCCTGTGTGCGGTTCCTGCGCTTGCGCAGGAGCTTGATGTTTGTTGAGAAATGCATAATTTTTTATTTTCTTTCGCCCTTACAGGGCTGATTTATAATCTATCGCACATATTTCATAGGGCGGTGCCCTATGCTATTGCTCATGCCCCGTTGGGGCGTTGGTTAAACCGAAATTTTAATGCACAAAGGGCATTAGTTTCCGGTAATAGCTGCCCTGAAAGGGCTTTAGCATTAGCACAGGGCAACGCCCTGTGTGATATGTGTATTTTAACCAATTCCATTGAGCCCTGTAGGGGCGCAAGCAAATGTCTAATCCCATACATAGCGTTCATCATATTCAATTTTATATTTTTTTAAAAATGACCTGAACTCATCCTGAAAACTTTTTTCCTCATGATGTTCATGTTGATTTTCAATATATTTAATTACAACATCAATTTGTGTTGGATTTATTGAAAAAATTCCATATCCATCCTGCCAATAAAAATTTGAATATTCAGCATCCTTAGTTTTTATCCATTTAGATGATTGCTTTTTAACCTCTTCAACTAATTTCATTTGACTTATTTTCCTTGAAAGCAAACATAAAATATGAATATGGTCTTTGTAACCTCCAATAATTAATGGATTACACTCCAAACCTTTACATATCCCACCTATATATTCATGCAGGACAGGTTCAATATTTTCATCAATCAGGTTTTTCCTGTGTTTTGTGCTGAAAATTATATGTACGTATACTTTTGATAATGATTGTGGCATAATTCATTTGCTTTCGCCCTTACAGGGCTGGTTTTTATTCATTTATTTCATAATTTCATGGGGCGGTGCCCTATGTTGGTGCTAATGCCCCTTTGGGGCGTGTGATTAACTCACTATATTCCATAGGACGTTGCCCTATGCTGATGCTTATGCCCCTTTGGGGCGGTAATTACCTCGGTTTATTTGAAATGCAATATTTCCGGTAATAGCTGCCCTGAAAGGGCATTAGCATTAGCACAGGGCAACGCCCTGTGTGATATGTGTATTTTAACCAATACCATTAAGCCCTGTAGGGGCGCAAGCAATCTATTTTCATTTTTTTCTTGCATACAATTATTAAATTGATTATATTATAACCAAATTTTTGATCATATTCTAATCAAAAGTAGATATTGATTTTTTAATTACCAAATTTTTCGATAAAAAAATGACAGAAAACAACCGCAACATCGTTCATCTCGACCTGGATTCGTTCTATGTTTCGGTGGAAAGACTACAGAATTCAAAGCTTATGGGCAAACCGGTGGTGATCGGCGGATTATCCGATCGCAGCGTGGTGGCAAGCTGCAGCTATGAGGCCAGAAAATTCGGAATCCATTCGGCCATGCCCATGAAAATGGCTTTGCGCCTGTGCAGCGATATCATTGTGATCAGGGGCGATATGGACCAGTATTCGAAATATTCGAACATGGTTACTGATATTATTAAGGAAAAATCACCCGTCTATGAAAAATCATCCATTGATGAGTTTTATGTTGACATCACAGGGATGGATCGTTTTTTCGGAAATCTCAAATGGACCCGGGAGCTCAGACAGAAAATAATGATCGAAACGGGATTGCCGATCTCCTTTGGATTGTCTGTAAATAAAACCGTCTCAAAAATGGCCACCAATGAAGCCAAACCCAATGGTGAATTGCTGGTACCGGGCGAACATGTTCAGCCTTTTCTGAACCCCCTTTCCATCAAAAAAATTCCCATGATAGGCGATAAAACATTCCAGTTGCTGCGCATGATGGGATTAACAACAATTCGCACCCTGACTGAGATTCCGCCCGAAATGCTGCAAAATGTTCTAGGCAAAAACGGCATCATCATCTGGAAAAAGGCCAACGGAATTGACAATACTCCGGTTAAGCCCGACTGGGAAAGAAAATCCATCAGCACCGAAAAAACTTTCGAAAAAGACACCATCGACATCAAAATGCTAAACGCAATATTAATATCCATGGTCGAAAAAACTGCTTTTCAATTGCGAAAAAGTCAGAAGCTGACCTCCTGCGTGTCCGTAAAAATCAGATATTCAAACTTTGATACGCATACTGTGCAAAAAAACATCACATATACCAACTTTGACCATAATCTGATTATCACTGTCAAGGAACTTTTTGAAAAGCTGTACAACCGAAGAATGCTTATCCGTCTGATCGGCATACGCTTCAGCAACCTCGTCTATGGCGGCCAGCAGCTCAATATGTTCGAGGACAAACCTGAAATGGTCAATCTTTATATTGCCATGGACAAAATTAAAATGATGTATGGATCGAAGTATCTGAAAAGGGCTATTGCGATGATGTGATTAGCTGATTAGCAAATTAGCTGATTAGTAGATGTGCAAATGAAATAAAAAAAAAATACATATGAATAGAAAATTTCGAGTTAAACGTGTTGTTAGTCGCCTCCCCGGTGGAATTGGCAGTGGGCTGCCTATTAAGAAAAGAAAAACAAATATTAATTTACAAAGCACAGTTCAAAATTCAACATTCGGTGTTCCTTGTTCAGTATTCAATAAGACCAATGACGATCAAGGAACGCTCTTGCCTGCAACAAGCAAGGATTTTTGATTTAAGAATTACTGAAATGCCTTTTATAAAAGCAATGTATCTAAACACTCACTCATATCACAGTCTGCGCTACGGGACTATCTCCATTGAGGATTTGGTGGAGGATGCCATTAAATGCAACGTGAAAGCGCTGGCCCTGACCGACATTAACAATGTTACGGGTGTTTTTGATTTTGTAAAACTTTGCAGGAAAAAGAAAATAGAACCCATTGCCGGTATTGATTTCAGGGATGGAAATAAGCACCTTTTTACCGGAATTGCCCGCAATAACGAAGGTTTCAGAGAACTTAACGAAATGCTCAGCAATTTCAACATTCACAACGAGCCTTATAATCCTGTGAATTTTAACCATTCTTTTGTGATTCATCCTTTCGGAAGTAAAACAATAAAAGAACTGAAAGACAATGAGTTCATCGGCGTCAGACCGGCCGACCTGAATCATATTATTACCTCTGATTATCGTAAAAACCTCGATAAACTTGTGGTTTCGCATCCGGTGACTTTTAAAAACCCCGATGAATACGAGTTGCACAAAAACCTGCGTGCCATTGAAAACAACATTCTCCTCTCCCGCCTTACTCCGGCCATGAAAGCAGCTCCCGATGAAATCATGCAGCCCATGGACATCCTCTATAAAATCTATTCATGGTATCCCGAAATCATCAAAAATACCGAGCGACTGGTATCTGACTGCAGTTTTCATTTCGAATTCGGCACCAACAAAAACAAGAAAACCTTTACCGGCAGCACTTATGAGGATAAAATACTGCTTGAAAGTCTTACCATGGAAGGACTGAAATACAGATACGGGGAAAATGATGTGGCAAAAAAGAGGTTGATTAATGAATTGCACGTCATTGACAAACTTGGTTTCTCCTCATATTTTCTCATTGCATGGGATATCATCAGGTTTTCAATGTCGAAGGGTTTTTATCACGTGGGACGAGGAAGCGGCGCAAACAGCATAGCTGCTTATTGCTTGAAAATCACAGATGTTGATCCGATTGACTTAAACCTTTACTTTGAGCGCTTCATTAATCCCAAAAGAAGCAGTCCGCCCGACTTCGACATCGATTATTCATGGAAGGACCGCGATCATGTGCAGACTTACATTTTCAACAAATACGACAGTCGGCACACTGCCCTGCTGGGTACCAATCCGGTTTTTAAGGACAAAGGAATTGTTCGCGAACTGGGCAAGGTTTACGGTCTGCCAAAAGAGGAAATGGACGCTTTCATTGACAATCCGCGCGATGACATGAACAACAATGAAATTATTCAGAAGATCCTGTCATTCAGTGAAAAGATGTACGGAATGCCCAACATACGCAGCATACATGCGGGTGGCATTCTGATTTCTGAAAAACCCATCACTTATTACACAGCCCTCGACATGCCGCCCAAGGGCTATCCCACCACGCAATGGGATATGTATGTGGCCGAGGATATTGGTTTTGAGAAGTTTGATATTCTTAGTCAGCGCGGCATAGGCCACATCAGCGAATGTGTTGAGATTGTCAGCGAAAACAAAGGTGTTTCGGTGGATGTTCATCAGGTGGAACAATTCAAGAAAGACCCTGACATCAAAAAACTCATCGAAAACGGCGAAACCATTGGCTGCTTTTATGTGGAGAGTCCTGCCATGCGCGGACTATTGAAGAAACTCCGTTGCAACAACTACCTCACATTGGTTGCTGCAAGCTCGATAATTCGTCCGGGTGTTTCCAGCTCGGGCATGATGCGCGAGTACATCCTGAGATTTCACAACCCCAAAGGATTCAAATACCTGCACCCCATTATGGAAGAGCAGCTGGGCGAGACATTCGGAGTGATGGTCTATCAGGAAGATGTGTTGAAGATATGCCATCATTTTGCCGGACTTGATCTGGCCGATGCCGATGTGTTGCGCAGGATTATGAGCGGCAAGCCCAGGTTTAAAGCCGAGTTCAGCGAGATAACCGACAAGTTTTTCAACAACTGCAAGGAGCGCGGCTATCCCGATGAACTTACCAACGAAGTATGGCGGCAGATCAGCTCCTTTGCCGGATATTCATTCTCAAAGGCCCACTCCGCCTCGTATGCAGTGGAAAGTTATCAGAGCTTGTACCTCAAGGCACATTATCCCTTGGAATTCATGACTGCAGTAATCAATAATTTCGGAGGATTTTATACCGCCCGCACCTATTTCAACGAAGCAAAAAGATGGGGAGCTACCGTTCATTTGCCCTGTATAAACCGCAGCAATTTTAAAACCTGCATCAAAGAAAAAACCATTTTTATCGGGTTTATCCATGTGGCAAATCTCGAAGGCAATATGGTAAACGGTTTTTTGACAGAAAGATCGACGAACGGGGAATTTTCTGATTTAAGTGATTTTGTTCGCAGAACGGCCTGTGGCATCGAACAGCTAATAATACTCATACGTTCAGGAGCATTTGCCTTTACCGGAAAGACAAAAGCAGCACTTTTATGGGAAGCACACTTTTTGCACAAAAAAGAAACCAAAATAACAGGTTCTACCCTGTTTAATGTCAACGCAAAATCATATAAAATGCCTGAACTTTTGCAGCATAAAATTGAGGATGCCTATGACGAAATTGAACTCATTGGATTTCCTGTTTCATTGTCATTTTTTGATCTTTTAAAAACGGAATACCGATCAAAAATCAGGGCACACGATCTGAGAAATTTCACAGGAAAAACCATCAGAATACTTGGATTACTAGTCACAACCAAATATGTACGAACCAAAAAGAAAGAAATTATGCAATTCGGAACATTCTTAGACATTGAGGGAGAGTTCTTTGACACCGTGAACTTTCCCGATTCACTGAAAAACTACCCGTACAGGGGAACCGGTGTTTATCTGATTCTTGGAAAGGTGGTGCAGGAATTCGGGCATCCGGGAATTGAGGTTGAAAAGATGGCTAAGCTGCCTATTTTGGGGGATCCGAGGAGTGAATAAGATACACCAATTGTTTGTTGAAACCGTCATTGCGAGAAGCGTAAAAGAGCACAATGGTTTACAAATAAGCTTATGCGACGAAGCAAACTCCTAATTGAGCCCGAGGACATTATAAGGAGATTGCTTCGTCGTTCCTCCTCGCAATGACGGCCTAAAAAGAAGTTTTATTGATAAAAAATAATATGAACGAAATTGTACTGGACAAACTAAACATTCTCGCCGACAGCGCCAAATACGATGTGTCGTGTGCTTCGAGCGGGATAACTAAAAAGAATAATGGCAAAGGACTTGGGAATACAGTCAACGGCGGCATCTGCCACAGTTACACCGAAGACGGGCGTTGCATTTCCCTACTCAAACTGCTCATGACCAATCACTGCATCTATGATTGTGCCTACTGCATCAACAGAAAGAGCAATGATATTAAGCGAACGACCATGGCAGTGCAGGAAGTGGTTGACCTGACTATAAATTTCTATAGAAGGAATTATATCGAAGGACTCTTCCTGAGTTCAGGAGTAATCAAGAACCCCGATTACACCATGGAGCGTTTGGCGCTTATAGCGAAAAAACTCAGAACGGAAGAGAAGTTTTTCGGATACATTCACCTGAAAGCCATACCCGGAGCCAGCGAGTCAATCATCAGACTTGCAGGTTTATATGCCGACCGACTTAGTGTAAACATTGAAATACCCTCGGAGCAAAATCTGAAGATATTGGCACCCGATAAAAACTACAAAGATGTTTACACACCCATGACCATGATAAGAAACGGTATATTGCAGTGTAAGGAAGATTCGGCAAAGTACCGGAAAACCCCGAAATTCTCTCCAGCCGGCCAAAGCACTCAGTTGATCATTGGCGCCACTCCCGATTCGGATAAGCAAATCATGTATCTGGCCTCGGGATTATACAAAACCCAGAATTTAAAACGAGTTTATTACTCAGGCTTTTTACCGGTAAACCAATATGATTCCCGGCTGCCTGTTCTTTCTGCCCCACCCTTAAAACGAGAAAACAGATTGTATCAAACAGACTGGCTTTTAAGATTTTATTCGTTCTCAATTGAAGAAATACTTAATGACGATCATCCCAATCTTGATTTGGAAATTGATCCCAAATTAAGCTATGCTTTGAGAAACCCGCAGCACTTTCCTGTTGACATTAACCGGGCCGATTATGAAATGATTCTGAGGATACCCGGAGTCGGTGTAAAATCAGCCATGATGATCATCAACGCCAGAAAACACGGGCGTCTTGGAATGCACCACCTGAAAAAAATCGGAGTGGTTCTCAAGCGTGCCAAGTATTTTATTACAACCAATGAGCTGGGTGCCGCGCAGACTTTCTATCCAGAGATCATCAGAAGAAAGATCCTGACCGACCTCAATCCCAACAGAATCAAGGACGCCGATCAGTTGAAGTTGTTTAATGATGGGCTTCCCAATCAAATTAGCAACTTACAATCTGTTAAATAAACATCCCTTTCAAAGTTGCAAATGTTCCAAGTTGCAAATGTTCCAAGTTGCAAACTTGGAACAGCAACAAATAAACAAAAAGAACCCTTCGAACAAAAAGAACAAAAAAAACCATGACCATCTACACCTACGACGGAACCTACCACGGACTGCTAACCGTAATTTTAGAAAGCTACGAGCGAAAGCTTTTGCCCGACAGGATTGAGAAAACAGGAGCATTTCAGGGAGCATTGTTCGGCACCTGCATTCACATTGTTACGCAGGAAGAAAAAGCGCTGAGAGTTTGGAAAGCTATTGATAAAAAACTGTCAGTCAATGCAAAACACATTCCGTACAGAGCATTTTTATCGGAGATGGAAGGAATCGAAATGAAAATCTTCAATTACGTAAAGCTGGTCATTGATTCAAAGGAATCCATAGAAACCGATTTGCGGGATGACCGCGTCATTGAAATGGTGAAAATTGTGCAGAAAGTTTCCAAGGAAGCCATGCGTATGATGCAGTTTGTGAGGTTTCAGAAAACAAAGGACAACATCTATTTTGCTCCGGTCGAACCCGATCACGATGTTCTGGAGCTTGTGATTGACCATTTCAGGGATCGCTTTTCAGACCAATCCTGGCTCATTTACGACATGAAACGGGATTTCGGCATATATTATGACACCGCAGAAGTACAACTCGTTAAAATCAACGAAAACAAGGCAAGCCGCAAAACCGGCAAAATTGATCCCGATGTTCTTGAAGAAGGCGAAGAAATATATCAGAAGCTTTGGAAATCCTACTACAAATCAACCACCACCCTTCAGCGCAAAAATCTGAAACGGCATTTGCAGTATTTACCGAGGCGATATTGGAAGTATTTGACGGAAAAGTAGGACATAGTTCTAGGTTCTAGGTTCCTTGTTTCGGGTTCTGGTTTTAAAGTTTTCTTCTTTAATGATACCCGAAACGCCAAACCCGAAACCCAAAACCACAAACTTTTCATGGTTTTTTTAATCAAATCAATTATATTTGAACCTTTAACATTAAAACTTGTTAGATAATTACAGAGTATAACTAAAAACATAAAATTATGAGTCCGCTAGATTATTTCGACCATCATTCAAAAAAACAAAATAAAGAACATTTTACCCATTTGATTGAGGTGGCCTTCGCCGACAATGTAATTGACGACAAGGAAAAAGAAATGCTTCACCGCTTTGGACGCCGACTGGGCTTGACCGATGTGGAGATTGACCAACTCTGCGAGGACCACACCAAAGTCTCTTTCCATCCTGTTTTCGAACTATCTGCCCGCTTTGAACAAATGTACGACATCGTTAAAGTTGTTTTAGCCGATGGCAGAATTGAAGAAACAGAACGTGAAATGGTTAAAAAGCTTGGCGTTAAATTGGGATTTGAAGATACTGAAATGCCCGGTTTGATGAGCTTACTCATTGAAGGCCTTGAAAATGGCGAGGATGAAGATGACCTGTTTGTGAAGTATAAGAAGGTTAAGTTTAAGAAATAAACTCAATCATAGTTACTTAACACTGTTTAATATGATTTGTCTGAGTTGTTCCTTAAGTGCTTTTTCTGAAACAAGTTCAACTTTTATCTTTAGCTGATTTTCAGGAAATTCTTGAAAATCAAAAAATTTCCATCATAGAAGTTTAGTGTTGAATCCAAAATATCAAGGTCAGAAAACATAACCAAAGGAAATATCTCCAATAATACCTGTATTTTTTGATTTATTTATTACTGTAACACCTACCCCACATTCAATATTGAATATGAACTTTTTAAATAATGACCGTTGAAGTCCAATCAATGGTCCTATTTGATAATAATTTTCACTAATTAAATAATAATAACCATTTGAATACCTTATAGCACCATATGTTCCAGAAAAATTTTCTGTTTTTTTTCCTCTTTTTTGTCTTGTCAATAAATCAGTATATTCTCTGAGTTCAAGGGATATATACTGGTTAAATATTAAACTCAATTTGTTTTTATGTAATCTATCATTATAGTAAAAAGACATACCTAGTGATGCTTTAAAAACTGCAGTAAAATCCGGGCTTAACTTTTGTTCAGTGCAAAAACCCGGAGAAATCAAATGTAACTGGTATGTTGATTTCTGTTTAACAGATTTATTCTCACTTTGGGAATAAGTCTCCTGAGAAAATTCCAATAAAATAAAAAATAAAAAAACACAGATTTTAAATCTCATTTATTCTTACATAAACATCTTTTCTACTATATTAAAACAAAACTATAATAATATCTTTAATAATGCAACCATGATTCATTAAATTTCCAAACTCACATATTTTCCCTAAATTTGCAAAAACAAAACAAAAACAAAACGATATGTGTTTAAGCATACCTGCAAAGGTTATTTCGATTGAGGGTGATATGGCAAAGGTTTCTGTTGGCGGAGCTGAATATGAAACCAGTCTGCAAATGGTTGAAGATGTTAAGCCCGGCGATTACATCCTCATGCACACCGGCTTTGCCATCCAGAAAATTTCTGAGGAAGAGGCCATCGAGTCTTTGAAAACTTTCGAGGAATTCAGGGAACTGAATGAAAATCTGGATGAGGAAGAAAAGCAGACCGGTGAGCGCATCGTTTAATCTAAAAATTCCAAAATGAAATACATCGACGAGTACCGTGACAAGTCATTGGTACAGGGTTTAGTAAAGGAAATTAAAAAGATTTCGGTTAAAGAAATCAAACTGATGGAGGTCTGCGGTGGCCACACCCTCTCCATTCAAAAATTCGGCATCCCTGCCCTGCTCCCGCCCAACATTAAACTGATTAGCGGTCCGGGCTGCCCAGTATGCGTTTCTGACAGAAAATTCATCGATCAGGCCATTGCTTATGGAAGATTGGAAAATGTGATCATTACTACATATGGAGATTTGATCAGAGTTCCGGGTTCAACTTCATCACTTAATGAGGAAAAAGCTTCCGGACGTGACATTCGCATTGTTTATTCTACTCTGGATGCACTTAAAATTGCCAAAGAAAACCCCGGAAAAAAAGTAGTATTCCTCGGAATAGGTTTTGAAACCACAGCACCGGGAACCGCAGCCGGAATCATCAATGCCGAAAAGCAAAATCTGAATAATTTCTACGTTTACAGCTCTCATAAAATCATGCCTCCCGCCATGGGTGCGCTCATCGACGAAGGCGTGCAACTGCATGGATATATAGCTCCCGGACATGTAAGCACCATTACCGGATCAGGAATTTATGATGATATTCCAAAAAAATACGGATTGGGCTGTGTGATCAGCGGGTTTGAACCAACAGATATTTTGCAATCAATTTACATGCTTGTCAAACAAATCGAAAACGGTGAGCAGAAAGTGGAAATACAGTATAAAAGGGTTGTCAGACCAGAAGGAAACCTCATTGCTCAAAAAATGATGGCAGATGTTTTTGAATTACGTCCCGATTGGTGGCGCGGTTTGGGCGTTTTGCCGGCAAGCGGATTGGGAATCTCGAAAAAATATGAAAAATTTGATGCAGAGAAAAACCTCGATGTGGTAGTAGAACCTACAAAAGAAGACAAAGGATGTATATGCGGAGAGATTTTAAAAGGACTTAAATCACCAAAGGATTGCAAATTGTTTGGCAAGGGCTGTTCTCCTTCTGATCCTGTGGGGGCGTGCATGGTTTCGCATGAGGGGGCCTGTCATGCTTATTATAAGTATAATAGATAAAAAGTTCTAATATTAATAAGTGTTCCAAGTTGCAAACTTGGAACAGCAAAAACTAAACAATAAACACCTAAACATTGAAACATCTAAACAACTAAACATCTAAACAACTAAACAATAAACAATTTCCAATACATAAAATGAAAGGAAAACAAATATTACTCGGACACGGCAGCGGCGGTCAGCTTTCGCACGAATTGATTAAGGAAGTTTTTGTGAAGCATTTCAATACTGAAGAGTTAAAATTACAGACCGATTCGGCCATTCTGAATATTCCGGGTGAACTGATCAGTTTTACTACAGATTCTTATGTAGTAAATCCCATTTTTTTCTCGGGCGGCAATATCGGAAAACTTGCTATTGCAGGAACAGTAAACGATTTAGCGGTATCCGGAGCAAAACCTTTGTACATTTCCTCGTCATTTATCATTGAAGAAGGTTTTCCCATTGCCGATCTTGAAAAAATCGTAGCCACCATGGCCGATGAGGCAAGGAAAGCCGGAGTCAAAATAGTGACCGGCGACACCAAAGTAGTTGACCGCGGCAAGTGCGACAAGATATTTATTAATACTTCAGGTATAGGAGTTTTAAATCCTGAATACAAGCATATTGGAACCGGAGAAAAAATTACTCCAGGTGACATAATTCTCATCAACGGGAGCATCGGCGACCATGGAATGACCATCATGGCTGAGCGCAATGATTTAAACATTTCTGCCCAGATCGGATCAGATTGTGCTCCACTAAATCACCTGATCAGTGAAATTCTGGAAACAGGTGCAAAAGTCAGGTTCATGCGCGATGCCACACGCGGCGGCATTGCCACTGTTTTGACAGAACTCAGTGAAGGAAGAAATTACGGATTGGAAATTGATGAAGAAGCAGTACCCGTAAAGGAAGCAGTGCGCGGAATCTGTGAATTGCTGGGATTTGACCCTTTTTATGTGGCCAATGAAGGAAAAATAATTCTGGTTGTTGCCAAAGAGGATGCGGAAAAAGTACTTGAGGTAATGAAGAAAAATGAATTTGGGAAAGAATCGGCAATAATTGGAAAAATTGTTGGGGAACACCCTGGCAAGGGCTGGATCCATACCGGTATTGGAGGAAAAAGGATCATAGATATGTTGTCGGGTGAGCAATTGCCTAGAATTTGTTGATGGGGAAAATATGCAATATTTTGCATATCCATGCAAAATATTGCCATAGAGACGCAAAATAATGCCATAGAGACGCAAAATATTGCGTCTCTACGGCATTTGAATTCATATTCGGCATCTAAATAAATCCGTTAATCAAAATCAATTTTGCGCTTGGTTATTTTCTTCTATTTTCGTTTTAACAAAATGAAAAACGGGATATTACAAATATTGATTTTACTGATGGGCTTAACCCAGGTCAATGCTCAAAAATATCATCTGGATGTTAGTCCGGGCAAATCAAAATCCGAAATTGATATTCTTATCGACACTGCATGGAACAACAGGATTAGTAATCCCGACAAATCAATTGAAAATGCAAAACTCGCACTGCACCATTCCGAAAAAATCGGATACACAAAGGGAAAGGCCTCATCGTTAAAGGTTTTGGGATATGTTTATCGTTTCAGGTATGACTATTCAAAAGCAATCGATTATTTCCTGTTATCTCTTGATTTTTACAGAAAGATAAAGGATCAACCATCAATTTCCCTGATTTATTTCAACTTAGGGGTTATTTATCGTAGTGTCGGGAGTTTTAATCTGGCAGTTGATTTTTTCAATCAATCAATAAAAATAGACAGTTTATTAAATGACAAGAATGGAATATCCACTTCAATGCTTAGTATTACAATTTGTTATCTTAACAGCGGTGAATACTTGAAATGCATTGATTACGGTTACAAAACACTGGCTATTAAAACTGAAATTGGCGACAGTTCAGGAATTGCTGCAGTGAACAATAATCTGGGCATGGCGTATGATTATCTTAAAAAATATGATGAAGCCCTTGATTATTACAAGGCAGCCCTTGACTACTATTACAAATCAGGCGCAAAACTTGAGTATTCAATGTGCCTTAATAACATAGGTGTTTTATATTATAACAAGAAAGAATTTAAGCTGGCGAATGAGTTTATCACTCAGTCAATGGAAATGAAGGAAAAACTCGGAGACACTGCAAGTATGGGATCGGCTTATGTAAATGCGGGGTTGATTTATTACGAGAATAATGACTATGAAAAAGCAAAAAGCTACCTGTATAAAGCAGTTAAAATAAGGGAATATTACACAAATTACATTTCCGAAGCAGATTTGTATTACAATATGGCGGATCTATACAAAAACGTTTCAAATATTGATTCAGCCGAGTATTTTGCACTCAAATCATTTGAAATAGTTTACAAAAACAAAAACAACTATTACCTGCATCATGTAAGTTTATTATTGTCAGATATTTACAAAATAAAAAAAGATTCTGAAAAAGCGCAATACTATTCCAAAATAGCCAGGCAGGCCAATGATAAACTTAAGATTGAAGAAAAAGAAAGCGATCTTGAAAGGATAAAGCTTGAAAAGAAAGTCGCTGAGCACAATCTAAAACTTAAAAAATCACATAATAAACTAAAAACCACAAAGCAAGATCCTGAATATTCAGCTATACTGTGGATTACATTTAGCATAGCTGTTCTGCTTTTGATTGCCGGAACTATTTTTCTGTTTTTCAGAAATAGAAAACAGTAATACTGCCAAACTGACATAATTTGTTAAAAATTTCCAATAAACCAGGTCATTTTGGTCAGTTTTTTGCTTTTCTCTGTAATTGGTTTTAAATTTGATCACATTTGGTTATCTAAATGAAAAGAACATGGATAAAGATGCATTTAAAAGGGATTTGGAGGAAATAATCAGGTTATTCAAGCTTCTCAAGGAGAAAGCAAAAAAAACCGGATATCTCAATATAGATGACATGCATTACAAGCAAATTGAAATGCTGGTACAGTCATACGATATGGTTAAGGATAACATCAACGAACAGATGCTAAGTCAGTTTGGCGAGCCAATCAAAGACATGATGCAGGAAATGATCGAGCATTTGCGCGAAGAACTGGGCGAAGAACATTTATACAGTTCGCAAGCACAATCGTCTTCCCATAGTATTTCAGAAAACGCATCAACCGAAGATAAAAAGGTTATTCAAATTGGTCCGTCACTTGAAGAAATTGACCGGATTTTAAGTTCGACCAATCTTTCGGATAAGGAAATAAATAAATTGCTCGATTTGAGAGTTCAGATGAAAAAAGCAAAAGAACAGACACCTCAGGATTAAAACATGAAAATAAAAAACACTTTACTTATTTCAGCGCTTTTCATAGCGCTGAATTTGTTTTCACAAAGCGACACCATTAAGCTTCCTGCACCCCAAACGACCGGAGGAATGCCATTAATGGAAGCATTGAAAAACCGCTGTTCAACACGTAGTTTTGATGCTGAAAAAAGTTTAAGCAACCAGCAATTGTCAAATCTGCTATGGGCAGCCAATGGCATAAACCGTCCCGAAACAGGAAAACGTACTGCCCCATCGGCGGTGAACTGGCAGGAAATTGAAATCTTTGTTGCCACAAAAGACGGCGCATTCAGGTATTTGCCAAAAACCCATGCCCTTTTAAAATTAACCGGCGACGATGTGCGAAAAGACATGGGCAAACAGAATTTTACTGCTGATGCTGCAGTTGATATGGTTTTCGTTGCTGATTATTCGAAAATGAACGGCGGCAGCAACACCACTGAATTCTATGCCGCCACCGACTGCGGTTTTGTCAGTCAGAACGTTTATTTGTTTTGTGCTTCTGAAGGTCTGGGCACTGTAGTCCTCGGATACATAGACCGTGATAAAATCACCGAAAAACTGAAACTGGGAAAAGATCAGAAGGTTGTTTTATCGCAGGCGGTTGGATTTATGGTTGGGGAATTTGAGGAAGAATAAGCTGGAGGTGAGGACATGTTCAAACCATCACCCCCATCACCGTTATATCGTCAATCTGATGATATTCCTTACCACCATTGTTCATCCATTCATGTAACGATTTTTTAAGGATATCACCTTGTTCCAACATAGGCTGGCCGGCTGTATCCAACAATAGGTTCTTAAATGCAGAATATTTAAATTTCATGCCTTTCGGTCCGCCAAACTGATCGGGGTAACCGTCTGAAAACAGGTAAATTTTATCTCCTTTCTGTAATTGAATATCATGATTTGTAAAATCATCCATTCTGATATAAATGCCCAAAGGCATTTTGTCGGCTGGTATTTCGATGAGTTCAAACCCGTTTCTGATATAATTGCAGTGATCTTCAGGTTTATCGGTTTTGCGGATGATATAAACGGGGTTGTTTGCACCAGCAACCGAACATTTTTTCGTTTCGCGGTGAATGGCTACCAGCGACATATCCATTCCATCCTTTTGTGTGCCTGATTCGCCTGTTTGTTTAAGAGCATCTATTACCGATTTTCGCATGTGATTTAACACATCAGCTGAGTTGGTTACCTCCTTATTTCTTACAATTTCATTCAGAAAACTCACTCCAAGCATGCTCATAAATGCACCGGGCACGCCATGTCCTGTGCAATCTGAAACACAGAATATCTGCCAGTCGCCGATAATGTTAGCCCAGTAAAAATCGCCCGAAACCACATCCTTCGGATAAAAAACCACAAAGTGTTCATTCCTGACAATCTGTTCCAGGTTTTCTGATGGCAACACGGCATTTTGGATTCTTTTGGCATACCTGATGCTGTCTTCAATGTCTTGTTTCTGTTTTTCAATGAAACTCTTCTGTTCAGTTACCTGATCACGCTGCTTTTCAATTTCATCACGCTGCGTTGAAATTTCTTCCTTTTGCGTATACAGAATTCTGTTTGCCCGCTTTCGCATTCGGTTTGAGCGCAGCAGAAATACAGCAAAAACTGCCAACAGAGCAAGTCCGCCCAATACCGAAAAAGTAATAATTCGTTGTCTTTTAATCGCCAAATCCTGCAGCGTACGGTCCTTTTTAAGCAACTCGTTTTCTTTTTCCGTTTTTTCAATATTATAAATGGTTGCCAGTTCGGCAATGGCTTTATTGTTTTTTTCGTTAATAATTGAATCTTTCATGGCCGAATACAGGCGGTGATAATACAAAGCATTTACAGGATCGCCCATTTCCTCATAGATGTAGGTCAAACTGTCGTAAATATTGAGTTTAAGATCCTTTTCAATTGTTATTTTGAGTGCACTGTCTTTATAGATCAGACAGGTTGTAAAGTCTTTCTTTTCCCTGAATATTTCAGCAATATTTGCATAAGAATAGGCTGCGCCTCCGGGATTTCCGCTTTCCAATTCAATTTTTAAGCCCTGCAGATGGTAATCCATAGCCAGATCATATTTTCCCTGCTCAATATATCTGTTAGCCAGATTATTAAGAGCACGAGCCTGTCCTGCTTTGTTTCCGGTTTCATTTGATAAATCAAGTGCTTTTTGAGTATATTCAAATGATTTCTCGTGGTTTTTCAGTTCATAATAGGCAATACCAATATTAATATAGGCATCTGCCTCATCATCCTTATCCTTATCAAAAACTGCATATTCAGCGGAACGCTTGTAAAATTCAAGAGCTTTTTCAAACTGCCTTAAACTAATGTAAATGTGTCCAATATTACTATATGCATAGCCTGTGCGCGTGGTGTTATTAATTTCCTGCGCAACGGTCAGACTATTTTGGGCATTTTCCAGTGCCAGATCAAACTGCCCCAATTTCCGATATAAAATGCCGAGCACATTATAGCAATACGAAACCGAAACCATGTCTTTGATTTTCTGCTTATAATGCACGGCTTTCTGAAAGTAGTAAACTGATGTATTGAATTGATTAAGATCGTAATAAATATCGCCAAATAGTGCATAAACATCTGACAGGATTTTATCATTTTTAAGTGAGTCGCTGATGTAAAATGCTTTTTTATTATGGGAAATTGCTTTGTCGTATTCGCCTTCATTATAAAAATACAAGCCTATTTCATTATTAACAACTGCATTTTTCAATCCGGATGATTTCTTTTCGAGTTTCATCAGACTGTCAATATTTTGCGAATAAGAAAACCCTGCAAGAGCATACAGAAAAAAGAAACACCATATTTTCATTTTTCCGTGAAACATCATTATCTCAGGATTTTTCTTGCAAAAGCTACTGTGAAGTATGACATCATAAACGGACCAACAAAAGCTTCGACCGAGGCTACAAACCTGAGGAACCCGACTGGTGAGCAATCACCATAACCAACAGTTCCGAAGGTAATCATGCTATAATAAAAAGTATCAAGAGCCCTGTAAAGAAAAGAGCTATCCTCTTTGATACAATTAATTGATGTATCCAAAAAAAATGGAAGAATTAAATAATTCAAACTAATGATTATATAAACCAGGAGCAAGCTGGTAAAAACCCTAATAGGAGAAGTGGCATACAACCCCATTTTGTCAAAAATAATAAGTTTAAAAAGATAAAGCGGATAATGCAGTACGGCATTCAGTTTATTCTTTTTCAAAGCATTTTCCAGTGTTCCTTTTTGCTCATTTCTTTTAAACTGTATATAAGCCAGATCTTCGTAATTATAATTCCCGGTTTTACCAAAATTTTCCTTTAACACCCTGAATTGTTCGGCTTTCTGATTATGATCAGTAAATTTCTGCTGATTGATTATTTTTTCCACATTGTTTTTGTCCCAGTCGATATAAATATGTCCGATCATCCTGACTCCCGAAAGGTTAAGGATTTTAATGTCAACAGGATGGTCATAGGGTGTGAAATCCACTATATCCCTTATGATATTATCGGAAAGATCAAGGTAACTGCAATGTGAAACCCTGAGATCAAAATAAGCATTAAGGTGGCAGGAAACAATGTCAAGTTTTTTAAAATGTGATTTACCAAAATAAACATTGCCTTTGCCAAAAGTTGTGTTATCGAAAATTAATTCCGCCTCCATATATTCCACTTCTTCGAAACGGATGTGTCCAAATCCAAAAATGGTTTTTTTGAAGGTCATTTTACTGTTATTAAGCGCGCTGCCTTCAAATGTTACCTCACCGTCGCCGAAAATTGCCCGGTTAAAATTTACTTTCCCATCAGAAAACTCAACTTTTCTGAAATCAACTTTTCCGTCGCCAAATTCTGCTCTTTCAAAGGAAATTTCTCCTGCGCCGAATTTTGAAAAATGGAATTCAATATTTCCTTTGCCAAAACGGGCAACTTTAAAAGAAACATTTCCATCGCCAAAATCTGCATTTATAAATGAAACATCTCCAATTCCAAATTCAGTATTGGTAAAAATCACATCCCCATCACCAAATGCAGCGTATTGAAAGTCTTTAACCCCATTCTTGAAGGTGGCATTTTTAAAGTCTATCTTTCCTTTACCTGCTGTGGTATTTGAAAAATTGAAGTTTCCGTTAAAGAATTGAGTGTAGGTAAAATCAACATTACCATCATGAAGTGCTGACCCGTGAAAATTCACACGTCCGCTTATAAAAGCTGCCTCTTTGAATGAAATGTCGTGATCATCGAAATCGGCATGATAAAAATCGGTTTCTATTTTAGAATCAAAAATGGTTCCTTTTGCACTGAAATTATGGATGATAACTTTTGCCTCAGGCTCCAAACCACGTGACTTTCTATAGCTTTTAAGTGAAAAATTTTCAATGTAACAGTCATCCAGATTTACTGTAAGCTTATTATCTATGAGAATATAAATATCTTCTACGTCAATATAGGCAAGTTCCTGATAATGTACTTCCCTTTTATACTCATCATAAAACGAAATAGATGCCATATTTTCATATAGCATACCTTGTTTTGTGGTATAAATCTGAGGTTTAACCTTAACTTTATAACTTAAAAAATCGGGAATCATTGTTTATCATTTTGCTACTAAAATATAAAAAAGAATTTAGATTTCAGATTCTTTGAAAATAATATTGGCTATTCAATTACAAATGCATCTTTAACTCCCTTTGTCCGTTTGAATTTATCAAGCAGTTGCTCAAGTGTTGCGTGATCATCAACCTCCACAACCAATTCAGCCTCGAACTCTCCTTTGTTACTTTGCACATTAAACCTCAGGAGTTTTACATTTTTATTGTCGGTTGTATAATTAACAATATTTCCCACAACCGGTTTATCTCCATTGGTAACGATTTGAATTCTGGCAGTAAACCCGATATCTGTCCCTTCTTTTGACCACCGGGCCCTGATTACCCGATAAGGATATTTGGAGATCATATCTGCAGCATTGGTGCAGGTTTTTCGATGAATTTTCACTCCTTTGTTTACGGTTACAAAGCCAAAAACCGCATCACCGTATACAGGTTTACAGCATTTGGCCATGGTAAAGTCAATTTTCCCGATGTTTTCATCAATCACCATCATGTCATTGCCAATTTGGGGCAGATTTTTATCGGGACGGACAATGGTTTTAGCTTCCTGAACGGGATTTTCTTTTACAAAAGATAAATCAATGGCCCGTTTCAGCTTCTGCATATCAATTTTTTGCGAGCCAATTAGTTCGTAAAGTTCAACGGACTCATCAAGTTTAAAATAATCAAGCAACTTTTCAATAACATCCGAAGAAAATTTATGTCCCATTTGCTCGCACTTGCCTTTTAGCAGGTCTTTTCCCAAATCAGAATATTTTTTTTCCTGTTCTTTTAGTGCTCTTTTCAATTTGGCTTTACCTGCATTTGAATTCAGATAATTGAGCCATTCCATTGAAGGTTTTTGCTTTTTGGATGTCTGGATTTCAACTCTGTCGCCGTTGTTCAGCACATATTTTATGGGAACAAACTTATTATTGACCTTTGCTCCGGTGCAATGCAGTCCGACTTCCGTATGCACCAAAAAAGCAAAATCAAGGACTGTTGAACCCGACCTGAGTTTTTTAAGGTCGTCGCCCGGGGTAAACACATAAATATCCTTTGAATAAAATGATTTTTTTATTTCATCGGTTTTCTTTTCCTCGTCCGGACTTTCAAGTGCCTGGCGCATTTCGGTGAGCCATGAATCTATGGATTTTTCTTTGCCGCCCTCCTTATATTTCCAGTGGGCTGCATGTCCCATTTCGGCAATGTAATCCATCCTTCGGGTGCGAATCTGCACTTCAACCCATTTTCCCTCGTCGGTTTGCACTGTGGTATGAAGCGACTCATAACCACTTGCTTTTGGAGATGAAATCCAATCACGCAGTCTGTTTGGATAAGGCCTGTAATTCTCGGTAACCAAAGAATATACTTTCCAGCAATAATCCTTTTCCTCAGAAAGCTTTGTATTGTCAACAATGATGCGGATAGCAAATTTATCATAAATACCTTCAACGCCCACTCCCTGCTTTTTCATTTTGTTCCAGATGGAGTGGATGGTTTTTGGGCGGCCAAATACTTCGCAATCGATGCCTGCCTTTTTCAGTTTGCGTTTTATGGGAGCAACAAAAGAAGAAATAAATTTTTCCCTGCTTATTTTTGTTTCCGCCAGTTCATTGGCGATATTCCTGTATGTATCTGGTTCTGAATATCGCATCCATAACTCTTCAAGCTCGGTTTTAATAGCATACAAACCTAATCTGTGGGCGATCGGGACGTAAAGCAGCTTGATCTCTTTTAAAAATGGAGCTTTATCCTGATCGCTGATTTTATCATAGTTTCTGATTTTATTCAGCTGGTTTGACAAAGATATGAGAATGGTACGGGGATCATCAGAAAGCGTAAGAAGCAGGTGGATAAAGTTTTCTGTATTTATCTCAGCCCGCTTCATCCTCAGGTTATCAATCCTGTTTATTCCGGTTACCAATGAGCAAACCTCTTTGCCGTACTTTTGTTCAACATCTGAACATGAATTATTGTTATCCCTTACTGATTTAAAAAGTAATGCAGCCAAAATCGAATCAATACCCAGATTTATTTCTTTTTTAAGAATTAATGCTATTTCGAGTGAAGAAATATTAAAAGAAGGATCGTCAACATTTACAAAATCAAAAACCGATTGGATTTTATCTGCATTTTCTTTTTCTTCATTTTGCAGCAGTTTATTGATTATTTTTTCCTTCATTTATTTTTTTTTACAAAGATAATATAAACTAAACAAAAAAAACTGCACCAACTGTCAACACCCATAAACAGTGAAATCTGTTATTTTTTTACATTTTTTTTCTGAAATAATTAACAATTAAAATACCAACTAAATGGTCTAAAGTTTTTTTAAATAAAAAAAATTCTTAATTTTGAGCCATAAACTATTTGCCGTTTTTTAAACGGGGCGTAACCGAAAAGCCTAACGAGTAGGGATAATTTAATAAACACTAAAAAATGAAAAAATTAACTTTAGTTTTTGCAGTAGTATTGTTTACAAGTTTTGCTTTTACAAGTTGTGGTAAAAAATCAGCATGTGACTGTCTTGATGAATCATTAGCTATCGCTGAAGAAATGATGAAAATGATTGAAGATGGCAACATGGATGAAGCCAAAATGAAAGAACTTGAAGAAAAAGGTAAAGCTTTGGAAGCTGACTGTAAAGATTTTAAAGAAGAAGATCTGAAAGATTGTGAAAATTACAGCAAAATGAAAGATCTGAAATAAGACTTTTCAAAGTAATTTTTAAAAAATTAAGAAAGGGCGTGAAATTCACGCCCTTTTTTATTTTTTAACCCGGCCTTATAGCAGGGTTTAATATTAGAATTTAGCTTTTAAAGACAATACCAGATTTCTTCCGGGAGATACGATACCCGAGCTATAAGGTCTGTACCTTATGTTTGTGATATTTTCAACACCTCCGGTAATAATAAAGTTATCTGTAAACTGATACATTGCCTTAAAATTCAGGGTAAACCATGAAGGACAATATGGATTACCATCTGCATCAACCGCATACATATAATCTTTTCCCTGTTCTTCCTGTGGAAGGTTTTCGAATTTTACTTCAGCGGCATACATACCGTACAAATCTAGTTTCAGGTTTTTCTCCGAATAAGTAAGATGGGTTATTCCGAACGCCGGTGCTGCATGGCGCAACGGACTGGTTGTTCCGTCATCAAGTTCTTCTTCACCTTTTTGGTAATTGTACCGTGATGACAATCCAAAACCGTATGGCAACCGGATATCAATCTCTGCCTGCACGCCTTTTACAGTTGCTTCGGCAGCATTTTGTATTGCCTGTACCTTACTCATCTCTCCATCATATATTATGCTGTCAGCGCCATTAAAAACAAAGTCTCTTCTAACCAAAGCATTTTTAAGTATGGTGTAATATGCGCTCACATCAATACGGCATATATTTCCAAAAACCTTTGCAATTCCCAGATCCACATTATAGGAATATTCAGATTCAAGATCAGGATTGGGAACAACCACCGAGCCGGGCTCTGAATCAAAAACTTTTCCTACATCATCAACATTGGGTGATCTGAAACCTGTGGATAAATTGCTGTAAACTGTCAATTTCTCAACCGGACTTACCACAACCCCAATGCTTCCGGTTTGTGAACCTTTATTCATTTCGGTTTTGGTAAAAGGGAATTTGTAAAAAGTGGTGTCAAATTCACAATTAAGGACATACTGATTATATCTTGTTCCTGCCTGAACCATAAATTTTTCAGAGAATTTGTACTGATAATTTAAGTATGCGGCATACGAAGCCCATGTTGATTGTGGATAACGTGATGGTCCCACGGCTATTTCACCGCTGGTAATATCCTCATCTTCACCTGTCGAAGTCACATCATTGTGAACCAACTCCAGTCCGTAGAAAAGATTGCCTTTCTGACCAAGTGATTTGTTCAGGTCAATATTAAGTGAAATGGCAGACACTTTTTCGGTCCTGATTTCACGGGTATCCTTGTTCAATCCCCTGCTGATGCGACTTTCCTCAAACTGCTGATGGGCCGCTCTTACAGTAAGCTGATCGTACATTGCATTAAAACCATCATGTGAAATGCTCAGGTTATTCATCATCCAGATTTGCGGTCCGTAATTCCATTCGGCATACTTTGGCAGACCGTTTTTCATTTGCAGCAAACGGTCGTAGCGTGAATAATCTGAGGTAGTTGAATAGTGAAATCCATATTGAAAATCAAGTTTTTCAGATGCTTTGAACCTTATTTTTTCCATCATGTTGATCTGCTTATATCCCGAAGGACGCTGCAATTCTTTTTCGTTATTGCTCACAACCACATCGTTGCTGTCAATCCTTTGGACAAAATGATTGCATAAGTACTCATCCGGACCATCGCTTCCCATTCTGAGGTCGCCATAATCACTGGAGGATATACTTGTAAGCATTGCCCATTTTTTCCATCCGGCATTGATGTCAAAATGAATTGTTTTTTCATCGTTGGCCGATGAATAACGTGTCACAGCACTTCCCTTTATATAGGTTTTATTGTTTAGGCTCACCTGTGGAGTAAGAGTCTGAAAACTCATCACTCCTCCGATCGCATCGCTACCGTAGATGATGGAGCCCGGACCAAAAAAGATTTCTGTTTTTTCGGTGGCAAAGGGGTCGAGAGAAATGACATTCTGAATATTCCCGCTTCTGAAAATAGCGGTATTCATGCGAACTCCGTCAACAGTATAGAGCAGACGGTTTGTGGCAAACCCGCGTATCATTGGACTGCCTCCGCCCTGCTGACTTTTCTGAACGAAAACTTCACCTGAAATACTCAGGAGATCTGCAGCAGTCTGGGGAGCCAGAAGTTTCATTTCCTTGGGTGAGATGGTAATTACCTTTGCGGGGATGTCGCCGGTTGACTGGTTCCATTTGGTTGCAGAAACCACAACCTTATCGAGCTGAAAAACTGAAGGATTCAGATAAACAATAAAATTTTCCTTTTCAATTTCTGAAAAGCTGAATGCTTTTGTTTCGTATCCAAGTATTCTCACCTGAATTTTTTCCGAACCCTTAAAAGCATTTATATCTGCTTGTCCTTCATCATTTGTTAAAGCATAAATTTTTGCTTTTTCACAACTTATGGTTGCAAGCTCAATCGGTTTTTTTGTACCGGAATCCAAAACTGTCAATATTTGAGAAATTCCGGATAAACAAAAAAATACACTAAATATAAATAATAAGAATATTTTCATTTTTAAGAAATTAAAAAACATTTTATGCAACCGGAAGCCTTTAAAATATGGCTGTATCAGGAAATATTTTCCCAATCCGGTTACGAAAATAAGTTAAATAATAAATGCTAAAAAATGAAATTCGGAGGTGGAACAGGCGGATCATTCAGGTAATTCAAACTGAATTTTTCTTTATAATTGAATGATAAAAGAGTGTATTGATCGGAACCAATGTATAAATCCTGAAGCTCGCTGCAAAACAGTGTTTTCAAAAAACCTGAAAAATTCTTTTGATTGGTATTATTGGCATCATCTGCCCCCATTGCTTTTGCCACAAGATCAATGAGATGCCTGTTGAGTCTGGTTTCTTCATGATCCCACCAGCACCAGTAAGTAACAGAGTCGCCCTCGGTTTTCGATTCAACAATATCGTACATCTCGCCTTTATATTCAAATTCCTTTGAGTGTTTCCAATTGAGTTCCTCTGACTCTTTCAGGGAAAAAGAAAGCATTACAAGCTCATCTTTGGGAGTATGAGACAGCAATTGCTTTTTAACAGATTTCCTGATGATATTTTTCTGATGGAAATAAATAGTGTATGTTCCTATAAATGGGAGAATCAGACAAACGATAAATAATATACCCAGGAACTTCTTCAAAACTATTTTTTTTTTACAAACCTATGTATTTTTAAGGAAAAACCAAAAAAATACTATCAAATATATTAAGCCAGATACAGCACAAGACCTTTTAAGTATTCGCTTTCCGGGTGGAAAATATTTACCGGATGATCTGATGGTTGTGTGAGCTGCTTCATGATCCTGACTGTTTTCCCACATTGAGTTGCTGCAGCAAAAACCGACTTTCTGAACTCCTCTTTACTTACAACCTGTGAACAGGAAAAAGTAACAAGGATGCTGCCCGGCTTCATTTTTTGCATGGCTTTCAGGTTAAGCTTTTTGTATCCCTGTAACGCATTATGCAATACGTTATTATGCTTTGCGAATGCGGGTGGATCTAAAATCACCACATCATAATCGTCTTTCATATTTTCGATAAAATCAAATGCATCAACAGCAAAAGATTTATGTCTTTTTGTATCTGAAAAGTTCAGGGCAATATTTTCATCGGCCAGTTCCACTGCTCTGGCTGAGCTGTCAACGGTGTGAACCAGTTCAGCTCCTCCGGCCATTGCATAGACCGAGAATCCGCCTGTATATCCGAAAACGTTCAGCACTTTTTTGCCGGCAGAAATTTCCCTTACCAACTGTCTGTTTTCGCGCTGGTCAACAAAAAAGCCTGTTTTTTGGCCTTTTTTCCAGTCGATTTTAAATTTCAAACCATTTTCAGAAACCTCATTTATATTGCTTTCGCCGAAAATATACCCATCGGTTGCATTAAGATCAGCCTTAAAAGGCAGGGTTGTACTGCTTTTATCGTAAACAGCAACGATTTTATCGCCTGCCACATCCCTGATTGCATTGATAATCTGATCGCGGTTTTTGTACATTCCCACCGAATGCATCTGCACCACAGCGGTACCATTATAGAAATCAACAATCAGTCCGGGCAATTCATCTCCTTCAGCATGAATCAATCTGAAAACATTGGTTTTATCGTTATCAATGATTCCAATATTTTTTCGGTAGTTCCATGCATTTGAAATTTTTCTATTCCAGAAATCCTGGTCAATCTCCGTTTTTTCAAAAGAAAGAATTCTGACAGCAATGGAACCCACCTGATAGTGGCCTATGCCCAAAAATTCATCTTTATTGTCAAATACTTCGATCAGGCAGCCCTCATATGGTTCGCCGTAAAATTTCTTTATGGCACCTGAAAAAACCCAGGGATGAAGACGGCGCGCTGACTGGTCTTTGCCCGATTTAAGTACTACTTTTACCATGGTTGAATTATTGGGAAATTAGGAGTTTTCTGTAAATGATGTTGCAAGCCCATGCATCTGTTGCTGCGTATACCTGTTGGGAAGGTGACAGTTCTTCATTTTCCCAGTTTGACAAACGCTGCGATTTTGAAATTCGAATGCCCAGGGTAATAGCAGATATTTTTTTCAGTCCGCGCTCCTCGATCCCATAATTATTAGCCACATCAGCCAGGTCGAGGAATGCTTCAGGATTAAACGGTGATAATTTTTGCAACGCTTTAATATCATCGCGTACAGCAAGGCCTATCTTAAGGATGTTCCTGTTTGAAAGAATGCCTTTTAGAGAATCAGGAAGTCCGGTATATTTCAATCTGAAAAGAAATACGCAATCTGTTGAAGCCAATTGAAGCAAAGCAACAGAGTTTCGGTTAGCCTTACCTTTTTTAAAGCAAGGTTTTGTTTCAGTATCAAAGCCAATGATTGTTTCTTTGTTAAGCATTTCAACAGCATAATCAAGAATGCTGCTGTTTTGTACCACAACAATTTTTCCGTCAAAACTGCCTGCCGGCAGCAAATTGACTTCTTCAAGTGTTATATTTTGTTTAAACATCATCCCCTCTTAAATCTTTCATTCGTTTGGAAATTAACCAATTGTCGGTATCTTTTTTTTCGAATCTTTCATCAGTTTTACCGGGAATATCAGAATAAAGGGCGATATGAATTTGTTCCATCAGTCCGATTAGTCTTTTCCCCCAATAATTTTCGAAAGCATTTTTACATTCCCACAAGGCATCATTCATAATTTCCTCATTTCCCAACTGATACAAATGAATCAGATCAGAAAGGTCCTGATAAATATCCGTAAAAACCTCAGAAACAGAGATTTGCATAATATCGTTTTCAACCATTGAAAACGGGTCCTGATAATCAAAATACCACTCGAAATTCTCGAGTTTTGCGGTTATTTTCATTTGAATGTATGACCAATCGCTTTCGGAGAAAATTTTTTCGACCGGTTCATCTAAAACCTGATCAAAGTATGGAATCAACGATGCTTTCAGATAAAGCAAGGGAAGTATTTTCTGTGCCTGGCTCAGAAATATCAGAGCAGGCATTTTATCAATACTTTCAATCATTTTGCAATACTCGCTGGCCACAGTTACAAATTCTATGGCATTTTTTGAATAAACAACCGATCCGGATTCTTCTTCCATTCAAGAAAATTTAAAACGCAAAAGTATGTTTTTATTTGTTCAGTTGCAAGTTTGCTGTAAGAAAGTAAGATGCGGTTTTTAGATATCTGAACCAATTGCAGCAACTATGTTTGTTACTAATCTTGAATGGATAGATTAATTAGAGAATTGATGATTGGATAGTTTGATTGTCCCGAAAATAAAATTTTCGAGGATGCTCGACTTTAGTCGGCATTCGATAGTTTGAAAATGGCAATATCAAACTATTTAATGATCATCTTAACGATAAAAAATCTTAAGGAATAAAAAATTAGGCCGTAAGTTTATACAAACATACGGCCTATTTATTTTTCGATAATAATCAATCACATAAGTTCTATCTGAAGATTATATAGCTTATTAGTTTCTATCTATTCCTTTATTATCATTTCTGTAAATACTTCATTTTCTGTTTGAATGCTGATTAAGTAAATTCCATTTTCAAAACCTGATAAATCAATCCTTATGGATGTTTTAGAAGTAATATCATTCGATGATTTTAGAACAACTTTTCCTGTAATGTCCATAATTTCAATTTCATTGATTGTTAACTGCTCATTATCAATTGTGATGAAACTGCTTGTGGGGTTTGGATAGGTTGATATGCCATTTTGATTTACTGTTTCAATGCTGGTTTCGAGATTATTTTCATACCATGCAATTTTACTGTCCCATTCTGATGCTGAAAGCACATCTAGAGCCCCATCACCATTAATATCGGCGCAAAATACTGAGACAGCATGAAGTGCATCACTTGAAATTACCAGCTGAATTCCGAAAGTTCCGGCGCCATCAGTATTCTCATACCAGGCTATTTTATCGTCTTCAGAAGAAGCTGATATCACATCCATATCGCCATCGTTATCAAGATCAGCCGAATACACTGACTGTGCCCCATCGGCAGCCGAAGTAATAACTTGCTGAAAACCAAAATATCCTGAACCATCGGTATTTTCATACCATTCAATTCTGTCGTCATCAGCAGAAGCCGAAAGCACATCCAAATCTCCATCGCCATCAATATCAGAGCAGGAAACTGATTGAACACCGTAGGCATGTGTGGAAATAATTTGAAAATCTTCGAAAGTTCCGCTCCCGTCGGTATTTTCAAACCAGAATATCTGGTCGTCCCAACTTGAAGCTGCAAGAACATCCATGTCACCGTCACCGTCAAGGTCGGCAGAATAGATAACGGTACCAGCACCATATAAAAGTTGGCGAGGCCCAAAAGTTCCAATTCCATCAGTATTTTCATACCATCCAAGTGAGCCAAATAAGAAGGCAGAAAGAACATCCATATCTCCATCACCGTCAAGATCGGCAGTATAGACCGAACGGACACCATCACCATCTGAAGGATCTGAAATTATTTGCTGAGGTCCGAATGTTCCGTACCCATCGGTGTTTTCGTACCAGGCTAATGTGTCTTCAATAGAAGAAGCAGAAAGCACGTCCAAATCCCCATCACCATCAAGATCGGCCGAATAGATTGTATTTACCCCTGTTGCAAAAGTATTAATAATTTGTTTTGCCATGAAAGTTCCGTTTCCATCGGTGTTTTCATACCAGGCCACTTTATTGTCACTACCGGAGGCAGAAAGAACATCCACATCACCATCACCATCAAAATCGGCAGAATGTACTGAGCACGCACCTAAAGCAGCAGCAGTAATTAATTGTTGTAAACCGAAATTCCCTTCTCCATCGGTGTTTTCATACCAGGCAATAGTATGATCACTGGCACAAACAGAAAGCACATCCATATCTCCATCTCCGTTAATATCTGCACAACAGACAACTTTTGCACCATCTGCAGTATTAGTTATAACCGTATGGGTTCCAAAAGTTCCTAAGCCATCGGTATTATTATACCAAACTAATTTGTTATCTCCGGGTGATGCAGAAAGCACGTCCATATCTCCATCTCCGTCAATGTCGGCAGAATAAACTGAACAGACTCCCAGAGCATCGGTTGTAATGACTTGCTGAGTTCCAAAAGTTCCTAAACCGTCAGTATTTTCATACCAGGCTATTTTGTATGGATAAGTTGGATAAGTAGAAGGGGCTGAAGCAGAAAGCACATCCATATCCCCATCACCGTCAAGATCGGAACAATAGACTGAATTTGCTCCATATACACCTGAAGAAATTGTTTGTTGAATTCCAAATGTTCCGCTTCCATCGGTATTTTCATACCAGACAATTTTATTAGACTGATTTAAAGCAGAAAGCACATCCATATCTCCATCACCATCAAGGTCAGCAGAATAAACTGAATATGCATCCATTGCATCAGTGGCAATAACCTGCTGAAGTCCGAATGTTCCGGCTCCGTCAGTGTTTTCATACCAAGCTATTTTATTGTCAATAATAGAGGTAGAAAGCACATCCATATCCCCATCACTATCAAGATCAGCAGAATAAACTGTGTATGGGTAATTAGCGTCAATAGTAATAACTTGTTGCGTTCCGAAAGTTCCGCTTCCGTCTGTGTTTTCGTACCAGGCAATTTTATTGTCCAAACCAGAAGCAGAAAGCACATCCATATCTCCATCTCCGTCAAGGTCTGCAGAGAAAACGGAGCATGCTTCCATCGCATCAGTGGTAATAACCTGCTGGTGGCCATATGTTCCCATTCCATCAGTATTTTCGTACCAGGCAATTTTATTGTCACCGCTAGAAGCCGAAATCACATCCATATCACCATCACCATCAATATCGGAAGGAAATACTGAATTTGGGCCATTGGTAACTGTATTTTCAATGATCACATTCGGGCCTCCGAAAGTAGTTTGGGCTTGTACTGTTATCAAAGAAACAGCAAAACCCAATGTAAGGAATAAAGATAACTTTTTCATAATCGCTATTTATAATATTATACCTGTTGTATTATTTAGAATGACTCTTTTACAAATGTAAAATATAATTATAAGAAAAGAAAGCTATTTGAAAATAAAATTATATTATGACAATTTTATTTTATAATCATCAGAATAACTAATTACACTATTCTCGAGCATCCAACGGATTGCCTTCAGCACCTTGTCTTTATTGAAACTCATTTCGGCAATGAGGTCGTCAATATCCATGCTGGCGGTTTTGAGGACTGCTTTTATTTCATCCTGAATTTTAACAAACTCATAATTGGTTAATCCTGACTCATTATGCTTTTTGCAGATGTCGCAATGTCCGCACAGCGAAGGGTTTTTCTGGCCAAAATAGGAAAGCAGGATTTGTGACCGGCATTTTTCTGTTGTTGATGCGTAATATATAACCTCATCGATGCGCTCCTTATGTTTTTTCTTGCGCAGGGCATAATTTTCGCCTGAAAACATCAGGTTTTTTTCATCAATTCTTTCCTCTGTGTAAATAATCAGCGGTGTTTTTTTTCTTGGGATATACCTAATAACTTTTTGATTATTAAGGTATTGCAACATCTGTGAAATAATAAGGGCGGTGGTATTGCCTTTTTTGGCAAGATATTCCTCATCAGTTTTTACATATTCGGTAAAGATGCCTGTATAAGTACGCAGCAACAATTTTATAAATCCGTCAAATTTTGAATTTGCGACCTGAAATTTATACAGGTCATCGCGCGACATAAGGAACATTACCTTGGAGGGATTGTCAATTTCATCTGTAAGTTCAACATATCCTTCCCTTTGAAGAAATTTAAGAGCGCTGTATGCACTCATCATATCAAATTTAAAGGTAAAGGCAAAGTCGCGGATATTGAAATCAAAAACCAGTCCTTTTCCTGCACCCACCGGGAGTTTATAGTAATTTCCCAGTGCTGCGTACACTTGCTTTATTTCTTTAATATAGGGAAATGATTTTTCAAAATTATCTTCAAGCTTGGCTTTATCAGAGTCGTGGTAAAGCAAAACCGCATAGGCCGGTTTTTCATCTCGGCCTCCCCTGCCTGCTTCCTGGAAATAGGCTTCCAGACTGTCGGGCAGGTCGATATGGGCCACAAAGCGTACATCGGGTTTGTCAATACCCATACCAAAAGCATTGGTTGACACTATAATGCGGGTTCGTCCGGACTGCCAGTCATTTTGTTTTCTTTCGCGTTCAAGGTTATCGAGTCCGGCATGATAAAAATCCGCAGAAATTCCCTTTTTAATAAGCATGGTGGCAATTTCCTTTGTGCGGCGCCTATTCCGGACATAAACCACGCCGGTACCTTTAACTTTGTCAATGATATCGTTCAGGTACTTCATTTTATCTTCCACGTGTCTGACAATATAGGCGAGGTTTTTTCTTTCAAAGCTTTTGCGGAAGACATTTTTATTAACGAACCTGAGTTTTTCCTGAATATCGTCAACCACAAGTGGAGTTGCGGTAGCGGTAAGGGCCAGAACCGACACATAAGGTAAAACATCCCTGATTTCAGCAATGCGGAGGTATGAAGGTCTGAAATCATAGCCCCACTGTGAGATGCAGTGAGACTCGTCCACAGCAATAAGGCTAACATTCATTTTTTTCACACGTTCAATAAAGAGATCCGAACCAAGTCGCTCAGGAGAGATGTAAAGAAATTTGACATTTCCGTAAATACAATTATCAAGCGCCACATCTATTTCATGTTTAGAAAGTCCAGAATATATAGCGATGGCGTTGATGCCTTTTTTAACAAGATTTGAAACCTGGTCTTTCATAAGAGCGATCAGGGGGGTAACCACCAGACAAACACCCTCGGAAGCCAGTGCCGGCACCTGAAAAGTGATGGACTTGCCACCACCGGTGGGCATGAGTCCGAGCGTATCATGACCCGAAGCAACAGATTTGATAATATCTTCCTGAAGCGGTCGGAACTGGGAATAGCCCCAGTATTTCTTTAATATATCATGATAAATACTCAATTACAATATTGTAAAATATTAGAATAAAAAAAAACAGCCCTAAATTGTGGCTGTTAGTAAACCCGGGTGTTAAAAAGTTAATCTTTTTTATCACTGAGAACCATGCTGAAAAAGCCGGGACCGAGGAGCAGGAATTTAGCTGCAAGTATCCAGGCCGACAAATGCACCAGAACAAGTCCGGCAGCCAGCAAAGCATCATTGGGTGAATTGACAACTATAAAAAAAAGGACAAAACTAATAATCAACCCGATAACAGGCACGTACATTGGTATTTTCATCAATTTTTTCATCTGTTTACTTTTTAATTTTCGCATTTGATGACATCAAAAATAAGAATAATTTTTGGTTTGTTGGAATAATGATCAGGGAAAAGAATATAAAAGATTGCGGAGCGTCATAATATCTTGAAATAATACATTTAGCACAAAAAACAAATCTGCAATTTCAACTATTTTTTTTTGAACAGTCCCCTCCTCCTTTTTAAGTCTTCCCAATTAACTTTTCAACAACCTCATTGTCAGTAGGTGAATAATTCCAAACTTAACCATATTATTCACTTTCCCTTAAATGTTAACTAAACTTAAAAAACAAATTCCATTGCAAAGTATTGGCTTTTTTTTGTAATTTGGCACAATTTTTAATTTTAATAATATTCATTCAGATGTCATTTGATACAGATAAAGTAATTTCCGAAGGATTAACATTTGACGATGTATTGCTGGTACCGGCATATTCTGAGGTTCTTCCACGCGAGGTTGATATTTCCACAAGCTTCTCACGGAACATCAGGTTAAACGCTCCGGTTGTTTCTGCAGCCATGGATACCGTTACCGAAGCTCAACTAGCCATTGCCATTGCCCGTGAAGGCGGAATCGGTGTTATCCATAAAAATATGTCAATTGAGCGCCAGGCCGTTCAGGTGAAAAAAGTTAAAAGGGCTGAAAATGGGATGATCATTGACCCGATTACCATCAGCAAGGACCAGACTGTCGGGGATGCGCTGAACCTGATGAGTGAATTTAAAATCGGAGGTATCCCTGTTGTTAAAAAAGACCGCACACTTATTGGCATTGTTACAAACCGTGACCTGCGCTTTCAGGAAAAAATGAACAGACCGATTTCCGAAGTCATGACGCAGGGAAAAATTATCACTACTTCTCAATCGACCGACCTCGAAAAAGCAGCTGCCATTCTGCAGAAACACAAAATTGAAAAACTGCCCGTTGTTGACGAAAACAATAAACTTATCGGGTTGCTCACATATAAAGATATTACCAAGGCAAAAGACCGGCCAAATTCATGCAAAGACCATAAAGGACGTTTGATGGTTGCTGCAGGGGTTGGCATTGCATGGGATACCATGGAACGCGTTGAAGCCCTTGTAAACGCCGATGTTGATGCCATTGTTATTGATACGGCACACGGACATTCGGTAAACGTTATAAAAATGCTGAAGCAGGTAAGAAAACGCTTCAAAACAATTGATATTGTCGTTGGAAATATCGGAACAGGCGAGGCTGCTAAAGTTCTTGTTGAAGCCGGTGCCGACGCAGTGAAAGTAGGAATTGGTCCGGGCTCCATCTGCACCACCAGGGTTATTGCCGGTGTAGGCGTTCCCCAACTTTCGGCTGTTTATGATGTTTTTAAAGCTATAAAGGGCAAAAATGTTCCTATTATTGCTGACGGCGGACTTCGTTACTCAGGTGATATTGTTAAAGCCATTGCGGCTGGCGCCAGTTCGGTAATGGCAGGAAGTTTATTTGCCGGAGTTGAAGAATCACCTGGAGAAACAATCATCTTTAACGGGAGGAAATTCAAATCTTATCGTGGCATGGGCTCCATTGAAGCCATGCAGCACGGATCAAAAGACAGATATTTCCAGGATGTTGAAGACGACATAAATAAACTTGTTCCCGAAGGAATTGAAGCCAGGGTTCCTTATAAAGGCACACTGTCGGAAGTTGTTTATCAGATGCTTGGCGGACTGCGTGCCGGTATGGGATATTGCGGCGCAAAGAATATTACCGCACTTCAAACGGCAAAATTTGTCAGGATTACTTCAAACGGAATGATTGAAAGTCACCCGCATGATGTGACCATAACCCGCGAAGCACCTAATTACAGTAAATATTAATTAACCATATAAAAACAGCGAAAAATGAAAAAGAGAGTTTGTTTATTGACCTTCCTTATTTTGTCGGTATTTTTTAACCTGAATGCTCAGGATAAAGTGTTATTGACAATTGATGATGAGAAAATAACAAAAGCTGAGTTTGAGCGAATTTACAAAAAGAACAATTCAGGCCAGTCTGTTGAAAACAAATCAATTGAAGAATATCTCGATTTATTTATAAACTTTAAATTGAAAGTATTTGAAGCTGAGAAAAGAGGCCTTGACACAACTCAGGCATTTATAAAAGAACTGAGCGGTTATAAAAAACAACTTGCAAAGCCCTATTTTGTAGATGAAAAAGTTGAGGAAAGTCTGTTAAAGGAAGCCTACGAAAGATTAAAAACTGATGTTCATGCAGCTCACATCCTTGTGAAAGTTGCTCCGGATGCACTAGCAGCCGACACCTTAGCTGCATGGCAAAAAATTGAAAAGGCAAAAAAAGAAATAGAGTCGGGAAAATCCTTTGAAGAAGTTGCTAAAAAATACTCCGAAGACCCCTCCTCCGAGAGCGGCGGTGATCTGGGTTATTTTACAGCATTCAGAATGGTTTACGATTTTGAAAATGTGGCATACAACACCAAACCCGGTCAGGTATCAAATATTTTCCGTTCCCAGTTTGGCTACCACATTATAAAAGTTATTGAAACCCGTCCGTCGATGGGTGAAGTAAAAGTTGCCCATATTATGCTTTCAGTTCCACAAAACGCAACAAAAGAAGAAGAACAGAAAGTAATTGACAAGATCAATGAAATTTATCAGGAACTTCAAAAAGGCGCTGATTTTGCCCAAATGGCCAAGGAATATTCAATCGATAAACAATCATCCACAAAAGGTGGTGAACTTCCCTGGTTTAAAAGCGGAAACATGGGAATGGTTCCCGAATTCGAAACTGCCTCATTCGCATTGCAGAAACCCGGCGACATTTCAAAACCTGTGCGCACCAAATATTTCTGGCATATCATCAAACTTCTTGAAAAGAAAGATATCGGAACATACGAACAGCTAAAAACCGACATAAAATCAAGAATTTCAAAAGATGCAAGGGCTCAGAAAAGTAAAGCGGCTGTTATTGAAAGACTGAAAAACGAGTACAAAATCAAGGAAGATTTAAAAACTGTTGCTGATTTTTATAAAGTTGTGGATAAATCGGTTTTTGCCGGCGAATGGAAAGCTGAAGCTGCAGCCAAACTGAATAAAGTAATGTTTAGTTTAGGTGACACCTCCCTTACCCAGTCACAGTTTGCAAAATTCATTGAAAGCAAACAGGGAAGAAAAGAACAGGAAATAAAAGACTTTGTTGACGAAAGATACAAGCAATTTGTTGACAATACTGTAACCAAATATGAAGAAGACCGTCTTGAAAAGAAATACGATGATTTCAGGTTTCTGATGAAAGAATATCACGATGGTATTCTCCTCTTTGAACTTACCGATCAGATGGTTTGGTCAAAGGCAGTTAAAGATTCTGTCGGACTGGCAGCTTTCTACGAAAAAAACAAGAATAATTATATGTGGGATGAAAGAGCAGATGCCACAGTATATTATTGCAAAGATGCCGAAACAAAAAAAGCCGTTCAGGAACTTCTGAAGAAAAAAGCCAAAAAAGGCTATACCAACGAAGACATCATGAAGATGATCAATGGCGAAGGTGATATCACCAATGAAAATAAAAAACTGCGCATTGAAAATGGCATTTATCTAAAAGGTGAAAACCGCGCGGTAGATCATTTTGCATGGAATCTTTTTCCAGAAGATGAGATTTCAAAAGCCATTAAAAGGGAATATATCTATGAAGGTAAAATGATTAAGCCATCAGTAAAAACCCTTGATGAAGCAAAAGGTCTGGTTACAGCTGACTACCAGGAATTTCTTGAAAAAGAATGGATTGCACAACTCAGGGCAAAATATAAAATATCCGTAGATAAGGAAGTTTTAAAAACTGTTGAATAAATTACAGGACTGCCCTGAAAAAGGGCAGTTTCTTTTTGATATAATACAATGATCAAAAAACAAAACATACTGCTTATTGTCATTTTGCTGTTTTTCGCTGCTGTTTCATGTAAAAATGAAGCAAAAGAGGAACAGAAAAAATCATTGGCGCGAGTGTATGACAGGTATTTATATATTGAGGAAATCGAGTCTATCCTTCCCGAAAACCTTTCAAAAACCGACAGCATTACCTTTGTTAAAAATTACATTGACAAATGGATTAAGAAAGAACTCATGCGGAAAGTTTCTGATGAAAATCTTCCGGAAAATGAAAAAAATGTTGAAAAGCTGATTGATGATTATAGAACTTCCCTCCTCATTTACCGATACGAACAGCAAATCATTAAGGAACGGATGAAACCGGATGTAACCAGACAGGAAGTGGAGAATTACTATGAGAAAAACACCGATGAGTTTATAATGACCAAAAATGCACTTATTCCTTTGTATGTTAAGGTGCCACTTGACGCACAGGATATCGCCAAGGTCAGGAAGCTGTGCAGACTGGAAAACGAAAGTGACCTTGAAGATCTTGATGAATATTGCACCGAAAATGCCACTGAATTCTATTTTAATGAGGAATGGGTTTACTTTACTGATCTTCTTAAAAAAATTCCCATTGAAACCGACAACCAGGAGCAATTTCTGAAGTACACAAAAAATTATGAAACAAAAGACAGTGCTTATTATTATTTTCTGAACGTGAGAGAAAACAGAATAAAAGGCGAGGTTTCTCCGTTATCTTTTGTTTATGACAAAATTGTTGCCATAATATTGACAAAAAGAAAAATTGAACTGATTGACAAATTTGAAAAAGCCATCTATAATGAAAATAAGGAAAATATCGAAATATTTGAAAAATAACCGCTTACTGCTGATCTTTTTATTTGCTATTATATCTGTTCCGGCAGCCGCACAGCCTGAAAAAAAGGTCATTGACCAGGTTGCTGCTGTGGTTGGTAATAATGTTGTTTTGCTATCGGATATCGAAAACCAATACATTCAGCTAAGGGCTCAGGGTTTTTTTTCAGACAAGGACATGAAATGTGAAATCCTTGAAGAGATGCTTTATCAAAAACTGCTTTTGCATCAGGCCGACCTTGACAGTGTTGAAATTTCTCCAAAAGAAGTTGAAGACAATCTGAATATGAGGGTTGATTATTACATAAAACAGGCCGGTGATGAAAGTAAACTTGAATTGTTGTACGGAAAGCCAATATCTGAGCTTAAGGAAGACTTTCGGGCAGTGATCAAGGATCAGATGCTCACCGAAAAAATGCAGTCAAAAATCACAGCCGACATTAAAATTTCCCCTGCCGAAATTCGCAATTTCTATGATGATATTCCAAAGGACAGTTTACCTGAAATTGCTGAAGAGTACACGATTGCACAGATTGTAATTTATCCGAAAAAAACCAAGGAATCAATAAAAGCAGTAAAAGAAAAACTCGAAGGTTTTAAAAAACGCATCGAAGACGGCACTCCCTTTGCCTCACTGGCTGTTCTTTACTCGCAAGATCCGGGCTCTGCAAAAAATGGCGGAGAAGTTGGTCTGGCCGGCCGCGGTGACCTGGATCCCGAATTTGCAGCTGCAGCGTTTAACCTCACAGGAAATCAGGTATCGAGGGTTGTTGAATCAGAGTTTGGCTTTCATATCATCCAGCTAATCGAGAAAAAAGGTGACCTGATCAACGTGCGTCACATTTTAATAAAACCGGAAATCGGAAACATAGAAATAAAAGAAGCAAGAGCCCGCCTTGACAGCATTCGTAATATTATAATGAATCCCAAGGATACCCTGAGCTTTGAAAAAGCTGTGGAATACTTTTCTCAGGATGAAGATACAAAATACAACAGTGGTTTGTTAATAAACAACCAGACCAACTCCATTAGATTTCATTCAGACGAAATGGAACCCGACATTCTCAGTCGCATCAGCAAGCTAACTCCGGGCCAGATTAGCGCACCTTTCGAATCAACAGACAAGTTAGGAAAAACAAACTTCAAAATTGTCAAGCTAATTAGCAAAACCGAAAAGCATATTGCAAATCTGAAGGATGATTACGATCTTATCCAGAAACTTGCTTTGAACAGTAAAAAGCAGGACATTATCAATGAATGGATAAAAAGAAAACAAACCGAAACATTCATCAGAATCAACCCACCTTTCGATAACTGTGTTTTTGAACTCGATGGCTGGATAAAATAAGCTCAGCGATGAAAACTATGGTCCTCCCCTTCCCCCGTTCTTACTGGGTAATTCCGGGCAAACTGTTGGCCGGACATATTCCCACGGGTGAAAACATGGAAGCATCGGAGAAAAAGATCAAAAACCTTATTGAATGTGGAATCCGCACGTTCATCAACCTGCAGGGAAAAGATGAAGTGAATTTTGAAGGAGTTCCCTTTCTCAATTATCAGGCAATACTTAAAAAGTTTGAAAAAGAATATAAAATAAAACTGAGTTTTAACCGTCTTTCCATTCCGGACTTTGGCATAACAAGCACAAAAAACATGAAAAAAATTCTTGACACCATTGACAAATCAATTGGTCAGGGAAAGCCTGTTTATGTGCATTGCTGGGGCGGAATAGGCCGCACCGGTACAGTAGTTTCCTGCTTTTTGCTGCGGCACGGAATGGCAAACCATGATAATGTTTTTAAAATGATTGAATACCTCAGGCGCTCCGATCCTGAAAACCACAGACTTTCGCCCGAAACTCCGGAACAGTTTGAATTCGTGAAAAACTGGAAAGAATAGGATTATGGCTGATTTATTGCTGTTCATCAAATCAAGAAAATTACTGTTATATATCATTCCTATTTATCCGGCAGGTTTGATTAACTTTGTCGGATGAAAAAAATTGAGTCGCTCGATAAAGAAGGGTTTTATAAAACAAAATATTTCAAGGTTTTCTCTGATGAAATAATTCGCAATTTTCCTCCAAATCATAAGATAAACAGTGCCCTTCACGGTCCTGATCATTGGCACCGGGTGACTTTCCTTGCTGCAGTTTTGTCATGGAAACTTGAGTTAAGTGATACAGATTTAAACCTGCTTTTAAATGCCGGTAAATATCATGACATCGGACGAAAAACAGAGGGTCGCGATACCATGCATGGCTATGAAAGTATCAAAATCATTAAAAGGGACAAACTTGTTGAGTTGGATAATAATGAAGATCAGGAAGTATTCCATTTCATTGTTGGCGAACATTGTTTCGATGATGAAGAATCGCTTGCACGACTTGAAAAATCGAAGCTTCCGTATAACCGGACAGAAAAACTCTATGGCATTTTCAAGGATTGCGATGGGCTTGACCGCGTACGATTTGGCGGACTAGATGAAAAATTTCTCAGAAATAAGGAAGCAAGGGAATTGATTGATTTAGCCGGATTGGTGCTTGAGGCTTTATAACTTACCCCCTGTTTTTCAAATATTTCATTCAACTAATAACTATTCAGCCTGTTATTGTATTTTACTAAATAAGGAAAAGGTTAGTCCGGTCCGGAAAATAAATCCTCCCCAGTTGATGCGAACGACCTCATCATTCACTCCGGGATGGGCAAGAAATGAATTGTAATCATAACTATCTCCTTTCCGATGACTTTCGTCAAGTTTTACAAAACGATAACCGGCACGCATAACAAATGTAATCCTTTTGCTGATAATCCAATCAACCCCTGTATGAAACCCGGGCCCTCCGCTCATTGTAAATTCAGTATATTCAGTGCCAAACATATTGATATTGCCCGAAACCATTGCAATTTCCAGGGTTGGTTCAAAAAACAATATCACATTTTTTTTACGGCTGATTGACCTGCCATAATCTATAATAACATTCATTAAAAATGCTCTGAGATTTACTTCATTTGCCCCGTAATAATAATTCTGTGCATTTATTGTTCCTTTAGCAGTAGAATATAAATGAAGATGAGTTCCAATCCATGTTCGTTTATTCCCAATAGGCGAAACCATCCCCAGTGAAAAAGAAAAATACCTGTGTTTTAGATCTAATCCGAGCTGATTATTATTGTTCCAGAATCTCCAAAAGCCCAAAAGATCATCCGTTTCATTTCGATTGAAATAATTAATATACATTCCAAATGAGAACCTCATGCTATTTGCCGGATTCAATTCTTTCTCTTCAGAAATGTTTAAAGTATTTATTTCAGCAGTGTAATCAACAATTTTTCCGTTTTGGTATTTAACCTTTGAAACATCAACCACAAGCGCCGAATAAATGGCTTTATTTTCAACACCCTGTTTTTTGTAATTTATTTCAGCTGAATTAGCTTTGACGATCTCACAGGGAATTGCCGATCCATTTTTCATAAATATCGTGTCTTGTGCCAGCCCCATCAGAGCAGAGCAAAGAGCAAGAAAAAATAAAAGTATGATTTTCATTTCCGTGAGATTAATTTAATTCAAAATTAACAATATCCGGATATTTTGAATTACTTTTAATCAATTATTTATGGAATTAAATAACCTGAAAACGTGAAAACTACTTTTCTTTTTCTCATCATTTCCTTTTTTTCTTTTTTGTCGGTTTTTTCACAATCCCTGACTGAAGCGGATAATCAAAGAAAAATAATGTATGAACAATGCAAATATGATTCGGTTTTATTTTATGCCGAAGAAGCTGCGGCCATTGCTTTGGGCATATCCGGTGAAAACAGTCTGGAATATGCTGAATCACTCAGGGGATTGGTGATGGCACATTATCATCTGGGAAATTACTCGAAAGCAAGGTTTTACGGACAGAAAGAAATAAAGATCAGAGAAAATATTGGTGCTACAAAAGACGACAAATATATAAATGCCCTTGTAAATACAGTTGTGATTTCAAGTAAAATGGGATTTTACAACGATGCCATTGATTTGATGAAAAGAACCAAAATTAAAGCTGCTAAAATTTATGAACAGGAAAGTCCTGAATATGCAGGAATTTTAGTGAATATGGGATGTGTTTACAATGATCTTGGCTGCTCGGTCAATGATAAAATTTTTCTTAAAAATGCTGAAGAATTCTTCCTTCAGGCAGAAAATATTTATAATAAAAATGAAAAAAAGAAAATTGAGAACCTCGTTAATAAATTAAATCAGGCAGTCCATAAAAACAATCAGGGAAATGGTCCGGCATCAGAAATTCTCTTTTCTGATGCAGTAACAACCTCCGAAAAGGAATTTGGTTCCACAAGCTATAATTATGCCTGTGCTTTGAACGACCTTGGGGTTTTCAACTACAACAAAGGCAGTTACATGCAAGCCGAGAAGTATTTTACCAAAACACTTGATATATTAAAAAACGCAAATAACAAGGATAAAATTCTGAAAGCCATTTGCATAAGCAATTCTGCAGCCATGTTGTACGACCTTGGAAATTACACAACTGCAGCAGAAAAATTTATTGAAGCAAAACAAATTCTTGAAGAATACCATTTACAAAACCACCGCTATTATGCAATATTGCTTAACAACCTTGCCATCACCTACATTTCTGAGTATTACTATGCAAATATTGAAGATAAAAACCAAGAACAGTTTTTAAATTCGGGAAAACTTTTTCTTCAGGCCGATTCTATCTTTAATCTAAATTGCCAGATGCCCCAACCCGACGGGTTTATTATAAAAACCAATATTGGACTGTGGTATAAGCTAAATGGAGAATCAAAAAAGTCGATAAAACATATCACTGATCTTGTTTTACAATCTAATTTAAGTGCGTATAATCCTGTTTCCCTGATTAAAAAAATGAACATATCTGCTGGTATTTCATTTGATAATACTACCAGCCAATCAATAATTGAGCCTGTCATGATTTCGGTCAGCACAAAAATAAATGACCATTTTATTAATGATGAGCAACTGGAAGTTAATTCACAGACAAATGTTGCCTCTACTCAATTTATAATCAGACTGATGATTGGAAAAAGAACCAAAATCAAAAAGGCACTCGGACAATATCATCCTGCTTATGCTGAATTGCTCAAAGGTCTGATTCCCCTGTACCGTTCAATTGGTGATTTCAAAATGGAGGAAATGATGACATTGGAGTGCCTTAAGGCTTTTAACCACAACATGGTTCAGGATTTCTCATTTTTAACTGAGAGTGAAAAGGAGATTTACATGAAAGTTAAAATGAATGAAATTAACTCTTTCCTGGGGTATTTTCTCGAACGAAGGGAGAAAAATCCTGAAATAACCGGTTATGCTTATGATTTTATTTTGCAAAACAAAGGGCTTATGCTTAAATCGAGCACTGCCATGAGGGCTTCCATCCTCAACAGCAACAATAAAGAATTGCTGGCCAAATACGATGAATGGATACGTTTGCAGAAGGAAATTTCTTCGCTTTATTCCCTTCCCGTTGAAATGCGAACAAAAGATGTTGCAATTGTTGAAAAGGAGGCCACATCCATTGAAAAGCAGCTTGTGCAAAGCTCGCAGGTTTTTAATGATTACACCCAAACGCTTAGGATGAACTGGAAAAATGTTAAAGACAGTCTAAAATCCAATGAGGCAGCCATCGAATATATCCATTTTAGAATCAAAGACAAAGAAAAAGTGTTTAGGACCTATTATTGCGCGATGATTTTAAGAAAAAATTCCGAATATCCCGAAATGATTAAACTGTTTGAAGAAAATGAGCTGCAAACAATAATAGTAAGCAATCATAACAATTATACCAGCATAAATAATATATACGGAACAGAAAACAAACCTGACAACAGACTTTATCAACTAATTTGGAAACCCGTTGAGTCTTTGTTGAGCGGAGTAAATAAAGTCTATATTTCGCCTTCGGGATTGCTTTTAAAAATTTCATTTTCATCAATATGTACACAGAAAGATGTTTATCTCTGCGATAAATTGGATATCCAAACCAAAGGCAGCACAGGAAACTCTGCTCCCCGTAATGTTTTTTCAACAACCGCTGATTTGTCAGCATTGATTTTCGGAGGAATAAAATATGGAGTAGACAGTACAAAATCAGGCATCTGGAATTATCTGGAAGGAACAGGAAATGAAGGAGATGCCATACGGAATATTTTGGAAAAAGAACAAGTTAATGTCAAATATCTTACCGACATCAAAGCCACAGAAACCTTTCTCAAGCAAAATGCCGGAAATTATAACATACTGCATGTAGCCACACATGGTTTTTCTTTTCCCGACCCGGCCGAATTACATTCAGCAGCCGTTGATTTGCCTGAAGAATACGGTTCGATAGCTTTCAGGGGCGCAGCGCGCGGAATAGGTGTGAGTAGTTTTGTAGAAAACCAGAATCCTTTGATGCGGTCGGGACTTGTTTTTGCAGGAGCCAATGAAGTGTGGAACAAAACTGAAATTAGTGAAACCGATGATGGAGTGCTCACCGCACAGGAAGTTACCCAAATGGATATGAGAAACAGCTTTCTGGCAGTGCTTTCGGCATGCGAAACCGGACTGGGTGACATCAAAGGAAATGAAGGCGCTTACGGACTTCAGCGAGCCTTTAAAATGGCCGGCGTCAAATATATCATCATGAGTTTGTGGCAAGTGCCTGATAAGGAAACACAGGAATTTATGACAGCATTTTATGCTAAGCTGATAAAAACAAAAGACATCCGGGAAGCTTTCACTGAAACCCAGAAGGAAATGAGAAAAAAATATGACCCTTACTTTTGGGGGGCTTTTGTTTTGGTGGAGTAGTTGGAATTTTATAATGTTGATCATGGTCAAAGACTCACAAAGACTGGCATAAATGCAAGGAGAAAATTCTTTTAAAATATTTACTACTCAAATTAACTTGCTTTTATGAAATTCAATAAGAATATGCATCTTTATAAAAAAAACTGATTTTTCATTATGAGATGGTATGTAACAATATTCCTTATTCTTACAATATTTATTTTTGCTAATGGTCAATCAAATAGAAAAGTATTTATTCCGGTTTATGAAAACGGTGATACATGTTATTGGTATAAAATATTTCAAAAGAAAACAAGTGACCTGCATCTTCAGAATCTTTTAACATCGACCGATACATTTCATTTCAGATTTCAGGATCATTCGCATGTTGTGGATGTGTTTACCACAGACAATAAAACATATCACGCAATGATCACATGTTATACCTACTCTTATATATCTGATGATAAAAAGAAAAAACCAAAAGTTTATTCAGTTCAGGTTGAATCAGACCCTGTTTTGGCAGAAAAAATTTTTTATTTCGCCAAACAAATTGATACCATTCCTACAGAAGACTTAATTAAAGGATGGAACAATGGCTGTGACGGAGTAACTTATTTATTTGAATCTTCAAACCCATCATCATATTACTTTAAAACTTACTGGACGCCAAAGGCACAGGACAGTATTGTTCGGGAGGCAAAAATAATTCAGAATTTCGTTGACTCATTATATTCTTGCCTTAAACTTCATGAGAAATTCCAGAGTTTTTTTTCAACTCTTAAACCGGGTTCATACACAAACGGCTCGATGATAATCACAAAACCAAGTAAAAAACAAATAAAAAGAAGTATTAAATATGAACCATACAGAGCTTATTTAGAAACAGTTAATGACACTTTAAATAAATACTTAAGCGATACCCTCACAACATTATTACAGACAAATAAAGCAGATTTTTTCTATCGTACTTATTATCTGAAAATGTCAAGTAAAAACAAGCTGAAAAAAATAAAAACCGATGAGGATTTTAATGCTATGGACTCCAAAAAAAATTATAAGCAAAACAAAAAAAATATCAGAAAAGCTTTCCGCAGAATAAAAATTGACTTCGTTCACTCTAAAGTCAGCTATTGGAAAGGAATTGAGTATTTCAGGGAAAATGTAGACGTATTTTGATTTGAGTACTGACTAGTGAAAGATTGAATATTAGGGTGGTAATTTTTTTTTAAATTCATATGAGTTTTTTCATCCATTTCCGCCGGAATGGTTTTTTTTGTTCTAATGTGCTTGTGGCCGGCGGGCCCCTAGGCAATTGCCTGGGGCTACCATAATATAAGCCCTCCAGGCTTATTAGCCCTCCGACTTGACCGTGTGTCGCTGGAACTTTAGCGGAGGCACAAAGCCGGGTCTGAATTGAGCCGGCCTTACAGGCCTGGATTTAGAAGGATATAACATCCTCAATATTAAGAACTTTCCATTTTACAAACTTCCAACTCCGAACTTCCAACTTCCAACTTCCTACAAAAACCACCTTTTTAATTACACTTATTGGAAAAACATATACTGTTGTTGTTTTGCCATAACTTTCGCTTTTTCAGGGTTGTAATTTTACTCCTGTTAAACAATACAACGGAGGACCTGAAAATGAAAAACCTGAAAAAAAATCAACTGATGAATGAAAACCACACAAGAATCCTGTTCCTGATTGCATTATTTTCATTCACTTTTTTATTTTCTTTTTCGCAAAGCGAATCAGAAGACAAAACTTTATCGCCATACTTTTATGTAGTGAGCAATGACCCCGAAACCGATGACCTGCCTTTGAAGAGCACTTCGGCCGAGGTAAATATCGTGGGTGTGATTGCCGATGTTTCCATTAAACAAGTGTATAAAAACGAAGGTAAAAGCACCATCGAAGCCATTTACACCTTCCCTGCCTCATCAAAGGCTGCCGTTTATTCCATGGAAATGAAAATCGGCTCAAGAAAAATTGTAGCACAGATCAAAGAAAAGGAAAAAGCCCGTGCCGAATACGAAGAGGCTAAAAACTCGGGACAATCAGCTTCACTGCTCGAACAACAAAGGCCAAATGTTTTTCAGATGAACGTGGCCAATATCCGTCCGGGCGAAACCATCGAAGTGTCCATGAAATACACCGAAATGCTTGTTCCCGAAGCAGGAACCTATTCATTCGTTTATCCGACTGTTGTTGGTCCGCGCTACACAGCCGGAGCAGCAGCCGAAGATACTTACCTCAATACGCCTTACCAGAAAGAGGGAGAAACACCTTTCAGCAGCTTTGATCTTAATGTTTATCTGGCAGCCGGAATGCCCATTGACAACATTTCATGCACCACACACAAAACAAATATTACCTATCCGCAATCAGATATGGCTGAGATAAAACTTGACCAGTCTGAAAAAAACGGCGGCAACAGGGATTTTATCCTCGAATACAGTCTGGGTGGCGATAAAATCCAGTCAGGCCTGCTCCTATACGAACACGGTGATGAAAACTTTTTTATGATGATGGTGGAACCGCCAAAAAAGGTTCTTAACGAAGATATTCCTCCACGCGAATACATTTTCATAGTAGATGTTTCTGGCTCAATGACCGGCTTTCCGCTTACCGTATCAAAAAAACTGATGCGCAACCTGGTAACAAACCTGCGCTCAACAGATAAGTTCAATGTAATGGTTTTTGCAGGATCATCGGGATTTCTCAGCGAAACCTCGCTCAATGCTACTTCAGCAAACATTGAACAAGCCATTTCATACATCGAAAACCAAAAAGGTGGCGGCGGCACCAATCTGTTGCCGGCATTGGAAAAAGCACTTACTTTTCCAAGAGGAACAGAATCCCTGTCTCGTTCATTCGTGATCATCACCGATGGATATGTGGATGTTGAGAAAAAAGCTTTCGACCTCATCAGAAACAACTGCGACAACGCAAATACCTTTATTTTTGGCATCGGTTCAAGTGTCAACCGCTATATCATTGAGGGAATTGCGCACGTTGGCATGAGTGAACCGTTTGTTGTGACAAATAGTGAAAACTGCGATAATATTGCTGAAAAATTCAGAAAATATATAAACAGTCCGGTCCTCACCCAAATAAAAAGAACCATCACCGGAATAGATGCCTACGATATGGAACCAACAACCATTCCGGATGTTATGGCCGAACGCCCTGTAATTATTTACGGCAAATACCGAAATAATGCCGATGGCTCAATCACGCTCAAAGGCCATGCAGGAAAAGAAAAATTCAAAAAAACCATTAAATTTTCCGAAGCAAAACCAGACAAAAGAAATTCAGCCATCAGGTATTTATGGGCCAGGGAACGAATTAAAATGCTGGATGATTACAACAATGCAAATTACGATGAAACTACTGTTAAGGAAGTAACCGGACTGGGATTAAAATACAATCTGATGACTGCCTACACATCATTTGTGGCTATTGACGAACAAAAGGTAACCGTAAACGGAAACACAAAAACAGTAAAACAGGCATTACCCATGCCTCAGGGCGTTTCAAATTACGCAATCGGTTTTGAAATGGAACTTGACGAAGCAGAAATGGGATTTTCTTTATACAGTGACATCGAAATTATCACAGCCATTGATGAAAAAATCAAAAATAAAGTTATCGAAGCAATTGAAAAAGAATTTATTGCAGACATCAACAGTTGCTTCAACAATGATAATTCCCTGCTTGAAAAAATTGAAATTACAGTTGATGAAAAAGGAAACATCACCGGTGTGTCAATAATCGGTCCGTTCATCAGTATTCCCATTGCCCTGTGTCTGAAAGACAAGATCAGCAAATGGGATTTCAGTGAATATCAGGCAGGATGTGTATGGACAATACAGATAAAATTTTAAGTCATGAGAAAGTCTTTAATTCGCACAGGGGGTTTTTCATTGATCATTATTGTCATGGTACTGGCAACAGTATCATGCAATAATGATGCAGGAAGAGCAGTGAGACCGGTTGTTATCAGATTTAATACTGATTCCGTAAAATTGGCAGAAGAACCCAGAAAAAGCATCACTTTCATTTTGGGTGAAGATGAAGATCCATCTAATCCATATTACCGTGAAGCAGCAGATTTTTATCAGTTTAACACAGAGCACAAAACCGATTTTGTAGTAACAAAATGCAGGTCATTGCTTGAAGTCCGGAATTACCTTGAAAACAATGCGCCGGATAATGATCTTCCCTGGGGACAGATAAACCTTGTATCACATGGAAATCAATGGCTCGGACTGAGTGTGAATGTTACACCAGAATCAAAAAGAGCAACCCAGGAGCGGATAAAAGAACACATCGAAAATGGCAGTCTGAAAGCACTCCCCGATGATATAGCCGACAGCAAAACCGAAATTGTCATCCACAGTTGTGGTGTCGGGAATAACCCCCGTCTGGTTGACATCATCAGCAAAGCATTTGGCGGCGAGCATAACCGTCCGATGGCAAAAGCCTCCACCCTGTTTGAGTACTATGAATCGAAAAGAGATGGAGATAAGCTGATTGAAAGCAAGCGTTATTTTGCCAATGCATGGCATGTGAATTACAAGAAAGGGTACAAACCTGAGAAAAAAGTTCTGGAAAATATGCTTAGAATAAAATACCCGAATGAAAAAATTAACTGGACCGAAGCCATTGAGCGCGAGCAGCCAAGGTTTTCGGGCGACACCTATTTCTACACCTTTGAAATACAGGTGAAATGGGTAATAAACCTGAGCGAGACCGATTCCATTCCCGATCTCAGTGATCAAACGGCCATGTTAGCCTGGGTAAAGACGCAAAAGGAGATAACAGAATCGTTGAAGGAAACAGATATTCCGGCTGGTGAATTCAACTGGTGGATCAGAAAAGTTTATACCGACAATCCTGATGGAACAAAAACTCCGGCGTTGTGGGTAAAGGGATTCAGCGAGTTTTTGTGTGTGATTAAACCGGTAATAAATGATCAGAATAAAGAAAATAATGATTCTGAATGTTATTTTGTTTCGGTTGAGAGGTAAAATACACACAGAATTTAATAATCAAGGTCTATTCATTAGAAACGTTTTATCCAACCAACATTTTTTATTGATTTTTGTTGGTTGGATAAAACGTTTTTACAAACTGCAAAAATATATGATTCATGTATTGTATGAGTAATGAATCTCCTTGCAGCAATCTGATGGAGAACCGAGTCTGAAGATAAATATAAAAACTAATACAAGCCCGCCAAAATCTTGTCTGCTTATAAGCGGATTAAAACAACCTCTTTCTGATTTTTCCGGTAAATTCAATAAATTCTTCTTCCCTGCTTTCATAAAATGAGATATAAACCGGGACATAGAATCCGATTCGGTCTTTAAATTCTTTAGGGCTGAATTTTGTTTTATTATTCTGCCAGAGTTCATTTAAAGCATCAGTCAGCTCATTTCTGTAATTTTCTTCAAGAAAAACTGCTATATCCAATTCCTCACCAAGCCAGAGGGTGTATCCCTGAAACACTTCAAGGTAATGAGGATGCAACAGGGTAAATTCCAGATAATCTTTAATTTGGGTTTGGGAAATTTCTTCTGAATTGAATAAAAGAGAATAAAAAAGATGTGTAAGCAGAATTGTTTCAGGAGAATCAACAGACAATAGTTTTTGCAAATACTGGTCGCAAATTTTAGCATCCTCTGCTTTCAATGGAATTTTCTCATGCAATTCCCAAAGCATTTCCGGCTTATCAAGGTATTTTTCAATATGGATTAACTGAACTTTATGCGATTGCAATTCTTCAATTTCCTCTCTGATATGAGCAGTGGGCGAAGGCAAAAAAACAGATTTTACCAGATGGAAAGTCTTGCAAGCATGACAATAAGCCACGCAGCCATGACTGACCCAATCAATCCAGGGAAGAAGCTCCCCGCCACATTCACCGCAAACGGGTTCGGTCCACTTAACCCGGGGATCTTTTTGGATGTTAAAACCTTTGTATATGCCCCAGGTTTTTAGAGTAGTCATTTTCTTTTGTTAAAATTCAACTTCCTTAATATTATCCTTGCAATCAGTTTCTTTGAGTAACCCGGCCACTCCGGATACACTCAACCCAAGCAGATCTGAAATAGCTTTATCTGCATTAAAATTTACTTCCTGATAATAAGCAGCAGCGCAATCACAAAGTTGTTCTTCTGAAATATTCTTAGACGCTGAAAAATCCAGATAACCTTCATCAACCATTTTAAGTTTATACATAAACATAAAAGATAAGCACTTCTGATTAAATTTTTCCTTATCGTTTGAATTCCATGAACCTGAGCATGAGACAAAAATTGTTGTAATAATAACAACCAAAATTGAAAATAAATTTAGTTTCATAATTCAAATAATTTGATTTCTACTTATAAAGATAGATAAAAAAAACTTTTAGAGGTTGTTTAAAATATTTTAATATTAAAAATTAGAACACTGATGCAACTGATCCGCCGGGAGTCGGACAAGTTTGATGGAATATTTGTATATACCCCGGAATTTGATCACAAATTAATCACTTTCATTATAATTTGCCGCTTTTTCATCATCAAACTCCCGCTCCCATTTCGCAACGACAATTGTAGCCAGACAGTTTCCGATCACATTGACAGATGTGCGGGCCATGTCCATCAGCTCGTCAATTCCTAAAATGATAAAAACGGGCCAGGTGGGCAATCCGAAATTGGCGCAGGTTCCGAGGAGTATGACCAGCGACGCGCGGGGCACTCCGGCCACTCCTTTGCTCGTAAGCATCAGGGTAAATACGATGAGCAGTTGCTCAGACAGCGAAAGATGAATTCCTGAAATCTGTGCAGTAAAAATGGTTGCCAGCGACAAGTAGAGTGTTGTACCGTCAAGATTGAAGCTATAACCCGTTGGCATTACAAAAGCCACTATTTTGCGGGGCACACCGAATTTTTCCATATTTTCCATGGCTTTTGGAAGTGCTGCTTCGGATGATGTGGTTGCAAAAGCAAGTGAAACCGGCTTGGCCATGGCCTGAATGAATTTTTTTATAGGAACTTTGAGGAACAAGGCAATGGGCAGCAATACAAACATAAGAAATACGATGAGCGCCAGGTATAAAGTCCCGAGCAACTGGAACAGGTTAATCAGTATCCCCGCCCCCATATGTCCGATCGTGTATGCCAGCGCAGCAAAAACCGCAACCGGAGCAAAATACATCACAATATTGGTGAATTTAAACATGGTTTCGGATAAAGCTTCTGAAAATCTAACCATGGGCTGTTTGAACTTGTCTTTGAGCATGGCAACGGCAATACCAAAGAGAATGCTGAAAATGACTATCTGAAGGATGTTGCCTTCAAAAATTGACTTGGCGATGTTTTCCGGGAAAATATGAAGTATCAAATCCTCGGTGGTTTGTTTATCAACTTTTTGCAGTTCGCCGGTATCAATAACATCCGGAATTACCACTCCGGTCCCTGCCTGCGAAAGATTAATGGCTGCCAGTCCGATAAACAAAGCAATGGTAGAAACGATCTCGAAATATAAAATGGACTTCCATCCCATTCGTCCGACCTGCTTGAGGTTCGAATGTCCGGCAATCCCGAAAACCAAAGTTGCAAAAAGCAGTGGTGCTATGATGGTTTTGACCAGGTTCAAAAAGATTTTGCTGACCACGCGCATATGTATGGCTATCTCGGAAAAGTCATGACCAAAGATGCCACCGGCGACCATTGAGACCAGAATCCATGTGGTGAGGGATTTTTTCAGGATGGCGTAGAATATCAGCGATGCGACCAAAAGCCATCTTGAAGCAAACAAAACGGACTCTGGAATATCAGTAAAATAACCGTCAAGAGCATGCAGGATGCAAACGATTGTTGTGATGATCAGGAGGAGTATGCCGGATTTTTTTTTCATTTAGTCAATGTTAAAACCGGCAGCTAATATATAAATATTAAAGATTTAAAGGGATTAAACAGGCAAATATTTTAAATAAGCCGCAACTGTCTGGAACGGATGATTTAAAATACAACCATTTAAAAAACGGGAATAATGAACAAGGAACACCGAGTTATGATTTGAGAAGTTTTAAAATTCATAAATCTAAAATCGGTGTTCCTTGTTTATAAATCAATATTCTTTGATAACCAAATCATAATCAAGTATTCACCTTAATAGATTGTGATCATTATATTTCAATATTGAACCTCTTCCATTGGTTCAACAATTTCTTATTCTGATAATTCAATTATGAAAATTAATAATTTTCACACATTATTTTACCAGATTCCCAATCCCAATTTTCAACCCCACCCCGCACATTGGTCTTTTAAAATTAAGATTTCCGTATAAAGTCCCGGTGATACCCAAAACCATTACCGGCTTAAGGGTAATATCAATCTCCACCGGAATGGATGGTGAAACAAATGTTTTTCTTTCATAGTGTTTTGGGTCTTCAAAAAAACCGGGAAAAGGATCAACATAAAGCAGTTTGCCCCTGATTATCCCGTAAACAATTCCCAATCCCGCACAAAAATAAACTTGTGCAAACTTGCCCGAAAAACCTTTTCCTGCCATAAATTCAACGTTATAGGTTCTTTCATGAGGCAAAGGGCCAAATAAATCAAACTTAAGAGTCTGAAAATATTTTATTTTATAAAGCGTTGAATCCAAAACAATATTTACATCAGCATTCCATTCAATACCACCTGTACTGTAAACAGAACAATAATTTCCTGCGCCAAAGTTTAACCAGTATTTGTCTTTTTTGAAATCAAATTTTTGGCTAAGGCAGGTTGTCTGAAAAAGAACTAAAAACAAAAAAAAAGGTAAAATATTTTTCATGTATTTTTAGGTTATTTAATATCAAAAATACAACTTTTTTTAATTATCATCCACCCCAGCAACCGCCGCTTTCTTCAAGGAGACTAATAATCTTGTAAATTATAAAACCAACTAAAAATAAAACTAAAAGCAATCTTACAAGTGCCTGTATAAAAGTAAATCCGATCAAAATCATTAATGCGAAGTATATAAGTATTATCAATGAAATAAGTATTGAATACAAAAGAGTACTAAGTATTGAAGATTCATTTTCATAAAAAAACCCGCTGTATAAAGCAGAACCTATAACAGCAGTAACCAGAAAATAAATAAGAGTCATAGTAAAACTCCATGATAAAATACCAAGAAGCATGTATAAAATCAGCAATAAAACATCAAAAAGTATAAGCATTTCTTGATTTTCTTTTTCATAATCGTCTTCATAACTACCTGAATATTTCATTAATCCACCACATTTAATATTCATGAGGTTTTTGATAACCGGAGCAGATTTAATGTTTTTTTCAACATCAATTTTTTTAATGCTTTTTATTTCATTTACAGCCGATTCCATTCCACATTCCTCTTCTACCTTTTCAATATTTTCTGTAATATTGGAATTATCTGCTGTCTGAATTGTGTCAATTGATTCCTGTATTTCAGGTTTCGGTTCTGTTTCGGTATTTTTAATTTTCTGTTGTTTTCCGTTTACCAATTCCACATTAAACCCCGAAGAATACCGCCTCTTCTGAATCGAAAACTGCGTAGAGCAGGAAGTCAGTAACAGGATCATTCCTATTAGTATTGCTGTGTATTTTGCTGTTGTTTTCATTTTGTTTAATTTGACGATAAAAAAATGTAATCAGAACATGAAGTGAAATGAAAAATCTTACATCAAAGCAGTATTAAGTATTTAATCCAAAACCCCACAAATAGCCAGAATAATAAAAGTAAAGAAGATTAATCCAACTGAAAGGATAATGACATAAAGTGCTTTTATAAGAACGCTTAATTGTCCCCAATAGACACTGATTACCAGACAAAGCAATATAAACAAAGCATTTATTAATGATTCAAGCATAAGGTAAGCTATGGAACAATATTTCCCTTCATTTTTCAATTTATAAATAAATGTCAATACAAATAAAATCCCAAGAAAAATTCCCAGCTTAGCCCATGTTAATACTTGCAGTCCAACTGCAAGATAAACAACAAGTAATCCTAAGGCAATGTACAAATATTCCACTTCAGGTTCCAACTTTTGATTGTTATGATCATTGTCGTTTTTCTTTGGTGGTTTAATTGAGAAAGCTATTTTTCCCAAATTCATTTCTGGCAGTAATTTTCTTGTATTTAATTTTGTCACGACTTGTTTTTTTAAAGCAATTTGTAGGTTGGTATTTTGTTGCTTTTTTGTAATTATTTTTTGGTCCATAATTCCAAATTCGGTGGCACTTCCATTATCTTTTTCCAGCAAATTGGCAGCTGATTCAACCTTAATGTTTGTTGCTGGGCTATCATTAATTGAGTCAAGTGTTAATGAAGTCTGTGGCCTTTTATCATTATTACTCACAAAATCTACATTAAACCCCGAAAAATATCTTCTCTTCTGAATTGATAATTGCGTAGAGCAGGAAGTCAGTAACAGGATCATTCCTATTATTATTGCTGTGTATTTTGCTGTTGTTTTCATTTTTCAAGTTTTTTTTCTGTTTTATTGTGAGACTGCTTCGTTCCTCGCAGTGACGGTTTGCAATGGGCGTTGATTAATCATCAAATTTGCACATCAACTACCATCCAAACCCCACCAGCACCCCGCATTTAAAATCAGGTGTAAACAAAGAGGTGTTGTTGTTTTCGGGATTGAAATTTCCGGTGAGGTAATAATCCGAATTCAATTCCTGTTCCTGCATATACCTGTACCTAAAGCCAAAACCAAGGTAAAAGTCAAATACCCAGTTGGCGCTTGAAACAAACTGCTGTCCAAAAATCACATAGGCATTGCACACTGTTTTTTCTTCGTTGAAATCTACTCCGGTTGAATCTGTAACCCACTGGTTTCTTTCATAATCGACGAATTTCACTCCAAACCCCACTCCACTGTACTTGCGCATGTTCGGATTTTTCTTTGAAGGCCTGTAGAATTTAAACTCGGTTTTGATTTTATATCCGTAGTTTATCGATTTTCCATAGGATTGCAGACTAAGTCCTGTAGTATTATTGAAACAATAACCGGCGTGAATGGTGCATGAAGTATTCTCGTTGACCGGAAAATCAAATCCTGCCATTAAAACCGGATCGGTCTCAAACAATCCCAGGGGCGAGAACAGCAAATAATTGCTGTTGTTGAAGTTGTCGCTCAAAACTAACAGTTCTTCTTTTTTGACCGGCTCGTTGTTTTGTGACTGCTGCGGTTTTACCAACTCAGGCATGGCTTTGCTTAAATACACCGGTTTGCCGGCTTCATCGAAAGCAATTTCTTCCCCTTTGTAAAAAATGCGGGAAATTTCTGATATTGCCAAATCATGCAACGCTCCGTTTTTAAGGTATACAATGTTGTTTTCTTTTATCTCATGCAGGGATGCATCTTTAATTATTTTGGCGTTTTTGAGGACTATTTTATCCTGTGCACTGACTGCTGCAGTCAGTAAGCTGAGGATGATGCTGAGGATTATTGTTGTTTTCATGGTATATTTTTTTTACTTCGTTAAAAAAGGGGCAGGCACAAGACCTGCCCTCACAAAACTATCGGGGTGATTTTGACAGGTTAAAGCCAAGGGAGAGTCCGTAGGTTGTGCCTTCCTTGCGCGGAGATACATATACATTGACCGGGATGTTGAGATAACCTGAACGGATGGTTTTTCCGAAGGCAATAATCAGACTGGTTGACATCTTAAAGTCACCGCGGTGGTCAATCTGTTCAACTATTTCATAGTCGGCACCTACAGGCATGTTACTTTCGAGAGTCCATTTTCCAGTTGCATCGTAATATCCATAGGCAGTTTTGATTACCCTGAAAGACGGGCCAATGGCCAGTTCAAATCCACCGTTGTTAAACCTGAAACCGTTCATGAAGGTGACGGCCGGAATAAACGCTCCGGATTCCAGTCCGTTCAATGTGCCCAGAAATTCAAACAATCCCTGGAAACTACCGGCGCTGATGTATTGCAATTCATGTTGGTAGCCAAACATTGAAGTAACAGGAAACATATTGTAACCACCATCGCGTGTTGAAGCCATCATTCTTTTACCATAATCGCCCGAAACATAGGTCATACCCATTCTGGTTCCGTTTAGCTTTACTTTGGTGCTGGGCGATTCAATCGGATGGTTATAATTTATGAGCATGTTGACGATATTTGGGTCATTTTCAATGCCCAGCAGGTCATTTACAGAGATGCGAATCATAATCTGAAGTTCTTTTTCCAGATTGAGAAATTCCAAAACACCCGATTTAACATACTCGCCAGTACTTACATCCAGAATTCTGAAAGAAATGATAATTTTCTCATTCATGCGCTCAACGCTTCCCGAGAACATTAAGCTGACGCCAAGTTTTTTACCTGCGTCCATGAGTTTTGATTTGGATTGGCAATCTTCGGGATCGATTCCTTTTTCTTTTACAATTTCATTTACTTCATACTTGTCGAGCACACTGTACAAGTTGGTTTTTTCAAGTTCCAGTTGTACCATGTTGGTAACTGTTTTCTGGTCGTTAAAGATTCCGGTGGTACTGATACCTACCACTGCAATGCTGCTTTTCTGGGCAGTTACTGATACTGAATTAAAAAATACCATCATTGCAATGATCATTCTGATTTTAAAATTTAGAGTTTTCATACTGTTATAATTTAAAGTTTTCATTTTGTTATTTTTTTTGTGAACGTTTCTGATGTAAAAGTACAATCCCAAATATGCGATATCAAACAGCTATTTACTTGTATATTAATAAGTTTACTGATTATTGAAACAAACAGAGGAATTCTGTATTCAGAATCTGTTTTTTTGGATTTTATGCATGCACACCGGGGTTATTTGCGATTTTCGCAAATTGATTTTAATGAATTATTGAAATTTGCATGATTATTTTTCCCGAGGCTTCACGCCGGACTGAATTGAACTGGCCTTCCAGGCCGTTTATTCTTGAAAATAAAATATAATGGGATAAAAAATATACCTGTAACCTTGTAACTTTGTCACCATATCACCCCACAACCATCCTACCGTCTACACCTTCCTTTTATCGTACTTTCCTCTGATTTTCTGAGTAATGTTTTCAAGATCGCGGCATAGTTTTTTATATTGAGTATTATGAAGTGCTCTGGATTTAAAGTGCCTGATAATATATGATGCTCTTGAAATATACAATGCATCCTCGATGGTTTTTTCTTCGATATAGACCTTTTTTTCTTTTTTGGCAAGTTTTGCCAGGTTACCGCACATATCTGCCAACAGACTGAATTTTCCTGAAAAAGAGGAAATTTCAGGTGAAAGTCGTTGTACTTTAACCGAAAAGGAATCCAGTGTCTCACTGTAAGCCTGCGAAGAAAAATCCTCAAAATAGCAGGACCTCTTTAGTGCTGTACATTTATTTACAATATTCTTATTGTATTTTAACAATATGGAAAAGTCCTTATTAAGTTTTTGAAACTCTTTATATAGTTCTTTTACAAGTATTTTTCCTGTTGAATCCAAAATGGCTGAATCGGCAGGAAACTTATATTTTATTAAAGTATCCTTTAGCATTCTGATTTTCAGATCAAGGTCATCAAACCCACTAAGCCTTAAAAAATGAATTGCTTTGCCATCGTTTCTGTGTTTTTTGGAGTATGCTGCATAGAAGTAAAAATTTGATACTGTTTTTTTAAATATACTGTCACAGATATTTATTCTTTCTTTGATTATTTTTACCTGAATATCAGCCGAATCCCTATAAAGTCTGATTTCATCCATTGCCTTGGCTGAGTCAACCGGATTGGTTTTTTTTGCATTGTTTGAGTTGGCGTACGACGGAATGCGATCAAGCTCCAGAATTTTACTCCGGTTGTCCCTGTTCAGTTTTTTTGAGGAGCTTTGGCCTTGTCTGCATATACTTTTACCAGACCTGAATAGTGTTTCACATTTAGTTGTTGATTTAGAAAGAAGTTTATAATGACCTGCCATAATTTCGTGCTTCATTTTATTTTTTTCGGAGAGAAGAGCCTTTTGTTCACTCAGATAAAAAAAATTGCTGTCAAGATTTGACCTCGACTTCAGCAGCATTACAAGTAAAGTGTCGCACTGATTTATAACTTTTAATGAATCAAACGATTTCTGGTCAATATCAGGAAAAAATTTCAAAGCCTTTAAAAGATGGCTTTGGCCGGGTGCAAAATGATTCTTATGATTATAATCGTGAAAAACATATCCGTCGGCTATATTTCGGGTAACCTCATCCATTGAGGCAAGGAAACGCCGCTGATTATTAAGGTGCTTATTAATCGGAGAAGGCGTAATTGTGTCACAAAGCAAAAAATAAAACGAACTGTCAAGCACTGCATCCTTTAAAGAATATTGAGGTGATACCATCTGCCAAATTGGATCAGCAGGAATATGATCGGATTTGTAATAGTATCCGCTCTTACAATAATAAAATTCTGAAGGACTGCTTACAAAGTGAGGTCGATATCTGAAAATCGTGTATCTGTGCCATGAAAAAAAATACAGTATTTTGCCAATGATTGTCATTTTTACAAATTGCACATAACCCGAATCCCATGTAGCATCAAGCAAATGCCAGTTATCATTGAAATAAACAGCATTCCAGATATGTTCATCTTCAAAAAAACCATCCCCCTGATCATAGTAAATATCCTTAACATATCCGGGAACCGAGGTTGAGGGTATGCCGGCAATGCTGCACATTTCATTAAAAAGATCACTGTATCCCCTGCATATAGCCTTTCTTTTTTTTAAAATTGTTTTTAGCGGAACCTTTGAATAATTGAATTGCTGAAATCTTTTTAAATCATATTTAATATTTGAGGTTATCCATTTATGTATTGCATAAACTTTTGCACTGTCAGTCTCTTTCCCTGAAATAACCTTTTGAGTAATTTTATGCAAATTTGTGTTTCTAAAAAAAGGAAACAACGATTGCTGCTCCCCTAAAACAGGAACATGAATAAAAGAGCATAAAACAATTAAAATTATCAATCTCTTATACATATCAGCTGAATTTCTCCATTAACTTACAAATATATGAATTCATTGTTATCCTGAAAATTTTTACCAAAATCTTTAACGAATCTGATAATAATGATCATGACTTTTAACCAGCACAATTATTTTAACATTTTTTTAAGGATTTTTTCTCATCTCGAATCTGGAAAAAGTCTATCTTTACTACGTGTTATTACTTATGTCAATACACAGACTTTTCGAACGATCTAACAAATCGGTCTAAAGTTTAAAAAGATGATTAGAGCAACCTTAACATTTGTCATTGTACTATTTTTCATGGCTTCCACCGCTCAGGTGACTGTGACCCATGATATACCCTGGAAATCTGATACAGTCGGAATGTGGGGACCATCATCTTCTGTATGGAGCATCAATCAAATTGACACACTTTTTGATATAGAAGTCGGGCCTTATGGCGACACCTATTCATTCGTGTATAATTTTGGTCTTTTTGATTCTGTCGGAGTTATTTTGGATTACGGTGCCTATTTCAATACCATGGCTGTTTTTGAGATGACGGGGTGGCACAGCGGCTCGGTCTATGTCAATTATCCCACAAAAATTGAAATGGATTTTCCGACACCGGGAACCGTGAGCAACGGCGAATGGTTTTCAATTGAATCGGATTACCGCGAACATGACACCACCATTTATCCTTCGGATATGGACAAATGGGAGCTTTTTTCGACCTGGCCCACAGCCGGAGTTATCCGTCTTTATCTCAATGTTGATATTGAAGCCAATCTGGATGTCATTTATTCTGATTTTTCTAATCCTTTTGATATTGAATGGGATACACTAAATGTCATTGAACCTGTCGATATTGATCTGGATACTTTTGATATTTTCCTAATTGATGTTCCTAACGCCGAATACCTCATTCCCTGGGTTGCCTATCACACCGACGCCTTTGGAAATACTGTCATAGACTCGGTGTATTTTCTTCACGATTCTCTGGGATGGCCCATTGAATTTCCTGACATTTTCTATGAACTGATCGGCATCAGCGGAAGTATTGATATTCCTTATATCCAAACAACCGACTGGATAGAAGACGAACAGCGGCTCTATGCATGGGGTAACGATGAATACCTTCATCTAAATCTGGATATTGTAAAATTCATCCAGTGCATGTGCCATTATCTTTCGAATATTCCATCTCTTGTTGCTCTTGAACAAGTCAGCCAGATGATAGATTACGAAGAAGGCGACACCTCCATTTTCATCATGACCGATCCGCTCAGCGGCGAAGATTTTACCATTGATGCCATGTGGGATCTCATTGATGCAGAGCTTTTGTTCACGAGTACCATGAACCAAACCTTATCTTTTGTGGATAATCAGGAATATTCAATATTTGGATTTCCTATTCCACCCAACCATTATCCCAATGTCTGGAATGTACTTGATTTTCCGGTACCTGTTGACTACAGAGTTTACGACCTGACCTCAACCATGATTGAAGAAGGATCATCCGATATCATTACATATGGCGCAGATTACGATGTTGACATCAAATATCCATGTTTTGATTACCCCGAATTACCCGTAACCATTTCGCACACCATCGATCCTTGGCTTACCAATCTTGTTCAGGACACCATTGATGTTGATTTTTACCTTAAAGTTCTTGAGTTTTCATATTCGGTGGGAACACCCTCAAACCCTATTATGTCGGGCAGTTACCTGGCATTTCAGGACACTTTTAACCTTGGCTCTTTTGCCGGACCTCCGTTATTTGGTCCGCCCATTTTTATGCCATGGGAAATTGAAGGTTATTTTCCCGATACCACATTCATTCCCGATTACCTCATCGAACCCGATTACCAGCCACTGACCATCGAAGAAATTATTGTAACCGACATTTTGTGTTTCGGACAATCAACCGGTGAACTTGAAGCTGTAATCAGCGGCGGAATTCCTCCTTATGAATATGCCTGGAGCGACGGAGTTGATACGGTTTCAACGGATCAGCTGGCTACCGGACTGCCAGCCGGCACATATTATCTCACGGTTACGGATGGAGGTGAGTGCAGTGTTACCGGATCAGCTTCCATTACAGACAGCTCGAACCCCGAAATTTTCCTTACTGTTACAGGTGTTGATGTGCTTTGCCATGGCGAAAATACAGGCTCAGCCACTGCGATTGTTTCAGGTGGAACTCCGGGATACACTTACCTTTGGGATCCGTCAGGGGCAATCACAGCCACAGCAACCAATCTTTACACCGGTTGGCATTATGTTACCATTGCCGATGCCATCGGATGCGAAAAATACGACTCTATATTCATTGATGAACCCGCAACCTACGTCACTACTACAATTTCAGGAACTGACATTTCCTGCTTCGAAGGAAGCGACGGGACTGTTTCCCTCACTGTCAGCGATGGCATTCCGCCTTACACTTTCAACTGGAGCAACGGCTCCCATGCTGAAGATCTGACCGGATTGACAGCCGGAATTTACAGCGTAACTGTTTTTGATGCCAACGGCTGCGATACTGAAAATGAAATTGAACTGACACAGCCCGACCTTCTTGAAGCAAATATTGACATCACCGATGTGTCCTGCTTTGGCGAAACTGACGGAGCGGCTGATCTGACTATCACCGGAGGAACAATGCCTTACAGCCAGATTTGGTCAAATGGAGCTGTGACTGAAGATATCAGCGGACTTGCAGGAGGAAATTACTCAGTAACCGTTACGGACGATAATTCCTGTATCGCTACAGCATTTATTTTCGTGACCCAGCCCGATGCGCCACTGACAGCAGTCTTAGCTCAAACACCAGTAAACTGCTTTGGAGGAAACGACGGAAGCATTGACCTTGAAGCCTCTGGTGGAACACCTCCTTACTCCTATGACTGGAGCAACGGAGCATCAACTCAAAACATCCTGAACCTCACTGCAGGAAATTATCAGGTAACCGTTACCGATGACCATAACTGTACTTTCACCACATCTATCGAGGTAACCCAGCCCGACGCACCACTTTCAGTTGATATGGATGTAACCAATGTGCTTTGCTACGGCGGACATGACGGAGCTATTGATGTGACTGTAAACGGCGGAACACCTCCTTATTCATATATCTGGAATAACGGCCATCTGATCGAAGACATTGATATGCTTTATGCCGGAACCTATTTTATTACCGTAACCGATGAAAATGGCTGTCATGTTTATTCTGCTGCCTCGGTTACAGAACCTGATCCGGTTATCATTACTGCCTCCGATGACATCCACCTTTGCTATGGTCAGGATACCATTTTACATGCGCATTATGTTATGGGAGGCAATCCCCCTGTGACTTTCCACTGGAGTGATTTCACCGTGAATGATACAATCTACATTGATCCTGTTACAACCTCCTCGTATTCGGTTTTTGCCCTGGATGCCAACAATTGCCACTCCAACACCGAACACATGACTGTAACTGTTGATCCGCCTTTGTATCTGAGCATTTATTCAAATGTTGACACGGTTTGTCCGGGCGAACCAGTTTATATAAGCGGAGTAATAAATGGTGGTGGCGGTATGCCCTACAACGTATTTATGAATGACACTATTGAAGGTCATTTGCCCATGACCTACATTGCCGACACATCAGGATATGTGACTATAACTGTATGGGATGCCTGTCATTTTAATTATCTTTCAGATTCGGTTTACGTTGAAAACTATGAATTGCCCAATGCAGCTTTTGTTTCAGATACTAAATCCGGATGTCAGCCATTAACTGTTCAGTTTAATGCTTTGTATCCGCTAACCGGACAAACCTATTACTGGGATTTTGATGATGATGAAGTTGAAAATCTTTCATTGGATGACCATCCACAGCACATATTCAATTCAGATGATTTGTATGATGTTACACTGGTAATCTTGTCACCCGATGGCTGTTATTCGACCTATGAAATTGAGGATATGATTACCGTATACCCAAAACCGATAGCAAGTTTCATTGCAGATCCTCCGGTTGTTTCACTGATAAACCCTGTCATTACTTTCGAAAACAATTCAGTTGACAATATATTCAATTTCTGGGATTTTGGCGACGGAGGTGTTTCCGAAGAAATCAATCCAACCCATGACTACCGCGAAGTGGATGACTATACTGTCGAACTCATTGTGGAAAGTCAGCACGGCTGCCTCGACACAGCATATCTTGAAATAAAAGTCTCGGGCGAATACACATTCTATGCCCCCGAGGCCTTTACCCCCGATTTTAATTCAGCCAACGATTATTTCATCGTTAAGGGAACCGGAATTTCAGAAGAAGGATTCCAGATGCTGATTTACGACCGCTGGGGCGAAAAGATCTTTGAATCAGATGACATTGAAGTCGGTTGGAATGGTCAGGTCAAAAACAACGAAATTGCTCCCAACGGCGTATATTCATGGATTGTATTTTACTATGATAATTTCGGCAACAAACATGAAGAAGCCGGCCATTTGACTTTGATCAGAAAGTAATCCATTTATATTATTATTAATCGTTATTTACCGGAAAGAGGTGAAGAATGACCTGTAGCTTCAGGCCTAAAAACATCATTATACAACTGTAAACTAACACCATCTGAGACGTTGACTTTAATAAACTACGCTTTAAAAAGGGGAATATTGAACAAGGAACATCGATATTCGATTTTAGAAGTTTTAAGTTCATAAATCAAAAATCGGTGTTCCTTGTTCTTAAATCAAAAACATTTTTATGACCATGTCATTAATACATAACCACCTTCTAATAAGGTGGATTTTTAATCTTTATTAAATAACTCCGACCTTAACGTCGGGATTATTGTGACTGAGACATGGTGGCCTTTAAGCCTGTCAATAATTCTTTTCTGACTGTGTTGGTAAAAAAACTATAAAACATTTGCATTTCATGTTATATATTTCTAACTTTGTGTTAGATTTAATTAACAATTTCCTATTATGAAAAAAGGTGCAATCACATTAATCGTAACCGGAATAGTTCTGCTTTCCTGCGGGTTATTGATCTATTCCGAAAGCAATAATTTAAGCAATGTGGATCTGGTTCAGTTTGGGGTAATTGCATTGGTTGTGGTATTCGCTGTGTACTTTGGAATGAAAAGGATAAACAGTTCGCGCAGAGGTGAGCCGGTCGAGGATGAAATGTCAAAAAAAATGGTACAGAAAACTGCCGCCCTCTCCTATTACATTTCACTTTACATCTGGGTTGCCATGATTTTTATCAAGGACAGGGTTGAAATGGACACAGAGGAATTGCTTGGAACCGGAATCATTGGTATGGCAATAACTTTTGCGCTGTGCTGGGTATTTTTTAATTTCAGGGGTATTCGCAATGAATAACATAATTAAGGAACTGCGTGCCCGCCACAACCTTACTCAGGACGATCTTGCCCGCAAAGTCAATGTGCGCAGGGAAACCATTGTATTTCTTGAAAAAAACAAATACAACCCTTCGCTGAAACTGGCTCATGATATTGCCAGGGTTTTTGGGGTGGCTATTGAGGAGGTGTTTTTGTTTGAGGAAATTGACTAATTCTTTTGCCCTGCGTAATTATTAATATCGAACAAGGAACACCGATTTAAGAATTAGGAAGTTAACTTCTAAAATCATAAATCGATGTTCCTTGTTCTTAAATCATATTTATTCATAAAGCAAGGTATCTTAATGAATAACATCAAAGAGGGGAGAATTAAACATTCATTACAACTGCCGCAACAAATCATCACGCCGCAAAGCCCTGAGCTCACGTCTTATGGCATCCTTGTTTTCGGGTTTGTACCAGAAAAAATATTTTCGCTGACCGGTTTTTTCCAAAGATGTGCGGGGTACCTTTACCGGCTGCAGATTGTAGGGATCAAGCCCGGTGTAATACATAACTGTGGCCAAAGTCATGGGTGTCGGCGTAAAATCCTGAACCTGTTCAAGCTGTATATCTAACCCCTTCGTTTTTATTGCCAGTTCGGCCATATCAATAATTTCACTTCCCGGATGACTGCTGATAAAATAGGGCATGATCTGTTGTTTCAGTCCCTCTGTTTTATTAATGTTATCAAATACTTTTTTTAGCTCATAAAAATATTCAAATGAAGGCTTGCGCATAATCCTCAAAACCTTATCCTGCGTGTGTTCCGGAGCAACTTTCAATCTTCCGGAAACATGATTTTTAATGAGTTTCTTCAAATAGGCCGCATTGTTGGTTTTCAATGGCAGGTCGTACCTGACTCCGCTTGTCACAAATGCTTTTTTAATGTTTGGTTGTGAACTGATTTTATCGTAAAGCGCCGTCAGTTTTGAATGGTCGCTGTTTAGGTTCGGACAGATTTCCGGATAAATACACGAAGGTCTTTTACATTTTTCACATATCTCAATGTCCCTTCCCTCCATTTTGTACATATTGGCCGATGGTCCGCCCACATCCGAAATATATCCGCTGAAATCGTGCATCTCAGCTATTTTTCGGACTTCCTTCAGGATGGATTTTTCAGACCTGCTGGAGACAAACTTTCCCTGGTGTGCCGAAATGGTGCAAAAACCACATCCGCCAAAGCAACCACGATGAATATTTACCGAATGGCGGATCATTTCATAGGCTGGAATCCTGTCTTTGGAATTGTATTTAAAATGCGGAATCCTTGTGTAGGGCAGATCATAGATGCTGTCCATTTCCTGCTCGGTCATCACCGGAAACGGAGGGTAAACAATTACTGTTTTATCGCCCGACTGCTGAATTATTGTGCGGGCATTCATTTTATTCGATTCTGTCTCAACAACTGCAAAATTCTGTGCATAAGACTTTTTATCCTTCAGGCATGCTTCGTGTGAATTCAGACGAATGGCATCTTCCGGACCATCAGATCTGACAACGGCAGTCTGGCTGACATTAATTTCACGCACCCTCATTCCCGAGGCAAGTTTTTCGGCAATCTCAACCACCGGACGCTCACCCATTCCGTAAACAAGAATATCTGCCTTGCTGTCGAGCAGAATTGATGGTTTTACCGAATCAGACCAGTAATCATAATGAGAATATCTTCTTAGTGAAGCCTCTATCCCTCCGATCACCAAAGGGACTTCGGGAAAAAGTTTTTTCAGGATGCGGCTGTATGTTACCACTGCGTTGTCGGGGCGCATGCCTGCCCTGGCACCCGGCGTATAAGCATCATTCGATCGCAGGCGTTTGTTGGCAGTATAGTGATTGACCATGCTGTCCATGCAACCCGATGAAACCCCAAAAAACAAACGGGGCTTTCCAAGTTTTTTAAAATCGCGGAGATCATCGCGCCAGTTGGGCTGAGGAACAAGTGCAACCTTATATCCTTTGCTTTCAAGAACCCGGCCTATTACTGAAGTACCAAATGATGGATGGTCAACATACGCGTCGCCGGTAAACAGAATAACATCGGCCTGCTCCCAGCCCAGCTGTTCAATTTCCTTTTTCGTTCCAGGCAAAAACCTGTGTATGCGCTTGTTTTCCATTATGCAAAGATAAAAAAATGAGCCGTAATGCCATAATCAGAAACAAATTCCGGAGTAAGGGCATTTTTCGCATTTCTCGATTATTTCTGTCTGCGAAAAATCTATACCCCGGTCAAAAATATTTTTCAGTGTATTGCATACTGCATTGCGAAAGTCATTGCGGTACTCATTGTAATTGCCGACCGGAATATAAGTGCCTTTTTTTGGAGAATATTTCAATCCGGGCTCAAACTTATCCGAATACACCGTTTTAATTTTGAATACCTGGGGAAGAATAACATCCGTACAACTGGTGGCGCTGATGAAATTCTCGCAGTAAAGGAACGTCTGTAAAACCGCTCCCGGCCTCTTTTTAACAGAGGAATCAAACATTTCGTCAATCGATTTGAAACTGTTTGAATCACCTCCGGTTTTATAGTCAATTATTCGAACTATCCCTTCCCTGCTGTCAATTCTGTCGGTTTTACCATAGAGATTGGGGGTTATTTTTTCGCCATTTACCTCAATTTCAAATTTTCCACGGTATTTCTCCTCCAGCGATACCAGATCAAACGGCGCATGATTCAGGTCAATGCGGAGCATTCCTTTGATATACTTTTTCAGAACATTGAATATCAGCTTATTTCTTCCCTCGATCTCAAATTCACCTTTCTCATCAGGCTTTTTCAGCATGATGTTTTTAAAAGACTTTTTCAGGACTGCATCCAGCATCTTGTCCTCGAGCAATATTTTTTCCAGATCAACTGCGTTTACGGTTTTTCCGATAAAAGGAGTGTACAATATCTGCATGGCTTCATGAAAGATATTGCCAAAAACAGCTCCGTCTATTTCTTCCGTAACCTCATCAGGTTCATATATTTCGGCAATCTGTCTGAAATAGAACTTCAGACTGCAGTCAATATAACTGTTCAGCGCCGAGGGCGAAATGTATTTTCCCGAACCCTGGCGGGCAAACTCCATAAGTTTGTTAAAGACATCACCTGTTTTTTTGATGGTGACTGGCTTTTTTCTTCCACTCAACAGGTTGTACACCACTTTTTTCTCAGCGATGGGCAAATCCGTTTCATATTTGAGCTGATACAGGTAGCGGCTCATCTCGCCTGTTTGTTTGCTGTCGCGGCTTGTATTATAAATAAGATGAATATTCTGAGCCCGTTGAACAGCCCGGTAAAAATAATAGGCATAAATGGCATCCATTTCTTCGATGGTGGGCATTCCGAATCCTTTTCTCAGGTTATACGGGATAAATGAGCTGGCGCTGCCCGAGACAGGCATAACACCCTCATTCATTGAAACCATGATGATGCGGTCGAAATCAAGCAAACGGGTTTCAAGAATCCCCATAATTTGCAGACCTTTCAGAGGTTCGCCGGTGAACGGGACTTTAATTCCCGAAATAATTTTACGTACCCATTGGTAATACAGACTGATATCGTCAAAAGCAATATTATTCTCAACAATCAGGTCATTCAGCCGGTTTAGTCCGGTGTAGATCCTGAAAATAAATTCCTTTTCAATGAGTACGCCCGCATTGTCGGTACCCATGTCAGTATGAATAAACTGTAACAATTCCAGAAGGTAAGAAGAAAAATCAGCAGGGTTTTCAGTTTTCCTGAAGATCATTTTCAGCAGGTCATCGCGGTGCAAATCAGTATCAGTAAGTCCTATGCGGTTAAACCGGATGATGTCATCAGAAATTTCCTTGTATAACTCCGGATTGTGGCTGATCACATACTGGTGGTTTAAAATGCCCGTCACGTCACGGTAATAATATTCCTTGTTTTTTCCCGCATTTTTCTGGAGTTTCAGAAGCATATCGAGCAATCCTTTTACCGGAGTATAATCGGCGGGATAGCCCATTGTAATATTGAAATCACTGATATTTTCGGGTATCACCCCGATTAGTGATGGCAACAGATTTTCGTTGCACAATACCACAGCAGTGGATTCTTTACTGACCTTCTGTTCATTTTTCAGAATGTCATGCACCACATTAATCTGGATGGTATCATTGGGAGCCGAGATGAATTCAATATTCTTTTTTCCAATTACAAATCCCGATTCCTTAACAAAAACCTCTTTTTCGGGCAAAAATTTGAGATTTTTTCTGAGAAAATAGCCAGCTTCATGATCAGGATCGTCCATATAATACGGGTCATAATCCCAGTAGAGATCAACTATTTGTCTTTTATTCAATTCCTCAAACAGAATTTCCTCACAGCGGTTTAAGGCATTAAATCCGGCAACAATATACCTGCTGAAATCAAAAGAAAGTGTCTCGTTTCGCTGAATTTTTTCAGCCACATCGCGGTAAATCATTCCTTCGTATGCCCAACCCTTTTTAGTAAGTACTGATTTAAAACCCGAATAAATATCAGATAAAACTTCCCAAATACCAATAAAACTCGTTTTATGAGCAGATTCCCTTTCGGGGTTGAAGCCCGTCCAAAATCGTTTGATAAGATCAATCTGCTCATCAGTAAGATATGAAAATTGGTCTTCGATGCTTTTGACAGATTTCAGGTTCATAAAAAGATCTGCAGCATTCACGAGATGTTTGTCAATATCATTAAAATCGCGCAGCAGCATCTCGCCCCAGAAGTAGAAATTATCAAAACTTTCCTGTGAGTTGGTTTTCTCTTTGTACACCTTGAACAATTCATACACAAGAGCGAGATCGTCGGCGTTTTTCAAAACAGAAAGTTCCCTCATCAGGTTGTCAATGGAAATGCATGAAGGAGCCCAAACCGGTTTGTCAATAAATCCGGTGAGGTGCTTATTAAAAAACAATCCGGCGCGGCGATTGGGAAAAACCAGACAAACCTCTGAAAGACTTGATTTGTAGTCATTGTAAACTTTTTCTGCCAACCGGTATAGGAAATGTTCCATTGCTGTGATGTTTCTGTAAAAATACTAATTTTTGGCAAACAGCCTAAATGGTTTTTAAAATCAAAACCCATTAATATGTAATTTTCATAGCAGATTGATTGAACTTTTATGTATTTTTAGTAGTTGTAACTCAAAACGATTGATTTGAAAATATTAATAACAGGCGGAAGAGGTTTTATCGGCAGGATGCTGATTGAAAAACTCAAGGAAAAAGGACACAATGTTGCAACCCTAAGCAGGTCACAAACAGATATACAGTCCAATATTTTTTCATACGATTCGGATGAAATACTAAAATTCATTGGTGAAGAAGCGTATGCAATAATAAATTTGGCCGGGGAAAATATTTCATCAAAAAAATGGTCTGTAAAGCAAAAAAAAGTCATTCTTGACAGTCGGCTCAATGCCACAAAACTATGCAAAAAAATCATTGACAAATCGGGTCGCCCGCCGGAACTATTCATACAGGGCTCTGCCATAGGTTACTACGGATTTGATTCAAAAGGATTTAAAAATGAAAAATCCTCTGCCGGCACAGGTTTTCTTGCTGAGGTCACCCAAAAGACCGAGAAATATGCAGCAGAGTCAGTAAATACATCACGAATGATTTTTCTGCGCACAGGTGTGGTTTTGAGCAAAAACGGCGGAGCACTGAAAAAATTATTGCTCCCTTTCAGATTTTTCGCCGGAGGAAAAATCGGAACCGGTCAACAGTGGTTTTCCTGGATTCACCATGAAGATTATATCAATGCCATTATTTTTCTTATTGAGAATAAATCCTCATCGGGGATATACAACCTTACTGCCCCACGTGCTGTAACGCAAGGGATGCTTGCCAAATCAGTTGGCAGGATTTTGCACCGGCCGGCAATATTTCCGGTGCCGGGATTCGTATTGAAACTGATTTTCGGACTAATGGCCAAAGAAGTTTTACTGGGCGGACAGCGCGTTATACCTGAAAGACTGATCGATGAGGGATTCGACTTCAGGTTTCCTGAAATTGATGAGGCATTGAAAAATATCTTAAATAAATAGCAATCAATTGGCGGGTTTAAATGACTTGAAAAAATCATCTCCCTTTACCAGAGAATCTTTGTTTTCATTCATATAAACAAGTTGATACAACCGATTGCTGATGAAAATCACTCCGGCCTTAATGCTGACATTGTCCGCTTCGGCATTGACAAGCGTACCTTTTAATGAATCAACCAAATACTCTTCCCTGCCCTTTTCTGTTGCTTTTGTCTCAAATAAAATATTTGCAATAACACCGTCAATAATTTCCTGTGGGTTTCCCAGTTCCAGCATCACCTCCGGGTAATCAGAATAAATCAGATGGTATTTTTCAGTCTGGTTATCCAATGTATAATACAGCACCTGTCTCTGCCCGAATTCAGAGTCTGTAGTGATTGCATTGACAACAGGTTTGGATGGAAAGACTACTGAAAAACCATTCTCGTTAACTTCATACGGACTGGCAGTTTTGCTTTCCTGATTTGGTTTTTCGTTGGTATTGTTTCGCTGTTTACTTTCAGAACAGGAATACATCATGCAAATAACCAATAACATAGAATAAATAAAGTTTTTCATATATATTTTTTTATAGCCCGTGTAAAGGAAAATAATTGTTTTGCATTTCTCAAAAAGATAATTCTTCTCAAAAGTAAAAATAATGGTATATAATACCAATTTTTAACCACCAAACTTCCTTTGAAACGCTGTGTAACATCTTGATATCGGGATTAACTTTTCTGGCCTGCCTTCGATTTTTTATTCGGGGCTACCGAAGCACTGAACCCCTGCTTTTGAGGTAGGAGCTGTTACCACAAGAAATGAACAACCCCGCCGCAGAGCAGCGGGTTATCAGCAAAAGATTTCTTTTATATTTCGCCCCAAGGGGCGGGGAACCGAGTTTACGAGCTCGGCGAAGCCAATAAAACACTAGAGATCCTTCGACTTCCCTCGGGATCAGTTCGACTAGATAATTTCAGTTCACTATCGTTCCTGAAAATATAGTCTCACTGATTTAATAGTCAACACTAAGTCTTAAATTTCCGCCGAGTCCTTCACGAATTATTCTCATTAGTGTTGAAAGTCTGATGTCACTGGCGTTATTTTCAATTCTGGAAATATATGTTTTTGTTGTCCCACATTTTTCAGCTAATTGCTTTTGTGTCATGCCTTTTTCTTTGCGAAGTTCCTGAAGCATCACTCCGAGTCTGAAAGCTTCGAATTCAGCTTCATATTTTTCCCTTTCTTCTGTCCCCCGCTTACCGTATTGCCCGTCCAAATGCTCTGCAAATGAAGTCAGGTTATTATTTTTCTTTTTCATCAAAGTATTGTTTTTTAAGTTTTTCTGCTTTTTCAATTTCTTTTTTTGGTGTCTTGTTTGTTTTCTTTTGGAACCCATTAATAAGAATTATTAATTTGCCTTCGTCAAAAAAAGAGAAAACCCTGTATATGTTATTTCCAACTTCTACTCTTATCTCAAAAAGTCCGGATGTCCCTGACATATGGTCGAAGTACTTTTTAGGTACATTTTCTATAACTGAAATAAGTTGTAATGTCCAGTTAAATTTCTTTTTGACTTCCGGTCTCAACGTTTCAAAGAAGTCAAGGTAGTAATTCTTATAGTAGAAAATATTTCGAACAATCTTATCTTACATTTAGCAAAGTTAGCTAATTAGTGAACTTTTTCCAAATTTTTCAGAATTATTTTTTTTTGTGCAGTCAGTCAACATTTGTGGTAGCTCAATTATACCCCGACTAATTTCTTTGTCATGGGTTACTTCACCTTCGGTGTTCGTGAGAACGCTTACGCTTAGTTGTTCAACTTATCCCGACAAAATGTCGAGGACTTTCAGCAAATTTCAATTCACTTCGTTCTTAATAATATAGTGTATACTTCAATTATACCCCGACAAAGAAATTTGTCGAGGGTTGTTCAACTAGCAAATTTCAATTCACTTCGTTCTTGAAATTTGAGTTTCACGAATAAATCAGTAATTTTGCATAAACTAAAAAAACAAATTATGTGCGGAACATGCGGATGCGGAGATGACTCCACTACTTTCAGAAAACCAGGTGAAAAGCACGATCACGAACACCACCACACACACAGTCATTCACACGACCACGACGGAAAAGAACATACTCACGATCATGATCATAAACATACCCACGACCATCACCACGATCACGGGCATCATGACCATGACCACAGCCATGACCACGACCACCATCATCACGACCATGACCATGAACATGAGGGAAATGCGCACCATCATCATTCGCACGAAAAGGAAATAATGGTGGAGCGCAACGTGCTTTCAAAAAATGATTTGATTGCCGAAAGAAACAGAGGCTTTTTTGAGGCAAAAAACATAGTTGCCCTGAATCTTGTAAGCTCCCCCGGATCCGGAAAAACCAGTCTGCTCGAAAAAACCATCAAAGAAATGGGCAAAGAGCTGAAATGCTTTGTTATTGAAGGCGACCAGCAAACCATGAACGATGCAGAGAGAATTCACGCTGCGGGCGCTCCGGTTATCCAGGTAAACACCGGAAACGGCTGCCATCTTGATGCCGAAATGGTGAACACCGCCGTTAAAAAGCTTGATGTGAAAGAAAAATCGGTACTTTTTATTGAAAACGTCGGGAACCTTGTTTGTCCGTCCATGTTCGACCTTGGCGAGTCGAAAAGGGTTGTGATTATCAGCACCACCGAGGGCGATGACAAACCGCTGAAGTACCCCACCATGTTTGAAACTGCACACATTTGCATTATCAACAAAACCGACCTGCTTCCATACGTGGATTTTGACATGAAAAAATGCCGTGAAAATGCCATGAAGGTTAACCACCATCTTGAATTTTTTGAGGTTTCGGTAAAAACCGGAGAAGGGATGAAGGACTGGTACAAATGGCTGAAAAAATTGGAAAAATAACCTTAGAATTTAAACCATGGCTGAAATAAAAACAAAACCGACTGCAGTAAAACCTGTGGATTTTATCAATACCGTTGAAAGCGAGCAAAAGAAAAAAGATGCCTTGGAATTATTGAAAATATTCAATGATGTTACTGGCGTTAAACCTGTAATGTGGGGCACATCCATGATTGGATACGGGCAGTACCATTACAAATCGAAAAGCGGCCAGGAAGGCGACTGGTTTATGACCGGATTTTCACCACGAAAAGCCAATATCTCCATTTACATTTATCAGGACTATAAGGAACGCGAAGCCTTGCTGCAAAAACTCGGCAAATGCAAGACAGGCGTCGGCTGCATCTATGTCAACAAACTTTCCGATATTGACATCAAGGTTTTAAAACAGATGATTACGGGCTCGGTGGAGTGTTTGAAGAAGATTTATAAATAGGGATATTTGCCTGCGGCGATATTTGCTTGATAATCACTACTTACTACTCACAAACCCCATCATGCATTCCTGCCGGGGCTGAATTGATCTGGCTTACAGGCCGTGGATTTCATGCGTTTCTTTTATTAATCCCGGATTGAAATCCGGGCTATGATTGGGCAACTCCTTCGGAGTTAATCGAACCTAATAATCCCACTTATTCAAAAACGTATTGTAAGTATTGATTCCCAACTTAAAGGTAAAATTGGCCTTATCCAGCGAGTCATCGGCGGTGACGGCAAAAATGCCTATTCTGAAAAGCTGCTTTTTAATTCTGATGGTTTTTTCGATGCCGGCAAACATTTCAAAATGTGCAAAATCTTCATCCCTGATGATGAGTGTGCCCGCTCCGCCTGCCAATGAAAGATTTAACTTATTCAGGAGTGGAACCATATTCAGCAAATTGCCTTCAAAATGGTGCATGTAGTTGGCTCTGATGTATGCGCCCGGAGTATGTTTTATGGCTTCCATCAGTTGGAATGACCGCATGGGATCTGAGAAAAAGAAGGGATCAGATCCCCTGAAATATTTGTGCTCCAATACACGCAGGTCGGCCGAATTGAAAAATCCTCCGGTATAAACATTGTAAGCCGACTTCCCGAAACGACCAAGCTGCAATTCATCTTTCATCCCAAACTCAATGAAATCAAAATTCACTTCGGAATTTAACAGTCCGGGTATCCCCTTCCTGTAAACCATTTGCAGTTCGGGATAATCAGTTCCAATGATGTACTTTTTGTTACCCTTTATGATATACTCCTGCTTAAACCGGTATTTTAACTCCAGCTTTATTTCCGTTTTCATATACCTCTCAAACTCGCCCGCATCATTAAGTTCGCCAAACAGGGCTTCGGACCATTGAGACATTTGCAGGTTGGCAATGGGAATCTGGTCTGAATAAATAAACGTCAATTCACCAAACAACCCGTTCACAATCTCCATGCGCTGGGCAATTTCAAAAGTTTTCGTCCGCACGTAATTGCTCATGCTGAACATCTGACTCACAGCGGCATAGTTGTTGATCATGTCGTAATAATCTCCCACAGTAATCATGGTGCGGACAAACTTTTTGGGAATATAGGTTAAACCTACACTCAGTTTACCTTTAATGTCTTCATTTCTGAAACCGTAGTCTACAAAACCTTTTGTTTCAAGTAAATAATCGTTTTTAAACTCTTTATTGAAATATCCGGGAAGTTTATGGCGATAGCCGCCTATGCCAAGCGGACTAATCTGTTCGATCAATCCCGAAATATACCATTCGGTGCCCCTTAAATGATTTTTATGCCCAATTCCGGCCAGCCAAAACCACCAGTCAACACGGTTGAACGCCGAATCAACTTTTCTGAAATATTCCTCGCTGGTGTAATATGCCTTAATGGAATCGGTTTTGCGGATAAATTCAAGTTCAGTGTCTTTCAGTGTTATAGGCCTTTCATTCTGCCAGAAATTAGAATCCTTGTCGAATGCATTCGCATCAAAAGTTTTGATTTCCGAGGTGAAAAAATTTCCCTCAAATTCAATATTGGGTTTGTATTCGGAATGGTCAACCCGGGTATTGCCCAGGATATTATCCTTCCCTTCCCTGATGGTATATATAAGTTCGCGACGTACAGGCAGGTAAACAGAATCGGAAAATTTCTGGTAATTCTGGATGATATTGAAATCCCTGCAAAAATTCATTGCAGCCTTGTTAACGTTCAGGTCGAGCGAAACCAAAGCCCAGGTGCTGTCTTCTATATAAATTATTCCTGAAAACAGCGTTTCTGTTTTAATCCGGGGAATAATTTCAATCTTATGAATTTTCTTTTCATCCTCATAAAAAGCACAAACATAATTGAACTTGTAGCTGAGGCCTGAATTGGGCGCGAGCGGACTTAAAAAAGGTTTTTGAGCGAGGATGGGAAAATCGATCAGCGGACGATAAAAATTAAGATCCACTGAAGATACACCATTATACAATATGTAAGGATTGTCCTCAAAATTGGTTTTGGGAATGATTTCGGGTTCCTCAAATTCGATGGAGAGGGAAACAGACTTTTCAAGACTTTCGCCTTTTACCTCGGCATAATCGTGGTGCGCCGTTACAACCTCCTTATATTTCCCCGGTTCTTTGAAATAAGTGTTTGAAATGGACTCAATCATATTGAGTTTTTCCTTTTTGAAATGCGCCTTAATGTCCTTGGCTTTAACGGTATCAAGCTTAAGAGAATCAACCAGATTAATGTCGGCGGATTCCTTTTCGATGGAAGTTTTAATATAGGTTTTGCATGAATAAGACTCAACCGAATTAAGGTAATATTTTCGTTTTTCCCTGACCGAGTCCATCACTTCCTTAGCTTTGTCGCGGGTGTTGGCGTACACTTCAACCTCTTTGATAAGAGAAGCGGCGGCTTTCATTTTCACATCAATGATGATTGATTTAGCGGACAGACTGATATTTTTTTCAATGGTTTCATAGCCGATAAAGCTGAATACCAGCAAATAGCTTCCCGGTTTCAGTTCAAGAAAATATTCCCCCTTAAAATTTGTGGTAGTACCGTAGGTAGAATTTTTAACATACACACTGGCATAAGGAAGAGGATCTCCGTTGTTGTCACGAACCACACCCTTAACATACACTGCACTTGCCAGCAATGAATAAAAAATCAATATAGCGGTAATAAAATATTTCATTTTGCTGAAATAAGACGATTAACCGGCGATAAAGTTACACAAAAGTCCTTTGCACAATATCCAAAAAATGTTAAAGATAATCGTTCGATCATAAATAAAGATGAATTCAGACTTTGAAAATAATGAAAATAAACCTTAACGCACAAATCAAAATACAATACATTCAAAACACTGTATATAAAAGCAATACAGAATAGTCTCTGTTTTAAATAAATATTAATTTTCATCTTTCATAAAATAATGATAACAATTTGGAAGTTTTTTTATATTTTAGTTTCGAATTTTAATACTCAAACATCAAAACTATGGAAAACATGTATTCACGTTTTGTAACCAACCCCTTAAACGGACTTGATGACGGTTCGTTTTTCAAAAAAGGTTTTTACTATATTGTAAAACTTGCCTCCATTGGAGTTGCAATCTGGGGTTTCTACCTGATTTTTGCTTCTATGTTCGGAGACGCAGGATATTTTAAAAGTTTAAAGGGCATGGAAATTTGGCCTTTGATCAGATCACTGCTGTTCTTCCTCAGCAATATTGTTATTTCTGCAATGGCAGTTATGTGGCTTACTTCGGTACTCTGGAAAAGAAGTGAAGAGTTTAAAGAAGTAGATTACAATGGCGTTCCGCTTATCATTCCGCGTTTCATAAAATTATTCGGACAACTGGTAGCCGTTGTTTTTGTAACTGTATCGGTAACTTATGCTTCTGCTCACATTTTTGTAGCCAATCCCGGAGTATATATGCCTCTGGAAGACATTTACAAAGCTATTATGAACAACCCGATAAATGAAATTCCCAGGGTACAGGGATTTATTGAATCACTTCCCAAACTATCAATGAATATTGGTGAAGTCAATGGTTTTGGCCATTACATGAATGATTTTTTCTTTGACGGTGCCATTTGGAATATCGTTAAAGGTCTGATTCTTGCATTTATCAACCTTGCCGTATTCTATTTCATTGCCGAAATTTTCGAAATCGTGATTTATTTCCTTATCAGGAAGCAATTGTTTAAATAATATTTAGTGCACCAATTAAAAAAACATCCGCCAGTTGGCGGATGTTTTTTTTTAATGGAAACCGGCATCAATTATATGAACCCGGTTTTTAGTAAAAATATTTTACTCCCTATCAATTAGCATGTGTATCAAAGAAACTGCTGGTTTTTCCATTCCAGTTTTCCATAAATTTGGTTCTGTTTTTATTAGCAGCATCGTTTTTTACATTGTATGCATTTACTGAGTCGTTATATTCTTTAACTGCCTTATTGTATTGATCAATATCCTGCTGGGTGCGGTCTTTCTCTTTTTTTGATTCAACTACTTTCTGAATTTTTTCAAAACTATCCTTTTTTATACTGAAATCAACATATGATGAAAAAACGTCGTTTGACTCTTCTTTATAAAACTTCAATAACTGCTCTGCTGCTGATTTGAGGTTGATATCCCCTTTGTAACCACCGGCAGTTTTTATTTTAGCAAGCTCTTCATCCACAATGACTCCCAGTGATTTTGAATTCTGTTCAACCCCGTTTACATCATTTTTGTTTAAGGCTTCCAGCACGTATGCTTCCTGTTTGTAGCATTTGAAAAAACACAAATAAATTTTGTTGTAATAATCGAGTGCTTCAGATGCTTTTTTAATTTTCTGAGAAATTTTGTCTTTTTCTCCTTCCACCAGTGTTATTTTATATTTCAGGGCAAATTCATTTTCGGCCAGACTAACAATATTGGCAGCGCTGTCAAGTTTCTCATCTGCTTTTTCTCTGGCAAGAATATATGCTTCCATTAAATCATAGGATTCTTCGGCAATTGCTTCCATATCCAGTATTTTGTCATAATCTTCCTTTATCACCGAATAACTAAGATCAAGAAAACTCAAAATTGCCTTTTTCAGTGTTTCATCCGATTCAAATGGCTTAACCTTACTGATTTCGGTCTTTTTGTCTTTCATTTCAGACAGCAAAGTTTGTCTTTTCGCTTCAACTTTTCTGGCTCCCTTTTCATTGGTTATGGCCTTAAGGTACTTCCATGTTTCGTCTTTCAAAGAATTGACAGGCTCTGTAAGGGCCTTCATATACTGCAATGCGTCATTTGAGTTTTGAGCGACTGAGTCAACCTGCAAAAAACAAACCATTGCAAAAAATGATAAAAATAGAATTGCTGTTTTCATTTTTAAACTATTTATTTTTGTTTTCATTAATTAAGTCATTGATAATATTATAAACCTCCCTGATAAAAAAATCCCGTTTAACCCTTGAAATTGAATACTCGTTATATTCTGAAAGCGAATCCGTTGAACTAACTCCTGCGTTATATCCCGGATTGGTTACTGAAAGAGCCGAAACCGAATCTACAGCAAGCTTTTCCATTTCCCTGGCAATTTCATTATCATTAAAATACTTGACAAATGCATGATATTCAACCGAAATCGGAAGACATTTTTGCCTTTCAATTATCAATTTGCCTATTTTGCTCACTTTAAAATATACACTATCAGCCTTCAGTCGCTCGACACTCTTTAAATTAAGGCTTTCAATGGGCAATTCAGGAAACTTTTTTATTTGCACTTTTTTTTCAATTACGGTTGATTTAAGTGACGATTCGTAAGAGCTTTCGCGATAATTAACACCCTCATATATGCTTGGGAATTCGATATCCGGAGTGATTCCGCTGTTTTGGTAGCTTTTTCCGGTTACGTTGAAAAATTTCCCGTTTGTGATTTTTAAATACCCGTTGGGCGCATTATATAATCTTACTAACTCTTCCATGGAATAATTACAGGCATCAACGGGAAGAATGTTCTGAGCTGTAAACTTTCCAAATGTTTTAGTTCCAGCAATAATTGCCCGGTTATAATCCTGCATGGCCGAGGCAAAAAACTCCGATGCCGATGCACTTGTTCCATTGACTAAAATGGCGAGCGGACCGTCATAAATTGTTCCTCTGGCCTTATCTTTTAACACTTCTGGTTCCAAATTACGCACATGAATAATACCAACCGCTCCGAAATCAATGAACATTCCGGCCAGCTTTATGGCTTCCTCCATTGCACCGCCGCCGTTATTTCTGAGATCAATAATCAAACCTGAAATTTGCTCATTTTTAAGTCTGATGATCTCCTTTGCAACATCGTTGGCACATCCCTTCTCCTCACCTGTCTGATAATCCGTTCCGGTATAAAACGAAGGAAGGTAAATGTAGCCTGTTTTATTATCCAGACTGTCTTTTAGAATTAGACTGACAACCTCATTAGTTTCTACACTAACCGTTTCCTTGTTTAATTGTATATAGATTTCCTTGCCGGATTTCTTGCGAATCCTGAAAGTTGCTTTGTTAAGTTTTTCTGAATAAATGATGCGATAAATGTCTTCAACAGCCAGGCAGCTGAAATTCGTCATTTCTTCTGAATTTGTTTTTAGTCCAAGAACAACATCCCCCTCTTCAATTTCATTGCTTTTCCAGGCCGGACCGCCAATAGCCACATTATATATTACAACTTCACCCCTTTGGTTTATATCAAAATCAAAACCAAAGGATTCATTTTCCTTTGATAATGAACCCATAAACTCATCCTTTTCGGGAGCTGAAAAATAATTTGTATGAGGATCGAATGCCATTGAAACGCTCTCAAGAAAAAGAGAACCAATGTATTGCGATATTCCATCTGTAAAATTTGTCCTTGATTTGATGTAACACAATTCTCTTTGAATGACATCAGGCTGAAACTTTGCAAGCGAATCATCATTGGGTTTAACCGATTGTAAAGTGGAATCGGCCTGTGAAAGGTATGAATACAAGATGTCGAGCTTAATGTATTTTTCCCATTTTTTTGAAAGATCCAACCTTTTGGCATAAACAACTTCTTCAGTAACGAAAAGAGTATCTTTCAGACTGTAGTTAAACTCTTTGATTAAAAAGCTGTTTATTACCGAATCTACAAAAATTACGCTGTTCGTGTAAATTTTTTCAGTCATGGTTAGAAACCCGCACCTGTTATTTAAGATTTCATCATCAAGATTATTTTTATAGGTGCTCAGCAATTCAACATCTTCACTGGCAAGGAACAACCCTTCGGGGTCAAGCATATTTAGAAAATTCTTATACACCAATTCTGAAAACTCATCATCAACCGGACGGGGTTCGTAATGAAAAATCCTTGATGTTTGAACAATCAGGCCTGCTTTATCGCAGATTGAGTATGACCTCTGAGCATTGATCAATTGATTTTGAAAGGCAAAAAATAATAGTAGGAAAAGAATTTTTCCAGATTTGAACCATTTTCCCGAAACAATATTCACGCTCATTCAATATTTGTTAGAAACAATACATAGCTTTTCGATTCAATTAACTAAAACTAATCAAATCATGTCATAGAATGTGAACAAACCTGATAGTTGAAATAATTGTTTGAAATACATTATTACAAAAATAAAAAAAATATTGTCTGAACCAAAAATTTGGGATTTTAATATTGATCGGTCAAAGCTTAAAAGAAAGCATCAGACCGGTATTGTTGCGACCAGAATATGGATTTATTGACAGTTTCCAGTTATTTGAGTTATAAATCAGTTTTCCCATGGCAATTCCGAAAGCTGCACCGCACATCACATCGCTAAGCCAGTGGTCATTGCTGTAAATTCTTGACAAACCCGAGGCAGTTGCAATTGAATAGCATAAAACCGGCACCCATACAGTGTTTTGATATTCAGAAGCCACAATGGTGGCAACCGAAAAAATCGAAGTAGTATGTCCCGAGGGAAACGACCGGTAAAAGTCCGGTGCAAATGGGCCCATCCACATTCCGGGATCGGGCGATTTGCCGTTATACGGTCGGTAGCGATTAAACAGAATCTTTGGAATGGCTGCGAACAATCCCGAAATCAGAAAAGTTTTTGCTCCAAGCATAGCCACGCGTTTTGCACGATCATTTTTAAATGAAACCCCGTATAGATAAAATAAACCCATAGTTGACATTGAATATAGTCCGCTGCCCCAGGGCTCAAGATATTTTTCAGCAATTTTATCATTTTTTTCAGATTCCTGTTCCATAAAATAATTGTGAATCTGAAGATCGCGTGAGGTCACATATAAAATTGCCCCGCCCGTTAATGCAGCCCCGGCATATTCCTTATAATCCCAATGCAAAGGAGACAATGCAATATCGCGGGTATCAAGCAGAAAAGATTTGAAATAGTTTTTGCTGAATGAAGTTTTATACACAGAGTCAACAGTTTGCGAGCAGATTTTTCCTGTCGACAAAATCAGAATTCCAAAATATATAATAAAAAATCTTTTCATTCATTTTCAATAACTCCAAACCAAAAACCAGAAACCCCAAACCACAAACCCACAAACCCATAACTCATAACCCATAACTCATAAAACCCACTCATTCATTTCCGCCGGAAAAGGGTTTTTCGTTCTAAGGTTTTCGCGGCCGGCGGTTTGTCATATCATATTATTTTCCCCGGCTTGAAAGCCGGGGCTGAATTGACCTGGCCTTGCAGGCCGTGGACTTTTTTGTGATTTTTAGGTATTAATCAAAACTTCTGGCTTCCAACCCCAAACCAAAAACCAGAAACCCCAAACCCATAACCCATAACCCATAACTCATAACCCATAACCCATAACCCATAACTACAGTTTATCAAACCTCTTAGCCTCTTCCCAAATCAAATTCATCTCATCAAGGCTCATGTCATGAAGAGATTTACCCTTTTTGATAGTTTGTTCCTCGAGATATTTAAATCGTTTGATGAATTTTCGGTTAGTCCGTTCGAGAGCATTTTCGGGATCGATGTCATACAAGCGGGCTGCATTGATCATGGAAAACAGGAAGTCGCCAAATTCCTCTTCAATTTTTTCCTGATTGCTTGTTTTTTTCATCTCAGCTTTGAGCTCATTCAGTTCCTCCTCAACCTTGTCCCATATCTGCTCCTTTTCATCCCAGTCGAAACCCACGCCCCTCACTTTTTCCTGTATTCTGTTGGCTTTGATAAGCGCAGGCAAAGAGGATGGCACCCCTTCGAGAACAGATTTTTTCTTACCTTCCTTAAGTTTGAGTTTTTCCCAGTTATCGGCCACATCGCGGGCATTGGAGACTTTAACATCTCCGAATATATGCGGATGCCTGTAAATCAATTTTTCACAGATGCCGTCAATAACAGATTTGATGTCGAAAGTTTTGTTTTCTTCTCCAATTTTGGCATAAAAAACTATATGAAGAATTAAATCTCCAAGTTCTTTTCTGATTTCATCCTCATCACCTTTTATTATTGCATCAGCCAGTTCATAGGTTTCTTCGATGGTAAGTTTGCGCAGCGAATCGTAAGTCTGGGCTTTATCCCAGGGACATTTAGCACGCAACTCATCCATAATGGTAAGCAATCTTTCGAATGCTTCCAGTTTTTCTTTCATCAGGAAATGTTATTTGTGGTATGAATACTCCCAGTTGCTGACTTTAATTTCCTTGCCTTCAATATCGGTGGCATTGGTTGAAATTACGCCAACATACAAAGTATCTCCGGGAGGCAGAAGAACCACATCGCCCTGGCATTCCCATACAGCAGTAGTGATGCTTTCCATCAATTCGATTTTGAAATCGAAGGTAGCTGTATCGGGAGCAACATTAATAACCCAGCATTTAATCTGTGTTTTATCTTCGGCAGAGCAACTTTCAACGCGCACCTGATCGATAATAAATTTACCCAGATCATCTGAAGTGGCAAACTCGTCCATTACAACTGTTTGTTCAAAGACAAGCACATCACGGTTGTAGCAGCATAAGCCGTTATCATTTTCGGCTTCAGAATCATAATTTCCGGCAGCGGGATCGGTACAGCCCGATTTTTTACATGAAGTAATAACAGTTGTTACGGCAACCAAAGCCACAATAAGTATTAAAGTCAGTTTTTTCATATTTAAATAATTTGGCATTACTAATTTTATTACAAAAGTCAAAATTCGTTTTTTTAATTCAAATTTCAAAGAGGTTGATGATATAAACTTTTTGATATTGGGTGTTTGCCTTCGGCAGTATTGGATATTGGCCTTTGGCGATATTGAAAAATTTCATCAAGCCTTATAAAAATATCGCAGCAGGCAAATACCGGCAAAGACAAATACCGGCAAAGCCAAATACCGGCAAAGCCAAATACCGGCGAAGCCAAATACCAGCGAAGCCAAATATCGTGAAGCAAATAACAGCAAAGCCAAAATACCAATCAATATCTATTAACAATCCAATAACAAAATCATTTTATGGGTTTCAAAATAAAGTTTTTATATTTGTTGACTAACATAACCAAAAAAAAATGAACTTACTTAAAGGAAAGACAGTACTGATAACGGGAGCAGCCCGTGGAATCGGCAGGGCCATTGCAAAAAAATGCGCCATGGAAGGTGCAAATGTTGCCTTTACCGATATCAGAATTGAGGACAGTTTTACTTCCCTTGAAAAAGAATTGAACGAAATGGGAATCAAAGCAAAGGGATATGCTTTTGACGCCAGCAATTATGAAGCTTCACAGACCAGCGTTGAAAAAATTATTGCCGATTTCGAAACAATCGATGTTTTGGTAAACAATGCCGGTATCACAAGGGATTCACTATTAATGAGAATGACGGAAGAACAGTGGGATGCGGTACTTACCGTTAACCTGAAATCGGTATTCAACATGACCAAAGCAGTTCAGAAACCCATGCTGAAACAAAAATGTGGCTCAATTATTAATATCAGCTCAGTAGTGGGTGTCGGAGGAAATCCCGGACAAGCAAACTACAGCGCATCAAAAGCCGGAATGATTGGTTTTTCAAAATCTATAGCCAAAGAACTTGGCGCCAGAAACATACGTTGCAATGCAATCGCACCCGGTTTCATTATGACCGATATGACAGATACCCTTTCAACTGAAATTAAGGAAAGCTGGTATGCCAAAATTCCCATGAAACGCGGCGGAACTCCGGATGAAGTTGCCAATGCGGTTGTTTTTTTGGGATCTGATTTATCTTCATATACAACGGGACAGGTTATCCATGTTTGCGGAGGTATGCAGATGTAATTTTTTGTAATTAACTTATTTAAGCCGGTTCAAATTTTGTACCGGCTTTTTATTTTAACTGCGATCCTTTTCAAACAAACAAATTCATCTTTATTTCCATTATTTCAAATCTCTACTGACCCAATATATTTAGTTATCAGGTTTAATGGGGGCTTTCTCATTCCATTTCATAACCCCGGCCTTAAGGCAAGGGTTATTTCTCCGGACAACAATGCTTAAAAATAAAATATTTTAAAAAAATAACCGTTTATAAGATAATATCCACCGTTTGTAAGTTGATTATTGAAAAACTTTTAATTATTTATTAATTTAATGCTATTATTTATGAAAATTAAATTAATTATGATATTGACCTTAATAAGTTTCATCATGGGTACCATATACGGATGTTCTAAAAAAACAGCCGGCATCACTGCCCCAAGCGGAACTTACTTATCTGATAAAGGTAACTTTGAGAAAGTTGTCATTGCAGATAACAACCGCATCAGATTATATATTACCAATGACACAATTATTTCATCGGTATTCAGTGTTGAAAATAACAGACTGGTGGTGAAAAGCAATTATGATATTTCTTTCAGGATTCTTGGAGAAAATCTACTGATTGGCGAAAACCGCGATCAGGGGAACGTGTATTTTATCAGCGAGTAAATCAGCTTATCTTCACACCGATTATGGTAATATCATCAACCTGATCAAGGTTGCCCATCCAGGATTTTAATTCACTTTCTATTATCGCTTTTTGCTCTGCCATTGACTTTTCGGCTATTTCGAGTAACAGTCCCTTTAATTTCCGGTGCTTGTATTTTTTACCAGCCGGACCGCCAAATTGGTCGGGGTATCCATCAGAAATCAAATACATCATATCCCCTTTCCTGAGTTGCAATTCATGGGTATTGAATTTATCCATTTTCTCATAAATGGCAACAGGCATTTTATCGGGAGGAATTTCGGTAAGATACCACCGGGAATTATCCATATATTTGACATCATGTATTTTATCGGCGCCTTCCGGAATTCTGTCCGAAATCACATATAGCGGATTATTAGCTCCCGAAAACTCAATGGTTCCATTATTTTTATCATAGCTGACAAGCACCATGTCCATTCCATCCCGCATGCTGATGGATGAGATATTTTCAGAGCTGATGTCGTTTTGCTTCAGTGAATTAATAACCTCTTTACGCATCTTTCGCAATATAACCCCCGGATGTGTGATATACTCCTTTATTACAATTTCCTTGATAAGTGAAATTCCAAGTATGCTCATGAATGCCCCTGGAACACCATGACCTGTGCAATCGGCTGCAGTGATGAGGAATTTTCCTTCGATTTCTGCCCACCAATAAAAATCACCGCTAACGATATCCCTTGGCTTAAAGAAAACAAAGTTCTCAGGAAAAACGGCATTTAATATTTTAACATCCGGCAGGGCTGAAAATTGGATTTTTTCCGCATACTGAATACTTTTTTTCACTTCCAGATTTATGTGCTCCAGCTCTTCCTTGCGGCTATGAAGCTCATCATTTTTTTGCGAAATGGCACGACTTTGCTCCTGCAAAAGAACATTTACTTTTTTACTCCTTCTGTTTTGGCGGATTAAAATCAGGGCAACAATAATTACTGCAAGCAAGCCAAGGCCAAGCAGTGAAATAAAGAGTTTTTTACGCTGTGAATCAAGGCTTGAGCTTTTCTTTTCGGCTTCTGCCCTTTTCACCGTCGCTTTATATAAAGCATCGGCATCACTCAATATTTTCTCATAATTAAGTCTCTGAATTTCCACTAGCTTACTTTTTTCATCCAGCACAACCGAATCATTCAGTTTCTGAAATTCCTTGAAATTCAATAAAGCCATTCGATAATCACCTTTATTTTCATAAATGGCTGCCATTACTTTAAAAAGATTAATTTCCAGATCACTTTTCCTGAGATTGGAGGATATTGTGAGTTTTTTTAGTATTTCAAGGCTCATACCGGTATATGCAAGCGCCTGAGCATAATTTCCCCTGGCCTGATATAAGCTTCCAAGATAAAAATAATTGAGTGCCAGATCGCCCAAATCATTAATCGATTCGCAAATTTGTATTGAAGCTCTGATTTTTTCTTCAGCCTCATCATATTTTTTAAGTTCGATAAGTGCAATGGCAAAATTGACTAAAGTACTGGCCGTGGGTTCTTTATTTTCAAGTTTTTCCGCATTAAACAGACTCAGTTGGTAGTATTCAATAGCGGTATTAACATTTTTAACAGCCAATGAATAATATTCTGCATTTTTTATTGAATCTCCGGATCTTAAAATCAGCTCTTTATAATAATAGTTGAAATCAACATAAACAGAACCGATATTATTTGATGTTTTTGAAATATTTTCAAAATCCTCCTGGTCTTTTGCCATTTCAAGCGCTTTTTTGTAATACACAAGCGCCCTGTTTTTATAAACTGTATCGGTGTCATCCGACAAGTTTTGGTTAATGAGACCTAAACTGTTATATGCTGAAATAATACCTTTATAATCATTGAGATCCATTGCAGTTTTCAGTGTTTTTCTAAAATATTTTTCAGCATTTACGTGATCCTCAAGTGAAAAATACAGATTTCCAATCAAATAATACAAGACAAAACAGCCTGCTTTGTCGCTGGTTTTTTCCCTTATTTGCAGTGATTCATTGTAATATTCAAGTGCCCGGCGGGGCTGCTGCAGGGACTGATAAACTTTTCCTATATTGCTTAATGATTTGGAAACACCTATCTGATCTCCGGTTTTTTTTCTGATTTTCAGAGATTTATTGAAATATTTCAAAGCCCCGTCAAAATCAAGCTGCTTATTCAAAATAATCCCCAGGTAATGATAGGCATTTGCTTTTTCTTTTTCATTTCCATATTTATCACTTAATCTGAGGGCTTCTCCGGCATAATATTTTCCTGAATCAATTGAAATTTCAAGATACTCCTTTGCCAGTTCATTTAATAGAAGAATTTTTTCCTTTTCATTTGATTTCTGAAGCAAAAGCTTAAGACTGTCAATATTCCCTCCTCCTCCTTTTACCTGAAGAAATGACGAACTTATCACAAATAACAGAAGTAAAGTTCTGAGTTTCATTATTAGCCCTGAAAAATAACTTATTTAACGGTTAAAGATAAAAAAAATAATGAATACTTGCATTTTGTAGTCAATCTGATTAATTTTACTTTGTAATGTTACTTTCTCAAACAACATTTAGAGCATGAATTATTTAAAAATTTCATCAGTTTTTCTGGCATTTTTATTGATTGCCGGATGCAATCCCAACGCCATATTCAGTGAAAGCGAAACCATTGAAGGCAGCAAATGGGACAACACCAAAAAGATTGTTTTTAAACCCGAAATCGAAGACATTTCTAAACCTTACGATATTTGTGTAACCCTGAGCCATGTTTACGGGTATGCCCCAAAAACCCTGGATATTATTGTCAAAACAACATCACCCTCCGGTATTAAAAAGGAAAAAGAATATTCCTTGTTTGTAAAAAGCGAAGACGGTGCTTATTACAGTGATTGTGCGGGAGATTATTGTGATTTGAAAACCCAAATCGAAAAATCCTTTAAATTTTCTGAACCCGGCACATGGGAATTTTCCATCGAACATAACATGGCTATGAATCCTCTTCCTGCTGTGATGGAGATTGGGCTGGTTATTGAAAAATAAAAATAAAATAACCCCGACTTAAAGACCGGGGTTCTTTTAAAGTCAGATTATTTTTATCTGATGATCGTTATCAATCCGTTTATCGGTTCGTCATCATTCATTTTTAAAATGTAAACGTAGGCGCCAAACGGACAATCAGATCCGTTATAAGTGCCATCCCATCTTTTTGAAACATCTAAATATTCAGATCCTGTTCCTTTAAAACTGAAAATCAACTGTCCCCAACGATTAAAAACTTCAATCTCAAGATTTCCAATAAGCTCGGAATGGGCAATTTCCCATGTGTCATTTATTCCGTCACTATTTGGTGTAAACACATCCGGAATTTCGATACAGGTTGAAACTGAACCTTCTGAGGTCATTTCCAGAGTATCAACAACCAGACAACCATTTAAATCTGTAACAGTAACAAAATAAATACCAGTGGTTGCATTGGAAAGGTCCTCATTTGTAGTACTGTTTGACCACAAAGTTGAATAGGTTCCGGTTCCTCCGGTTACTGCAATATCAATACTTCCGTCTGATGTCCCGGGGCAGGTTTCGGGATCGATAACCAATACCTGCAACTGAAGTGCTTCGGGCTCAGTAAGCGTTGATGAGCCGGTGGTTGCACAACCATTGCCATCTGTTACAGTAAAATTGTATAAGCCGGCGTTGATATCAGGTAAAACTGAGCTTGTACTGCCGTCGGACCAAAAATAAATATACGGAGGTGTTCCTCCGGATACATCCAATGTAATTGATCCTGTACCATCAAAACATTGGATCTCATCAACGGTAGTCAGCGTTTCAAGTGCAGCAGCGGGTTGGGTAACCTGAATATTGTTTCTGACAAGGTCACAGCCATTTACATCGCTTACAGTTACCGAATATCCTCCGGCAGCAAGGTCAGTAATAGCGACACCGGTTCCTGAAGGATACCAGTTATAGATATAACCGGGCGTTCCTCCAGTTGCAAAAACTTCAATGCTTCCTGTATTTTCACCATAACATAACACACTTGCAATAATAACAGAATCAAAATACATGCTATCAGGTTCAGTAATTAAAACATCATTTAGAAACGCCTGACAATTATTATCATCCTCGATTACCAAATCATAACTTCCGGCATATAATCCATAGAAAAGATTTGTGGGTGCAAATGTTGATCCGCCGTCAATACTGAATTGGGTAGCTGTTGATGAATAGATGGTAATCTGACCCGAGTTATCTCCGAAACATTTGGCACCAACAATAGTCACGCTGTCAATGGCAGCACCCGAAACATTTGACACGATTGAAGAAACCGATTCAGAACATCCCGAAGCATCTAAAACTACAACTGGATAGGTTCCAGCCATCAATCCGGTAAATGTGCCGTTATCCTGGTAAGTTGCTCCGCCATCAATTGAATATTGCACTGAGCTTCCTCCGGTTGCAGTAATAACCAGACTACCATTTGGTGAAACACAATCTGTTACGTCGGTAGAAACCACTGAAGTGATAGTCGGGGCAGGCTTAAGAGTCAGGGTAAGTTCAAATATGCTGTCGCAGCCAAATTCCGTTTCAAGAGTAACTGTATGAAGGCCGGCGGTACTAAAAAAAGTACCATGGTAATTGATACTGTCGCCGTCACAAACAGAATCTTCTTCAGCGGTAAAGTAGGTAGGATGGAAATTCAGAAAAATAAAATCTGACACAGTCGCACAGGGTCCTGTGGCCGTCAGAGTCAAAGTTACAAATCCGGTAACAATATCTGCCCCGCTTGGCGTATAGGTTGGAGTCAGAGTTGTTTCACCGGTAAATGATCCTGTACCGCTTGTGGTCCATGAACATGCAGTTGCACTTCCGCCATAGGAGGCTCCGGAAACAGTATAAGTTTCGCCATTGCACACCACACCATTTGCTCCGGCTTCAACAATTGCAACCGGAATAACAGTAATCACATGAGTTTCTGTACTAACACAGGTACCGCCTGATCCTACGGAATAGGTAACATTATAATCGCCCGACAATCCGCTTGGATGGAAAGCCCCCGACCAAACACCTGTTCCTGACCATGTTCCTCCGGTATTACCGGTAACAAATGGTGCCAGAGTAACATTTCCGTCGGATGCGCAAATGGTTCCGGGTGAAGTCCAGGCAGCACTAAACGGATTTAACACCGTAACAACCTGATCCATACATCCAGAACAACCAGCCTCATTATCAAAGCAATAAGTGATGGTATGGACTCCGGGTCCGGCTACTGCCGGATTAAAAATTGCAGCACCCCAATCGGTGGTGGCTGTAATTCCGGCTCCGGTTGCCGTCCAGGACGAGCTCCCTGCCGGAACATAAGGTCCGCGCGTTATCCAACCTGTAGATCCAACAGGATAAACGTAAGTATCGTAAACTGTTCCGTTTCCATCATAAACAACAAGCTCAATTCCTCCGTCGCCATAGGATTCATAAATCTCAGTGGTATAGGTTTCTGAAGGGCTCATTAATGGTCCGGTTGCATATACGGTCAAAACTTCATTGACATTTAGAACAAGATCTTCATAAAGCAAAGAAGATGTGCTTGATTCCCAAATACGACATCCGTTTTCGGTGCCATAATCATCGGTACTGTATTGAAAAAGAATGGACGGATAAATTGCACCGTTTGCAACAGCTGAATCATTTGCATACATGGTTACCGCTGCGGAATTGCAGTTTAGGGTTGCGGGCAGACCGTTAAATCCAATGGTTGGGCAAGGAGGATCAGAAAATGTGAGACTCCAGTTTGTTAAAGACCCGCCATCGAATAAGGCATCATCATAAATATGAAGACGCCATACAGCGTTGGGATATAAACCGGTTGGCAGTGAGCCGCATTCTGGAATAAAATTTCCGGTATAAGGAGCTGCACCGGCGGTAATGCTTGTTCCAGCCGTATTGGTAAAACAGGTACCGGTGTAATTTGCACCACCCTGATCAGTTGAAAGTTCATATTCATTTCCAAGAGGGTCAACAAGGTAAATATCAAGATCGGCATTGAAACCATGCGAAATATTGACACAAACACTTGTCAGCACATCAGTGCCTCCCAGTCCGGAAACAGTAAGATCAAAATAGGTATCACTCCAGTCGGGGATTGATCCGCCACCGCCTGTAAAAGTTTGTCCGATTGACAGCAGGTTCATTAACCCGGCAATCATAAGCAATGTAATTTTTTTCATGGCTATAATTTTTAGGGTTAAAGATTAAGGTGCTTTATTTTCTCAAACTCTTCAGGATGTTCCTTTATCCACAATTGCTTGGCCTGATAGTAATTTTCCTCATCATGTTTGGGGTCTCCGGTATCAATGTACTTTGGAAATGAGACAGGAATTTCAATACGGGTTTCTTTAACATTATAATTAATATTCCCCTCACTATCAAGGTTTTTCTGCAATTCGACCTTTACTTGTGTTTTTGCGACTGTTTTTTCAACAGGATTTTCTTTGGTTCCGTTTTGATTACCGGTCCTTGTCTGGGCCTGACACAAACTAACACCCAAAACAAATAAAAAGGCTGTAAATAGTATTCTCATATTCTGTCTATAAAAGGTTTGTTTTATGTTGCTTTTTTACAAAACAATACAAGATATAAACAAAAAATCAATTCTTTTTATGAATTTGACAAACTAATAATTTAAGAGGATGATTTGAAAAAACGGATGGTTGAATTAACAGAGTAATACTAATTATTTGTTAGTCACTTTTCTGTCTTTTCTGATCACTTTTAAAGAATCCTTTTCTTCCCAGACTTTAACCATCTTGTCTTTTTCTTCAATTACAGTAACATTTTTCTGGCAACTCACCACAATAATGATGAGACCAAAAAACAGAGGAAACAGAAACTTTGATATTTTATTCATTTTCTTCAACTTCTTTAAAATCATATTCTGATGCATCTTTTAAACTAACAATAAAAACGGAATCCTTTATCAGGTAATCAATATCCTCGGCTTTGAACCATCCTCCACCCTTTAGTTCTTTCGGAAATTTTACCTGAGAATCGTCAATATAAAAGTTCATCCCGAGTGCCGGAACAAAATTCAGTTCCACAAAATAATCTTCAATATCCTCGCTGATGTAGGTCCTGAATTCAAATAACACAGCGTAAGTCTGCATAAATACAGTTTCTTTTTTTGCCATTGGATATGTTTTAATAATAAATTACCCGGCAATGGACTCCGGATCAATTTTATAAAAATAGTCAATATTTATACTCATAATTAGTCCGGCATATAATAGAATTAACTGTTTTATTAACAGGTATTTTATTATCTTTATAAAAAAAAAGAATCATGGTTCAATTTGCAACTATCTTACTTTCAATTATTTTAGGAATATCCTGGATGAATCATCCGGTCAAAACGCACACCCCTTCACCGCAAAAAGAAATCGTTGATACCACAATGGTATTTAAGGAAACAGGAGGAAGAATGGATTGGTGTTTCAAAACTAACCGGATTGTAATGGACATGCCGGCAGGGAAAACTACCGATATTTATTCGATGGATGAGAACGGACTGGATACCATAAATCTTACCCGTGAAATGATCGGACAAGAGCTTTGCGGACAGAAAATTGAAAAATACCACCAAAAAGGTCATCCTGTTTGGCATCCTGATGGAACTTATATTGTTTTTCAGGTTATGAATGAACATGTTTCAAATCCGCCTAAAATGACCGAATACATTACATTCGGAGGTAATTATGATCTTTGGATAATGAAATCAGACGGCAGTTTAAAACAAAAACTCACTGAAAACCCAAAGGGTTATGGCATTCTTCATGCCCGGTTTTCGAAAGACGGTAATAAACTAATGTGGGGTGAATGTTTTAACAGCAGCAGTGATTCAAGTATTTTTGGCTCGTGGCATATTGTGGTAGCAAATCTTGAATATTCTGAAAATGGAGAGGTGAAAATTAAAGATTCCTTCAAGTTGCAGCCCGGTGGAGAAAAATTTTACGAAACCAATGAATTTTCAGCAGATGGTAAAACCATTTATTTCAGCAGCAACATTGACTCTCATAAAAAATCTGTTAATCTTTATAACTGGAACACCGAATCAAAAAAACTAACTAAAATATCTGAAAAACCTGAAGTTTGGGAAGAAATGATGCTCTATTCACCAACTGAAAAAGACACCTATGCCTTTATTTCCACAAGGTTTTTTAAATGGAAGCCAGGAATGGGTTATATGACTTTGCGAACAGAATTGTTCCTGAATAAAAGCGGAAAAGTTCACCGCTTGACTTACAACAATGCTGCAGAGAAAAAAAATAAACTTTCAAAACTGCATTATTTTATAGGAGATTACTGCTGGGGACCTGATGGCAAGACATTATTGGTGCTTTATTACGGATTTCAGATTGGAAAATTTGAAACTAAAGTTGTGAAAATAAAACTCAATTAATTTCATTCGGCACAGCATTGGTCTAAGATAAAAAAAGGCAGCTCATTACTGGCTAAACTTCCCCAATAAATTCATATCCACCCTCTTCAATCTTTTTTGCTACGTTAATCATATCAATATTTTCTCCGGTTAAAACAGCTTCACCGTTTGAAAGATCTATCCTGACATCACGGATATCCTTGACTCCCAAAAGGATCTTTTCAACATTCATCCTGCAGTGATTGCAGGTCATTCCTCCGATTTTAATAATTCTTGAATTCATATCTTTTTTAGTTTTTCTTTTTGGTAAATATTTTCTGAGTAAAGCAAAGGCAATCAGCAAGGAAAAGACAATAGTCGAAGACAACTGTAACCAATAGGGAATAATCTGGTGTTCATGATGGGCATGGTGCATAGGCATCATTGCTTCGGTAAAAAAACCTTTCGGAAAGGCATAATCAATTATTAATCCCGAAATTATAGCCCCAGCCATTATTGAAAATAGATATACAAACAGCGTTTTTCGCCCAAGTGTTTTGCCTATAACTGTTATGGTAGCAATGTTGGTTGCTGGTCCGGCCATTAAAAAAACCAGCGCTGCACCCGGCGACAACCCCTTAGCAATCAGTACTGCAGCTATGGGAACCGACCCGGTTGCACAAACATACAAAGGCACTGAAACAAGTAAAATAATAATCATGCTCAGCAAATCATTCCCAATGAAATTTGTGAAAAAATCATCCGGAACCAGAACTGAAATAAGGGCTGCAGCGAGCAATCCGATGAGCAGCCATTTAGCAATATCCCTAAAAAAATCAATGAACGCATATCTGAAAATTTCAGTGAAAATATTTTTCCTTTTTTTGTTTTCTTTCTGATCACTGACATCACAGGCACAATCAATTTCATCTACCGTTTTCTTTTCTCCTTTATCTGTGAAATTTGCCAAAATTCCGCCTCCAATACCTGTAATGAAAGCAATAAGCGGACGGGCAATTGTAAAAGGCAGTCCCATCATCGAATAGGTGACCATTATTGAATCCACGCCTGTTTGCGGAGTAGATATCAGAAACGAAACCGTTGCCCCCCGAGAGGCTCCTTCACGATAAAATGAAATCCCTGTTGGAATAACACCACAGGAACAAAGAGGTAAAGGCACGCCAAGTAAAGAAGCATACAAAACTGACTTAAAATTTTTCTTTCCAAGCCACTTTTTAATTCTATCTTTTTTGATGGTTACATGTAAAATACCAGCTATGAGAAAACCAAACAGAATGTATACCGACATTTCATTTGTTAAAACCAGTAAATCGTTAAAATATTTCACCAAAAAATCCATAATACAAATATACGATAATTGTTTGTTGTTTAAAATAATTCTAAATAATATCTTTTGAGCAAAAAAAAGCAACTTCAAATGAAATTGCTTCTTATACAGCTACGAAAACAGCTAAAAACGGTTTGTAAAATGATAACGGAAAAGTATATTGATTATTATAAAATAAAGATATAAATTTGAATAAAAATACAAACCATGGAAGAGTCAATCATAATTTTTGTTGTTATCGGCACGATCATATTTTCAATTGCCGTAATGCTTGTCACCATGAAATTTGTAGCAAAATTCGGATGGAAAAAGCTATCTGATAAATTTCCTTATGAAGGCTATTTTGAGGGATACAAGGCCGGACTGGTTTCTGTAAAAATACGCACGGCACAATATAATAATGCCATAAATTTGTATTTCGGGAAAGAGGGTATTTACTTAAAACCACTGAAAATATTCAGTTACTCGCACCCTCCCGTGATGATTCCCATCAAAGATATTTTAGCAATGGACGGAGGATTCGAGAGAGTTTTAAATTCAGGCATTATTTATTTTCCGGAAATTGATGCCTTAATTACATTACCTCCCCGAATAATTGCCCGGCTAAAGGAAAAAACCGGAAACTTGTAAGGGGGATATCTTAATTTTATTTTCAACTCATAACTTATAACCCATAACCTATAACTCATAACCCATAACCCATAACCCATACTTCCAAACCCACTCATCCATTTCCGCCGGGATAATATTTTTTGTTTTTATGGCATTTCGGCCGGCGGTTTGGCTAATCTTATTATTATTCCCCGGCCGTTAGCCGGGGCTGAATTGATCTGGCCTTGCAGGCCGTGGGCTTTTTGTGATTTTTAGGAATTAATAAAAACTTCTGGTTTCCCACTCCAAACCACAAACCAGAAACCCCAAACCCCAAACCCATAACTTATAACCCATAACCTATAACTCATAACCCATAACCCAATTTCCGTCCCACATTCAACAAACATCTTTAGTGTAATTCATCCATAAATCAATTAACCATAAAAAAATAATTGCTTTCTTTGTGATAACAAGCAACTTTTTCAGGATTTTTAAAGTCCTGATAATGTAAATTGATATGAAAAAAGGATTAATTGCAGTTTTCTGCTTAATAATTATTGCACTTCTTTTCCAGAATTGCAAAAAAGAAGCCACATCTCCCTCATGGGATGTGGGCATCCTTGCTCCTATTATCAAAACTACGCTTTCGATTGATAATCTTGTAAATGATACGCTTACCCAAACTGGGCCTGACAGTTTGATTTCCATTGTTTATAACAGCGAAATGTACACCATGGCACTCGATTCCATAATTGAATTGCCCGACACAACTATTCAATACACCATTAATCTTGAAAATCTTGATATTGGTAATTATGAGATCGTTTACAGAACCTCACTTGGCGATATTGCCAACCGCGATATGGAAGAAAACGGCCCTGGCAGTGACCTCTATGTAACCATAATGAATGCCCACAATTTCGGAATTCCGTCAACCATTGACCCAATTGACCAACAGGTTTATGAAAATATCAGTATGGATGCAGGTGAATATTTCCAGACCATTACAATTGCTGAGGGCTTCATGGATATTGAAATGGACAATCAATTGCCCATGGATATTACTAATCTTATTTTCGAGTTAAAAAATACCGATGACGGCACCATTGTTTTTCAGGACACTTTTTATGTAATTCCTGCATTCACAACCATGACACGTACCAAATCACTTGCCGGATTAACAATCGACGGTAATCTCACAGGTACTGTCAAGCTTGAAAGTCCGGGCACAGGCGGAAACGTAATTCTGGACACAGCCATGGCACTCACTTCAACCATTACAATCCGGGATCTTGAAATTCTCAATGCCACTGCGGTTTTTCCGAATGAGGAAATGATTGACTTAAATGAAACTATAAATGTTGATCCGGGCGATCAGACTTTTCTTAACAGGGTTCTTGTGCGTGAAGGTTCAATAAATGTTACTGTTTTCAACACCATTGAGCAACCCATGCACTTTAATTTCACCTTATACAGCGCCACCCTGGATGGTGAATTTCTCGAAATCGAAGGCAATGTACCGGCTGCCTCGGGAACCACTCCGGGCAGTCTGCTCATCAATAAAAACCTGGCCGGATATGACGTGAGTTTCAGGGGAATTGGCCCTTTTGAGATGATATGGGGCGACCTGAACGGCAACGAAATTATTGATGCAATCACAAGCAATTCATTGTATTACAAGCTAACCGGAGGAATTGACTCAACCGGAGCAATGGTCACCATTGACCAAAACGACAGTATTTACCTGTATTGTCATTTCAGTTCTATTATTCCTGATTACGCAAAAGGTTTTCTTGGCAATCATACAGCCGATGAAACAGGAGTCACAGATTTTGAAGTGGTAGAAGAACTGGAAGACACTTATATTAGTCTGGATGATGTTAGAGTAACTCTAGAAATAGCCAGTCAGATTGGCGTACAGGCAGCAATATTTATCGACGAACTGGTATCGGTCAATAACCGGACCGGTGTGCAGGTGTCGCTGAGCGGACCGGTGTTGGGCGAGCCATTTATCATTTCAGCACCCGATGATCCGTATTCCACTTCAATAGATGTTATTCCATCAATCAGTTATATCAATATAAATTCATCAAACTCAAACATTCATGAGTTGTTGGAAAACAAACCCGACCAGCTGTCCTATTCGGTAAGGGTTGAAACCAACTATGGAATTTTGCCAGAACCGGGCAGTTCAGGAACCGACTTTATTTACTACGGCGATGCCCTATCAGCCTCTCTGAATGTTGAAATTCCATTATCAGTAATAGCAAGCGGACTTATCCTTGAAGACACAACCGATCTTGAATTAAATGCAGGAGATGTGGAAGATGTATTGGGAGGAAGATTGATTCTGATTGCAAACAATTATTTCCCATTTCAAGCCCAGGTTCAAATGTATCTCATGGACAGTCTTTATAACATCACAGATTCACTTTTTACAGAACCACAGTTGGTACAGGCCGGAATTATTAATTCTGAAACCGGGAAAGTCCACAATCCTGAAAAGTCAAAGCTTTATGTAGATGTCAGTAAAGAAAGACTTAACCGGATACTGGCTGCAAAAAAAGTGCGGATAATATCAAATTTCTCCACCCAGCCCACCGATGAGCATGTAAAAATATTCAACTGGTATACACTTGAATTGAAGATAGTTGCTGATTTTAATTACAGAATAGACTGATTTTATGGGAAAGGTAATTACAAAAATCATAATCATCATTTTTGTACTGAGCACGCATCAGGTTTTTTCTCAATTTGACAATCCTGAAGGAAACGACAAATTCAATTTGTTAACCAGAGGTCACTCGCTCATCGGAAGCAATTTCAATTCCTATTACTCATCAAATTCGGTTCATTATAAATTTCTGAGTTCCTTAATGGGAAATAAGTATATTGATGACGAACTGAAAACTTCAGTTAAACTGAAGGATGACAATCGTTTTGGCTCAATCCAGGACCTCAATCTTTATTACATTAGTTATCCCGACAGTTTTCTCGGAACAAACCAGTACGGATTTAAGGTCAGCATGGGCTATCACAGCAACATGAATATGAAGTTTGGTGCTGATGCTTTTAATCTTGCTTTCAGGGGCAATAGTTATTTTGCAGGAAAAAAAGCAGATTTAAGTGATTTAAACATCAATTATCTGGTATATCAGGATTTGCAATTTGGACTATTTACCAGGCCATCTGATGACAATCCCCTCACCTATTATCTGGGTTTTTCATTGATCAAGGGCCAGACGTATTATTCAATTGCCACTGAAGAAGCATGGTTATTTACTGAAGAAACCGGCGAATATCTTGATTTAAGGCTCCAGGGCCTTTTCATGGCATCCGATTCAATAAAACCAGATTTACTTGAATTTGCAGGAACCGGATTCGCCACCCATTTGTTTTTCAATTACGACAATATAGTCAGAAACTTCAGTGTTTCGCTGGCCGTGGATAATTTTGGATACATAAACTGGAACCAAAACAGTTTTCTTGTTGAAGAAGACACATCACTGCATTGGGAAGGAATAATCATCGATGATATTTTAAATATTGAAGACGGTCAGATAAACGGGTTTTCGGATGACACCCTTCAGAAATTGCTAAAACAGGAAGAACACTCCGTAAATTTCAGAAAACAAATGCCCGAAAGAGTTCAATTAAGCTTTTTTAAGAGAACCTCGAAAATGAATTCTATAAAAGCCGGATTGATATATTTACATGATGTGAATTTAAAAATGCCCTTGTTCTACATCCGGGATTTCTATGACATTTTACGAGCTGAAAAAATTGGCCTTCAGCTAAATCTGGATGCAGGATATGGCGGCTACAGCGGATTTCAGACATCCATGGGAATGACATTTGCAACCGGCAGCAAGGAAAAAAATCTTCTCATTAATGCCAGTACAAACTTCCTTTCATTTTTGATACCCAAGCACACATTTTCTCAAAATATTTTTGTATGTTTATCCTATCGTTTTTAGGTATAAATATTTAAAAATTGTTAAATGAAAAAATTTATTGCACCCATCTCATTAGTATTGATTATTTTTGCAATAATATTGTCCTGTGACAAATTAGCCGAAGAAGATACTCCGGTTTGCAAAAGCTGCCACAGTATAATATATAAGGGTACAACCGATACAGTGGTATCGTACGAAGATACCCTCAGGTTGTGCGGAGGCGATGTAATAACATGGGAAAACATGTCAGACATCACAACCGACTCAACCACAGAGAAACATTATTGTATTGACTAACTTAATACTATTTGAAAATGAGTACATTAGTTGAAAAACATGGCGAATTAAGAGAAAGCGGCGCCATTAAAATGAATAACCGCACGAATAAAAGGACATCCAACCGTTCAGGCGGATGTTTGGGATTTACCATGTTCATTGTTCCGATTGCCATTATTGTGCTATTTATAGGTATATATTTATGGAGATCTTACAATGGAATTATTGAACGTGAGGAAGCTGTCAAGAAAACCTGGGCAGATGTTGAAACCGAATATAAAAGAAGAGCCGATCTTATTCCAAATTTAATTCAGGTAGTAAAAGGGTATGCTGATTTTGAAAAAAGCACACTCATCGGAGTACAGGAAGCAAGATCAAAAGCAACCAGCATTCAGGTAAATGCCGACAATCTTGATGATGCAACCATTGAAAAGTTTCAGGAAGCACAGGGTCAGTTATCATCTGCTTTATCAAGATTAATGGCCGTTGCTGAAAACTATCCTGATTTAAAAGCAAACAACAATTTTATGAGTTTGCAAAACAAGCTTTCACAAATTGAAGACGCTATTCTGGCACAGCATAAAATATTCAATGGTGTTGTTGAAGAATATAACGTTAACCTGAGAAAATTCCCAAAAAACATTGTGGCATCTATTTTCGGGTTTGAAGAAATCATGTCTTCTTTCGATATCAAAAAGCAAGGATACATCAAAGCAAAAGAAGGTCAGGATGAAGCTCCTGAAGTTCAGTTTTAACAACCAAGGCAACTATTAATTAAATTTAACGTCTATTGAAAAAATTTAATTGAAAATGAAAAGATACTTAATTTTTACACTCATTGCTGCTTTTACTTTTGGGTTTGTGGCAACATCATGCAAATCTAAAAATCAGTGTAAGCAGTTTAAAAAGAAACAGAATAAAAAAAGAAGACATTCTGAAATATTTCAGAAAAATGATGCCCGTTATGAGGATTTTATAGCTGTTAACACAAACCTATAAGAAAAAAAATACTGGCTTTTTAAAACAACCTTTTTAATATCAATTAATTAGGTTGTTTTTTTATGTCTTAAAAAAAAATGATTTTTTTTTATTTTTCACTTTTTTTTGAATTCAAATATTATATAAATTTATCCGCACAAAAAAAAGTATAAATTTAGTTCATTTGTTGATTCGGATTATGAAACAGCAGCCCAAAAAAAGACTGATAGTAAGTTATAAGAATCTCTCTCCGGAACTGATTGAGGAGATAAGTAAGAAATATCCTGAAGGATTCTCTGATCATCTGATAAAGATCAATAAAAACGACAGGGAGTTTTTTTACGCCATAGCGCTTGAAACAAAAGACACAAGCTACCTGATAAAGGTAGATGTCGAAGTTGATGTGCTGCAGGATGAAGAAGCCATGGAAGATATTGAGATCACTCCTGTAAAAGCTGATGATCCTGAGTTTGATGACGATGAAGAGGATGAAGATGAGGAGAAAGACGATAAAGATGAATTTGACGATGATGATGACGACGAAGACGATGATGGTGACGACGACATCGATGACGATGACCTTGATGATGACGATGAAGATGAGGAAGAAGAAGTTAAAAAACCAGCTAATAAAAAGAAACCAACCACTAAAAATAAAAAAAGCCGGTAAAAACCGGCTTTTTTTTATGTTCTTAAATAATTTGCCCGGGCTTCATCTGCCTGCTCTTTCCTGATTAATCCAATAATCAGCAATTCCGCCGAAGCATAATTGGATGCCCATGGAATATTTTGCATGTTACAGACATGAATAAGACCTTCGATGTCCTTGTGATAAGTTTGTTTAACTTCCGGATCAACAAGAAAAATTACAATGTCCACTTCCTTATTTTTTATCATCTCCGTAATTTCCACATAACCACCCGAACGGCCCATACTCATATGTTTTACCTTAATTCCGTGGGTTTCCAGAAATTCAGCCGTTTTACCTGTTGCCAGCAGATTAACACCTTCAATCCACTTTTCCCGTTCCTTAAGAAATTCAGCAAGTTCTGCTTTTTTCTTATCATGCGCGATAACTGCAATGTTTTTCATATCTTAATCTTTTCCTTAAATGTATGTATTCCTACAAATTTAACTCATAAATTTATTAAAGTCTAATTTCACATTCATTTTTTTATGAACGGTTAAAAAAATACATACATAGAAAACAGGATAGAAATCAATCTGTATTTTTATATCCCTGACAGAACTTAAGAGATATTAATAACTTCCACTTCAAAAATCAAATCTTTTCCTGCAAGCGGATGATTATAATCTATACTGACAGTTGTGCTGGTAACAGCGCTGATAATTACAACCTGCTTCTCACCTTCCGGTCCCTCAGCCACCAGTTGCATTCCCACTTCCGGAACAATTTCCTGTGGCAGCATGGCTCTTTCAACAGTATGGATCATTTCGCTCATTGACTTTCCATATGCCTCATCACAAGGTATGTTTATGGTTTTCTTTTCATTTAGTGCCATGCCAATGACTCCCTTTTCAAAACCGGGGATCAATGAACCCTCACCAATTGTAAATTCCAGCGGTTCTCTGCCTTCTGAACTGTCAAAAACTTCTCCGTTTGCCAGTTTTCCTGTGTAATGAACCTGTACGGTATCATTTAATTTTACTTTACTCATTTTGTTTGAAATAATGGTTAATAATTCTTTAAACAGTAAGAGATTAAAGAATTTACCGGATGTAGGGAAGGTTAGTTCGATAATCTGATTCCGCGCGGCAAATGTAGGAATAAATTATTTTCTTCCAAACCGAAAAAAAATATGTACCTAATACAATAACAAGATTGGTTTTTGTGGTCTTGATGAAATTTTGGATTTTCGGTCGATGGACTTTCGACTTTATGAACTTTCGACTTTATGGACTTTCGACTTTATGGACTTTCGACTTTATGGACTTTCGACTTTATGGACTTTCGACTTTATGGACTTTATAATCTTACCCGAAAAACTCAACTGATTTATAATCAACACCTGAACGAACTATCATCTTTTTCAAAGTAACATTTTAGCAACTTTTTTGGTCAAATGACTTGTAATGGCTTGGAAATGTTTTGTTGCTACTTTTTTGTTATTTCTATATTCGCTTCTACCATTGTTACTCATTACTTGCGTAAAGATAATAGTAATTCACATTTTGAAAAAAAATTAGCTGATTTTTTTTTACAAATTGAATTTTTCTTTTCTAAGCTTTAACAATTTAATAGTAAACAATATCATCCAGGTCATTAATAAAAGTCCTCCGGGCATTGCAAAAGCAGTTGCCATTGTTTCAACACCTGGGACAAAATTTACTAAAATCACATATACCATAATCAGAACGCTTCCAATAATCCCGATCCATGCATTTATTCTGCTGAATACTCTACCTTGAAGCATTACAATTGACATAAGTAACCCTGCTATGTTAGGGATAAAAAAACCTATAAATATTCCAGAACTGCCATGCGCTCCTTTGGCAAGCATTGACTCACCTGCCGCTGCATAAAAAGCTTTCTGAGATTCAATTGAAGTTGCAAAATATTTATTACTTAATTCATACATTGGCAATGCAACATTATTTGAAACCATAATTACACTTCCAAAAAGAAAAACAATCAAGGCCATTAAACTAAAAATAAAATTCACATTTCTATGTGCAATAAAAAGTGCAATGTATGCAGGTATCAAAATCATTTGTGTTATTACATTCAACAGATCAAGATTATACAATCCCAAAAACTTGTTTTCATTAAATTGTTCAAATCTCCCAATTGCTGTTTGTGGCAAATCGGCTAAATTGCCACCGGTTATATTACCTATAACAATATCGATGATTATTCCAATTAGGACAATAATTGTTGAGATAGCCCCAATCATATAAATACTTTTGATTTGTTTTTCGTTTTCCATAAAAGTGCAAATTGGTTTTAATTCATTAATGCAGCATTATACGTCATTTCATGCTTTTTGTTTGATTATAAAATAGTATCAATGGTTTTATTTATTTATGTGACTGATCCACAAAATTAAGCAAATAAAACAAATCAGTTTTTCACCTCCCAATCCGCATATTTCCCAAAATGTTTTTGCACCAATCTCCTTTTTAAAATTCCAGTTCATGCGACTTAATTAGTTTCCGGTATGTATCTGCAAAGGTGGAAAGCCGAAATGCCATCCACAACAGAAGATAAATGGATATTCCTAAGTGTCCCGTTCGGGTGCTTTTTGATTCTATTTCATCGATTTTCTATTTGTTTTACCCTTCTGGACACCAAGGACTATCCCTGTTGATGGCCGGCATTCATCGGCTTTCCTTTTACCAGCAGAACATACTCGATAAACTAATTAAGATGCAATATGGAAAATTTTAAAAAACATAAAGTTATGTGCAAAAAACAAGAAATAAGCAGATTGGAAGGAAATGAACTCCTCTCAAAATCTTTTATCTGCATATATGCGGAATGTTCGCAACAGACAAAAAATCAAATAATTATTAACAAATAAATTTTATATCATGGAAACTTTAGTGAAAAAAACCTCCCGATTGCTATCGGGAGGAAAAGGAAACAAATCAGATTTGACTTCCAAAGTAGCAACAAACGGTCATTCGTTTGAAACAAAAACTAACGGTCATTCAACCGAAAAAGCCCCTGAGATAACTCAGGAAGTTCAAACCGCAGCCGAAAAGGTTGAAACTCCGGCAGAAATTGCCTCTGTCCCGGTTCCTGCCCTTGTTCTTTCCATCGAGCAGAAAATCGAAAAGGTTGAAAACCTTAAAACCCTTATCGACAAAAGGGAAAAACTGGAAGCAAGCCGGAAGAAACTGGGCGCTTTTGTTGTTGGCACTAACAACTTTAACGAAAACATCGTGCTGACCGACGAGAACGGCAACACATTTAAAACTTCCAACTCAGAAGTTTTTACCCGTGTTGTTTCGGTTATCAATCAGACACTGGTAGAAAAAATCAGCGAAATCGAAAAGCAAATCGAATTCTAATAAAAAGCGGGGAAACCCGCTTTTTAACCCTTTTTGTTATGGATGATAACCACAACATACAAAAACCGGTTCAGAACCAAGAAACTGAACAGGAGCAGTTAAAACGGCTCTGTGAGAAATTTCCGAACCTTGAAATATTGATTGACAAATTTGACCTTGAATTAATTAAAATTGAAAAATCATGAACACACAAGCAATTTATGAACGTATCACCGGCATTATCATTGAAATGCTGGAGAGCCACAAAAACAATAATTACTCCGAATCCTGGATAAATTTATCAGGTGGTTCGACTTTTGCAAAAAACGCAGTATCAAACCATGTTTACAGTGGAATAAACCAACTTCTTTTGAGTTATCTCAAACGAAAGTACAATTATGCCCATAACTCATGGATGACCTTTAAACAACTCTCAGAACTCGGCGGACGCATCCAAAAAGGAAGCAAAGCTTCAATGGTTGTTTTTAAATCTGTTCTTTATATCGACAAAAAGACTGAAAAAAACATTACCCCGATTATTGAGGGGCTAATTGCAAAAGGTCAAAGCACCGACCACATAGACTTTAAAAAAGTCGGTTATCTAAAAAACTACACTGTTTTTTCAGTATCACAAATTGACGGACTGCCTGAGCAGTTTTACAAACTTGCAGACCTTGAACAAATGACCGGATTTGAACGTGATGAATATTCAGAGCATATTATTGAAAGCACAGGGGCAAATATCTGTTATGCTCCGCAGAATGAAGCATTTTATAAAATTGATGAAGATAAAATCTATATGCCCGACCGCAGACAGTTTGATTCAACCGAAAAATTTCTTAATGTGATCTGGCATGAAATGACCCATTGGAGTGGACACACTTCAAGGTTAAACAGGCCAATAGCTAATAAATTTTTATCTAAGGAATATGCTATGGAAGAATTAATTGGCGAAATTGGATCGGCTTTTCTTTGCGCCTATCTCGGTTATGAAAACCGAATTACAAACAATGTTGCATATATTGACAGTTGGTTGTCTGTATTGAAAAACGACAAACAGTTTGTTGTACAGGCATCATCACAGGCACAGAAAGCCGCTGATTATATCCTCGAATTCTCACACGTTACAGAAGACGCACCGTTTTAAACGGCTGCGTTTTTCTGTTTGTTTTACGGGAAGAAATTCAAACCACTGTCTTTGACAGGAGGTTTGATGCTGACTGTTCGTCAGCACCGTATTGCACCCGAACCTTACAACCCCGCAGTCGAGTAGGTAAAGGGGAATTTCACCCCTAAACCTCTCACAGAACCGTACTTGAACCTCTCGATTCATACGGCTCTTGGTACACAATCAGATATTCTTAAAACCAGCAGTCCAGTGAACAAAT